>ERZ1023497.2-NODE-2-length-488325-cov-170.541811_pt1 | contig 488325 bp, 416 predicted proteins | sample MGYA00380543_ERZ1023497 | MGnify/ENA primary metagenome ERZ1023497 (study PRJEB33173, sample SAMEA4830384) | metagenome | study: EMG produced TPA metagenomics assembly of the PRJEB25223 data set... | reverse complement strand
CCTGGATTTTCTCCTGTGCCTGGATTTTCTCCTGTGCCTGGATTTTCTCCTGTGCCTGGATTTTCTTCTGTACCTGGATTTTCTCCTGTGCCTGGATTTTCTCCTGTGCCTGGATTTTCTCCTGTACCAGTTACATTTGTATTTGTAGGTTCTGAAGTATTACCATCTTTATCCGTAGCAGTCACTATGACAGTGTCTCCATCATTCAAGTCTACGTTTGATGGGATTTCTACTGTGTAGTTACCTTCGTCATCTGCTGTACCTGTTGCCGTTGTACCGTCTGGGAACGTCACTGTTACCGTTGATCCTGGTTCTGCTGTACCACTTACTGCTGTGTCTTCACTTGTTACTTCGTTCACCGTTGGTGCCCCTGGTGCTGTTGTGTCTGCGACTGTTGTTGTCGCTTCTGCTGATGTATTGCCATCTTTATCTTTAGCAGTAACGACGAGTTCTTCTCCACCATCTAATTTAACATTTGATGGAATCTCAATTGTGTAATTACCTTGATCATCTGCCGTACCTGTTGCTGTTGTACCGTCTGGGAATGTTACTGTTACTTCTGATCCTGGCTCTGCTGTACCACTTACTGACGTATCTTCACTTGTCACTTCATTCACCGTTGGTGCCTCTGGTGCTGTTGTGTCTACGACTGTTGTTGTCGCTTCTGCTGATGTATTGCCATCTTTATCTTTAGCAGTAACAACGAGTTCTTCTCCACCATCTAATTTAACATTTGATGGAATCTCAATTGTGTAATTACCTTGATCATCTGCCGTACCTGTTGCTGTTGTACCATCTGGGAACGTCACTGTTACCGTTGATCCTGGCTCTGCCGTACCACTTACTGCTGTGTCTTCACTTGTTACATCGTTCACCGTTGGTGCCTCTGGCGCTGTTGTATCTGCGACTGTTGTTGTCGTTTCTGCTGATGTATTGCCATCTTTATCTTTAGCAGTAACGACGAGTTCTTCTCCACCATCTAATTTAACATTTGATGGAATCTCAATTGTGTAATTACCTTGATCATCTGCCGTACCTGTTGCTGTTGTGCCATCTGGGAACGTTACTGTTACTTCTGATCCTGGCTCTGCCGTACCACTTACTGCTGTGTCTTCACTTGTCACATCGTTCACCGTTGGTGCTTCTGGCGCTGTTGTATCTGCGACTGTTGTTGTCGTTTCTGCTGATGTATTGCCATCTTTATCTTTAGCAGTAACGACGAGTTCTTCTCCACCATCTAATTTAACATTTGATGGAATCTCAATTGTGTAATTACCTTGATCATCTGCCGTACCTGTCGCTGTTGTGCCATCTGGGAATGTTACTGTTACTTCTGATCCTGGCTCTGCTGTACCACTTACTGACATATCTTCACTTGTTACTTCGTTCACCGTTGGTGCTTCTGGCGCTGTTGTGTCTGCGACTGTTGTTGTCGCTTCTGTTGATGTATTGCCATCTTTATCTTTAGCCGTAAGGACGAGTTCTTCTCCACCGTCTAATTTAACATTTGATGGAATCTCAATTGTGTAATTACCTTGATCATCTGCTGTACCTGTCGCTGTTGTGCCATCTGGGAACGTTACTGTTACCGTTGATCCTGGTTCTGCTGTACCACTTACTGACGTATCTTCACTTGTTACTTCGTTCACCGTTGGTGCCTCTGGTGCTGTTGTATCTACAACTGTTGTTGTCGCTTCTGCTGATGTGTTGCCATCTTTATCTTTAGCCGTAACGACGAGTTCTTCTCCACCGTCTAATTTAACATTTGATGGAATTTCTATTGTGTAGTTACCTTGATCGTCAACTGTACCTGTCGCTGTTGTGCCATCTGGGAATGTTACTGTTACTTCTGATCCTGGCTCTGCAGTGCCTTTTATTTGTGTATCTTCACTTGTCACTTTTTCGATTGTTGGTGCTTCTGGGGCCGTAGCATCTACAACCGTTGTCGTTGATTCTGCTGATGTATTACCATCTTTATCTTGTGCAACAGCTTGAATTTCTTCTCCACCTGTTAAAACAACATTGTTTGGAATTTCTACACTAAAGTCTCCTTGTGCATCCGTCTCTACATCAACTTTCACATCACCTGGGAAAGTAATGGTTACCTTTGAATTTGCTTCAGCTGTTCCGCTAACCGTTGCATCTTCACTTGATACTTCATTTAATACTGGAGCTTCTGGAGCTGTTACATCTACAATCGTTGTTGAAGCTTCAGGTGAAATATTTCCTCTAGAATCCGATGCAGTAACTTTCAATAATTCATTACCTGTTAAATCAATTCCTTCGGGAATATTAACAGTATAATTTCCTTGGTCATCAGTTGTACCTGTTGCCGTTTTGCCATCTGGGAAAGTAACAGTTACTGTTGAATTTGCTTCGGCTGTTCCAGTTACTTGTGCATCTTCGCTTGTCACATCGTTCACTGTCGGTGCATCTGGTGCTGTCACATCAGTTACTGTTGTAGCTACTGGTGTTGTTTCGTTTCCAGATTCATCTGTTGATGTAACTTGAATTTCTTCGCCACCTGTTAACTTAACTTCATATGGAATAGCTATTGTATAGTTACCATTTTCATCTGATTTGCCAGAAGCTGTCACACCATCTGGGAATATCACTGTTACTGTTGTATTTGCCTCTGCTGTACCACTTACTGTTGTATCTTCACTAGTTACACCATTAACTGTTGGTGGTGCTGGTGCAGTTTCGTCAGTCACTGTCGTAGAACCTGGTTGTGAAACATTGCCTGCTTCATCAGTTGAAATTGCTTTAAACTCTTCTCCACCTTTAAGTATCACACTATTTGGTATATCAACAGTGAAATTACCTTGGTCATCAGCAGTTACAGAAACTTTACCTCCACCTGGGAAACCTACTGTAACTGATGAGTTAGGTTCGGCTTTACCTGTAACTTGTGTATCATTACTTGTTATAGGATTAATCACTGGTGCATCTGGTGCTGTTGCATCAGTAACCGTAATTTGCTGTGAATTTTCGCTTGTTTTTCCATCTTTGCTAGCTGTTGCAGTTAATACTGTGCCAGCTGTTAATGGTTGATTTAATACGACAGTTGCTGCTGAACCATCGCTTGGTATTTGAACTGAGCCAATTTCATTATTATTGTTATCTCGTATTGTAACAGTAGCACCTGCTGTTCCATTGACTTGTATTTCTGTATCATTATCATCAACTGGATTAATAGATGGTGCAGGTACTTTAGAAACATCTATGATGTTAAATGTATTAACTTCATCATTTTCATAGTTAGGTGAATCAATTGCAATTGTATATACGCCTTCTGGTGATTGAGGAATCGATACAGAAAACGTACCATCTGTATTAACTGTTGATGTGCCAATAACATTGCCATTTGCATCTATAACTTTAGCTGTTTGTGATGCAGCACCTTCTTTTAGCGGCACTGAGCCAGTTACAACAGTATCTTCGTTCGTAATGTCAGCCGCCTCAGGCTTACCAACTAATGGAGAAGTCTTATAATTGATGACTTCATCTCCATCATTTTTTCCGTCGCCGTCTGTATCGTTATTTTCAGGATCTGAAAGCGATACTTGACGTTCGTATCTATCTAGTAACCCATCTTTATCATAGTCTTGTAAAGCTAACGTTGATGTGCCTAATGTATTATTGATAAGTAATCCTTTACTATCAGTTAAATAACCTGCAAAAGTAAAGTCTTCTTTTTGTTTAGTAGTTTCTCTAATTAGATTACCTTGATCATCATATTCTGCATCTTTAGTTAATATGTTATTTACACTTTGATTTAATTTAACAACTATTCTAACACCTACTGTTTCAGGTAAAAGGTTATTAAATTCAATAAGTTTATTCAAATTATCACTAGTGATCGAACCATTACCAACATCATCAATAGATAAGTCGGCAACTTTGTCTTCTGCATGATATGTTTTGTCAAAACCACTTAAACCTTTATAGTCATATTTATGCAATTCTACACTTTCAATATAAGGTAATAAATCTTTATCTATTTGATAATTATATGACCATTGATTGCTTTTCGTTTTGCTATATGAGAATACACCATTTTTCATTATTTGTTGATCGATTATAAATCCACCATACTCGCCCGGTGCATCATCGTAAGCAGCTGAGCCACTACTTGCTTTAAATGTGTTGTTATTCTCACTAGATACGTTATTTTCTAAAGCAACTAAATCACTGTCATCACTTGTTAAGAAGTACCCACTACTTTCAGATGTACGCACAATTTTATTACCAGTAGAGTCACGTACAAACATTTGATAGTTTAATTTATTATTTTCTAAACTCCCCGCATTATTCAAAATATTAGCTACTGTATCATCCAGTTCAATTTTTCCGTTACTAGCTGTATATTGCGACAAGATTTCTGCTCCGCCAAACAAGCCATTATTCGCTCTAATAAAGTTTACTTCCCATGTGTTTGTAAGTTTACCATTTTCATCAGTTAACCTTACAAATTCAACAGGCTGACTTCTTCCTGAAGGATTTGCAGTGATTTTTGTAACATGTTCAGCAAGAATCGGATCCAATTTTAAATCAATCTTATATCTATCACCTGAGTTAGCTCCCGATATATAACTATGAATGTCAAATGGAATGACGTTACTGTTTAATGTTGACGGATCATTTAATGAACCTGGATCAAAGATTAATGATGCAAATGTATAATTATCTAAATAGCCTAATGATTTTTCTACTTCTTCACTTTGATCTGCTGCTGCTAATGCTGTTGGTGTAGCCATTGCTCTAAACATTGTACGGGTTGGTGTAGCAAGTGTTTTTGCACTTTCTTGATCATTGACAAGTTCAATAAGTGAAGCCTTTAAGATTTCAGTATTAATTTCTTCTGCTGTAGCATTATCATAATCAATATTTGCATTATCCATGATTGCTGTTGCTTCTATTTCTGGCAATTGATCGCTTAAAAATGATTTAACTGTAGATTGTTTATCTTTTGACGTTGCTAGTTCAGTTTCTAATTGTGATTCCGCTTCTTCTGTTTTGTCATTATCATCTGTAGCTGCTTTCTCTGTTTCTTTTGTATTATCCTCTTCTGAGGAAGGCTGTGGACTTTCAGATGTCGTTTCTTCATCTTTTGGTTCATCTGATTTTTGTGTAGCTGTATCTTCTTGCGTGTTATCTTTTTGTGAGTTATCTTCTGCTGTTGTTTTCTCACTATCTGTATTTTCATTCAATACTTCTTCTGAATTTGTTGTTTCTTTATCCTCTGTTGATGGTGTTTCATTCTTAGTTGATTCATCAGTGTTATCTTCTGCAGTGTTACTGTCTTTTACTTCTTCTGTCTCACTGACATTATTCTCTTCTGGCTTGTCAGATGGAGACATTAAGTCTTCTTTATTTGTATCATCGGACTCTTTTGGTTCAGTAGTTGCTTCTTCCGTTTTGCTTTCATCACTATTGACTTGTTCTTCACTAGATTGCTCTTCTGTAGATGTTGTTACGTTACTGTCAGATGAAGAGTTAGAATTTTCTGTCTTTTCTTGAGTTGACACATCGTTGTTTTCATTTGTTTTTGCTTCATTGTTTGTTTCATCAGCGTTACTATCCTCTACGCTTTTTATATCACTTACATCTAAAGCTTCCCCTTTATCTTTAGTACTAGCGTTATCACTTGTTATTGAGTCTAGTTCTGCTGCTTGGGCTTCGTTACCAACACCCATAACTAAAGTTGCTCCAATTAATAACGATGCTGTCCCAACTGTAAATTTCCTAATAGAGTATTTATTCAATCTATTAGGTAAAAACCCTTGTTTGTTTTCCATTATTTTTTCACCTCAAATTACTTTTTCACAACTAAATATTACCCAATTGAATAATAAATGCAAGTACTTTTTTAAAATATTTACAAAATAAATACATTTAAACGTACACCTTTCATAAAATTCACATTATTATGTTGCGCAATTGAAATGCGCGCAATTCTACAGATTATATTGGTATTCCTTCTTAAATTAGTTTTTTAAAGTTTGAAAGTATTTTAAGCGTAGGCTAAACTCATTGAAATTTTTTGGGGAGAAATACAAAATAATTTAAATTTATTTGTTGATTTAAACAGCATGTTACTTAAAATGTATAAAAACAAGATTTATATTTTTCATACATTCCAATGATTAAACATGTTGATCAACATGAGATTATATATTAATTTTCTTGCATTTAATCAATTATTTTGTGAGTAATGCGAGTCACTATTAATTATATTTTCAATAGCGCGCAATGTAAAGTATCTCAGTAATAGTTTAAATATTAAAATAATTATAGTAATTAATATTTTTCATAGTATCGATAAATATCCAAATATTTTCTATAGCAGTTAAAATATTTATATAATTAGTATGAAAAATTTATTTTTATAAAATTCATTTCAACAACATTGGATACATTAATATAATTCAAAACAAAAACCTCGAAACATTTTTATGTTTCGAGGTTAAAGTAATTTTATTATTTATTGTTTAATTGAAGCTCTGAATCATTAGCTTGACGTATTTCTTTCAATAACGCATAGTCTTCAATCAATGATTTACCATAAGATGGAATCATTTCTTTCAATTTTGGCTCCCACTGTTTAAGTTGACCTGGGAAGTTTCTTTCAATAACTTCTAGAGCAACAGATACTGATGTTGAAGCACCTGGTGATTCACCTAATAATGCGATAACGGAATGATCTTTAGAATTAACAACCTCTGTACCAAATTGAATAAATCCTCTACCATGTTCTTTAGTGTCTTTAATAACTTGAACACGTTTACCAGCTTGTAAGATGTCCCAATCTTCATCTTTAGCATCAGGAACAAATCGACGTAATTCTTTCATTCTATCTTCTTTTTTAGCTAATACTTCTTGAATTGAATATTTAATTAATGGGAAGTTCTTAGCAGCTGCTGATAACATCGTAATCACATTACTTGGGTTAATGGATTTGAATAAATCCAAGTTAGAACCATTTTTCAAGAATTTTGGTCCGATTGCAGCAAATGGTCCGAATAATAATGAATTTTCATCTTGAATATAACGTCTATCTAAATGAGGTACAGTCATTGGTGGTGTGCCTTCTGGTTCTTTACCGTAAGCTTTCACTTCATGTTTAGCTACAACTTCAGGATTATTACATACTAAGAATTCACCTGTAATTGGGAAACCACCTAAATGTTTGCTTTCTGGGATGCCAGTTTTTTGTAATAACGGAATCGCTGCACCACCAGCACCGATAAATAGATAATCTGTAATATGATGTTCTACTTTTTTAGTTTTTAAGTCTTTAATTTTAACTTCCCATTTACCATCTTTACGACGGCTAAAGTCTTGCACTTCATGTTTATAGAAAAGCTGTGCATTTTCATGTTCGCCTAAATTTTTAGCCATCTTTCTAGTAAGTTCACCAAAGTTTACATCTGTACCTTCGTCAATCTTACTAGCCGCAACTGTTTCATTTGGGTCACGACCCTCCATCATCAATGGCATCCACTCTCTTAATTTTCCATGGTCTTCAGTAAATTCGATACCTTTAAACATTGATAATGGCGCTAATGCCTCATAACGTCTTTTCAAGAAGTTTACGTTTTTATCCCCTTGTACAAAGCTAATATGTGGTAAAGGGCGAATAAATTCTTGTGGGTTCGCAATTTGTTTACTTTTTACTAAGTGAGACCAAAATTGTTTTGAAATCTCAAATTGTTCATTTATTTCTTTAGCTTTTTCTACATCGATTGAGCCATCTTTTTGTTCAACTGTATAATTTAATTCACATAATGCGGCATGTCCAGTACCAGCATTATGACGCTCATTTGAACTTTCTATAGCAGGTTTGTCGAGTCTTTCAAAAAGTTTAATATTCCAATCTGGTGCAAGTTCTTTTAACATTGTCCCGAATGTTGTACTTAAAACACCCGCGCCAATTAAAATAACGTCTTTAGAGTTTGATTCACTCATTATGTTTCCACCTTTCAATTATCACTTTTTAATAGCAATCTATAATGTTTTTTATTTTATAAGATACTAATTATTCTTTTCCTAATGTATTCATACCCTATAACACTATCTTAATATCATAAATTTGCTTCTCGATATATATCTCTCATAGCATATGATAAAACAACACTGTCGAAATGTAAAATGTATATTACGATAAGATTAATTTCTGTTAAATTGCATTAAGCGTATTGTTTATAGCATGCTAATTAATCACCTATAATAATGTTATCTATCAAACGCGCTTTGCTAAATTTAACTGCTAATGAGAGGAATATTTTCCCTTTTATTTGTTCTTGTTTAATGAGTTGTGGATAGCTATAAATAGCCACTGTTTCAATGTTACCAGTGGTATGCTTTTCAATATATTTACGTGTTTTTTCAATTAACTTTTTACTGTCTCTCTCTCCTTGTTCATACATTGATTGTGCTAAACAAAGACTCTTATATAAATATGCCGCTTCTGAACGTTCATGTTCTGTTAAATATATATTACGTGAACTTTTGGCTAATCCATCTTCTTCTCTTACAATATCTACACCAATAATTTTAATTGGATGATTGAAATCTTCTACCATTTTTTCAACGATAGCTAGCTGCTGTGCATCTTTCTTACCAAAATAAGATTTATCGGGACGCACAATATTAAATAATTTATTTACAACAGTAACTACCCCATCAAAATGTCCTGGTCTCTCAGCACCTTCTAACACTGTAGCAAGACGGCCTGCTTTCACTTCAATGGTCGGTTTTTCTGGATACATTTCCTTCTCGCTTGGATGAAATATATAATCAACGTTTACTGTTTGTGCTTTAATTGCGTCTCCATCAATATCTCTTGGATATGATGCTAAATCTTCATTTGGTCCAAATTGTAAAGGATTAACAAAAATACTAATCACAGTTACATCATTTTCTTCAACAGATTGAGCAATCATCTTTAAATGACCATCATGTAATGCCCCCATAGTAGGTACAAAACCAATAGCGTTACCTTGACGTTGTAGTTCCTTTGTAATCTGTCTCATTTCTTTAATACTCGTGATTATTTTAGTCATTTTGTATCCTCATCCATTACGCGTTTTTTATAAGTATGATTTTCATCAGGAAACTGGCTAGATTTCACTTCGTTGTTGTATGCAATCAATGCATCAACGCCAACTGAAAAATCTCCATATTGTTTTACAAATTTCGCTTTATGCTTAACACCATAATTTAATAAATCATGGTAAACCAATACTTGTCCGTCCGTATCTTTACCTGCTCCTATACCTATTACAGGAATATCTAGTTGTTTTGAGATTTCTGATGCTAAATCTGCTGGCACCGCTTCTAACACTAACATGACTGCGCCAGCCTGTTGTACTGCATGTGCATCATTCAGAAGTTGTTGTGCCGCTTCTTTGTTACTGGCCTGCATTTTATATCCTGTAATACCTACACTTTGTGGCGTAAGTCCTAAATGTGACACGACTGGTATCCCCATACGACTACAATTTTCAATATAGTTTGTTAGATGCGCCCCTTCTGCTTTAATCGCATTGGCATTGGTCTGTTGGTATAATTTGACTGCTATTTCTAAATCATATTGTTCAGTAATACCTACGCCACCAAATGGCACATCGACAACTACATAAGTGTCAGGTGCGCCACGACGCACTGCTTTTGCATGATGTATCATATCTTCGACAGTTACCTGTACTGTACTGTCATAACCCAAAACTGTCATTCCTAGCGAGTCTCCAACTAATATGATATCTATCTGTGCCGCTTCAGCTTGTTTCGCACTTGGGTAATCATAAGCTGTTATCATTGAAATTTTTTCTTTACGCTCTTTATATGCTTGTAACTGACTCAATGTTTTCAATTAAAATCAACTCCACAATTTGATATATTTATATTGTCATACATATACTAACTAAACTTTCTAGAAAAGGAAATAAAATAACATGAGTAATTTCGCTATTATTGGCCCTGGCGCAGTAGGCACCACAATTGCGTATGATCTTCAACATAATCAACCAAACTTGAAATTATTAGGTCGTCGCGATCAAACACTTGATTTCTTTGTTAATGGAAATTCAACCGAGGCCCATCAATTAACTGTAACTGCATTAAGTGACTGTGATAAAAAATTTGACGTTATATTTATTGCTGTAAAGATACATCACCTGCCAAAAGTCTTAACTGAATTAGATCACTTGTTACATAAAGATAGTATTATTATTTTAGCTCAAAATGGTTATGGCCAATTATCAAAATTTAAACATCCATTCGTTTATCAAGCTGTTGTGTATATTAGCGGTCAAAAAGAGAATGATAAAGTGACTCACTTTCGTGACCATAAATTAATCTTAAAGAATACACCTCAAACAAAAGCATTACGCAAAGAACTCGAAAATACATCACTAGATATTCACCTAACTGATGATATAGAAGCAGCAATTTGGTATAAACTGCTTGTGAACTTAGCTATCAATAGCGTAACTGCTTTGAGTCGTTCTACCGCTTCTGTATTAACTGTCCCAGGCATTAAAAATCTATGCGAGAATTTATTACGCGAAGGCATTGAAATTGCTAAATTTGAAAATGTACTATTTAAAGAACAAATCGTAACTGAAATTATGGCAATTTATGAAGGTTACCCTAATGAAATGGGGACGAGTATGTATTACGATGTTTTAGAAAACAAGCCACTAGAGATTGAAGGAATTCAAGGTTTTTTATATAACAAAGCACGATTGTATGGTTTAAAGACCCCTACACTTGATACAATTTATCCACTCTTACTAGCACAACAAAAAATTTAAAATACTGTTAACTTTTAAAATAAGGTTAAGCAATCAATTTACATTACTTGATTGCTTAGGCTACATCATTATCTGATAAATGGAGGTAACGATGAACTACACATTTTACTAATCACATTATCCCTCTTCGCTTCATGATTATGAAGTAACGTCGTATATTTCATTACCATCATTCGATACAAACTCCTATAGCCTTTAAAGACTTTATGAAAATAATCATTAATTATAGAATCCTTGAAACAATTTCTAATATTAATAATATAGTTGAGACACAATTCCTTTTCTTTGTTTCCTATTTTTTAATAACTGCATACAGCAACTATATGGGCTTAATATTTTTATCTTTGTTCATATAGAGTTCATATAAGCCAGTTATATTACAGTTATTAACAAATTGGAGGTCGAAAAAATGAAAAAATTAATGTTTAGTTCAGCATTCTATACGCTACTAGGTATGTTAAGTGGCCTTTTTTACCGTGAAATGTCTAAAGGCGAAAATTTTAGTGGTTATTCTCAATTAAATGTTACGCATACACACTTACTCGTTTTAGGTACAATTATGTTCTTAATTTTTATGGCTATTGAATACCAATTGAAATTAACTAAAAATAGTAAATTATTTAACAGCTTTTTCTATATTTTCCATTTAGGTATTTTATTAACAGTAGCCATGCAATATGTTAATGGTATTGCGACAATCAAAGGCTTTAGTGTTAGCCCAGCAATAGCAGGTATCGCAGGTTTAGGCCACATAATGATTTCCATTGCCTTTATTTTATTCTTTGTACTTTTAAATAAAAGAATAAATGCTAACTCAAATAAAATTAAATAATGCTTTATATTTTTATAATAAAATCGCTTTAAAGTACCAATAGTGAAATAGTACCTTAAAGCGATTTTATTTATTATGATTCAATCATGAGGCAGAGCATCATACTTTATTCTTTTTTTAAGTCATTAATATTAACGCTCCCAATATAACGATAAATAGATATAGCCATTTTTCAAAATGATGATTAGACGTTAACTTAGATAAATACTTACCTATTAACACTGAAATAATTAGACAAGGTAATGACAATAAAAATAAAGGAACTGTTTGTTCTGTCCATATACCACCAAATCCTTGTCCCATAACTACAAATATTGCTGTTAAGAAAAAGTGTGCTTGAATTGTACTTCTAAAATCTTTGATATGCCAATTTGATAAGGTGCCGTAAATCACAACTGGAACTCCATGAGAGTTATATAGACTACCTAAGATTCCAGAAACAATGCCTGTAATACCAGACCATATGTTAGATTTTAAAACAATTCGTATACGATTATTTAAAAACAAATACCTACTTAATGCATATGTACCATAAAAAATTAAAAATCCGCCTAACATCATTTGCACAATATCAGTATTAAAATATCTTAAAATCCAAATACCTATAGGTATACCAACTAAACTACCTACTAACATAATAAATAAAACATTATATTTTATATTTCTATAATCAGAAAATATATTTAAACTTGCTACAAATAAACCAGCCAAACCAACGACAGATATTGCTGTATGTGTTTCTAACCCTATCAGTGCTAGTAACGGCATACTTATGAGTGCTTCTCCAAACCCAAAATAGGTTCTTACCAGTCCACCTATAAATACCGCGAACAAACTAAGTATAATAAATACATCCATATATATGCCCCTATATTCCATTAATTGAAAAGCAATTAATTACAAAACTCTACACAATCTTCAAATCTATTTACATCATATCACTATTATTTTCACTTTTATAAACATTTGAAAATAATTTTAATAATTTAATGAATTAAACAATTAACAATTTAATATGTAGACTTGCTAAGATTTTTCAAAAGTGTAGAATCGGTGGAAACGCTTACAAAAATTAGTGTAAATTCATTATGTTAGGAGAATTATTTTGCTTTCAGAGATCATTCGTTTTTTAGATAAAATCATTTGGAGCCCACCGCTCGTCTTTGGCTTATTAATTACTGGATTACTATTTTCAATCATGTCTCGTTTTGCGCAAATCAGACAATTTAAAGAAATGATTCGTTTATTATTTAAAGGTGAAAAATCTCCACAGGGTATTTCTAGCTTTCAAGCAATATCCCTATCTCTTGCCGGCAGAGTTGGTACTGGGAATATTGTCGGTGTGTCTGCAGCAATTTTTATAGGTGGACCTGGTGCAGTATTTTGGATGTGGGTTACTGCATTAATTGGTGCTAGTACAGCGTTTGTAGAATCCACATTAGGTCAAATCTATAAGCAAAAAGAAAACGGAGAATACAGAGGTGGACCTGCTTTCTATATAGAGAAAGGTATAGGTGGTAAATTTGGTAAGATATTCGCGCTAGTATTTGCCAGTATTACAGTAATATCTATAGGTTTTTTAATGCCAGGTGTCCAATCAAATGCAATTGCAACTTCTTTGCATAGTGCTTTTAATATTCCAAAATGGATTGTTACAATTTTTCTAATTATACTTCTTGCGCTTATAATATTTGGTGGCATTAAACGCATTGCTAGTATGGCTACGGCAGTGGTTCCATTTATGGCTATTGCGTATATCTTGTTAGCTATTATAATTATTTGCCTAAATTTAGGAGAAGTGCCATCATTGTTTGCACTTATATTTAAATCTGCACTTGGACTACAATCAACATTTGGTGGTATAGTCGGTGCAATGATTGAAATTGGTGTAAAAAGAGGACTTTATTCTAATGAAGCTGGACAAGGTACAGGCCCTCATGCAGCTGCGGCAGCTGAAGTATCCCATCCAGCTAAACAAGGACTTGTCCAAGCATTCTCTGCCTACATAGATACATTATTTGTATGTACCGCAACTGCATTAATTATTCTAATGTCAGGTACTTTTAACACAACAGATGGTACCAAAAATATACATGGGTCCCCGAATTTAATAGAAGATAACGGTATTTATGTACAGAATGCAGATGGCTCAAGAGATTATTCTGGCACAGCGATGTATGTTCAATCTGGTATTGATAAAGCATTTCAAGGATCTGACTACCATTTTGATCCCAATTTTGCTGGTTTTGGCTCATACTTTATAGCTATTGCTTTATTTTTCTTTGCATTTACTACAATATTGGCATATTCATACATTTCTGAAACAAATATGGCATATCTAACGCGTAAAATGACCCCTAAAAAATCAAATTTTTATATCACTTTGACTCGCTGTATGTTAATTATTGCAACTGCATTTGGAACTTTAAAAACAGCAGATGCCGCTTGGGATATGGGAGACTTAGGTGTCGGTTTGATGGCATGGTTAAACATCATAGCTATATGGATTCTATTCAGACCTGCTTTTCATGCACTTAAAGATTTTGAAAAGCAGAAAAAAGAAAAAGGTTCCGGTAGATTAGCTGTATATCGTCCTACAAACGAAGAAGTTCCCAATGCTGATTTTTGGATAAATAAAGCAAAAAATGAACAAAATTTTCATAAGAATACGTAATATAAAATCCTGCTAGTTCACAAATAATTTGTTACTAAAATAAATGCATTGAATTTAAAGTATTGATTCAATGTATATCCAGTCACAAGATATAACATGTGACAAATGACCTCTGAATAAAAAATAACCGTCAATTTCTATTATAAAAGCATATAGAAGTTGACGATTATTTCATTTTTATGAAATTCTGCGTCTTGATGATGTCCTGGGAAATAGTATAAGCGAAAGAATAAAGACTCGAATCATATCTTGTAAAAACATGAATATTTACAAATATATGTTATGAACTCAAAACTATGTGGGTTAACGCTCTTTTTTGATAATATATACTCCAACTACAAACCTTAGCTTTTACTTTGTCATGTTAATCCACTTCATATAAGTTGCTAATTTCCAAATATATTCTAAAGGCCCCAACTTAAAATATTTAAGCCATACCATACTTGAAATTATTTGAACTATATAAATCATCAAACATATCCATAATGTGTGAAGTAAACGCCACTGCTCTCCATCAAATATTAAAATTAATAAGTATATGATTAAAGTTTGACCTATATAATTTGTTAATGCCATTCTGCCGTAATATTTAAGTGGCGTTAAAATTAAACGCCCCCAAGTTATATTCAGTAATAAAATGAGACAAGATATATAAAATAAACTCATGAAAGGTGAGAATATTGTAATAAGATGATGATATTGATCAACAGCTACTATATAATCTTCTGAGCTTTTTTGAAGTTGCTGAGGTAATAAATCAATATGTGGCACAACGTAGCATTTATTAAGTACATACCACCCAAGTAAAGATACAATACCTGAAGCAATTGCCACTATTCCCCATATCTTCTTAGTAGTCTCAAATTTAAAAATAATTTCAAATTGTGCTGAAGCTAATCCTAATATAAAATATGGAAATGGAATCAAGAATTTAGCATCTAACCAAATAACAAAAACTAATATAATTATACCGATTACTAAATTAATGTACTTATTCACTTTAAAAAATGGGATAAGCAACAATCCAAATATAGCGTATATTAACAACGCTTCTCCTGATTGCAGTTGCATATGTAAGAAACCCAAAATACCAAGTACAATAATACGACGTAAAAATATAACATACTTATTCCCTGCCTTATGCTCAGCTCTTTCCATAAAGATATAAAAACCAATACCAAATAAATATGAAAAAATAGCAAAAAATTTGCTTTCAATAAAGAAGTCTAAGAACTTTTTATATATAATATCATTTGAAAGTTCCGGAGCCGGCAATTGTGCTATTGCAATGATATTTACAAGTATGATGCCCAATAATGCAAACCCACGTAGAAAATCCAATGTTTCTATTCTATTGCTAATTTTGTTCAAAATATTTCTCCTCTTCACTCTAAATTCACTTTATAATACTGTATATCTCGTTATTAATTCAAAATGCATCTATAAAACTAATCTTTCATATATTCTAGCATTGCAAATCATATGAGCTCCATATTATAAAGTGAAAGTGAAATGACGGTTTTGTAATATAAAAATACTTTCATAACGCTTTACCTTGTGCTAAATACGGCAATAAAACCACTTATCGCTAAAATAATTGCGTTATTTTTACTTGTAATCTATAACCATTGAAACGAGTGTAATATCGTTCCCATTATTAATATAACTATGAGCAATATCAGATTTAAATCTCAACGCATCTCTTTCTTTTAAGGTAATCACTTCATTTTCTAAATGCATTTCTAATTGACCTTCAATAAGGATAATTGATTCTTCGGAGCCCGCTAAATGTGGTTCAGAATTTAAAGTTGCACCGGGATCTAATTCAACATAGAAGAATTCAAATGACTTACTTTTTTCAAATGGAAAGTAAGGATATACCCTATATTTCCCTTCATTTTCTGTTACTGGCACAATATCTTCCTTTTTCACTTGTATATAATCAGATTCTGCTTCACTCATAAGGCTACTAAACGACAATTTCAGCCCGTTACTAATCTTCCAAACAGTATTAATAGATGGAATTGTATTTCCTTTTTCTATCTCATTTAGTGAAGATGTACTCACCCCAGTGAGTTTTGATAATTTTTCCAGACTAATTTTATTTTTCTTTCTATATAAATAAATATTTTTTGCCACAATTTTATGGAATTCCATCATAACTGCCCCTTTTTATATTGACTTTCCTATAAAGTGGATATAAAATCCTTTTAAAAGGATAAATCCTTTGTATAGGAATTATCACTGCTATATTTCCATAATAAAGGATACTGCGAGGAGAATGCAATTTGTTTATATCTTTTATAATTTATACATTTTTCATGAGCTATACGCCTGGGCCCAATAATTTATTAGCTTTGGATGGTGCCTTACGATTAGGTATTAGAGGTACATTAAAATTCTTAATTGGAATTGGTTTGGGCTTCTTAACACTATCATTGCTATGTCTTATTTTTAGTGAGTTTATGACAATTTATTTCACAAGTTTCATTTTCATTATAAAATTAGTAGGATTTGTTTATTTATTATATCTAGCTTATACAGTTTTTAAACATAATCACAAAGACGCTAACTTGAGTCACACTTATCGCTTACGTGATGGATTATTTCTTCAATACATGAATCCTAAGACTATCGTTTATGTACTAACAGCAATTGTCACCTATATCACTACACAAAATATGACAATTTTTGCTTCCATGAGCTATACAGTTGCCATCGCTCTAATAGGTGTTTCTGGTGCTATTGCTTGGGCCTTTTTAGGGCTTTGTTTCAAAAAAATATTACTAAAATATAATACTGTCTATAAGATTTTCATGTCATTATGCTTAATTATATTAGCCTTTATGATGTTGTTAGAATAACTATGTATGCTAGTCTTAAAAAACAGATCATCGTACATTTTTTGTGATTGAAAATGAGATTTATGCTTTTAATATAATAAAAATAGGGAATTAGTACATGTGGGGTGGTATATTCAATGAGTAATTCTAAAGTATCGAATAAAATCAATGAAATTTTGAACATGTCAAGAATCGGCATATTATCTACAGCACATAATAATGTGCCCAATAGTAGATACATGGTGTTTTATAATGATGGTAATATCTTATATACCAAAACAAATATTAATTCTATTAAAATAGATGAAATCCAATCAAACCCTAAAGCACATATATTATTAGGCTATGACGATACCAAGAACAGAAGCTACTTAGAAATTGAAGCAACATTATCTATAGTACAAGATCAGGAAACAATTGATTGGCTATGGAAACGTCAAGACAAAACTTTCTTTGATAATAGTGAAGACCCAGAACTATGCGTATTAAAAATCTTACCTAACACTATAAAAATTATGAATGATAATGAGTTAGATCAACCTGAAATAGTAAAATTTGATTAATTATTGAACTAGCACTTATTATATGAAGATAAATATACATATAATGGGTGCTTTTTAAAGGGCTGATTATTTTAATTGAAAAGGCGGTTACATATGTTTTTAGCATGGAATGAAATAAAAAGAAATAAATTGAAATTCAGTCTAATCATAGGTGTTTTAATTATGATTAGTTATCTCCTTTTTCTATTATCAGGTTTAGCAAGTGGCTTGATGAATATGAATAGAGAAGGAATTGATAAATGGAAAGCTGATGCAATTATATTGAATAGCGATGCAAACCAGACTGTGGAACAATCTATCTTCAACAAATCCAAAGTAACAAATACTTACAAGCAACAAACGACATTAAAACAAACTGGAGTCATTGTTTCAAATGGTAAACAAGAAGAAAATGCATTACTTTTCGGAGTTACATCTAACACTTTCTTACTCCCTAAAATCCTAGAAGGACAAAAATTTAAAAGTGAAAATGATGTCGTTGCGGATAAAACATTGAAAGATAAAGGTTTCAAACTAGGTGACAAATTGTCATTATCACAATCAGACGAAAAGTTAAAAATTGTTGGATTTAGTGAAAGTGCAAAATATAATGCTTCTCCTGTACTATTCTCAAATAATAAGACTATTCAAAATATCAATCCATCATTAATAGAAGATAAAACAAATGCTGTAATTGTCAAAGATAAAAAGTGGAAGCAAAAGTCTTTAGATAACGACTTAGAAGCCATTGAAATTGAGAAATTCATTGAAAATTTACCTGGTTATCAAGCACAAAACCTAACATTAAACTTTATGATTACATTTTTATTCATAATTTCTGCAACAGTCATAGCTATTTTTTTATATGTCATTACATTACAAAAAACAAATCTCTTTGGTGTTTTAAAAGCACAAGGTTTTACAAATGCTTACCTTGCTAAAGTAGTATTGTCACAAACTTTTATCATTGCAGTCATTGGTACAATTATAGGTCTTGTACTTACTATAATTACTGGTTTCTTTTTACCTGATGCGGTTCCAATTAAATTTAGTATTGCCACACTAACAGTGTATGGCATTGTACTTATCGTGGTTTCACTTATAGGAAGCCTCTTCTCGATTTTAACAATTAGAAAAGTTGACCCGCTCAAAGCGATTAGTTAATAAGGAGGTATTAAATGCTAGAATTTAAAGATGTAACCAAATACTTTAAAGATGGTAACCAAACCATTGAAGCTGTCAAACCTACGACAGTTAATTTTGATAAAAATGAACTTATCGCTATTATAGGACCTTCTGGTTCTGGAAAAAGTACATTCTTAACAATGGCAGGTGCATTGCAGACGCCTACATCTGGTGAAATAATCATCAATAATAAAAACATTTCACAAATGAACCAAAAAGCATTATCGGATACACGTATGCAAGAAATAGGTTTCATTCTACAAGCAACGAATCTTGTTCCTTTTTTAACGGTAATGCAACAATTTAAATTATTACAAAAACAAAAAAAAGACGTTCTAACATCAAATGAATATGCGCAACTTATGGAACAACTTAATCTCAAAATGATAGAAAACAAATTACCAAGTGAAATATCTGGTGGACAAAAGCAACGTGTCGCTATTGCTAAAGCATTATACACAAAACCTTCGCTCATATTAGCAGATGAACCGACCGCTTCTTTGGATACAGATAACGCTATGGAAGTAATGCATATATTGAAAGAACAAACCGTTCAACACAATAAAACTTGTATTGTTGTGACTCATGATGAGCGTTTAACATCATTTTGTGATCGTGTATATCATATGGAAGATGGTACTTTGCAACTGACTTGACCACTTTTTATAATAAAAAGGAGTGAGATTCCAACCAAACTTGATTGAGAATACTCACTCCAATTCATTTTTATACAATGAAATTCACAATTAAAATCAATCCTAAACCTACAATTGATAAGATAGATTCTAATAAGGTCCACGTTAAAAATGTTTCCTTCATGGTTAAACCAAAATATTCTTTAAACATCCAAAATCCTGCATCATTCACATGTGAGCAGAAAATGCTCCCAGCTCCGATAGCTAAAACAACTAATGAAATGTTTACATCAGATGACTGCAATAATGGTAAAACTATACCTACCGACGAAATTGCTGCCACTGTTGTTGAACCTAATGCTGTACGTAATAATGCCGCAGCAAGCCATGCAAGGATAAGTGGTGACATTTCAGTACCTTTAAATATCTCTGAAATTGTGTCACCTACACCACCATCAATTAGTATCTGTTTAAATGTTCCACCGCCACCTATGATAAGAATAAGCATTGCAATGGGGGTAATGGCATTCGAAACGGTATCCATAATCTGTTTCATACTCTGTTTCATACTCTGTTTTCTTCTAATTCCCATAGAATAAATTGCAAATAATACGGCAATTAACATCGCAGTTACAGAGGTTCCAATAAAGTAGATAAATCCTTCGAACCCACTTGCTTTTCCGTCTTCATTACCAGTGATTAACTGTACAATTGTAGCTAGTAGCATTAAGATAACTGGTGCAAGTGCCGTGAGCAAACTCATACCAAAACTTGGTAAACCCTTGTTTTCAAACACTTTAAACTCACCTACAGCTGCTTGATTTCCTTTTCTTTTAAAAGCTTCAGGTGTTAATTTATGTGCAATTTTTGGAAAAATACCTCCAACAATAATTGCTAAAGGTATACCGATAATAACGCCATACATCAATACATGGCCAATATTAGCATTTATCGCTTCTGAAATTGCAACTGGTCCCGGATGTGGTGGCAAAAAACCATGTGTTACTGCTATAGAAGTTGCCATTGGAAGACCAACTGTTAAATTTGAAATCTGCATCCTTTTAGCTAATGTAAATACTAAAGGAATCAATAACACAAATGCTACTTCTAAGAATAGCGATATCCCAATAATAAATGACGCGATAATCATTGCCCATGTCACATATTTCTTACCAAACACATTGATTAATGTATCAGCAATACGTGTAGCGCCACCGCCATCTGACAGCAACTTACCTAATATTGATCCTAAACCAAAAATAATAGCAATATGTCCTAGTGTATCCCCCATACCTTTTTCAATAGTGGTTACTATTGTATCTAAAGGCATTCCTAGTAAAATACCGGTTACCATTGAAGTGATAATTAGCGCAATAAATGTGTTAAGTTTAAACCACATAATTAACATTAATAATATGAGTACACCCATCACAACAGCAACTAATGGCCAAAATTCTCCCATCATGTTCTTCCCCTACTTTCTATATCTCTTTCGTATTCATTTTATATACAGTCGTTAGCGTATCTTCATCTCCAATATTTCCCGGGAAAATAACATAAGGCATTTGACTATATTTTGCTTCTTCCCCTGTTAGCCAAACTGGTACACCTTGTGTTATTTGACCGATAACGAGTGCCTTTTTAATATTCAGTCCTTTAGTGGCAACATCACTGGAAGTAATACCACCTTTAGCAATAACGAATCTTGGTTTTACTTTCAAGCCTTGTACAATACCAACCAATGCATTGGAAATATTGGTAGAAATACTTAAATTATTCGTTAAATCTTCTGTTTTTATTACATCTCTTGAAGTATATACAACGACATCTCTTCCCGATTGAATAAGTGATGTCACCTTTGCTATCTGTTGACTTATGTACGTTTGTAAATCATTTGTAGTGACTGCTTTTACATCAAACTCAATGGCTGCAATATCAGTATTTGTTAATAAATGTTGTAGTTGTAATGAAGTTTTTTTAACATGTGATCCTGCAATCATAAGTCCACCATTCGTTTGATCACTATAATGATTTAAGTTAATAATCTCTCCAGGCGTTTCGCACATAGCCTTAACAAATGACGCTGCTGTTCTAAACATGAATTTTTTATCATTACTTTCTAAAAATGCGGTTAAACATGCAACAAAATAATCCATATCTTCATCATTTAATGCATCGACGATCACAACATCAAAATTTGAGATACTGTTAAGCACTTCATTAATTGATTGGGCATCACGTTCTCTTATTTGTGATAAACGAATATGTTTTACGTCATCAGCATTAATTTCTCCGTTACTTTTCTCTTCAATAAAACTTGCCATCGTTCTACTACTGAATCCGAATGTAGTGTCATTTGCAAATTCACTTTCAGACACAGGCATATATGCGTTGCCTTCTTTTAAATAATGGATACCATCAAATGTGTAACGTTTTCCCTCGAAGAACGCCGGTATATAAAACACTCCGTCAAATTGTTCATCTGAAGCTTCGCTCAAGACTTTCGGTTCTAAATAAAAATGGCCTCTTAATGTTGAATCTCCTCTACTTATTATAATGTATGGATGATCTAATCGTTGCGAAACTCGTGCGATATTACGACTAATTTCTTGATGTAGTTGTGTGGTTTCTTGTTCATTTAATGCTCTAGAATTCGTCAATATATAAAACATATGATTCTTTTGCTTAAAACCATCTTCAATTAAAGATTCTGACCATTCTGTATATACTGGTAAATCTTTTACTGTTTGAGTACCAGTTGGGTCGTCATCTAGAACGATAATTTTATATTTAAAATTACTAAGTTTTTTTGAAATAACATCTTGCTTCGTTATATTTATTAAACGCTCAGTTAACATATTCTCACCTACATATTATTTATATTTTCAAAGTATTTTATAACGCCTGAATGATCATTCATACCATTACCATGTGCAACTTCTGATTTGTATATTTCTTTCACTTGATTTGCTATAGGCAATGTAAGTCCGACTGTATCAGCTGTTGAACTCACGTTTTTCATATCTTTTAAGTTTATATTTAGCGTTCCCCCTGGTCGATAATCTTCTTCAATCATTTTTGGAAACTTATCATCCATTACACTAGAACCTGCTAGCCCACCTTTAATTGCTTTATACATATTTGCTAAATCTATATCGAATTTTTTCGCTAATACTACAGCTTCAGAAAGTGCAGCAATGTTGGTGTTAACTATAATTTGATTTGCTAATTTTACTACGCTACCAGCACCAACATCTCCGACTCTTATAACTGATGTAGCAATAGGTGCTAGAACTTTTTGAACTTCTGGTAAATCAGTTTCTGCACAACCAATCATTACTGATAATTCACCTGTTATCGCTAAAGGTTCTCCTCCACTTACAGGAGCATCCATATATTTAATTTGTTTTGTTTCTAGTACTTTACTTATTTCTAATGATTCATTTGGCGTAAGAGAACTAGTATCAATAACAGCTTTTACTTTAATATCAGTTTGTTTAACTATTGCATCTTCGCCACTATATAAAACAGCCTTTACTATCGCACCATTTGGTAACGATGTAATAACATAATCAGCTTGTTGAGCCATTTGTTGTACTGAAACAGCACTTGCACCTTGCATCACTACTTCATTTTCTGCTTCTTTATTTAAATCATTAACAAGAACAGTTACGTTCGCTTTTAATAAATTTTCTACCATTGGTTTCCCCATAATTCCTAAACCTATAAATCCTACTTTCATAATTAACACCCTTCCTGAAAACGTTTACAACAGATATTGTATACCAAAATTGTTAAAATGTATACATTTTATTACTATTTTTTTTATAGTACACTTATTGTAATGAGGTGAGTTAATTGAATAATAATGAATTAACAATTTATCAAAGAATAAGAAATGATATTATTTCTGGTAGTTTTAAAAAAGATGAGAAAATTACAGAAGCTAAACTTGCAAAGAAGTATGAGGTAAGTCGAACTCCAATTCGCGAAGCATTAAAGCAACTAGAACTAGAATACTTTATTAAAAATGCTTATATTTTTATACCAACCAGTGAAGAATACAGACAAATATTTGAAATGCGTATTTTATTAGAAACACACGCATTAAAAAAAGCTGCGATTGTTTATACAACATCAGATTTAGAAGAATTAAAAAGTTATACAGAGATAGATATTGAAGTCGAGGATGAAGCTAAAATCATTGAAATCAATGACAAATTCCATCAAAAAATTATCGCTGCTACTAATAACCAATTTATTCTAGATACATATCAGAAATATAAGAGTTTCATTTATTTATTTAGCCAAACTGTAATTAACAAACGTCGCCCCGGCTTAATAGAAGAACACAAGGCCATTGTTTCAGCGCTTTATGACAGAGATATTAATTTGGCTGTCACGTTACTCGAAGACCATTTAAAAAACGACTTAGAATTCAGCCTTTATTATTTAGAATTTAAAAACAATGAATAATTTAAAAAGACACGAAACTTTAATAGTTTCGTGTCTTTTTATGAAGTAAAATTAATTTATAATTAATGAATAGTAGTGTGCAAATGCTAGGTATTGATTTTCTGTTAAACAAGGTATATATTATTGCTAACAAGTATATTTTTTATACCAATCGTTTATATATACTCTAAGCAGGTAATAATTAATACAATAGTAACTATCAAATCTACGGGGGGCGCTATATGAATATCATTGGCCATCACCACATTTCAATGTATACAAAAGATGCACAAATAAATAAAGATTTTTATACTCAAATTTTAGGATTACGTTTAGTAGAAAAATCTGTAAACCAAGATAATCCTACGATGTACCATCTATTTTTCGGAGATGAAATTGGTTCTGCGGGAACATTGTTAAGCTTTTTTGAGATACCTAATCTAGGGAAAAATCGTCCTGGTACAAATTCCATTCATCGTATCGGTTTATTAGTTCCTGATAAACCATCTTTAACTTATTTTCAATCTCGATTAGAAGATAACAATATAGATACAACAAATATGACATATTTAAACCAACATGCCTTATTATTTAAAGATCCAGATGATTTAGAGATTATATTAATTGCTAACAATCATTATAATTTACCAAAATCATGGCGCAAAAACCCATACTCAGATATTCCTATTGAATATCAAATTTTAGGTATGGGACCTGTCGAATTAAGGCTACGGGATACTCAAAAAACTGTTGATTTTTTACAACATGAATTGCGCTATACCCAGAGACAGGATACAGATGAAACAGTTATGACTTTGGATGAAACTGGCTTATACTCAGACTTTATGATTGTCGAACAACAAGGACAACGCGCTAGACCAGGTCAAGGCTATGTGCACCACATAGCTGTAAACACACCCAAAGATTCAAATTTAGAAGCTATTTTAGCAACAGTTAATCAAAACCCTGGAAATAATAGTGGTATTATTGATCGCTACTTTTTCAAATCTTTATACTACCGACATAATAGCATTATGTATGAATTTGCAACAGAATCCCCTGGTTTCACAGTAGACACAACTATTGAGAATTTGGGTAAACAACTCAATTTACCAGATTTCATGGAAGATCAACGTACTCAAATTGAATCACAATTACACGATTTATAAAGGATGATGATATATGGCTATTTTAAAAATGAATGAAAATACTCCATTAGAATTTGGACTTTATTCACTGGGAGATCACCTACTCAACCCTCATAACGGTGAAAAGGTAAGTTATGAACAACGCATACAAGAATTAATCGAGGCGAGTCAATTAGCAGAACAAGCAGGTATAGATGTATTCGGTGTTGGCGAAAGTCACCAAGAGCATTTTACTACACAAGCACATACAGTTGTGTTAGGTGCTATTGCCCAAGCAACTAATACAATTAAAATATCTAGTTCTTCTTCAATTATAAGCGCAGCAGATCCAGTTAGAATATTTGAAGATTTTGCAACATTAGACCTAATATCACATGGACGAGCAGAAATAGTAGCAGGTAGAGCTTCTCGTACAGGTATCTTTGATTTATTTGGTTTAGATTTAAATAATTATGATGAGCTATATGAAGAAAAATTAAATTTACTGTTAGAGTTGAATAAGACTGATAAAATCACTTGGTCTGGTAAATTTAGACCAGATTTAAATAATATGAAAATATTCCCAAGACCGATAGACGATGAACTACCAATTTGGCGTGCTGTTGGCGGACCTGCAGCAAGTGCGATTAAAGCAGGACGCCAAGGTATCCCAATGATGATTACAACATTAGGTGGGCCCGCAATGACATTTAAAGATTCAATAGATGAATATCGATTAACTGCAAAAGAACATGGTTTCGATACTTCAGCCCAATCGTTACCAGTTTCTACTGCTAGTTTATTCTATACTGCTGAAACTACACAATTAGCATTAAAAGAATATTACCCTCACCTTAATGTTGGTATGTCATTTATAAGAGGTGCTGGATATCCAAAACAACAATTTGCTAATGCTCCAGATTATAGAGATGCCTTAATGGTTGGAAGCCCACAACAAATCATTGAAAAAATACTTTACCAACATGAACTTTATAATCATCAGAGATTTATGGCTCAAATTGATTTCGGTGGCGTACCTTTCGATAAAATAATGAAAAATATTGAACTCATTGGTAATGAAATCATTCCAGGTGTTAAAAAACATTTGAACAAATAGGAGGTATAAAATGAAAAACGTTGTGCTACTATCTGGTTCTACGGTTGGCTCTAAAACAAGTACTGCTATAAAATATCTAAACGAAGCCATAACAAATCAAGATGATACACTTAATATTCAATTATTCGATTTAAAGAATTTAGATTTATCTTTTAGCGATGGACGAAATTACTTGGATTATTCTGGAGACACATTAGAGCTAACTTCTGCTTTAATGCAAGCTGATATTATTTTTATAGGTTTTCCAATCTTCCAAGCATCTATACCAGGAACGCTTAAAAACGTATTTGATTTACTTCCTGTTAATGCATTTAGAGATAAAGTTGTAGGTATTATAGCAACTGCGGGTTCTCCGAAGCATTACTTAATTGCTGAAACACAATTAAAACCAATTTTAAGCTATATGAAAGCCCACGTTATGCAAACTTATGTATTTATCGAAGAACGTGATTTTTCTAATGGCACTATCGTTAATGATGACATTATATTTAGAATTAATGATTTAGCAACATCAACCTTGCGTGTTTCTAAATTATATAATCAGCTTTTAGAAGAAGAAAATGATCAATACGATTTTTAAATCACTATTGCAATCATATTTTAGCTATCTATAAAGTCAAAGAGCCGAAGCATAAACAACATGCCTCGGCTCTTTTTTGTACTATATTGATAGTCGTTATTAAATTTTAGTTATTTTTTCTGCTCCTTTCTTCTTTCTTGTTTCTTTCTTAAGAGCATCATTGAACCTATAGCTCCTAATAGAGTTCCAAAAATCCAACTATCTTTATTTTTTCCTCCTGCATCAGGTAAATGAGTTATTGAATTCATATTATTTTCTGAATTTCCATTAGCCTCATTTTCCATTATTTGTATATAACTTGAAATTACGTTTAATTGTCGCGCTTCTGAGTTATGTCTATAAAGTCCTGTATGAGATCTTTCATCTAATAGCATATTATCTCTTTCATTTGAATTTTGTATTTTCACATTATTATTCATAGGTTTTTGTGATTTTGATTTTCTGATAGTATTGTCCAAATGTTTATTTACATTAGCATGATTTTGACCTTTTGTATTTGGAGATTCTATATCTAATATGCCATTGCCGTCTTGATCATTTACTTTTGGTGAAGTCACTAATGTAATTTGCTCTAATTTGTTTTGAAGTGAATTTATATCTATATCACTATTCGGTAGTTTTTTAATTATGTTTAGCGCTGACACCTTAGCCTTTTGGAGCGCTTCAATTAACTTGTCTACTTCGCCTTTCTCACTTGGAGTAATTAATCCATCCGCTGTGATTTCTGTTAGTTTTCCTTCAACTTTCGCTTTTGCTTGTTCCACTACTTGGATGGCTTTGTTTGCTTCAGCAAGTTGTTCTGCATCTAGGACGCCATTGCTATCTTGATCGTTGACTTCTGGTGTTGTCACTGTTCCGATTCCATCTAGACGTGTTTGTATGTCTGATTTGCCTGGCGTTCCAACAGGGACACTGTTTAATTTTGCAGTAGCGTCTACTTTAGCCTCATCTAACGCTTCGATTAATTTTTCTAACTCGGCTTTCTCACTTGGATTCACCAAACCATCCGCTGTGATTTCGGCTAACTTGTTATCTACTGCTTGCTTAGCTTGTTCCACTGCCTCAATTGCTTTTTCCGCCTCTGATAATTGCTCTGTATCTAGCACGCCATTACCATCTTGATCATTGACTTCTGGTGCTGTTACTGTACTAATTTGATCTAGACGTGTTTGTAACCCGGCTTTTCCAGCTGTACTGTCTGGTACATTATTCAGTTTTTCTGATGCATTTGTTTTTGCTGCTTCTAATGTTTCTATAAGTTCATCTAACTCGGTTTTCTCACTTGGATTTACTAAGCCATCCGCTGTTATCTCGGCTAACTTATTGTCTACTGCTTGCTTAGCTTGTTCCACTGCCTCAATTGCTTGTTCCGCCTCTGATAATTGCTCTGTATCTAGCACGCCATTATCGTCTTGATCATTGACTTCTGGGGACGTTACTGTACCAATTCCATCTAAACTCGTTTGTAACACGTCTTTACCTGTTGTACCGTCTGGTACATTATTCAGTTTTTCTGATGCATTTGTTTTTGCTGCTTCTAATGTTTCTATAAGTTCATCTAACTCGGTTTTCTCACTTGGATTTACTAAGCCATCCGCTGTTATCTCGGCTAACTTATTGTCTACTGCTTGCTTAGCTTGTTCCACTGCTTCAATTGCTTGTTCTGCTTCTGATAATTGTTCAGTGTCTAAAACACCATTACTATCTTTGTCATTGACTTCTGGGGATGTCACTGAACCAACTTGGTCTAAGCGAGTTTGTAAATCGACTTTTCCAGCTGTACCATCTGGTACATTATTCAGTTTTTCTGATGCGTTTGTTTTTGCTGCTTCTAATGTTTCGATTAATTTTTCTAAGTCGGCTTTCTCACTTGAATTTACTAAGCCGTCTGATGTAATCTCTGATAACTTATTATCTACTGCTTGCTTAGCTTCTTCTACTGCTTCAATTGCTTTCTCCGCATCTGATAATTGTTCTGTATCTATAACGCCATTACCGTCTTGATCATTTACTTCTGGTAAAGTCACTGTACCAATTTGATCTAAACGTGTTTGTAAATCAGCTTTGCCTGTTGTACCGTCTGGTACATTATTCAGTTTTTCTGACGCAGTTGTTTTTGCTGCTTCTAATGTTTCTATCAGCTTATCTAAATCTGCTCTCTCACTTGGATTCACCAATCCATCCGCTGTGATTTCTGTTAACTTGTTATCTACAGCGCTCTTAGCTTCTTCTACTGCTTCAATTGCTTTCTCCGCATCTGTTAACTGTTCCGTATCTAAAACACCATTACTATCTTTGTCTGTTACTTCGGGTGCTGTTACTGAATCAACTTGGTCTAAACGTCTTTGTAACTCGTCTTTACCTGCTGTACCATTTGGTACATTATTCAATTTATCCGATGCGTTTGTCTTCGCTGTTTCTAAAACTTCAATTAATTTCTCTAACTCAGCTTTCTCGCTCGGATTAATTAATCCATCCGCTGTGATTTCAGTTAACTTGTTATCTACTGCTTGCTTAGCTTCTTCTACTGCTTCAATTGCTTGTTCCGCATCTGTTAACTGTTCCGTATCTAAAACACCATTACTATCTTTGTCTGTTACTTCGGGTGCTGTTACTGAATCAACTTGGTCTAAACGTCTTTGTAACTCGTCTTTACCTGCTGTACCATTTGGTACATTATTCAATTTATCCGATGCATTCGTCTTAGCGGCTTCTAGTGCTTCTATCAGCTTATCTAGGTCTGCTTTCTCACTTGGATTCACCAATCCATCCGATGTGATTTCAGTTAACTTATTGTCTACTGCTTGCTTAGCTTGTTCCACTGCCTCAATTGCTTGTTCCGCCTCTGATAATTGCTCTGTATCTAGCACGCCATTACCATCTTGATCATTGACTTCTGGTGCTGTTACTGTACTAATTTGATCTAGACGTGTTTGTAACCCGGCTTTTCCAGCTGTACTGTCTGGTACATTATTCAATTTATCTGATGCATTTGTCTTAGCAACTTCTAATGTTTCGATTAATTTTTCTAACTCTGCTTTTTCAGTCGGATTTACTAATCCATCCGTTGTAATCTCTGCTAGCTTATTATCTACCGCTCGCTTAGCTTCTTCCGCTAAACCAATCGCTTTCTCCGCATCTGTTAACTGCTCCGTATCTAGCACGCCATTACTATCTTGGTCGTTAACTTCTGGGGATGTCACTGAATCAACTTGGTCTAAGCGAGTTTGTAATCCATCTTTGCCTGTTGTACCATTTGGTACTTTAGTCAATTTCTCTGTTGCGTTTGTCTTCGCTGTTTCTAACGTTTCAATCAGTCGATCTAACTCGGCTTTCTCAGTCGGGTTAATCAAATCATCGGCTGTTATCTCTGACAACTTATTGTCTACTGCTTGCTTAGCTTGTTCCACTGCCTCAATTGCTTGTTCCGCCTCTGATAATTGCTCTGTATCTAGCACGCCATTACCATCTTGATCATTGACTTCTGGTGCTGTTACTGTACTAATTTGATCTAGACGTGTTTGTAACCCGGCTTTTCCAGCTGTACTGTCTGGTACATTATTCAATTTATCTGATGCATTTGTCTTAGCAACTTCTAATGTTTCGATTAATTTTTCTAACTCTGCTTTTTCAGTCGGATTTACTAAGCCGTCTGATGTAATCTCGGCTAATTTATCAGCCACTGCTGTTTTCGCTTGTTCCACTGCCGCGATTGCTTGTTCTGCTTCTGATAATTGTTCAGTGTCTAAAACACCATTACCGTCTTGGTCATTTATTTCCGGCGCTGTTACTGATCCTATTTGCTCTAAACGGCTTTGTAGATCCTCTTTGCCTGCTGTACCGTTTGGTACATTGTTCAGTTTATCTACTGCATTCGTCTTAGCGGCTTCTAATGCTTCTATTAACTTATCTAATTCCGCTTTCTCACTTGGAGTTACTAAGCCATCACCTGTGATCTCGGCTAGCTTATTATCCACTGCTGTTTTTGCTTGTTCTGCAGCTTCGACTGCTTGTTGCGCTCCCGATAATTGTTCTGTATCCGCAATTCCATTACTATCTTTGTCTGTTACTTCGGGTGCTGTTACTGAACCTATTTGGTCCAAACGTCTTTGTAGGTCGTCTTTGCCTGCTGTACCATTTGGTACGTTGTTTAATTTGGTAGAAGCGTCTGATTTAGCCTCATTCAACGCTTCAATTAATCGGTCTAACTCTGTTTTCTCACTTGGATTTACTAATCCATCCGCTGTTATCTCCGCTAACTTATTATCTACAGCGCTCTTAGCTTCTTCCGCTAACTCAATCGCTTTCTCCGCATCTCTTAACTGCTCTGTATCTAAAACGCCATTACCGTCTTGATCATTTACTTCTGGCGCTGTTACTGTACCGATTCCTTCTAGACGTGTTTGTAAGTCACCTTTCCCAGCTATACCGTCTGGTACGTTGTTTAATTTTGTAGAAGCGTCTGCTTTAGCCTCATTCATCACTTCGATTAATCGGTCTAAGTCTGCTTTCTCACTTGGATTTACTAAGCCATCCGCTGTTATCTCTGATAACTTATTATCTACCGCTCGCTTAGCTTCTTCGGCTGCTATAATTGCTCTTTCTGCTTCTGATAGTTGAACAGAATCTAAAACTCCGTTACTATCTCTATCATTTACTTCTGGCGATATTAAAGAAGTAATTCGATTTATATTTTGTTGAAATTGGGCCTTATCTAGCATACTACCAGGTAATTCATTAACTTTTTCTAATAGTTCCTCTTTTAACATCGATAGAACTTTATTTAATTTATCAATTTCTTCTTTTTCACTTGGAGTTACTAAGCCATCTGATAATACGGCTGCTAACTTTTGATCATCTATTATTTTTGTTGCTTCTAACGCAATTAAGGCTTGTGCTATTTCAGATATTTGCTGATCATCTCGTACACCATTACTATCACGATCATTCACTTCTGGTGATACAACTGTGGTGATTTTCGCTAACCTTGTTTGAAGATCTGATTTACCTGGTATTCCTTCAGGCACATTATCTATCTTTACAGATGCAGTTGTCATAGCTGTTTCTAATACTTGATTCAACCTATCTATTTCAGCTTTTTCACCTGGAGTGATTAGTCCATCTGAATTCACTTCTAACAATTTTTGAGTTACAGCTCGTTGCGCTTGTTCTGCTGATTGAACAGCTTGATCAGCTTCAGCCAATTGAACAGCATCTACTATACCATTACTATCTAAATCATTTACTTCTGGGGAAGTAAGTGTAGGGATTTCATCTATCCTACCTTGAAGATCATCTTTACCTGCTGTGCCCTCTAACACAGCGCCAAGCTTAGTTATAGCTATTTGTTTTGCTTCTTCCAAAGCAGTTATTGCCTCATCAACTTTCTGTTTTTTAGCGGGACTTACCGCTCCATCAGCTGTTACTTCTGCTAACTGTTGTTCAGCGTATTGTTGTGCTTGTTCTGCAGATTGGATAGCTTCTTCTGCCTTTTGTTTCTTAGCTTTAACTAAAGTAGCATTAATTCTTCTTGCTACATCATCAATATCCACAGATTGATTGGTAATGTTGACTCCTCTCAGTACATTTGGATCTAATGTATCACTTAATATATATCCAAATAATTCATCTTTTTTAACATCTATATAGTAACTAGCGTCAAACGATATAGCAAATTCAACACTACCTCCGGAACCGCCTCCAGTGTTTGGATTTCCATTGGATCCACTATCTGGTCGAGTATATGAGTAGTATCCTAGATGGTCTTGTTGTAATAACACCCTTTGTCTACCATTATAAACAGCGAAAACTTTTTTTATTTTTTTATTAAGACTTGCGTTGGGTCTTATAGCGTAATTCTCAAATCGGTAAGTACCTCTACCTTTTTCTTTAGATAAAACCATTGTTGCAATCAGTACTTCGTCATCATTATAAAAAATCTTATCTTCTACGATACCAAAATGGTTTTTAGTTACATCAGATTGATTTGTAAATGTATAAACAGCTCGATAATCATTATTGTCTCTATTAAAAGTTAAATCTTTCATTTTAGATAATAACTCATTGATTTTGTCTGCTTGAGAAGCATTAATTGTTCTATTTCCAAGTACTGAGTAAATGCCTCTAAAAACATTATTATAAACGCTCTTATTATTCTTAAGTGAAGTTTGTCGAATGATATTTCTCATGAATAATTTTCTTTCTTCTTCAGTTAATTCATCTCTATTTTTTTCAACTTCTCTTATAGCTGTTGTAATATAGTCACCTGAATGTACGGCATCATAACTCAATCTTGCATTGTAACGTCTATCTTTGAAACGCTTATTGTAAGGTGAACTATTCAAGCTCCTTGTCACTCTTGACTTAGGTTTATTATTAGTTGAATCTTTTGTTCCATTATTTAAATCTATTATATTTAAGCCAGTATTTTGAATAGTATCACTGTTACTTTCTATTTTTTGTGTAACTACAAGGGGTTTGATTTGTTCGTCATTATCGACAAATTTTTGCTCTTCAACACTATTGTTCTTAATTTGATTAGCGTTTTCACCTTTTTGCTCTAATATAGATTGCTTTTCTTTTACAGGTGTAGAATTGGCATTATCCATATTTCCATCAGAAGATTTTTCATGTGATGATATGGTTGTTTGATTTTGTTCAGTTATTTTATTTTCTTGCTTCTTTATTTGCTCTTTTTCAAAGTTATAGTTTGTTACCTCATCTACTTTATTTGAAATTTCATTTTTCTTTTCCCCTTTTTCTGCTTTCACTTCATTATTAAGAGGGGGTTGCTCGTCTTCTTGTGTTACTTTATTTGTCTCTTCACTTTTCGATGTTGTTTGATTTACAACATTTGAATTATTTTCGTCAATTTGAGCTTCTTTAGAATGTTCCCCTCCATTTTTCTCTAAATCAAATTGTTTTATTTCTGAAATAACTTGATCTTCAGCGTTATTTTGCGCTTCAATGGTTTCTTTGTCATTTACCATATCTGCTTCTGCTTCACTATCTTGATTCATAAAAAGAACTGTTCCCAATAGCACTGATGCTGTTCCAATAGTAAATTTCCGAATAGAATACTTATTGTTTCTTCTAGCAATATATTCTGCGAGTACTCTCATAGTTGTCTACTTCTCCTTTTTTGATAATATCAATATCATCTATAATTATATTTTTTTGTATAAGGAGTAGTAACAGCTTTATATATTAAGTAAAAAAATGGTTCTTCACAGTAAAATTTTGAGATGAAACAAAAAAGAGCGCCTTCCATTTTATATTGAAAGGCGTTCTGTCATCTATAATATTTGTTAATTTAACCGATTTGTTACTAAGCCTGAAATTGGTTCAAATATCGTTATTGCTTCTTTATTTAATAAATTTTCTGTGAGTTGTAATTCTGTAATCTGATTTGAGTCGTACCATTTAATGTACATTGTACGTGCAGTTAAATTTAGGACTGTTTGATACAAAGTATAATGGAGTGCCGCTTCTTCGTCTCTAACTGCACCTTTGGGTATACTAACAATTTCTAAAAGTTTAAATGCATTGAGTATATCTTCTTCTGCGTTACTTGTTTCTTCTAAATTATTTTTTAAGTAAGTCATTCGAACGAAACGTTCCGCTGAAGTGTATCCACCGGGTAATCCGTATGTTCCACCTTCATTTCCTAGCGTTGGGAAAATAGTATTCATTAGTTGGCTTGGTTGAGGACGTTGTGGCGTGATATTTATATAATTCCTCAAATTTTCATAATGCCAATTCAAATCTGGATTGTTAGTTAAGACTCCTACAGGATTTTCATTTACGACCATACTGCCATCTTTAAAAGTTAGTTCAATCGTTCTACCTGAATCATCAGTAATATGATAATGTAATGGAGGCACTTCAGCTATATCATTGAGCGTGTGTGCGACAACATTTACGGATTTAGCATTTTCTATTAAATCTTCAATGTTTTTATTGTAACCCAACACCCATGTAATCACTTCACTTTGAGCAATGTTCATATACCCTTCTCTTACATCAGTGGCATATGTTGCATATCCTCTAAAATACTGTATTGAAGCACCGAGACCATGTTCATTTACGCCATCTGCAAATAAGAATCCTTCCATATCACTACCCGATCCAACAAAACCATACTTTGTTTTCCCTTTATATGCTACGCGTGATTCCCAATAAAAATGACGTGGTTGTACAGCGGGATTTCCTTTTAATTGATACACAAAATCCATTGTTCGCCCTAATATCACTTGATTACTTTTCGATAAATATGAAAAACCAGTGCACATGATTAATCTGCTCCTTTCACCCTTCTCTATGTCAAAAATTAATTACTTTATATCTTTCATCAATGTTTATTTTAGTTAATTATGCTTTATATTAATAGTAATTCGCTTGTGATATGCATCCGTTTATGAAAAGTTGACACTTGAAACTAACTTTCATCATTTAGCGACTTTCACTAATAATGACACTAAAAAGGACGAGACAGAAATCACCTTTTTCAAAAATGATTGTGTTGTCCCATCCCTATAAGTCTGACTATAAGTAAAAAGTCCGATATATTTTTATCCTAAATATACTTTACTGTATTAATATACACGCTATGATAATATCCTACTGTTTTGTTAAGTTGGTAATCGTAATTATAAGCTTATTTATCTCAACCTTGTTTCTACATTAAATTACATTAATTGTAGTTCGCATACTTGTGCCTGTGACAAAGATGCTTTTACGTCAATGACTCGCTGATTCAAAGAACCTTTATATGGTAAGTTAGGTTGATATAAATGGTTAATAAAAGGACCATCTATAAGCACATCTATATGATTAAGCAACTCATTTCTTTCACCTTTATCTTCCATTAAATATTCAAATAAAAAACCTGTCCAAACCCATAATGTCTTTGAATAGCCAAATTTTTCCCTAAATGCTTGGGCACACTTTAATGTAATGTCTAAATTACAAAATGGTTCTCCCCCTAAGATACTTAACCCGGAAATATATTCAGGTTCACAGTTTTCTAATATTTCTTCTAAGATTAAACCGTTAAACTTTTCACCATATCTAAAATTTTGCGCCACTTTGTTATAACAATTTTCACAGGCAAATGGACATCCTGAGACATATAAACTGCATCTGACACCTTCTCCATCAACAAAACTTTGTGACTCAATTTTGGCAATGTAACCTTGTCCTCTTTTAATATCTAATATTGTCATCTGGTATGGTCTTTCAGATGTTTCACTCGAGCACACATTTCTTTATGTCTGCCTTCAATCGTAGGACGTTGGACTGGATTACCAAGATAGCCACATGTTCGTTTTACTACATCAACTGTAGTAGGGTCATCATTACCACACTCAGGACATTGATAGCCCGTTGCTGTTGTTTTAAAATCACCTTTAAAGTCACATTCCCTACAATGATCAATCGGAATGTTCGTGCCTAAATAGCTCACCTTATCATATGAATAATCCCATACTGCTTCTAACGCTTTTAAATTATGATTTAATTTCGGATATTCACAGTAATGGATGTAACCACCACTTGCATAAAAAGGATAATCCTTTTCAAAATCAATTTTCTCAAATGGTGCAATATCTTTTCTCACATCATAGTGGAATGAATTCTGGTAATATCCTTTATCAGTGACGTTTGGTATTTCACCATATTTCTCCATATCTAGTCTACAAAAACGATCAGTTAGAGACTCACTTGGTGTGCTATAAATACTGAACCAAATATCATATTGCTCAGTCCATTTCAACTGGTAAACTTTCATTGCCTTTAATATATCTAATGTAAATTTTTTAGCTATAGACTTTGTTTCCCAATTAGGACCATAAAACACTGTAGCGGCTTCATACAAACCGATATATCCCATAGATAAAGTAGCTCGTTTTCCTTTTAACAACGTCATAATATCTTCTGTATCCGTTAAACGATGTTTAAATGCACCATTTTTATATAAAATAGGCGCATTATCAGGTGTTACTTCAGAAATACGTTGAATGCGATATACGAGCGCATCATGCATTAGTGCCATTCGTTCATGAAATATCTTCCAAAACATTTCAATGTCACCATTAGATTCAATTGCCATTCTAGGCACATTTAATGTCACAACACCTAGGTTACATCTTCCATTATTCTCAAATTGTCCATCTTCGTTCTTCCAAGCTGGTAAAAATGAACGACACCCCATTGGAGCTTTAAAATCACCTAATATTTCGACCGTTTTATCATAATTCAAAATATCAGGATACATTCTTTTAGTAGAACATTCTAATGCCAATTGTTTTATATCATAATTCGGATCTTTCGAACTAAAATTTACGCCTTTTTTAATTGAAAACACAAGTTTTGGAAAAATGGCAGTGATACGATTTTTACCCAAACCTTTGATTCTAGTATTAAGTATTGCTTGTTGGATTTTACGGCTATATGTATCTGTTCCTAATCCAAACCCTAATGTTACAAAAGGTGTTTGACCATTTGATGTATACAATGTGTTGATTTCATATTCTAAACTTTCTATAGCATCTTCAATATCTTGTGAAACTCGATAATCAATGTAATTTTCTATGTCTTGTGATTGCACAAATTTTTCAGCCAATTCTCGATGCTTAGCTTCATTATATTGAACATAATGGCTCAGTAATTCATCAACCCTATCAATTGTACACCCTCCATATTGACTACTAGAAACATTGGCAATGATTTGTACAAGTTGGGCTGAAGCGGTTTGAATTGATTTAGGCGAAGTCACAGTTGCGTTACCAATTTGAAAACCATTCTTAAGCATACTTTCTGCATCTATTAAGCAACAATTCGTAAGCGGTTGAAAAGGATGATAATCTAAATCATGAAAATGTATGTCCCCTTCTTTATGAGCTGTTGCTACATGTTCTGGTAATAAATAATTTAGCGCATATGATTTAGATACTACACCGGCTGTTAAATCTCTCATTGTCGAAAATGTGGCACTATCCTTGTTGGCATTTTCATTTACCACTGTAGGATCTTTAGTTATTAAATGCTTTAAATCTTGTTCGAGTTTATTCATTTTATCCCCTCATTCCTATATATTGTGCCTTATTACAATTTATACTACAATATATAGTGTTTCAATGAGTGAGCTAGCCGTTCACAAATTCGTAAAATCATTTCGAAGTTTTTATGAACTTTAATTGCTTTTTCAAAATATCTGAATTAATAACATAAAAACATAGAAAACACTGCTAAACAATAGTTAATCATCCTATTGTCTAATCAGTGTTTTAAATTATTTTATATTCAACTCAAACTCTTTACAATTTCTCTATAAATTTTCTCGGCTGTCTCCTCATTTTCAACACCATAGACATTCATTCTTCCGTCTTTAAACAGGGTGATTTCATGAGGCCCATATGACAATAGTTTCACAAAGTCATTAGTTTTTTTTACGGTCATAGGTAAATAATCAGTATGGTTAAACATGTCGGCATTAAAGCGTAACAAAAACATGTCTCCGCATTGCTTCTCTATCTTGGTATCATATTTATCATTTAATAATGCATAATCATGTTTCTCACAAACATTACAATCACTTTGTTTTAAAGCACTAATGTCCATAGACTTATATTGCATATTAAAGCAATCCATAGTTATAAGTTTTTTTGAAAATGCTTCGTTAGAGACCCATCTCATTAGCTCGGAAACTTGCATACTAGCTACTTGATAAATCACTGGTGGTAGCACACCATTTATTGCACAACTTTCACCAGTACTTGGCATTGTTTCAAGTAGACATTTCAAGCATGGACCTTGATCATCGATACCATAAACAGTACCTTTACTACCAACTGCAGCACCATAAATCCAAGGTATATTTTGCTTGTTACAAGATTCATTGATTAAATATCTGATTTTAAAATGGTCCATACCATCTATAACAATATCCGGATGATATGTCGTTAATAGATTTTCAATATTTAAATTTGTTATTTCACAATCTATTGCTGTCACTTGTACGTTACTATTGATTTGATTCAACTTATGCTTTAATGCTTCAACTTTAGGTAACATCTGTTCCGCATCCAACTCATCATATAATGCCTGTCTATGTATGTTGGACAATTCAACAATATCCATATCGATTACAGTAAGTGAGCCTACCCCCATCCTTACTAACATTTCTGCACTGTGACTACCCAGTGCACCTACACCCATAATCATGACGTGTGTTTTTTGAAGTTGACTTTGACCTTGCTCACCAAACTGATGATACCTTACTTGTCGATTGTATCGTTCTATCATAAGAACCCAATACCTTCAGTTGGGCTCGATGCTTGTGCTGTATACTTCACAGGTATTCTTCCTGCTTCATAACTCAATCTTCCTGCATTAATCCCTTTATTCATTGCTTCTGCCATTTTCACAGGATTTGCTGCACTTGATATTCCTGTATTAAGTAAAATACCATCAGCACCTAATTCCATCGCATGACAAGCATCTTTAGGTGAACCAATACCTGCGTCTACGATTACTGGTACATTAACGCGTTCAATAATATAGCGCAAATTTAATGGGTTATTGATTCCTCTCCCCGTACCAATAGGTGAGGCAAGTGGCATAATTGCATGAACACCTAACTCTTCTAAGCGTTTCGCTAACACAACATCATTAGATATATACGGACAAACCGTATAACCTTTGTCTAATAACACTTTACATGCTTCATATGTTTCTAGTGGGTCTGGAAGTAATGTTTCGTCATCACCAATGACTTCTACCTTAATCATGTCGCAAACACCTGCGTGGTTAGCAATTTCTGCTATACGGATTGCTTCTTTAGCTGTCTTAGCCCCTGCAGTATTAGGAAATGTGATGAATTTCGATAAATCAACTTTTGCTAATGGATTTGGTAAATCTTTGTCATATAAATTCATGCGTCTCACTGCAAAAGTTAATACTTCTGTTTCTGACGCTTCAATAGCCTTAGTTTGTATCTCCTCATTATCAAATTTTCCTGTACCTAATAATAATCTTGAATTTAATGTAAAGTTGCCTATTTTAAACATATTAACCGCCTCCTACAAATTCTAATAATTCTAAGTTATCTTCATCATTGACTATTCGAGATGTAAATTGTTCTCGCTTAATTAATGTTTCATTATGCTCTACAATAATCCGTGTTTCATCCAGTCCTAATGATTGAATTATTTCTTGTATATTAATTGGTTGTTCAAAGTTAAATACATCACCATTAATCTTACATTTCATTTCGTTCACCTCTCCTAATCTGAAAATCGTACAATTGTTTTGGCCTATGCCCGCTAATAATCCATTGACTCATCAACTCACCTATTAAAGGCGAAAGTAAAATTCCATTGCGATAATGGCCAGCAATCACAAATAAGTCTTTATCTACTTCATCCATAATAGGCTGTTCATTTTGACAATAAGGCCGTATACCTGACCATTGATTTATGATTTTTCCATTTTTTAAATCAGGTATATAGTGCAAAGCCTGTGACTTAAGCCAAGCTTTTCCTGAATTAGACACCCCAACTGAGTAGTCATCAAAGTAACTTGTTGCACCGACTAAATATCTATTCTTTAATTTAGGGACGACGTAACAACCATTTGTCAGGAACATGGTAACATCCAAATTCAAATCGGGTTGTTCTATCAATAGTACTTCCCCTTTCACACCACTTACCGCTTCACAAGGTAAATATTGCCGTAAAAGTTTGCTTGTCCAAGCACCACCCGTGACAATTAACTTTTCAGTATAATAGGTTCCACTTTGTGTCTCCACGCGGTAGCCACTTTTTTCGGATTCAATATTGGTCACAGTTGTTTGGTATATCCTATCTATATGTCGATGTGAAAGTGACTTTAACAACGCTTTGGTATAGCGGTTTGCATTAATTTGATTATCTTCAGGCATATAGATACCATTTGTATGTTTTGAAGTAATGGCCTCGTTGGACAGGTGCTGAACATCAGTCGGGCTAAGACGTTCTACAGATGTAAAATGTTGTCTTAAAAATTGATATTGTTGTTCAATCTTTTTATTATCATAATGATCCGTAGCCAATTTTATTAATCCGCTATTTAAATACTCAATATCCACACCAACCTCTTCAAACAAACTGTCTCTTAGCGGTTCGAACATCCTTTGAGAAGTTGTTGCCAAACTAAACAAAGCACTGTTTTCGGTAAATTCATTTTGCGCGCCTAACATCCCACCCGCTTTATAAGATGCATGCTTGCCTGCTTCATCTCTATCTATCACAGCTATATTCGCAAAAGTTTGACTTAACCCACGTGCAATTGACATGCCCATGACTCCTGATCCAATAATAATGACATCATACATGCCCATCCCACACTTCCTTCATATGCTTGAGTTTTTGTTTCGAGTATTGATTAAAAATAGAAATCCCGGCTATGCCTGAAAATTCATTAGGTAAAGAAGATAAAGTATGTTGATTTATACCTCCAATTGCAATAATCGGAATATCAATTTGTAGAGCTGCTTCAATCTCAGACTTTACTCTAGGTGTTTGCTTAGGTTTAGAAGGTGTCTCAAATACGTGTCCAAACAACACAAAATCTAGCCCCAAATATTTAGCGTTAGCAATAGCATCTTTATGATGCGTAGACATACTCACTTGTATATTGGGATAATTAGCTTGTACTTCCTCAACACAGGGGTCGTTTTCCCTAAAATGAATTGCCGACAAGTCACATTTTAGGATTACATTAATATCACTATGAACAATAATCTTATCCTTAGGAAACTCATTTTTTAGTAATTCATTAACCCACTGAATGACTTCTTCAGTATTCGTTGGCACTCTTATTAATAAGTAATCAATAACACTTTCGATTTCACAGTAATGCTTAATATGTGATTTAGACAAATCTTGATATGGTGTAATAGCAATAAACAATATATTCACCCCAAATAAAAAAACGTTATTTTCCCTGGCGGAAAAATAACGTTATATGATTGCTTCTATCATAGAAAACGCCACTTTCCTACGCCAGTGCGAACTGGATCAGGTTCTAGGAATCCCTCAGTCATTACTTCAGTCTCAGCCTTTATCAAAGGCACTTCCAGTGGTTTCTATCTATTAAATTTTCAAAATAAATGTTCATTCACATCTTTTAGCGATTACTTACAATCTAACTTATAATGATTTACTTTTCAAGTATCACTTTAACATTAGTAGCACATGTTTCTAATAATAGATAACATGATTATGTGTTTTCTCACTTATAAAGACAACTCTAACAAACGTGCCGTTATAGGCCGGGTCTGACGATAGACTTCTTGATATATTTCAAAATATTTAATATAGCGTTCATGATGAGCTTTATTTGGCAGAAAAGTTCTATCATAGACAATAAATTGATTAACTACATCTTCTATGTTTTCATACCAACCCAAACCGACAATAGCTAGCATTGCAGCACCCATGCAAGGCCCTTCTTCATATTTCAATTTACTGACTTTCGCATTAAATATATCAGCCTGTAATTGTAACCAAAAATCATTTTTCGCACCACCACCGATTGATGTAATATGCGTTATGTCCTTCTCTTTTTCACGTAAATTTACCAATGTTTCATACAATGAATAAGTAATACCTTCAATTACTGATCTAGCTATATCTGCATTTGTATGTAAAGTACTTAACCCGATAAAGCTGCCTCTAATTTTCGAATCGCCATGTGGTGTACGCTCACCCGAAAGATATGGTGCAAATAACAACCCTTCACTGCCAATTGTAGATTCACTTGCTAAACTTAAAATTTGATTAAAAGTTAAGTCAGGAAACATATACTTTTTCAACCAATTCAAACTATCTCCAGCAGCAAGCGTCACGCCCATTACATAGGATTTATCCTCAACAACATGATTGAAATAGTGCAAATTATGCCGATACGTCTTTCCTTCTCCTTCTTCACAAGTTAATAACGTACCAGAAGTCCCAATACTGCATAATGTATCACTGGATTTGATAACACCCGCACCAAGTGCACCGCATGCATTATCACCACCACCAGCAAAAACAGCCACATCATCTTTTAAACCTAATAATTTAGCTAGGCTACTTTCTACATATCCAATAAAATCTCCGGATGATACGAGTGGGGGATAAATATTATGAATACCAAATTGTGAGCCAATGGCCTTCGACCAATTTTTCTGTTTTGGATCCATTAATAGTGTGCTCGAAGCATCTGAATATTCCATATTTATTTTACCAGTAAGCTTAAAACGCACATAATCTTTAGGTAATAAGAATGATGCTATCTTGTTCCAATTCTTAGGCTCATGATCTTTTATCCATAGCAATTTCGTCAGTGTAAAACCTTCTAACACCGGATTGGATAACACATAATTACCAAATTGTTGTTCAATTGTTGCGCACTGATGTGTTGATCGAGTATCATTCCATAATATTGCATTTCGAATCGGTTTATTATTGCTATCTAATGCCACTAAACTATGCATTTGACCAGATAACGATAAGGCACGAATATAGATATCATTTAACGCGTTGTTACTTAATATTTGTCTAATACATACTTTTGTTGCCTCAAACCATTCATCTGGTTGTTGCTCATTATATCCAGATTGAAGTTGTATCATATCAAGCTCTTCGCTAACCTTAGCTAAAACTTCTCCTTCTTTACTCACGGCTATAACTTTAACTGAACTTGTTCCTACATCTATACCTAACACTGCTTCATTCAATATCATCGATTCCTTTTGTTAGATTTTAAATATTCAACAACTGTATCATATTGAAATAACTTTCAAATTTCCAATCATATGATATGACAATGACTCTGAAGTTAGAATAATAGTTTCGACATATAAATGACGATGACTACAGTTATCGCACTCAGTAATGTTGATAAAAAGACTAATTCAGCCGCAAGTTCTGGATGATTATCATATTCCTGGGCAATAACTGAACTATTCACGGATGTAGGCATAGCTGAAGTAATAAATAACGCTTGTGCTATGATACCTTCAAGTCCCATCAGTTTGATAATACCAAGGGCTATCACCGGACCAACAATCAGCCTCACAAATATAAACACATATGAACTTGACCACTTAAAGCTAAATTTAATATTAGCAATTTGGGCACCTAATAATAATAAGGCAATTGCTATCATTGCATCTGCAATATAGTTTGCCGGTGTCCATATAAACTTAGGTATAGGGACATTACCATAATTCAAAACAATCGCAAATATTAAAGCGTATAAAACAGGCATCTTAAAGTAACCTAATATCGCTTTAAGTTTCCCAATGTGCACAGCTTGTATTGAAAATATACCATATGAAAAAGTAAATATATTTTGTAAGGAAAGCACGATGACTTGAACAGACATCGCCAAAGGATCTCCTTTAAATACTAAATCATTTACCGGAACGCCGTAATTACCAGAATTAAAAAATAATACGCTATTCGTTAATGTTGTTGCTTCACCTTTATCCTTTGTACCAAAATAGGCCAATAACTTACCAATACCATACAGGATAATTATGTATATAATAAAGAATAATACGATATACAATAATAGCTTGATTTCAAAATTCGTCTTGTAAAATTTTACAAATATGAATCCAGGTACAAATATGTATATGTTTAACTTTGCCAATGTTTTTAAATCTAATGTGAATTTTTTCTGCAGTACATACCCTATTACAATCATAATAAAAATAGGCAATAATACAGTCTCTAAAATAATTAACATTTCATGCATTTTAGTTTTGCCCCCTTTGCCTAATTCCACTTACTTTTGTACTTATGAAATAATGAGAAATTTACATAAGTACCCCCCTTGAAAATCAATCACTCAGAGGTCACGTTAAAGCTATTTGCATATGACCTAACCATTGCAAATTCTTTTATACAAAGCAAGAACTGAGCATACTCACAAGACTGTTAAGTTATGTTTCACGTTAAACAACATGTCTCGATATTAGCAAATTAAATTTTGCTTATTAATTTATAGTAATAAACTTACTTTTTCTTTCCTTTTTTCTTATTGTTTTTCTTTTCTTCTAAAATCGACATCACGATAAAGCCAACAAGTAATATTGGTGTAAGAACTGCAACCATTATTAACATTTACTTCACCTCTTTATTTGATATTTTAAAAAATAAATTTTAAATATAGATAATAAATCAAATAGCATCCTTATAATATTAATTTACACCTTTTAAACATCTTCCTCAATAAAACAATTTAGTTTGTTCAATAAGTTTTATTTAATCCTTCAAAAACAACACCAGCAAATGACTATAGAAAAAGATTTTTAATAATTAATGTGCAACTAGGTAAGCTATAGTTTATATCAGTTACTCCCTCAAAAAATAGAACATGCGTAGCCACAAACTTCTATGATAGAATTCAAATCTAAAAAACAGAGTCAAGTCATGACATTTCTAAGCAAAAAACATGCAAAAAAATATGCAAAATCATCTACTAAATCAAATATTTTTATATTATTAAGTAATTTTTATTTAACTATACTTTAATAATTGACCGTAATATAAATTAGTTGTAATATTTTTAATATAATATATACTTTTGCAGCTGAAATTAATTTAAGAATTATATTTCACTATAGAAAGGTCGGAGGAATTATAGTGAATTACAACCTAGTTATTTATAAACAACATGACAAACTCAACTATCTAAATACACCTAACTTTGCAAATATATATCTAGTCATCGTAGGTGAAATTTCCTTTCAAAAATTAACTTCTACATATACTTTCCAGCAAGGTGAAATTTTTATAGTTTATGATTTCGAAGAAAATTTAATAATTAGTAGGCAAGCTACAATTGCTTGTATTTCTGTAAACAACATCACCTATCACCGTTTTTCATTAGTGTACAGAGCAGGTGCTTCAGACAATTATACACCTCCAAAAGTAATAACTGAAACTTATATTGAGACATTAAAAGCAATTCTAGAGGAAGATTTTTTCAATGCGGATATTGGAGTGATAAAACTTATTAATTACCTTAATCATTCAAAAGATAATTTGTATGTGAATATGTCATATTCAAACAAACTAATTAAAAATGTAGTCGAGTATATCAATAAAAATTATAAAAAACCTTTAACTTTATCTTACATTTCAAAGAAGTTTTATGTGAACAGTAGTTATCTCTCACGTGAATTTTCAAAGAAAATGAATATATCTTTATTAAAGTATATAAAAAAAGTGAAGATTTACAGTTTATCGAGGGATCTTTTATTACATGGTAATTGGGAATCTACCTGGAGAGAGTATGGATTTCGTTCTTACAATACTTATTTGCGTGATTTTAAAAATATAATGCACATGTCACCTAAAGAATTTATCAATCAAAATCCTATTAATCAAGTGAATGAAAGAATAGAGCAGCAAGAGTTATATAAATATTTACAACAAATATTAGATTTAATTAAACCTGAATGATTTCGCGTCATTTTTGTATATGAAAAACACCAAGTCCCTCATACATTAAGGCGACTTGGTGCTTAAAATTATGTCATTACGTTTACTATTTAGTACTTATATTTGTTCTCTTCATCTGATTTTGTATATTCATCTTTTATAGCTTCTTTTTCATTTTCTTTTTGTTCTTCTGATAAAACAAACGAATTATTGTGTTCGTTGACTTGTGAACCATCTTTAATATATGGATTTACGTCCTCATCATTATCTTTACTATAAACAGGCGCTTTTGGTTTTCTCACTAATAGCATGATACCAGCAATAATCCACAGTACAGCATTAATCCAATTACCTAATAAAGAAATTACACCTGCAATAATTAGTAAAATGCCTGCTACTTTAGCTTTTTTACCAATTAAGAATGCTGCTATCAATGCAATAATTAAAATTACAATACCTATTACTAAACCTGTAGTTACAAGTCCGCTTAGAGTACTAAAGAATGCATTAGCATCTTCATATGTAACACTAGCTTCTTCTTGCATCATTTGATTGATAAAAGTATCTTTAAGCTCACTATTTCCAAACATCGGAATTAAAACAGCCAATATTATTACAGCAATTAATTGTAGCGCAATACCAATCCACGTTAGCACACGTTCTGTTGTTCTTTTCATAACAATGTTCCTCCTATTTATAAAATTAAATTTATTAAAACAATAATCTTTACCAACATAATATAAAAAATACTTAATTACAATGTTAATTATACTAATTGCTAATATTTAAGTCTATATTTTATAGGTATTAGCATTTCTTATTATTATAAGTATTAGGTTAAAAAATTAAGAGAACCAGACCAAAACCTACTTGCTTAAAATAATTTCATTGTATTAATTTATTTCAACAAGAATGTCTACATAAAAAAATGGCCCGAAACATCAATATATGTCTCGGGTCATTTTTTGTAATTATTTGTGTTCTCTAAAAGCATTATCAATATGTGTAAGTTGATCTACGAAATGATGAACTTCTTCGGCTGTAAATTTATTTCCAAGGCGATCTTTCACTGCTTCTGTCATAACAGCTGTTGCTTTCTTCAAAAATGCTTCACCTTCATCACTCAATTTAATGAGTTTGATACGTTTATTATCTGAATACGCACGTTGCACATAGCCCATACCTTCTAATTTCGCTATACGCTTTGATGCGGCCGTTTTAAAAATATTTTGTAAACCAGCTAATTCATTAATCGTTACTTTGCCTTCAGTTTTTATAATTCTCATTGCCTCAATTTGTTCTCTTGAAAGCAAATTACTTAGCCCGGTCTCTTTAACGATATCTACAATCTCTTTATTTAAATGCAACATTACTATTTGAAACTTAATAATCGCTTCTTCAATTGTCTTATCTACATTTTCCAAATAAGCCGCCTCCGAATAACACTTATTTAAACTCTAATGAGAATGGTACCCTTTGTCTTTTGTTAAACCATAATATGACTATATATTGTAAAATCATCATTACTACAATAATACCTATGAGTAAGGCTACAACAAAACCAAAGTTAAAATGTCCTGCATGAGTAAAGATCGCTTCTCTATAACCTTGTATTGCGTATGACATTGGTGAGAATGGGTGAATCCATCTGAAGAATTGTGCAGATAATTCTATTGGGAACATCCCTTCACTTGAACTTAACTGCAGTATCAGTAAGACCATTGATATAAAGAGTCCGATTCTATCTAGCAATAGGCTTAAGAATGTTGTGATGGTAATTGCTGCGATGGCCCACAATAATCCTACCAAGATAAATTTACCGATATTATCGATAGACATGTTCAGTGCAAATATCGCCCAACTACTCATTAGAAGTGATGATATTGTACCTTGTGCAAGATACAATAATAGTTTGCCAAACGCTTGTTTAATCGATGTTGTCTCTTTACTTAATACTTTTCTTAAAGGATAAATTGCGCTAAATGAAACTGCGCCTACAAATAAACTAACACTTGCCATATATGGGACAATTGTTTCACCATATTTATCAGCTTCTGTAGCGTTATTTTCATCCACTTTCGTCACATTATTTAGAGCTTTTTCATTATCTCCTTCAAATGCGACACCGTCTTGTTGAGAAACTGATTGGTCAATTTTTTCTTTTAATTGATTATTATTTTGTTGTAATTGAGTTAAACCATCTGTAACTTGTTGATTTCCTGAAATCAATTGTTGTGCAGGCTGTCCTACTGCAGGTTCTAACTGTTTCAAACCATCTGTAACTTGTTGATTTCCATCAATAAGTTGAGATTCAGCATCTGACATTTCGCCTAAAGCTTCAGAGGTATCTTGGAAACCAGATTTTGATTTTTTGGCGCTATCAAATAATTGGTCTAAATAATTTGAACGAATATTGTCTTTGATTGAGTCTGTCACTGTATTAATGGCTTTCTGAGCTGATTGACTACCAGTGTAACTTGATCCTGGATTTACTTGTGTTTCTAAATTTATTTTTTTAGGGTTTTTATCTAATAATGTTGTTGCGTTACTTGATGCATCTTTAGGGATAATAATTGTACCAACGCTTTTCCCTCTTTCAAGTTGGTCATATGCTTCTTTTTTGGAAACCTCTTGGAAGTCAAATTTATCATTATCTTTTAATTTATCGACTACATCATCACCGATTGTAACTTTTTCATCATTCAATTTTGCAGTCTTGTCTTGGTTAACAATGGAAATCTTTAATTGATCTGTCTTATCATATGGGCTCCACATTGAACCTACAAATAATGCTACATATAGCAATGGGATAGCTGCAATTGCTATAAGCGCTATTATTAACATTTTGTTTCTAAAAATAAATTTAAATTCATTAAACATCTTTTCTTACCTTCCTTTTTTAAATTGTACACCGTGTGTACTATTAGAACTTTAAAAACCGAAACATGCTAGAGTGCTTATTCCGGGGCGTTTATAGCTATTCAAATTTATGGGGATATATAAATCTTCAAAACAGTACACCCCTTATACATTTTCATATCATACTCTCTTCAAAATCAGTTGTCAATCGAAGTTATTATAATTAGCTAATTTTTATTATTGTAAAATCAATAAACATATTATATGGAATTTGTTTTCATTATATAACAATCAATTGGTAAATTAATTTGAACTTAAGCTTAGTCATTTAAATTGTCGTCATTAAAATGAAATCATAATTTTATCAGCTTACTTAATTTCATTATTAAAGTGTGCCGTATATTAATCAATCTATGCTCACTCAATATTCTACGTCTATAACTTAAATTTATATTTTCCACTTTATAATATATAATTGTTTATAGAATAATGTTGCTTATATCGTTTGCCAACACCTAGTACTCACATTACACTATGTTACACTTGGTAATATTAACCGAACTTCCCCCTGTCCAAATTAGATAAGAGGTAATAATAAATGGAAAATAATTTTATAGTAAATGAAAATGAGAAGCGTGTATTAAAACAAATATTCAATAACAGTAATATTTCACGAACACAAATATCGAAGAATTTAGAACTTAATAAAGCTACTATTTCTAACATTCTGAACAACTTAAAACATAAGCGTTTAGTTAATGAAGTAGGAGAAGGTAATAGTACTAAAAGTGGTGGACGTAAGCCTATTTTACTCGAAATCAACCAAAGATATGGTTACTATATTTCCATGGATTTAACATATGATTCTGTTGAATTAATGTACAACTACTTTGATGCCACTATATTAATGCAAGATTCCTACGAATTAAAAGATAAGAATGTAAGCAGTATATTACAAATTTTAGAATCTAATATAAATGTGTCAGAAAAATATGATACGTTACATGGGTTGCTTGGTATATCTATATCCATACATGGTATCGTCGACGATCAGCAAAACATTATCAACCTTCCTTTTCATAAAAATGAACGCAGCACATTTACTGATGAATTAAAGTCATTCACAAATGTTCCTGTCGTTATAGAAAATGAAGCAAATTTATCAGCGCTATATGAAAAAGGTCTATATATAAATTCAAACATAAATAATTTGATTACTTTAAGTATTCACAAAGGCATAGGCGCTGGCATCATAATAAATAAAAAACTTTATCGTGGCTCAAACGGAGAGGCTGGGGAGATAGGTAAGACATTGGTTTCGGAATCTATAAATGATAATGACAATAAATATTATAAAATCGAAGATATATGCTCTCAAGATGCTTTAATACAGAAAATAAATAATAGGTTGGGCGTTACACTTACATTTACAGAACTGATTCAATATTATAATGAGGGGAATTCCATTGTTGCTCGGGAAATTGAACACTTTATAAACAAAATAGCAGTTCTGATTCACAATTTGAACACACAATTTAATCCAGACGCTATTTACATTAACTGTCCCCTAATTAATGAATTACCTAATATTTTAGATGAAATTAAAAAACAATTCTCCTATTTTTCTCAAGCTAGTCCAATTCCAATACATCTGACCACTAATGTAAAACAGGCTACTTTATTGGGTGGTACCTTAGCAATAATGCAAAAAACATTAAATATAAATAACATTCAAATGAACATTAAATAATCGCAGCAGTCCGCGGCATAAATTAGATGTCTCGGACTGCTTATTGTTCCTTACTTGAGTGGATCGATGAAATCTTTCGAGCTAAATTGATTTCTGGCCCACTCTTTTTTTATTTTTAGAAAGCGTTTACAAAAAATAAACGATGTGCTATATTACCTCTAAAGTTAGTTTGTTTATTAAATTAACCAACTAAAATATAGGAGGAATATTATGTCTTATTTTGATATCAATAAAGTAAATTACGAAGGTCCTAAGTCAAATAACGCTTTTAGTTTTAAGTATTACAATCCCGAAGAAAAATTGGGTAATCACTCCATGTCAGAACTTTTAAGATTTAGTGTCGCTTATTGGCACACATTCACTGCTGATCTTTCCGATCCATTCGGTGTAGGTACTGCAGAACGTGATTGGGATTCATTAGATGAGATAGAAAAAGCAAAAGCAAGAGTAGAAGCAATTTTTGAATTTATGGAAAAAACACGTATTGATTACTTTTGTTTTCACGATGTAGACATTGCTCCAGAAGGTGCATCTTTAAAAGAATCTAATGAAAATTTAGATATCATCGTAGAACTTATTAAAGAAAAAATGGATCAAACCGGTAAGAAATTACTTTGGAATACAACCAACAACTTTACTCATGAGCGTTTTGTTCATGGTGCAGCCACGTCTTCAAATGCTGAAGTATTTGCATATGCAGCTGCAAAAGTTAAAAAATCATTAGAAATTGCTAAAAAACTTGGTTCCGAAAACTTTGTTTTTTGGGGCGGTCGTGAAGGCTATGAAAGTTTATTAAATACTAATATGAAATTAGAGTTAGATAACTTAGCTACCTTCTTTAAAATGGCAAAAAGTTACGCAGATGAAATCGGCTATACAGGGCAATTTTTAATAGAACCAAAACCTAAAGAACCTACCACACATCAATATGATACTGATGTTGCAACAACACACGCTTTCTTACAAAAATATGATTTAGATAAAGACTTTAAATTTAATATTGAAGCTAACCACGCGACACTTGCTGGCCATACATTCCAACATGAATTAAGATATGCACGTGATAATAATATGTTGGGTTCAGTAGATGCTAACCAAGGACATCCCCTTTTAGGATGGGATACAGATGAATTTCCAACTGATGTATATGATACTACGTTAGCAATGTACGAAATACTTAAAAATGGTGGGTTGGCTCCAGGCGGATTAAACTTTGATGCTAAACCTAGAAGAACATCATTTAAACAAGAAGACTTAATTTTAACTCACATTGCAGGTATGGATACTTTCGCATTAGGTCTACGTGTTGCTTATAAGATGATTGAAGATAATTTTTTTGAAAATATTATGGATGAAAAATATAAATCATTTAATGAAGGCATTGGTAAAAAAATAGTTGAAGGAAAGACTTCATTTAATGAATTAGAAGATTATGCTTTCAATATTAATACGATTAATAATACTTCTGATCATTTAGAAGTCATTAAATCACAAATTAATCAATATATCTTAAATATTAATAATAAGGATTGATAAAATGCCCTATGTAATTGGTATAGATATTGGCACGAGTGCTTTAAAAACGCTTGTAGTAAATAAAAGTGGTGACGTTGTAGAATCTTATAGCGTCTCTTATAATACGGAACATCCTAAGTCAGGATACAGCGAAATTGATCCTGAAATTTGGTATGAAGCAACGTTAGAGAGTCTAAAACATATACTAAATCATTATACTCAAAATGATATTACTGGTATCAGTTTTTCTGGTCAAATGCACGGTCTAGTAGTCATTGATCAAGAAGGCACTCCAATTAGACCAGCCATTTTATGGAATGATACAAGAACATCTCAAGAAGTTGAAGACATTAAACAAAAGCTAAGCCTTAATTCGTTATTAGAATTAACACAAAACACAGTCCTAGAAGGCTTCACCTTACCTAAGCTTATGTGGTTAAAGAATAATGAGCAAAACAACTACAAGCATATCGCTAAGTTTATGCTTCCTAAAGACTACATCGTGTATAAATTGACAGGTAATGTTTACACAGAACCTTCAGATGCTGCAGGTACAATTATGTTTAGCGTAAAAGATGAAAATTGGTCCACAGAATTATTACATCGTTTAAACATTGATCCATCCATTTGTCCAGAAGTCATTGCTTCACATCAAAAAAGTGGCCAATTAACTGAAAAAGTAAAAAATATTTTAGGTATTAATTGGAACATTAACGTGTACCAAGGTGGCGCAGATAATGCTTGTGGTGCTTTAGGTTCAGGTATTACCGACGAACAAAAGCAACTTGTCAGTATCGGAACTTCAGGCGTCGCATTGTCTATAGAAAATCGTATTGATTATGAAAATGATGGAAGCGTACATTACTTTAATCATTGTGTTCCAAACCAAAAATACATTATGGGCGTGACTTTATCTGCTGGATATAGCCTGGAATGGCTTAAGCAACTTATCTCTCCTGATGAAAATTTTACTACTTTCTTAAAAGATATTGCTCACTCAGAAGTTGGTGCTAATGGATTAATGTACACACCTTATTTATTAGGTGAACGTACACCACACAATGATGCTTCAGTACGAGGTAGTTTCATCGGTTTAGATGCAAATACGACACCGCTCGATATGAAACGTGCTGCTCTAGAAGGCATTACTTACTCTATTAATGAAAGTATTCAAATTATGAAAAACAACGCTATTAACATTACTGAAATTGTATCAATCGGTGGTGGAGCTAAAAATAATCAATGGTTGCAAATTCAAGCAGATATTTTCGATACAATTATTTCTACACGAACAGAAGAACAAGGTCCAGCTTATGGTGCGGCAATGTTAGCTGCTATGGGAGAACAATGGTTTAATACTTTCAATGACATGAGCGAAGCATGGATAGCATACCATCAAAAAGTATATCCCATTGAAGCAAATACAAAATCTTATCAAGACTTATTTAATATATATAAAACAATTTATGACGCTACGCAGACAGTAACTCAAAAACTTAATAAATTTAAGTGATCTATCAAGGGGATGGATATATGTCAACTTATAATAATAAGAAATTTATTTTTAAAATAGCTTTAATCGCAACGCTCGGTGGTTTATTATTCGGCTATGACACAGCAGTTATTTCTGGAGCTGAACAATCTCTACAGCAATATTTGACGAAAGATTATGGCAGTTTCATTCATGGCATCACAGTTTCTAGTGCGCTAATCGGTTGTATTATTGGTGGCCTATTGTCTTCAAGTTTTTCAAGTCGCTTAGGTAGAAAAAAATCATTACAAGTAGCTGCCATCCTATTTATCGTTTCTGCAATTTTGTCAGGCTATCCCGAATTTTTATTTTTTGATTCAACTGGATCTAACCTTGGCCTAATCATTGCATTTAATTTGTATCGTATTATTGGCGGTATCGGCGTAGGATTAGCTTCTGCAATTTCTCCTATGTACATTAGTGAAATAGCCCCTTCGTCAATTAGAGGTAAACTCGTTTCATGGAATCAATTTGCCATTATATTCGGTATGTTAGTAGTATATTTTGTAAATTACGGTATTACATATGGCCAATCCCAAAGTTGGATTCAAGATATTGGATGGCGTTATATGTTTATTACTGAAGCGATTCCCGCAATAGCATTTTTCTTTTTATTATTTTTAGTACCTGAAACACCTAGGTTCTTATCATTAAGTAATAAAAATACAGAAGCCCTCTCGGTTCTTAATAAAATTTATGCTTCAAAGAATCATGCTCAAAATGTGCTAAATGACATTTTAGCTACTAAAAATAAGTTAACAGATGTGAAAGCGCCACTTTTCAGTTTTGGTAAGACTGTTATTATAGTAGGTATTTTATTATCTGTTTTCCAACAATTTATTGGAATCAATGTTGCTTTATATTACGCACCTCGTATTTTTGAAAACTTAGGTTCAGGTAGCAACACATCTATGATACAAACCGTTGTCATGGGCTTAGTAAACGTAATCTTCACAATCATTGCTATATTATATGTAGACAAATTTGGACGGAAACCTTTACTAATAATTGGATCAACTGGCATGGCAATCGGCATGATTGGTATGAGTGTCTTAGCTGCAAACGGTGCATTCGGTGTTATAACTTTAATATTTTTAGTACTTTATACTGCTTCATTTATGATGAGTTGGGGACCTATCATTTGGGTATTATTATCAGAAATATTCCCTAATAGAATTAGAAGTAGTGCTATGGCAATAGCCGTGGCAGTTCAATGGTTAGCTAACTTTACGATTACTTCCACTTATCCCACTATGATGGATGTTAGCGGTGCCATGACTTATGGTTTTTATGCACTGATGAGTATTTTATCAGGACTATTCGTTTGGAAATTCATTCCTGAAACCAAAGGTAAAACACTTGAAGAACTAGAGAGCGTTTGGAAAAAAGAAGGCGTGACATCTGTTTCAAATCAAGATGAAAAAGTTCAAATTAATTCAGAAAAAATTCAAAGTCAATCTAACTCAACAAACTAAAAATTGAATCCCGATTTTATAATGTGCTAATTTTACTGTAAATAAAAAAAGTCAGCCACTCTTACCGGTGACTGGCTTTTTATATTGATGTTATAAACAATTTCCAACTAAGTAATACTATCTATTACAAAAGCAATTGCAAATGCCACAAATGACAATAAAGTTTCCATAACTGTCCACGTTTTAAAAGTTTCTTTTACATTTAAACCTAAATATTCTTTAACCATCCAGAATCCGGCATCGTTCACATGAGAGAGCATTAATGACCCTGCTCCGGTAGCTATTACCAACAATTCTAAATTCACCCCAGACATATGTTGGATAATTGGTGAAACTATTCCCGCAGCTGTAGTTAAAGCAACAGTGGCAGAACCTGTAGCGACACGTATTAAACCTGCTACTAAAAAAGCTAATAGTAATGGCGATAGTGAGAGATTTTCTGTCATCTGCGCAATTGAATCTCCTACACCTGTCTCGATAAGTATTTGTTTAAATCCTCCGCCAGCACCTATGATTAAAATAATAGAACCAATCGGTAAGATACACTCTTCTACCAAATCTTTAATTATGTTTTTCGTCATACCTTGTTTGAATCCTAATAAATAGAATGCAGCAAAACAAGATATTAATAATGCTATTACTGGATTACCTATGAATAGCAATGTATTTTTTAATATACTAGGAATATCTCCTAAATAAGGTGTCACGATAGATAGCAACATTAAAAGTACTGGTAAAATAATTACTAAAAATGAAACCATAACGCTTGGCAAACCATTTGTTTTATTGTTTACCTTGATAATATTTGGTTCTTTTTCTGGTATAACCCTTTTACTTATAAATTTTCCGAAAATAGGTCCTGCAATAATTGCTGTAGGTAATGCAATAAGCAGCGAATAAAACAATACTTTACCTAATTTTGCTTCATATATACCAATTGCTGTCATAGCACCAGGGTGTGGTGGTACAATACCATGCACAATTGATAATCCCGCTAATAGTGGTATAGCAATAAGTAATATATTCGTCTTAGTCGTTTTATGAATTGAAATCACCAGTGGTAATAAAATTACAATCCCCACTTCAAAAAATACAGGTATCCCGATAATAAAACCCGATAGCATCATAGCCCATGGTAATTTTTTATAACCTAAGACTTTAACAAGATAATCAGATATTTGCATACCTGCTCCAGAATCAGACATTAGTTTTCCTAAAATTGTTCCTAACGCTAAGATACCTACTAAGTGGCCTAAAACATCCCCTACGCCTGTTTCATATGCTGTAACTATCTTTTCAGGAGATAAACCTGCCATGATAGCTAAAAATAAACCTGCCACTGTTAAACTGATAAATGCATGCCATTTCCACCATGCAACGCCTAATATGACAATAATGATCGAAAGTAGCGTAATGATTAATAAATATATATTAGAATCCATCTTTTTCCCCCAACTATGTTGGCGCTACCAACAAATCACAAGAGATTCCTTATCCTTTCAAATTGATGCTATATTTTTTCAATTTACTATTATAATAACCTATACTATATTCAACAATTTGGTTATTTACTGAATACGATATTCTCTCCCTTACAAGTAAAGGATCTGAGGTTTGAAGATTCAAATACGCTGTGGCTTGTTCATTTAAGCCTACAGAGAAGTTATCCTCAATATCTTTTATTTCTATTTGCTCATCTTCTAAAATTTTATATATAGAAAGATCATTATTATGCTTTAATTCTCCATACTCGTCTAAACTACTCAATGGATATGGTAAATAATGATTAAATAGAATGTATGGTTTATCATTTAATAAATAGACTCTTGTAATTTTATAAGATTTCTCGCCAAACATTTGAAATAACTCACTATTTTTTTCATGCGTTTCTACTACAATGTCTTTTATAAGTTTATGAATTTTATTTCCTTGTTCTACAAGTTTTTCTGTGAAATTTTTATTATTGGTTTCATTACTCACTTGTTTGTGGTTAATGACTGTTGTACCTTTACCGCTTTTTCTCTCCAAGTAGCCTAGTGTAACTAATTCTTTAATGGCCGCTCTAACTGTTACTTTGCTTACATTAAACTCTTCTTCAAATTCAATTTCAGTTGGTATATAACTTCCAATAGTATAGATACCATGAATAATACGGTCTTCAATAATTTCTTTTATTTGTAAATATAATGGACCTTTATCTGATGATAATTTCGTCATAAATCAATTACCTCTCAATATCATTTTTTTCTTCATTTATGATTTTTATTATATCATCAGTATCAAATAATGGTGTATCCCCGGAAATTGTATGTGCCAATACACAAGCTGCCGTTGAAAATGTAACCATTGCTTGAGGATCCATATTTGATAATTCACCGTGGATTACGCCACATGTATATGCGTCTCCAGTACCAATTCTATCTAAGATATTCACTTCAATATCTTCCGAATAATACATTGTTCCGTTTTTAAATAAATATCCTTTGATGCTGTTTTGATTACTTCCTTGAATTGTTCTAATAGTACCAGCAATAATATCTATATTATATTTTTCTCCTACAACAAGTAATAATTCTTCTAATTGTTCTTCTTTACTTTCCTTAGTAGTTGTTAAATTGAGTGTGTTAATTGCATCTTTTTCACTCATAATTACAATATCCGCTTCTCTCAAAATGGTTTCATAGTAGGGTTTTGCACGCTGGTTACCATTCTCACCCCATAAAGAAGGCCTAAAATTACAATCAAAAACAATTTTAACACCTTGCTCTTTTGCGACTTTAACAATAGTAAGCACATTGTTCTGAGTTAGGTTATTCATAGCTAAAGATATGCCACAAATATGCAACACATCAACGCCTTTCATGGATTGAACAATATCATATTCTGAGATATCTGTTGTGTTAAAACTACTTTGTTGTCTATTTGTATATGTCACATTACTAGGACGATTACCAAAACCTTGCTCTAAGAAATACATACCCAAGTTATCATTGTTTTTAATTATAAAATCACTGTGAATACCTAACCTCCTTATCGCACCAATTGCAGCTGTACCAATTGAATTTTCTGGCACCGCACTGATTAGACTCGTGTCATAGCCAAATTGTGACAATAATCCAGTAACATTAACGCCTGTTCCAGTAAAAGAGTATTTTAAATTTTCCGCCTGTCTCAATAAAAGATTGTCGGGTACTTCTAACCGCATCATAATTTCCCCATAAGCTGCAATGTGCTTATTCATATAAATCCACTAATTGCTTAATTTTAGAAGTAAGCCATTCTACATCATTTATATTTGTAAGACCTGTGTCTTTATCAATAATAGATGAATAAACATGCGGTATAATTTTCGGAACTTTACAATCTAAAGCAATTTTCACGATCTCTTCAAAATTATCTTTAGTGATGCCACCCGTTGGCTCTAACCCAAATTCTGCTTTTCCACAAGCTTCGGCTACTGCTTTATATTCTTCAACTGTTTCTAATCCCTTCATAGGGAAAAACTTAATTGAAGATCCTCCCATATCTTTAATTAAATTAATTGCTGCTTCAATAGGTATAATTGCTTTCTCTTCTCCTTCACTACTAATAGGTCCAGTAGAAATATTTACGAAGCCTGTTTTGCCTGTGGGAGAGACTAATGCATTGACCCAAGATTGTTCACCACTTTTAGCAGTTGTTTGTCCTACATCAGTAAATACTTGGTTAATATGCGCCCCTTGATAGTATCTTGCGATTTCAGCTACTACTTTAGCTTGTCGGTTGTCACCAGCACCTAAGCCAATCGAAATAGCGTCGTCAACCTCTTCTCCAAATTGTGTCATCTCTGTTACCGCACTATTTACACAATCATAATCTTTCGATAACACACCTATAACGATATTTTTATCAGCTGCTTGGTATACTGCTTTGATATTCTCTTCCCCTTTAGCTAAGACATTCAAAGCAACTCTATCTTTATAAAATCTATCATATATTTTCATTAAATTTCCCCCTGTACAATTTGAACAATTGTTTCATAAATAATTTCTATTTCACCTTGTTTTAATGGCCTTGGATCAATATCAAAGAACCCTTGTTTCACTCCATAATTGCGTGTATAAATTGCAACATCAGCATTTTTCAATTTTTCGACAAATTGTTCTGCCGACATATTTAAAATAGATGAATCTACATGTACGCGTGTTCTATAAATTTCTCTTCCTGCTTCATCTTGGACAATTTCTAATCGAATACCTTCATAGTTGTTAATGGGAGATAATTTTTCTAATTCACTTTTTTCTGCTTCTGAATTATCAACTTTATCGAAGTATTCATCTAATGCCTGTAATAACCCAAAAGTTGATTCTTTCCCTACTTTCATACTTCGTCCTATAAAATGTAATTGAGTTTTCACAGATTCAATCAATGATTTTTTACCAGCGACTATACCAGTAGTTGGACCTTGAATTGCTTTTGAACCGCTATAAATGGCTAAATCTGAACACTGGATGTATTTTGTCAGCGCCTCTTCTGCAGCAGCATCTACAATTAACGGGATATTATATTTTTGAGCTACTTGATATATTTCTTCAACAGAGGCCATATTTTTTTGCACCGCATGATGCGATTTCACATATAGAATGGCCGCCGTATTTTCATTTATTGCTTCTTGTATATGATTTTCTTTGCCTTCGTTTGCATACCCTACTTCAACTGCACGACCACCACCTAAGTAAATCATTGTCTCGATAGGTGCACCATATTGAACATTGTGTCCTTTAAATAATATGATTTCATTTTTATCTATGCTTTCGTTGTGAAGCTTTTGACTTTTACGTTCATTTCCTTCAGTAACAACACCTGCAATAGATAATGCGATTCCGCTAGACGCTGAATTTACGACGACAGCATCTTCAGCATTAATTTTATTAGCAATATAAGCGCCAGATTTATCAACTAAATCTGCAATTTCTACATAGTTTTGTCCTCCAAATTTCATAGCATCCATTACAGAGTTTGTTGGAGAAGACACGCCCAAAATACTCATTCTTCCACTTGCATTTATAACTTGTTTTAAGCCGTATTTATAATTCAATGAATTTTCCATTTGTTACCACGCCTCTTTCTTTAATTACTTTTGTAATTGTAATTTCGTGTCCATGCGAATCTATAATATTTTGCTGTGAATCTATAACATCAAATAAGGTTAAGTTAGCTGTCATACCCTCTTTAAATTTTGCTAAATCAGGTTTATTTATTATTTGGGCTGGATTTTCTGTGACACCTTTAATAATTTCTTCTAATGTATAACCGAGGTACAAGAATTTAGTAAGTACATTAGATAAGCTGAATACTGGTCCTTCTATTCTATTTTTTTTATAAATATCTGAACTTATACTATTAAATTGAATATGGTTACGTCGCGCTTGTTGTGCTACTTCAAATGAGAAACTTGCATTACCATGACCAACATCTAACTTCACTCCTCGACTTATTGCTTCTCTTAAAACTGTTAAAGGTTCTCCATTTTGATCAAATAGATTATTAGACTTACCGTTTAAAAAATGTGTAATAATGTCGCCTTTTCTAAGTAACGGAATTACATCTTGTATTTTAGGTGGTGCGGATCCAATATGAGTCATAATTGGTAATTTTAATTGCTCACTAATTTTTATAGCTCTCTCCAAAGGCACCACACCATTATCTTTAACTACACTACTGCTAATACGCGCCTTTAATCCTATAATCATATCTTCAAATTGTTGAGCAGCTTTAATACACGCTTGTTGATTTATCCAACCCATATTTGATAATTCATCTATTCTTTCAAGTCCTATTTTAGATATATTTAAAAATGAATATACATTAGTTAAGCTTTGTTTCGCTCTTTCGTGTAACTCACTAACTCTATCAGCACCGCAACTCCCTGCATCTACGATTGTAGTAACCCCTTGTTTAATTCCTATTTCATCTATTTCATCTCCATAAGGAGTAAAATCAGAGAAAGCATGAACATGTAAATCAATCCAACCAGTTGAAACAAAAGAATTTGAACCATTGAAAATTACTTTTCCTTGTAATGTATTTCCGTCTGAAATTTCTTTAATAACCCCCTTTTCAAGTAATATATCAATTCTTTTTTTATTTAAAGTTTCAATATTTTTAATAATACCTGTGCTTTTCAATGTATTTCACCTCTTGCAAAACATCATAACATTATAATGTTTGTAAGCGCAATCATTATAACGTTATAATGTTTATTTTTTAATAAAAAAATACTGATTCTTCCCTTTAAAAAGACAGAATCAGTATTTAATATTTTTATACTATACACTTATTTAATTAACGTAATTACTATTTTGTATGTTGATAATTTTCATCAAAAAACTTACCACTTCTAATATCTTCTAACATACCTTCATATGGTGCGACATTAACAACCGTTTCATTATTTTGTCCTGCGTTACCAATATATGAAACCTTCGCAAATTCAGGTACGACTAATTTAGGATAAGTATCGTATTTTTCACGAGATGCTTCCATTAAATCAATGTGATCATTTTGATAAGTCACTGTAATTTCTGGATGCTCTTCAACCCATTTAGGGAAGAAAATGGTACCGTGCATAATCTGATTATTAGGTAAAAAATCTAATGCTACATCTGTACCTGTTGGTTCAGTCCAAGTTATTTTAAAAACACCCTCAGTTAATTTCACGATATTAGCTTCTTGATCTCTAACCCATCTACCAGCTACCATACCACCATGTATACGATAATCAATCGTATTCTCATTTTTTACATACATCTCATATTCCCAACCATTATCATAAGTATAAATAAGATGCGTCCCTAAAAAATCTTCTAATGTTTCAAAATTATTAGTCATAAAAAGCCCCTTCCAAACATGTAATTAATTACATGTTTTTGATTACATATAAATGCTATACTTTATTCGACAAAACGTCAAGGAGGATGTTATGGCACAAAAAAACATATTACAATATGTATTACTAGGCCTTTTGAAAAATGAACTTATGTCTGGTTACGACATAAAAAAAGCTTTTGAACGTGATATTGGAGAATTTTGGCAAGCAAATCATAGTCAAATTTATCCTGAATTAAAAAAATTGCACGATCGTCTTTTAATTGATAAAACGATTGAAATAACAGGAGAAAAATTAGAAAAAAAGATATATGCTATTACTGATACAGGACGACAACTACTGAATGAATGGCTAGTTTCTCCAACGCCTGAGTTGTCAGTTCACAAAAATGAATTCAATTTAAAATTGTATTTTATCAATGATAGAAATGATCCTATATTGCCAGTAATGTTCGACGAGCAAATTCATTTACACGAATTAAAGTTAGCACATTTAAAAGAAAGACGTACGGCATTATTTAGCAACGAAGCATCTCAAGAACAACATTATGGGCATTATCTAGTATTAGATTATGCTATTGAAAGAGAAACACATAATATCAATTGGTTAAAATCTTGTCACCAAAATTTTAAGCATTAAAAAAAGCGCCTTTCTAAACATTAACACTGGTAAGAAAGGCGCTTTTGATTTTTCAAATTAACATAAAATCAAACTTTTCTATAACGTTTAAGCCCAATAATATTTAAAATGGTAAACACAATAATAAAGACGAATAATATACAAATGTCAAACCAAATATATTCAAGCCCTTGCCCTTTTATCATAATGTGCGTCAATGCATCACCTGCATATCTTAAGGGAAATAGATAACCTATGAAACTTACCCAATTAGCAATATTTTCTAAAGGAATAATACCTGAGAAAAAGATTTGAGGAATTGCTACAATAGGTATAAACTGAATCATTTGAAACTCAGAATTAGCAAAAGTTGAAACAAATATTCCCATAGCCAATGCGGCCAATGCGATTAAAATATTAACCAATAATACCCACCATATACTACCTGCAAGTTCTATATTTAAGATAATAATCGCATAAAACACGATGAGTAACGTTTGTAATATAGCAAACAAACCATAACCTGCTAAATAGCCAAACACAATATCACTTCTTTTAATCGACGTGGCTAATAAACGTTCAAGTGTACCTTTAGTACGTTCTCTAAGTAATCCAATACCAGAGATTAAAAATACGAAAAGGAAAACAAAGAAACCAATTAAAATTGGGAACATTTTATCAAAGTACGTACTATCCGCATCACCATATAGATAATGATGATCCAACTCCACATTCTCTGAAGCTTGCTTATTTTCTTGTTGCATATTATCTGGAATTTTTTCTACAATTTTCATCATATCTTGCATTTTATTTTTCTGAAGTGCACTAGCAAGTAACTGTTTCGTAGCATCAGTTTTACTAGGGTCTTCATTAGTATATGTTACTTCTATTTTAGATCCATCTTTCGTAATATAACTATCCAGCTCTGAATCAACCATCGTATTTTTTACAGAATCTGATGAATCAACCTTCTCTATATCCACTTTATCTGAAGGTAATTCATTTACAATTTTGTTAGGCACACGGTCAGTAATACCAATTTTTAAATTTGTCTCTGAATTTGTATCAAAAACGAAATATAGCAATGTTAATACTAAAATCGGTGCGAACAACATTAAAGCCAATGTTCTTTTATCTCTCAACAATTCCTTAACAACTCTTATAAAAACGGCTTTAAATCTCATGATTGCGCCTCCGTTTCAGCCTTTATAAATACCTCTTCTATAGAATTTACACCGAATTTTTCTTTCAGTTCTTTTGGTGTTCCCATAGTGAATAAACGGCCTTCCATAATCAATCCAATGTAATCACAGCGTTCCGCTTCTCCCATGACGTGCGTTGTCACAATTACTGACTTATTTTCCTCTGTGCGTAGGTTAAGTTGTTTCCATATATCTTTTCTAAGGCTCGGATCAATACCCACTGTTGGCTCATCTAATATAATTAAATTAGGATTTGACAGTAACGTAATCGCTAAAGACAATCTGCGCTTCATACCACCTGAAAATGTATTCACAATTTGATGTAATTCATTCTCTAAATTAACTAGTTTCATATTCTTATCAATCGCTTGTTTTAGCTTATCACCGTCTAAACCCATCAAATTACCGAAGAACACTAAATTTTCTCGAGCAGTTAACGATTCATATAGCGCATCACTTTGCCCCATATAACCAATTTCATTAAGAATTTTACGGTTGGGTATACTAGTATCGAATATTTGAGCATGACCTTCATCCAATTTCTCCATACCCATAAGGCACTTAATCGTTGTCGTTTTACCCGAACCACTTGGACCAATTAACCCTAAAATCTTTCCAAATGGTAATTCAATATCAATATGATCTAAAACTTTCTTTTTGCCATAATATTTTGTCGCACTTGTTAGTTTAGCTGCAACTTCAGACATGTTTAGCCCCCTTATTAGACATAGTGTCAATTATCATTCATAATGCGATTATATACCTATAAAATATAAAAACAATAAAAAGGTTATCGTTACTGAACACATTTAAAAAATATGTCTAATAATATTAGGAGTGAAACGAATGACTGAAGAATTATTTACCGATGCTCGCATATTGAAGACGAAGAAAAATACACGAAAAGCTTTAATAACGCTTTTAAAAACTAAAAGATTCGATGATATCTCGGTAAAAGATATCTGTAATGAAGCTAATGTAAGTAGAGGAACTTTTTATTTACATTACAAAGATAAATATGATTTAGTACATCAATATCAGCAAGAAATTATAAAAACTGGCAGTAAGAAAGTTCATGAATTTTTAAACTCAGACCGTCATTTATTTTTTTATCACATGCTTAATTTTTGGAATAATGAAGCGGAACTTTTATTATTGCTCATCTCTAAAAATGGTTCTACTGAAATTCAAAACCAAGTAAAATCAATGTTGCAAAAAAATGCAGAAAAAAATATTCTACCTTCAGTAAAAACGATTAATTTAAGTGAAAGAGAACAACATTATTTTGTAATTTTTTTGAGCAATGCGATTTTTGGTATGATTCAAGACTGGGTAGATAACGGAAAACCAGAAACTACAGAGGAATTATCAACTATTATTAATAAGATTACCCCCGATTCGTTGTTGGGCTGAAATTTTTCCGCCATCTTTCTTATTGCTATGTAAATCTTTATTTAATAAAATCATCGTGTTCAACCACGCTTATTTCATACTCATCATATGTTCACTAATAACAATGTTAAAAATTCTCCCACCACTTTTTCACAAAAACAAACAGAGGTAATGGAATCAATTTTTTGAAAATATGATTTTTATTGTCCTCTCTTTTTTATTTTTTCTTTCCTTAATCTCAACCTTATTCACAATAAACTCAGCTGCATAACTTACCATCATGTCACAATTCCAACAAAAGCGCTACACAACATTAAAACTTTTACAAAGAATTAAAATTTGTATACTATACTTACAATTCCTATAAAAAAACTATTATTACACTTAGGCATAAAAAATGTTTAGTTAGTCATTTTTATGCAATTAATTAAGGAAACAAGTTATATTGTATTTAATAAATTAAAGCAAATGTTTTAATTTTAAATTTCTAAAAAAGGAGTGTTTCACATGGCAGGAATCGTAGAAGCAATTGGCAACGCAGTAAATGCAGGTTTAGCACATGACTGGGCTACAATGGGCGTAAGCATCGCAGAAGTTTTAGGTAAAGGTGTAGACTTCATTTTAGGTTTCTTTAAATAAACATATGCATTAAAAAAGGCCTTTTCTAGAAACCCTTCTTAATTGAGGCGTTTCATAGAAAAGGTCTTTTATTATTTACGAGATTGTTTTCTATTTAAATTATTATATATTTTTTACTTGCGCATTAACCTTATTCGAATCGCGTGACTCTCCAATTGCTTCAATCTCTTCAAGCGTACGACCTCTTGATTCTGGAACAAATTTTTTCACAAATAATACACCGAGAATACAGATAACACCAAAGATTGCAAAAACAATTTGTTGTGAAAAGTAAGCTGTCATAATTGGGAATAGAAGCCCAACTAAGAAAGAACCAATCCAATTTAAGGATGATGCGCTACCCGAAGCAAAACCTCTAATTGCTAACGGGAATATTTCACCGACAATAACCCATGTAAGTGGTGCCCATGTAAAGGAATAGAAGGCAACATAAATACTTAAAAAGATGACTATCAATATCGGATTCGCATTGGGTAAAAATATATGAATAATAGCAGGCAATATAAACGATAAGCCCATTACGGTACCACCTAGCATAAGCAATGTTCTTCTATTAAATTTATCCGCTATCCAAATAAAGAGTAATGATCCTAATACAAGTATGACACCTTGAATAATAGGCCACATAAGTGCATCACTCGCAGAATTTCCAGTGGCTTGTTCTACAATTAATGGAATATAATAAAATATTGCATTCGCCCCTTGAAACTGTTGAAATGCTGCTACACCTAATCCTGCAACTACTAAATATTTATATTTACCATTAAATAATATGGCTAATGACTGATTATTTTTCACATTATTCTCTTTTTGAATTGTTTTTTTAATTTCTTCAAATTCTTCATCGACTTTATAATTATTTCTAAGATTACTTAAAACAAGTTTAGCTTCTTCAAACCTATTATTTTTAATTAAGAACCTTGGAGATTCTGGTAGTTTTAAGACACCTAAAAACAAAATTAGTGCCGGAATTGCTGCGATACTCAACATTAGTCTCCAACCAATTTCCATAGGTAATCCTCTTAAATAATAATCAACAATATAAGATAATAACATTCCAGATACAATCATAGTTTGATTCATTCCTGATAATTGACCACGATATTTCGCTGGTGCCATTTCAGACATATAAGCAGGAACCAAAGCTGATGCTGCACCTACTGCCAAACCAAGTATAACTCTTGATAAAATCAAAAAGTAATTACCATCATGTGGGGCAATACCTGACAAGATTGAACCAATAACGAAAATAATTGCTGAAATTAATATCATTTTTCTTCTACCTAGTTTATCCGACAGTTTGCCAGCTAAAATACCACCAAATATCGCACCTAACATAACTGAAGATGTAATTAAACCTATAATAAATCCACTTTCAATACCCCAGTCTTCTCTTAAAAATGGTAGCGCTCCTGTCATAACCCCAATATCATAACCAAATAATATACCACCAAACGCTCCAAAGAAATAGATAAAACGATTTGAAACCTTACTATTAACTTTCATCCCATTCACCCTCTTTTTAATGAAAAACTTAATCACCTATGCATAGATTTACGACAAACGTTTTTAAAAATTAGTTAATTAGTGTGTATTCGGCATCAAACATTTTTAATAGTATTTCTATTTGTGAACGTGTTAATTTTAGAGAAAGTACAGTATGATGTCCCCCGCCTTCTTCTATCCAACGTTTTACGCCTTTTTCTAATGATGGTTTCACTTCCCAAAGCACTCTAGCTACAGGCAAATGAGGAGCTGGTTCATCGAGACTTTTAGCTTCTATTTCATTAACAATAAATTTATAACGTGTCCCTAAGTCAAGCATAGTTACGACAACGCCTTCACCAGATTTACCATCAAATACTAATCTTGCCGGGTCATTTTTATCCCCTATACCAAGTGGATTCACAACAAGTTTAGGTTTCGTTTCAGCAAGTGTCGGATCAACTTCTAACATATGTGAGCCTAGAATATGTGCATGACTGCTTCTTAAATCATACGTATAATCTTCCATAAATCCTGTTGCTTCATTATCTGCAGCAATTTTCAATAAACGATCTAAAGCTGCCGTCTTCCAGTCACCTTCACCAGCAAATCCATACCCTTGTCCATTTAACCTTTGTACTGCTAAACCTGGTAATTGCTGCATACCATGTAAATCTTCAAAGTTTGAAGTGAAAGCAGTATAGCCACCTTCATCTAAAAATTGCTTAATCGCTATTTCGTACTTAATTTGTTCTTTTACAGAACTGTTAAATGCCGCTTTACTATAATCTCTGTAATCAAATTCGTATAAGTTTTCGTATGTTTTAAATAATGCAGCTACATCTTCATCAGTAACTTGATTAATGTATTCAACTAAATCACCGATACCGTAGTAATCAACAGTCCAACCATATTGAATTTGCGCTTCTATTTTATCTCCTTCTGTTACTGCCACATTGCGCATATTGTCACCAAATCTAGCGACTTTTAAATTAAAACTTTCACTATAAGCATTGGCTATAACCATCCAATCTCTTAATTGCTGTTGAACGTTTGTGTCTTTCCAGTGCCCAAATATAACTTCGTTATTTTTATTCAAGCGACGGTTAATATAACCGTATTCTCTATCACCATGTGCCGATTGATGTAGGTTCATATAATCCATGTCGATGTTTTCCCAGGAAATATCTTCATTATATTGTGTCGCTATATGTAATAATGGTTTTTGTAGTAATTTAGTACCTCTTATCCACATTTTTGCTGGCGAAAATGTGTGCATCCAAGTAATAACACCTAAAATATCGTCACGATAATTAGCTTCTTTCATAATTTCAGTTATCACATCTGCTGAAACTGCCAATTTCGGTTGTAATTCAATTTCAAAAGGTAATTGCCCACTTTCATTCAACCCATCAGCGATATTTTGGGCATTTTGCTTAACTTGATTTAAAGCCTCTTCACCATATAGTGCTTGTGATCCAACTACAAACCAGAATTTTTTAACATTTGTCATTTTACTTCCCCCTTATTTTTGACCATAATAGGCGTTTTTTCCGTGTTTCCTTTCAAAATGCTTATCAAGTATTGCTTTAGGCAATGTTTCTGCAAAAGGATTTAACTGTCGCGTAAATATATTCATTTTACATACTTCTTCTAAAACAACTGCATTCATAACAGCCTTGTCACAATTCTCTCCCCATATAAATGGTGCATGCCCATGTAACAAAACAGCAGGTATTTCATGTGGATTCATCCCTTTTTCATCAAATGTTTCAACGATGACATTACCTGTTTCATACTCATAATCCTTATTTATTTCTGCTGTTGTTAAAAATCTTGCGCAAGGAATATCTCCATAAAATGTATCCGCGTGTGTAGTACCCATTGCAGGAACAGGCAGTCCAGATTGTGCCCAAGTAGTCGCCCAAGGTGAGTGTGTATGGACCACACTACCAATGCCATCAAATTTTTTATACAATACTGCGTGTGTTGGCATATCTGAAGATGGTTTCAAATCCCCTTCAATAACTTCACATTCTAAGTTACAAACAACCATATCCTCAGGCTTCATTTCATCATAATCTACACCACTTGGTTTAATAACAAATAATTGTGATTCTGAATCGAACGCACTAACATTACCCCAGGTATACTTAATTAAGCCTCTATTAGGCAATTCTAAATTCGCTTGATATACTTCAGCTTTTAACGCTTCGAGCATTCGTATCTCCTCCTAAATATTTAGTTACGGATTGTTCAATTGATAATCCCTTTTTCATTTTTTCTACATAGTTATTAAAATTAATGACTTCTTGTGCTACTGGCTGTAACGTCTTTTCCTTCGTATTTATAAAAACAGAATCATTAAGGAATACATCCAATGAATCTTCAGTATCTAATGCGGCATAATACGCTAAAACACTAATACCCCAAGCACCCCCTTCACTTGCCGTTTCCATAACCGTTATAGGCTGTTCAAATGCAGAAGCTAGTATCTGTTGAGCAACGTCTTTCGTTTTAAATATTCCGCCATGAGCAATCAATTTATCTATGTCGATATATTCATTTTCCTTTAGTAAATCCATGCCAATTTTCAAAGTACTAAAGGCACTAAATAGATGCATTTTCATAAAGTTTGCTAAATTGAACTGATAATTAGGTTCGCGTATAAATAATGGATAGCCTGTGTCTACATTTGTAATATTCTCTCCAGATACATAATTATATGAAAGCAGACCGCCTATGTTATCATCACTACTTAATGAACACTCGAAAATATGTCCGTACAACTCGTCTGATGAAAAATCAACGCCCATGACGTTTAATACTTCACCAAACAAATTCATCCAATCATTAATATCTGAAGTACAATTATTGGTATGAATCATAGCTACTTCGCTGCCATCAGGAGTCGTCACAACATCAATTTCCGGATACATATCTTTCAAAGTATTTGATAATACAATCATGGCAAACGCACTTGTGCCAGCAGATATATTACCTGTATTCTGAGCAACTGTATTTGTTGCAACCATACCTGTACCAGCGTCTCCTTCTGGTGGGCACATCAAAATACCAGCTTCAAGGTTACCAGAAGGGTCTAATAACGTCGCTCCTTCTTCTGTAAGTAGCCCTCCACTTTCACCCGCTAATTTAATTTCAGGTAATAGCTCTTCAACTGACGTTTCAAAATACTTTGTTTTAAAAATATGATTTGCTTCCTCTAACAAATCTTTCCTATAACTTTTGGTATCAATGTCTATAGGAAACATGCCTGAAGCATCACCAATACCTAAAACTTTTTCACCAGTTAGGTACCAATGTACATATCCAGCTAATGTAGTTAAATAAGTTATTCGATTTACATGTGACTCATTATCTAATATAGCCTGATACAAATGTGCAATACTCCAGCGTTCAGGTATATTAAATTGAAGTGCTTCGCTAAGTAATGTTGCCGCTTTAGCTGTATTTCCATTTCTCCAAGTCCTAAATGGCACGAGCAAGTCTTCGTTTTGATCAAATGCCAGATAACCATGCATCATACCACTCACCCCAATAGACTTCACTTTTCTTAGGGTTAAATCACACTTTTCTTTGATTTCTACTGTCATTGCACTATAACTCTTCTGCAACCCTACCCAAATATCATTAATCGAATATGTCCAATATCCATCGATGAATTGGTTCTCCCACTCAAAATGGCCAGATGCAACAGTGCTCAAATTTTGATCTATAGCTACGGTTTTAATCCTAGTAGAGCCTAATTCAATACCTATTGAAATATCTTCACTTTTTAAATTCCGTTTCAAATCATCCATATTTTATCGCTCCTTTGAAACCGTTTTCAAGTATACCTTATATTATTTGTCCGTACATGTCAACATAAATTATATTATGTCCGTACATATAAGAGGTAAAAAAAGACTCAAACCAACATCTTTATTGGTTTGAGTCAGTATTTATATTTTTTTCACTGAATTACGTTCTATAATATATGTATCTATGAGTTGTGAGGTTTGTTGTTTATCTGTATCTATTGCACTAATCATCCATTCAGCTGCTCTACTACCTAGTAATTCTTGTGGATGAGAAGTTGTAGTTAAATTCATCTCACTTAACTTACTCAATACTGAATTATCTTGTCCTACAACCGATAAGTCATTCGGTATTTGTATATTTCTTTTTTTCAATTCCTGTATGACTTCATATGCAATAGCGTCGTTATAGCAAACTAAGCCAGTAATGTTAATCTTTTTATTACAAATATGTTCTACAATTTGTTCGATTACTTGTAGTTTACTCTCAGTATCAAATGTATAGATATGTTCACCTTTAAATAGAATATGATTGTTTTCAAAGGCGTTAAAATAACCTTTCATCCTTAGCTTACCTTGATTGTCGTCAATTTTCGTAATCAACGCAATGTGCTCATGCCCATGATCAATCAAATATTTAGTCGCTAAATAGCCAGACTTCACATCATCAATTGCTGTATAAGGTAAACTCAATTCATCATATTTTGCATTTATCATTAAAATCGGGATGTCGCGTTGTTTGAATAGTGAATAATAAGACAGATTTGGATTATAAACATTACTTTTAGTAGGTTCTATAATTAATCCTGTCACACCTTGGTTCAACATCATTTCTAAGCATTTACGTTCTTCTTCATGATTATTATTAGTACTTGCTAGTATTAAGGAATAGCCATTTTTTCTTAACACATTTTCTATACCTCTAATGATACTCGGAAAAATATAATCCGATAAATATGTCACGATAACACCTATTTTTCTAGTTTCATTCGTTTGGCGCGCGTTCAAATAACTATAGCTCACATAAGAGCCTGAACCTTTTTTCTTTTTAATAAATCCCTCTTTAACAAGTACATCCATCGCCTGTCTTATCGTATAACGACTCACATGATATCTATCCTGAAATTGTTTTTCTGTTGGTAGTAACATACCGACTTGATACGTTTTATTTATTATTTTTTCCTTTATTTCATTCGCTACAATTTGATATTTGGGCTTATTCATAATTGAAAATCTCCTAATCGCACCAATATTTAGTAATAACGTATATTATAGCATACGTCTAATTTATTCTCTGAGTCATTCACTACAAAAAATATAATTGTACAACTTTCTATTATAGATAAACTAAATAAACTCCGTATTTAGTATTTTTGTCACTTATATCACTACAAGCGCTTTTTATAACTACGCGACTATGTGTATTTAGTCATAAGCTCTTTAGGTATATGACAATAATCATTTGGAAATTTGGATAATCGGTCTTGATGTGCTCTAGCACTTCTCACATAATTTGTTAAAGGTAACACTTCCGTTGCAATTAAATGATTATTTTCATATAAATCAATAAAATCTTGAGCTTCTTTCAAGTGTTTAGGGTTTTCACTATATAAACCAGTTCTATATTTCAAACCAATATCTTCCCCTTGTTGATTTACACTGTATGGATCAATGATTTCAAATAAGTACTCCATCAACTTTGTTATCGTTACTTTTCCAGGGTCAAAGTCTGTCTTAACAACTTCCACATAACCATCATATTCGCCATCTAACGTATTCGAAATACCGTTAGCTCTACCCGCCTCAGTATTAACAACACCAGGAAGTGTTTTGACGAAGGCTTGCACACCCCATAGACATCCACCTGCTAAATATACTGTTTCCATAACCATCTCTCCTGTTTAATTTTATTTTTTCCGTCAGTTAATGAAAGTATAGTAACCATAGTTACACAATTCAATGTTTCATATTTTTAGATGATTGATTTTAATTTAAAAAGGGAAAATTAAATAGACGATAAGGAGGTATTATATGCCTAAGGTTAAAGAAAGATTATTAGAGGATATCGAGGAAAAACCTTCTCGAACTGATAGTAACTTTAATTCTGAGAAAGAACTGCAAGAAAATGCTTTTGAAAGATTAGGTAAAGATGTTGTTATTATAGAGATATTAGCAATTATGAATATCATTTTTGCAGTCAGTACAATTAGTTTAATCGTGTCACTCATATTTACTAATAAAAATAAATAATTCATATTCATTTTTATGCTCTTTTCAACTATCATCTTATGAAGATGCTATGCTTGAACAGAGCATTTTCTCATATTGATTACATAAATACAGTTTTAAAACATTTATATAAATATTTGACTTTGCAAAATTTTTAAATTGAATATTGTCCTTTTTTTGTTACAATATAGTGAGGATAATTTTGTCATTTTATAAAAATAATTAATCGATGTTAATTTAACCATATTTATTATGAACTACTGTCGCACGAATATCGTCAAACTAATAATTTTATATAAAAACTATAAGAGAAAAAATCAATTAGAGGAGAATAGTATTATGGATTACAGAGTATTATTGTATTATAATTATACAACTATTGAAGACCCCGAAACTTTTGCCACAGAACATTTAGATTTTTGTAAAGAGTTAGAACTTAAGGGCCGTATTTTAGTATCGACAGAAGGCATTAATGGTACAGTCTCTGGTACGGTTGAAGCTACCGATAAATATATGGCTGCATTAAAATCTGACGAAAGATTTAAAGACATTACTTTTAAAATCGATGAAGCTGAAGGACATGCTTTCAAGAAAATGCATGTACGCCCAAGACAAGAAATTGTAGCTTTAGATCTTGAAGATGACGTAAATCCAAGAGAGCTAACAGGTGATTATTTATCTCCAAAAGAATTTAGAGAAGCGTTATTAGACGACGATACAATCGTCATTGATGCGCGAAATGATTATGAATATGACCTTGGCCATTTCCGTGGTGCAGTTCGTCCTGATATTACAAGATTTAGAGATTTACCTGACTGGATTAAAGAAAACAAAGACCAATTTATGGATAAAAAAATTGTAACTTACTGTACTGGTGGTATTCGTTGCGAAAAATTCTCAGGCTATTTATTAAAAGAAGGCTTCGAAAATGTGAGTCAACTTGAAGGCGGTATCGCTACTTATGGAAAAGACCCAGAAACAAAAGGTGAATTCTGGGATGGTAAAATGTACGTTTTCGATGAACGTATCAGTGTAGAAGTAAACCATGTAGATAAAACAGTTGTAGGTAAAGAATGGTTTGACGGCACGCCATGTGAACGTTATATAAACTGTAGCAATCCTGAATGTAATAAACAAATACTAGTATCAGAAGAAAATGAAGCACGTTACTTAGGTGCTTGCTCTCATGAATGTGCAGCTCATGAAAATAATCGTTACGTAAAAAAACATGATATTAGTGACGAAGAAAAAGCTAACCGCTTAGATAATTTCAAAGAACTAGTAAATCAATAAATCTCATTAAGCACATACTAAAAAATCGATTGAACTGGAAGACTAACTATAAGTATGTTTTCAACTGAATCGACTTTTTTAATATCATTATTTGAAGCTGAAACAAACCTTAGGCGATAGTTCACCTAAGGTTTGTTTATTTATATTTGTATAGTTACTTTTCAAAATAGAGATCAGCAACTTAGCCAACTTCTATCTTTTTTTCTTTATTTTTTGGTAAATAAGGCCTAAAGCACCCGATTTAAATGTTTTACTATCAAGTAATTTCAATTCTACTCGTTCATGTATATTTTGAAATAATGGCAATCCTTTACCAATCAATGTAGGCGAAATAGTAATTTTATATTCATCCACTATATCTAATTGCATCAAATAATGTGCGAATCGGGGGCTACCCAATACTACAATATCTTTACCTTCTTGTTGCTTCATCCGGATAATTTCATCTTTAACATTCTTTTTAACTAAACGTGAATTATGCCAATCGACACTATTCAAAGCTTTTGAAAATATGACTTTTTCAACATTTTCAATCCATTTAGCGTGTTTCAATTCATGTTCAGAAGCATGTTTATCTGATGGAACTGTCGACCAGTAATCATACATCATTTCATAGGTTTTGCGCCCCCAAACAATTGTGTCAGCAGTTTGCAACACTTCATCAGCAAAATTTTCTAATTCGTTATTATAAGCAATCCAATCAATATCCATGGCACCTTGAGAACCTTCAACAAATCCATCCAAAGAACTGTGTAAAAACACTACAAGTTTTCTCATATTAATTGCCCCTAACTAAATTCCTAAATATTTTTGTTGCTTGAAATTTTCATTAAAAACTACAATCTTTATTATTTTATGTATACCCATATTTACATCAATGATTTATCGACGTTTAAAGAATTTATCAAAATAAAAAATAACGGCTGAGACATTTAAATATCCCAACCGCTATCTTCATTATTAAAATTTATACTATTTTTGTTACTGAATATCTATATTATGCAGTAACCCATTGTGAAGGGCCAACTTCATCATATAATTTTTGTGCTGCAGCATCTTGTACTGCTTCTGGTGCATTACCAGCTGGTTGGCCTTGATATTCAGATGGTGCTACTGAATCCCATGTACTTTGTAAGAATTGGAACTTACCTGAAGCACCTGATGATGGGTTTGTAGCATGAATATCGCCACCTGATTCACGTTGCGCGATTTGTTGTAAGTGTGAATTCACACCTGATGAACCTTCTGAAGCTTCATTTGAGCTTGATTCGTTTGAGCTAGCTGAAGATTGTGAAGTTGTTTCTTGTTGTTGTGGTTGTTGAGCTGACTCTTGTTGTGGTGCACTTTGTTGAGTTGATTGTTGTGCTTGAGCAGACTGTTCACTTGAAGCTTGTTCAGTTTGTGCCACTTGTTCGTTTTGTTGTCCACTATTGTCTACACTTTGTGCTGATGAACTAGTTGAACCCTCTCCTGATCCTTCACCATAGCTCCAAGTAAAGTTTTCTCCATCTGAATTAAAATTGTAATTTAATCCGTCTTGATTAAAATTATAGTTATATGAACCATCATGTAATGCTGATTCATTTAATTGTTCTGGGTTATTTTGAGCTTGTTGCGCTAAATTTGCTTGATCAATATTTTGTTCTGATGCATCCGCTGAATTTCCTGCTGCTAATCCTGTAACACCTAATCCTACTGCTAATGTTGATGCAATTACTGTTTTTTTCATTATTAATAATCCTCCTAAGAGATAATTTCCATATTTAAATTTAAAAATTAGATCGCAATTTCAACAATCGAAGTTGTTTACTTTTTACAACTAATTTGTAATTACTACTATAACACCCATAAAAAGCTTGTAGGTTACAGCCAAATTAAAAAAGCAATCAATTTTTTACATCATCATTACGTTAAAAAGTACATTAACCATACATATATGACTACTTAAAAACTTTCACAAAGGCAAAAAGTGTATTTATACACTTTTTGATTATGTAACATGCTTGTAATTAGTGTGAAAATAATACCTACATCGTTCTTATTTTTCACACATTTAAATGAGCAACCTAGAATATATCAATAGCTAAAATATTCCATTTAAGCTATTACAGAATTATATTTATATATGACTAACTAACAAATTACACCTTTATCTAATTTCCAAACTCCAAATGAAAACAATTTTTATATATAACTATCTTATTTTGAACAATTTAAATTATATTAATATTAGCTAATTTACTAAGTTCACATAAAAGAATTAAGCATAAACAAATAAGAGGCTAGAACATTTATTAATGTCCTAGCCTCTTAAAATTCATATAATCAAAATTTAAAATTCTATTATATTATGCAGTTACCCATTGTGAAGCGCCAACTTCATTGTAAAGTTTAACTGCTGCAGCATCTTGTACTGATTCAGGTGCTTCTGTTGGAGATACACCTTTATATTGAGATGGTGCTACTGAATCCCATGTGCTTTGTAAGAATTGATATTTACCTGCTGCACCTGATGATGGGTTAACAGCTTTTAAGTCGCCGCCTGATTCACGTTGCGCGATTGCTTGTAAATGAGAGTTAACATTTACTGATGAACCTTCTGAAGCTTCACTTGAGCTTGATTCATTTGAAGAAGTTGAAGCTTGTTGAGTTGTTTCTTGTTTTGGTTGTTGAGTTTGTTCAGTTTGTGGAGCAGCTTGTTGAGCTGGTTGCTCACTTGATGCTTGCTCTGTTTGTTGTGGTTGAGCTTGCTCTGTTTGTTGTGATTGTGCTGGTTGTTCAGCTTGTGCTGGTTGCTCTGCTGAAGCATTACCTTGTCCATAGCTCCAAGTCCAATATTGACCGTCTGATTGGAAGCTATAGTTTAAATTATTATGATTAAAGTTAATGTCATAAGCACCTTCTTGTACTGGCGCTTCGTTTAATGATTCTGGATTAGTTTGTGCTTGTTGAGCTAATTGTGCTTTATCTACACCTTGCTCTGAAGCGTCTGCTGAATTTCCTGCTGCGAAACCTGTTACACCTAATCCTACTGCTAATGTTGATGCTACTACTGTTTTTTTCATTATTAATAATCCTCCCAGAAGATAATTTTCGTTTTTATTTTTAAAATTATTATTGAATTTCAATTACCTAAACACATAGATAATTTACTGCTTCAATTAATTCACAAATAGTACTATAACATCCATAAAACTCTTGTAGGTTACAATGAAATTAAAATAACAGACGTCTTTTTTACATCCTAATTACATACAATCTAGTTAATTTTATGACAAAATCTTTTTTGAAAACTGCCATGAAAGTCTCTATAGTTTATCTATCAATGTATATCTTTGTAATATTAATGTAATTAGTGCGAAAACTCTGCTCTTTTTTTTACTAATTATTGATTTAAATTTAAACAAACATAATAAAAGGTACATTAATTTGGATTATCCAAACAACATACCTTTTATACAATAATCATATAAATCAAACCGTTTAATTTCTCGGGAAATACACTGTCATCGTCGTGCCTTCTCCAAATGTGCTATCAACAGAAATTTCACCACCTATTTGTTTAGCTAATGTCGACGCAATATATAACCCTAACCCAGATCCACCAGTTTCTTTATTTCTTGAGTTATCTACTCTATAAGTTCTATCAAAAATATATCTTAAATGTACGCCCTTTATACCTATGCCTTCATCTTTCACTGAAATGCCTAACATATTACGTTCATGTTCGAATACTGTAATTGTCACTACTTTATCAGTATCTGAAAATTTTAATGCATTATCTATAAAATTCGTAATAATTCGTTCCAATGCGATCTTATCTTGATAGAAAGCCTTGATATTGAGTGGAATATTAACTTCTAATTGTCTCTTGTTCTTTTTCAAACATTGTTGATATGACTCCAAAATAGGCATTAATAATTGGTCAATATTGATTCGCGTATTGGAACGCTTATTATTTACAGACATGACATCGGTTAAGTCATCAAACATTTGATTTAAACGGTCTGCTTGGCTAATAAGTACTTGATAAGCATCTTGCTTGGCTAATTCAGTATAAATCATCCCATCATTAAGCCCTTCTGAATATGACTTAATACTGGCTAATGGTGTTTTTAAATCGTGCGCTAAATTCTGAACCATATATAATTTTTCATCTTGTTCTGCTTTAATTTGATTCATTTGGTTATCGATTCTTATAGTCATTTGGTTAAAGGCATCACTTAATTCTTTTAACTCTTTCGGTGATTGAATATTTAAATCTTCGACTTTATAATTACCCTTAGCAATTTGGTCAGTGCGGTCATTTAATTTTTCAATTTTATGAATCGTTGGAACAGAGAAAAATATCGCGATAGCCATTGTCATCATGCTTGATACAAAAGAACAAAGTGTAAGTAATATAGTTTGATGCACATCGAACCACATTAATTTGTATAATATAAAAACCAAAAGCGTCGTTATAAATAAGGAACCCATGAATGAATAAATTAATTGCTTACGGATCGTCATTTAAACACTCCTTTGAAACTTATAACCGAGGCCCCAAACTGTCGAAATGGTATATTCATTAAAATGACTACTTTCCAATTTCTCTCTAATACGATGAATGTGGACATTAAGTGAATTGACATCTTCGTAAAATTCATAACCCCAAACTTCTTCGATTAATGAAGTTTTTGAAATAGCTTCATCTTCATGCGTCACAAAATACCAAAGTAACTCAAACTCTTTAATACGAAATGGTACAGCTTCACCATTAATTTCTACTATTTTAGTTATATTATTCAATTTAAGATTACCACAACAGATAACTTCATGTTTTTTAGGTTTCGTTGCTACTCTATCCAGCAAATTTTTCGCTCGTATCACTAGTTCTCTTGGACTAAATGGTTTTTTTACATAATCATCTGCGCCTAACATTAACCCCAAAATTGTATCTGACTCACTTGTTTTAGCCGTTAAATAAATGTATGGAATATCTAATTGCTGTGCTTTCATTTCTTTAACCACGTCATAACCATCCACTTCAGGCATCATAATGTCTAACACCATTAAATCTATAGATTCATCTAAGAACCCAAGTACTTCTTTACCATTTTCGGCAAGGGTTACTTGATAACCCTCAAATTCAAAATAGGTTTTACAGATTTCTCTAATATCTTTTTCATCATCCGCTATAAGTATGTGGGGCATTTTCATCATTCCTTAATTGTTTTCTTTTTATAAAATGATTTAAGCTTATTGAATTTATTATCTCTTTATTCATTAATATAATTATAAAGAAAAGCAATTGAATTGGGTATGTGAAAATCATATCTGCAAGAATATAATTTAACATTATAAAAACACCAAAAAAGCTTGCTGTATATGAAAGTACACCAAGAATCAAACTAAGTCCTATAGCAATCTCTCCAAGTTGTACCATCCATTTAAATATTTCTAGATGATTCGCCACAACTGCTTCAAAGAAAAATTTAAACCAAGCTGGGGAATCCTGGTTTTCTTTAATTACTGATACTAAACCATCTATCGCAAAACCACCTGTTAATTTTTCATAACCTTGAAATAGCATATAAAAACCAGAACCTAATCGAATCATCAGCAATATCATTTTCGATATCATCCTATTAATCCACTCCTTTATAATATAATGTGGATTGACCCAACTTATAATCTAGAAGTCAATCCACATACTACTTGATTATTATTTTAGTTCTGCTGAACCAAAGGTTACATGAGCTTTGTCGCAGTATATTGTTACGGTGTTATATTCATTGGTATTTATGCCTTTTAAATCAAATGTTTGCTCTGATTTATCATAATCAACTTTGTCGATTTTCTTGCCTTTTTTAATATCGCCATCTTTAGTGAGGTATACATGTAAATCTGGGCCTTTGGATGATTTGAAATCTTTTAACATCAGTTTATTATCATGAATCATCGCCTTACCTTCTACTTTTTCTTTATTTTCGCCTTTAAACATACCTTCCTTCATACCTTTACTTTCACTCATATCTTTATTATCCATTTTTGTCTCAGATTTTGTTTTTTCTTCCATATCTTTTTTCTTAGTGTCCATATTATTACATGCTCCTAGTAACAATGATGTCGCTACCGTTCCCGAGATAAATAATGTTTTTATGTTCATAAATATATACCTACTTTCAATTTATTTTTTTCATAGTTTTATAATACGGCGTAAATAAATCATTTAACATTAACTGATTATTAACGTTTCTTAACTCATTCTTAAATATAGAGATAATTTCAGTTAAGAATTAAATAACATCATAAACATCTATAGTTCTAATCCATTAAGTAACAACTATTTATCTAATCGTGTTAAAACAAATGCACACAAAAAAAGCTACGGAATCAATTTAGTTAATTAATTCCGTAGCGCTTTATCATGGTAACTGTAACAATATAAATACTAGTTAATAACTAATTTATCCACCGATAATTAGCTTGAAATTGCATTATCTCGATAATGCAATTTCAATATGTGCTAAATGATGGTTTTCATGCCATGCCAATTTAGCTAATTTTGTAGCAACTGTGATTTCGCCACTATCTTTAAGCGTGAATTTACGTTCTAATTGATCTTTATCAATATGATTACCTAATGCTACAATGCGCGCATTAATCCCCTCTAACATTTGAAGCGCATATTCGATAGGGGCCGAACTATCTTCTAACTCTACCCATTTCTCCTGATTGAATGGTGGGACGATTGGATTATTATCTGTTAATGCTAATTTCAATCTTTGATACATATTGAGTTGTGAATCTGCAATATGATGAACCAACTGACGTACATTCCAACTTCCATCACGATACGTTTTATTTAATTCTTCATCAGTGATATTTTCAACTACATCTCTTAAACGCTGTGTATAATTGTCGATTTCTGCTAACCATTTTTGAACATCACCTAATGTTACATTTTCAGGTATGTCTAATTTACCAATTGGAAATCTTACATCCATATTAAATCACCTAATCATTCATTATTTTTATCCGCTGATGACTGTTATATCATTTCTACCCTCAATAGTTATATTGCCGAACCTCATGAATTTAATCAGGAATAATCAGCATATTTTGTTCATCAAATTCCCACATATCACCAAATGCGACTTCCCAATAGTAACCATTGATATCTGTAAAATAGCCACCATAACCACCCCAATCTAAATCTTGGGCTGGTTTAACAACTGTTGCACCAAATGTCTCGACTTGTTCTAAAATTGAATCGACTTCCTCTTTAGACTTGGCATTGTAAGCTAAAGTAATACCTATAAAGTCACCTGTAGTTATTGTCGGAGGACTATCTGCATTGATATCTTTTGCTAATGCTTCAACAGGAAAAATTTCTAATTTTGTACCGTCATTATTAAAAAACACGATTGCTAAATGATCATCTGTTACCTCGGCAGTTGTTTTAAAACCAATATTTTTATAAAACTGGAGTGATGCTTTCAAATCTTTAACACCTAACGTGATTAAATTAATTCTATTCATTAGATCTCCTCATTTATGATTGGAATTGAATTGCCTATTATTTCCAAGGTTATAATTCATCTTCGTTACAGTAAGCCTTTACCCTCATGATGAATGAGTTATTCTTTTCCTAATGCGCAAAATTCTTACTAAATGAAATAATAATATCTTTATATGTCTCTAAAGATTCAATAACTGCATACTCGCCGTCACCATGCCATTCTCCTCCTGAGGGACCGAATTCAATAGCAGGGACATCATATCTTGAAAAATATCTTGTGTCTGCGAAACCATGTTGTCCGAATACATCAACATGCTCTTTATTTCCAACCATTTTGATATGTTGTATTAATTTTTGGATATAAGGATTGCTGATTTCATTTTTAACGCTTGGGCCAGTTAAATTCAAAGAGATTTCACCATCAGTAATCTCTTTAATTTGCGCTAAAATATCTTCTTTATCTTGATTAGGTAAATAACGAATATCAAATGAAATTAGACATTCATCTGGAACTTTATTGTATACTTCGCCACCTTTAATTTTGGCAAGGTTAATTGAAGGTGCCTCAAATATATCTGTAGACTCTTTAGCAAAAGGTAAATCAAGTATCTTATGATAAACTTCCATTGCTTTAGCAATTGCATTTTCCCCTTCCCATGGCCTACTACCATGAGCTGATTTCCCTTTAAATTGAATATCAAATTGTAAAATACCTTTAGCTTGAAAGCCAATCCCTATTTGTGTTGGTTCAGCACAAATTACAAAATCACCTAAATAACCTTGATCCGTTAAATATGAAGCGCAGTTATATCCTCCAATTTCTTCATCCGTTACTAATTGAAGCTGAACACAGACATCTCCTAAATCAACGTTCTTCAAATCACGCATCACTAACATAAATGAAGCGACGCCTGCTTTCATATCTGCTGAGCCCCGCCCATAAATCTTGCCGTCTTCAATTTGTGGTGTAAATTGGTTTTTCTTGCCACTAACAACATCAACATGACCATTTAAAACAAGTTTTTTATTACCTTCCCCTACGTTACAAACAAGCATCTTATAACCATTATTTATTATTATTTCTGACGCCAAACCTTCTTTTTGTAACCATTCCGCACAATAGTCTATCGTTTCGTTTGCAGTATACTGACTAGAGCTATCAAATTGAATCAAATGTTCTAGTAAATCTAATGTATCTTGCATTGATCATACCCCCTGTCTTTAATTGTGAAAAAGTATAATATATTATCAGAATATTGACAAGATTTAAAAATTTTAGTAATCTTTGTTTATATCAATATTAAAAGAAACAAGCAATATTATTTTGAATTTTCACAAGTAAAAATAAATTAAGCAAAGGCGCTTATATCTCAATCTCGTTGATTGTGTATATAAGCGCCTTTTTGCATGTTAAGGGGCGATTTTATGACACGAAATTTAAATTACAATTGGATAAATGGTGAGCAAATTCAAACTGAAAAAACTTTATCAGTTGTCGATCCTGCAAGTGGTAAAACGATTGGAGAAGTTCCTAGTGTAGATGATGCAATCGTTCAAAAAGCAATTGATAGTGCTGCTAATGCTTTTGAAAGTTGGTCTAATTATACTGCTGAAACTAGACAAGCATTTTTAGAAAAATGGGCAGTCAACTTGCTTAACAAACAAGAAGAACTTGCAACTATTATGAGTGAAGAACAAGGCAAACCATATAATGAAGCATTTGGTGAGATTGCTGTATGTGCTAAATTCATTCGCTGGTTTGCCGAAGAAGGCAAACGTATATATGGAGAAATCATTCCACCCTCATCTGAAAACCAACGTATTTCAGTAATTAAACAACCCGTAGGTGTTTGTGGCCTAATTACACCTTGGAATTTCCCAGGTGCAATGGTTGCACGTAAAGTTGCGCCAGCACTAGCAGCAGGATGTACAGTTATTGTGAAACCGTCTAGTGAAACACCTAGAATTGCAATTGCTATTTTTGAAGAATTAATAGCTACTGGCATCGATAAAGGCGTTGCTAATATTGTTACAGGTAGCTCTTCGTTAATATCTGACAAACTTTTTAGCGATAAACGTGTTAAAAAAATGTCCTTCACTGGCTCTACTAAAATTGGAAAAACATTAATGAGTGAAGCTTCCAAACAGATAAAACGTATATCTCTAGAACTTGGTGGTAACGCACCTGCAATAGTATTACCTGACGCCGATTTAGATAACGCAGCTGACGCTATAGTCGATAATAAATTTGAAAATAGTGGGCAAATGTGTAATGGAATTAACGTCATACTCGTACACAAAGATATCAAATCAGAAATCACCCAAAAAATCATTAGTAGGGTTAATAAGCTAAAAGTAGCTCCTGGCAATGACTCCGGTGCACAAGTTGGTCCATTAATTAATCAACAAGCCATTGAAAAAGTTGAAAAATTAGTAGCAGCAGCTCAGGAAAATGGTGCAACTATTCAAACTGGTGGACACAAAGCTGATATAGCTGGCTCTGAACTTTTTTATCAACCTACTGTTATAACCGATGTCACGCCAACTATGTCGATTGCTCAAGAAGAAATCTTTGGACCAGTAGCACCAATTATTACTTTTGAATCTACTAAAGAAGCAATAGAAATAGCAAATGCCTCACCTTATGGACTAGCAACTTACTTTTTCTCTAATAATATCAATACAGTATATCAAATAAGTGAGCAATTAGAATTTGGAATGGTTGGCGTTAACGGAACTCAATTAAGTGTACCTCAAGCACCATTTGGCGGTATTAAAGAAAGCGGGATGGGACGCGAAGGTAGTCACTTCGGTCTAGATGGCTTCCTAGAATTAAAATATATTTCACTATCTTTACTTAAATAAAATAGCTAAGGGGATGTCACATATGCAAAACAAAAATAGAGTAACTGGAAACATAACAAAAGATAAATTAATTGAATTAGTCAAATCAGATGAAATTGACACTATAATCATGGGATTTTGTGATATGCAAGGAAGACTCATGGGTAAGCGAATTACAGGAGACTTTATTTTAGAAAATGATATTTCAGATGGTACACATTTTTGTAACTACTTACTAGGTACAAATTTCGAAATGGATACAAATGAAAACTTTGAATTTATGAATTGGAATAAGGGCTATGGCGACTATTTAGCAGTACCTGATTTAGATACGTTAAAAGTTGTGCCATGGTTAGAAAAAACTGCCATGGTCTTTTGTGATGTCTACTCCGTAGATGGTAGTGAACCTATTTGTATTGCACCAAGAAATATATTAAAACATCAAATCCAAAAGGCTGAAGCACATGGTTTATCACCACATATGGCTAGTGAATTAGAATTCTACTTATTCAATAATTCTTTCGAAGAAATTTCAAAACAAGGTTACAACAATTTAGAAGCTGCTGGACATTTAAATGAAGATTACAATTTACTACAAGGCAGTAAAAACGAGCCTATTTATCAAGAAATAAGACACCAAATGCACCTCATGGGAATCACTGTCGAATCTTCAAAAGGTGAAGCATACAAAGGACAACATGAAATCAATTTAAAATATTCTGATGCTTTAAATGCAGCCGATCAACACATTATGTTCAAACATGGAATGAAAGAAATTTGTATACAAAATGATAAAGCCGTAACCTTTATGGCCAAACCTTACGAAGCGTGGACTGGATCGAGTGGTCATATACATCTCAGCATGATGGAAAAAGGAACAAAAACAAATGCCTTCTATGCTGGTGATGACGCCGACGAACCTAAATCTGAAACCATGCAACATTTCTTAGCTGGCATTTTAAAATATACTAAAGATTTTGCTTTAATGTTTGCACCTTACGTCAATTCATATAAACGTTTCGCCCCTAATTCTTGGGCACCTGTTAGCATCGCATGGAGCAGAGACAATCGTTCAGCAGGTTATCGTGTAGTTGGTGATGGCAATTCATTACGCTTTGAATCACGTATTTCAGGTGCAGATATGAACCCTTACTTAGCATATTCCGCACTTATAGGAGCTGGACTATATGGTATTGATAACAAGATTCCTTTAAGCGAAGAATTGGTTGGTAACGCCTACGAACAAGACAGTATAACGCGAATCCCATCATCATTACATGAAGCTATCTTGCAATGGAAAAATAGTGAAGTTGTCACAGAAGTACTAGGTGAAGATGTCGCAAATCACTATTTAGAAGCTGCACAATCTGAGCAAAATGATTTCGATTCTTACGTCACGACTTGGGAACGTTCACGTTATTTTGAACAGAGCTAATACCATGCAAAACTATTATTATAAGGAGGAACAATCTATGAGACTAAAAGATAAAGTATGTATTATTACCGGCGCAGGTGGCGGTATGGGGAAAATTGCAGCACAAACCTTTGCTAAAGAAGGTGCTAAAGTTGCAGTCTTTGAAAGAGATGAGCAAGCTGGCCTTGAAACTGTGCAAATAATTAAAGACAATGGTGGCGAAGCCTCATTGTTCAAAGTAGATATTGCAAACGAAGAAAATGTTAAAAATGCAGTTGCAAACACTGTTCAATCTTATGGAAAAATTGATGTACTTTACAATAATGCAGGTGTTATGCCTGAAGCAGATAATTCTGTAGTAAATACAAGTGAAGATGTTTGGGACTTAGTCATGAATATCAATGTTAAAGGCATTTTCTTTATGACAAAATATGTCATACCTGAAATGGAGAAACATAATTCTGGTTCTATTATTAATATTGCATCATTTGTCGCCGAAATGGGTTGTTCTGTACCACAAGATGCCTATACCGCATCAAAAGGCGCTGTTGTTTCTTTAACAAAATCCTTAGCTATACAATTTAGACCTAAAGGTATTAGAACTAACGCAATAAGTCCCGGACCAATCGAAACACCCTTACTAATGGAGTGGTTAGTCTCAGATGAAGAAGCTAAAAACACTAGATTAAACAGACAACCAACTGGCCGCTTCGGGAAACCAGAAGATATTGTAAACTGTGCGTTATATTTGGCGTCAGATGAATCAGACTGGACGAACGGCGCAAATATTAACGTGGATGGCGGTATCACTGCAAACTACTTCTAAATCATTACACATTGCTATAAATACTTTAGAGCGCTATCGTAAAAAGTCATGTACTTCATGGCCTTTTAAAACACATTTAGAAATAGACATACGCTAATACTTTAAGTTAACTATTATTTCAATCAAATTTGCTTAATAAGACATAAATTAAAAATCCCGAGAGATGATAAGTCTCGGGATTTTTAATTTTACAAACAATAACTGAGACATTCTTATTTTTTCATCAACTTTGTAACAATTATATTCGACACAATCGTTCTGAATAGTGAAAATTCTAGATTTATAGACTCGATCTATTACTTATTCTCTAAGTATTCATTTTCACCAATAATGCCTGCACGTCTATCAATTTCCTCTAATTTTTTCGCTTTTGGAATACATAATAGATATGCAAATATAATCGCAATAATACCTGCACTCAACTTACCAATCATTACAGCAGGTATCAGTGTAGGTTGAAAATTTGCTGTATAAGAAAGATGGTCTCCTAACAAGAATGCCGAGCATACACCAAAAGCTATATTGAGTACCTTATCTTTTGGTGGCATATCTCTTACAAGTTTAAGCATTGCTAAAATGTTCGCAATTGTTGCAATAAAACCTGCGCTTCCTACCTCACTTAACCCTATTTTACTTCCAACTTTGTGCAGTCCCGTAGAAAAGTATTTACGAATTAAATATACCATTGGAAAAGCACCTGATAACATAATAGCGATATTACCTGCATTTTCTAATGCTCTAAAATTGTCGTGCTTATCAGCCATAATGGGATCAAATCCCCAACTACCAAATATAGTGGTAAACAAACCTGTAAATATTTCTACTACAGAAAAGACAAATACTAATTTAATACATGTATCTAGAACTTTACCAAAGACAATAAATATTTTAATCATAATGTCAGAAAAGAAATACAACCCTATTGCTGTGATTAATACAAATAGAATTAATGGTAACAGGTTAATAAATACTGTAGACATGCTAATTTGAAATATATGTGTTGCTGCACTTGTTGTATCAATGACTGTTCTAATTTTTGTATGGCTTAATAAAATTATTACCGTGGAAATAAAAACACCAAATGGTATAGCCAATAGCCCTGACAATATCCCTAACGCCATATACTTATGATCTCGTTTATCTAGCATTGGTAATCCTAGCGGTATTGTAAACACAATCGTTGCCCCTGCCATAAAACCAACAATCATCGCCATTATCCATCCTTCATAACTTTGCTTTAAAACATCTGCAAGTTGATATCCACCCATATCTGTTGCAAGTATAGAAGTGGCTGCGATTGCTGGATCAGCACCAATCTTGTCAAATAGCGGCCCAAAAACTTGTGCTATGAATTTTGAAATGAAAGGAATTGATGCCATGATGCCTGCTGAATTAGCAAAAATAGGCCCAATCGTATAAATCCCTTCCATAAACTCTTTACCGATACCTTTATCTGCATTACGAATCGCACCAAATGCACCTAACACTGCGCATGCCATAATAATATAAATAATTACCGTTCCAATATGCTCCATAATGTTCCCCCCATTGTTAAAGGCTATAAGAAAACAAAAAAGTGCCTATTTGATTAATTCAAATAAGCACCTTTGCTTTTTATATTCACTTGTTTTGTTATCTCAATTTTTCTATGATTTTAGAAGCTTCAATTTCAATACCCACTTGCTTATCCATACTCTTTCGCCTGAGTTTCTGATAAGCTGCTTCTTCTGTTAAATTTAATCGCTTCATCAATATACCTTTTGCTTTTTCAACAAGTTTCCTATCATTCATTTGTTTTTTAGTGTTATCCACTTCAAATCTTAATTCAGCAATATTTTGAGCTTGCCTCATTGCAATCTCAACAGCTGGTAATAATTGTGCTTCGGAAATAGGTTTCACAATATAGCCCACTATATTCGCTTGTTTCGCCTCTTCTACATATTCACAATGACTATATGCAGTCAGTAGCAATATGGGAATATTGTATTTTTTCGAAATGATTTTGCTTGCTTTTAAACCATCCATTTTCGGCATTTTAATGTCCATAATGATTAAATCGGGTCGAAACTTATCAGTAGCTTCTAATGCTTTTTCTCCATTACCGACCTCAGCAACTACATTATAATTCGTAGCTTCCAACATTTCTACGATATCCATCCTAACGATTGACTCGTCTTCAACAACTATAATAGATGTCATTTTAATTCTCCCCTTTGTATTGAAACGTTACTCTCGCGTTCGTTCCAACACTGTTACGTTCAATTTTAAAAGCCCCATCTAAGTCATTTTCCGTAATTGTGTTTACTATTTTCAAACCAAATGATTGTTTGAATTCACACGCAGTCTTTCCCGTGTCTTGTACATTTAAATTAATTAATTCAGATTGAGCATTATAAGATAGACAAACTGTTATTACCCCTTCTGCTTGTCCATTAAATGCATGTGTTAAGCAATTCGTTATAAGTTCATTGGCAATTAGTGCGATAGACACTGCTATATTTGAAACTAAATGGATATTCTCATCAGTTTGATAATTAATATGTATCATTTTATTAGGTGATTCGTTATAAACTATCATATTCCCAATTTTTTTAATTAATTTATCAATATTTACAGAATCTGTGGATGATTCATCTAGTATAACTTCGTAGACAGAAGCGATACTTAAAATTCTATTTAGGCTTTCTTGGAAATACTTTTCACTTCCATTGGGTAATCCTCGCCTCATCTGTAAACGCAATAAACTGGCAACAGTCTGTAAATTATTTTTCACACGATGATGAATTTCACCTATAGCAACGGATTTAGATATTAACGCCCGTTCTTTTTCTTTTAAATCTGTAATATCTTTTAACAGAATTAAATGACCGGTCATCACGCCATCTTCAAGCAACTGTATACATTTAATTTGAAAATAATGCCCTTGTAGCGCTCGCTCTTCAATTGTAATAATTCGTCCATCTGTAAGCATATTTTCGATAGATGGAAACAATTCTATGAAATTCAGCCCTGCTTCACAGTCCAAGTGTAAAAGTTCACTTACCATTGCTTCTCCTGCCAAATTAAAGTACCGGATATTCAACTCATTATCTAAATCAAACAAGCTTTCTTCAATCATGTCCGGTACAAAAATGGGATTACTTTCTGAATTCGATACCAAATCACTTAAAGTACTAGTTGCTTGCGTTAGTGCTTTTAATCTTTTTTCTTCCATAATTTTATTACTGACATCTATTTCCATTATTAGAATGCCAATAATTTCATTAGCTAATTTAATTGGTGTAGCGCTCTGCTCTACTACTTTACCCTCCTGTGAAATTGCTCGATGTTGTGCAAATTCACTACCTGAAAGCACTTCGAATACAGCAGGCTCAAACTTTTCATAAACATTAGCTTCTATTACAGAGCCTTGATACAAGCTTTTACAATTCACCGGAACTGCTTCTGCAACAACAATAACTTCACCATGCGCTTCTATTGGACAATCAATAAAAACATTTGCCTGATTCAAGTTAGCAATCATTTGTAATTGTCCTGATACCTCTGAAATCTTATTTATTGCTGCCTCTGACAACATTGTCCTTGCTTTACATCTTATGCTTACTTCATCGATATGCATCATTCCAAACATATTTATGTGAATATTTAGATTTTTATATTCATATACTATTATGAAATTTTGTCAAAAATATGTCAATTCAAAACGCAATAATTCAAAATTTTATAGTAATTTCACACTATAGCGATAAATATGATTTCAAGCTATTATTAAATCTCGCTCTCCCTTTTCATAAATACAAAAAATGCTTTATATATTTATTGATTTCATAATCTAATAAAAAATCTTAGAACAATGATGTTCATTGAATATTGCAACGTTTATCACAATGATGTACATAAAATGAAATTGGATTTGTGTCTGATGAATGTACAACTCTTTGATCCTATGTGCTAAATTAGAGTCAACAACAAGGGAGGGATGCAATATACAGACAGAAAACTTTAGCGTCATTACAGAATTGATTAAAAACCCTAAGCTTAAAGGCAAAGATCTCGAATTAATGTTCAATATATCTCGTAGACAACTTGGCTATAGAATACAAAAAATCAATATATGGTTAACCGAACAAAATTTACCTACGATAGAGCGTACTAGCCAAGGCTTCTTCATCGTTGATGACGCAATTAAGCATTTTCTTAATGTATATATTGAACCTTTACCACAGGAAAATGAGCAAGTATATACTGCTTGTCAGCGCGCGCATCTCATTTTACTGATGTTGTTTAAAGAAGATGAAGTGTTATCGTTAAATCACTTTTCTATCGATTTAAAAATTAGTAAGAACACTGTATTAAACGATTTAAAGCAATTAAAATCACTACTAGAACCATATAATATTATGCTGAAATACTCGCGACAGAAAGGCTATCATTTAAAAGGTAATGAATTTGAAATCAGAAAACTTTTGACTAACTTAATTGATAAAGCATATACGCTAAACATTTTAAACCATGATGTTTTTGGTATTTTAGGCTTACGCAAAGAAAAACTTCAAATAATAGATATACAAATTAATAAAATCGAACAGTATTTACAAAACAATTTTATAGACCAAAGTACACAAACGTTACGTTATAAACTCTATTTTATTATTAGAAGAATTCAACATAACAAAATTGTCTCACCCTTTTCCATTGGCTATGATGATCTTTCGGACACTGAGGAATATCGAGCAACAGAAATACTCACTACAAATTACGCTGATATACCTCGACAAGAAAAATTGTTTATAACATTACAACTTTTATCAACAAGTGTGCAATGGTCAGAACTAGATGATTCAACATTTTTACCAGAATTAAATGTAGCACTTCAGTCTATGCTTGATCAATTTGAAAAAATCACTTTCATCACATTTAAAGAGCGTGAAACATTACTTAATCAATTAATGTTTCATATGAAACCAGCTTTTTACAGAATTAGATATCAATTATCTGACGTCGAAAGTTTACAGAATACTCTGAAAGATGATTATAAAGAATTGTTTCACCTTGTAAAACTTTCTTCTAAACCAATGGAAAAAATATTACGACAACCTCTGCCCGATAATGAAATTGCATACTTAACCATTATTATCGGTGGCATTTTAAGAAGACAAGATGAAGACATTGATAAAAAAGTGAAAGCAGTTGTTGTCTGTACACAAGGAACATCAATTTCTCAATTAATGTTGCAAGAACTACGAAGTGTATTTCCTGAATTTATATTTTTAGATGCGTTATCACTTCGCGAGTTTAACCATTATATACTCGACTTTGATGTGGTTTTCTCACCAATGCACATCATGACAAATAAGAGATTGTATATCACTAAAACGATATTAACTGCTAAAGAAAAACATCATCTACGCCAACACGTATTCGGACAACTTAACAACACATTTGATACTGACATACACGCTCAAAAAATGTTAGCAATGATACGGGAACACGCTGATATTCATAATGAGGACAGCTTATTAAATGAGATTAAACAACAGTTCGATGAAATTCATGCCTATACATCAATCGAATCATCTTCAATATCATTGGATTATCACTTAAATTTGCAAGATTTGCTACCTATCAATCATATTCAATTAATCTCACACGTTAAAAATATAGAAGAGGCCATACGAATAGCTGCTAAACCTCTTTATAACCAAAGCTATATAGATGCTAATTACATTGATTCTATGATTCAATATTTTGACGCAACGTATATGGTTATTAACCAAAATATCGCAATACCACATGCAGAAAACGAACAAAATGTGAATCGTACGTCTATGAGTATGTTGGTATTAGACGAACCATTAACACTAAAAACAGGACTCGATGTAAACGTGTTTGTGATTATAGCAGCTACAGATAAATTCAAACATTTAAGACCTCTACTACAATTACGGGACTTGGCTCAAGACGCCGAAATGGTACAAAACATTATACAAACGGATTCAAAATCACAAGTGTTCGAAGTCATTAAACACTTTTCAATAATAGAGTAAAACAAAGGGGATTGAGCCATATGGAAAATTTAAAATTGGATACATCTAACATCATTATTGGTTTAGAGGCAACCACAAAAGAAGAGGCATTAAGTCAATTAGCCAAACGAATGTACAACAATGGTTACGTCAAATCTTCTTATGAAAATGCAGTTATTGAAAGAGAAGCATCTTTTGCTACAGGCTTACCTACAGTGTATTGTTCGGTAGCCATTCCACACACAGACATTCAACACGTTAATTCAAAATCTATCGGCGTGGCTGTACTTAAAGAAACCGTACCTTTTGTGGTTATGGGAGAGCTTGAAGCAACAACAGATGTAAAATTAATTTTCATGCTCGCAATGGATAAAGAAGATACACAATTATCATTACTTCAAAAATTAATGGGGATTTTTCAAAACAATCAGATACTTGAAGCCATTGCAACTTCAACAAACAGTAATCACATCGTAGATATTATTGAACATGAAATTAGAGAAGCATAAACAGTTTTTTGGAATCATGAAACTTTGAAGCAATATATCTTAAATATACAAATCAAAAATTAGGAGGAATTTATTATGAAACAAGTATTAGTAGCATGTGGTGCAGGTATTGCAACATCAACGGTAGTGAACAGTGCGATTGAAGAAATGGCGAAAGAACACAACATCAAAGTAGATTTAAAACAAATAAAAATTTCTGAGGTAGGCTCGTATGTTGATACAGCAGACTTATTAGTTACAACTGCTATGACACAAAAAGAATACGACTTTCCTGTTATTAATGCACGTAACTTTTTAACTGGTATTGGGGTTGAAGATACTAAAAAAGAAATTTTAGATGCATTACAAAGCTAATGAACCATTTATTAAAATAATCATACGAACTGTTGGGATAAATGCCGAAACAATTTTTTATAGTTATAGCAAAGTGACATCTTAATTTATACCAATAGTACTTTATATAAAGAGGATGGTGTAAGGGATGAGTGGATTTGTAGATTTTATTCAAGCTTTTTTAGATTTAGGGGCAACAGTTATACTTCCTATCGTTATATTCCTATTAGGATTATTCTTTAGGCAAAAAGTGGGCGCAGCATTCAGGTCAGGTCTGACAATTGGTGTTGCATTCGTTGGGATTTTCTTAGTTATTGACTTACTAGTTAACAACCTTGGCCCTGCTGCTCAAGCCATGGTTAAAAACTTAGGGGTTAGTTTAAATGTCATTGATGTGGGTTGGCCAGCAACGTCTTCTATTGCATGGGCCTCTACAATTGCTGCATTTATTATTCCTTTAGGCATTGTCGTTAACATCGCAATGTTATTAACAAAAACAACACGTACTATGAACGTAGATATCTGGAATTTCTGGCACTATACCTTTATGGGGGCCATGGTTTATGCAATATCTGGCAGTATTTGGCAATCTTTAATAGCCGCTGCAGTATTCCAAATTGTTTGTCTAAAAGTGGCTGATTGGACTGCACCAATGATGAGTGAATTTTATGACTTACCTGGGGTGTCTATTGCAACAGGTAGTACCATTTCATATGCTCCAGGTATTTTTTTAGTAAAAGGATTGCAAAAAGTACCTGTAATTAAAAACTTAAATGCAGATCCTGAAACGATTCAAAAAAGATTCGGTGCATTTGGTGAATCTATATTCGTCGGTCTAGTACTCGGTTTAGCAATTGGTTTATTAGCTGGCTACAACGCTGGTGACGTAATAAATCTTGGTATGTCAATGGCTGCAGTTATGGTGTTGATGCCTCGTATGGTTAAGATTTTGATGGAAGGTTTAATGCCTGTTTCAGAATCCGCACGTACATGGTTAAACAAACGTTTTGGTGATCGCGAAATCTATATTGGCTTAGATGCTGCTGTTGCATTAGGACATCCAGCAGTTATCGCAACCGCTTTAATTTTAGTACCTATCACCGTATTGTTAGCTGTTATTTTGCCTGGTAACCAAGTGCTACCTTTTGGTGACTTAGCAACCATTCCGTTTATTGTCGCTTTTATTGTAGGTGCTGCTCGAGGAAACATTATACACTCAGTTATTGTTGGCACAATCATGATTGCAATTTCCTTATATATCGCAACTGATGTTGCACCGATATTCACAAGTATGGCAGAAGGTACAAATGTAAAAATGCCATCTGGTTCATCACAAATTTCAAGTATAGACCAAGGCGGTAACATCTTAAACTATATTATATTCAAATTCTTTGGCTTATTTAATTAACTTATAGGAGCTGACTACACATGAAAGCACTCGTCAAAACTAAAGCAGGTTTTGGAAACCTAGAATTATTAGATACAGAAACGCCTTCACCGAATGAAGATGAAATAAAAATAAAAATCCATTATGCAGGCATTTGTGGTACAGATATTCACACATATGAAGGACATTATAAAGTGAATTTCCCTGTAATACTAGGGCATGAATTCTCGGGAGAAGTTGTAGACGTCGGTACAAATATTACAAATTTTAACATTGGGGATCGTGTTACTTCCGAAACAACATACTACATTTGTGGGGAATGTGACTATTGTCAAAACGGTGATTATAACTTATGTAATCATCGTAAAGGCTTGGGTACTCAACAAAATGGTGGTTTCACGCAATACTTAGTTACTCCAGCAACTAGCGTCCATCGCATACCCGAAAATGTTTCTTACAAAGCTGCTGCGATGACTGAACCATTAGCCTGCGCGCACCATGCCGTCTCTAAAATTAGTATCCAACCTGAAGATGTTGTCGTTGTTATTGGCCCTGGTCCTATTGGACTGTTAGTCGCTCAAGTTGTTAAAAGTAAAGGCGCTAAAGTTATCATCACCGGATTGAATAATGATCAAGCAAGACTAGATAAAGCAAATGAACTTAACTTAGATCATGTAGTTAATATTCAAAATACTGATTTAAAATCATATGTAAATAAAGTCACTAATGATTATGGTGCAAATGTCGTATTGGAATGTTCTGGCGCAATACCTGCCGCCAAACAAGGATTAGATATTTTACGTAAAAAAGGACAATATGTTCAAGTTGGTATCTTTAAAGATAGCGAAATCCCTTTCAATTTAGAGCAAATAGTTCAAAAGGAATTACGCATTGTAGGTACTAGAAGCCAAAAACCAGCAGATTGGGAACCTTCTTTACAACTACTAAGCTGTGGTGAAGTCAACGCAGAATCTCTTATTACAAACGAACTTGATATTACACAATGGACAGAAGGATACGACCATATAAAAAGTGGTGAAGGTATCAAAGTATTGCTTCGCCCTATCGAATAATTCTCAAAATAGCCATCGTTAATATACAAACGATAAAAGGAGCGTAAAAATATGGTAGAACTAATGTTGGATTTCATGCTTGGACCCTTGAGAAATATTACAGATTTATATATGAACAACTTACTATATGCGAATACTATCGTCATTGTCGGTTACTTTGTCGCTAAATTTTTAAAAAAGAGAAAAACAACTCCTGAGCAAGGTTAATTCATTTCATATTTACAAGTTAAGAGGTGACAACATTTGAAAGCTTTAAACTTATATGGCATTGAAGATTTGAGATATGAAGAAACAACGCCACCTGAAATTAACAACAGCAATGACGTTATTATCAAAGTAGTGGCAACAGGAATTTGCGGTTCCGACAATTCACGTTATAAAAAATTAGGACCTTACCGAGCAGGTACACCATTTGGCCATGAGTTCTCAGGTACTGTTCATAGTATAGGGAATGATGTAAAACATTTATCTGTTGGTGATGCCGTGACAGGGTGCCCTGCGATTGTATGCCACAACTGTGAACAATGTGAAAAAAGTGCGTATTCTAGATGTGAAAATTTATATGTCATAGGTTCTTATGAACCAGGATGTTTTGCAGAATACGTTAAACTCCCAGCTCATAACGTCTTAAAGTTACCTAATAATGTAGATTTTGATACGGCCGCTATGGTTGAACCATCTGCAGTGGTAGCACATGGGTTTTATAGAACCACTATGAAACCCGGTGCGACTGTGGCTGTCATCGGTTGTGGAAGTATTGGATTACTAGCCTTACAATGGGCTAAAATATTTGGTGCTGCTAAGACTATTGCTATAGATATAGACCCCAACAAACTAGAAGTTGCTAAAACACTTGGTGTGGATGATACAATTAATTCTAAAGAGAAAAATTTAAATGAAGTTATTAAAAACCTCCCGTATAACATAGATGTAGCCGTTGAATCTGCCGGATCACCATATACTATAGGGCAAGTCTTAACATTACCGTCTAAAGGCGGAGAAGTCTTACTACTTGGTATACCTTATTCAGATATTGAAATCAATCGCGAACATTTTGAAAAGATATTACGTAATGAGCTCAATGTGATTGGTTCTTGGAATGGCTTATCTGCGCCATTTCCTGGTGAAGAATGGCATGCATCACTACATTATATGTCTACTGGGAAAATTAAAGTACATGCTATGATTTCAGATTATCTAGATTTAGCACAAGGTCCTGCAACATTTGATGCAATCGTAAATAACAAGAAGCATTTTAATAAGATTATGTTCCATCCATAATTAATATATTAATTTCAGCTATAAATAGACCTATGTCAATAGGTTCATTTATAGCTATTTTTAAATTTAAAAAGACCCGAGGCTTCAACATAAGCCACGGATCTTCAAAACATTAATGATATAATCAGTAAATAACTCTTTGAAATCACGCAATCATTTTATATAAAGTTGATTTCCTAACTACAATGCCGAATTTATTGTAGTTTCATAAATCCATTACCTAAGACGTCACGCACGTCATGGATTACTAGAAATGCGTTTTCATCATGCGCGTTAACAATTTTTTTAATTCTAGCTAATTGGTTTTGCGGTACAACGACATAAAGTACATTCGTTTCTTTACGTTCATAGCCTCCTACACCATTTAATAGTGTGGAACCTCTACCTGTTTCATTATTAATATCTAGACTGATATCTTTATTATAATCTGAAATAATCGTAATCGCTTTTTTTGGATTAAATCCTTCTATAATAAATGTCATACTTTTTTCAACAATAAAAAGCATTACAATCGTATATAATACGTTTTGGACTGGCAGTACAATTAAGAAAGATAATACAATGATTGAATCTAAAATAAACAATGCCTGTGATGTCTTCATCTCGCTATATTTATTTATAATTTTAGCAATAACAGAAGTACCACCTAATGTGCTTCGTGCAGAAATCACTAGTCCACTTCCAATTCCGATCAACACACCAGAAAACACAGTATTGATAAAATCAGATTCCAAATGCATATTAAACGATTCAGTCAGCCCTAAAAACGCTGAACTCGAAATAACTGTGATTAAAGTATAAACTGCGGTAGTTTTACTTAAATATTTCCAACCTATCACAATTAATATCATATTTATAATCAAGGAAGTGAGCGCCGGTGATAAACCTAGTGTATATTTCAAGTTTAAAGAAATACCAACTGTGCCACCTTCCCCTAAATTTGAAGCAATGACAAACGCATTGATACCTATACTAATAAGAAACGTACCTAAAATACAAAAACATATATTTTTAAAATGGATTTTATACAACATCCCCCAAACACCTCTTTTCTTAATGATTTAAAATACACACATAAATTCCTCAATGTAACATTTTCTTCCGTAAAAAATCAGACGACATAAAAAGAAACTTTCTAGTTATTGAACCAAAAAGTTTCGTAAATTAAAGCTTTTATTAATTTTTTAACACAAGTCTATATCATAGTAGAAAAAGACAATAATTTCAATTGAATGAGGTTAAATTAAAATTGTATCGGTTAACTAAATTATATTTTAGTTTTGTGTACTAATTAAAAAACTGTACGAACGATATGCTCCATTAGTTTTATGGTATATGTTCATTAGTTATTCTTGTCATGCCTTAATTAAAATGGGTTTTGATTCAACCATTGGCCACCATCCATAATCATACATGCACCATTTATATAGCTAGCTTCTCCTGATAATAAGAACTTAGCTAAACTAGCTATTTCTTCTGGTTGTCCCATTCTACCTAACGGAACACTATCAAGCGTTTGTTGCTTAGCTTCTTCTGATAAACTAAGTTTTCCTGAACCCCCTGTATGATCAATCGGTCCTGGCGCAATTGCATTGACTGTAATACCATATTTACTGCCCCACTCTACTGCTAGTGTTCTTGTCATAGATAACACACCAGCTTTAGCACTTGCTGAATGCACCACCCCGATACCAGCTCTCCATGCATAGGTTGCTACCATATTGATAATGCGCCCTTGTTGACCATTTTTTATCCATTCTTTACCTACAGCTTGTGTACAATACCAAGTGCCATTAAGGACAATATCTATAACAGAGTTCCAACCATTGAGGGATAGGTCTTCTGCTGGACATAGAAAATTACCTGCCGCATTATTGACCAAGCCATCGATTTTTCCATATGTTGCTATTGTTTTATCTACTGTGTATTGAACCCTTTCAGGGTCTCTCACATCCATATCTATACATAATACTTGCCCTTCAAACTTCTCTATTTCAGCTTTGGCCGCTTCTAATCGTTCTAATGATCGACCAGTAATTACCACGTTTGCACCTTCTTCGGCAAATCTTGTTGCCATTGCTTTACCCATACCACTACTACCGCCTGTCACAATAATTACTTTATCTCTCATGTGCATTCTCCTTTAAATAAACGATTTAAATCAACACGTCAAATAACTATAGTAAGCGTTTACAAACAATTGTACCTTACTTATCTATCATTCGTAAATAATCTTAATTATTCTTAATTCCATTTATTTAAATATATTAAAGTAACAATTATTATAAGTTTTTAAACTTTCTGTAAATCTAGTCAAAAACACCGTGATATATGCTATATTGTCCGTGATATCGGAAACCGATATCGACTAACGTTATTATTAATTAAAGGAGCTGGATGATATCGATTCGAAATTAGAAAGACGTATGTTTCTCGGTTTTATTTATATCCATATTTTGCATCATGCTAATGAACATCCTATTTATGGCAGCTGGATGATGGATGAGTTAAGAACACATGGTTATGCAATGAGCGCTGGAACACTATATCCTCTCTTACATCGAATGGAAGATGAGTCATTACTCGTTAGTGAAAAAACTGTCGTTGCCGGTAAACAACGTAAGAACTACGCAATCACGCCATTTGGTAAGAAAATGTTAGAAAAAAGCCAACAGAAATTAAAAGAGATTGTCGGAGAAATTTAAACTTGGGAGGTTATTTGTTATGAAATATCTTGAAGTATTTCTCGTAGCCCTGAGGTTAGGCTGCACTTCATTTGGTGGTCCAACTGCTCACCTTGGCTATTTCTATGATGAATATGTAAAACGGAGGCAATGGCTGACAGAACAACAATACACCAATCTAGTTGCATTATGTCAATTTTTACCTGGGCCAGCTAGTAGTCAAGTTGGATTTGGTATTGGTATAACTAAGGCAGGGTTGGTTGGCGGAGTAATTTCATTTATTGGCTTTACTCTCCCCTCAGTGATTGTACTAATACTTTGTGCCACTTTACTGTTAGCTTATAGCAACGATTTAGGTTGGACTCACGGCCTAAAATTAGTCGCCGTTGCAATTGTATTAAATGCAATTATAGGTATGGGACAAAAATTATTACCCGATTTAAAAACAAAAATTTTAGCGTTGTTCACCTTAGTGGTAGCTATAACAGTCATTCATCCATTATCACAATTAGGTGCGTTGACTTTAGTGGCTATAGTCGGATTAGCGCTTTTTAGAGAAACAGATGAACAGAAGTCTTCGATAAAAATATTTAATATTCCACGAATAGTAGGCGCCATCTCTCTTATACTATTTTTTAGTCTTTTATTAATTTTACCTATATTGAATTTTGTCACTCACAATTCGTGGATTAATATGATCGACAACTTTTATCGTTCCGGCGCTCTTGTGTTCGGTGGTGGACATGTTGTCTTACCTTTATTAGAACAATCATTTGTAGCAACTGATATGATTAGTGCCAATGACTTTTTATCAGGTTACGCATTAACACAAGCAGTTCCAGGACCATTATTTACATTTGCTGCATATATTGGAACCGTTATGTCTGGTGTTACAGGTGGTATCATTGCAACAATTGCTATTTTCTTACCAGCCTTTTTATTATTAGTTGGTGTTTTACCTTTTTGGGAGCATGTACAATCAAATCGCTACGCAAAATCAATGCTAAAAGCTGTCAGTGCTGGCGTAGTAGGTATTTTAATCGCAGCTTTTTATGATCCAATATTCACATCATCAGTAAATACCCATATAGATTTTGCATTTGCTGCTACATTATTTGTATTATTGGCATATTGCAAAGCACCATCTTGGTTAATTGTAATTTTAGGTTTATTGCTTGGTATCATCTTTTATTAATTATGAAGTGTATTGTTTCAATATTTGAAAGTGCATATCTCATGACCCACAGATTTCGACAATATATTTATTTGCTAATTCAATGAACATTCGTTACAATAACTTGAAATAGAATAGTTCTCTTATTAAGAGTGAGTGGAGGGACTTGGCCCTGTAAAACTCCAGCAACAGCTCAGACGAGCGATGTGCTAAATCCAACAGTTCTAATTTACGAACTGACAGATGAGAAGATGTGCAGAAGCTCTTCTTATCTAAGAAGAGCTATTTTATTTGTAAAAAAATAAAAGGTGGTAATTTTATGAAATCATTGCACGAATTATTCTCAGAACTTGAACATTGGGAAAATCATGTACCTAATAACATGATGAGTAATATAGCTAAACGAGAACATATCAAAAACTTAAAACGTGAAATCTTCGCTCGCATAGATATTCATGATTACAAAGCAATTATATTAGAAAAAGAATTATAAAATACGGCTACCTTATCTCAAGCTATATCTCTCATCAGACTTATAGCTTGATAACTAAGCGTTGTACTAACTAAGAAAAAAAGGAGTGTACAGAAATCATTTTAGCAAAATATGATTTCTGTGCACTCCCTTGTTATATTTACTTTTACTATCTATAAATGCTGCATACAAACATCCTAATTATGTTTACTACCAAAGGGCACATATTTTATTTTTGTATCTTTAGGTATACCTTCATATTTGTTAAATAATGACTGATACCTTGTGCTTGTTGGTGTAGCATGATGCAAATAATGTTCAAAAGGTAATTTTTCCATCGTATAAAATTCTTTTTTAGGATGTGCTTGTATCTCTTCTTTTAACTGTGTAATTCGTGTTTCATTTTTTTGATTAATATAGAAAAATGTCCCTAAATAAAACGTCGCACTACCAATTGCTATAACACCCACAATCTGTTTCCAAAGTTGACCAGTAATATTCAACTGTGAAAATAATATTATAAAGATTATGACAAACAAAGCAGAAACTGTATAAAAATTTCTTGGCCCTAACGGCGACACAATCACCAAAGGTGCACATACTAACAAAACAGCAGCCAGCAATAAGTATAGCGTATATTTAACCTCTTTCGGTTCAACGACTATATGAATTGCTAAAATAAATGCACTTAAAAACCATATACAAACGAATGTATTTACTAAATTTGCAATAAGAAGTATATGAAAGTTTTGTAAGGCAAATTGTTCATAAATAAAGAAATAGTATATTGGTAAAATCAGTAATCCAGTTATAACAAATGCTTGCATCCATTTAGGACGTCTAAATAACGTAGCGTTTCTGAATAATAGTGCAATAGCAACACCAATAATCATCAAGATTATCGTCATTTGGTTAAAAACCACCCAATCAGGTAGTACTGTGGTTATTGTTGTTGTAACTTTATCAATAATGCCGGTATCACTAGATATTTTTTGATAACTATTATCCTCAAAAAATATTTTGCGATAATTGGGATTTATAAACATCAAAATTGTCCCTAGTGATGAAATAGTCAAACCTAATATAAATTTAGGATTTAACTTTCTATAAAGTAATACATGTAATACGATTGCCAAAATTAAAATCATCGTATTGAATAACGTTGTATTTTCCATAAAAAATTGTCCTACAAAACAGACACAGTAAAACAAAATATTAGTTATAGGATCTAAATTTTTTTGCTTAAATAGTATCGTTGAGATATACCAAATAATAAACAGCACGCAGAACGTCGCAGGAACATAATTATAAAATCCAGCAAACCAACCATACGTTTGCTTATATATATCACTTGGTATCGTAAGCATCAAAATAAATGCACACAAATAATAATATAAAATCTTAGCTTCATTCACAAAACGTCCAATTATCCATATAATCGAAATACTAAAAATCGCATAAGACAACCATCTAAACCAATCAAGTCTAACGGCAATAATTTCTAACATATTACCCAAATAACGCCCATTCAAATTTGTAAAGCGCTCTTGCAACATCTGAATACCATAGTGACTATACCAATCCCAATCGTCATGTGTTAATGGCGTAAACATAGCCATAAAAATATAAAAAATAAACAGTGCGGTTACTGTAAGGTACGTCTTATTTATCCTTAATAATTTCATATTATTCCACCTCTTGATCATTCAAGTTAGATTGACGAACAATATAGAGTGGACGCTGTTTCACTTCATAATAAATTCTTCCTATATACTCTCCAATCACACCTAATGACGTAAGCTGTATCCCACCTAAAAACAATACGGAGAAGATTGTTGTGAAATATCCTGGTGTAGACACACCGTAATTCAATGTGTAAATAAAGTTAAATAAAATATAGAGAAAACTCAATCCGCAAATGAAAAGGCCTAAATAAATGATGGCACGCAACGGCTTATTATTAAATGAAATCAAACCATCGATACCATAATTGAGTAATGAGCTAAATGACCATTTAGACTCTCCTTCTACCCGTGTTACGTTTTGATATTCAATGACTTTCGGTTCAAAACCAATCCACGCAAACAAGCCTTTAGAAAATCTATTGTACTCACCCATATTCACAATTTCTTTCACTGCCCGCTGGCTTAATAATCTAAAATCACCAACACCATCTTCTAGTGTGACATCCACCATTTTATTAATCATTGCATAATACAATTGTGACACACGTTTACGTGCTATGTTCTCACCGGTTCTATCCCTTTTGGCAACAATTTGATCTTCGCCTTCCTTAAAGTATTGAATCATTTGGTGTATTAAGGTTGGCGGGTGTTGTAAATCACCATCTAAAATAATTAAAGCTTCCACGTCTACACTTGCCTTTAATCCTGCATACATGGCAGACTCTTTACCGAAATTTCTTGAAAATGATATGTATTTTACTGCATGATCTTGTTGCGCTAATTGTTGAATAATAGTTAAAGTGTTATCTTTGCTTCCATCATCCACAAAAAGCAATTCGTATTTATAATTATTGTTGCGACTATCTTGTTGCATGATTTCTGTTAATTCAGCATATGTTTTTTCAATAACGCTTGCCTCATTAAAACACGGAACTAAAATTCTGATCATAAAATAATGTACTCCTCATTGGTGTTTATTAATATAAAAATAACACATTGTATATTATACAACATATTAAATAGATGATGTAGTTTTTCTAATATTATATTGTGTTTAATTTTTGGATATTCAAAAATTACATTCATTAAATGTAAAATATAGTTATGTAATAGTTCCCTAAATTAATTATATATTGTGTTGTTATTTAAATTTGAAGAGTGTATTGTTTAATTATTAAATTTTTATTAAAAGGACAACTAAACCACAGTAGCTGTATATTTAAAATCTATTAGATTAAAAAATTATTTGAGACACGAAAAGCCTTTACTTTCGGGAGTAGTCTATCATTTTTCAACTCAATATATACAAAGACAGTGACCAATTTTTATTAGGTTATGTTATGCCTTTAACTGGTTATGGAAATATGTATACTATTATGGGTTTTATCATAATAATTACTGGCTTACTATACTTCTGTTTAATTGGAAACAAAAAATTAAATATATAAAAAAGGAGTAGCAGAGAAATCAAAATGTTCAACTTGATTTCAACGTACTACTCCTTTATATTAATGAAACTTTAATTTAAAGTGACATGATTGTTTAAATCATATTTTCACCTTTATAAATCACTTGTCACCTTTATCTTTGTTGCTTTTTTTGTCTTTGTTATCTTTCTTTAAATCTTCTTTATTTTGGTCTAACTTTTCTTTATCTGCTTCAGGAGTATAATCTACACCTTTAGAATAATCATTACCTGCATTCCACAATAGGTACTCATTAATGCCATGATCTTTAAGTGCTTGTACTTGTGCTTCTACAGCTTTACTATCGTATTCCATATATTTACCTTCACCTAAATATCGTGCTGTAAAGTCTTGTAGCCATGGACGAGACTTCGGTTTCTTATCACCTAATTTATTTAACACAGCTGTTTCTTTATCTAAATAATGATCAACAGCTTCATAGGGTTCCTTATCTGGAGCTTCTAAACCAAAGTCACCTGGACTCCAATGTGACGGATAAATCATAGACGAGATAGCATCTGTATTTTCTGCTATTTTAGGGAAACTTTGACCAATCCCTGGTGCTTCTTCAACCATAGCAGCATAACCAAATACGTCAGCCGACACCTCTGCACCATAAGGTTTTAACGCTTTACGAGCAGTTTTTAAAAATTGTGAAATTGTGTCTACACGTTGATCAACATCACTTAACTTGCTATTTTTATAGTTTCTTTTATCATACGTCAAACTACTCTCTACATTTTCAAATGCTTCAGGGAATCTTACATAGTCATATTGAATATCTCTAAAACCTGCTTTTGCAGCTTCCTTAGACACATTTATATTATAATCCCATACCTCTTTAATGAAAGGATTAACAAATTTATCGCCACCATCACTCTCCCATACTGAACCATCTGCTTGTTTGAACGACCACTCAGGATGACTTTCTGCTAAATTCTTATCTTTAAAAGTAACGATTCTTGCAATAGGATAAATATCTTTCTCTTTAATTTTATTAAGTAATGGCTTGGCATCAACAATATCTAATGTATGTTTATCAATTTCTTTATTACCAGTGTTAAAGTTTATAGTAACGTTCCCTGAGTCATCTTTAACATCTATAACCATTGCATTTAAATCACTTTCATCAATAAACTTTGTGAGTTCTTCAAATTTTTCACCGTTTGTCGCATCAGCACTTACATAAATGCCTCTTACTCCATCTTTTGGATATTTCACATCATCACTATTTTTAGTAGATTGACTGTCCTTATTTTCTTTATTTGCTTGGTTGTCTCCATTTTTCGTACCCTCGTTTGAACATCCAGTGATTAATAATACACCCGTTAAAACTGTTGGTAAAAACCATTTCCCCTTCATTTAACATAAGCTCCTTAATATATGTATATTGCACTACTTAATTTATTTACACCCCAAGTTTAACCAATGCAAAATGTATTGTAAACTTCTTTTTAAAAATAATATTTATTAACCAATATTTATGATATTATAAAATACTTAACTCTATTTAATATGAAATAGTACGTAGCAAACCTAGTAATAATTGATCGTTGGTTTTTTACAGGGTACGTAACAGTGCCGTCACACAACCCGATGGCTCACCCTCATCGAATTAAAGCACATGATCATCTTAAGTTAATAGATCTATATTTTAAATGATGCTAAATTATTTATTTATGAACATGGGTATATATTGAGAAAAATGTTTTTTAGGAGGATGACTAATGAATAATTTAAAATCGTTCCGGCTTACCCACAATTATCAAAAGGCGCGTACTTCCACTTACTCGCTATAAATGATATGGCAAAAGTTTTATTCTATACAACAGATAAGCAAGTATTAATTCGTAATATGCATAAATTATGGAAACAACCTAGTAATCGCTTTAGTTATCAAAATACAATGGTTGCTATGATTCATGGACAACCGGCAGGTGCTATATCGTGCTTGCCATACAGAGATCTTCAGCAACAAACCTTTACGACTGTATGGCAAATTGCAAAAATTCAAAAGTTGCAGTTAGTCCCTCAATTCTTACATGCATTTAAAGATATCAACGCCCTTATAAGATTAGATGAAGGCAATACAGACGAGTATCATGTGAGTATGTTAGCAACACTTGCTCAATTCAGAGGTATGGGTGTTGGATGTGCTTTACTTGAATATGCTGAACAACTTGCGTTACACAAAGGTTATACAAAAATTTCGTTAACCGTTGAAGTTGAAAACACTACGGCTCAACGCTTATATGCTAAACAGGGCTACAAAATTATCGGACAGTCCGGGAATAATCATGCGCAAGTTTATAAGATGCGTAAAATGATTAAATAACATTATTCTTATTCATTTAAATAAAGACTAAAAATTTCAAGATTCCAAAAATCATTCGATAATTATATTTCTATGAACCAAAAAAGCACCGACAACTATTTGACGGTGTTTTTTGAGTTTATTTATTTTTCACTTTTAGTCCACGGTACCGATTAAGTGTTGCACAAAACTCTTGTTTTCTTGGTAGCGCTAAGTTACCCGGATGTCCCTCGAATGACGATATTATATCTAATCCTTGCTCTTGAATAACTGTGTATAATTTATCGGCAGCTTGCGATAACGTATCCTGCTCATTTAACAAATGGCTTTGATAATAATTTATCATTGCTGCTAAACACTGAGTTTGACTTGTATCTACCAATTGTTCCAAACCGGAAATATCGATAAGTTCTTTGCCATACAAAATGGCATAACGTCCTTTTACTTTGAAACGGTTGTCTTTTCCTTTTTTAGTAAAACTCGATTTTAAAGGTATCCTAGCAGGTAAATTGCCAAAATCACTATGATTTGTAGCACTTGTTGTATTATCCGGTGTTTGAGCAATCGCTTTTGCATTTTCAGTAACATCTTTTAAGACGTATTCATCCATCATTAACACCTGGTCGGCAACCTCAAAATAATCACCTGAGCCACCTACAATTAAAATAGTGGAAACACTATAATCTTCATACAGCGGTTTTACTTTACTCGCAAATGGTGTGATAGGTTCTTTTTCAGGTGCAATTAAGCGTTGCATACGACTATCCCTAATCATAAAATTGGTAGCTGAAGTGTCTTCATCAATCAATAATAATGATGTACCTGCTTCTAATGCTTCCATAACATTTGTTGCTTGGGACGTACTACCACTCGCATTTTCAGTGGAAAACTGATGTGTATCTTTATTTCCCGGTAAATTATTTATAAATGGGCTAATATTCACCTTCTCAATATGGCGACCATCTTCAGCTCGAATCTTCATGGCATCATGACATGTAATAACATATTCTCTACCATCTCCATCAATATGATTATAGATACCGCGCTCAAGCGCTTCAAGCACAGTCGATTTACCGTGAAAGCCTCCACCCACAATTAAGGTAATACCTTTAGGTATCCCCATTCCAGTAACTGTCTTTCCACTTGGCATAGCCATTTGTACTTCTACATTTTTAGGACTTGTAAACGCAACTGCATTAGGTAAATGTTTATCTGATACGCCACTTTTGCGCGGTAATATCGATCCATTCGCAATAAATGAAACAAGACCTCGACGTTCAAGTTCCTCACGAATAAAAGCTTGATCTAGCATTAACGTAACCTGTTTATCTAACTTCGTATGATCTATATTTTTATAGAGCAATGATTCATGTACAATGTTTGGCAGTATTTCTATTAACGTACTTGCCGCAGCTTTCCCTAAAATTTTTCTTCCTGCTGCAGGTAAACTAATTTCAAGTCTTACTTCGATATCATGTTTATTGATTACTACCGCTGTGCGTTCTAAAATTTCTTGCCCACATTGATCTATAGTAATGTTTGATACAGCTTTTGCATTTTGGCTACTTCGTTTAAACGAACTTATACTTTCATTAAATGTTCGCGCTAAAAAGTCTGCTACAGCGATGGTTTTATCTTTAGTGTCCAATAAATTGTTAGGGATATTCGCTATATCTCTACTCATCATTATCCTCATTTTGGATGGAGGGGCATACGGGTCTACTTGTATATGATCTATCGCAAGTCTGAACTGTTTAAACTGATATGTCCCTTTAAGGCGTTTATAAGCACCATATTTCTCTCCATCTAACGATTTCAATAATTGCGTTAACTCCGTTGCATTTTTCAATAGAAAACCTCCTAAAGTGGTTTGACGAAACATAATGTGAATATTTTTTATTAATAACTCGATACATTAGTATTTTCTGACGGGAAATCGCTAATACAAAAGTACCCTGTGAAGAACTTTCAAGATACTTCTTTCAAAATACTCTTTAATAATTTATTATAAATCATATATTACATAGATAAGGAATGATTAGGATGTGGGAACTTTTAAATTTTGAACAAAAGCAACGCTACAAACTATTAATAACTAATTTTGCAAGTCTTAGTGAAGCATTCACTCAAAAAGCTGACGCAACCAAAAATAACATAACTCCTATTGTCAATTCAAAATTTCAAGAAACTGTCTTTCAAAAAGTATTTAATGCTATAGGGGAAGATATTGCTAACACTTCTTATGATGCTTCATTAAAAATAGATGATACGCATAAATATTTGGTTGGTATAAAATCTTTTAGTTTTACATCTGGCGATCAAAAAATTGCTCAATTTAAAAAAAATAGCCAAGAAGATAATTGGAATGAAACACTGACACAAATTGCCCAAAACGCTAACGAGTCTGATAACCTTTTAAAAGCTAATTCAAAAAACACACCATTATATTTAGAATTAGCAAAAAAAATAGCTGAGTTGAGAAATGATAGAATAGCGTCTTCTATTGCTCAAATACGAGGGTTTTATGCAAATGACCAATCAGTTGAAGCAATATATCATGTTTTAATGCCTACAAAAAGCAATGATCATCCACAAATTTTTGTAGGCGAAACAAATTATTCACCTATTGATATAAAAAACATACAAATCATTGGTGCAACTAATATAAATAAATCTACAAACTTTAAATTCACTGATGGTATACACACCTATAAATATACTTCTGCTGACAGTCAATTATTAATGAATTTTCAAAATAAGGATATTATAAAAGAAACATGGGATATAACTTACGTAAATGATCCAATTAACGTATTTGAGCATTTACATAAGCAAATTGATATTACAAATAAAAATATATTTGAGTCTACTATCTCTTGGATAATTTACAATAAGCAAGGAAAAGTTGAAGAAAATTCTGGATTTAACGCTTTCAATGCTGCTCCAAAGGCAAGTAAATCACAAAATTCAAGAATTAAAAAGATATTAACTATTAAAAATAATTATAAGAATAGAATCGATAATATTGCTTTAGAGTTTATCGTAAGCAATTTACAAGCTATATTGCTTAAAGAGAAACCTACCAAAGAAGAGCAAGGAAAAATAAAAGAATACAGACAAAATTTAATTGATTTTGTTTCTAAGCTAAATGAGCCTAATCTTTTATATGATATTGAAAAATTAGTTTACAGACCAGCACGTGAAATGTATATACCATTTCCAAATTCAAAATCATTTCATAAGAAAAACCCTCATTTTTTTGGTGAAAACATCGGTAAATTTAAAAAAGACTCTAATTCACTATTATTAGATAGAGAGAAACGTACATTTCGTTTAGAATTCCTCTCTTCTGGCAATTACATAAAAGCATTTATCAGCCAAGATAGCGGTAAAGCTATACAATCATATGGCGATCAACAAATACTTGGAAACTGGATTTTACAAGAAGTATTTCAATTACAACCTAGAGAAATATTAACACGTGAACGTTTAGAGGAAATCGGTATAAATGCTATTAGGTTAAAAAAGTTTAAAGATCCTACAAAAGGTATTGGATTTGAGTTCATTTGGATAGATCCTAAAAACCCACCTGACGATGCAATTGGGTGGATAGCAAACAGGAATTAGAACGTACGTACGTATTGTGTTATAATCTTAATATTGTTCAAGAAAGTGAGTTGAAGTACATGGCTATATCTAAAAGTTCTAATGACTTTTATAAAAATACAATTGCTGCATTTTTTAGCGGAGTTGGTGGGATCGAGCTAGGATTTGAACAAACGGGTAATTTTAAAGTGATGTATGCAAATGAGTTTGATAAAAATGCACAAATCACCTTTCAAGAAAATCATCCAGATATACTGTTAGATACCAGAGACATACATAATATAAATGAATTAGATGTCCCAGAAACAGAAATAATTGTAGGTGGCTTTCCATGCCAAGCATTTAGTATTGCTGGTTACAGAAAAGGATTTGAAGACGAACGCGGTGACTTATTTTTTGAACTATTGCGTATTATTAAATCCAAACAACCTCGTGCGTTATTTATAGAAAACGTAAAAAATATGGTTTCTCATGATCAAGGAAATACATTTAAAGTAATACGAGAAGCTTTAAATCAAAATGGTTATCATATTAAATGGAAAGTAATGAATGGGAAAGACTATGGAAACGTTCCACAAAATAGGGAACGAATCTACATTGTCGGTTTCAAAGATATTAAATCATTTAATAATTTTTCTTTCCCTAATCCAATAGAATTAACAGAAAGTCTTTCTAATATTATTGATTATAATACAAAAATGGATGAAATATATTATTACAGAAAAAACAAACAACCATTTTATGATATTTTAAAATCAGATATTTTAAATCAAAATAAAGTTTATCAGTGGAGAAGAAAGTATGTAAGAGAAAACAAATCTGGCGTTGTACCTACTCTTACTGCGAATATGGGTACAGGTGGCCATAATGTTCCACTAATATTAACCAAAAACGGAATTCGAAAGTTAACTCCTAGAGAAACATTTAATGCTCAAGGATTCCCTCCCAATTTCAAATTACCCTCAAACATGTCAAATGCTCAATTATATAAGCAAGCAGGTAATAGTGTTGTTGTCCCAGTAATTAAAAGAATTGCTAATAATATTGCTAGTGCTATCAAACATACAACAAACAATCTATTTTCTTATGAAAATACAGCAGAATACTCAATTACTTTCACAACTATGAATGGAAAATTTGATGGTGAAAGCTTTGTAGTAGAAAATTTTAATTCTTTAAGTGATTTGCAAAGCTACAGTTCACATAATCACATTAATTTTATATCAACCGAAGAGTATAAAAGAGCATTAAAAAATAATAAACATATTTCATTTTATTCATATTAAATCTAGTTAAAAATTTTATTCACTTCTATATACACCATAAAAAAACACTTTCGCTTATTTCACCTTTAAAATGAAATCATGCGAAAGTGTTATTATTTTAATCTACTAGTATATATTCACTCGCCTCTTGTGTTTCTAAAAGTGTTAAATCTTTTGTTGCATCCATAAGCGAATCGAGTGATTTTTCAAAGTAAATTATTGTGGTTTGATATAAGCCATTACCACAATCTTGAAGGGTCGTTCTCACATTGTCTTCACCAATCAATGCGATTGCTTTTTTGGAACGCTGTATATGTGTTTCTAAAGCTTCTATTGATACAACATCACTTTTCTCAATACAAAAGTAAACCTCTTCTAGATTTATTTTTTCTATTCTTTTCAAGTAGTGTGTGTTCATTGGTTGTAATTTATATTTTTCATTTTCTACATTTTCAATCGTAGATTTAAGCATAACCAAGCTCCTTGTCTGTTGTTCATTATTATCTATATTTTCACTATTTAAATCTGATATGCCATAGTTACTTTTCTATTATTAAGTCATTTGTTTTAACTTTCGCAGTACATCAATTAAGAAGTCAATGTTCTTATTGCTTTTCCTCCTCTAAATGTAAAAGTACATATCTACTCGTCAGTTTTTTAAAGTCTTAGGTTACATTACATTGTGTATTAATACACTCCGAAATACACACAATACTCAATATAGTATAAATTTATACATAAATAAAGCGAAAATGTATTATAACGAATAAATTAATTTTTGTTAAATGAAACCTATACGAATTAAAATTTTCTATTATCTTCATCAAACACATATTAATCTTCTTTTAATAATCATTTTTTAAAAAAATCAATCACTCTCATAACATTTTCAACACAAAATAAACCTCTCACTATTACAATTAGTGAGAGGCTCTCAATTATATATGAAATTGTATAATAATCCGTTATTTATTAATCAATTGTTCTATATACTTTAGAATTCATTAGAATAAACAACCAAACGACGATACTGGCTATGGCTGAAATTGCTAAAACATTAAAAATTGAAATATCCATTGTATTTAATCCTGAAATGACAACATATGAAATTGGATCAAAACCAGTCATTGCAAGGAAGATTAAACTCATCACTCTGCCTGTCACCTTTTCATCTGAAAATTCTTGAGCCATGGTAATAAAAGGAATATAAACAATTGTGTACGAGAATCCTATTAAGAATAATAATACTATTTGCCAAATTAAATCTGTTACTTGTGTAAATGCCAAGAATATTAAAAGCATAGCTAATAATGTAAATAATGTTATTTTCCCTCTTACTTTAGTTAAAGTGACGACACTAAGTAATACTGTACCAGATAACATACCTACACCTAAGCTCGATTGTAAGTAAGTTAAATTAATAGGCGTACCTCCCGAAGCTTCTACTAATATAGGTATACCTACACTTAAAGCTCCCAAACCAAAAAAGTTAGCCGTAACAAGAATAATAATGCCTGTGATTAAAAAACGAGATGATTTTACATAACGGAACCCTTCAATAATATCTTTAATTGGCGTTTCATTGGAACGTTCTGGTACTTCCGTTTCTTTGATAAAGGACGGGAAAACGAATATTGCTGATAAAAATACAAAGATTAGAGCAACGTAGAAACTTGTTGCGATTGAAAAATTTTCCATAATCATACCTGCAACAATTGGTCCAAGTATAAATGATATTTGAGTACCACCTTGGAAAAGAGAATTGGCTCTTTGAAGTTGTGCTTGTTTAACCACTTTAGGAATCAATGATGTACATGCAGGGCCAAAAAATGCATCGAGCATGCCAAATAAAGCAGCTAAAATCATTAACGGAATTAATGAAAGTTGATTATTAATAATAAGAAAATATAGAATCACCATAACGGCAGCTTCTGCAATATTTGAGTAATACATAATCGTTGTTTTCTTAAATTTATCAGCCACCATACCACTAAATGTCATCATCAGTAGTCTAGGCACCGTAGCAGATACTAATATGTAACCTAATGCCATCGACGATTGTAATTCTTTAACAGCATACCATGTAATCGTTGTTAAAATTGTACTAAATCCAATCATGGCAAAAATACCTGCTACTAACATGAGCATGTATGTACGATTGAATATAAGCTTGTTAGATGTTGTCAATTTTATTCCTCCTATATTGCAATTAGATGTTGTCAGTTACTAGATATGTAATTCAATAGATTTTGATAATTATTTAAATTGCTCATGTATGCCTTATCTATTCTATTTCAAAAGACAAATACTATAATTACACGTTTTTTATTATTAAATTTTTTAGCATGTTATAATTATAACAAACATTATCAATATTTTATAATTTTAATTTACGCATTCTATTCAAAATTAAAATATATGAGATGTTTAATGACTATTCACTTTTACACTAAAAACAAAAACACTTCCCATCGATTTGAATAGGATTAAATCGATGGGAAGTGTTTATATTTTAATATCATATGATACAACTACTTATTGTTATATTTATCTTTCTCCTTTTAACTCTCTTTCTTTTAATACATAACTCAATAAATCCAACATAATACGTGCAGCAGTCTGACCCGTCATACCAGTTGGGTCATAAGCAGGTGCTACTTCTACTAAGTCAAACCCAACTACTTCATTATGTTTTGCTACTGCTTTTAATAACTCGTTTACTTCGTCATATAGTAAACCACCTGGTGATGGTGTACCCGTACCAGGTGCAATTGAAGGGTCAATACCATCGATATCAATTGTAATATATAATTTTTCGCCTTCTGGAATTAATGCTGCTAAATTTTCCGGGCCCTTTTCACGCATTTGTCTCGGCGACAAAATAGTTGCACCATATTCACGTGCTGCATCTACATCTTCTTTTAAACTACTACTAATGCCTCGAATACCATATTGATATATATTTTTCACATGATCCATTTCAGATAATCTTCTGATACAACTACCATGACCATATCTTTGACCAGAACGATGGTCAGCCCAGTCTAAATGCGCATCAATTTGCAACACATGGAATGGCCCTAAAGCTTCAACACCTTTTCCTGTAGCAGCTGTAATTGAATGATCTCCGCCGATAATGACTGGCATGACGCCTTTATCAACAATTTTTCGCAATGTCGCTTCAGTGTTATCGTGACTTTGCATAATATCACCATGCACGATATCCACATCACCTACATCAAATACTTTCCATTTTGGCCCTAAATATGTGATATCATTTTCAATATCATAAGCGCCTTCCAACCCAAAGCTATATAGTGTAGATCCTTCTCTCACACTACGCGGACCCATACGCGCCCCTGATTTCCATTGTGTTCCCATATCATTAGGCACACCAATTACTGCCACATCTGCATTAATATCTGATAATTTTTCAATGTTATCACACACTGGATATTTACCAAATGTACAAATTCCTGTAAATGGTAAATTTAATGTCTGCTTTTCTTCTGGATTCATCATAATAAAATACCCCCGTTTATTTAAAATGTGTCTATATACAATCAGCATTCAAGGACTTTTCATACATCGTCACTATCAAAATAACAATTGATAGCATGCCAAATCCTAATGGCGTTAACATGCCAAGCGCTCCTGCCAAGTGTTCATTGTGAAACAATTCAGCAAATGAAGTATATATTGCGGTAGAAATAGCAATACCAAAGGAATAACCTAAAGAACTCGCCATCTTATAAATACCTGAACCAATACCTACTTTATCGTCACTTACATTAACCAACAACGTATCTAATGAAGGTGTTGCATACAAACCAATGCCAATACCTGCAATTAAAAAGCCAATAAACACAACGATAATGTATGGTAAATTAGATAAAAATGTTAATGCTCCAAAACTCATACCAACACTCGCTATAATAATTGAGATAAACATTGGTTTATAAGGGCCAACTTTCTGTAATAATCGCTCACCCACGCGTATCATCAGCAACAAAGCTGTAATATTGCCCAACGTCAGTAATCCTGTTTGAAAAGCCGTAAACCCTCTGCCAATCTGAATGTACGTATTCGCTACAACTATTGTGCCAGCAATGCCATTTTGTAAAAAATTGGTAAGGACAGCACCCGTAAATGGTTTAGTTTTAAATAACTCAAAATCTATAAATTGATGTTTTCTTGTTCTTTCAAAAAAAATAAATAGGATTGTTAATATGATAGATGCAATGAATAATGCAATAATAGGAAAACTTGTCCACCCCAAGTCCTGTCCTTGTGTAACAATAATATTAATAACTAATAAGATAACTACAAAAATTGAAAAGCCAATAATATCAAATTTCCCTTTATTTACTTTAGCAACTTTTGTTTCCTCTATATTTTTCAATAAAATCATCGCAACAACAGCAATCACAATTGAAAAAATAAATATCATTCGCCAATCAAAATATGTAGCGATTAATCCCCCAACAAATGTGGTTATGCCGCCACCTCCCCAAGAGCCAAATGACCAATAACTTAAGGCACGTTGACGTTCACTTTCTTGAAATGTTGTCTTAATTAATGCTAATGTAGCTGGCATTACAAGTGCTGCAGATAAACCCTGTAGTACTCTAGCAAAAATCAATAAAACAGGTTCTCTGGCCAAAATCACAAGCAATGACCCCACGATGCTAATGACTAAACCAACGTAAGTCATTTTCTTTCTCCCAAGTCTATCTGAAATACCTCCACCAACTACAATAAACAATCCACAAAATAACGATGTTAAACTTGTAGAAATATTTAAAATACCCGATGAAACATTTAGATCTTTCTGCATTGTTGGAATGATATTAATCATTGATTGTGCAAAAAGCCAAAATGTTAATATTGCCAAAACCATGCCTAAAATATACAAATCTGTTTGTCTTTTAGCTTTCATGGCAATCCCCCTTTGATTTGAAGGTTCCTTCAAATTAGTTGAAGTTTAGCACCATGATGACAATTCAGCAAATTGATTTCTGAATTTTCTGACTAATTATAAGGGGATAATTTATAAAAAAACGTTGATATCATCAGCTTTATTTAGAGGGATATGTTATAAAGTACAGCAGTTATAAAATTTCTTTATACGCTTATAAAAAATGCTTACAAATAATAAAAAAATAAAGCGTTAAGTAGCTTAAAAACCACTTAGCGCTATTTTAAATTACTTTATTTCAAAATATATCTTACAAAAGGAGATAAAGTTTGCTATATCCTTATTCATTGCTGCTTCCCTATATAATAACCATGTATTTCTAGTAATACTATCACCATTTTTAAATTTCAAATCCTTAGTATAAAAAGAATCACTATCTAAAATACATGATTTAGGAACGATAGCATATCCCATTCCCTGTTCTACAAATTTTTTACAAATTTCAATTTTATCAGCTTGAATTATATTTCTAGCGTACGTATCATAGCGTTCACCCCACCAATCATTGATTGATTTAGTAATTGAATTTTCTAGCTCAATATAAGTGTTAAAATTTTGATGAGATTTATAAACAATTCGATATTCTTGATCTAAATGCTTCAAACTTATCGCTTTTTTACTAATAATGGTTAATGGATCGCGTTTCAACAATATTTTATTGCCATACCAATCATAATCCCCTGTTAAAATCCCTACATCAAGGTCATTATTTTCCATTTGTTCTAAAATTTCAATACTCCAACCACTTGTCATAGATATATAAATATCTGTATAGGCTTGATAATATTGTTTGATTAATTCCGGCATCGTATATATAGCAAAATTTGTATTAGCTCCTAATTTCATATTACCTTTCAAATTTTCACGAAGTTCATTAATATTTGACTTTAGATTTTGAATTTCAAATAAAACTTTATTTGAAAATTTGACTAGATACTCACCTTCGGGTGTGAATTTAAATTGATTCCCTATTTTTTCAACTATATTAATTCCAAAATCTTTTTCAATTTTTTTCAATCTATAAGAAAGTAATGGTTGTGACATAAATAATCGTTTGGCAGCTTTAGTAAAGCTTTGTTCTTTATTAAGCATCGCTAAAATTTTATAATCTTCCTCTTGCATAAAGCAATCCCCCTTTGCTTAAAAACATTTATACTTATTCTACGTTTATTGTACTTATCTTATTTTTCATTGTCTTCTTTGGCATGAATTTATCAGAAGTTGCAGTATCAGGTTCAGACGCTACAAATCTAGGAAACAGCATATTGGTTGTCGGCGTATATGCATTAGTTGGCATTATTGCTTTTGTTCTATCTTATGTTACTTCATTAAAAATATTTAAGAATCAAGAATTATAATGAGTGAATTTTAATATAGAAATCACTAATAATTAAGTTGAATTTCAGCAATATAAAAAACAGCCCTAATTGACTAACATGAGTTAACTAGGGCTGTTTTTATTTATATATTATTCAAAAAATTACTTAGACAAATTTCAAATTAAAGCTAAACTCGATGTGTCGATCATTTAATCGATATGCTTCATTTAATTCTGGTCCACAACTATTTGAACCTATACCACTTTGTGCATAATCTATATATACATAGGTTTGATCTTCAAGTTCTAGTGCATCTTTATGAGTTGTTTCGGTCAGCTGTTTTAATGAATAATGCGTTGTATTAAAACTAAATGTATTGTCACTTGTCACGATAACCCTTTTACAGCCATCACTAATTTCAACGAATGTCGTTTCATTATGACTTCCTGTTTCTTGGGGTCTGATATGGACTTCACCATTGCCTGTAACAGTCGTCTCAAACGCATCTAAATAATTGGCTACACCTTTATCTTGGTAACTACTGAAAGGACCTTTGCCATAATATTTTACTTGTTCAAATACTTTAGGTAAGGTCAAGCCTAAACCAAACCGTGGTAAATAAGGTGCTTTCATATCTCTTTCTAAATCATAAGTTACATTAAGTATGCCATCATGTTGAACACGCCAAGTCACTGTTCCAAATAGTATCGGTGGCACCGCGTCATTGACCATCGCTATATTAAAAATAAGACTGACCTCCGTCTCGCTTTCTACAATTTGATAATCGCGCACGCGAGTATTGATATCTTTATAACCGGAGTATGCCCAATCACATTTTATATTCGTATCATTATCAGTGGGCGCTCTCCAAATATTATTTGTTGTGTTTTGATTCATTACTATATGTTTATGCTTGAGAACTGACTCAAGTCTTGCATTATCTTTATTAAAAACGTATGTTTCACTTTGATCTACTGAAATTTCGATTAATTTATCAGTTTCATTTACTAGAATATTCCTTTCGCCCGATTGCTCATCTTGTTCCTTAATTATTCGACGTTGATATACGATTTGATCATGTCCTAATTCAAAATTTTCGTGACGAAATTGATCATCAGCTTTTAATTTATACCGTAATATGACATCACTGATATGTTCTATATTGAGATAATCGCTCAAATCAATTGTTTGCGTAGTATGTGGCAAGAAATTTGAAAGAGGTATTTCACTGATCGTTTTTTCCCCATTCAAATTTGTCACTGTAGCCTCTACAAACATATATTGCTCTGCAGACGTAAAATCCAATTGGTTACGTAGCACGATTTTAAAATCATCTTGTGACACAAGTTTTAGTGGCCTATGTTCTTGTTTGAATTCATAATAACCTTCATGGGGCACCCTGTTTGGAAAAACAATGCCATCGACACAAAAATTACCGTCATGTAGTTTTTCTCCAAAGTCTCCACCATACCTAAACATAGGCTTACCGTCTTTCATTCCAATTTGAATAGCGTGATCGCACCATTCCCAAACAAATCCCCCGATAAAGTTATCATATTGCTCAACTAGTGTTTGGTAAGCGTGTAAATCTCCTGAAGAATTGCCCATTGCATGTGCATATTCACATAAAATAAACGGTTTATCCAAATCCGGTTTCTTCAAATAAGTCTCCTCAATCTCTTCAGGAGAGGGATACATTCTACTAATCATATCTATATTAGATAGATCATAGTGTTGTTGCTTATCTCGATATAATGTACCTTCGTAATGTATTGGCCTTGTGTTGTCTAATGTTTTGGCACGTGCTGCACCTTTGACCATATTCTTACCAAATCCCGATTCATTTCCTAATGACCAAGATACGATAGAGCTGTAATTTTTCAGTGGCATAATAGAAGCTTCAATACGCTCTATGATAGCTGTTTCAAATTTACTATCGTCAGCTATAATATTAAAATCTTCATTATTGTCTTCACCATATAACCTAACGACACCATGGGTCTCAATATCAGCCTCACTCATTACGTAGAAACCATATTGGTCCGTCATTTCGTAAAATAATGGAGATTTTGGGTAATGCGCTGTACGAATGGCGTTAAAGTTCCCTTGTTTCATCAATTCTAAGTCTTTTTTAAAATGGGATTCTGTCATTACGTAACCAGTTTCTGGATGACTATCATGGTAATTTGTCCCACGCAGTTTGATGGATTGACCATTAATATAAAATTGATTATTTTGGATAGCCACTTCACGAATTCCAACTTTTTGTGTAATCACTTCTTGATCTGTCAAAATGTATAATGTATATAAAGTTGGATTTTCTGTAGACCACAAATGAGGTTTGTAGACATTAAATTGATATTCATGTACTCCAGATATGCTTGCTACCTCTTCACCCTCAGGATTATATAATTGGAATTCTACTGATTTTAGATTATGCGCCCGTTCTATTTTTACATCTATCTGTGCAGAATTTAAATCGTCACTTAGCTTTGTTTCCACTTTAAAATCATCAACACGTTCAGTTGCGCGTTTCAAGATATAAACATCTCTAAAAATGCCCGAGTGTCGAAACATGTCTTGATCTTCAAAATAAGTACCATCTGAATATTTAAGTACAAGTACGTCGATATGATTCGCACCTTGTTGGATAAAATCGGTAATATCGAATTCAGAAATCGAATGAGCTATTTGGCTATAACCAACAAATTGATTATTGATCCAAACATAAAGCGCACTATCTACGCCTTCAAAATTCAAATGATAGTCACTGAACTCGTCATATGTTGTCATCTCAAATGAGCGTGTATAACGCCCACACGGATTATTCTTAGGTACATATGGCGGATCAAAAGGTATTGGATACTGAGTATTTAAATATTGTATTTGATCATAGCCATATAAATTCCAAACTGATGGGACGGGGATATGATGTTTATCCACTTTCTTTGTTTCATTCAAACAGTCTGCTAGTGTATTAAAATATTCAAAACACCACTCTCCATTTAATAGCGTTACATTATTAGTTTGATAACGGGTTTCTAAATGGTAAGCCCCCTCTCCCGGTTGATATGGAATATAAAATGCACGACGTGGCAAAATATTTACATGTTGAATATCTATATTTTCATGAAATTGTTGCTCTAACATGGCTAATTTCCTCCCCTTATTTATTCATACGTTCTTTGTGTTCTCTCTGACGCTTGTATTGCAATGTCTTTTCTATATCCGTTAAGAAATCCCCTTTTAAATGAAACGCTTTATGATATAAAAATGCTGCTAAGATTACGAAAATGATAGGCAATACAATAATTAAAATACGTAACCCGTTAATGGTCAGCGCAGTTTGTGCTTCATTTGGCGTATAACCTAAAATGGATAACCCAAGACCTACGATCAGCGCCGCTACAGCTTGTGAAGTTTTTGTTAAAAATGTATTCGTTGACGTAATGACACTTTCATTACGCTGTCCAAATTTAACCTCACCATAATCGATAACATCTGCTAATGACACCGTAGTGATACCAATCATAAACCCTGATCCAATTCGTAATAATCCTGCACCTACAATTACAGTGACGACGCTCTGTGGTGCGACAAATCCTGAAATCAAAATAAATAATAAACCTACAATAATAAGGATAATAGCAGTATTAAAAGCTTTGGTTCTGCCTACCCATTTGATATAACGTGGTAACATTAATAAACCAAACATTTCGCAAAGTATCATTGCATTGAAAATTGCAAATAGATGCTCTGCATTTACTACATATTTAAAGTAATAGATAATAGAACCATTCAGTGTTTGTAAACAAAGGTTAAATGTAAGTAAAACGCCCATGATTGCTAATAATTCTTTATTTTTAAATAAAATTCTACCAATATCTTTAAAGTTTACTTTAATCCCTGTTTGTTGTTCCATTTCTTTATCTTCAGGTACTTTCCAAACAGTAACTCCGATTGTAAATATAAAAACTGCACTACAAATTATCGCAAATATAAAGATACCTATTGAGTCACTGCCTTTACCAAAAGTATCACCAAGTTTATGTATAAAGAACAAACCAAATGTTCCCACGACAAATGCTGCTAAACTTGCAAAAAATCTTGGTATTACAGATACTTCTTCACGTTCTCTAGGGTTATGTGTTAAATTGGGTAACCAAGACCAATAGGGGATGTCCATCATCGTATAAGTCATGCCCCACGCAATATATATGATGGATACGTACACATACATCGCAGTTTGTGGTAAATCAAAGTTTGTGAATAATAAAATTGTAACAATAGCATTCACTATCGTTCCAATCACTAGCCAAGTTTTAAATTTACCAAAACGATTACTTGTATTATCGACAATTACACCCATAATTGGATCATTAATCGCATCCCATATACGTGCAACAAAAAGCATGACCCCAACAAAAGCAGGAGATAGTCCTACGATGTCTGTGATATAAAACATTAAAAATACACCAACAATATTAAAGATGGCGTCTTTACCCATAGCACCGAATCCAAAAGAAAATTTTTGCATGCCTGTTAAATGTCTATTCATTATATTCACCTCTACGTTAGTTCGAATTAAAACGCTTACAAATATGTTGTTTTTATTCTATCAGTAGTAAGTTGTCGTTATGAATAGCATTATGATGATAAAACATGGCAAAATGTTTCATTTTCAACTAATATAAATATAAGTTCAAATATGTTTTTTAATTAAGAGGGATAACATGCAAGTATTGTGGAAGAAATTTCAAAAAAGACTGGTCGATGCAAATTTAGCCGAATGCGGTATTGAAATCGGCGTACCGAATGTAGGTTATAATTATACTGTTTTTCAAAAATCCGTATTACATATCGTAACTCAAGGAGAAGGTACTTTTAGTTATGCAGGTAAAACTTATCGTTTAACTGCTGGAGATATTTTCTTGCTTGAACGTGGCATGAAAGTAGAATATAAGCCTTCATTTTCAAATCCTTGGACTTATTATTGGGTAGGCATGAATGGGAAGCAAATATTAAATTATTTATCTCGCTGTAGTATTGTTGATAGTCACGTCATATTAGGACAAGATACGACAGATATTAAGAAAATCATTCAGCTTATTTGCGAACTCTCTCAAAGTATTGAGTCAAACAACTCCAATGATATTCTAATTATGCAATATTTATATCAATTAGTTTATACCTTACAAGAAAAGTTCCCTAAAAATTTTTCAGTGCAAGTTGATATTGTAAATGAAGATATTCAACATGCTGTTGATTTTATAAATACAAATTATCAAAAGCACATCACTGTTGAAGAAGTTGCTAAAACCGTCAATATTACACGAAGTCATTTATATAAATTATTCAAAAAGAATTTGAGTTGTTCGCCTAAAGAATACTTAACCTATATAAGGATGTATCATGCTTCACAATTATTGATACATACGAACACACATATAAGTGAGATATCAAGACGCGTTGGTTACAAAGACCCACTATTATTCTCTAAAAATTTCACAAAACATTTTGAAATCAGTGCTTCTGAATATCGGCACCATTTTTCAATTAACAGCAAGCAATGAGCACTCACTCAATAGCATAGGTACGCGAAATTAATGACTATCATTTGATTTCTGCCCTATGCTATTTGCTTATTACTAATTTATAATTAGCGACAATAACTTCTACTCCACTTCTTTACTCCTAGACCGAAATATTCCATTATGAATCATCTCATTTTATAAGTTATTCCATATCTTGCTTTAATATGGATATAACTCGTTTCATTTTTTCATCAATGTATTTATTTTTATGTAAAATTAAATAGAAAAACCTCTCGATATCTAAATTAATAACTTCAAGTTGCTCCAAATCTTCAGGTGTTAATGTTGATTTAGATACAATCGAAAAACCGTTTCCTGCATGAACCATACTTTTAATTAAACTTGTATTATTAATGACTACTAAATAAGGGTTTAATGATAATTGATTCAAACCATTTTCTTGATATACACGCGTACCGGAACCTTGTTCTCGAATAAAACATGTCTCTAAATTAGACGGGCTAGATTTCTTTTTAATTAATACTATTTCATCTTGAGCAATTGGCGTACTTATAATCGCATTGTTTTGTATCTTTTTTTCTACCACACCAACGTCAACGATGTTATTTTTAATTCGTTCAACAATCGTTTCTGAATTATCTAAGTGTACATGAATATGTAATTCTGGATACATTTGGGCTAATTTAGTAAGTTGTCGTGACAAACGATATTCACCAAATGTGTAACTGCTACCCAGTTTTAAATCTCCAGCGATTGCATTTGTTTGCCTCTTTAGATCTTGTCGCAGCGCTTGTTCTAAATGATCTCTTTGTAGCGCATATTGGTATAGCTTCTGTCCATCACTTGTTAATGCCATTTTCGAATGTTTAAACTCAAATATTTTTACGTCATAGTCAATTTCGAGTCTCTTTATATCTCTACTTATTGATGGTTGTGATGTATACAAATTTTCTGCAGCTTTTGTAAAACTTTGCGCTTTGACAACTTCAGTTAACACTTTTAGCGGGTCCATGTTTTATCACCTTTCATTGTTTATTCTTATCATATCAAAATTGTTATGACTTATATACTAAATATTTATTTAACGTTATAAATTTACAGTGCTACACTTTTGATAAAAGGAGGAGACGGTACATGACTAAATTTAACAATAAACCATTTATCCTTGGCATATTATTCACTTTTATCATTGCTACAATAAGTTTAATTAGTTCAAAGCTGCCACTTTTAGATAAGGTCGGTGCTTTGACAATAGCAATTGTTATCGCAATACTATTTAGACATTTTAATGGTTATCCTGAAAGTTATAATCCAGGTATTACTTTCGCATCTAAACGTCTATTAAAATTCGCTATTATATTGTATGGTCTAAAGCTTAATATTTTTGATGTTATAGGAGAAGGTCGTACATTATTACTTATTGACGGTGGTGTCATCATTGTAAGTATTGGATTAATGTTATTACTAAATCACTATATTAAAGGAGATAAAGTTATCACATTATTGCTAGGTATTGGTACGGGTGTCTGTGGGGCTGCTGCGATAGCAGCTGTATCTCCAATTTTAAAAGCACGCGAAAAAGACACAGCTATTAGTATAGGTATCGTTGCATTAATTGGTACACTTTTTTCACTAGGCTATACGGTAATTTATACACTATTTACAATCTCACCAGAAGTTTATGGCGTATGGTCTGGTGTGAGTCTACATGAAATTGCCCATGTTATTCTTGCTGCAGATTTCTCAGGTGAGACGGCTTTACGAATTGCCTTATTAGGTAAATTGGGTCGCGTATTCTTGCTCATACCTTTAAGTATCATACTAATATTTGTGATGAACTTGAAATCACAGTCTAAGAATACAAACCAACGTATCGAAATGCCATACTTTTTAATGGGATTTGTATTAATGGCAATATTTCATACTTATATACCTATACCTCAATTTATAATGCAAATAATTGAGCCATTAACAACAATTTGCTTATTGATGGCAATGGTGGCACTAGGGTTAAATGTATCATTTAAAGATTTGCAAGACCGAGCATTTAAGCCTTTAATCGGTGTCATCATTCTATCTATGATATTATCAACGATCACGTTTATCATTGCCAACTATATATATGGCTAAGTGTTTATTTTCAAAGGTTACTATAAAATTTTCTGTTCATAAGCAGATATCTATACGATAGCTTTAATTATATATAAAATGAGACTTTAATAAGACACTTGTTAATTGGAATGCTTATGAAATTACTTATAAAGAGGGTATATAAAATGAAAACATTATATGCATACTTTATCTTATTCGATGAAGCTAGATATAGTGACGAAAGCTTTGATAAGTTAAATGATTTATTTAACGATGATATTGAATTTGTGTTGAATCAAAAAGCTTTTAAAGGCAAAGACGCATGGAAACAATTTGTTAAAGGCGTGTACCAAACAAATAAAGATTTAAAACATACGCATAATGGTTGGATAGAACAAGAAGATGGCACTTTCAAAACACATTGGGCTATTTGTGGAAATAGATTTGAAACAGGTGTTTATACACAAGAAGGGACAGACATTGCAAGATTAGATAATGAAGGGAAAATCATTTATTTAGAGAATCAACCTAAAGATAAAACATTATTTTCTAATTAACGCTCTAGCTCACAATTCATGCGTTGTGCCATATGACAATGTGATGCGCAATGCAACCATGAAGTGAAACTATCAATTGAACAGCATTAACAAAAGTCTAGTGTGCCGCCGCCACACTAGACTACCCTCACTGTAACTTCACACAACCCTGAGGCTAACTCGGTCAACGAACATAATAATAAAACCATTCTCTCTTGTATTTAATAACAAAAGGAATGGTTTTAATTTTATATAATCAAGCATTTGATAAACAAAAATCACTTTATTTCTTTCACATTACATAGCTCTAACTTTTTACGCTAAGGAACTAAGCCTTGATTAAATAGACTAACTCAAATGATTATCAGTCATTTTAAGCGGTAAATGGAAATGGCTACATCCTTGCCATTCTAAATAATCTTTTAAAATATTATAAGATTCGTAGAAGAATTTTTCGATTTCGTCCTTATTCTCTGCACTATATTCCGTCACTTCTATAATAAACTCTCCTAAAGTTTCACTGAAATAGCTATCTTGTGGAAATTCATCATGACATTCAAATTTTCTATCAGTGAATGGATATGGCAATACAAAGAACGTTGGCCCTTTAAAATTATCATCTCCAAACCAAAATCCAAATTCAATCATTTCTTCATCAAAAGCTGCACGTTCAATGACCATATCATCATTTTCAAATAGTCGATGGATATCTTGAATCATTGCGCACGAAACATCAAATGTTCCCCAAAATAACCCAGGTGTAAACTTCCTAGTACGTAGTGGAGCGATGAATTGGGATTCTGCATGATAGGCAAACTTCATTAACTTCAACACATCATTACTAATTTGGGAATCATAGTGATGATGGTGCATATCTTCTTCAAACGGCGTCGTATCTGGGAATTCTTGGGGTGTTGTGTTGATATCTATAAACACTTTATTATTTGCTAATATACGTTGAATCTCTCGGTAATAATATTGAATGGTAAGACCGTCTTTCAACGCTATAACTTCTTTATTATTATCAATTCTCAACTCAATTTCATCATCAAGTAAATTAACGGTAATATAAAAATCTTTATTATCTGCATGCAACATACCTGTCGTGAAGCCTTGAACTGTAATATCTAAAGACACATGAGCCCATTGGGGTTGCTGATAAGCTGCTGATAATTTATATTTTCCTAATATTTGTGACAATAAATGCAGTGTTTCTTTTTCTTGTTTCCACTCATTTAATAACATATATCAATCACTCCATTAATTTAGTTCTGTATCTAATTATATTTACCCATATTCATTATAATAACAACATAAAATTAATAATAAATAGCCAGCAATTTGCTTGTGCTATAATATCTCGGATGCGTAGTCAATCAATTATGTTATTTACATGTTTCACGAGAAACTTTATGGTTATCGTGAAATAGATTTTATAATATATCGTATAAGTAAGATGCTTCATACCATATACTTATGAGCCTAAAGGTAAAAATAAACTGTATCATTTAAGCTATTATGGATTAATATAAACCGTCTTTTTTCCTTATATTTCAAATCATTCTACATTTTGAAATACACTTAACTATCAGTTAAATCTAAACTAATATTAAATGATAACTTTCTATTTATGATGTTTTTGTCTGAACCACTGTCAGTCCCTCTTTTGTGATGCGATGCTTTATATTCTTTAGAGTTTTGCCACTGTTGATAAGCGGTTTCGTCTGTCCAAACTGTTACAATAACATAATGCGCATGTTTAGTTTGAGGTTTCAAAAACAATAAACTTTCAAAGCCTTCTGAACTTTTTAAATGTCTATTTCTGTTTAAAAACAGGCGCTCAAAGTCTTCTTCAAAACTAGGATTTATATATAAATGATTAAAAACTGTAAATCCACTTTGCGATAAATCATTAATTTGTTCTAATATGATATATTGCTGTTTCTCATTAAATTTTTCTATTATTACTTCATCATCGTTTTGTTCTAAGTAAATATGATGTATTGAATTTTTTAACATATGGAACATCGCCTCCCCTATCTATTTATCCATTAAAATTGTTTGAATTTATGCATAACGTTGTCTCTACTATTTTTATGATCTACGATAGCTTCTGGATAATCTTTTCCAATTTCAATATGATAGTTTTCTTTAAATTTTGTCTTATGTTTTGTTGGATCGTGGATAATTTTGCTAGAAACCTCACTGAAAATTTCTAGCTGTGTCTTAATAAAATAGCCCTGAGCATCGAAACGTTCACTTTGACGTATAGGATTAAACATTCTGAAATAAGGTACTGCATCTGTTCCAGTTGATGCGGACCATTGCCAACCATGTACATTGGACGCATTATCATAATCTAGCAAATATTGTTTGAAATATGCTTCTCCCCATGTCCAATCAATGAATAAATTTTTAGTTAAAAATTGAGATACAACCATTCTTAAGCGATTGTGCATATATCCTGTACGGTTTAGTTTCTTCATTGCAGCATCAACGATTGGATAGCCAGTTTGTCCATTTTTCCAAGCTTCAAAATGCGATTTATTATAAGACCATTGCATATCACGATACTTTTTAGAAAAGGATTTAGTTGCAGTTTCTGGATATTGTGACATTAATACATAATAAAATTCACGGAACATAATTTCTCTAATAAAGCCTTCGTAATTTGTTTCATCGCTATCGTAACCTTCAAGCAAATCGTTTATAATTTCACGAATATCGAGTAGCCCATATGCTAAATATTTCCCTAATCCACTTACAAAATCCTGAGTTACATCGTCAGTCAATTTATTATAATGAGCTATGTCATCATTTAAAAAATCATTCCACGCTTTACGCGTTAACTTTTCTATATCTTTATTATTTTCAAGTTTTAAGTCACTTTGATTTGAGCCCTTTTCCGCATTTTTAGCCAACTGCTTATATTGATAACTTTTCTTAGGGGTATGTACTAAATCTTGGCGATTTGCTTTATAAAAACTAGTAAATACTTTATAAGGCTGTTGTTGCTTATTAAATGTCTTTGTGGGTTGAAAATAATGATTCACTCGCTGTCCAATCACTGTGATATTATGCTTTTCAAAAGCTTTTTTTACATGAGGATAGTCATATGTTTCTTTGTGGTAGCTCATAATATCTTTTGCTACTAATACATGAGATAACGCCAATGTATCAACTAATTCGCCTAACTTTTCGTACGTCACAATATAAGGGTGAAGATTATATTTATCTAAAGCACTTACAAACCCTTTTACTACTTTATGGTAATAATCACGCTTTACTGCTGCTGCGTCAGCTAAATCTTCTATAGGTAAGATAAAATACACTTTATTTATCTCGTCTTGATGTTCCGCTACATAATCAAATAGTGGATTATCTTTTATTCTAAAAACTCTGTTGAGTACGACTCCTAAATACATTCTATTGCCTCCCATATTGGCCTAAAATACAACTTTATAAAACCGATAAATGCTCTAGATAAACTAATGAAATGATAACATTAAACTTTATAATTATTCTCTAACTTATAATTACTTTATCAATCATATACCCGTTATAACTTATGTATAATTCACTAAAAAATAATGTCACTTTTAAAAATTTACATATTACAGAGGATTTTAGGGTATAGAATTATTAGAGGTGATTAAAATATGAATAATGAACAATTGCAAAATGAAATTGAAAATATAGTAAATACATCAAAAATAGGTGTCTTATCTACCGCACATAACAATACACCTAACAGTAGATACATGGTATTTTATAATGACGGACTTACGCTTTATACAAAGACAAGCATTGAGTCTAAAAAAATTGCTGAATTTCAAGATAACCCAAAAGCACACGTACTTATAGGTTATGACGAAACGACAAATCGTAGTTTTTTAGAAATTGAAGCTAATGTTGAAATTCTAAAAGATCAGAAAACTATTGATTGGATTTGGGAAAAACAAGATAAGACTTTCTTTGATTCTAAAGACGATCCGAACTTATGTGTAATTAAAGTGATTCCAAATTCAATAAAAATTATGAATGATAATAATTTAGATACACCCCAAACTATCACGTTTGATTAATACAAAAAGCGCTTAAAATCACCCCATTCACAAGTGATTTAAGCGTTTTTTATATACCATCATTCATATCTGCTAACATAGCATCCACTGTAATCTTAGCGCTCGTCAATACAATTGGTACCCCTGCCCCGGGATGAACACTAGCTCCAGCAAAATACAAATTTTTGTAATCTCTGCTCACATTAGGCGGTCTGTAATAGTTACTTTGCGCTAAAGTAGGCATTAAACCAAAGGCTGCTCCAAATTTAGCATTATAATCTCCTTCAAAATCCTTAGGCGTATAAATAATTTCTGTCACAACTTGCTTTTTCAAATCTTCTAACGCTTTAATCGTAGAAAGCTTATTGTAAATAATATCTTTCACTTGTGTGATTGTTGACTCATCAGACCAATCCGTATCACCTGTTTTCAATTCTGAAACGGGCATCAGCACATAAATACCTGTTTGACCTTCTGGCGCTAACGACTGATCTTCCACACTAGGAGCGTATACATATATTGATGGATCTTGGGATATTTCCCCGGAAAATATTTCATTGATATTATTATCAAAATCCTTTGAAAATATAACATTATGTAACAAGATATCTTCAGATAAATCTTTATCAACCCCTATGTACATTAAAAAGGCTGAGCAAGAATAATCCATATTATCAATTTTCTGTGTCGTATACTTCTTAGGTTGATGTTCATTTTTAATTAAAGATGAGGTAGCATATGGAAAATCAGCAGTACAAATTATTTTGTCATACTTTTCTATATGTCCGTTTACTTTTAGTCCCTCCGCACGCTTATACCTACTATCAATGATAATTTCTTCAACGTTTGCGTTGGTATAAATTTGAGTACCTAATTCTTCATTTAGCGTTTGAAGCGCTCTGACAAAGCTATACATACCACCTTTTATAAAGTGAACACCAAACATTAACTCTATCATGGGTATAATTGAATACAATGACGGGCTTCGTTTAGGGTCGATACCTATATATAATGTTTGAAACGCTAAAATCTTTTGGATTTTTTCATTATCAACATATTTTTCAATTAAATTATCTGCTTTATCAAATGTTTTGAGTTTCATACCTTGATATATAGTAAAAGGATTATAAAAATCCGTAGGTTTCCTAAACGTACGTTCTAGAAAATATTTTCGTGCTATTTCGTATCTTTCGTATATATCTGTTAAAAAGGACATAAAACCATATGTAGAGTTAGGTTCAATACCTTCAAGCATATCTCTTAATTGAGCAAGATCTGTAGGAACGCGAATTTGATCTGTTTCACTAAAATAAACATCATATATATGTGATAATTGTTTAATTTCCAAGTAATCATTCATATTTTTTTGAGCGTAATTAAAAACGTCTCGATAAATCTCAGGCATCATTACGATGGTTGGTCCCATATCAAATGTAAAGCCATCTTGCTTGATCTGATTCATCCTGCCACCTATTTGTTGGTTCTTTTCATATAAATCTACTTGGTGACCGTTTGCTGCTAATCTTGAAGCTGCAGCTAAACCTGAAACACCGCCGCCTATAACTGCAATCTTCATAATGTTTCACTCCTATTATATTTCGCACTAAGTTCACGATAAATTTTCATTTTTTTCAATTTGCTTACATATACTTTCTTATGCAACGTATAGTTTGCCTTCCTTACTTCCACAAGTATTTCATGATAAGCTATCGCAGCTAATTCGATAATGTAACGTACCTCTTCGTCAAAATAATTAATACCGTTTAATGCAATATCATATAACCTAACTGCCTCTGTAGCGTAACTTTCCCACAGTTCTATATAATTTGGCGTAACTCCTTCATAATATATAGAATGTAGATTAACTCGATATTGAGCTAATTTTTCTACACTTAGATAAATTCTTCCATTTTGAAAATCTTCGCCGACATCTCTTAAAATATTAGTTATTTGCATTGCCTTGCCTAAAGCAATCGCAGCTTCTTCAGCTTGCTCGAAATTATTTTCATTTGATGAATTTAATATAGGAGTTAACAATTCACCGACAGTACCTGCCACACCATAGCAATAGTCATATAAATCTGAATCAGTTTTCATTTCTTTTAAAACTAAATCTTCCTTCACATATTGAATTAAAGATTCAAAAGGTTTTTTAGGTATTGAATATGTATTCAATGTATTACTTAAAGCATTCATAATAGCTGCATCACTTTGATACGCTTGAATATAATCACAATCGCTATAAATCACATCTAAATCTCTAGCTATGCCGTCTAATTGCTCAAGGTCTTTGTATTTATCAATACTGTCATCTATAATTCTGCAAACTGCATAAATAGCCCAAATTGCTTTTTTCCTTTTTAAATCCAAAAAATCAAAGGCATATGAGAACGTTTTTGAATGTTCTTTCATTATATTGTGACAATGGTTATAATCTCTCTCTAATTGATTCATTTATTGGCCTCCTCAGTAAGCCTAGAACTTCTTGACATTTGTATAAAAAACTAAGCTATAAATCTATTCTACGGCCTTTCCAATATATACGTTTGAATACATTGATATCTAACCATGATTTAAAAAATATCACGACAAAGCATATGAAGAGCAGTGGATGACATAAACTCGCAACGATATTAAAATTTCCTGTTCTTCGAATAAATATATGAAATTGTATCGCATATATAAAATATAGAGTAATAGCTAATAATATATATAACGAGCCTAAATTAATTGAAAAAATTATCGCTAAAACTGTTGTAAGTGAACCAAATAGCCATAAAAATACAAACGTAAGCGTAGACTTTTTAGTTACTTGAGAGCCAAGTGCAAAGTGTTTACTCCAACCCTCTAATAGCGCTTTATATCCTTGAGAATACATTCTAAAATTCACTACGCCTTGGCCTTCATGCAAACTAACTGGCAAACCTTGCTGATTATATGCTTTACTTATTGCAAAGCCTTCAATGATTTGATTTTTAGCTTTCAAATGTCCTTGTGTCAATTTATAATCTTGCTTATTTGTCACAAGGACTGGTCCAAACGCGCCTTGCTCATTATTTGCTGATTTCGTGATTGAAAATTGATTCATACCTACGATTGTCATTAAATTAAAAATCGCCGATATATTTTCATATAGCTTTTTTATCTTGTGATAAGGTTGTATTGATAACAAACCTTTACCACCTTGTAAATCATATTGATTGGCTATATTTTGAATACTATCATCACAAGCAAACTGAACATCAGCATCAACAAACATCAATAAATCATGCGTTGCATATTTGCTACCTTGCCAACAAGCATGTGACTTACCTTGCCATGTAGTATCATTTTCAACAGTATATACGCTCGCACCATAATATCTAGCAACAACTTGTGTCTCATCAGTTGAACCATCATCCATAACAATTACTTCTATTTCTTGCTCTTTACTTATACTGTTAAGTAATTTAGGTAAGTTCTCCGCTTCATTTCTAGCAGGTACAATAACACTGACGGCTGTCTGACCTCTTTCTTTTCCGGAGTTATTTATAATCGCTCGACGCGCATACATACACATTCCACTTATTAGTGATAGTATCGTCAATACTATTGCTATTATATAAAGTATCATTCAGCCTCAACTACTTTCTCCATTAATAATAGCTTCTGCTACTTGCATACCACTCAAAGTGACCATAGGCATACCAGCGCCAGGATTTACAGAACCACCTACAAAGTACAAATTTTTGAAGTACTGACTTTTTTTAGGAAACTTGAAACCTTTATTTTTCTTCTTATTAGAAACTACGCCATATATAGCTCCTTTATTAGAATTGTATGTATTTTCAATGTCATGTGGCGTCCATATATCTTCATATACAATGTGCCTTCTCAAATCTTTTAAGCCCATAGACTCTAATTTATTCAATATACGTTCTCGGAATTGCAGATATTCTGCTTCACTAAATGGTTTATGCTGAATGTATGGTATGTGTGGCAATATTTTTATATTCTCGTGTCCTTCTGGCGCCTGTGTCTTATCTGTTTTATTTGTATTCACTACATAAATAGTCGGATCTTCAGGCAAAACATACTGGTGAAAAACTTGATCATAATTAACTTTAGAATTACTTGAAAAGAAAAAGTTATGATGTTGAAGCTCTGGATAACTTTTGTCCACACCAAGATGCATGACATAACCTGAACTAGCTGGCTCAAATTTACGTTCCAATTTGTTTATTTGATTTGCATCAAAATTCAATAAATATTTATAAACAGGGATTACTTCCATATTAGATATAATGTAATCTGCATATATTTCCTCATTACTTTCTATTGTTATCCCTGTCACCTTATTTTGACTATTATAATTGATACGTTTTACAGGGGTGTTAAAATGTATGCCCACACCTAATTTTCTCGCTAATTGTTCCATCGCTTCCGCTAACTTATGAATGCCACCATCTACGTACCACAAACCTTCCTCATGTTGCATTTGAGGTAATAAACTCAATACAGCCGGAGCATCATAAGATGAGGAGCCTACATATTTTATGAAATAACCTAGCATTTCTCTTAAATATGGGTTATCCACCCTTTTATTAATGGCTTGTTGCATTGTATGAAAATAATCGAATTGCTTTAAAGCTGAAAACGGACCATGATAACGAATAATTGCAAACATCGTATCTAATCCCTTATCAAAGTAGCTTTTTTCAGCAACTTGATGTATCTTTTGTGCGTAACTAAAAAACGAAGAAAGTTGCTCTATATCTTTATTTGTTAACGATTCATTATTTGTTAACATATCTTCCATGGATTCATATAAATCTAAAATTTGGCCATCTGGATAAACGTTTCTAATCTGTAAACTTAACTTACGAATGCTAACATAATCTTCTAGCCTTTCATCACATCGTTGAAATAAGCGTTGAAATACTTTAGGCATGGTTAAAATTGATGGACCGAGATCAAATCCATAGTCATCTATGTCTAACCTATTTACCTTTCCACCGATATGCTTATTTTGTTCATATAAATCCACTTGATAGCCTGCTTGAGCCATACAAATTGCGCTAGCAATCCCTCCCAAGCCACCTCCTATGACAACCACTTTCTTATTTCCCATTTAATCACCTTTTCTTTTTTGTAATTTATTATAAATACGTATTAACTTAGGGCGATTATAGCGCTGAACAATCATACAAGGCACATTAGCTATAATGACATATATAAAATTAATTATTTTAACGCTTTTTGACGCTTTAAAAAACGCAATAACAGGAAATATGGATAGCAGATGAACCACCTCTGCACGTCTAGTTTCTAATATAAATCGCTGTATATCATTCATATTTTTAGATATATCGAAAGTCGCTTTACTACTGATATTAGGGTTAAGATTTTGACCGTCTGGCAAATGATCTTTCCAATATTGCACTTTAACTAATTGTTGCCATAATTGACCCTCTTGTTCAAAATTCCAACTTCGAAAATACTTATTATCTTTTTCTAAGAACTTATAACTAATACGAGTACCAAGTTGAGCAATAATCATTTGAACTATAAACCAATATAGCGCAATATATATAATCTTTTTCATCAATTTAATGCTCAGATTTCGCTGTATAGCTTGGGTTATCTTTATTTAAATACCAATTACCAGCTGTTAAATAAGTAGCAAAAGCGCTCCAAAGCATATATGGAACTAGTAAAATGCCAGCAACTTTTTTTACATTGAAAAATTTTACAGTTGTTGTAACTACTGCGCCCAGTAATACAACACTCTCTACTAATGCACTGAAGCGTAACTTATATTTAAAGTACAAGACTGACCATAAGTAATTAAGTCCTAATTGTGTATAGTAAACGCCTCTTAAAGTCTTATGTTCTGATTTATTAGTCACTAGTGCATAAGCGACACCCATCGTTGTATAAAGTATTGGCCACACGATAGGAAAGACATATCCAGGCGGTGAAAAGGGTGGTTTAACATTCTTTTTATAGTCTTTTCGAGCATTTTTCACTGCAAATTTCCCTATAAATTTGCCACCGATAACTGGCGTTACAACTTTTATGACTGATTTAATTATCTCTCTTGCTTTCATTGTTAATCTCCTCTTCTTTATAACTAACTATACAACTAACCACTATAGTTCGGCATTAGACATATTATTTCTTTTAGCTAAACACTTTTTCAATCCATATAATTTTAAAACCACTACACCTACAATAACGACAGGTAAAATAAATTTTTTCATATTTACACCTCCTTTTTTAATATTTTTCGTAGTTTCCAACTTCAATTTAAAAAGATTCATTACACTTTTATGAACTTTTGCTTGAGTATACTTATACACCCACCATGGTAATGTAGGTTCATATTCTTGTAACGCTATAATACATTCATTGCTATTAGGCAATCTTCTAAACTCTAATCTCGCATTGCCCCCGTTTGAATCAAGAGCAAAGTCACCGCCTACAATACGGTACAAAATTCTTTCATCATTAGATGCGGTTTCATCTTTTTTTAATAAAAGTAAATCTTTATTCAAACATGGTACAGTTATCGAAAAGTTATCTTCATCAAAATCGCTATTAACGACGTTTAGTGTAATATTATTTAAAAAATCAGCATACAATTCTGTTACTTGGCTTATATTCATGTCTTTAGGTAAGATTGCTCTTGAAATTGCGCGAACATCCTTGACTGCAGACTTACCTGATTTCTTATGTTTTTTTTGTTTTGTAGTTTCTTCCGCTAAAGCCTTACGTACACTCTCTCTAAAATCTATTTTGCCAACAGAGATACCTTCAATTGTATTTTTTTCATTTCTTACCATATCGTGAATCAAACTATCCATTAATGGATAAACCATCTCTTTTGGAACACCAGAAATCAATTTAACCCAATATTTACTCAGCCAAATTGGAATAATTGGCAAGTCTATGGTAGGTAAACGTTTATCTAACACTTCAGCAGTTTGCTTAAATAAGTCTTTATATGTCATATGAGTTGGTCCGCCAATATCAATTGATTCGTTAGTATGTGGCCTACGTTCTACAATCTTATAAAGCCCATTAATGACGTCTTCAATAGCTACTGGCAATGTTGTATTATATGCCCATTGTGGCAACAGTAACCCTGGTAGACGTTGCACTAATTTTTTTAAAATTGGGTAAGAGCTTCCTTTAGAACCTATAATCAAACCAGCCCTTAAAGTACTTACCGGCACACCATAAGCCCCTAAAATACGCTCACACTCTAAACGACTTCTTAAGTGTGGTGATAATTCATTTGTTTTAGGGATTAGTCCACTCATAAATACGATATGATCCACTTTATTAAAACTCGCTGCTTTTGCAAAATTGTCTGCTAGTAATGCATCCATATCTTCAAAACTTGCTTGTGTTAATTTAGCTGAAGGCATCATAGAATGCACTAAATATATAGCGATATCAACATCCTTCATCACTTCTGTTATCTCGTTCAAATCAAATAAGTCAGCGGATTTCCAAGTTACATTTTGTTCGTCCTTTTTATTCTCTATATGTCTAGAAACAGCTATAATTTCATAGTTTTCTTTTAATCTATTCATTAAATGACCGCCGATATAACCCGAAGCGCCAGTTAACAGAATTTTTTTCATAAATTTAGCCTCCAATAAAAAGATGAGCAGGAAAATCTTCCTCAGCTCATCCTTTGCATAATAAGCCTGTTTGCTCATTACAATTAAATTAATTTAATTATGATAAGAGTTCTAAGTCTCTTGTATAATATAATACCCTTATATTATTAATGTATGCCTTTATAATTAAATTTAGTTAGATTTAATATTCTAATAACCACGCTTTTGAAAACCTAAAGCCTATCCCTAATGAAATTTTTCCAGACTATAATGACCGCATTAACAAATAATATAAAACTAGTCGTGATTAAAATAATATCTACGCTTAAATAATGATTACTATTTTCTATATAAATACCATAAAAAGGCCATATTAAGACCAATGGATATAGCCAATCTTTAAAAGAGATAGCTATAAAAAGTCCAATCATTGTAGCTAAAATTAACGCTATAATCGTCCAACTTAATTCTGTTAAACCGAATATTGTTTTAACATGATAATTTATCGCTAAAGAGAAAATATTAACGATAGTTGCGACAGTCGTCCAACCGAAATAAATTGAAATTGGAAAACGGTTAAAACCTCGATAGCTGGATAATATTACATACATTTGCGCGATATTATAAAGTAACGCTATAATAACGATTACTGAAATTAAGAACCACTGTTGTGTATAAACAAAAATCCAAACACTATTTAATATAAAATTAATAATAGGAAGATATTTTAATCGACTTACTACTTCTTTATCACGCGAGCGCATTAGCCACAATTTGATTAGCCATATTAAAATAAGCACATAGATTAAACCCCAAATTGCAAATGCGAAACCAGCAGGTTGAATAATTGCTTGTTTATTTTTGGCGATATTTCCTATATTACTACCACTTAAATAATTAACTGCAATCATGATCAAAAAAGCAATAAAATATAAAATTACCCATTTTCTTTGATTATTCATTAATAAGCCTCCTATCTTTAATTTAATAGATTGTATCATTTTTATTGGTTATAAATATATGATGAGTAACTGGCATTAAGCTTTATCAACAACTATTTAAAATATCGCTAAATTGAAAAATTATATCATTTGAAACATCAAGAAATTCAAAAAGCATTTAATCCAATTCTTTAAATAACATTTCTGATTAACAGTAAATATCAATCAATTAAGGAGCTCAAATACATCAATGTTGTAAAATATTATACTAATACTTTATTTCCCCAATTCTAAACAATCGATACCTCTACTTCTATTTTCATTAATATATTAAAAAAGCAGTGAAGAAATCTATTGAATATAAATTCTTCACTGCTTAATGGTATTTTAAATTAGTACTTACTTGTTTTTCATGAATTTCACTTCAGCAGAGGCTTGTTCTCTTATAGCTTGTTGATTTTTATATTTCCAACTTGGTATAAGAAATGCATCTATAATAACCCAGATAAAAGTTGGAATCCCAAACGTCCACCAAGAAACCAATAATGTTAATGCTATTAAACCTATAGCAGATCCTGTTTTTCCAAAATAAAACCTATGACCTCCAAAACTGCCAAAGAAAAACCATAGAAGATAAGCTATTCCAGCTGATTTTGAACGATTTATAACTTGTTGTTCAATATAAGATTTTTCGTCTAAATTCATTTACATAGTCCGCTATTCATTTAATTTTATTTCATATAAATATACTAACATAATCAGAATTATATTAGACCTTTATTTTCAATAAATAATCAAAAATTTATATTACTTAAATAGTCAAGTTTCAAAATATTTTATGCATTTATAATTAATGATTGCTTTCTTGTGGTCTACAACAATAAACTTTTTGTTATCGAAAAATGTAATTGCCTAATTTATTCAACTAAGTTCTCCAAAACTAAACATTAAAGTAAGCGTTAATTTTACACACTTTTGAATAAACAAAAAGCTGGGCGCAATTAATTTGAATATACTCCCAGCTCTATATGGTTACTTCTATTTTCATTGTTGTGTATATACTTCAATATCAGTTTCGCAACTGCCTCCTGTACCGTACTTATTAGGTTCTTTGTTACCTGCAAGTATCAGTACAAACCAAGTATAAAGTGTGACCAATCCTGCAACTACAGTACCGAAAATACCCGCCATAACTGTAGCACCAAGCAAACCATGACTTTCTGTATTGGCAACAATAATAATAACACCTATAATAAATAGCGTTGCAGCAATCAATGTAATAAAACCACTAATATAAGAAATGATAGCAAGAATCATAGTACGATTTGTATCATGTAAGCGTCTTACCATCACCGTAAAAGTAGGAACAATAATAGCTATTGCAAATAAGCCACTAAGTAAACCACTAGATAGAACACCTAAAACAGAAGATATTAAAAAATTAATCCAGAAAGGATGCCAAAATTCAGGGCGTGTTGACCTTCCATTAACATCAATAAAACGTGTCCAAAATGCCTTATAACTCTCGATAACCTGATTCTGTGAACTGTTCATTTAAACTCCCCTATAAGTTTGATAATTACAGTGTACTAAAATAAAGTTCTACATAGCAATCAGGTTTTAAAATCTTGTATATATATTTAAAAATAATATAATTGATAAGTTTGAAAATAGAATCTATTTATGGTGCTACTAGCCTTGCTTTAACTGCGTCTGTGGTTTAATTATGATACATATACCCCAAATCCATAACTGCCTCACTACAATAACCTCTATTCTGCCATTTTGTTTTAAGTATAAAGTATGTTAACAAAGCTTTCCTTATTATTTATTTGAATTTCCAAATTTAAAACGCTATAAAATGCCTTTCTTAAGCAATTTATAGCGTTTATTATATGTTTTATATGTAATATCTCTATAATTTTAAACTTGATCAATACATCATTTTAGCATCCACGCTAAGCAAAACGATGCAGACACTACTATTTTCATGATTGTAATTACTACCCTTTTCAAGCATCACGTAGTAAAACTTTTGCTAATCTACACTAGCTCTATTTATAAGATATAGGACGTTTCATCATACTTAACATCATTACGCAAATCACAAGCAGACCACAAATAATATACATCCATTTAAATCCTAGTGAATCAGAAATCGGTCCCATTATGACACTTCCCAAAGAAATACCTAAATCTGCACATGCAATAAACAAACCCAATAACATGTTACGCCCTACTTTAGGTAAGACAAAGCTTAGGTACGACGTTAATGTTGGGTAAACCAATGCTTGCGTGATACCGATTAAGATTGCGCTCGCATAGAAAATCACGACGCCTACTTGTGGGCCAAACGCCACAACAAAAGATGCAACCATTAGTAGCGATAATACTGTTACCATAAACTTTGGATGCCATAATCCATCCGATGGGATATATTTTCTTAAATAAAATCTTGATACAACCACTGCTATCGCTTGAATAGTTAGGAATATACCCGCACTCGCAAAACCATAATTCACAGTGTACAACGGAACAAAAGTACTTACCGCACCAAATACAATCGATGCTACAATCATGATTAAACCACTATTGAACAACTCTTTGTTTTTGAAAAACTGAGCAAATACCGTAACTGCATTAAATGACATTTTTTCAATTTTATGGGATGTATCTGGTTCTTGTTCGGCAATTGTGACACGATAACCAAAGAACGTGGTGGATAGCGCAATAAAAATAATAACAATCGCAAAAATAGATATATTATCAGCGTGCCAAACACCAATGGCGATAATAGGACCAATCAAATTAGGAATTGTCGAAAATAGTGAATACAACGAAACCCCTTCTGAACGATGCGCTTCTGGTAAGGCATCAATAATGCCTAGTTGTAATGACATCGAGAAGAATGCTGTACATACACCTTGCATCAGACGTGCCAAGAAATAGCCTTCTAATCCAGTAAAACCATATAGAATTAAAGCAATAGCATTAATAATTAAAATGATACGTAATACTTTAATTGGGCCAACACGTGCAATAATTTGTCCTGCCCAAGGTCTAAATACCATAGCAGTTAGCATATAAGCACCCATTACAATACCGATAACCGTATTTGTAGCTCCAATATCATGTCCTCGTAATGGTATAAAGACATTCAAAATAGCGTTCGCGCTAAAAAACATTAATGTTAGTATATATAATCTCAAAAAAGGCCATGCCATAGCACCTTTCATTGTCTCACTCCTTAGAATGATAATTGTTTTTCAATCAATGCTTTTGTATAAGCATTATCACTTAGATGTAAATCTTTGGTTGCAATTTGTTCTTCAATCTTGCCATTTTTAAAAATAATTAACTGCTCACACAAATAAGTAGCAGCTTGAATATCATGTGTAATAAAAATATAACTTAACTGCCTTTTCGAGCGTAAATCTACTAACAAGTCTAAAATTTGGGTTTGAATCGACATATCTAAAGAACTAATTGCTTCATCGAACAATATATATTTAGGGTTCATACATATGGCGCGTGCAATCGCCACACGTTGCGCTTCACCGCCGGATAACATATTTGGATATTTATCCATATATACTTGCGATAATCCAACTTCTTCTAATAATTCAATCGCTCGTGCCTCCATGACTGCCTTAGGTTGATTGTCACACTGGCACATCACTTCTAATAATATTTCTTTCACAGATTGGAAAGGATGTAATGAAGATGTGTAATCTTGAAAAACCGCACTTATTTGATGATTTCTCACCTTTTTCTTATACATGGCTTGATCATTCAACGTTACTAAACCTTTGATAGGCTTCTCAATACCCAATACCATCCTACTCAATGTTGATTTTCCGCTACCACTCTCGCCGATAATTGCAATTGCTTTACCAACTGGACATTCAAAGGACACATCTTTAACAATAGGGGTTATGCTACGCCGAAATATGTGTGAACGCGAATACGACTTTTCAACATTCATAATCTTAAGCATTGGAGTCACCCCTTAATACAGATTTAAAATAATCATTAACTTTTTTTCGTGTAGATAATAAATACTGCGTATACGCTTGTTGTGGTTGGTATAGTACCGCTTCTCTAGTGCCTTCTTCAATAAGTTGTCCTTTTCTCATCACAACTACTCGGTCTGCGATGTGATTAATCACTGTTAAGTCATGTGAAATAAAGATCATGGCGCAATCGAAATGTTGCTTAATATCTTTAAACGCCTGCAACACATCATATTGTGTAATAGTGTCTAAAGCTGTCGTCGGTTCATCTGCAATAATTAGTTTGGGCTTTAATGCTAAAGCTAAAGCAATCATCATACGCTGTAACATTCCCCCAGATAACATATAGGGGTATGACTTTAATATCTGTTTGGGATTGTTTAATCCCATATAATGCATATATTCTGTCAATGTTGCTTCAATTTCTTGAATAGATAATTGCGTATGAACCTTCATAGTTTCAACCAATTGCTTGCCCACTGTAGATGATGGATCGAATGCACGGCTACCTTGTTGCATAACCATCGCAATGTCTTTGCCTCTATGTTTCTTTAACTGCATCTCTGACAAAGTAAGCATTTGTACATTATTAAATGTCACTGTTCCTTCAACATTTAAACGCTTAGGATTTAAACCTACTAAAGCTTTACATGTAACTGACTTACCACTACCGCTTTCACCAATAATACCTAGCACTTCACCTTTATCCACTGTAAAGTTCACATCGTTAACAATGGTCTGATTTGTCCAGCTATCTTTGATAAACAGATGTTGTACTGTTAATAACGTCATGATTGCACCAATCCTTTCTTCACAGCACGTATTTTTTCCTTTGAAGATATCCTTGGATCAATCGCAATTTGTAATGCATCTGATAAAAAGTTAAATGCCATAACTATAATAACGATTGCAATACCCGGAGCAAACATCATTTCTGGATGGGTAAACATTACTTTTCTAGCTTCATTGAGCATCATGCCCCACTCAGCAGTCGGCGCTTTAACACCTAATCCTAAAAATGAAAACCCAGATATTTGTAAAATCATGGAACACATAGAACTACTTGAGATTATTGCAATATCCCCCAGTGTCAACGGCATAATATGTCTGCGAATAATTTTCAAATCACTCATGCCAATTGTCTTGGCAAATTTAACATGGTCTGAGGCAGTATATTGCATAACACTTGTGCGAATTACACGGCAAAACCATGCCCAGCGCGTTAAAATAAATGCCATAATAATATTTTCAGCACCCATACCAAATAAAGCAATCAGTGCGAGTGTAACAACATAACTAGGGAATGCTAACATCACATCACACATACGCATGATAAGTGCATCAATATAACCCCGGAAATAACCAGAAATAAAACCTAATATGGCACCAACTAAAACAGCAATAAAGAGCGCTACAAAAACATATAATAAGCTGGGTCTAATCGCATAAATCAACCTCGTTAAAATATCTCGTCCTAAATGATCAGTACCTAAAAAATGTTGTAAACTTATTCCACTATATTTATTCGCTGTATCAATATGATTAGGGTCATGCACTGTTACAACAGGAGCTGCAAAACCTAACACAATATATAAGACAATAATGGCTAGAGCAATAACAGCGCCCCTATCTTGTAATAAACGTTTTAAAATAATCATCACGATGCCTCCCTTAATCTTGGATTCAAGAGTGCATTGATTATATCTGCTAATGTATTAAATACAACAAATAGTATAGCCACAATTAATACATACGCTTGTATGACAGGAAAATCATGTTCTAATATGGCTTTCAAGCTTAATTGCCCTAATCCTGGCCAAGCAAATATATACTCGATTACTACTAACCCACCCATAATCATTGGTATAGACATGCAGAATATTGAGACGGCTACTTGTAATGCATTACGTAATACGTGCAACATTAAAGTTGTCGATTTAACACCGCATGCTTTCAAATACAGTACATAGTCTTCATTTAACTGCTCAACAATTGAACGCCTAATATTTCTAAAGTAAATACCAGCATATGCAATTGTAATAACAACAACTGGCAATATGTAACTTTCAGGACCTGTCAGTCCAGAAGTTGGCAATAAATTTAAATTTACAGAAACGTAAATAATTAACATCGAAGCAATCCAATAAGACGGTAAGCCTGTTAGAAAGAAAGCCACAGAACGTATCGCACGATCTGAAAATCTCCCCCTTGTTAAGGCACTAACCACCCCTAAAATAATTGATGTAATCATTACCATAATGCTAGAAATAACAGTTAGTTTTAAGGTGTTTAAAAATGCTGGACCAATACGTTCTGCAACAGGATCCCCTGTAATATAACTCGTACCAAAATCTAACTGCAATGCTTGTAATAGCCAATTCATATATTGAGTCACTAACGGGTCATTTAATCCGTACTTCTCATTTGTTTCTTCAATTAATTGTGGTGATACGTCTGGTGTGCCTTGTGCATGTAAAATTGTAACCGCCGGGTTTTCATCTGTTATATAAGTTAGTAAAAACGTCATAAAACTTACTACCATCATCAGTGGAACCATAATCATCACACGCTTTAAAATAAATTTGAACATTATAAATGCACTCCTTTATTTAAATTGCATTTCATTAAAAGGCAATTCATATTGCGACTGTGTAAATGATAATTTCTCTAAATCATTAGGTGCAACCACTGTCATTCTGCCGTGTGATATAGGAATGAAAATACCTTCATTATCTATTTGTTGTAAAATTTGTTTGTAAGCATCAGAACGTTGTTTACTATCTTGAATTTTAAATGATTCATCAATATTGTCGTACAGCTCATTCTTATTAGCGATACCTGATGTGGCACTTTCATAACCATTACTTGCTTTAAATGCGCTCAGTGTACTTTGTGGGTCATACAATAATCCCCAAGTTTGATTAAACATCAAGTCATAGTCACCAGATGTACGACGTTCTGCAACTTTGTCTGATGTATCACCACTAATTTGTAATTGAACACCCATTTTCTTAAATTCTGCTTGTAAAAATTCTGCTTGTTCTTTTTGACTCGAAGAGCCTTTGTCATAATACATAGTCAATGTTAAAGCTTTACCATCTTTTTTGCGGGCATGACTATCTTCTGTTTGTTTCCATCCCGCTTCATCTAACAGTGCTTCCGCTTTTTTTACATCATATTGACGTGTAGGCATGTCAAAATTAATATCTGTAACGTTCTTCGCGAATAGTTGTGTTGCCGGCTTTTCTTCACCATTTAAGATTTCTTTAGTTATTTTATCTCTATTTACCATATGACCAATGGCTTGCCTCACAGTTTTATCGCTCACTGGACTATCTTTTTTACCAGAATTTGCCACTAACATTTTGGTATTCATTGGTTGGCTACGTTTAACTTGGTAATCACCAGAATCTTTCAATTGTTTTAAAGCGTCTTTGTCTAAGCTATCTGTACCTCTATCGTCTGTGAAAGCAAAGTTTGTCTCTCCCTTTTTCATTGATAAAAAGGCAGTCTCACCTGCTGGCATTACTTTTGCTTGTATTTTGTTTAACTTAGATTTTTCGCCCCAATAATCATTATTTTTATTAAAATCTGCTGACTCGTCTTTTTTATGTTCACCAAGTTTAAATGGACCTGTGCCATCAAATGATTTCACGCCGTTCTTAGTGCCATCATCTTTAAAATCCTTTGGTGATACAAATACATATGGTCGCGGCATTGCTAATTCTGCTAAAGCTGGCTGATATGGTTCTGTTAACTGAAGTTCGACGGTGTATTTGTCTTTAACACTGACATTATCAATTAATGTTGAAATCTTTAACCATGAATGCAATTTTTTATTTTGTTGAACTGCATCAATATTTTTCTTAACTGCCTCAGCGTCAAACCCTGTACCATCGTGGAATTTAACGTCATCACGCAAATGGAAAGTATACGTTTTACCATCATCAGACACATCCCAACTTTTAGCTAACAATGGCTTGATACCGTCTTTAGTATTACGTACAAGTGGCTCATAAATCATACTTTCTGCAGACATAGACCCACCATAGAGATGTGGATTCATATCTCCAATATCTTTCACTGTTGTATACGTTAACTGCTTATTCTCTTTCTTCTCTTCTATGCCTTTGCCGTTTCCACATCCCGCTAAAATAATACCTGATGCAATTAATACTGCACTCATCTTAGTAATTTTGTTCATCATTTTTCCTCTTTCTCATTTAAAAATTGTAATATCATTTAGTTATAATCGTGTCGTACATAACTTATGTAAGGTCAAAAACTATTTAATATTTTTATATTACAAATTATTGCTATTAAATCTTACCTTTAGTATTTAAAAATGATGCTACCAAAGATTTATCGTCTTTATATAAATTCACGTTGAATTGTGATGATAATTGTTGATTATGGTTATGCTTTTTATAGCCCTGACAGTATTGTTCATAACGCTTCATAAATGTATCAATCATTGGTGTCTTAATATCTAATAGTTTGCCAATATGTTGAATAATTGAAGTACGGTAATAATCCTCACTTGGCATACGTGGTATATGAACGACGCCTTGTTCATTTTCATAAAGTTGCTTAATCGGTACTGCCGAAAAATCAAAATAGCGGCCGTATTGATCAGGCTCTGAAAACGGATCTATCAATATTGCTGTATATCTCACATACAGCAAATATTCTTGATGAATTGCCGGTAACTTTTCAAAACTGTAGACATCATCATCTGCTAATGTCTCAGGACGCACAGGATAGTTTTCTTTCACCATGAATTCCAAAAGGTTGACTGACGGCATACTAAATTCTGCTAAAATAGTCATCATCTCTGTCCACATCAAACGCATTTCATGAATGAGTGTCATCGTAATTGGACCTTCTGGAAATAACTTATACACATAAACAGGTACTTCTGTCCCTTCAAAAATAACTTTTAATGAAAAATCATTCATAAATAATGGTGGGTGTACATACAAAGAACTATTGCGTGTTTCAGCATGTAGAGGCGTTGGCATATCAGTCAAAACGATATGAAATTGCTCGAACACACCTTTTAAGAAAACAATAGTTGCCGAATGATCAAGATTAGAACCTACGTATAACTTGGATTTCAACCCAGTTGTTACAACATGATTAGGTTGCTCAGTATCATACAAACGCGTGTCACCCAGATATGTAGAAAATGATATAACTTCAATATCTTTATTAAAGTTAGCCATATGCTGTTCTACAATCATTTGTGAACCAAATGTAGGGGATACTAACAAGATATGCTTTACTTTTTCTAATGTTGCTGTCGATAGTTGTGCCAATGTACTCTGATATGCATCTGCAGTACACGCCATAATAATGGTGTCATAAACCCCTTTAACATCTTGTATGTCCGCATATAAATGGTTGATTTGAAAGCGACCTGCAATTTGTTTATGGGCATCATTTTGTGTCTTTACTTCAAAATATTTATCGTTTTGATACACTTGGAATAATTTTTTTGATTTCAACGATGTTGAGGCACGGCCCACCATATCTATTTGTTTGTCTGTTGTTATATGGCACAGATTGGCCAATTGAATTGCAACTGGTCCCGTACCTATAATTAACATTTTAGACATCTGCTACACCAACCTTTATTGCTGCCTTACGATATAAAGCAATATCAAAAATTTGATTAGGTTGTATACGTTTATCTACACATTGCCATTTACTTAGGCTAGTTTCCTTAGAAGGATAATTAAACAGTGATTTGATGCCATCACCAAATCGCATTGCAACAACAACATTTTCATTCGTTAAATCATAAAGTTGCTCTAATATGTCATATTTAACTGGAATTGTTGAACTAAATATAATATGCGTCACTGTTTCGATATCTAGTAATTGGTCTACTGTTTGCTCTGTAATCTCTATATCTTCATTTGGTGCTAATACTTTGACAATTCTTTGCCCTAGATCAACTGCCGTGGGATCAATATCAATGCCAATAACAGAAGCGCCAGTCTCCTTTGCCACTTGAATGAGCGTCATAGGATATGCACCAGATCCAACTAACAATAATTTGTCATTTTCAGTTATATGACATTGTCCAAATTCTTCATTAATACAGTGCTCGATGTTATCAAAGTAGCCTGAAGTAGAAGCCTTACCGTCTAATAAACGTTGTGCTCGAATAACTTCTACTTGTTTAACACATTGGGCTGATATGAATTGAAGTCTCGTCGTAAGATGTTCTTTTACCACTTCATCTTCCCAATCTTCATACAACCTTCTAAAAACTGGATTTAATATAAACTGACTATACTCATCCACTAATGTTTCTAATGCATCGATGTAGTCACTGTTTTCTAAGACATTTTCATATAGTGTTTCAAAATTCAATAAATATTTATGTAATATCGCACTAATCTCTTTATCTAAATGATTCATTTTAGTCTCCTATTCTATAAATGCTTTTCCTGTTGCGACGGTTGAGACTTGCCCTTTAATGGAAGTTTGGAACCCAGACTTTGGACATTTCCTAGATGTTACTAAAATGCTGCCACCTGGTTGATGAACTATAAAATTCTCGCATGCGCTTTCAGATTTATAATTTTTAAAAATCCCTATCGATGCAGTACCAGAACCACAACTATTTTCCCAAACTAAACTTTGAATTTCTGGGATATAAATAAGTGGTTTTAGAAATTGACGTTGTTCATCAAATAACATGATACCTATCGTTTTATACTTATCATTCCATGTTTGCTGACGGACAAATTGTTCAACCTGATGTTGCAATTTGGTAGTCACTTCAGTGACTGGCACAACAAAATGTACATATGACTCATATACAATTTCTATTGCATGCCGTTGTTGCTGGTCAATATTAAGCTTTACTCCGGACACGTGATGTGCTTGGGGCATACTGACTTCATAATGTTGATTGCTATGTACTTCACACTGAACCAACCTTGAACATCCTGAAACTTTTATTGCACATTGTCTTTTTTGTAATATGTTACTTTCTTGTAAATAATGTATGTATGACATTGTGGCATTACCACAAAATTCATTTCCGCTCATAACTAAATGACAATTTCTATTCAAATCCGTATTGGTAGACTCTATAAATCCAACTTGCTCACAACAAACATGATTCGTTGTCATTAATTGGTTAGCTATGGATGCGTAATCTCTTGAATCATGTTGCGAATGCACTAGTATCGTCATATTTCCCGATGGATTATACTTAGAAAATTCTATAACCTTTCGATTCATACGACTCTCCTTCTATTTAAAATTTTATATAAGCCTGCTAACATTGATTAAAAACTTTGGCTCATTACGCAGTCTTAACAAATCGTAATAATTACGATTTGATTTATATCATATATTGGTCTTTTTTAGTTGTCAATACAAATGATAATATTTTTCAATTAATAATTATTAAAAAAACTTGAATTGTGCTTTTATTGTAAAAATATATGTGGGAATTTTTAAAATTTTTATATAAAAAAATAAAGCCCCAATCAGTCACTAGTACATAAAAAGTACTGTAAATGACGAGGCTTTATTGATTTTGTTTTTTAGATTCTAATATTCTTAGTGAATTAGATGCCTTAAAATAGCCATAAACTTATTTGCTCTCAATTATAATTTTCCATATTTGCTAAAATAATGACTAGTATTTAAAATTAAAGTAAGTATAATCAAATATTCGCTACAACAGAGTATATTTTTAATGGAGTGATACGTGTGAATCGTAATATTGAACAATTGCAAGATATTATTAATAATTCCAGTAGAATTACATTTTTTACAGGTGCTGGCGTATCTGTAGCAAGTGGTGTGCCTGACTTTCGGTCTATGGGTGGTTTATTCGATGAAATTTCAAAAGAAGGTTACTCACCTGAATACTTGTTAAGTACTAATTATCTACAAGATGATCCAGAAGGATTTGTCGATTTTTATCATAAACGTTTACTCCTCGCTGATAAACAACCTAATACTATTCATCAATGGATAGCACAACTTGAAAAAGACCAACAATCTTTAGGCGTTATCACCCAAAATATCGATGGCCTTCATTCTGATGCAGGTAGTTCGAATGTAGATGAACTTCACGGCACTTTAAATCAGTTCTATTGTGTTAATTGCTTTAATAAATATTCTAAATCTTATGTCATGCAACATCACCTGCGCCATTGTGAATCATGTGGCAGTATCATTAGACCTGATATCGTACTTTATGGAGAAATGTTAAATCAAAACACTATTTTTAATGCTATTAATAAAATTGAAACAGCTGACACATTAATTGTTTTAGGTTCATCACTCGTAGTTCAACCAGCGGCAGGTCTAATTTCAAACTTCAAAGGACAAAATCTTATTATTATTAATAGAGATGCCACACCTTATGATCATAATGCAGATTTAGTCATCAACGACGATATGGTTTCAGTGATTTCAACGCTTAATAAGTTAAACTAACTCGCGCGGAGTCTAACTTAGAATTTTCAAAAGACGTTCCTGGAGGGTGCATAGTTAACCATAATCGATGTGGTGTCAGACTTCATTGATTATGGTTTTTATTTTATCTATCTGACATAAGTTACATACCTGCTAATTAGAACAAAAAATAAGACTATAAACATTACTTTGAAAGTAACTATGTTTACAGTCTTAAAATTAGTATAGCTATATAAATCATATTATTTATCGAATTAACGGTTCTCCAGATAACTCATTTTGGTTCAAATCTGTGAATAATTCTTTATTATACTGTTGCTTTAACGTTGTTTCGTATTGCTTACTCCATTGTCTTAACCCTATATAATAAAAAGCGACAACAATTATTGCTAATAGTACTATAGATGGCCAAAACCATGACGATACAATATGATGTTGTGCTGCTAAACCAATGGGTGAAAACAATATAAATGTAAAAACAATAGCCCCTAACAAGAGAACTGTAACAGGTATTGTATATTTCCATGGTGTCATATCTACTTTAGGGTTAGGACTAAATTTAAATGGTATAGCTAATGGATTTATCATCCCTATAATCAACATTACTAGCATTTCTATTACAAATAAGATGCCTTGTATGTATATAAAATTAATTGCCATTTCATATTTAAAGAACATCGGTAATCCCCATATCAATAAATAATAAACAATTACGTGGGAAATAATGACTATTTTAGGTGCAATGGCAGGAACTCTTTTAGCAAATATCCCAACCAATACAATCGCTATAATTGGTATATTGAAGAAACCTGTAAATTGGCGAATGATTGTCCATAATCCTTGTGGGGCATTCATTAACATTGGTGAAATAAAGAAAGTCACTAATGCCAAAATCACACCAAACCATTGGCTCACCCTTATCATTTGTCTATCTGTAGCTTTGTTATTAATTAGCACTTTATAAATATCGTAAACAAATAACGTTGATGCACTATTCAATAATGCATTAAAACTAGAGAATACAGCACCTAATAATACGGCTAAGAAGAAGCCATCTAAAAATGTAGGAAATACATCTTTTACTAACGTAGGATACGCTAAATCCATATTCTTTAAGCCTGATCCATATAAGTGAAATGCAATGACACCTGGAATCATCATAAGAAAAGGGACTAGTATTTTTAGAAATCCTGTAAATAATGCGCCCTTTTGACCTTCAGCTAAACTCTTTGCACCTAACGTTCTTTGAATCACATATTGATTTGTCCCCCAATAGAATAGATTAGCAAATATCATTCCTGTAAAAATCGAACCAAATGGTACATCATCTTTGTTTGAACCAATGGCATTTAATTTTTCAGGATGATTTGTCGCAATGGTCTTCATACCTTCTAACAAACTACCGTTACCCAATGCAATAAAACCAAGTATCGGTACTAAGACACCTACTATTAAAAGCCCTATACCATTTAAAGTATCTGAAATAGCAATAGCTTTCAAACCACCTAAAATCGCATATAACATACCGATAATACCGATAACCCAAACAATAACCCATATAGATTGTTCGTATGTTATATGAAACATATGGGGTATATCAAATATTTGTAATACAGCTAAAGAACCTGAATATAGTACAGACGGTATAGTTATAAAGCCATAGCCTACCATAAACAATAAGACAATTAATAAACGCGTCTGCTTATCAAAGCGATTATTTATAAATTCTGGAAGTGTAGTAAATGCGCCTCCCAAATATTTTGGCAGTAAAATTGTAGCTAAGATAATAACAGAGAAACCTGCTGTCACTTCCCAGCCCATACTAGATAAATTGTTTTGATAACCCTGTCCGTTTAAACCTATTAGCTGCTCTGCAGATAAATTAGTTAGTATTAATGCACCTGCAATAAAACCTCCTGTTAAACCTCTGCCTCCTAGGAAGAAACCTCCTGAACTACTAACAGTATTTTTAGTTTTATAATAAGAATACCAAGCTACGATACCAATAAAAAATACGCATGATATTAATGTAAATGCTATATACATATTTCTCCCTACCTTCTAGAGTATCCCTCCATCTTAATTGAAAAACCCCATATTAACTATGTGTTTTAGTAGTACTTAATCCTAACTTTTCTCTTAACGTGCCTGTATTATATTCCGTTTGAACTAAACCTCTTTCTTCTAATATTGGAACGACTTTATTTACAAATAGTTCAAATTGCGTAGGGTTTAACGGAGGCATTATATTAAATCCGTCGGCGGCACCACGAGTAAACCATTCTTCCATTCTGTCTGCCACATCTTCAGCCGTTCCTACAATGATATGATGACCTCTTGCACCAGCAACATGTTTCATGACGTCCTCTAACGTTGAATTATTCTTCTTCGCTGTGTCTTTAATAAGGTCTACACGACTTTGGATATTATTACCTTTATCTATATGAACATTTTCAAATGGGGTACTTAACTCATAACCACTTAAATCTGTGTCACCTAAATAAGAAGACAATAATTCTAATCCCATTTCTGGAACTATCAAATCTTGTAATTCTTTATAGTGGGCTACAGCTTCTTCCCGTGTTTCTCCAATAAATGGGAAAATACCTGGCATGATAACAATTTCTTGTTCTGGGCCTCGTTTTTCAGCAACTTGTTCTTTCAAATTATGAGCAAAAGCAACTGCATTATCGATATCATTTTGTGCTGTAAACACAACTTCTGCATGTTTTGAGGCAAATGCAGTTCCTTTTTTAGAAGAACCAGCTTGAACAAGTAATGGATAACCTTGAGGTGATTGCTCTATATTTAAAGGTCCTCTGACACTATAAAAATCTCCTTTATAGTTAATTGGTTCAGGTTGTTTTTCATCAAAAAAACCTCCTGCAGAGTGAAGTCGTTCTGGGCTAACATCGCGCCATGAATCCCACAACTGCTTGGATATATCAACAAATTCTTCCGCTTGATCGTATCTTAAGTCATGATCCGCATTATTTACGCCACTAAAGTTTTTAGCTGTATTATTAATACCAGATGTCACAATATTCCACCCAGCTCTACCATCACTGTAATGATCTAAAGATGAAAAGATTCTAGCTAAGTTGAATGGCTCTGAAAATGAAGTAGAACCTGTCACGATTAAACCAAGATGCTCTGTTTCTCTAGCTATAATCGACATTAAGGAAATTGGCTCGAAAAACGTAAACATATCTGGGTGTGTTTTCTCATCAAGATATAAACTATCTGACATAAATAGAAAATCAAATTTTGCCTGTTCTAAAAGTTTTGCTTGTTCAATTGTTTTTGTTAAATTCATCCCCCCGTGTACTAATGCATCTGGATGTCTACTACTAGCAACATGGTGACCAAAGCCCGTTAAAAAGTATCCTAATTTCATTCTTTTCATCTTTACCCCTCCATCATTTATTATTCTGATTGGATTAATATGAATTATATTATCATTATATATTTATAGAGTCAATTTACAATTTTAAAAAATAATTATTCCCAAAGAAAAATCCATCAACAAAATTTGTCGATGGATTTAATGTGTATTTTATATAAAATTTTGCAAAATGTAATTTTAATATATTTATGCTTCTGGTTCTTCAAATTTAACTAATGTTGGTTTCGGTGTGGAGATACCTTCTTCATTGAAATAGTGTACGATTTCTTTACGTAATAACCTTTGTCCTGGGAAATGCATACCTGGTTTAACATGCGCTAAGAGTTTAATCACCATTTGGTTGCTATACAAAATGATTTTTTGACATACTAAACATAATTGAAAGTTTAAAAACTGGTAATAAAAACCAATTCTGTTTCACAACCAGTTTTATTATTATTCAACTTTTCCAGTTGAAGGATTAAACTGCTTAATTGATTGTTTTCTTAATTCATCTTTTTGCGCATCACTTATATCATAGTTATTGTTATATAGTGTTGCTTCCCAACTGCCATACATTGGATTAGGAAAAATGATGTATTTCTTACCAAAGTCTTCTTTATGCTGTTGCACAAACTTTTCACGCTCTTTTGCATCAGGCTTTTTAGGGTCCCCGAAGTCTAATAGGTTATCACCAAATAACATGACTAGCTTATGATCTTTTTCTACTATTTGTCTTCTAGATTCCTTACTCTTATCATTTTTACCTTTAAGCAAAATGTGATTATCTGTTGCTTGTGGAATCCCTTGCTTTTTCAAGTTTTTTTGAGTTGCTTTAAAGTCTTTTTCTTTGTCTCTATCAGAAATATAGTAAATATCTACGCCTTTTTTATCAGCATATTTCAAAAATGATTTCGCCCCATATACAGGTTTTGCTTTAGCTGCCTGTATCCATTCATGCCAACCTTCTGGATATGATGTATTATTTATAGACGCGTAACCTTGATAAGGTGAATTATCTAGAACTGTTTCATCTAAATCAAGCGCGATTGCGAGTTTCTGTTTACCTTTATTTTTCTCAAGCTCTTTGTCTAATTGTACTTTGGCACTATTGTAACCTTGTAAGTAAAGTGCCTTAGCTTCTGCTGAATTTTGATACCATGAAACTGCCATAATATTTTCAGAACCAAGATTTGTTTGATCTTGTTGTTCTATTACCGGCGCAGTTGATTCATTAGCATGGGCAACAGTAGTATATGTAGTTAGTGGTGTTGCAATTGTAAATACAGTTGCAAGCGAAATCGATATGACAGATTTTGAAAATTTATTCAAGTGCTCACCTCATTTAGTTAATATATTTCAAAGCATATAATAAATTTCAAAAAAAGTGAATACCTATTTCTATTCATATATTATAAAGTTTTCTGAAATTACTTTTTATATTTTGGTATGAGCGAACAACTTCAAAAATAAAAAAGCCTGAATTCATTAGAACTCAGACTCTTATAATACTAAATTTTACATGCTTGAAAACTTTTTATAACTTAGTCATTAAATTTTTACAGTTGGTTTTTTACCAAAGTAAGTTACTAATAATAACATAATTGTCGAAAGTGGTAAGCCAATTAATATTGGATGGAGACCAAAGGGATGACCAAGGATTTGCCAAACTATCGCAGAAATCAATCCACTCCACATGGCTAAATTACCAGCAAGCTTCGAAGGTTTTTGCCAAAACAACCCAAAAACTACAGGCGCTAGCAAACCAGAAACAGACATCGCGGTTCCTGTCACCATTAAATCTACTAATCCTGGAATCATAATTGCTAATATTAACGAAATTACAGATACTATCAATACAGATAGCTTGCTATACAACAGCATTTTCTTTTGGCTAAAACTTTTAATATTAGGCTTAATAATATCATTAGCAATAGACGAGGATCCTGCAATAAAAAAGGAATCGGCACTAGAAATAACGGCTGCTAATAAGACAATAACCATTAATACCACAATTGGAAACGGGAATACTTCTTGAATCACGTGATAATAAACTAGCGGTGTTTCAGTTATATTCATATTCAATCCAAACCTACTCAACACACCTATGAATACTGTTATCGCACCTAATAATACTGCTATAATCATAGAAATCCAATAACCATTTCTTGCAGTTTTCAAATCTTTTGCTGCCCAAATACGTTGCCAAACGTCTTGCCTGATAAATTGATAAAAAGCTAATGTTAAAAGATAAATTAAAATCTCATTCGGTGTAATATTAATCAAACTCAGCATTTCAAGTTGATTAATATTCTGAGCATTAGTTTGAATATCGCTCCAACCACCTGAATAATAAATAACTACAAAAAATAGTACTATCACTCCTATTGTAAGGATGACTCCTTGTACAACATCTTGCCATATGACCGCTTTCAAACCACCAAAATAAGTCTTTATCGATAGCAAAATCCATCCTATCACAATGCCAATTGTCATATTTAAACCCGTTGTTAAATTTAAAATAGAAGCAATTGCTACAAACTGCATGCCTGTCATTGCACAATAAGCAAAAAGAAAACTGATAACCGTAGGGATACGTGCTGATTCACCATAGCGAAGTGCAGTATAATCACCAATCGTTACCATATTATATTTTTCTCCTAATAATCTAATACGTTTTAAGAAAAATAGTGCAAGGATAATTACAGCAACCATCATTGTAATGTGAATCCATTGTTGCCCCATACCTAACGTGTAACCATTTTCCATATATCCTAAAAGTGTCGCCCCACCAACCCCTGTGCTAACGAATGTTAGTATAAGCGGAAACACTGAAACTGTTCTACTTGCCATATTATAGTCATCATAAGTTTTGATTTTCCCTTTTATATAAAAAGACATAAGTAATAAGAAAATAAAATAAATGATGATCGTAAAACCTAAAATATATTGTTCGTTATTATTAAACACATCGATATCTCCTTATAAAAATAAATTAGTTTACGAAATTTAATCTTATCGTGTGTTTTTAATTAAAGCAATTTTTATTTTAAATATAACTCTTATATAACTTCTTGGAGCTAAAATTATTTTTTATACTATGAGTGGGGTTTTCATTAATTTTATAATTATTCGTAGTGATTTAATCTTTTGCTTCTTCTTTTAGTTGCTTAAATTTTATGTTTCGCTTTAATTTAGTTAGTACCAAAATAAAACACCCCTAAAAGTTAGATTTTTAGTCTAACATTTGGGGGCATATCATAATTTCCAACTTCAAGAGTATAGTTTTATTTATTTTGCGATTGCTTTTTTATCAATTATAAAATATATTACCATAATACTTATTAGTCGTTATTATTTGTTCTTATTATGACCAACTAGCATCAAAGACCCGGCTCATGCACATAAGTTTATTAATAATGGAGTATTTGTTTCTTTGCCAGTATTAGTAATAATTTTTATTATCTTTTGCCTAGGCTTCAATGCCTTTTTCACTATCGCCAGAGATATAAGCTAATTCAATAAAGTTATAATAATTTACTCATATTTCTTCAATAATTTATTATAAAAATCGTTAAGTGCTTTGTTATCACTTACTTTGAACATCTGGTTTGGACTTAAGTTTGGGTCTTTTCCATTATGATCTTTAGGTGCAAAACCAGATGACAGTGTAACATCTTTTGAAGCTTTAAATGTATATTCATACACTTTGCCATTATCTGCAAATAAATATTTAGTTACGGGTTTATGAATATCAGCGACTGTACTATACCCTTCAATATTTGATAAGTTTTTTGAAGCTTTATCTATACCAGTTATCCCTTCATTTGATGTGTAAGTTACTGCGCCTGTCACAGTATGTAGATCAAAAGCTTTCGGCCCTGGTTTATCCTTATCACTTACTTGAATTTCCCCACCTTCAGTACCTGCATACCAATCCCCGTCAGACATACTACCACTACCGAAATAGCGATTTGACACTGCTTTATCATTGTTTTTTTCATGCTTTGCAAGCCAAGACAAGACTTCCTTTTTTATTTCTTTTTTATCTTTGTCTGATATAGATGCTTTAGATGATTTTTCTTGGTTAGCACTTTTAGTAGCTTTAGCCTTTTCACCTGATTGTTGAGTTGCTTCTTCACTATTACAAGCTACTAACACCATACAAGATAAAACTAATATTGCTAAGTATCTTATTGCTTGTTTCATTATTTATCAATCCTCAATTTCCTGGGAAATCAAGAGGCCTAAGTTAGATTATTATCCTCTAACTTAGGCGTTGATTTAATTATTTATTATCTTTTTGAATACCAAATTCATCAACTAGTTCAACATTACGCTGTTCACCTTTACTAATGTCACCATTTAATTGATAAATTTTAACTTTCAATGTATTGCCTTCAACTTCATAGACTGAGAAGTTTTGTGAAGAAGAATCACGGTTATTTGAGTGACTATCTTTAAAGGCATCTGTTTCTTGAGGTTGCTTACCTAATTTAAATAGACTGTTATAGTGTTCTAAATCTTTGTCAGTTAACCAGCTTAATTCTGGTCTTACCTTTTTAATATGTTCTAAAGAACGGTCATAGATACTGTCATATTCTTTTGTACCGCCTGTATTGGGTAACACATACACAGAACCTTTTGGATTATCATAATATGTTACATTATCTTGGCCAACAAATTGTTTAGTGTCTTCTTTTTTAGCATTCACGAAACTGTTTTTCGTCGATGTATGTTCTAGTGGATGTGTACGTGATAATACATGATCGTGACCTTGTAAGACTAAATCTACATCTAACTCATCGATTTCTTTTGTTAACTCTTCTCTAATTTTCTTAACATCTTTGTCTGATAAAGCATGATAAGATTTAGAGTACATAGGCTTGTGTAGGTTTAATACTACCCAGTTCGAACCATTATCACGTGCTTTTTTGATGTCTTTCTTAATCCATTCCATTTGTTTTTTACCAATTGCTTTTTCGTCTGGATTGTCTTTAGATTTTTTGTTGTCATTTGTATTTGCAACAACCATGTGTGCACCGTTGTAATCAAATGAGTAGTATGAGCCACCATTTACAGCGTCATTTTCTTTTGGTACATTCACATGCTCATTAAATTTAGTTAATAGTTTTTCATCTTCTTCATTTAATGCATATTCATCATGATTTCCTGCTGTAGCTACAACTGGTAATGACATGAACGATGGACGCGATTGTTTATATAAATCTTTCCATTCATCTTCAACTTCTGCTGTTTCAATAAAGTCACCTGTGTGTAATGCAAAGCTAGGATCCCCAGCCGTTTGAATAGCATTTTTCAATGTATCTGCACCAAATGCAGCTTCATTTCTTACATTTTCATTCCAAAATGCATTTTGCGTATCTGTATATTGTACGAAATTAAATGGGTCGCCTTTCTTGCCTGATGTTTTAAACTGTCCAATTTGGCTCTTTTTACCATCATCACTTCCTACTTTATAGTAGTACTTCGTATTTGGTTTTAAATCTTTTGCTTGAGCTTTGTATGTATACTCTGCTTCAGTTATTAAATTTGTTTTACCATGCTTGTCGCCGCTCATCCATTCTGGTCCGCCAGCATGTTTATCTGTATAATAACCATTCACTTTTTCTTTACCGTCTTTACCTTTTACTGGTTCACCTTCATCATTTTTAGCAATATCTTTAAAAATGATATTTCCATGTTTATCTCTTTCAAGGTACTTTGAATCTACTTTTTGAGCAACTGCATCAAACGTTTTAGCATTTTTAAAGTTCTTAGACTCTGAGACCCATACTTTGGCATCATCAAACTTATCTGAGGTATACCAGCTAAAACCCATTTCTGACTGTGGGTTACCATTTATATTTGTAATAATTCGGTTCGGTTTGTTTTGCTTTTTGATATCTTCAACTTTAGGCTTTTTATCTAAAAGTTTTATTTTGTTATTACTATCTTGTTGGGCTGTTGGATTGGCATGATCGGCAGCCTTCTCTAATCCACTTGCGTGTGCTGCTTGTGGTGTAGCAATAAGACTAAATAATAAGACAAAACTCGTTGCAGCGCGGAAAGCAATCGATTGATGTTTCTTCTGATTCATATAACTCCTCCTCTGACGATTCATATTACTCTTTCCTCACTACTTTAACATTACTATTTTAAGCCTATATTAATTACATATATGATTTGTAAACATAACATTAAATCTATATATTAGTATAAATATACAATTGCTATTTTATTATAGTGGTATTTTATAGAATTCATAGATTGAGAATCTATTTTACATTTATCTTTTAACAAATAAAATTGTTGGATTATGTTATCCATTTACAAAACAAAAAGAGAATCAAATATAAGTAGCCCCTGAACCCGTATAGTGCGAACTCAATAAAACCAATATCAAAATAATGTATTAAATATAAACATGGACTGTTGATAACCAACAATCCATGTTATATGTGTAACATTAAGCAAAAATTAGAAAAATTCAAGCTTTCTCAAAATATGCTAAATTTGAATTTGTTAAATTGTATTTTTCAAAGCGTTATACATTGCTTCTGTATATTCGTCTAATTCTTCTTTGGACATTTCCAAGCGTTCTTTAGCAGAACCATAACCAATTTCAACTTTTTCTTGAACTAGTCCTTCAAAAATTTCATTGATAAAATCAACCGGATTCGCCCCAAAAGTATGAATACCTTTCCCACCTAAATCAGTATTAACGGCAGGTGGTATCACTTCAAAAACACTTGTATTTGTCTTAGATAATTGGTGCCTCAAACTAATGGTGAATGAATGTACTGCGGCTTTTGTTGCTGAATAAATCGGTGCTATGGCCATGGGCGCAAAAGCTAAACCTGAAGACACATTAATTATATTTGAATTAACTTTTTTATCAGCAAAATACTGACTAAATAGAATTGAAAGTTGTACGGTTGCTTCAAAATTAGATTTTATTTCTTCATTTAAGTTTTCCCAATCTACTGCTGCATCGCTTTTCAAAATATTGAATCGATTTTGTATCCCAGCATTATTTACTAGTAAGTTTATATCTGGATAATTTTCAATTACCCAATGATATAAATTCAGCCGTTCTTCAGAACTAGATATATCACATACCCTTGTAATAACTTCAGGAAATTCCGCTTCAATACTTTTCAGTTTTTCAGTATTACGTCCACAAATAATAATTTTATTATTGTTTGCGTAAAACCTTTTGGTGAACTGAAGTCCTATTCCAGAGGCGCCCCCAGTTATTAATATTGTGTTGTTTTTTATATTCATCTTAGCCCCCCTATAAGTCTAATTAGTGTAATTGGTTTTTAAATATCCGTCTAGTAATAAAACTTATTTTAAATTTCTTAAAAAGATTATTTATTAAATAATATAGATTAATTCACGATAATATATGTCAAAGCATATCATTTTTGATATGATTACTTAATAGTCTTAAGGAGGATTGATTGTATGTTCATCGCACAAGCTGATTTCACAGCTAATATAGAGGATAGAGCCGTTTTAGACAACAAGGCATTACATGCCAAAGATGATTTTCTAGGATATGACGGTTTAATAGATGTTGAAATTTGGAAAAACGAAAAGCACTCAACCATTTCATATGCTATAGTATCTAAATGGTCAGAGAAAAAATATTTTCAAGCATGGCTGTCCCGTCCATCACATATTGAAGAACATAAGCAAATGCGCAAAGCAGAAAAAGAAAATACTTCTTCAGTAAATATTAAAAAACAAATTAAACAATTCGAACTATTAGATATATAAAATATAATAAAAGACGCTTCGATTAACAAAGAAGCGTCTTTACTATTTCAAATTGTATGTTATTTAAAATTCATCCATATAAATAATTAAAAATCTTTTAAACTTTGTCTTTCTCAAAGCGTTCCATTTAGGAATTGAGCTTCTCCGTTAAAGAAACTCCAATCTTCATCTGTATTCTCAATCAAACTAAACATGATGTCTTCTTTACGTATTCCCATGTGGTCATGAAGTTTATTTGTAACTTCACTATAGAACCTTTGTTTTTGTTGCTGAGTCCTTGGTCTTGTAATAATTGTAAACACAATGACATCCTTTGTTCGTTCTACGCCTAACCCAGTATCCAAAATTTGCATTTCATAATCTTCATGTTGATTAACTATTTGATACCTGTCGCCTTTGGGTGCCTTACTTAAATGTCTCTAGCATAACTTCATAAGAGATATTCAATATTTGTTCTATTTCTTCTCTTTCTCTTCCTTTTATTAAATCAATTTTCATTAATGGCATTTCCCTCACCCTCCTCTCTACATATGTTCTGTTATACCCGGTTATGAGACGTGCATTTGTAAATAATAGATTTAATCGTTTCTACCATCGCTATTTTACTTGGTTTTAGAATTTGTTGTGGATTAAATAACGACTTATCTTGGTTAAGTGTTTGTCTTAGTTGATTACTCCAGGCGATATTGATTTCTGTATTAAAATTAATTTTGGCATGACCTAAGTGTATTGCTTTTAATAAGTCTTCATTTGAAATACCTGATGCCCCATGTAGCACTAGTGGGATATCAATGGCATTTTGTATGGCTTGCATTTCTGAAAATCCTAAATCCGGTTCGCCTTGATATTTTCCATGTACAGATCCTAACGCAGGTGCCAATGTATCTAACTTTGCCTCTTGTGCTAATCTGATACAATCCTCTAAATCGGCATATTTCACATTACCAATAACACCATCTTCGTTACCACCAATGGCTCCTACTTCACCTTCGACAATGACATCGTTTTTATGCGCGTAATCAACGACCGCTTTAGTTTGTTTAATGTTTTCTTCAATGGGTAACTTTGAGCCATCAAACATCACTGAATCATAGCCAGCATCAACTGCCTTTTTACAATTTTCTACGGTCAAACCATGATCTAAATGCACAATAACCGGTATCGTTATGTTCATTGCTTTAATCTTATTTTTTATTGTCGTACATATAAAATGATATCCACCAAGAAATTCAACCACTTTATCGGTTGTCCCTACGATAATAGGTGAATGCGTTGCTTCTGCTGCTTCTAAAATACTTTCTATCCATAATAATCCATTTACATTGATTTGAGGTATGGCGTAATGTTCTTGTTTGGCTTGTTGTATAAGTGTATTCATTAATTAGCATCCCACCCTTGTTTATATTCTCATTGGTTGATTAGATATTAGCGATTCTTTACATTTCAACGCAATTTGTTGCGCTTTATACCCATCTTCAATTGAACAAATAACATCTGTATCATTTTGCAGTGCAGCAATAAAGTCGTCCATTTCAACTTTATACGCGTCACTATAACGCTCTAAAAAGAAATGCGGCGGATTGTCTCTTCTAATACCATCTATACGATGATAATTTAAAGTCGAAGACTGTTCATTTCCCACATCAATTGCACCATGGTCTCCTAAAATTTCTATACGTTGATCATAGCCATAAACGCTTCTTCTACAATTCTCAATAATTGCAATTGAACCATTTTCAAATTTTAATGTAATCAAAGCCGTATCAATATCATCATATGCTGCAATTTCAGGATTGACTAATGCCGAGCCAGTTGCATATACTTCAACAATTTCGGATTGCATTAAATACCTTGCCATATCAAAGTCGTGAATTGTCATATCCATAAATAACCCACCAGAATGTTTAATATATTCGATTGGAGGTGGCTCTGGGTCTCTTGAAGTAATGCGTAATGTCTGAATCTTACCTAGCTCTTTTTTACTTAAAATGCTATGAAGTTGTTTGAAATTCTTATCAAATCTTCTATTAAAGCCCATTTGAAGTTTTACATTAGCTTGTTTCACAGCATCAACAGCTTCCTCAGCTTCTTCTAAAGAAAGACTGATAGGTTTTTCACAAAAGATATGTTTACCTTTTGCTGCCGCTTCTTTAATAATTTCAACATGTGTATCTGTAGGTGAACAGATGATAATCGCATCTACTTCTGGATCGTTAATCATATCTCTATGGTCTTTTGTCTTATTTTCTATACCTGCTTTTGCGATCCATTCTGACAATTTATCGCAATATAAATCTGAAACCCATTTAATTTTGACGTCTTTATTATTTCTTAAACCGTTAATATGTAATTGACCAATTCTACCAGCGCCAATCACTCCGAATGTAAGTGTCATGAAATTCCTCCTATTAAGCTAAACCAAGTGGTGAGAATAAGATATAAGTTGCTATTACAACAATGATAATCATAGCCCCTACGAAATATCTGTATTTCCAAGGCGTTATATCTACTTTTGCGTAATTGACATTGAAATCAAATTCGTCTGATGGTTTCCATTTGTTGAATATTAATACTATAAATAAATCTATAAAGAATAATACGCTTAGAACATATAAATAATGTATCTCTGATATCAATAACTTTGAAAGCGCATACAAAATTATGTGTAAAATAAACATCACTTTAGCACCTTGATGTGATGTACGTTTAACAAAAAATCCAACAAGTATCAGTACTAATAATGGCATATTATAAATGCCGTTAAACTCTTGTACTACAGCATACAAACCTTGTGGAAACAGTGAAATCATTGGTGCAATAATGACTACAACAATCCCGACAAGGACGGTTATTAACCTACCAACTCTAGAAACTTGTTTATTTGTTGCTTCTTTATTAATTACGGATTTATAAAAATCAAGCGAGAATAAGGTTGCCGTACTATTGAGTGATCCAACAAATGAACTGAGAATCGCTCCAAATATAACTGCACCGAATAAACCATAAGCCCAACCTGGTAACACTTCATTAACAAGCATAGGATATGCATTATCAGGATTAGTAACCTTATTGCCTAACATATTGAAGGCTAGTACACCTGGGAATACTAGAAATAATGCTCCAAATATTTTAAATGTACCAACATACATTGCACCTTTTTGAGCTTCTTTTAAATTTTTACCAGCGAGCGCCTTTTGAACAATCATTTGATTCGTACACCAAAAGAATAAATTGTTAAAGAACATACCAAAGAACAGCGTTGGCCAAGGTACGATGTCCGAATCAATGGCACCAATAGAATTTAATTTTTCAGGTGTATTTTGAATCACTTTGTCGAAACCTTTTAAGAAACTGCCGTCACCAAACATTATTAATCCTAAAACTGGTATAGCAAGACCTCCGAGAATAAGTCCCACTCCATAAATAGAATCACTATGTGCACTTAAAGAAAGACCTCCGATAAACAAATAAATAATCCCGAAGATACCTATAAATGTTGAAATCAGTACTACAGCCGTCATATCACTTATATCTAAGATTTCACTAATATTAAAAATTTTATTAAATACGAGTGCACCTGAATACAGGACAACCGGCAGAAATGATACGACATATGTGAAGATGAATAGTAGAGATACCAATCTCTTAGTAAATGTATCAAACCTCATTTCAATAAAGTCAGATATCGTATCTACACCATATTTAAAATATCTTGGTAGAAACACAAGCGCTAATATAACAATAGCTACCGCTGAAGTTACTTCCCAAGCCATAACTTCCATACCAGCTCTAAAGCTTTGACCGTTTTGACCTACGATTTGCTCTGTAGACAGGTTGGTCATGATAATTGTAGAAGCAATGGTAAAACCAGTTAAACTTCTGCCACCCATAAAGTATCCATCAGCATTTTTCGTATTAATTTTTTTACTTTTTAAGAATGCATATAATGCGATTACTACAATGACTACTAAAAATGAAATTACTGCAAACATACTCATGATTACTCTCTCCCCTTGGAAACTTAAGAATACCCTCAGTCTGACATCGAACTATGTGTTCATTGGTATTGAGCCATGTACTCTTTTGCTTTTTTAGCGTATATAAAAGGATTTGCTACAGATGGATCTTGTTCTGCCTCAACTACAATCCATCCACTATAATCTGATTGATATATAAGGTTCAGAATAGGTTCAAAATCAATCACCCCATCACCAGGGACAGTGAACATACCTTTTCGTACAGCATCTAAAAAACATTGATTTTCTTTATCCACTACCTCTTTAATTTCTGGCCTTATATCTTTAAAATGAATGTGTTTAATGCGATCTACATGCTTATTAAATATTTCTATAGGGTTTTCACCAGAAACAACTAGATGCCCAGTATCAAACAAGAGAGAAACATTTTCTTTGCTTGTTCTTTCCATTAGTTCATCAATTTCTTCTGTAGTTTGTATACCAGTTCCCATGTGGTGATGATATACAATTTCCATATCTTTTTCGTGCGCTAGCTCGCCTAACTTTTCTAAACCTTCGATTAATAATTGCCATTCTTCTTCGGTGAAAATAGGCTTATCTCTAAATAATGCTTTATCTAATTTGCCTTGAATGCTATTACCTTGTTCTGATACGACAATCACTTTAGCTCCCATTTCATATAGGAAGTCTCTATGTTTTATAAATGCCTCTGCCGTTACTTCATACGGTTTTGATGTTAAATACAAACTTATCCATGCACTAGCAACCGATAAACCACGTGGTTCAAGATAAGACTTTAATACTTCAGGATTTCTCGGGTATTTATTACCTATTTCTGTGCCTTCATACCCAGCTAATGCCATTTCACTAATACATTGCTCAAATGAATTTTCACTGCCTAATTCTGGCATATCATCATTCGTCCATGCGATTGGCGCACATGCATATCGAATATTTCTAGTCATTCTGTTCACCTCATAACGTAATAACCTTCTTAGTTTCGATGGAGTTTTGCATAGCAATTGCTACTTCTGTACTTTTCAATCCATCCATCGCTGTAACAGATGATTGATTTTTATTCTTAATGGCGCTAACAAATGTATTCATTTCATTTATAAAAGCAAACCTAAATCGTTCCGGAAAATGATCTGAGGTAGGCCTCACTACACCATTTTTGTCATATAAAGTGACTAAATTCTTTTCAGGTGCGTTACCAATTCTAATCATGCCTTCCGTCCCTATAATCTCTGTTTCAACGTGATAGCCATGTTGTGCATTTCTTCCAGCTAAAAAATATGCAATTGTACCATCCTCTAACTCTGATAAACATGCGCCTGTTTCTAATTCATCACAAGCAGTTAATTCAGGTGCTGCAATATTATTTCCTAGGGAATAAACCGTTTTAAATTCTGAACCAGTAAACCATCTTACTAAGTCAATGTCATGAATTGACATATCTAAGAACAAACCACCACTAGCACTATTTTTAGCAAATTGTATAAAACTATCTAACCCTGAACTAGGATCAATACCATAACAACGCATAGCTGTAATTTTTCCTAATTCCCCTCGATCTACTGCATCTTTTGCATACAAATAAGATTCATCGAACCTACGCATAAAGCCTAATTGAAACACCTTATGTGGATGATCATTGATTTTATCTACAACTTGTCTAATATTTTCCAATTCTAAGCCAATCGGTTTTTCAGAAAATACATGTAACCCTTTTTCTAGTGCTTGAGTAATTTGGACTGCATGAAATCCACTTGGTGAAGCAATTACAACCGCATCTAGCGTATCGTTATCAAGCATGTCACTGTATGATGTATAACAATGTTGAACGCCTAACGCTTCATTGGCATATTCTAATTCTTGTTCAACTACACTTGCGACTGCGTATAATTCAGCATTATTTATATGTTTTACAATATTCGACGCGTGTACTTTGCCTAATCGGCCGAGGCCTACCTGACCTATCTTTATTTTTGTCATTATTTTCTCACCTGTCTTAATAATGTTTCGCTGTTTTCATGATTTCAGCTTTGTTTGAAAATGCTTCTTGTACGGCTTGCTTGTCGCTATGTTCCGAAACACCTACATTCCAAAATGACTCATATCCTGCCGTCATCGTTTTAGGTAATGTTTTAACTTCTATTAATGTAGTTTTTGCTTCTTTCTTAGCTTCTGCGATAGCTGTTTTTAGCGCATTTACATCATTTACTTTGTAAGTAACTGCACCATATCCTTCAGCGACTTTTTTATAATCAACATTTATTATGTCACCATTCATATCAGTGAATTCTGTACAAAAGCTGTCGCTACCGTTATCCATTTGTAAATTATTAATACAGCCAAAACCGCTATTATCGAATAAAATGATATTAATTTTATAGTTATATTGTAGTGCTGTAATCAATTCGGAATGCAACATTAAGAAACTTCCATCGCCAACGAGCGCATATACTTCTTTATTTGGTTCTGATATTTTAGCACCAACAGCAGCGCCGATTTCATATCCCATAGTTGAATAGCCGTATTCCATGTTATAAGTATTAAAGTTATCTGTTTCCCATAATCTTTCTAGATCACCTGGCAATGAACCAGCTGCAGCGACAATAATTGCGTCATGATCAATGGATTTATTGACCTCTATTAAAGCGTTCGTTTGGGGTAACTCAGTTTGTAATGATGTTACATATCGGTTTAGTTTCTCTTTATCAAAGTGTGTTGCTATTTCAGGTGCATAATGTGTATCATTGATATCGATGTTCGCTAAACGATTGCGCTCGTTGTTCCATTCTTGTTTAACATCACGAACAGTTTTCGCTATATCATATTGATGATTGTCTAATTGTTGTCTTAATCTAAGAATAGATACTTTCGCATCGCCAACTACTTGAATCGCATCTAATTTATAAGCATCCACTCTATTTACATTAATATTAATGATTTTGGCTGAATCAAAATTGATAGCTGTTTTTGAACTAGTTGTAAAATCAGAATATCTTGTACCGATACCTACAATGACATCCGCATCTTTCGCATAAATGTTCGCTGCTAAGTTTCCAGTTACACCTAAACCTCCTAAATTTAATGGATGCGACGCTGCAATTGTTGATTTTCCTGCTTGTGTCTCAGCCATCGGTATATGATGATTGTCTATTAGTTGCTCAATTTCATGTTGTGCCTCAGAATATTTAGCCCCACCGCCGACGATTAACAAAGGCTTCTTAGCAGTTTTAAGCACTTCAATCGCAGCTTCAATAGAACGGTTAGAAGGTTCTAATCGATCTACATAATGTATGCGTTTATCAAAGAATGTTTCTGGAAAATCAAATGCTTCTCCTTGTACATCCTGACTTAATGCTATCGTTACTGGACCAGCTGTTTGAGGATTTGTCATAACTTCAAATGCTCTAATGAGTGCCGACATAATTTGTTCTGGTCTCGTTATACGATCAAAATATCTAGATAAAGGCTTTAATGCATCGTTTGTAGTTGTCCCAATACTTTGAGGATCTTCTATTTGTTGTAAAACTGGGTCTGGTTGACGTTTAGCGAACGTATCTCCTGGAAGGAATAACACTGGAATGTGATTTGCTGATGCAGTGCCAGCTGCAGTAACCAAATTTGCTGAACCAGGACCAACAGAACTGGTTACGGCAAATATTTTTTTCCTTAAACTTTGCTTACTGAATCCAATTGCAGTATGTGCCATACCTTGCTCATTTTTGCCCTGAATTATTTTTAATTCTTTTTGATATTTAGACAAGCCTTCACCTAAACCAAGCACATTGCCATGACCAAAAATATTCATTACACCTTCTACAAATTTTATTTCTTCTCCATCAACATAAATGTATTGTTTTATTAAAAATTTAACGATTGCTTCACCCGTTGTTAATCTAACTGTCTTGACCACAATTCAACACCGCCTTATGATTGTTCTTTAATTAAGTTTTCTATTTTATCTATCGTAGGCATTGCTTCTGACGAACTATGACTACTTACAACAATGGCTGCTGAAGCTGCTCCATATTTCAATGCTTCTTCTACAGACTTCCCTTTAACGAGGGCATATATAAATGCCGCTGCATATGAGTCCCCTGCACCGAACGTTTTTACTACATTCGCTTTGAATGCTTTTCCTTCATAAACGTGACCAGCTTTATCAAATGCATATGAACCTTGCACACCATGCTTGATAACAACCAAATTAGGCGTTGCTTCAAACAGCAAATGACTAATTTCTTGGTCTGAAATATTCTGATAGCTTTCAACCATATCGAATTCATCTCTCGTACCGATAACAACGTCTGATTGCTCAGCAATTAATTCATAATAAATCGAAGTTTCTTCCTTGTTCACCCAATTATATGGACGATAATCCAATTCAAATATGATTTTTACATCATGTTTTTTAGCAATCCATAACGCTTTTAACACTGCTTCTCTTGAAGGCGATTGCGATAACGCAGTTCCTGAAATGAGCAAATATTCGGAATTCTTAATGTAATCTGGACTTACATGCTCTGGTGCAAGATATAAATCAGCTACATTTTCTCTATACATTAAGATGCTTGATTCCTGAGCGCTTTTTATTTCAGTAAAAGTTAAACCAATCTTACGGCCTTCTTCATCAATATGAATTTGTGAAGTATCTACACCCACTTCTTCAAAATAGTTTGTAATAAACCTTCCATGTTGGTCGTCGGATACGTTAGCAATAATACCAACGTTTAAACCTAATTTTGACGCGCCAATCATGATATTTGTTGGAGATCCACCAACGTATTTACTGAATGTGGCTGTTTCTTCCATTGGTCTGTTGATTTCTTTAGCATTTAAGTCTATTGCAGCACGACCAATTGCCACGATGTTTTTCTTATTAGTCATTTATTTACACCCCTTTTATTTACGGTCAATAATCCATTCATGATCTGGTTGATTATAAAATTTCCAAACTTTTTTAGGACCAGCCATGATATTTAAATAATAACCATCGTAACCATCTGGCACGGCTACAGGATGATATCCTTCTGGAACTACTACAACATCACCATTTTCAACCGCCATTGTTTCATCTAATGACAAATCATCGGTAAATACTCTTTGGAACACAAAACCTTTACTTGGATTCATTTCATGATAATAAGTTTCTTCTAATAGCGACTCATTAGGTAAATCATCCTGATCATGCTTGTGTGGTGGATAACTAGACCAATTACCTTGGTTCGTATAAACTTCTACTACTAATAATTTTTCGCTCGCTTCATGTGTATCTGGCAATATATTATGCACATGACGTTGATTTGAATATTTACCTCTATCTTCAACACCGTTTTCTTTTGCTGGTATCAATTTTGTTGGCCTAACTTCATCAGCAGGCGAATAACATAAAATCACTCTAGCATCTCTCGTTGCTTCAATTTTTATATTATGGTGTTTCGAAATAAACACACTATCTGTTGGAATTCTTTCAAACACTGAGTCTCTTGTCCCTAAGTCATTAAAAGCTTCATTACCATCTGATACATTAATCTTTCCAGTTAAAGCCACAATACATAATTCAAAATCCTCAGTTGATTCTTCGTAAATACCATTCTGTTTGATGTCTAGTACTTTTAAACCAATATAATTTAAGTTAATGTCGCTAGGCTTTAAATCGTGGATAACTTGTACATCATCACTGAGACGACGATGTACAGGTTTATTTAATAATTGAGCCATTATCAATGTTCACTCCTTAAAATTTAGGTTCGTCATGACGTGCTGTAACAACTTTTCTATGTGTATAGAATTCAATACTATCTTTACCGTTAGCATGTAATGATCCATAGAATGAAGATTTCCAACCTGAGAATGGGAAGATGGCCATAGGCGCTGGTACACCAAGGTTAATACCTAACATGCCTGCATCAATATGCTCTCTAAAGTATCTGATGGAAGAAGCGCTATCAGTGAATAAGCAAGCACCATTTGCAAATTCTGATTTATTCGCTAATTCAATACCTTCTTTTAGGTTTTTAACTTTAACTAGCGATAATACTGGTGCGAAAATTTCATCCTGCCATAATTTCATGTCAGGTGTGACATTTTCAAAGATAGTTGGTTTAACGAAATAGCCATCTTCTTTATTGTCTTCTCTACCATCTAGCACTAATGTTGCGCCTTCTTCGACACCTGCATCCACATAGCTTAGTGTTCTAGCTTTATTCTCTTCTCTAATTACTGGACCTAAAAATACGTTATCTTCCAAACCGTTACCAATAACGATATCTTTAGCTGCTTGAACTAATTTTTCTTTAAATTCGTCATAAACATTTTTTTCTATTGCTATAACTGCCGCAGCCATACAACGTTCACCCGCAGAACCAAATGCAGCTCCAATGACATCTTTCACAGCTGTATCAATGTCCGCATCATTCAATACAATTGTGTGGTTCTTGGCACCTGTTAAACATTGGGCACGTTTCAAGTTTTCTGTCGCTTTTTTATAGACATATTCGCCAACTGGTTTAGATCCTACAAATGAAACTGCTTTGATATGTTCATTTTCACAAATACCATTAACGACATCGTGTGCGCCATGTACAACATTAAATACACCTTTAGGGAATCCGGCTTCTTCTACTAATTCAGCTAGTTTATTTACTAATAATGGTGTTTTCTCAGATGGCTTAATCACAAATGTATTACCTAAAGCAATTGCCATTGGGAACATCCAACATGGCACCATCATAGGAAAGTTAAATGGTGTAATCCCTCCTACAACACCTACCGGATATTTATAACTTGTACCTTCAATATTTGTTGCAATACTTGATAATGAATCTCCCATCATTAACGACGGTGCACCAGCCGCAAATTCAACGTTTTCAATACCTCTTTGTACTTCACCTAAAGCTTCTGTTGTATTCTTGCCATTTTCTTTCGTTATGATTTCAGCTAATTCATGTTTATTGTCTATTAATAGTTGCTGTAACTTGAATAACAAACGCGCACGCTTAGGTACAGCAACTTCTTTCCATTCTTGGAATGCCTCTGCAGCCATTTGTGCTACTTCGTCTAATTCTTCACGTGTCGAAAGAGGTACTTTGGCAATCACTTCTTTAGTTGCAGGATTCAAAACATCCAGCGTTTCTGTACTCTTTGATTCTTTCCATTCACCATTAATATAATTCTTTAAGATTTCTGCCATTATAAAATCCTCCAATTATTTTTTGGTAACCGCTTACAAAATACTTTTTATTTTTTGTATATTTTGGTAATGTTTTGGTTACTTCTTGGAATAACTTTATAATATTCTCAAAATTGTGTCAACTTTTGAGTAACTTTTTCTATATTAGGTTGTGTATTTTCATGAAATTGGTTATATTGTAATAAATGGGGGAATTATATATGAAAGCTAAACGTATTTATGAAATTGAATCTTTCATAAAAGAAAATAAAACCGCTTCTATAGAAGAGTTGCGGCAAAGGTTCAATGTTTCAATTAACACTATTAGGCGTGACGTTAATCAACTTGTAGATATGAATATCGTTAAAAAAGTTTACGGTGGTATTGAAGTAATTGAAGACTCACATAAAGCCGTGGACTATAATAAAAGAAATATCGAAAACAGTAATTCTAAAAAATTAATTGGTGAACTAGCTGCTAATGAAATAGAAGCCAATGATATTATTTATATCGATACAGGTACGACCACAATCCATTTGTTAGATTATGTAGATAAACATCTGACTTTTACTATAATAACGAATAGCCTTGATATTATGAATAAAGCTTCACAATTTGACAATGTCACCTTATTTATTATCGGGGAAAAATATAAACCAATAACTAGATCATTTATAGGGATTGATTCTAATATGTTGCTAGAAAAATTCAATATTAATAAAGCTTTTATGTCAGCAACAGGCGTTAACATTCAAAACGGATTATCTAATTCTGAAATGGAAGAAAATTTAATAAAGCAGTATATTACTAGTAAAGCTACAGAAACATTTATCTTAGCCGATCATAGTAAAATGGGGAAATCCACTTTACTCACCTATTGTGATTTAAGAGATATTAACAAAATGTTTACCGATAAAATTCCTCCAAATAATATCAATGATTTTTGCCAAGAGCATAATATAGCTGTTTATTTTTAACGGTGGATTTCAATATGATAAAGCGCCATGTAACAAATCATTTATTACATGGCGCTTATTTTTAGTCAAAGTCATTTATTTCATGGACTCTGTTATCATCTTATACTCAAATATTATATTTTTTCTATATAGCCTTGGATTATAGAACCTGTACCAGTGTGTTTAATACCTTCATTACGATAAACCTCATGCTGTTCTAATTGATGAATCTTAACAGGTAAGTGTTTTAAATAAGCTTCGATTTCATCAATAGTATATAACATGGATTCGTCTTTAGGACCACCAGTGCCATATGCTAATTGTTCTTTTGAATAAAACTCAAAGTAACTATAACCCCCTACAACTAATGATTGAACGAGATTATTGAACATCTCTTGTTTGTCTTCATTAGGTACATGACCAAAGATATTAATACTGTAGTCAAATGATGATTGAGGCGCTAAGTTAGGTTTTGTTATGTCTCCATAATTTGCATCGATGTCAACATGTGCTTCGCTCGCTAATTGGTATTGTTTATTAATCCCCACTTGTGACATATCATAAGTCGTTATATCATACCCGAGTTTTGCTAGATATATCGCGTTACGGCCTTCACCTTCTGCAAGTAATAAAATTTTCTCATTATTGTCTGTTTGCTTTTTAAAAATATCTTTGACAAATGAATTCGCTTCTTTGCCATAAATATATTCTTCTGAATCAAATTTTTCATCCCAGTGATTCACTTTAAAGCCCCCTTTTTAAATTAATTAAAATACAAGTTGTATAATTGCAATCGCGATCAAGATACTAACAATGCTTTTTTGAACAATATCAGGTACCTTGGAACCTACTTTTAGTCCTATAGGCGCAAAGAGCATGCTCCCAATTATTAAAAATATTGCACTTTCGATAGGGATATAGCCTTGTATGAACTTAATAATAAAAGCCCCTATTGATGAGATGAAAGCAATGACGATACTGTTAGTCACTACTGTATTCATTGGCAGTTTGAATAAAACTAATAATAAAGGAATAATAATAAATGCGCCGCCTGCACCTACAATGCCTGACACTACACCAATCACAAATCCTACTAAGATAAGTAAAACAGGTCTGAATCTAACCTCTTGGGAAACAGATTTAACTTTAATAAACATTAATAGTAATGCAACTAAAGCGATTATTATATATATAGTGTTGATAAAATTAGCGTTAAATAAATTAGCTAGCATTGCTCCGAATATGCTTCCAATAACCATACCCCCACCCATATTCATTACAAGTTTAGGTGAGAATTCAGCTTTCTTTCTCGCTTTAAATGAACCGCTGAGTGTACTAAAAAACACTTGACTAGAAGTGAGACCCGAAGCAATATATGCGCTATAGACAGGAACACCTAATAATGTTGGTAACAACAAAATAGCTGGATAAATAATAATGGCTCCTCCTATGCCTACCAAGCCAGATATAAAACCTCCGAATACGCCAATCAACAACATTGCTATTATATTTAGCATGTCCATTATTTACTTTTTACTAATAAATTTACAGCTTCATTAATCATTTCTTGAGAACTTTCTCCCTTATCATCGGCTGCTTTTACACATTCTATTAAATTTTCACTTATAATAACACCCATCAAACGTTGGATTGAGCTCTTTGATGCACTGAGTTGTGTAATGACGTCTTTACAATCTTTTTCTTCTTCCATCATTTTAATAACGCCGTTTAATTGGCCTTGTATTCTATTGATGCGATTTACCATTTGTTTATTATAATCCATATTGGTTTCCTCCGATTTTAAATTGAATATACTTATAGTAATAAATTTATAGTAAATTGTCAAATACCCAACGGGGTATTTGACTCAAGTTATTCCCACCTGTTACTATACCCCTATAGGTATCTAGAGGAGGAAAATATGAAACAATATCAAGAAGAACATATTAACGAATTAAGTAAAGTAGAGTTAGAGCAATTAGCGAAAAAAGGACAATTGATTGATGTTAGAACACCAGAAGAATACAAATTAGGCCGTATTGATGGTGCAATATTACATTCTGCAGAAAATATTGACACATTCGCTAAGAACAAGGATAAAACTTATTATGTCTACTGTAAAAGTGGTAACAGAAGCGCTAAAGCAAGTGAATATTTAGCTAAACAAGGTTATGACGTTGTGAATTTAGACGGTGGTTATACAGCTTATGAAAAACAAAACATTAATCATGACGATGTGGTAGAAGAGAGTAATAAAGCACTCAAACCGAGCCGCAAACAATTTAATTTTAATGGTCTTCAGTGCCCGGGCCCAATAGTTAATATTAGTAAAGAAATTAAAAATATTGAAATTGGTGACCAAATCGAAGTGACCGTCACTGATCCTGGTTTTCTTAGCGATATTAAAAGCTGGGTAAAACAAACAGGACACACACTTGTAAAACTGAATGAAAATAACAATGAAATTAACGCCGTTATTCAAAAAGAAAAACTGCGAGAAATAGAAGTAAATCATACCGATAAAGGTACGACTATCGTTTTATTTAGTGGTGAGTTAGATAAAGCAGTAGCAGCAATGATTATCGCAAACGGTGCTAAAGCTGCCGGCAGAGATGTAACTATCTTTTTCACTTTTTGGGGGCTTAATGCATTGAAAAAAGCACAAGCAACTCATGTTAAGAAGAAAGGTATTGCAAAAATGTTTGATTTTATGTTGCCTAATACACCAGTACGCATGCCATTATCAAAAATGAACATGTTCGGTTTAGGTAATATCATGATGCGTTATGTTATGAAAAAGAAAAATGTTGATTCTTTACCGTCACTTATAGACCAAGCAATTGATCAAAACATCAAGTTAATCGCATGTACGATGAGTATGGACGTTATGGGCATTACAAAAGAAGAACTTAGAGATGAAGTCGAATATGGTGGCGTAGGGACTTATATTGGTGAAACAGAACAAGCCAGTCACAATTTATTTATTTAATAAACTAAACTATATTTTTAAAAAGGGAGAATTTTATGTTTTTTAAACAATTCTATGATAATAATTTATCTCAAGCATCTTATTTAATTGGATGTCAACGTACAGGAGAAGCGATGATTATTGATCCAATACGAGACTTAACAAAATATATGGAAGTGGCAGATGAAGAAGGTTTTACAATTACCCAAGCTGCTGAAACGCATATTCATGCTGACTTTGCTTCAGGTATTAGAGACGTTGCGGAAAAATTAAACGCAAATATATATGTATCTGGTGAAGGTAACGATGACTTGAGTTATAAAAACATGCCACAACAAACCCATTTTGTTAGACATCAAGACACTATTTATGTAGGAAATATTAAATTAGAAGTCTTGCATACACCAGGTCATACCCCAGAGAGTATCAGTTTCTTACTCACTGACGAAGGCGGAGGTTCTAATATACCGATGGGGCTATTTAGTGGCGACTTTATCTTCGTTGGTGATATAGGTAGACCTGATTTATTAGAAAAAGCAGTACAAATGAAAGGCTCAACAGAAGTCGGTGCCAAACAAATGTATCAATCTATAAATAGTGTTAAAGATTTACCAGATTATATTCAAATTTGGTCAGGCCATGGTGCAGGTAGTCCATGTGGTAAAGCTTTAGGGGCAGTACCGATATCTACGTTAGGTTACGAAAAAATAAACAACTGGGCTTTTAATGTAACTGAGGAAGCAACGTTTATTGAAACATTAACGTCAAATCAACCAGCCCCACCGCATCATTTTGCCCAAATGAAACAAATTAACCAATTTGGTATGAACATGTATCAACCATATAATGTTTACCCTAGCTTAAACAATGAAAGAATCGCATTTGATCTTCGTAGTAAAGAAGCTTTCCATGGCGGTCATGCGCAAGGAACTATCAATATTCCTTATAATCACAACTTCATTAATCAAATTGGTTGGTATTTAGACTATAATAAAGATATAGACTTAATCGGTGATAAAGCTACGGTTGAAGAAGCAGTGCATACTTTACAGTTAATTGGTTTTGAAAATGTAGCAGGGTATCGTTTACCACAAACAACAATCATGACATCTTCTATTCATAGCGCGGATATGACCGACAAAGAAACCAATGTGCTAGATGTGCGTAACAATGAAGAATGGAACCAAGGTCATTTAGAACAAGCGGTGAATATCCCTCACGGAAAATTATTAAATGAGAGTATACCTTTTGATAAAAATGATAAAATATACGTTCATTGTCAATCAGGAGTTAGAAGTTCGATTGCAATCGGTATACTAGAATATAGAGGTTTTACTAATATTGTAAACGTTAGCGAAGGTTATAAAGACTTTCCATTAGCATTGAAATAAATCTAATCAAGATTCAGGGTATAAAATATTTGGTTAATAAATAAAAGTCAATTTCTATTGAAATAATAAGATAAACAGGACTGATATAAAAATCAGTCCTGTTTTTTGATACAAAAAAAGCGCAAAAATCTCTATAATTTAAATGTCCTACCAAATAAACTAAGGAGAGATTATGCGCCTATCAATTATTTTATATCAAAAACACTTGGAATTGAAGACTCTAATATTATTTTCGACAATAAACTGAGAGAAATTGAATATAAAGGACAAAAGTTTAAGTGTTATTATGCGAATACGTAAAATTTTTGTATACGCATGCTTTTTGTGAAAGTTGTGGTGTACTACATAAAAACTATACTATTGTAAATATAGTATTAAAATAATAGCTAAAATATGGAACAAGATATCCTATCTTGCTAATATTTATAAAAATAAACTTATAAATAAAATAAATATAATACCTGAAACTGAAAGGACAGTTTCTAAAAGTGACCATGTTAAAAATGTTTCTTTAATCGTAAGTCCAAAATATTCTTTAAACATCCAAAATGCTGCATCATTTACATGAGAAAAGATTAAACTACCAGCCCCTATCGCTAAAACTGCTAGCGCCACATTAGTATCTGAATTTTGTACAATTGGTAATATAATTGCTGTGGTAGATATTCCTGCAACTGTCGCAGACCCTAATGCAATCCTCAACACTGCTGCTATAATCCAAGCAAACAGTAACGGAGACATTGATGTATTCGTAAAGCTCTCTTTAATTGTATCTCCTACACCACCATCAATAAGGATTTGTTTAAAGGCGCCACCACCACCTATTATAAGTAACATCATTCCAATAGGATATATTGAATTAGTTACTGAAGCCATTGTTTTTTCAATCCGTTTTCCTCTCCATAATCCCATAGAAAAAATAGCGAACATAACTGAAATCATCATCGCTGTCCCAGCAGTGCCTATGAAATATACAAAGTTTTCTAAATAGTTTATACCTTTGCCGTCCTCATGTCCCGTTATTAATTGTAAAACAGTAGATAATAACATTAATAAAACAGGTAACAATGCCGTAAGTACGCTTAATCCAAAGCTCGGCATATCACTTTCAGAAAATTGCTTTTGAGTTCCTAACTCTGAAATATCTCCTTCTTTTCTAAATGCAGAAGGCACAATTTTTTCTGCAACTTTCAAGAATAAAGGTCCAGATATAACAGCTACAGGTATCGCTATTATTATTCCATACATCAGTACTTCACCAATATTAGCATGTAGCTCTTTAGCTATAACTGTTGGCCCTGGATGTGGCGGCAAGAACCCGTGTGTTACTGATAAAGCTGCCATCATTGGAATACCAATTTTCAATTGTGATACATTAAGTTTTTTGGCAATAGTAAATACTAATGGTATAAGTAAAACTAAACCAACTTCTAAAAATAGAGCGATACCTATAATAAACGAAGCAATTATAATTGCCCATTGTGTATATCTTTCACCAAATTTTGAAATTAATGTTTCTGCAATTCTGCTTGCACCACCACCATCAGATAGTAATTTACCTAACATAGCGCCAAGCCCAAATATTAAAGCTATATGGCCAAGCGTGCTTCCTATCCCATTTTCAATACTTCCCATTATTTCTTCCAGAGGTATGTTTAGAAAAAGGCCGGCAATTACTGATGTAATTATTAGTGAAATAAAAGTATTTAGCTTTAAAACAATTATTAACACTAACAGTATCGCCACGCTAACAACGACACTAAATATAACTCCAACTAAGCTCATATTTACCCCCCTTAATGCTATTTACCATTCGGCAATAGAACCATCCTTATGTTTCCAAATTGGGTTTTTCCAGTTATGACTTTCTTTTGCTCGTTCCTTAATATAGTCTTCATCAATTTCAATACCTAAACCGGGGGCGTCAGGTATTTTTACGAACCCATTATTATATTCAAAAATATTTCTATTTTTCACATAATCTAATAAATCATTATCTTTGTTATAATGAATTCCTAAACTTTGCTCTTGTATGATTGCATTGTGACAAGTCGCATCCACTTGTAAACACGCAGCTAATGCTATCGGGCCTAAAGGACAATGTGGTGCTACTGCTACATCATACGCTTCTGCCATGGATATTATTTTTTTACATTCTGTAATTCCACCAGCATGAGATAAATCAGGTTGGATAATGTCTACATACCCATCAGCTAACACTGATTTATAATCATAACGTGAGTACATTCTTTCTCCAGTAGCAATAGGAATAGAAAAGTTTGATAAATTCTTTAAAGTATCGTTATGTTCTGGCAATACAGGTTCTTCAATAAATAACGGATGTAAAGATTCCAATTCTTTAAATAAAATTTTAGCCATAGGTTTGTGTACTCGACCATGAAAATCAATACCTATACCAAAACCGTCCCCCATTTTTTCTCTAATCGCACTGACACGTTCAACTACATCCTGAACTTTTTTAAAATCATCAATATATTGTAATTCTTCGGTTGCATTCATTTTAATCGCTGTAAAGCCTTTATCTGAAACCTTTTGGGCTTCTAAAGCAACATCAGTCGGTCTATCTCCACCTATCCATGAATAAACTTTTATTTTTTCTCTCGCTTTCCCACCTAATAATTGATGAACGGGAGCATTAAGGTGTTTTCCTTTAATATCCCAAAGTGCTTGGTCAATTCCAGCAATAGCGCTCATCAATATTGGTCCCCCTCTATAAAACGAAGAGCGATACATTTGGTTCCATAAACCCTCAATATTACATGGATCCTCGCCAATAATTTGATCCATCAACTCAGCTACTGCTGCTTTCACAGTGGCTGCTTTTCCTTCAATTACTGGTTCCCCCCAACCAGTAAGCCCACTATCTGTTGTTATTTTTAAAAACAACCATCTAGGCGGCACTTGATATAATTCATAACTTGTAATTTTCATGTTAATATCCTCCTATTTTATCTTTTTTATCAAATTTTCAGCTTTTACTTTAATTTCATTTAAAGATTTTTCATTAATTTCTAGACCACTTTTTACAATAGCACTACTAACGCCCACGCCAATTGAATTCATATCGATGTATTGCTTAATATTTGTTTCATCAATACCTCCAGTTGGTAACAAATCTATTTTATCTAGTGGCGCTCGAATATCTTTAATATATGCTGGTCCCATTTCAGATATTGGAAATACTTTTACTATATCTGCTCCTGCATTAACAGCGTATGTAATTTCAGAAGGCGTGAGAGCACCTGGAATTGAAATTATATTGTTTTTTTTTGTACAAGATATTACTTCTAAATTTGTATCTGGCGAAACAATAAATTTCGCACCTATATTTATAGCTTTCTGACAACAATCAGCATTTAGAACTGTGCCTGCTCCAATAAACATTTCTCCATTGTAAATTTCGTTTAAACTCTTGATAGACTCCAGAGCGTTTGGAGAATTAAGTGTTACTTCTACTAATCTAATACCTGCCTTATATAACTGTTCCACTATTTCTAAGGTATCTTTAGTATCATATCCTCTAATTATTGATATGATTTTATATTTCTTAATAGCATCAATGTTCATTTAAAATACTACCTTTCCACATCACTTAGTTGATGATTTAAAAATTGGTTTAATTCATTTAACGTTGGTAATCCATAAAAGTCTCCATAAGATGTTGTAGCTAAAGCCCCCATAGCTAAGGCATATTTGGACAATTGTGATAAATCATCAATATTATATTTTTGAATTCCATAAATTAAACCTGCCGCAAATGCGTCGCCCGCACCTATTGAATCTATTTCTTTAACTTTATATGCTTCTTTAAAGAAACTTTCTTCGTGATTTGCAAAAAACGCACCATTAGAACCGTCTTTAATAACTAATAACTTAGCATCTGTTTCTTTCACAATTTCTTCATTTGTTTTATTTCCAAATAAAATGTTTGCTTCGTTACTACCAGTTAATAAAATATCAATGTCTTTAGCTATTTTTTTATAAAATTTTTTGAATTCATTTTGGTTCCAAAGTTTTTTTCGATAATTAGGGTCAAATATTACTGTTATTCCTCTTTCTTTAGCCCCTTTTATTAATGATATTGTTGTTTCATAAGTAAGTTGACTTAAAGATGGAGTAATACCAGTAATATATAATATGGTTGCGCTTTCAAAAATAGTTTTAAAAAAATAGCTGATTTCATAATGATTTATCGCGCTAAACTTTCTAAAGTAATCTACACGAATTGTATTCGAAACGCTTCTTTCTTTAGTCATGATTCCAGTAGAATAATTATTTAAGCTAGTTAAAAATTGAGTACCTATCCCTTCTCCTCTTAATTGATATTGAATAGCATCTCCAACTCCATCATTACCTATAGCAGAGATAAATTGTGAAGCAACCCCTAATTTAGATAGCCCAATCATAGTATTCGCTTCAGCACCTGCAATATGAAACTGTGCGCTGTCTCTATGCATAAACTTACCATCATTAACTGAGAATACACCCATGACTTCTCCGTATGAAATTACAGTCAATTTATATCAACTCCATTTCTCGTTAAACCCATTGCTCTTGAAATAAAATAAGCGTTTTTCTTTATAAGAATTGGGATATCTTTATTTTTAATAATTCGTTCTTTTGGTCCTGCGCAACTTATTGCACCAACAACTTGTTTTTCATCATTCAATATTGGTGCTGCGACGCAATATAACCCTATTTCATTTTCTTCATCATCTAAAGCGTAACCTTGTTCTTTAAATATTAATAATTGCTTTCTAAGTTCTGTAAAATTATCAACAGTTTTAGGTGTTATCTTTTCAAAGTCAATGTTTTCAAAAATATTTTCCAACGTCTTTACGTTATACATTGATAAGCATGCCTTGCCTAATCCAGTAGAATAAATTGGTTTGTTAACCCCTGGTTGGGCTGCCGTCCTGATAGATCTATCACTATCAAATTTAGTTAAATAAATCATTTCATTGTTTTGAGGATAGGCTAAAAAAATGGTTTCATTAATTTTTTCATTTAAATGCTTAACGTACGTCAAACTCTCATTATATAAATCTAAATCTTCCCGAGCCCTATTACCTAAATTAATCAATTTATGTCCTAATAAGTATTTATTTTGATAATCTCTCCTTATATATTTAGAATCCAACATTGTTTTAAGTAAGTTAAATAAACTACTTGGTGGGATATTTAACTTATCTCCTATTTCTTTTTCACTCAATGGAACTACAGCATCTTTCAATAACTCTAAAATCTCAAACACACGTTTTGCAGATTTAACCATACTAATCCTCCTAATTTCATATATGTGAAACTCATATATGTATGTGAAAGCATAAGAATATAATCATATTATTTTTCAAATGTCAATAATTAACATTTTATTTTACTATTATATATATATAACACGTTATTTAATTATATTTTCAAAGGATTATACTAGAAAATTATATGATGCTTAATAAGATTATAATAAATTGTCCATTGTATTGGACAATTTTAGATTAAGCGCTTACAAAAAGTTAATATATACTGAATGTATGGAGGAGGGAATAATTTTGAATAAGGAGGAAAAAAAGAATACAGTTATAAATTTTTTACTAAACACCTCAGGATACACCAAGGCGACTGAATTAGCTGATTTATTATCAATATCTTCTAAAAGTATTTATCGTTTGATAAATGAAATTAATAATTCTACTACATGTAAAAAAATTTATTCAGCAAAAGGAAAAGGATTTTATATCAATCCTGATTTTAATAGTTTGGAAATTACACAAAATATTATTTCTAAAAATGTAAAGTTAGCAATGTCACCTATTGAAAGAAGAAACGAAATTATAAAGGACCTTTTAATAAGCTCCCCAAAACCAATTAATGTGAACCAAATTGTAAATAAATTTTATATTAGTGAAAGTATGTTATCAGTAGACGAAAAAGCCATTATAGAAACTATCCAACAGTTTAGCCTAAAACTCATTCGTAAAGATCGTACCCTGGTAATTTCAGGGGATGAATCCAATATTAGAAGTGCACTAATGCAAAGTATGGATACTTTATATTTAAATGTTGAAAAATTATCTAGTATTCCCAAAAGCATGGAAGAGAAAGATAAAAATTTTGTTTATAACCAAATAAGCACTATTGAAAAAACACTTAATGTTAACATCCCATATCCATATAATATTAATATATTTTCACACCTATATATTTTAATATTACGTTTTAGAAAACATGGAAAACATGATGTTAGAAATCATAAAAATATAGAGACTGATGAAAACACTATGGATTCAAGGTATTACAGAATTTGTGATATTATTATCAAAAATTTCGAGACATATTTATCTTCCAAGCTACCTGGCATAGAAAAAGACTATTTATATAAGTATCTAACATCATATCGAATAGAACATGATAAACCTTCAAACAATGAAAAAGAATGTGATTTTTCAGATGACATTATAAAGTTTGCTAATAATTTAATAACACCTTTGGAAAAAAAATTACATAGTGATTTTTCAAACGCTGTATTTCGTATTGATTTAATGAAACATATAAAGCCCATGATAAATAGACTAGATAACAATATTCTTATTAAAAATACTTTATTAGAACAAATAAAGTTTGAATATTCTGAAATACATTCTCAAACATCTCATATTTCTAAAAAATTAATACCAACCATTTCAGAAGATGAAATAGGATTTTTAACATTATATTTTGCTCGTGAAATAGAACGTAACCCTAGAAAAATCAAAACACTTATTGCATGTACAACCGGTATAGGTACTTCTGAACTATTAAGAGTTAAAATTGAAAAAAACATACCTGAGATTGAAGTAACAGATGTAATATCATCAGATACTATCAATAGTGAAATTATTAACGATATTGATTTAATAATTTCCACTATTTCCATAAAAGATTTTAACGTTAGGCCTGTCGTTGTCGTAAGTGCAATGTTTAATAAAAATGACCAAGCAAAATTAAAATCTATTATTCCAAAGTTAGGTGTTAATTATGAATGAAATTTTATTTGAATTAACGACAAAATCAAATAATGAGTACAAAATTTTAGGTGACATTGAGAACTTGCTTATTGAGGAGAGCATTGTTGATAAAAAGAATACCATGTTAAAGGACATTGCTTTAAGAGAGTCAAAAGGGAACTTAGAAATATATCCCAAAGTAATATTACCGCATATTAAAGAATCTTACATTTATAAAACTCGTATTATCTTAGTCAAAAACAATTCCTCACCTATTATGTGGCAAAACAGACTAATAGATTTAATTATTTTAATACTAATGCCCAAGAAAGCTGAAGATAGAGAGAAAAATTTAATAAGAAGTTTTATGAGGGACTTAGCAAATGAAGATTATATAAAAAAATTGATGACAAAGGAGTAATTGCATATGAATATCGTAAGTGTTTGCGCATGTACAGTAGGTATTGCACACACATATATAGCAGCAGAGAAATTGGAACAAGCAGCTAAAAAGCAAGGACATTCAATTCAAATTGAAACACAAGGAACGATTGGTTCCGAAAATGAGTTAAGTGAAGAATCAATAAACAATGCAGATATTGTGATACTCGCAGTAGACGTCAAAATATCAAATAAAGAGCGTTTCGATGGAAAAAAAATAGTTGAAATACCTACAGATTTAGCAATTAAATCACCAAATAAGTTAATTGAAAAAATAGAAGAAATTGCTGCAAGCAAAAGTTAAGAGGTGAAAATTTGGAACTTACAAATATCTTAGATAAAAATATAATTTTTCCTAAATCAAATTATACTAATAAAGATGAAACTTTAAAGAATTTAGCAGCCTCATTTAAAAAAGAACATTACATCGATGATATAGATGTTTTTTTAAATGATGTGTATAACCGAGAAAATGAAGGTGTTACTGGGATTGGTAATTTATTAGCCATCCCACATGGCAAAAGTAAAAGTGTTCAGAAGCCAGGCGTCGCAATTGCAACATTAAATAATAAAGTGGAATGGGAATCATTGGATAATGACGGTGCTCAAATAGTGTTTTTAATTGCAATTGGCACTGAAAACTCAAAAGACCACTTAAAATTGCTATCTCAAATAGCTAGAAAGTTAGGTAATGATGAAATAAATTCTAAATTACTTGGTGCTAAAAGAAAAGAAGAAATCATACAGATACTTACATCTTAAAGGGGATGAGGTTTATGAAATCATTTTTTTATAATTTAAATTTAAAAACACATTTATTAACTGCCATTTCCTATCTTATCCCTGTAGTTTGTGGTGCTGGGTTTATGATAGCTATAGGAATGGCATTCGGTGGAGATAGTTCTACCGATCTAACTAAAACAGGTTATTCATTTTGGGATGTTCTCGCTGTCATAGGAGGTCTAGGATTAAAATTATTACCTGTAATAATTGCTACAGGTATTTCTTATTCCATTGCAGACAAACCAGGTATTGCACCTGGTGTAATTATAGGTTTAACCTCAACAGCTGTTGGCGCAGATTTTATAGGTGGTATCATTGGAGGGTTTCTTACAGGATACCTTGTATTACTAATTATTCAATTCATAAAATTACCAAATTGGGCTAAAGGTCTTATGCCAATGCTTGTTATTCCATTTATCGCTTCACTCGTCGGAGGATTGATTATGGTTTATATCATTGGCGTTCCTATTGGTGCTTTTACACATTGGTTAACGGAATACTTACAATCGTTAAATGGCACTTCTAAATTATTCTATGGCTTATTGATTGGAGTCCTAGCTAGTATTGACTTTGGCGGACCGATTAACAAAACAGTATTTGCTTTCGTTTTGACATTACAAGCACAAGGTATTCATGAACCTATAACTGCATTGATTGTTGTTAATACTGCCACACCTTTAGGATTTGCTTTAGCCTACTGGGTTGCTAAAATTTTCAAAAAAAATATTTATAAACAAGTTGAAGTCGAAACGTTGAAAACTGCTTTTCCAATGGGGCTCATTGAGATTGTTGAAGGGGTTTTACCACTGGCATTAAATGATATAATCCGAAGCGTTATTGCAACTGGAATAGGCGGTGCTGTAGGTGGTGCGATTTCTATGGTACTCGGTGGAGATGCGCAGGTACCATTCGGAGGTTTATTAGTACTACCTACCATGTCTCAACCATTTACTTTTATACTTGCCGTATTAGCCAATGTAATTGTTACTGCTTTAGTTCTTACCCTTTTAAAAAGACCAATTGATGAATCAAATGACTTAAAAGGCGAGACAGAAGAAGATGACATAGATTTAAACGAACTAAAGATTACTTAAGGAGGTAAATTTATGGTGAATGCAAAATTTTCTCCATCATTAATGACGATGGACTTAGATAAATTTAAAGATCAAATCACTTTTTTAAATAAACATGTGGATTCATACCATATAGATATTATGGATGGACACTTTGTACCAAACATTACTTTGTCACCCTGGTTTATTGAACAAGTTAAAAAAATTTCTTCTGTACCAATTTCTACACATTTAATGGTAACCAATCCAACTCAATGGATAGATCAATTAATAAAAATTGGAAGTGACTATATTTGTGTACATGCAGAAGTTATGAACGGAATTGCTTATCGTTTAATCAATCAAGTACACAATGCAGATTTAAAGTTTGGAGTTGTTTTAAACCCCGAAACTAAAATTGATGCAATAACACCATATATCGATTTGGTCGATAAAATAACTATTATGACTGTTGATCCTGGTTTTGCAGGTGAAAAATTTATAGACCATACACTAGAAAAAATACGAGAATTACGTGTGTTAAGAGATATCAACAGCTTTGGGTATCTTATAGAAATGGATGGATCCTCAAATAAAAATACTTTTGAAAAAATTCAAAAGGCTGGGCCAGATGTATATATATTGGGACGGAGCGGTCTCTTTGGATTGAACGAAAGCATTGAAGCATCATGGTATGAAATGTTAGAAGATTTTAATAGAGCAAAGTCACAAATTTTATAACTATAAAACTTTAATTTCAACAAACACAGCAACAACCTATGTCAAAAACATATCTGTTATAAAAACACATCATTTATAATAAACTTCCCTTTATTGTTGATTTGTTAATAATAAAGGGAAGTTTATTATATGATGCTTTGGTCGAGTTAATGTACGTAATAATGTTCCTTGTTTTATATAGAATATATTTCTGCTTTTCGATAACGTTGTTAAATAAGAACTTATTTTTCTTGTTGTACTGAATATAAAAAGATAAGTAACTATAGGACCATAAAAATTTTTAACTAGAATTTTGGTGCGTCAAAACAAAAATATAAAATAATAGTTTGCCATAGTATGAAATTCTTAAAACTGCTTTATTATAATGCTGTCAGACCACCATCAATAACAAACTCAGCCCCTGTAGAATAACTAGCTTCATCTGAAGCTAAAAAGATAACCATATTTGATACTTCTTCTACTTGTGCTACACGTCTCATGGGAATCGTTTTTTTAAATTGTTCTACTTGTTCTTTAACATCTTCTTGCTCTAACATAGCGGTTTGGATAACCCCAGGATGTACGGAATTAACACGAATATTATAGGGAGATAATTCTCTAGATGCTGCTTTAGTCATACCTCTAACAGCAAATTTTGTATCAGTATATCCAATAGCGCCCCCTACTAAGCCGTTCATAGATGATATGTTAATGATTGAACCGGCGTTTTGAGATTTCATTGTTTTTGCTACAGTCTTGATACCTAAAAATACAGAAACCTGATTAATATTCACAATCTTCATATAACTTGCTAAACTCAATTCTTCTAAAGGTGTACTGTAAGTAATTCCTGCATTATTGACTAATACATCAATACGCCCCCATTTCTTAATAACTGTGCTTATTACATTGCTCCAATGTTCTTCATTCGCCACATCATGTTGAATAAATATAGCTTTTTCTCCGAGTACTTGTGAAGTTTGTAACCCTAGATCTTTATTTATATCAGTAATCACAACTTTTGCACCTTCATTTAAAGCTTTTTCAGCATGCATTTTGCCCATACCTTGTGCAGCTCCAGTAATAATTACAACTTTATCTTTTAATCTTTTCATTTTTCTATACACTCCTTATTTGGTTTAATTTATGTTTTTAACTTTAGCTATTAAGCACTACAGTGATAATTAATGTTTATCATACTTAAATATTAATTCACCATTTAAATCATCTATTGATGTATAACGAAAACCTAACTCTTCATATAACGCTCTTGCAATATCATTGTTTCTAACAATACTTAAATAGATTGTGTTTATATCATATTTATTTAAAACTAAATTTATCAGCAGTTTCATTGCTTCTCGACCATAGCCTTTACGTTGATGTTGTTCATCAATAAGGATTCGATCAATCCAAGTTTCTTTGTTTTCTCCAAAGCAACCATACATCGCAAATCCAACGACAATATCATCTTTATAAATTGCTACTGGATGCCACTGTGAAAATTTCATTGCTTCGTTCAAACAATCCGTTATTGTTTCTATAAAATGAAATTGTTTCTTAGCTATTTTTAAATTTTTAACTTCATTTATATTAAATGAATCAATACTTTCTATATAAATACTCATAATTCCTCCTCGTCTTCTCCCTAAAATTATTATCTTTTTGCTTATTTTCAATTTATAAAAAATTAGACATTTATTATACCGTTAAATATTTTACCAGAAAGATAATTACTGGTATATTAACATTACAATTTATTTTTAGGAAGGAGATAACATGGAAAACAACAATTTTTTTGAACTTATTCATAATGCCGAACTGTTTAATGATGCTACAATGACACTTTTTATGAAAAAATTTGATATGAACGTCAATATTTCACAGATATTGGCTCTATCCAAATTAAAAGAGGAGGGGCCACAAAAAACCTCGTCTCTAGCGCTTTCCTTAGGCTATACTTCTGGCGCTATTACTAAATTAACGAACAATCTTATAAAAGAAGACTATATAGTAAGAGAGCAACAAGAAAATGATCGACGTGTTATTTTAATTACAATTACTGATCGAGGATTAGATGTTTTAGAAGAAGCTCAAAAGCAAGGGCGAAACATGAGAAATGAAGTTTATTCTGTTTTAAACACCCAAGAAGTTGAGCAACTACTAAGCATACAAAAGAAATTATTTGAACGTGTAAAATATCTAAATACAGAAAAGAGATAAATATTTTAAATTTTAGAGGTGGCTTAAATGCATAAAAGAAAGTTACATTTTGCGTGGTTCATATTAATAGGACTCTGTGTTTCTGTAGGATTAGGTAAAGCAGCGTTAAATAATTCAGCGGGTTTATTTTTATCCCCTGTGTCCCAAGATTTAAATTTAGGTGTAGGAAATTTAACGATTTATTTAAGTGTTTCTTCGATTGTAACCCTACTGTTTCTACCGTTTGGGGGAAAGCTATTATCTAAATATAGTGCACGGTTAGTATTATTTTTTGCCATTGTTTTTCAAGCAGGTGCGTTCGCTTTATTTGGTTTAATGAATTCAATTTGGGGATGGTACCTCTTAGCTATACCACTCGCTATCGGCGGTGTTTTCATTACTGTAATAGGTGGTCCTGTTTTAATCGAAAGATGGTTTAATAAAGGGAAAGGACTGGCCCTTGGTATTTTATCAGCAATTGGAGGATTACTGGGTGTATTTGCGCAACCTATTATAGGCGCTTTAATTAGTCAGTTTGGTTGGAGAAATGCATACTTTATTACAGGATTAGGTGTTCTTATTATTGTTGCACCTATCATTTTATTATTAATTCGTAATTCTCCTAAAGATAAAAATACAAAAGCTTATGGAGATACAAGCACTGATATAGATCCCCATAAACAAATACAAAACATCGAAGGTATTGCGTATACTACGGCCAAAAAAACACCAGCTTTTTTCTTATTAGCCCTATTTTTCTTCATTATTACCGCCATATCAAGCTTTACAATGCATGTCCCTACTTATCTTGTTAATCATGGACAAAAAGTTAGTATTGCTGGCGCAATGATGTCTGCACTGATGGTGGGTGTTTTTGTCGGTTCACTCTTATTTGGTTATCTAACAGACAAGATTGGCGCAAAAAAAGTGGGTTTATTGGCTATGATACTAGGCCTAATCGCCACTATTTTATTGATTGCTATGCCTGATTTTATTGTGGTAGTAGCTGTTGCTTTATTCTTATTTGGCGTGTTTACTTCATCGATTGGAACAATAGCACCAGCGATGGCTTCGTCATTATTTGGAAGTAAAGACTATAGTCAAATTTATTCCACCTCGTCAATTGGCTTAGCCCTTGCATCTATTGTCGCTTTACCAGCTTATGGTTTTATATATGATATTTCAGGAAGCTATACCACGGGCCTTATTATCATTATTTTACTATTTTTGGTTAATATCATTGCGATTATTTTGGCTTTTAAAAATAAAGAAAAACTTGTTAAAGAAGGATATTGGAATTCTAAAAAGAAAGGTGATTTAAATGACTAGACTAGATAATAAAATTGCTATCGTAACAGGCGGCGCAGGAGGCATTGGTTCTGGAATTGTAAGAGCCTACGTTAAAGAAAATGCAAAAGTTGTTATTGCTGACATTGCTGAAGAAAAAGGGCAGGCATTGAGCCAAGAATTAAACAATCAAGGTTATGATACTTTGTTTATCAAAACAGATTTAAGTAATAAAGCATCATTACAATATTGTGTTGACCGTACTCTACAGACTTATGGACAAATTGACATATTAGTTAATAATGCTCATGCATCTCGTATGAATAGTTTTTTAAATATTACGGAAGATGATTTGAATTTGTCATTTAACACGGGATTTTACGCAACGTTTTATTTATGCCAAATGGTAATTCCTCATCTAAAAGAAACACAAGGAAATATTATAAATTTTGGTTCTGGCGCAGCTGTTAAGGGAGATAAAAATCAAGGTTCCTATGTTGCTGCAAAAGAAGCTATTCGTGGCATAACACGAGTGATTGCAAATGAATTCGGATCGTTTGGTATCAATGCTAATATTATTTCCCCTATTGCTTATTCTGAAGGTGTTGATCAATGGAGAAAAGATAATCCAGAATATTATAACCAAGTTATCCAAGGCATTCCTCTACAAAAATTTGGAGACGTAGAAAAGGATATTGGACCAGTCGCTGTATTTCTAGGAAGTAAAGATGCTCAATATATTACTGGACAAACCGTAATGGTAGACGGTGGTAGTATTAAATTATATTAATCATATAAAGAAAGCGTGATAAATAATGAAAAATAAAGTTGGTATTGTAACCGCAGCAGGTAATGGCATTGGTAGAGCAAGTGCTATCGCCTTTGCAAAAGCAGGTGCGATAGTTGTCGTATCAGATATTTCTGAAGAGGCAGGATATGAAACTGTAAGACTCATTCAAAACGAAGGCGGAGAAGCACAATTTATTAAGTGTAATGTAGCCGTAGAAAAAGACGTTAAAAATTTAATTGACCAAACTGTTAAACAATTTGGTCAATTGGATTGGGCACATAATAACGCAGGCATCGGCGCTCCAACGGCCCCAGTAACAGAAATTGACACAGAACATTGGCAGCGTGTAATAGATGTTACTTTAACTGGTACATTTTTATGTTTGAAATATGAGATACCAGCTATGCTTGAATCTGGTGGAGGCGCAATTGTTAATACAGCATCTACAGGTGGGTTAGTTGGAACACCTGGTTTAACGCCTTATATTTCTGCTAAACACGGCGTTAATGGGTTAACTAAAAGTGCGGCCCTAGAATTTGGCAAACAAAACATACGCATTAACTCAATTTGTCCTGGTATGACAAAAACAGCAGCTGTAGAAAATTGGAGTCAAGATGCAGAAGAACAAGCAAAAGCTTTTGAATCTGCTATTCCAATGGGCCGTATGGGCATACCGAATGAACAAGCGAATGCCGCAGTGTGGTTATGTTCTGAACAATCTTCTTTTATTACAGGGATCAACCTCCCCGTTGATGGCGGGGAAACTGCAGAATAAGATTTTATTTTTAGTTATTCCACATGAATAAATTTGTCAACGTAAGTACGTTTAAGGCTGTTAGTAATATCACAGTATCAGTTATTATCGATTAGATTGCGCTTATTATCTTGTCAGCAAATAGAAGCGATAATAGATGGTATATGCGAAAAAATAGGTTTTGATTTTTTTTAGCTTCACCAATTGATTTATCACTAAAATCTAAAAAATTTTTTGACGTTGTTTTAATCAACAATTCTTAACCTCATTAAACCAGCAAATTGTTTTAATTGATTTCTAGAGATTTTACACCCCTTTAAATCACCTTTATTTACGGTGAATTTGGTTATAATAAAAAATCACAAGAAACAATGCCTTTTAATCAAGCTAAAGAACGTAGAAGTATGTATATATTTAAGAAATGTTTATTAGCTAGAATGTCTTGGCATGGCATATTATACGACTTATCTATATTTAAAATGTTTGGCATTAAAAATTTAACTAACAAACTAAAAGTCGTGGCATTTAGCACGACTACACAAATATACTCAAAAGTTAGAAACCAAGAAGAAAAAAAACTTAAATATAGCTCAAAATCTAAAAAACTAAAAGCAAAAGCTCCTCCTGAAACAGGAAAACGTTCACCTTATTGTGTTTTAGTTCTTTATTTGCTTCTACGTATGTAATATTTTTATTAATATTATCAAAAGGTAAACTTTTGTTTAATTGCTTTGATATTTGATATCCATAATTTCCATTAACATCATTAACTATAAATTGGGAGTTTATTAATATTTCCCGGTATAGCTTTATATCCTGGCAAAAGATAGCTAAATCACTAAGTCATACAAGACACACATAAATATTGCTCTTTTAGCGTCTTTTGTTTTTATAAATTTTTATTTATCATAACTTATACACATTAGTGTAAATAGTAAACTATAAATTGTTGAAAAATTATTACTTTAAGAATAAGGTATTCAATGAGTTTCTATTAATAAAAAAATAGGTGGTTTTTAAATGAAAATTTCAAAGATAATTAATGCAAATATTTTAGATATGATAGATAACAAGCCTTATCTTGCTACATTATATTTAAAAGAGGGATATATTGATCAAATTATACCCCAAGATTCAATTATAAGAGATAATGAGGCACTTGATTTAGAAGAAAAATGGATTACACCAGGTTTTATTGACACTCATAGTCATCCCACAGCATATGGTACTACAAAAACAATGGTAGATTGTTCTGCAAATAAAATTTCTAATATAGATGAATTAATTCAGCAATTCAAAGTACAAAAAGAAAATTTATACAAAAAAGGTTGGGTTATGGGCTTCGGTTATAATGAAAAATCATTAGAAGAACAAAGACATCCTAATCGCTTTGATTTAGATAAAATTTCAGAAGATATTGCTATATGTATTATGCACTATTCAGGGCATATGGCTACTGTTAATACAAAAGCTTTAGAATATATGGGGGTTAGTTTGGATGACCCAGATCCTGAGGGTGGCTACTATGAGCGTGACCAACATGGCAAAGTTAATGGTGTATTAATTGAAATTCCAGCAATTGCAAAATTACAACGTGTTTTACCTGAGGCTAAACCAGAAGATACTATCTATACAATGAATTTAGCTGTAGATGACTATGTTAAAAGTGGTATAACTAACACATCTGATTTATTAATCGGAAGTAGAGGTTATATAGATTATGAAGGCGTACTTAAATTCTTAGAATCTCCTCAAAGAATTCGTACACGTTGGATGTTAAGCCATGAATTATTAGAAAAAGATAACAATTTAAAAAATATTCATGCTAACGAAATTGAAGAAAAGTTAAATAATATAAGTAATGGTATGGGACATTTAGGTGGAGTTAAATGTTTTAGCGATGGCTCTATACAATTACAAACTGCATCAATTCGTAATAAATACTTGGATGGCAGTGAAGCGCCTGGACCACTAATGAATAACAACAAATTAATTGATATATTTAAACATTTTCAAAAATTAGGATTTAATATCGTGACGCATGCTAATGGTGATTTTGCTGCTAAGTCAGTCATTAACGCTTATAAAGCTACAGCTGATTATAAAAAAACACCTTTATTAAATCGTATTGAACATCTACAAACAGTCACACAGGATGATATTAAAGAAATGGCTGAACACAACATTGGTGGTTCTTTCTTTATCAATCATGTATATTATTTTGGAGATTTACATCGTGATGTATTTTTAGGTGAAGATAAAGCACAAAATTTAGACCCATTAAGATGGGCTGAAGATGCGCATATGACATTCACAATTCATACAGATGCACCTGTTACACCGATTTCTCCTTTAGAATCAATTCAAATTGCAGTTAATAGGATCACAAAAAAAGGAAAAGTTTTAGGTGAAAATCAACGTTTAACACGTAGCGAAGCATATAAAAAAATGACTATAGATGCTGCTAAATTGAATAATACGGACGATTACGAAGGAGCTATAAAAAAAGGTAACGTAGCTGATTTTGTAATATTAAATAAAAACCCACTGGACACCAACGTAGTATTGAATGATGATTTAATTGAAATGACTATATGCAACAGTGAGGTCGTATATTCTATTTAACATATTTCAACTTATTGGAAGTCCATATGCTTCAAAAGAGACAAATGGTATAATATAAAAGTTGTCGTTTTACTTCTGTGTTTTAACTAACATGGAAGGAGGTGACACCATGTTAAACACTCTATTTGTAGCACTTGTAGCTCCTATCACAGTAGGAGTTATAATCACGTTGTTTTCACATTGGTTAAATAAACGTGATAAATAATTCGACGACGACATAACCAATACACCAAAAAGAGCCCGATAACTATGTCAGTAGTTATCGGGCTCGGTGTTTACCATGTAAACACTCTATTTGTTAACTACATTATAACATCATAATGAGTTATAATGCAAAACTATGTTAATACATTTATTTATGATCCACTCTGTCAGCTTTTTGTTTGCGTGTCACTCTGCCTTCTTGTTCTACTGAAAGTTTATTTAATTTTTCTCCGCTATTAGTAATTACTACAATAACTGTAGTTTCTTTATTCAAATCACTTACTTTTGAACGATTCATTGTCGCAATTTTTTGACCTTGCTTGATTCGTTGACCTTGTTCCACAAAGACTTCAAATATTTTTTCTTTAATATCTACTATATCAATCCCATATGAACTAAAATCTCTAAACCATCTTCTGTTTCCAAGCCAATTGCATGCTTCGAATCCGAAACTAAAGTGATTGTACCAGATATAGCCGCGCTTATCTCATTTGATAATGGTAAGATAGCAAAACCTTCACCCATCATTCTTTTAGAAAACACGGGATTTTTATTGTTCGATTAGGGTAGGCTCTAAACGAACAATAAAAACACAAAAACAAAACCGTCAGCAATTTAATGCAAACGGTTTTGTATATATAAGGTAAGTGCATTATTTGAATAACAGATTAAATACGTATAAAACATAAAATCACCTCATACCTAATAAGATGTGGGGGTTTAAAAAGCAGTAAGGTACTTATCATACTAATTTAATTAATCCTATTAGATTTTCTATTTTTATCCTTTATACTAACAATTAAAGTAATTATTACAGTTAACCCTGTTGCTAGTGGAATTAAACATAAATAAAAATTAAAGCCATTTATAATAAAAATAACAAACACTATTATAGAACTTATTAAAAAGAAAAGTTCAATACCTATACTAATTATACTTTCCATATCTCATGCAACTCCTTTTTACATTTCTAACTGACGAAATAGATTTGAGTTCGGTTGAATAAGATCTATGTTCACGCCTAAAGATTTTAAGTCATTTTGATTTGATGTATCTTCTCTATTTTAGTTTCAATGATGGAATAACTTTTTGATTGATCTTCCAATATTTTTCACTCCATATATTTCAAGTTTCTTTAATTATATCAGAAAATAAATACCCACCATATATGTGTATGGTGGAATAAATACTTATTTAACATAATCAAATTTTGTCTTAATAACGAACGTTTTAATGTTAAGTATATTCAGCCACGCTTTTATTATTTTCAATTTTGCTTTATTAGACTCATAATATTTATTAAAAACATAACATTAAAATTATAAAATTATAAAATATGGTGATCTTTTAATATATTCAAAAAATTTTCTGAGGGTTTATTTAAGTCAGAATTCTCACTCCATATTATAGCTATAGGTGACTTACTATTTTTCGCCTCATTAATATTAATAATACTAAAACCTTTATCTTGGAATAATTTTGTAAAACTCTCAGGGGTAATTGTATTGACACTTTCCCTTTTGACTAAATTATATAATAATGTTAAATCTGAACATTCACCAACCACATTATTTTTCATATTATATGTAGAGAGTAATTTATGAACTATATAATAAATACCTAATCCTTCCGTACTAGGAATTAATATATTTTCAATTTCTTTCAAGCTCACTTGATTTCTTTTTTTATATTTATCATCATTTGTCACAAAAACTAAATTTTCTTCATATAAGGGTATGACATTAAATTCTTTTAAATCTAAAGGGAGTCGAACTATTGCTAAATCTAATCTACCTTCTTTTAATAACTCTCTTAGAATATCTGATTCATTTTGATGTATTTTAAGCGAAATATTTGGGTATAGTTCATGAAACTCTGCAATAACTTCACTTAGCTCTTCTAATGAATAAGTATTAACTCCTATTTTAAGTGAACCAGTTTCCCCTTTTGAAATACCTTGTAATTGTTCATCAGTAGTAGCCATTAATTTCATAATTTTTAACCCCTGACTATATAACGTTTCTCCTGCAGTTGTTAATTCTAACCTTCTTCCGGTTCTTTTAAATAATGTCGTTCCTAATTCTTGTTCTAAAAGTTTTAATTGTTGACTCAGAGGTGGTTGAGCTATGTGTAACTTTTTAGCAGCGTTGGTAATACTTTTTTCTTCTACTATTGTAAGAAAATATGTAAGGCGTTTGAAGTTGATAAAATCACATCCCATATTGAAAAGATATAGATTGTATATATAAGACATATTTTTAATATACTTTAACAAATGATACGCTATTATAAATTAAAATTAAAGGGGATATTTACATGGAATTTGTTCAAAAAACAATAGATTTAGCTTATAACAATGTATTAAATGGAGGTCGTCCTTTCGCAACTATAATAGTAAAAGATAATGAAATTATTTCAGAAAGTCCTAACTTAGTTGCGCAAACAAATGATCCTACCGCACATGCTGAAATAGTGGCAATTCGTGAGGCTTGTAAAAAGTTAAACACTGAGCATCTCACAGATTGTGATATTTATATAATGGCTAGTCCATGTCCTATGTGTTTAGGAGCACTTTATTACGCAAGTCCTAAAAATGTTTATTATGTTACAACAAGAGAAGAATACGCGCCGTTTTATAGTGATGATAGAAAATATTTTGAATTAAATACATTTTATGATGAGTTTTCTAAACCTATTCAAGAGCGAAGATTACCTATGAAACAGTCTTACCATTCAGATGCGCTTACTCCCTATCAAAAATGGAAAGATTTAAATAACGTTTAAAGGAGCGAAAGATACATGAATACTTTTATACTAAAAAATATTAAAACAGAAAATACATTATGGAATGACACTACTTCCCATGTTAAAGATTTAACAAAAAGAAACCATTTACTTATTAAAAATGGAAAAATATATGCTTATATTTCAACTGAAGAATTACAAGCATATGATAATATTAAAATCATTGAAGGTGAAAATTTATTACTATTACCTTCTTTTAGGGAAATGCATTGTCATCTAGATAAAAGTAAATTAGGTACCTCATGGTCTCCTATATCAAAAGCAAATTCTATTATCGAACGATTTGAAAATGAACCCAATGAACTTAATAAATTACCTCTATCTTTACAAAAAAGAGCGGAAAATCTAGTGAAATTAGAGATAGATAAAGGTGTTACACATTTTAGAACGCACATTGATGTTCATTCAAATGTAGGCTTAGATTATTTAAATGAAACACGAAATGTAATCAATAAATACAATGGTAAAGCCTCATTCGATGTTGTTGCTTTTCCACAACATGGCCTTTTAAGGTCTAAATCAATACCAATAGTTGAAAAAGCGCTTAATAATGGAGCTAATATCATTGGTGGCGTCGACCCTAATTCAGTAGATAATGATTTCCAAAAGTCTTTATTTGAAACGTTTAATCTAGCAGTTAAATATGACGTAGATATTGATATTCATATTCATGATAGAAATGCTCAATTTGTTGAAACCTTAAAATATTTACTCCATTTAACAAAAGAAAGTAATTGGCAAAATAGAGTAACTTTAAGCCACGCTTTCGGATTAAATGATTTAGGTAATCAAACAGAGGAATTATTTAACCGAATGAGTCAAAATCAAATTCAAGTTATATCTAGTGTGCCTCTTTCTGGTGAAATCCCTCCACTTGAACAATTACGAAAACATAAAGTCCCCGTTTCACTAGGATGTGACAATATTTATGATAGTTGGAGCCCATATGGTGACGCTGATATAAAAGAAAAATTAGTTAGATACGGGGAGATTTTCGGTATTAAATATCATAATGAAATTACTCATTTGTTACCATTAATCACAGGTAAATCATTAGATTTAAGTAATAACGAAAATATAAGTGGATTAAACCTAGGTGACGATGCTAATTTTGTTCTTGTCGAAGCAGATTGTATTGCTGAATTCATAGCCAGACCCTCAAAAATTGTCTATAACTTCTATCAAGGAAAGCAGGTAAAATAAAATTGTTCAAAAAATTGTTATTAATTTTATTTTTTTCACCTATTATTTCATCTTGTTCAATAAAATCAATGGAAGATGAAAAGCAAACGCAAAAAGAAACACATGCAAAACCCACTAATATTTCAAAGAAAAGTATTATTGAGAGCGTTGAAAATGATGATTTAAAAAAACTGAAATATAATTATAAAAAATACAAATTTAACATAGATACTAAAAATGATGATGGTGATACATTATTACTGATTTCAATTAAAAATGACAATTTAGCAATTAGTAAGTTTTTAGTAAAAAAAGGAGCTAATATTAATTATCAAAACAATATTAAAGACAGCCCTTATTTGTATGCTGGGGCAGAAGGTAAAAGTGACATTTTAACTTATATGATAAAACATAGCAGTCCTAATGAAAAAGTTTTAAATAGATATGAAGGTAATGCGCTTATTCCTGTTGCAGAAAAAGGTCATTTAAAGAATGTAAGAATACTTTTAAATCAAAAAAATGTTGATATAAACCACCAAAATGAATTCGGTTATACTGCTTTAATTGAGGCAGTTGCTTTATCAGATGGATCAACAAAACAACAAAAAATAGTGGAATGTTTGTTGCAACATAATGCTGATTCGAATATAAAAGATAATTATGGTAAAACAGCAGAAGATTATGCTGAAGAAAATAACTTTGAAGAAATACAGATTTTATTTTCTAAATATAAGTAATATGGCTAGGTGGCATAATCAATGATTATCAGAAGTTATACTAAAAGAACCTCCTTTTTAAAAGGAGGCTCTTAACTGTTACATAATCAAATTTTATTTTAATAACGATGATTTTTAGTTATTTATAGTGAACTACTCCGCCTTTTATCGTAGTATGCAAAGAAATATTAGAGTCTACTATTATAATGTCAGCAACCTTTCCTTCTTTAATACTTCCAGTTATATCGTCAATATTTAGTAATTTTGCTTGATTTAAACTTGTTAAAGGCCACAAATCTGAAATAGAAGCATTTGTATACTCGACTAATTTTTTAAATCCATCAATCATACATAAAATACTCCCGGCTAACTCACCACTATTTAATCTGGCTTCAGGATACTTCACATTAACATTTTGTCCTCCTAAATCATATGAACCATCTGACATTCCTTTTGCTCTCATTGAATCAGTTATTAAATAAAGATCTTTGTTTCCTTTTAACCTGTATGCTATATCTATCGCATTAGGATGTGAATGAATACCATCAACAATTATTTCAGCTTTTAACTGTTTATTTGTCCAAACTGCTCCAAAAAGTCCTGGTTTACGATGATCAAAACCAGTACATGCATTATAGAAATGAGTAGCATGTTTAACTCCCAACTCTGCAAAATTATTTACCTGATCAAAGGTACTAGTAGTATGACCAATAGAAAATATAATTTCATCAGCTAATTTTTGTATAATATCATCAGCTTCTTTTATTTCAGGAGCAATTGTAATAATTTTAATTTGATTTTTGGCTATATTTTGAAAATGCTTAATTTTTTCAACAGAAATTGATTGAACATATTTAGGATTTTGTGCACCTACTTTATCCGGGGAAATAAATGGTCCTTCGAGATGCACACCTAATATATCTGCAGAATTTTTCCCATCTTGCACTGCTTGACAACTTACTATATTACTTAAAGCCAACTCAATATTTTTATTACACTGAGTCATAGTTGTAGGTAAGAAAGACGTTGTTCCTTCAGACAACAATTTTTTAGAAAGATATTTTAACCCATCAAAAGATGCATCCATCGTGTCTTCGCCATAACCACCGTGAATATGAATATCTATAAAGCCAGGTAAAACGTGATGCCCTTCTGCACTTAAGGTAGGTAAATCGCCTTCATAGGTGCCATTGTTTATTTCTTTAATATTACCGTTGCTGATTATTAAATATCCGTTTCTTATTAAATCATTTTCTGTGTGAATTATCCCGTTGACTATTGCATAATCCAATATTGTTTTCTCCTTTATTAATTATATTTTCGCTATCCCTAAAGCTTCATTATCAACTAAAACTTCGACATTACTATGTTGATTCAATATAGAGGCAGGTAATGATTCATCAATCTCACCTGTCATTAGTTTATTCAAAGCACTTCTTTTATTTTCTCCGAAAGCTAGTAATATAATTTTTTCAGCTTTTAGTATTGTAGAAATACCCATTGTTATTGCTTGGGATGGCACTTCTTCAATGTCGTTAAAGTATCTACTATTTGCTTTAATAGTAGAATTTTCTAATTCAATAATATGTGTTCTACTAGAAAAAGATGTACCTGGTTCATTAAATCCTATATGTCCATTCTCTCCTATTCCCAGTATCTGTAAGTTTATAGGCCCATTATTTTCTATCAAACCTTCATATCTTCTTACTTCACTATTCAAGTCTTCAGCATTACCATTTGGAATGAAAAAATTCTTTTCGTTAAATGTATCATTAAATTTCAAAAAATTATGATACATATAAGTTTTATAACTTTGATCATGATTAACTGATAAATGTATATATTCATCTAAGTTAAATGTTTTTACTTTACTTAAATCCATATTATTTAACTTTAATAAATCATTTAACTGTTCATATAAATCCAACATTGTACCACCTGTGGCTAGACCTAAAACACTATCTTTTTTTAAATCTATTTGTTTTATAACTTCTACAGCAGCATAAAATGATGCTTTTTTTTTACTTTCCAAATTAATAATTCTAACCATAACCACAATTATCTCCTATCTAATTGATTTTGAATTTCTTCTGCTACTTGTTGTACATGTGTACCTATTATTATTTGTGCTTCACGCTTACCATTTTTAGTTACTGCAATTGCTCCATTTTGTTTAATTAATTGCTCATTTATTATAGAATTATCATTTAATGATAAACGTAATCTAGTTGCACAATTTGAAATATCTTTAATATTATTTGCATTTCCTAAGCCTAATATTATGTTTGAAGCAGTTTCACTGTATTTACTAGCAGATGACTTTATATTTGAATCGTAATTAATATCTTTATCATTTTCTGATACTATAATATCTTCTCTACCAGGAGTATTTAGTTTTAATAACTTTATTAAAACTCTAAATATTACATAATATACAAAGAAGTATATTATTCCTTGCACCAATAACATTAAAGGTTTATTAGCTATAGGATTAACTATGGAAATAAGATAGTCTATTAAACCTGCACTAAAAGCAAAACCAGAAGTCCATTGAAACACTGCAGATATGAATAAAGAAAGACCTGTTAATATAGCATGTATTATAAATAATATAGGCGCAGCAAACATAAAGCTAAATTCAAGGGGTTCAGTTACTCCTACTACCATTGAAGATAGTGCTCCAGCCAACAATAAACTAGCCGTTTCTTTTTTGTACTTTGTCTTAGCAGTATGATACATAGCTAAAGCTGCTGCAGGTAATCCAAATATAGCCACAGGGAAAAAACCTGCCATATATCTGCCTGTTATTCCCTTTTCTCCAGATCCATTTTGGAATTTCACAATATCGTTTACTCCAGCTAAATCAAACCAAAATACTGAATTTAGAGCATGATGTAATCCTGTTGGTATTAATAGCCTGTTAAATAAACCATACAAACCTGCACCTATTGCCCCCATATCTAATATCCATTCTCCAAAAATTATTAAACCACTATAGACAATAGGCCAAATATAAAGTAATGCAATTGAAATGAAAATTGCAAAAAAAGCAGTCAGTATCGGTATTAATCTTTTACCACTAAAAAACGATAAAACCGTAGGTAATTCTTTCTGCGAAAATTTATTATATGTAAATGCTGACACCAATCCTACAATAATACCTATAAATACATTAGAATTATTTATAACTGAAAAACCTATATTTACATCGTTTTTAGAAATGCTTCTTAATTGAGCAACGCTATCAGTTGATAATAAAGTTGTTATTGTAAAAAAACCTACAACTGCTGCGAGAGCCAATGCACCATCATTTTTTTTAGCCATTCCTAATGCAACACCAATGGCAAACAATAGTCCAATATGATCTAGTATGCCAATCCCTGATTTCAAGAAAATTTCGCTAATGAAATTATTTCTTCCTAAAATGATTCTTATAATATTAGATACACCTACCATGATGGCTGCTGCAGGTAAAACTGCTACTGGTAGCATTAAAGCTCTTCCCAATTTTTGTAAAAAAGCATACATTTTAATTCACCTCTTGTTTTTATGTTAATATTATTATGTGCAACCGGTTGTACGTCAATATAAAATGTGAGGTTTAAAATGGTAACCATTTACGATATAGCTGAAATATGTAAAGTCAGTCCCTCAACTGTTTCAAGGGCTTTGGACAATAATACAAGAATTTCAAAAACTACTCGAAAACATATTAAAGAAACAGCATTAAAATTAGGATATATTCCAAATTTTAATGCTAAACATTTAAGTATAGGAGGAACAAATATTATTGGAGTAATTATGCCACATTCAAAATTAAATCATTATTATGAATTACTTATTAATGGCATACTTGAAAGTTGTGACCCTACAAAATTTCAAATTATTTTGCTTCCTACAAATTACAATAAGGATCTTGAAAGGCATTATTTAAACATGTTGAAATCAAAAGGCTTAGATTCAGTTATCTTATGTTCTACTTCTCTTTCTTACGATGAAATTGAAAAATACACAAAGTACGGTTATATAGTAAGTTGTGAAAATCATAACAATAAAAATGTGCCTTTAGTCTGTACCGAAAGAGTCCCTGCTTACGCTGAATTAATACAAAGTTTTTCATCATATGGTTTTGAATTTAGTATGACCTTTACTAGAAATTACAATTCTAGTGTCGGGTCAAATGAAGTTTACTCGTATTGTTATGAAAACTTTTCTAATTTTAATTTTGAAAATGTGGTTACATATTGTAGAACCTATGATGATGGTATTGAAGCTGGAAGGTATTTTAGTAAAAATAATAATATCAAATTAATATTTGCTAATAGTGATGAAATAGCTTTAGGAGTTGAAAATTACTACAAAATGACTGAAAATCCTAATGTTCCATTAATCGTTGGGCAAGATAATACAATCATTAGTAAAATTTCTAATTTACCCTCAATAAATTTTTTTATGGAGCAAATAGGAAAAGAAGCTTATCGTTTCTGTGAAAATAAAATATTTGAACAAAAAAAAATAAAAAGTTCAATCACTAACTTATAAAACTAAACTATGTTATTGAAGTAGACAATGATATCCTTGAATTTTTAAACAAGGTAGACTTCAAACATACAAAAACAGACTTTCTTAATAAATTGAGAAAGTCTGTTTTATAAACGAAGGTTAGGATTTCGACTAATAACAAATTTTTGAGGTACGAATTATTTATAACTTAATTATTTAATGAATTAATTATATTTATTTGTTTTTCATCTCTATAAGATGCTAATTCAGGAATTGACAATTGCTTGTAAGCTTCATTTACCATATTTATAAGTTTTTCTATGTTATCTTTATTTAATTCAGGATGACCTAGCTGTTTCCATAATTCAGGCATATTTTTTCCTAAATGACTCATAAAATCTTCAAACCCACCTTCTCCCCCACCCAGATGAAATGATAAGAAAGGACCATCAGCTGCCCATCTTAAGCCTAATGAACTGTCAACGACTGTATCTAACTCTTTAGGATTAACGACACCTTCTAAGACCAAATTTATACATTCTTGAAATACTGCTGCTTGTAAACGATTAGCTACAAAACCGTTAATTTCTTTTTTTAAAGTAATCGGTGATTTACCAAGTGATTCATAAAATTCTTTTGTTTTGTTAAGTGTAAGTTCAGAGGTTGCTTTTCCAGGTACAATTTCTACTAAAGGAATAAGATGCGGTGGGTTAAAAGGGTGACCTACGCACATTCTCTCTGGATTCTCCATTTTTTCAGAAATAATAGATGCTGGTATAGAAGAGGAAGAAGTTAAAAATACGGCCTCTTCATCAGCGTATTCTTCTAAATTTTGGTAGAGATTTTGCTTGAATTCTATATTTTCTGGTCCATTTTCTTGTATTATTTTTGCACCTTTTACAGCTTTAGATTGATCTTTTTCAATAATTAATTTTTTCAATAATTCATTTGTATCGTAACCTAGATTTTTTAATGTAGGTTCTATATCTTTAATACCATTAATCACATCATCTTCTAATGTTTTACTAATATCATTAATTCTAACTTCATATCCATTAGCTAAAAATAAAGCTGCCCAGGATGTTCCGATAACTCCTGCTCCAATAATTGTTATTGGATTGAATTGTTTAAGGTAACTCATGAATAATCCTCCAATATAAAATAATTTTTATAAATAGTTATGAATTACTTCGGGACGGCCTAAATATAAATCAGCAATAATATGTTGTCCATCTACGATTTTACGCACTGGAAAATCTGCTAATGGTGCCATAATATGTTCAAACAATTGAAGTCTTACAGGCGAACGGTATGCTTCTTTCACTTCAAAGTTAGTAATTTGACTTCGTGTTAACTCACTTTTAATAAGTTGACCGTCGTAATCACACATTTGTTTTAACATAAATTGAGGTTGAGAAATTATAGAATCAGCTTCCTTATTTTCCATACTAAAGTGTTTATAACCCATAGTAGTCTGCGCTACTCGTATTGATCCGTAATCTAATGTACCAACTATAACATCGTTATCTACGTAAAGATTAGGTTGACCAGCTTTTTTAGGAAAAGATGCAATTTCTCGACCTGATGCTATAGCTCCTTGGTTATCTACATACATACTTAAATAAAATTCACCTTTTTCTCCTTTATATTCGACAGGAATAACTTGTCCTGCCTCCATATAAGATCCCAGTCCTGTACTATCAGGCATGTTGATAATTTCAAATTTTATTAAATTACTTGTAACCTTTAAAGGTTCTGGTACTACAGCTTGTAACGCTTCTACATCAGTTTCATAAACAACATTTATATATTCCCTATTTCTATAAAATGGATTAACTTGTGGGAAAACAGGCGCATTAACTGGGGTTGCCATTAGATTTTTGACATTTTCTTGTTTCATATTACTTCACCTCTTAAAATTACATTAATTTTTTGAATTGTTGTAGAGTGTTATCAAAATTCGGAAGTGTTCTCGATGTTGATGCACTTGATACAGTATCAACTATTATTTGATTAAAAGGAGTAGAAATATTATTTTTATTTCCTACAGATACAACTAAACCATTTATATAATCAATTTCAGTTTCTCTATCTTTTCTTAAATCTTGAAGCATACTCGCTTCAAGTTTTCTATTAGGTTTTATAAGATCATTTAATTTATCAGAATGCTTAAGGTTTTCAAAGATTTCTATTGAATGATGACCCATATTCGCGAATTGTACATTATTAGCATGTCCTACTTTTATACATTCGTCTACAATATGCATAGCTGCAGTAAATGCAATTCTATTATCTAATATGTCGCCATATGTGCAATTCAATGCTGCAGATAAACCGCTAAATGCAGAATTAATCAATAATTTAGACCATTTTGTTCCCATTAAATTATCAGATAGATGTACATTACCAATACTATCTAACACGTTTTTAAGTGTTTTTAGTCTATTAGTTATTTCACCATTAAGTTCACCGATTTGAAGTGCATAATTTTTAAAAGCATCATAATCAGTAGTTAATTCTGAAACACTAGGCCCTTTAAATGTAGCTCCGAATTCTACAGAACCTGCAACAATATTTTTTCTAGGTATATACTGTTGTATAACTTCTTCTGGAACGCCATTTTGTAAAGATAATAATACACCATCTTTGTTTAAAATAGTTTTGATTAATGGTAAAACTTTTTTATTATAAGTTTGTTTCGTTAATAACAAAATTAAGTCGTAAGTTTTATTAATTTTTTCTGGCTTTGTGGCATTAACAGAGATATGAAAATCAGTAGTTCCTGTTATACTTGCGCCTAATTCATTCATTGTTTCAACATGTTCTTCAAAAGTGTCTATAAGATCGACAGTATGTTCAGATGAAGATAAATATGCCCCCATAATCGTTCCTAAAGATCCTGCTCCATAAATTGCTATATTCATTAACTATCACCTCAATTACTACCCTACACCTCTGAATTAATATATACTAATACATATATTTTATAGATATATAAGCTACAACTTATGTAATAAAGGAGAAATTTTTTGGAACTCTTACATTTAAAGTATTTTCAATGCGTAGCCAAACATTTAAATTACACTAAAGCTGCTGAAGAACTTAAAATTAGTCAACCTGCTTTAAGTATGATGGTTAAAAAATTAGAACAAGAATTAAAAATTGATTTGTTTTATAAAAAAGGACGAAATATTTTTTTGACGGATAATGGAGAAATATTATTAAGATCAGCAGATAATATTATGAATGAATTAAATAAGGCAGAAGATTTAATTTACAAAAATGAAGAAACCAAACAAAATACGATTAGTTTTGCTTCTTCACATAGCCGTCTTATATCTGATTTATTTGATAAATACATTAAATTTAATCCACGATATATGTTTAACTGTGAAATAGAAACAATGGGTCAAATCACTCAAAAATTATTGAATTATGATATCCAATTCGCTTTAAGTTCAATGAAAATATCTCACCCTGACATTAATAGTCATCCAATTATTAATGAAGATATTGTAATTACTTACCCAAAGCAATATGATGATAAAAAAGCAAATTTTATATACGATAATAAACTGTATAAAACATTTATTTTTCCTTCTCATAATGACGATTATAATACTTTGATAAAAAATAAGCTGAATAATATGAATGTTAATATTAATAATATTACATATGTTGATGATACTTTTATTAAGTCTATAGCAAAGCAAAGACAATATTTTGCTTTTATACCTGTAAGCATGTGTAAAGAGTTGAATTTGCCCTATCTTAAACAATCAGATTTAATTATTCATACTTTGATCTACTTATCTTCATCAAAACAAAATATATTAAACGAAGCAAATTCAGATATGTATCAATTTATTGAAAATTATTTAAAAACACATAAACATGTTTATGTCGTTTAGATAAAATAATTACCTTTATTATCAAAATCAACATAAAGGAGTAGACAAATGGTAAAAGAAACGCTCGATATTTTTAAAAGAGGGTCTTTTTAAAAGAAGCCTCTTAATGGTTTTACGATCAAGTTTTTTCTTAATAACGAACACTATTAAGAAAAAACTTAATTGTTTGTTGGTAATGTTATATTTTTAAATTCTTGAATAAAATATATACTCATAGAAAAATCTCAAAATACGAAATTTTAGAAATATATTAGTCTATATTTCTAGTAGGTGTATATGATTTTCCTGAACTTTCAAAATACATTTTTGAGATTTTTCGTTTTTTTTCTTTGTATCGTAAGTACATTAATATAGTTGCAATGATCCATATTGGTAAAAAGTACACCGCTCTTCTCGTTTCGTTTGAAAATAATAATAATACAAAAGCAAAAAAGAAAAATGCTAGGACAATATAAGCAGCGTAGTGTCCGCCTTTTAATTTGAACTTATTTCTTTTATGTTCATCTTTATTTGAACGAGCGTATTTAATATAAGAAATAATAATTAGTACCCATACTAATAAATATAATACAGTTGATACTGTTGTTATATATATAAATAGTTTTATTGCGTTAGGAAAAATATAGTTCAACATAACAGCTATCAACAATATTGATGTTGAAATAAACATAGCAATATGTGGAACACCATGTTTATTAGTTTTTGCCATGATTTTTGGCGCTTGTTTTTCTTTTGATAAACCGTATAACATTCTACTGTCAGAGAATATACCACTGTTTGTTGCTGACGCTGCAGCAGTGATAACAACAAAATTAATTGCGCTAGCCGCAAATGGAATACCTAAAATTGCCAAGACTTGAACAAATGGACTATTATCTGGTGATATCTTATTCAATGGCATAATTGACATGATAACAGCTAAAGATCCAATATAAAAAAGTAATATTCTAATGGGAACACTATTTACCGCTTTAGGTATAGATTTTTCAGGATTTTTCGTTTCACCTGCTGTAACTCCAATCAATTCAATACCAATAAATGAGTATACTGCCATCTGAAATGACATTAAGAACCCATAGGGACCGTTGGTAAAAAAGCCATCTGTATAAAGATTACTAAAGCTAGCTGTTGTTCCATAACTATTTATACCTAAAAATATTACTATAACGCCAACAACTATCAATGCTATAACTGTAATGACTTTAATCATTGAAAACCAAAATTCGACTTCTCCAAATAATTTTGCTCCTAATGAATTAAAGACAATAAGTAGTAACACAATACACAATATTGTTAACCAATTAGGAATTGCTGTAGACCAATAATTAACATAACTTCCCATTGCTGTTAAATCAGACATACTTGAAGTAATCCAACTTAACCAATATGTCCAGCCAATTAAAAATCCAGCATAAGGACCTAATTGGTTATTGGCGATATCAACAAAAGATTTATATTTAGTATTACTAAGTAAAAGTTCACCTAATCCTCTCATAAACATAAATAAGATAAAGCCAATTATAAGGTATGTAATAAGTATCGAAGGACCTGTTAGTGATATTGTTTGCCCAGATCCTAAAAAAAGACCTGTTCCAATAGCTCCTCCGATAGCTATTAATTGTATATGTCTATTACTTAAACCTCGTTGAAGTTCATTTTTCAATGAAGTTCCCCCTTTGTTATTGTAAGCGATTTCCATTTATATTATGGTACTTTAAAACATTTTTCAATCATAAACCTATTAAATGATATTTTAATAATATTTTTAAAAACGATATATAGCGGCATTTATTTTTTGTGCATTGCGAAAATATAAGTAATATAACCAGTTTACATAATCTATAAATTATCAGATATTATGAAAGTAGTATATATACTAACCTTTCGTTTATATAGTATGTTCGCTTTATCGTTTGTTAATAATAAGGAGGAAAAACTGCCTAAAATAGCCATACCTATTTTAAATATTAATTTGCAAACACAAAAGATTCTATACTCATTACACTCCCATATATTTTTCAGGTATTTTAAGTTCTGCTATTGGAGCTAAAATAACGCTTTTAGATAAAAGTTAGTTACTGATAATAATATTAAAAGTACAAAACTGGAAATCATATCCACTAACATTTCTATAAAATTTATGAAATTATTGATGATAATCGTATATTAGGATTTGAATATTATGAATACTTTCCTTCTAAAGTGTGAGAAAATTTTGCTCATTCTTTAAAATTTATATAGCAATCGTTATTAAAACAAAATTTAATTATGAAACGATTAAGAGACTCCTTTTAAAAAGGAGTCTCTCTTAATATTACTTCTGATAACCATCAATTATTTAAACTAATAACTATCATGTACCTAACACCCATTATATATACATGTACAGTTTAAATTCTTAAATTTATCTGAGATTTCTATACATTATAAAACGCAATTGTTGGGAGATTAAAAGCTAATATATTAACTTAATTTCCATTAGTTATCATTTATATTTAATGTAAGGTTAACGTATTGATAGAACATTTGTAAACGAATACTCTAATCATAATAATCAAAAAATATTTACAATTAAATTAAACTTGTTAGAGTATTATTTTTTTGAATAAATGCTGATTCTATATTAGTTAATTGATTCACAACTTCTTTAAATTGTTTTGGGGTGAAGTAATTAATTAAATATCTTTCTATGCTTTTTGTTAATAATAATGTTATTGTTTCTAATAATATTTCTCCTTCCGATGTTAATCCTACTAATTTAATACGTTTATTATCAGAATATATACATTGCACATAACCTTTTGTTTCTAATTTTTTTACACGTTTTGATGCTGCTGTTTTATAAACACTTTGTTTATCTGCAAGTTCATTAACAGTAATTTTTCTTTTAGATTGGATTAAGATCATAGCTTCAATTTGTTCACAAGAGAGTAAATTATCTACTTTGCTAACTATTTCTGAAATATCTTTATTAATATGCATTATGACTAAATAAAATTGTTTTATTATTATTTCCCAATCTTCATTTGAACTTTTCATATTAATCTCCTCATTAAAACAAATTATATATCTTTAAAGTTTATTCAATAACATTACTTTCTTCTGCTTTTTCCGTTGCTTTTCTCATTATTGGATCTGTAAACGGTTTAAATATAACACCAATTAATAAAAATCCTATACCATATAATGAAAGTATCGATAATTTTTTAGTTAAAATTTCAGGTACGGGTCCTCCAACTGCTTCTCTTAAAGCGTCTATTGAATAAGAGAAAGGTAAATATGGGTGAATAGATTGAAAGAACTCTGGTGTAACTTCGATAGGGAAAGTACCACCACCACCTGCTATTTGAAGTACAAGGAATATTATTGCAATTGCTTTCCCTGGGTTCCCTAACAATGAGACTAAAGTGTATACGATTGAAATGAATACAAGCGATGAGAATACTGATATCGTAATAAACCATACAATAGATTCAACTTGCGCTTGCAGTATCACGATATCTCCAATTGATACGATGAGTGCTTGAATGACACCCAACATGTAGAACAACCCACTCTTTCCTAAATATATTTCTCTTGTTGTTAGATGTGGCTCTAATGATTTATGTTTATTATCTGTTGTTAATAAACTTACCAGTAATAAAGCTCCAACCCATATTGCTAATGCTGTGTAAAATGGTGTACTCGCTGAACCATAGTCTTTCACAGGAAAGATATCTTTTTGATCTATATTAATTGGATTTGCGATTACATTAGCTTGTTTTTTTAAATCATTTTTCAATAGATCTACCATTTTATCCACTGCATCGTCGTCTTCAATCTCACCGAACAGTTTGTTTGCTTTTGCTAGATCTTTTTCAACATCTGGCAATTGGTTCCGTGCAAAATCTGCTAGATTGTGCAAGCTTTCTTTTGCACGTGGTTGATTTGCATCTAAAATATCTACTAAATTATCATAGCGATTAAACAGTGTAGGTATTGTATTATTTACAGTCGCTGTTGTATCAGATAACTGTTGTTCTAAACCTGGCAAGTCATTTTCAATAAATGATGCTGCGTCAGAAACACTTTGTTTGAATTGTGGATAATAGTTTTGTGCAATAGCCATTGCATCCATATATCTTTGTTCAATGACTGGTAGCGCACTTTGAATCCTCTCGATTCTATTCTTACCAGTAGTTAAAATACTTTCTCCTGAATTTATAACTTGATCAATTGTGTTTAATTTCGATTGAACAGTTGATAGTTTTAAATCGCCCTCATTTAATAATGACATCACGTCATTAGATACATCTAATAATTTTTGGTTTAGTTCTGACTTAATATAGTTTCTTAAATCATCTAGGCTACTATTTACGCGTGGAATTTCTTTAAGTAATTCTACTGCTTCTTCTTTACCAGAGCTTCCATTCGAAAGTGCTTCACTAAGTTGATTTTGTGTCTTAATTAAATTATTAATTCTATTATTTGCTGATTCTAATTCCTTAATCTCGTTAGAAAGATCTACATTTTCTTTATCTTCGAGCTCTGATAATACATCTATAAATTGTTGATTAGATTTACTTGTTACTTCAAGTCTAGATTTAATATTATCTAAAGTTTCTTTGAAATCTTTTGGCTTATCTGTAGATATGGTACCGTATATGACATTTTTTAGCGTATTAATATCTTCTTGGCTACTTTCCGCTTGTTTGTCGGCATAATTGGATAAAGATAATAATGATCTTGAGAGTGAAGATTCCATTGCATTTATATCTTTATTACTTAATGTTGTTCCATTTTGACTATTTTCAGCATTTGCATTATTATCATTACTTATTTGTGAAGTTTTAATATTTGAATAATTATCTGATCCTTTAGAACTTTGTTGCTTAGTTTCAACATTTTCTTGTAATCGTTTATTAGCATTTTGATTTGCTTCTTGAGCATTATCAACGACTCCTTGATACCCTTCGACACGCTGTTTCACTGAAGGTAAATATCCTTTCGCCTCATTCAGACCTTGTAGCCCTGCGTCAATACCTTCGCTTGCAACGTCTACACCACGATTAATTTTTGGAAAAGATTCTGGCACATCATTAGATGCAATATTCAAGGCATTTGCAATATTTGGCATATAGTTGTTTAACGCTAATACCAATTTAGCTCGTTCGTTTAACGCCGGAATGGCTGCATTAACTTGGTTTAATTTATCTGCTGCATCTATTACTTCTCTTTTATGTGTATCTAATGCTCTAAATTTATCAGCGTAATTGTCAATTTCATCCTGATTTTCATCTAAATATATTATTTTATCAGCTAGATCATTAATTTTGGGTATAGAATTATTTGCTTTAGATACTGCATCTTCAATTTTATTTATAGTTGGAATTTGTTCCTCAAGTTTCACACCAAATCGGTTTGCTTCATTTAATAATGCTTTGGTCACTGTCTCATTAAATTGATCATTTGCTTTTTGAACAATGGCGCTCGTGCCTGCACTCGTCATTTTAGGCGCAATTGCATTAAGTTTTTGATTCACTTTGTATTCTACATCTGCTTTATGTGGATCTTTTCGAAGTGTACCGGTAATTTGGTGTGTAAACTTCTCTGGTATGTAAATTGCCGCGTAATAATTCCCCATCTTCAAATCGTGATCTGCTTTTTTTCGACTTACAAATTGCCAATCAAAGTTATTATCTTTCTTTAGTTTATTGGTAATTTTATTGCCCATGTTCACATCTTTTTCTTTTACTGTATCTCCCTTATCCTCATTCACAACAGCCACTTTAATATTTTTAGTATTGCCGTATGGATCCCATGTCGCTTCTAAGTTAAACCAAGCATAAAAAGAAGGAAGAAGTGCTAAACCACCTAAAATCACTAAAACAGCAGGTGTCTTAGCAATTTTTTTTAAATCCATAATAAATAATTTTATTGCGTTCTTCATTTATGCACCTCTAAAACTGTATCTATTATTTTTTCTTATATGAATTTCAAATTACTATTTGTTTATTTCATATAAGTTGCTATACTGAATTCATTAATAAAGTCCATTTGTTTTTTAGTTGATATGCCTCAACTAAAATGAAATCTATTTCTAGTGTACCAACACAAACCATTGTTTGTACATAGCAAAGTAACATAATTTAGAAAAGAGGTATTTTCATGAATCAAAAAAAATTATTAGCCTGTGTTCTTTCAACTTCTTTACTTATTCCATCATTTTTTATCAACAACGTTAGTGCCGAAACTTTAGAAAAAAATGCTTCGGCTTCTGAATCAAGTGATACGTATAATGGAAAAGATGAGGAGCAAGGTAAACAATCCCATTCACAAAAAAATGGAAATGGTGAAAAGAATGAATCTCACGATGAAAAGGAAACTAATGAGTCCAAGAGTAAGTTGAATAGTACAAAAGATATAAATAATAAAAAACATGAAACTTCTGATAATAAATCATCCAATGAAAAAATGTCGAATTCATTTAATGATTCATCATCTTATTATCATTCAAATGTTTTGAATGTTTTCAAACCAACACCTTTTAAAAGTCATGATAACGGATTATCTGAATTATTAGATCAACTACTCTCTAATAAAATAGAACAAACTTCTACTACAGAGAATAAAGACGATCAAAATGAGGCAAACGACAGTCAAAATGGCGATGCATCTATAGACCAAACAAATAAAAATAACACATATTCTAATGATAGTGATGAACCAAATACTAATCATTTGGAAGGAAATACCGATGAGGAATCACTACAAGATGACATTGATGATGTACATACTTCTAAGAAGTTAGACGAGGATCATATAAGTAATACGAATGACTCAAACAAACTTCCACTTGATCAAAATCCTCAAAAAGAGGACGGTGAGTCAAAGCAATCTTATGAAGAAGCAAATAATGATGCTAATGATCTAGACAACAAAGATAATGACAGACCTGCTACTGAAAACGATAATTCCAACAGTGATAACGAAAACGCTAATAAATCAGATGCAAAATCTGACGATAAAGTATTAGATACCATTTTAGACGAATATAGTGAAGATGCTAAAAATAATAAAAAACAATATGATTCTCAAAAAGATGATTTATCAAATAGAAATAGTAAAAGTAAAGAAAGTAATTCTGAGAAGCAGGCATCGAACACAAACGTTAATCCTCAATTACCTTCTGAATCACAATTAGCTAAAAAAGAAAAACCAGCTCAATCATTTGAAAATGACCTAAACCAATCAAATATCAGGTCTACTGCAACTTTCCAACAATTGCCAAATTTGTCGGATGATAATAATTCTAACGATATAACAATTACTGAAAGTAAAAATACACGACATTTTATTAAAACAGTTGCACAAGACGCTCACGACATAGGTCAAGATGAAGATATTTATGCATCTGTTATGATTGCCCAAGCTATATTAGAATCTGACTCAGGTACTAGCGATCTTGCTAGTTCACCACATTTCAATTTATTTGGAATAAAAGGCGATTATGAAGGTCAGTCGGCTACATTTAACACACTTGAAGATAATGACAACTATACGTTCCAAATTTCAGCAAACTTCCGCAGCTATCCAAGCAAAAAAGAATCATTGGAAGATTATGCCCAATTAATCAAGCATGGCATCGATGGTGATCAAGACATTTATAAACCAACATGGAAAAGTGAAGTTTATAGTTACCGTTCAGCAACAATGCATTTGGCTGCCACATACGCGACTGATTCACAATATGCGGACAAATTAAATAGTATTATCAACCACTATGATTTAACACAGTTTGATAATAAAAAAATGCCTAATTTAGATAACTACAAAGCGAATAACGATCATTATGATTCATCTTTTAAACCATTTTCAGAAACAACAAATGACTCTTCTTATCCTCATGGACAATGTACATGGTATGTTTATAATCGCATGGCACAGTTCGACAAATATGTTAGTGATGATCTAGGCGACGCACGAAACTGGAATAATCGAGCAGAAAGAAAAGGTTATACTGTTTCTTCAACACCAAAAGACCACAATGTAGTTGTATTTGAGGCAGGTCAAAAAGGATCAGACCAGATTTACGGTCACGTAGCTTTTGTAGAAAAAGTTAACGATGATGGTTCTATCGTTATATCAGAATCAAACGTTAAAGGGCTTGGTATCGTTTCTCATAGAACGATTGACGCAGATTCTGCAACTGAGTTGAGTTACATTACAGGTAAAAATAATTAATTTAAAATAGTTTTTTAATGAAAATGCGCCATGCAAAAGTTTCACTTAAAAGTGTTAACTTTTGCATGGCGCATTTGAAATATATTGTAGCAAGTGACATGACTCGTATTTAATATATTTATTTTAGTATTTATGATTCTTACGCTTAGCAAACCATATGAGTCCGACACCTACAACTAGCAATGCAATGGCAAATGGAATTGTCGACTTTTTAACTACAGTGCCTGCATCAGGTAAAGAGAAGTTACCATTATTATCGAACAAACCACTTAAAAATCCATCTGATTCACCTATAGATAAAGCCCGGCTAGATGAAGGATTAGGTATATCTTTAATTTCGTCTAATATACTATTACCATTGAATAAATCATCAATTAGACTTGGTGTCTCTAGTAGTTTTGACATCTGTTTATCTCTATCTAATAAACTGCTATCAAACGTATTAGATAAACTTGACGTATATTTCAATGGCTCAAACAAACCACGCATATCATTTTTAAATTCACTTATATCTTTATCTGCCTTTAATAAATCATTCAATTGATTATTAATGCCGGATTTCATTAGATTTAATAAGTTATTCGCAGAATCTTCTTTTTTGGCAATAATATCAGCAAGTGCTTTAGCTTTAGCATCATTTAATTTCGTAGCTAACATCGTTTCTAAAGCTTTGCGCTTGTCATGAGATTGGTCCAATATATTTTCTAAAATATCATCACCTGTAACATTGTCACCAAAATGTTGTTTGAGTAACGCTAAAATTTGTTCGTTACTTGGCTTTTTACGCATTATTTTATCAGCGATTTTCGATGTGTCAGTATAATCAAATTTAGTAGATAGTATTGTTTTAATCAGTTCCTTCTTATCAGCAGCTTCATCAAACATAGATTTTAAAACATCATCACTCGTAGTGGTTGATAACTTATCTAACTGACTAACAACTTGACTCGCGATTTGTTGATCTGTTTTACCTTCTGTATTTATACTTCCTAATATAGATTGTGTACTCTTTTCATCAAAAGTATTACTAACAATATCTCTTACAGCTTGGTTTTTATTATCTAAAGATTTTAAATGATTCAATACAATGTCATCTTGTTTTTTTAGACTTTGTTGCGTTTCATCTATTTTTTCTTTCAATCTTTTTTTATTTTCAATAGATATTGAATCTCGTTTAGAAAGACTTGAATCCAATATTTTTAAATTATTTTCTTTATTTTCGACATAATGATCTAAATCATCTTTTACTTTTGAATGGTTTATCGTAACTTTGTCGATGTCTTTTTTTATCTCATCTGGTTGTTTCATTCTATTGCTCTCAGTATTAGACGCATTACTAAATGCTAAATCATCTTGGCTGTTTTCTTTAACAGCACTTTTATTACTTTCTGAAGTTATATCTTTATTCCCTTCATTTAGTTTACCTCTATCAACTTCATTGGAAAAATCATCAATTTTATCAAGCAATTCGTTTATATTCTGCTTTGCACCTCTTTGATTTAAATTACCGTCAAACGTATCCTCTTGAAGACCTTCTCTATCAGACAATTCATTACTACCTTGATATTCGATATGATTAGAATTTTCTTCAATAGAAGATGTTATATTATTTTGATTACCTAACCCTTTTTTTACACTTCCTGTATCTTTAGATACTTCATTTTCAATTAAATGGTTCTGATCTTTATTCTGTTCAACGTTTTTGTTCTCAAAATTTTTAGCCTCTTTTAATATTTCTTCAACTTCTGCTGTACTTTTCGCATTTGTAATTTTTTTGATAGCAGCATCTTTCTGACTACCTTTAATGTTTTTTAGTTTATCAAGTTTTTCTTTAGCTTCTTGAATATGTTTTTTTAACACTTTTTCACTATCCGGAGCTGTCTCAATATTTAAAGTAGCTTTATCTTTTGATTCTACTGATGCTTCTGAAGTCACACTATATCCCATTAAAGAAGCGCTAATAATAAGTGTCGCGCTAGATAATTTAAACTGATGATTTAACCTGGTTTTGTTATTTAAACTATTATATCTTATCTTTTTCATTAAACTCACCTGTTTCCTTAATTATTATTCTAATTATATAAGCTATATTAACTTTATTCAAAGAGGATTTTTAAAATAATAAATTCAGAAGAAATTATAAATGTATTTAGTCTTGTTTATGATATTGTAATGTAATCAATAAATATAACTTTTAAAATACAGAGGATAAAAACTAAGCCCAATAACTATTAAACAAGTTATCGGGCATTTTTTGTTCATTTATTAAAGGTAATGTTAAATTTTCATTCAATAAAAATATTCAAAAATAAAACATGGAATTTATATTGTTGACTGTCCGCGTTTATTCCAGGTTAATGTAAAACTTAGCATAGCCAATATACTGATTATTGTAAGTAGGATAAATCCTGCATCCCATCCTAAATGATCTACTAAAAGTCCCATAATCACATTAGCCATAACAGCACCGCCTAAATAACCAAAAAGTCCTGTTAAACCAGCTGCAGTTCCAGCTGCCTTTTTAGGGACATAATCTAGAGCTTGTAAACCAATTAACATAACTGGCCCGTAAATTAGAAAACCTATTGCAATAAGTGCAATATTATCGATTAATGGGTTACCAGGAGGATTTAACCAATAAACTATTACTGCTATTGTAACGCCTAACATAAAGATGAATCCGGCAGGACCTCGTCTCCCTTTAAATGCTTTGTCTGAAATGTAACCACATAATAACGTGCCTGGGATTCCTGCCCATTCATATAGAAAATAAGCCCAACCAGAAGCTTTTAGATTAAAGTCTTTTTCTTCACTTAAATACGTTGGAGCCCAATCTAAAACACCATATCGTACAAAATATACAAATATGTTAGCAATAGCAATTGCCCAGACCCATTTATTATTAAGTACATACTTAAAAAGGATTTCTTTTGTAGTCAATTCGTTTTCCACAGTATATTTTGATTTAGTATCATAATCGTTTTTATAAGCTTCAATTGGAGGTAGCCCCTCTGATTGAGGCGTATCTCTGATTAAACTATAAGAAATAAATGCAATTATAATTGCAACCAGAGCTGGAATTATAAATGCTCCTTCAAACCCTTTTAAGTAACCAAATGACCAAGTACTTATAATTGTGACACCTATTAATGCTAGAGGAGCCATTAAACCTCCACCCACATTATGTGCTACGTTCCATATTGCAGTTTTACTACCACGTTCGCTTACACTATACCAATGTACAAGAACGCGACCGGAAGGTGGCCATCCCATACCTTGAAACCATCCGTTTAGGAACATCATTATGAACATAATGAAAATACTAGATGTAAGAATAGGTATAAAACCCAATAACAAATTAACCACGGCTGTTAAAACTAAGCCTAACGTTAAGAATATACGTGCATTACTCCGATCACTTACTGTTCCCATTACAAATTTACTTATGCCATATGCAATAGATACAGCTGATAATGCAAAACCTAATCCCGTTTTACTGAAGCCTTCATCAATTAAGTAGGGCATGGCAAGAGAAAAGTTTTTTCGTAATAAATAATAACCAGCATATCCTAAGAATATTCCAAGAAAAACTTGTAATCTTAAACGTTTATATGTATCGTCTACTTCTTCTGAGGTAAGTTGTTCAATATGTTTTGCCGGTTTTAAAAAATTGAACATATAGTTTTCACTCCTTTTTATATTAAATATATATTAACCAAATATTAAGATAGAACTAAATGGAAGCGTTGTCAACGTTTATTTTTTTTGCTATTCTTATATAAAATTTCAAAGGAGTGAGAAAATGAAATATAGCAAGAAATTTATTTTTATTATTGTTTTATCGTTTTTCTGTTTACAAATGACACCCGAAAGAGTAATAGCAAGTGGGTTTTCATCCCAAGGAGACACATATCATAAAAATATTTTAGATAGCAATGTATCTATAGCGCACAGGGGAGCAAGTGGTTATGCGCCCGAGCATACTATTTTTGCTTATGACAAAGCAATTAATGAATTTAATGCTGATTATTTAGAATTGGATTTACAAATGACTAAAGACGGAAATCTTATAGCGATGCATGACGAGTATGTAGATAGAACAACAGATTATCACGGACTAGTCGAAAATTATACTACTAATGAACTTAAACAAATGGATATTGGAAGTTGGTTTAACAAAGCATATCCTAATTTATCAAAAAAAGAATATAAAAATGCTAAAATTTTAACATTAGATGAAATACTTGATAGATATGGTGACAATGTAAATTACTACATTGAAACAAAATCTCCTGAAGTATACCCAGGAATGGAAAATAAGTTATTAGATACATTACATAATCATGGATTAACACAACCACAAAAGTTAAGTAAAGGTAACGTTGTTATTCAATCTTTTTCGCAAGAAAGTCTATTAAAAGTAGGAAATTTAAACAGTAACATACCTTTAATACAATTAGTTGATAAAGATAAACTAAAAACTTTTACTGCTAAAGATTTGAATTTTATTTCTTCATACGCAGTTGGTATATCACCAGACTTCAATGATTTAAATTACAATAATGTTAAAATGCTACACGAATTTGGGTTTAAAGTGCACCCTTATACCGTTAATACAGAGAATGATATGCAAAGTATGTTGAATATCAATGTAGATGGTGTATTTTCAAATTACATCGATAAATATATAAGAATTAAGAAAATGTAATATAGACGTACCAACATAATAATACAGAAAAAAACTTGTAAATGAACGTTGTTATTATTATGAAACAATATAAGAAAATTTAAATATTTCTAAAGAAGATATTACTAAATAAAATATTGACTTTTTTATTAACCCCTCCTAAAATGGAACAGCATTCCATTTTAGGAGGGGTTATATGTTAGAAAAAGCTATAAAGTTATTAAATATCATAAAAGAAAGCCAAAATGATATAACATTGGCAGATTTAGTTAAGCTGTCGGAATTGCCAAAAACTACGGTACATAGAATATTAAAACTATTGTGTTCATATGATTATGTGCAAGAGACTAAATCAGAACGTTATAAACTAGGTATAAGAATGATAGAATTTGGTGGCAGTTTCATTAAACAAAACGAGATTGTAGAATCGAGTATTTTCGAATTGAAAGTATTAACTAATAATGTAAAAGAATCTTCTTTTTTAGCATGTTTGTCAGGACCAAATACTGTTTACTTGTATAAAAATAAATCACAACGTTCTATTACAACGTCTGCTGAGATTGGAACTGTTAGACCATTATATTCAACAGCAGTTGGTAAAGTCTTTTTAGCTTTTGTGAATAATGATTTAAAAGATGAATTGTTAGACAAACAATCATTCGAAAAACATACAGATTATACCTTAGATAAAGAAGGTCTGTTACAACAGTTAAAGCAAATTCAAAAAGAAGGCGTAGCAATTGAATACTCTGAAACTGAGGAAGGTATTGGATGTATTGCCGCACCTATTTTTAATTATGAGGATAATATTATTGGCGCAGTAAGCGTAGCAGGACCAGAAAAAAGAATTGTTTCTTATTCTGATAATTTAAAATTAGAGTTAAGAAAATGCGCTTTTAGAATATCTAAGCAATTAGGTTACTATTTGTTTAAGGAGGAGGAAAATGAATAAATCTATTATTTCCTTTATCGTTGTTAGCTACGCATTTTTTATGATGATGGTAGGTACTAATGTACCAACTCCATTGTATCCGCTATATCAACAAGCATTACATCTTAATCCTATGCATATTACGCTAATATTTTCATCTTATATCCTTGGATTAATACCTGTACTATATTTTTTTGGTAATGTATCTGATTTTTGGGGCAGAAAGTTTGTATTAATACTTGCTACTTTATTTTCGATATTGAGTATGTTTATTTTTTCTTCAGCTAACACTTTTACATTTTTATTTATAGCTAGATTTATACAAGGTGTTTCAATAGGGTTAGTCAGTGGCACTGCTTCCACATATTTACAAGAATTACTTCCTGACAGAAAAAATAAAGCTTCATTAATTACCACACTCTGTGCATCGGGAGGTCCGGCTATAGGACCTTTATTAGGGGGCATTATAGGATGGTTTAGTAGTTCTTCTTTATCAACTCCTTTTTATATTCTTAGTATCTTTTTGATTATAGGGTTATTGTCTTTAATGAAAGTCATAGAAACTAAAAAAAAGAAAACCTCATTTAATATATTAGAAAACACTACAATTAAAGGTATATCAAAAAAAGCATTTTATATTTACAGTATCGTTGGTTTTATAGCTTGGTCTGTAGCAGGTATCTACATGTCCGTATTACCTTCCTTTATTACTAGTTTACTTCACATTAAAAACATAATTACCCCTGGTATCATTATATTTTTAATGTTCTTTTTCTCTATGTTAAGTCAAATTATATTTAAGAATATAGATGCAACTAAAAATTCATTAATAGGAGTTGGCAGTTTACTATTTGCGTTTTTTATACTTATTGTCGGACTTTACTATAAACAACTAAATATTATAATATTTAGTTCTATAATTTTAGGGATGGGACATGGATTATCATTTATGGGTAGTTTGAAATTTATAAATCAAAATACGTATGATCACAATAAAGCAAATGTAGTTTCAAATTATTTTATGATTTGTTACTTAGGCGTGGGATTACCTGTTTTATTTATTGGATTAGAAACACTTATAATAGGTTTGATTACTTCGATATCTATCTTTTTTATAATTATTTTAATTATTAGCATAAGTTTATTGGTTTTTATGAAAAAATTTACTTATAACTCTATTTCACTTTAAACTTTATGAAATTATTGATGATAATCGCATATGAGGTTTTAGATATTTTTTCTTTTTACACTCCAAATAGTACTCACTTAATTGTAATCAAGATTTATTCAAAAATACTTTAATTTACATAATTGATGATTATGAGAAGTTCGATTCACATGAAAAGGCACGACAAGTTTATGAACTTGTCGTGCCTTTTTAATTACAATTAGCTACCAAACAAACGACCCCAAAACCCCTTTTTAGGTGGTTCTGCTTCCCTATCCTCAGGCCCACTCTCTATTTCTTCAGATGGTTTATCATCTTTCGCTAATACTTCTTCGTTTGTACTGTCATCTTTTTTCTTTTCAGTTATATCCTTATGATTTACTTCTTTTTTTATTGATTGGCTTTTCTTTTGTTGTTGGTTAATATTTTGAGGTTCTTCAGTAAAAGTTGCTTCTTGCGGATTAATGCTTTGTCTATCATTAGTCGCTGTATCAAAAGAATAATTAAGCTGTCTTTCTTCTTCTAATTGGTTTTCTAGTTTTTGAATCTTTTTATTACTTTCTAAAGCTAATATTTGTTGATTCTCCAACAGTTTATTTAATGTATTAACATTGCTATTTTGTTGGTCTAGTTGTTTAGTTAGATTCTCAATATATTTTTTATCATTTTTAGCTCTAGTTTCAAAGATTTCTATTTGCTTTTCTAATTCATTTGCTTTTGTTTTTAATGTCTCAGAACTATTTGAATTATTATATATGTTTTTCAACTTCTGCAGTATTTTCATCAAACATTTCTTTTTTTTTGATTATTTATTTTGCGTTGTACTTTCTTTCTTAGTGATTTTTTCTATAATTTTCAAACAATCATTATCATTAATATAATTAATTCCATTTTCTTTTTCAAAAGATTTATTTAAGCTTTTAGCATTATTAACAATAGTTTGTTTAATTACATCCAATTCATCAGCAACCATTTTAATAGTTTTCATAACATACACCCTTAATTACCTAATTTAGCGCCTAAATTTACCGCCTATTTTTGCACAAATGGTTCATGAAGCCGCATTACAGTTAGCTGATAGTAATGGTACGATAGAGAAAGAAGCATTAGCTAAGAAAATTGCATTATTTATAGTTGGAAGAGCTTAATTTTTTAATTATAGAAAATATATTATTTTAGTAACCTATACCCAGTTGGTCTAATTACTCCAGTTTGTTTAGCAATTTCTTCTACTGTAAATTTTGTTTTTCCCATAGTAAATTATTTTCTTCTACCTTATGATCACGTAATAAATGCTATCGTCTATAGACATAAATAGCTAAAGAACCTCTTAATTTATAGTTAAGAGGTTCTTTGTCAAAAATGAAAAATATTATATTGTTGATTAAATTAATTTATAGGTACAAAAATAGGTTGTTTTATTTTCAATCATCTATTTTCAAAAGTATATTCTTAAACATTTAATTATAGATGTTAATATTGTATTTAACGAGGTTTTAGTTCATCACCTATCATCCATTTATGATTTTTAACCATCTTATTATTTTTTGTCGATTTATAATCTAACATGTAGACAGTTGTGTTTTTTACATCATCTATTTTAGCTTGTGCACCTTTCATACCATCCATATGATCAGCTTCTAATTTAACTGTAGCGCCTTTTTCGAACCCTTTTTCAGGAGCATCTTTAATTTCTTCATTTACGACCCATTTATGATTATTTATTTTTTCATCCCCATTTGTAGGTTTATAACTGACAACATAAGCATGCGTTTTGTAGGCACCTTTAACTGTAGCTTCTGCGCTTTTCATGCCTGGCATATGAGCTGTTGTTATAGTCACTTTATCTCCTGGTTTAAACTTCCCTTTCTTAGTTGATGTCATATCCTCTAGAGCTTTACTTTCACTATTGTGATTCATGTGGTTTTCATGTTTTTGGTCTTTAGATTCTTCATTTTGTTCCTTGCTATTTGAGCAAGCAGATAATACTAAAATTGACGCTAATATAAGAAAAATCGCTTTTTTAATCATGATAAAAACTCCTATCTACTATTTTAATTTCAGCGTGAAGGCGTTAATTGCAACGATAACTGTACTTAGTGACATTAACACTGCTCCTACAGCTGGAGAGAGAATTAAACCTATAAAAGCCAAAATACCAGCGGCTAAGGGTACAGCTATAATATTATATCCAGCGCCCCACCATAAATTTTGAATCATCTTTCTCATGGTGTTTTTTGAAAGCGTCAAGAAATGGATAATATCAGATGGATTACTTTTAACAAGAATAATATCACTTGACTCAACGGCAACATCTGTACCTGCACCAATTGCTATACCAATGTCAGCTCTTATAAGACTAGGGGCATCATTGATACCATCACCAATCATCATTACTTTCTTACCATTACTTTGATAATCTTTAATGATACTCTCTTTATCTTTTGGCATTAATTGTGCGTGTACATCATTGATACCTAATTCTTTGGCAACAACATATGCTACTTCTTTATTATCGCCTGTTAGCATGACTGGTGTGATATTTCTGGATAATAAATCAGCTACCATCTGTTTAGAACTTACTTTAATTTTATCTCCTTGCGCGATGATACCAATAACTAGTTGTTCGTCAATTAAATAACTAATAGAATTACCTCGTTGAGCTAATGTTGTAAACAAGTCTTTGTCATAATCAAATTCATATTTATCAAGATAAGAAACATTTGTAATTTTGTACTTTTTATTATCAACTATGCCTTCTAACCCTACACCTGAAATATTATTCACATCCTGAGGTTCAACGTATGAAATGTTTTTCTCTGTCGCAAAATCTACAATACCTATTGCTAACGGGTGGTTAGATTGGCTTTCTAACGATGCAAACAGACTTATTACTGCATCATCACTCAAGTCAGCTTGCAAACTTTCAAAATGATTAACTGAAAAATTTCCTTCTGTAAGTGTGCCGGTTTTATCCATCATTACATAGTCTATATATTGTGCTAGTTCTATAGCCTCTCTATTTTTAATGATTAAGCCATTATGGGCAGCTATCGAAGTAGAACGAGCAGTTACTAAAGGTATTGCCAAGCCTAATGCGTGGGGACAAGCAATTACTAATACAGTTACTAGGCGTTCTAATGCGAAATCAATATTATTTTGAATAAACATCCACACGATAAATGCAATCAGACCAATACTTACCGCAAAATAGAACAAATAACCAGCGACTTTATCTGATAATAAATCAGCTTTTGATTTATCATTTTGCGCTTGATTAACAAGCTCCATCACTTGGGAAAGGTAACCATCTTCACCTACAGCTGTAACCTCAACCTGTATAGTTCCTGATCCATTAATAGAACCCCCAATAACATAGTCATTGTGGGTTTTTTGTATTTTTTTAGATTCCCCTGTGACTAATGATTCATCTACAAATGTTTGACCTTGAACGATAATTCCATCTGAAGGAAAACTTTCTCCGGCTCTCACTTCAACGATATCCCCAATAACGATGTCTGATATTTTAATTTCTACACGTTGATCATTATCCGTTACTTTAAAAGCACTATTAGGTAAAAGCTCTGCCATTTTCTTCAATGTATCTCCAGCATTTCCCACCGCATTCATTTCAACCCAATGACCTAATAACATAATTAAAATTAATGTAGCTAATTCCCAGAAAAAGTCCATCGTATGATCTGGTGTACTACTAATGTTGTTCATATAAAAAGCATACAAGCTATAAATATAAGCTACTGAAATTCCTAAAGCAACTAGTGTCATCATTCCTGGTTTTTTAACTTTAAGTTCATCTTTACCGCCAATTAAGAATGGTTTACCACCATAAAAGAATAAAATTGTAGCAAGTATTAACACTACCCATTCAGAGCCTGAAAATGTGAATTGAAATGGTAATTTAACTCCCATCATTGGTGATAAAACAATGATAGGTATCGCAAAAATTAATGAGACAAAAAATTTAACTTTAAACTCACCATGATGGTGATGTTCGTGATCACTATGATGGTCATGGTTGTCATAGTGATCATGATGTTCATGGTTTGACAAATTAAAACCTCCTTAACTCCATACTTTTAATTATCATAACATTATATACCCTTATAGGGTATAATTAAAGCATTATACATACAAACAATTTCATCTATTCCCCAATCATTTAATAATCACTTTTATTAACATAATTGATGATTAATAGAAAAATATACATATTAAAGTAATGCTCTTAAATCTTTCATAATTATATTTTTTAATAAAAATTGTTATTAAACCCATAATACTTAGTTTAAAAATCTTGAATATTTCGAGAGGAAGAAATTTATTCCCTTATGTTAACGAATTTGATAATTTTCATAGAAAAACACTTCCGAATAAACTCATTCTAAAGATGAATTCAACGAAAGTGTCTTTATTTTACATTCTATGTTTGAGATTATTTTAGTAAATAAAGAATGTCTTTAATGTTTTATTCTTTTTTATTTAATTCTTCTAATAATAGCGGTAATTCTGTTATATCTTGTAATACATAATCTGCCCCATTAGCTATAAATTTTTGTTTTGTTTCTTCTATAATTTTATTTTTTTCCTCTTTATTCAAATCATCCCACTCATTTTCTCTTAATCCAACAACTGAGCTGCCTTTAATAATACCCACTGCTGTAACACCACTATTAACCGCTTCTTTGATATCGGATACAGTATCTCCTACTTTTATTACTTCATGAACCGATTGTAATTTGAGTTGGCGCATATTTTCAAAAATCATATATGGATAGGGTCTACCATCCCCCCCCACATCATCAGCTGTTACAATATGGTCAGGTGCATATCCCTTTTCTTTCGCAGCTGAACTCACTATTTTCATCATTTCTCTTGTATATCCTGTTGTAGAACCAATAACATATCCTTTTTCTCGAAGATCGTCTATGACTTCCGTCACATTAATTATTGGATCAGTAAATGATTTTAAATTCTTCATTAATAACTTTTCAAATTGATTATATAAATGATCTATGTCTTGTTCGCTATGTACTTTGCCGTATTGCATTTGCCACAATTGTTGTATTCTTGGCATTTCTAACATAGTTTGAATATGATCTCTTTTTAACATACCCATGGGTTCACGTGCTTCTTCTATTTTTACAGTAATACCAGCTTCTTTGAAGATATCTATGAATACATTTACAGGCGCAAAGCAACCAAAGTCAACTGTAGTACCAGCCCAATCGAATATAATTCCTTTGATTTTAGTCATATTTATTCCCCTCTCATTATTCGATATTGTTTTATTAATTTAATCATTAATTCAAAGTCATTTCGATGTAAATCGCCAATATTACCAATTCTAAATGAAGGTGTCTCCATTAATTTACCAGGATATAATACAAAATCCCTCTGTTTCATATATTCATAAAAAGCTTTAAACTCAAAAGATTCATTAGGATATAAAAATGTAGTAATAATTGGTGATTGTACTGTACTTTTAACATAAGGTTCAAATCCAATTTTCTTCATTTCATTGATAATATACGTATTATTACTTTGGTATCGTTGATATCGTTGTTCTACACCGCCTTCTTCTTCTAATTCACTAATAGCTTGTCTGAAAGCCCCAACTGCGTGTGTGGGTGAAGTAAAACGCCATTTTCCGTCTATATCCATATTTTTCCATTGATCATAAAGGTCTAGGGAGACACTCGACGCGTTCCCTTCACATAGTTCTAATGATGTTCGTTTGGCGATAACAAATCCAAATCCTGGCACACCTTGAATACATTTATTAGCACTACTAATTAAATAGTCAATATCTAATGCTTGTATATTGATTGGAACACCGCCAAAACTACTCATTGCATCTACTATTACTTGCAAGTTGTTTTGAGTAGCCATTTCGCATATTTCTTCGATTGGATTTAAAATACCTGTCGTTGTTTCACAATGAACAAATGCGATATGCGTAATTGAGGTGTCACTATCTATTATTTCCTTCAGTTCATTGATATTTGGTATTTCATTATATCTTAAATAGACTGGAGTAACGCTTTTTTTCATTACTTGCGCCATCTTAACCATTCTTTCACCATACGCACCATTGCTAATAATAAGTATATGATCATCATCGGATAATGCTGTCTGTAGTACACTCTCTACTACAAAACTGCCGCTCCCTTGTTGTAACACTGTCGTATACTTACTCGGATCTGTCATTCCTATTGTTAACAATTTTTGACGTATTGATTGTGTTAGACTTTTATAGTCAACGTCCCAAGTACATCGATCTTCTAGCATTTGCGCTTTTACTGTTTCCGTTGTTGTCAATGGTCCTGGTGTTAAAAGTTTATATTGTGACATAATAAACGCCTCCTTAGTTATTTTCTACTCGTTTTTTAGCATCATTAAAAATATCTTGATGTTTTTCTAATAATTCTACCGTTAAGCGTTCATCCCATTTTTTAGGATGTTTAGGCTTCTGTGCTCTCTCTACTTCTTCCCCTTGGTATAAAGGCACTGGATATGTTTTCAGTAAATCTTCACGGCCATGTTGTTGAATTGTTTGAACCATTTCCTGTGCTTTCTGTTGTTTCTTACCGCCCTTATTCACTACAGCTGCAGCTTCCACTAGTGAATAATTACCTTCTTTAGGGTCAATAAAGTGTATCGGATTTCCATTCTGTTCAGATTTAACGGCTTGGGCCCTTAATCCAATACCAACAGCTACTTCCCCAGACTCTACTTTTTTAAGTGGCCCAGAACCTGAACTTTCTAAATGAGGTCCTGTATTATCAATTAATTTTTCTAAAATTTTGCTACCTTCGTCATTACCGTATTGTCCTAAAATGCTTTGAATGACTAACCACCCGGTTGAGGATTCCATAATATTTGGCATTGCAATTTGATTTTTGTATTCAGGTTGGGTCAAATCTTTTACTGTTTTAGGAATAGGTAAGCCTTGCTTTTCTAACGCTTTAGTATTCACAAATAAGGAACCCATATTTCCTAATAATGGAGTTATATAATTAGGAAAGGAATCAATAGCCTTTTTCTGTTTTTCTGCTTCCATTGAGGCAAACATATTATTTTTATCTTGTGCACTTTCTAAGTAATAAGTAGATTGTGTAACAACATCTGCTTCAATATTTTTACCTTCTGCAATCATTTTCCCTCCTAATTCAGCAGTAGAATGTGGCTGAATAATATATTCTCCTTTAAAGCCATGTTGGTCTAAAGTTTTTTCCATAACGGTAATAGCTTCTTCATCAGAATTCGTTGCAATGACGACTTTATCGGTAGATGAGCCAAGACCAAAATACGAAAAATATAACAGTATTAGGCATAGTAATACACCAACAAACAGTTTCCATTTCATTTAGCTCTCCCCTTTTCTACTTTGTGACTTTAGCCACCAACTCGTTAACAGTCGCGCAATAACATTAGTAAGAAAAATCAAAATTGAGAGGATAAAGATATCTACAAAGCGATTAAAGTGTTGTAGCTGATTAATTTGTGTAGATACGATTTGTGTCGATGTCGACACTAAAAAGATCACACCACTAATAGTTACCATTGCATTGATAAAATAATAATTAACCATTTCTACGATAGTTGTTTTCATGTTAGGAATAATAATTTTGAATACTGTCTCCATCCAAGTATCTCGCATTAATGTACTTGTTGTATCCCACGAGGGATCTAGCTTATCTAACGCAGACTTAGCCATTAAGAATGGTGTCGTATAGTAATGCACTACAATGCTCAAAATAATGATAAGAAATGTGCCTTTAATGCTACTATTTTGGAAAAACAATAAATATGAAAGACCTAAAATCATTCCTGGAACGGTATTCGTAACCATCGACATCATTTTCAACACTTGTTTCCCATGTAATTGAGTACGCACAGTAATGAGCGCACTAAAGAAACTAATAATAGTCCCAAAGAATGCTGTTGCTACAGCTACAAATAATGCTTGAATATAAATATGAATCAAAATATCATCTTGAAATAATTTAATTACATGCATCAATGTAAAGTTCAATTGATACGGATAACGTTCTGTAAAAGGTACGATAAACATAACCATGAATATTAATAAAATAACAGTGCTCAGTATAAAATTCGCACCATTCATAATATTGTCATGAATAGGTCGTTTTTTGACACTAATATGGTTATCTCCTTGTTGTCTCACATTCCATTTTTCTATCACTGACAAGAATATAAAGCCGGATATTGCTGGAATAAGCATTAGTACCGCAATTACTGCACCTTCTGCAAATTTAGGTATAGATCCTAAAATCATTTGATACAATGAGGTTGCTATAACGTTATAATCCGCACCTATCGATGCTGGAATCCCAAAATCAGTAAAACTTAATATAAATGACAATACAAAAGCATTTGCAATCGGAATTAATAATGGTCTTAATAATGTATGATAGAAACGTCTCCACCTATTATCTTTCATAATTAGTGAAATGTAATAAAATCTATGGTCTACATAATTAAATGCATTTGAGATAATGAAATAGGCTGCTGGTAATGTATAGATTACATAACCAATAAAAAGACCATTTTTACCATAAATCGTAAATGGTGCATCACCTAATATACGAGCTAATATCCCCTCATTACCAAATAGATACATAAGTATAAAACCATATGTAATTGTCGGTACAAGCATTGGTAACAACACCATTGTTTTATTATATGTTTTAACCCAGCTCGCTCCGTGTGTCATATGAATTGTATAAGCTGCAAAAAAAGCTAATATAGTTGTCACAGTAGCCGCTAACAACGATATTTTGATACTATTAAATAATGAAGTCACTATAGTTTTGTTATTTAAAATATCATCATAATAATGTAAGCTAAGTTGACCATCACTGATAATTGAACGTCCTAATAAGAAAATAATAGGTATAACAAGAAATATAAGAAAAAATAAAATAATAAGTGTAAATAATATACGCTGACTATAAATTTTAGGCACCATAGGATGCTCCAAATAGTTGATAAATATGATTTCTTTTCACTTTAAGCTGGTCTAAAATAAATTGTTCGACAAATTTATTTTTCGGTTCATTAATAATATTATCTGGCGTACCAAATTGTGCTACCTTTCCATTTTCTATTACAACCACCTTATCAGCCATAGTTAAGGCTTCCTCTGGGTCATGGGTTACAATGATTGTCGTTAAATTTAGTGTTTTGGCTATTTTTTGAATCATATCTTTAATAGATTCTTTAATTACACCATCTAATGCGCTCAACGGCTCATCCATCAATAAAATTTTAGGTTCCATAGCAATCGTTCTTGCAATAGATACACGTTGCTTTTGTCCTCCTGACAATTCATGTATCTTTTTATATAAATGTGGTCTAAGCTCGAGCAATTCTATTAAATCAGTCACCTTTTTATCATATGGATTTTTCTTCAAATTTTTTAAACCGTAAATTATATTTTCGTAAGCATTTAAATGTGGAAACAAGCAATAATCTTGAAATACAATATTAAAATCACGTTTGTGCATTGGCTTATTTTGAATAACTTCATTATTATAAATAATTTCTCCAGCACTTACTTCTGTCAAACCTAAAATCATATTTAATAACGTTGTTTTGCCACAACCACTCGGGCCAAGTAAACTAACAATTTCTCCATTGTTGATAGCTAAGTTAATATCATTTAGAACTTCATTATTTTTATATTTTTTTGAAACACTTTTTAATTCTAACAATGTAGCACCTCCAATTTGCTATACTAAAAGTATACAAATTGTTTATTAACCTCATGTTAAACAAATGTAAAAATGATTAAGTGTTGACTGATTAATTACCAACTGTTTAATATATTGCTATATAATTTAGGAGGATTCCACTATGTTACCTACTGAAAGAAGACGTAAAATAATTAAAGTACTTGAAGAAAACGATTTTATGAAATTGAAATCGTTACAAGAAAATTTAGATATTTCTATGGAAACATTAAGAAGAGATGTTCAAAAATTAGCTAAAGAAGATTTGATTACTAAAGAATATGGAGGCATCCGTATCAAAAAAGAGCAAAATGGAGAATCAATGATTGAACAACGCTTATCTTTAAACTTAGCTAAGAAAGAAGAGATTGCTAAAAAAGCAACCAATGAAATTAAAAATGGAGATTGTATCTTTTTAGATAGTGGCTCTACTACTTTACAAATTGCTAAAAACTTAACTTATCATGAGAACCTAACTATCATTACTAATTCTATCCCGGTCATGTTACAAACATTAAACCAAGGTCACACAGTAATTAGCATAGGAGGAAAAGTGCGTAAATCAGAACAATCTATTACAAGTTTTGATTTTTTATTTAATTTTGATCGGTTAAATATTGAAAAATCATTTATTTGTTGTAGTGGTTTTTCCTCAAATAATGGAATTACTGATTACAGTTTAGAAGAAGTTGAAACACGTCGCAGAATATTACAAATGTCTAAAATTAATTACCTTACAGCAGACAGTAGTAAATTAAATAAAACTGTGACTATAAAAATATGTGATTTTAACGAACTTGATGTATTAATCTGCGATAACGAATTAAATGAAAGTGATAAAGAGAAATTAATTAATGAAATATGTATCATTTAACTTTAAAATATAGATTGTCATTACTTCCTAAAAATTTTTATTAACCGTTCCCACTATTATTAGTAAATTAGATAAAGATAATTATCAAAAAATGAAGCTAAAAATATCCTAATAATTAACGATTTTCTTACTCGTTTCATAAACAAACTTTTGTATTTGAGAAGTTATTTTTAACATCAATTATCTTATGTTACTTTATCTATTGCTTTGATGATGATAAATAATAGATATAATAAATTAATAGGAGAGAACAGAAATTATACTGTTCTCTCCTACTTGCTAATATTTATAGTTTGTATACTAATAAAGTAATTAAGTCCCATTACATAAATTTAGCTGAATTTTATAGTTACTGAAAATTCATCGTAATCTTCATCTCCATTAAAAATAGTGAAGCAATTTTATTTCATCATACATTTACATAGAAATAATACCTAAATTTAAAAATAACTCATTATTGTCATAATTATTTAAATAATGCTGGGAATACTTGATAGCCTTCTCTCATGTTAACAATATTTGTAAATCCTCTGTATTCTAAGATCCCCACAGCGATAGAATTTCTAACTCCAGATAGACAATTTATTTATATTTTGTCCCTTTCATCAAAGGGACGATTTGCGTTTAATAATTTACCGTTAAAATGGGGGTTTTAAAAAGCTGAGCAAAATTTGCTCAGCTTAATTTTTATTAAGTATATTATCAACAGCTTGTGCAACTTGTTTTGGTGATTGTGGATTTTGTCCGGTAACCAGTCTATTGTCAACTTTAATATAGGGAATAAATGGCACTTTGGCTTTACTATAAAACGCTTCACGTTTTTTTATTTCATTCTCTAACATAAATGGTACGATTTTTTTACGATTAGCTAAAATTTCTTCAGTATTAGAAAAACCAGTTATTTCTTTATTATCAATAAAATACCTGCCATTTTCATCTTTTACATTCAGTAACGCAGCTATACCATGGCACACTGCAGCAACAATACCTCCATGATTATAAACTTCATTTATTGCATGTTGTATGGCTTCATTATTAGGGAAATCAAACATTACCCCATGCCCGCCAGTAAAGTAAATCACATCATATTCGGCAGGTTTTGCTTCATTTATAGATTGAGAATTACTTAACATATCCATAAATGATTCATTGTTGTAATACTTTTTAGTCATACTATCTAACATAAATGGTTTTAAGCTAACCGGGTCAATTGGTGTACTCCCCCCGTTAATATTAAATAAATCAATTTGATAATTTTTAGAGTTAAAATAATCATAGAAATGAACAAGTTCTCCAAGCCATAGTCCTGTCGCTTTACTGCTGCCTTCAAAATAATCGGTACTTGTATTAACTATCATAATTTTTTTCATTACTTTAATCTCCTTTTAAAATATTTCTAATACCTTCTTCATATGTTGTAACTTTAAAGTCAGGAAAGTTTTCTTTAAATTTGTTAGATTTAAAGACATTGTCATACTTATATCTTGGTAACAACTCTGTAAGTTCTTTAACTTGTTGGTTAAATAAACTACCTATTTTAAATAGCCACATCGGTACAATCGTATAATTAATTTTTCTACCTAATATCTTTTCTGTTTTACTCATTATTTCTTTATAAGTGATATTGTCATCGGTCGGTAAATGCCAAGTTTCACCATAAGTTTCAGGCGTATTACCTAATAGTACTAAAGCGCGACTTGCATCCGGAGTCCAAATAAGCGTCCGTAATACAGCGTCATTTACAGGAACAAACGCTCGTTTATCATTTTTCACTCGATTAAATACTAAAGAATTCGTTATACTTTGAGTCAATCCAGGCCCATAAAATTCAGGTGCTCGGCCAATAACTGCATCAATAGATTTGTCTTTCATAGCTGACAACAACATTTCAGCCATATTAGCACGAACTTGTGATTTTCTACCTACTGGAACAAACGGACTATTTTCTACTTGAACGTCAGCGTTTTTTTCATACATATATGTATTATCAAAAAATGCTAACTTAGTATTTGTTTCTTGGCATGCTTTAACTATATTTTCCATAATTATAGGAAATTTATTTTCCCACATTTCTGAATTAGCAGGTAGACCCACAGCAAAATATACAATTTCGCTTCCTTTAACGGCTTTATAAGTATCCTCGTAGTTCATTAAATCTGCTGCTACTAATTCATCAGTATCATGAATTTTTTTAGGCTTTCTGCCAACTAATCGAATATCTTTAGTATAGTTATTATAAATTTCCTTTGCTATTTCTTGTCCAATTTGTCCATTACTTCCCAATACTGTTTGCATGTTGACAACTCCTTTTGAATTTTAAAAAAGTGAATCAATTCCTTTCATTGATCCACTTTATATAACATCAATTTATATATAATAAATTAACGATTTTATTATTGATTATTCTTTTTATTAATCCATTTTGTCGATACGTCCATAGCAGCGCGTGTCGCATTTGTTTGATCCATAGAATTTACCATAACAAAATCATGAATAATACCTTGAAATCTCATTTGTGTTACCTCTACACCAGCTTCTCTTAGTTTGTTCGCATACGCTTCACCCTCATCACGTAATACATCAGCTTCAGCATTTAAAATCATGGCACTCGGTAACCCTTTTAAATCTTCTATTGATGCTCGAAGAGGAGAAGCTGTTATTTCTGCTCTTTCCTTAGGATCTGTCGTATATTGATCCCAAAACCACTTCATGCCTTCTTTAGCTAAAAAATAGTTTTCAGCAAATTGATTATATGACTCAGTATCAAACTCAGCATTTGTTACTGGATAGTATAGTAATTGTTGGTTGATTGGTAAGCCTTTGCGTTGTTCGGTCATTATTGTCATAACCGTAGCCATATTACCGCCCACTGAGTCCCCTGCAACTGTAAGCTTATTGATATCTAGTTTTTTCTCATCAGCAACTTCTTTTAATTGTTGTAAAACATCGTAATTTTGTTCAATTGCTGTTGGATACTTCGCTTCGGGTGAAAGTGTATATTCTGGAAAAACAACGACCGAATTCGTTCTTACGGCTAACTCTCTAACTAATTTATCATGTGTTTTAGTACTACCGAATACCCAACCGGCGCCGTGTATATAAAAAATGACAGGAAGTTTGTCTTTGTTGTCTTCTGGACGTATAAAACGCACTGGCACATCTCCATATTTTTCAGTTGTAAATGTTGTATCTTCAATATCTACATTGTATTTTTCGACTGGGGATGATTGTACTTTTTCTAATAAGGCTCTACCATCTTTAGGTTCCAATTCATAAATACGAGGATGTGGTTTATTAGCTTCACTAAATTCTTGAGCAGCTTGTTCCAAAACGACTTTATTGACCATAATTAACAATCTCCTTCAACATTAAAAATTTTCACTCTACAAAAGAATAATATTATTACACTATCCTTATGTTCAGACATATAAACGTAAGGGTAAAAATTTTTATACGGTTTCTTTGTTTTTATATTCTCCTCAGAGGAAGTTGTAAGTTCTTTTAGCCAAAGTAATGTGTCTCCTAAGTCAGAACTATAATACCATTTTAACCCTCCTTGTTTAAGCGCTAACAAAAACTACTATATATATTAAGTAAATATTCTTGAGTTTATATTTTTAAAGCTAACTTCTTCTAAGAAGCATCTATAAAGACATTCTACAATTCATTACTCTATCATTTTATAACTTAAATTTATATTGTATTATTTTTATATAATAAATATTTCATAAAACGAGGAGGCTAATATGAAAGCATATCTATTGTTGTTAGGTGCAGATCAGTTTCTTAGAGAACGCTCTTATGCAGGTGGAAAAGCAATCGGAGATTTTCAAATTTGGACAGCTATTAAAAATGCGAAATATCAATATAATTCATATTTTGATTATTGTATAAATGCCAATCCTTTAAGCTATGAAGAATTAAAAAATGAAATAGCTTATCATAAATCTCAAGGTTACAAACCAAAAGCTATCGTTCCTTTAAATGATTGGACGCTAAAAGTAGCCAACAGACTAAATCAAGACTACGGTTTGCCTTACCTTGATGAACAAGTTATCGATGCATGTAGAAATAAAAGCATCATGAAATCCATATTTGATAAAGTTAATATTTCCACACCAAAGTCTATGTATTTTGATAATGCTTCACAATTAAAACAGCTCATGAATGAATTTAATTTTCCAGTCATCATAAAACCAATTGATTTTGGAGGTAGTGGCGGTGTTTACTTAGCTAATAATAAACAAGAATGTATGGATGCCTATACTAAATCGAAACAAACGATGGAGATTTATGCAGACGACTTTCAAGTATCTAAGAGTGAATTCCTAATCGAAGCATTTATTGATAGTGATGACGAAGTTTCAGTTGAAGTATTATGCGGCCACAATTTCTATGAACTTATTACCGTTACAGAGAAATATTTATCACCTAGACCGTGGTTTACTGAAATGGGTCATTTAGTTCCCAGTTTCAGGTATAAGGATACAAATATTAAAGACCTTGCAATACAACCATGTAAATCTTTAGGTATTACGCGTGGAATCGCTCATGTTGAAATAAAAATAAAAGACAACAACCTCTATGTCATAGAAGCTGCAGCTAGACCTGGTGGCGATGCTATTATGGATTTAGTCGAATCTTCTTATGACATTAACCCCTACAAACTTCATATATCTATGTATATCAATAATGAAGTAAATCCTACATATGCATTTACGCCAAAAAAAGTATCTGCCATAGCGTTTATGAAAGCACAAAAAGGTAAGATAATGCACATTCATTATCCAGATGTATCAAAAGATACTGAAATCAAAAAAATAAATGTATTTAAAAATATTGGGGATACCGTAACTGATCCTGAAAATTGGAGTAATCGTGAGGGGCTTATTCAGTTTAACTGGCCTGAGTTACCAACTACAAAAACTTACAAACATATTCACAGAGCCAATGCATTAGCAAATAAGATTTTTGATTGCAGTGATGCTCACAATGACTAACTATTTAACCATTACTGCGCTATACCGATTTATTTGCGGTGGTTTAATCCTCATTATAAATTGGGAATTAGCAAATCCTGAATCTACCAGTGAGTTAGCCATTGCTACAATTCTTTCATTTGTTCCAGCAATATTCACTCCATTTTTAATTAAGTTATACTTTAAAAATTATTCAGGTGCTGGCCTTACAAAATTATCTTTCTTAATACTATTTTATATAGTCATTGTCATAACGGTATGCTATCAAAATGCACTGCAATTGATTATTCTAAACTTTACTTTATGGATTGTATTTTTTCTATTGGAAACAAGTTTAGAATTTTGGTTTTCACAATTAGTCGAAAAGAAAAGTGAACTATTTATTAACCAGTATAGTTCACTTTCAATGACAATAAATCAAGTTGCATTAATGATAGGTCCTTTATTTGCTTCAATAATCATTAAATTTATTGCACTTCGTTGGATATTTTTAATGTATGCCTTAATCTATCTATTACTTTACTTTGCTATTAGGAAACAAAATAAGGATAATCAGCTTCTTTCTAAAGATGGGAAAGTTTATACTAAAGAATCTGTAAAATTTACACATTACTTCATAAGTATGCTTATGTGGCCAATATTGGGCACTATCAACTTCATGTTACCTACCTTTACAACTTTTAAGCGTGGAGAAGTTCATGAAGTCGCACTATTGGACTGTGCTTTAGGCCAAGGAATGGCTTTGATTGGGATGATACTCAGCAAATTTCTATCTAATAATTGGTTGCACTTATTTTTTATAGTAAGTATTTCTATCACTGTCTTGTGGTATTTGGCTGAAGATACGCTCGTAATTAAATTACTATTAATGTTATTGTTCGGTTTCACATTTGGTGGCGCAAGAATTATTTTCAGGAAAACCATTGTTACAGTATACTCCAGTCATACTGTAAAACACATTTATTCCCTGGGAAATGCTTTAGGCCTCCCAGTCCTTGCACTCTGTATTTATCTAAGTATATTAAATTTAAACTTTGTTTGGTTACCATCATTTATTTTATTAATTATACTGATGCTTTTGTTGAAAATTGATATTTCAGAACATAAATATCTTTGAATAAATCAAAAATCCTCCTATAATATGCGGTTATCTACAATATAAGCCCTTCATATTGATGAAGGGCTTTTTTAAGTTATTTGAATAAATCAATTGATTTCATTAACTGATGAAAATCTTCAATTTTATGTATTTTATTCAACTTATACCAGTATTCCAATGTATCTGATTCAAATACGTTTATCTTTTTCAAAACTTCCTTAGCAAATTCTATTGGCGCAATACCTGACGCAGTAATTAAATTTTCATCAGACACAGTCGACCTCATTTCAAAATATTTTTCACCCTTATAATTAGGACATATCATCTTAGTATATTCCAAATTATTACTTGTGTGTTTCCTAGCATCTAAATAGCCTCTACTAGCTAAAGCGTCCACTGCACCACAAATTGCAGGTATAACAACGCCTTCTTCTAATTCACTTCCAATCCTTTCTATGATTGGCTGATGTACTTGGTCATTCCAGTTCGTTCCTCCAGGTAAAATTAAAAGGTCATTACGCTTTAACTTGCACTCATTTTGAGTCATATCTGGCGTTATATGTAATTCACTCATCGTTTTTACTTTTTTCTTATTAGCACCTACAGTAACTACGTTTAATGTGTCTATACTTAGTTTATTTATCTACTTCATTAATAAATAAATCTTTTCCGACTCTATCCATATCATTAATGATTATGATTTTGGTAAACGATTATTTGAAGGTAATTGAATTACATTGTTTGTAGCCATATAAATATCCTCCGATTAGTTAAGTAGTAATTTCTATATATTTATATCTACAAAAATGAGTATGTAAATGATAAGGTGATTATTTTTAAAGAAGTTGTTTGAAATATAATTTTTTAAAAAAGAATGTAGATTTTACTTTTTGTTTAATTTATGTAAGTATGATAAAGAAAGAATATATATAAAGGAGAGTTCAAATGAAGGATTGGAAAAACTATCAGACGGCTTTATTCATAATAAGTGTAATCTTTTTTCTAGGATTCTTATTAGATTTCATTGGTGTATTTTCATTCGGAGAAACTTTTAGATTAGTATTTTTATTCATATTTACTCTTTCAACGTCAATATATCTTTTTGAACGTGAAAAGATTGCTTCAATTTTATTTATCATTAGTTCAATTTTAATATTATTAGGAATAATTTTTTAAATTAAAAAGAGGGGTATTATCCCCTCTTTTGTGTTTATATTAATAAGGTTTTGCCCATGTGATTTTGTATACCCATTTCTTAACTGGTTTTTGATAAGGATTTTCTCTAACTAATCTTTTAGTAGCTGTGCCACCAACAGTTACACCATTATGTTTAGAAGATGTTATAACTCCAGAAATTACACTAAATGCGCCACCTGAAACAGTAGCAACTGTTCCACCACTTAATAATCCACTAACAATTGTTATAACTCCACCAATTGTTGCTGCACCACCTGCGAGTTGGTTTTTAGATATTTTTTGAGACCACTGTTTAGTTGCTTCTCTTTGAATACCATCTTTACTTATTCCAAATTCCTCTTTAACTTGTTGAGGGTTTTGGCCAAGTTCTTCAAGTTGTTTATCAGATAAGTTAGCTGGATTAATGCTTACAGGTCCTTCTGCATTTTTAAAATCTTCATATGTAGTAACTTCTTTGATGTTTTCTTGGTCGTTATTTTGAAGACTTTCTGCTGTTGGTTTTTCAGCACTTTGTTCTGCGGCATAAATTGCTGGACTTGCCACCATTAGTAAAGATGCTACTGATATACTACCTAAAATTGACTTAGAAACGAATTTCTTCATAATTAAAAGACACTCCTTAGAAAATATTTTTTGCACAACTTTATTAATATCATATTATGTTGTCATATTATTAATTATTTCCTAAGTGTCTGATTTTAGTACGTAAGTGTCTTATGAATTTATAATAAAATAAGACTTTCATTCTAGATATTTAGAACAAATTCTCAAGAACTAGTTAAAAGACATCTTGAAGCATCGTATATATTTTATGTCCATTTGGCAAATGATAATGATTAATTATTTAGATAAATATAACTGGCACAATAATCATCGCATATGTAATCGTTATTTCTAAAAATTCAGGTTTATCTATAGTTTTCCTATATAGCATTGCTTGTTTCCAATAAATAGGGTATGCGTTAAATCATTAATTTAATGAATCACATACTAATGGAAAGTGGCTGATAGTCAAAACTGAATTCAAACCTAAAAGGGACAAAAAGTATATTTACGTGACATATACAATTTTGGGTCAAAACTTATAATTTTTACCAATGTCATTAACAAAGGAATCTTATCAAAAAAACGCATCACTTGTGATACGCTTCTCCTCGCATAATCTTAAATGCACGGTAGATCTGCTCAATCAATATGACGCGCATCATTTGGTGTGGGAAGGTCATTTTACTGAATGATAATGCATAATCGCTACGGTCTAGCACGTCTTTATGTAAGCCGTTGGATCCACCAATAATAAAGGTGAAGTCGCTTTGTCCTCTAGTCATTCGTCCTTCTATTTCTTTAGCTAATCCTTCAGACGTCAACATATTGCCTTTGATTTCAAGTGTTATGACAGTTGACTGAGGCTTTACTTTTGCTAGTAAACGTTGGCCTTCTTTCTCCTTCACTTGTTCAACTTCTTTGTCGCTCATATTTTCAGGTGCTTTTTCGTCAGGCACTTCTATAACTTCAATTTTGGAGTATGCTCCTAAACGTTTTTCATATTCTGCGATTGCTTGTTTCCAGTATTTTTCTTTTAATTTACCTACTGTTAGTATCGTAATCTTCATCATTGTCCTCCAAGTTCATAATAAACAATAGTTATTAGAGTTATCCACAAGTTGTACACTTATTCACACTATTCCCTCTTATTATAACAGGAATGTATATCATTATTTAATAATCTTTACGTTTTCTAAGCAAAAATACGTTAATAACGTGTTGATTTGTGGATAACCCTGTGTACAATGTGGGTATTTCCTTGTTAATTGTGCACATCTCTGGATAACTATGGATAAAACAGTGGATAAGTTGATGGGCGTCTTACATACTTATTCACAAATTTTACGTTTTCTTCATGATTTTTACCTATAAAAAGCTTTTATTAGCTAAGTTATCCACTATTTATAATTATGCTCTAATTGTATATTGGTTTTCAATTAAGACACAGGGATGTATGACCAACGAATTTAGTAATACTATTCTTACACATAATAAAAAACCAATATCTCAAATTGTGATATTGGTTAGATTATTACAATACAAACCAGCCTAATGATTTATCAATAATCACTAGGCTTCCTCAATTAATTTGTGAATTTATTTATAGATTGCATCATTCCTACGTAATAATGCATTAAGAATCCGCTAATTCTCACATTAATTCGCTATTATTGATAATCCGTTAATGCGCAGTAGATGTCTGGTTTCTAAATGCGCATTGTATAATGCTTTTTAAAGCACTACTTCTTTATTTATAAAGATTAGTAGTGCTTATGCAATTGCTTGAGCAATTGCGTTCTAACAAAACAGTCATCCTTGCGAAGGCCGGACAACGAAATTTAGCATTCGCCTATACCAATGCATTCAAAGCCGCTTAACTATCCAATTGAGCTTGCTTTCAGTTTAGGATTACATTATCCATTGGCTAATGCATTAAGAAGCCCTAACCCCTTTAATCAAGGGGCAAGGGCTTCTATAACGTATATATCGGTGTAGCATTGGCTTTGTCGGTATCGCACAACAATACTTCTTTTTGTGTGTCGATGTCGTGTTCATTTAGAACTTGTCCGACGCTCATGCGGGCTAGATCTTTCATGTTGTTATCTTGAGATAAGTGAGATAGGTAAATGCGTTTAGTGCTACCTGTGATGACGTCTGTCATTGCATGTGCTGCATCTTCATTGGAAACGTGTCCCATGTCGCTCAAGATACGTTGTTTTGTCTTCCATGGATAACCACACATGCGTAACATATCTACATCGTGATTACTTTCAAAGACGAATGCGTCACTGCCTTGAATCATACCTTTCATACGATCTGAAACGTAACCTGTATCTGTTAAAATCGTAAACTTCTTATAGTTGTTATGGAATATATAAAATTGTGGATCGATAGCGTCATGTGAAACATTAAACGATTCGATGTCGAAGCCAGCTAATGATTTTGTTTCGTATGGATTAAAGATGAATTTTTGATCCATTGGAATTTTACTGTCTTTCTTTTCGATGGCTGACCATGTTTTTTCATTCGCATAAATAGGTAAGTTGTATTTACGTGCTAATACGCCTAATCCTTTAATATGGTCTGAATGTTCGTGAGTAACTAAAATGCCGTTTAAATCTTTAATCTGTTTATCAATTTGTCCAAAAAGTTCTTCCATTTTCTTCCCAGTCAAACCTGCGTCGACTAAGATACTGCCTTTATCATTTTCCACATAAGTGGCGTTTCCTGTACTACCACTCGCTAATACACTCATACGTATCAAGCGATTCACCCTTTCTAATCTGTAAACACTGTTTAGTATATATTGTTATAGGGCAGACTACGGTTTATGTGCCGTCAATATACCCTCTGTCTAAAAATTTTCATTGCTCGTGCTGTTAGGAGCACTGCGCATAGCTAATGTAACCTCATGCATATGACTGCAATCACAGTATTTTAAAAATCCTGTCGCATAATCTTACTCTCTCTTTTCCGCTTCAACTTACCGCGAATTTTACGCTTTCATTATACTATATCGCTTTATTTTTTGCTTTTGTATAACGCTCATCAACAGTATTTAATTTTAACATACTTTTGCCATCACTTATGTATATATGTTTCTTTTTAATGCAATCATTTTCCAAAAATCACACATCTTTACTCAAAAGTAAATCAGCACACCTTCAAAAAGATGTGCTGATTAGTTATATTATTCTTCAATTACTTTCGGGCTGTCTGAAACAGCTTCAACATAGTAAGTTTTAATCTTTTCTCCATGTTTTACTTTAATCTCCCAATTGGCTTCGAGTACTTGCACATTGGGTTCTTTTACAACCGTGTAGTAACCAAGTCTTGCGTTAGTAACTTCATCGTTGCGTTTAAGGTAACGGTTAAAGTAAAGGGCTTCTATTGCGCTTCTCGCCGTATTCACTTGTTTTTTCTCGTTGTTAGCACCTTCTGATGGTGTGATAGACTTCATTGCCGTTTGTTTATAGCTTGAAGCTTTACCATCATTATTTATATTAAATTCTAATCTCGCTTTGTTGTTATTCATTATTGGGTAATCTTCGTAAGTTTGTTCAAACGTTACGTTTTTGTTGTCTATGTTACTCATTTCATAGTCTTTACCTTTATACACCTTATCTTTGACGTATGTCTTTAAGTCGGTATATTGATCATTGCTGATGTCGATAGGACTACTGATATCACCTTTCGCCACGGCACCTGATTGTTCACTCGATATATCAGAATGCGCTTTAGCATAGGATGAAAAATCAAATGAACGCGCGGTTAACAACTGCATTTTTAAATTTTTAACACTTGGGAGGTTGTCTGGAATTTTAATTTCTTCTTGTTTAAAATCCACAGCATTTTCAGCTTCACTATCATTGATATGGGACTTATTCACCTTATCTATATAGATAATGACCAAGCTAATGTTCACTAGAATAAAGACGAAAATAAATAAAGTTTTTGTAAGTTTCCAGTTCATTTATTCTAGCCCCCCATCGCTGTATGCACGCCATTCGCCATCATATTGTACATACCATTGTGGTTTGAATTCACTATTGCGTTGGATTTCAATATCGGTATTATCTGATTTGTTATCCATATTGTAGCCGATCGTCATGTTTGTTACTTCTTCAAAGTTAATCTCTGGGTTGTTTGCTAATTCTGCGCGTACAGTCTCAGCACCAGGTAGTTTAACCTCATCTTCACCACTATCAATCGTTACATTGGCTTTCAATAGTGCACGTGCATAACTAAAGACGCCTTTATCGCCCCATGATACTTTAATGTTATTAAGATCATCATTATTAAACGTTGGACGGCCGTTTAAGAACATTTGATATGTCAGTTCACCAGTCTTGTTATCCACATTGAATAACCTGAAATCATCTGTAAAGCCACCGTGATTGTTTATATAATCAAAGGTACTCGGTATGCTTTCTTTCATATTAGTAGAACGATTTTCGTCTTCTGAGAGATTTGTATAGCGGTATTTTTCACTGTCATCGCTATAATTGGCAACGCCCGTATTATTATTATATGTTGCGTTACCGCTTTTCGAACTACGCACAACGACAGAGTCATTAAATAGTATTGCATTCATCGTATCTACACTAATGCGATTATAAATAGTGTGATATGATTTCAAGCCTTTAGGCGCTTTTGGTGCGAAAATATGTGTAGCCCTATCAATCGTATCTTTATTCGTAATAATCTCAGTATAAGGCTGCATATTTTTCTGTTGCTGCTTCATTACCTTTTCAAATTGGCTGAGTTTAGCAGACGTTGTCATACGCACAACGTTATGGCGATCTTTACTAATCGCATAGAGCTTCACTGTACCATCTTTATTATTGTCGACGATTAAGCGATCGAATTTAAAATTGTTTGGCACTTTAGCGTTAATATTCAAGGCTTGACCTAAATAAGTAGCTAATGGCATATCATACGTAAAATCCAATATTAAAAATTCATCACTAAGATCTGGGATAATTAAGTTATGGTTACTATGCATTTGCTCTGAACGTAATACACGATGATTCTTCAATGGCTTCAATGTTGCTTCTACATTACTTTTCGTCGCTTCCATACCTTCAGAATCTTCACCTTTAGAATGAATTACCTGATAGGGTGTAACCACTTTATCCATTCCTTGATCTAATGGCTTCCCTATGGTCTTAGCTTCTGTTTCTTTATTATCTTGTTGCTTATCCACATTGGCTAAATCGGGTGAGAAATTCCAAGTCATATATGTTAAAACGGCACTCATTAATACAAGAAGAATAAGGATTATGGATTTGATTAACTCTTTACTCCGCATCCCAATCACCATCTTCTAAAACTTCACATGGAAGCGTAATAAAGATTGACGTGCCTTGTCCTTCTACACTGTTTGCCCATATACGGCCATTGTGAGCTTCTACAATTTCTTTAGAAATAGCTAATCCTAGACCTGTACCACCCATCTTACGTGTACGTGCTTTATCTACACGATAGAAGCGGTCAAAGATCTTATCTACTTTATTGATTGGAATACCAATACCATTATCTTTCACACGAATCGTCATACGATTATATAACGCATTCTGTTTCACGTGAAACTCAACACGTTTATCACCACGTGAATATTTCATCGCATTGGTAATAACGTTATCAAACACTTGTGTCATCTTATCTGGATCAATTTCAGTAAAGATCGTTTGTTTTGGAATTTCACGGATAAACGTCGTATCTTTCGCAGACATCTCGTGACGGTTAATGATTTTATTGATAAACATATTAAAGTCGACGATTTCTTTAGTAATTTGATCAGATTCGTTGTCCATCTTAGATAATTGTAGTAAATCGTTTACAAGACGAATCATACGTTCTGTTTCTTCACGTGTAACGGATAGGAATTGTGGTGCTAGGTCGTCATCTTTCCACGCGCCACCTTCTAATGCTTCGATATAACTGTTCATCGAAGTCAGTGGTGTACGTAATTCGTGAGACACGTTAGCCACGAATTCACGACGTTCTCGTTCAACTTGTTGTTGTTCAGTTACATCATGTAGCACGGCGATATAACCTGTGACAAAGCCAGTTTCTTGAACAATCGTACTAAAGTTAACTCGAACGATAATGCCTTCCGTCTCATTGATGTCTAACAAGAAACTATCGTTATTCTCTTGAATTTCATCTAATGAGAAATCTTCTTCAAGATTCAATACGTTAAGCATATAATCGCCAATAATATCTTCTTTCATTGTCCCCATCATCGTTAATGCCATGTCATTAACAATACGTATACGTCCGCGTCGATCTGTTGCGATAATACCATCACTCATGTGTGTGATAACGGAATCGAGACGCCGTTTTTCACTTTCGGTATTTGCCTGTGCTTCTTGTACACGTTTAGATAGGTTATTGAAGGCGAGTGCGAGCTCGCCAATTTCATCGTTACCATAAATTTTTACACGTTGCGTATAGTTACCTTTAGACATTTCTACGGTCTGGTTCCGCATGTCTGTAATGGGTTTCGTAATTGTACGTGCAATAAAGAACCCAAGGATTACCGTAATTAACAATGAAATCCCTGTACCAACGATGAAGATTTGGTTGATATTACTTAACTGGTTATATACATCGTTTATATCTGCTTCGATATAAACGTCACCAATCGTACCATCGTTAGATGTTTTAACAGGTAAGTTATATACCCAAACACGTTGTTTACCATTACCGTAATCTTTTAATACGGTATGGCTATTGATTTCACCTAGTGACAGTGCTTTTTGAATGGAATTATCATTGGCTCTTTGATTTATTAGACTACGCGTAGACTGCTTTGAAGTAGCCATGATAATCTGATCTTTATCAATAAAGCGAATTTCTTCTATTTCTTGTCTATTAGCATACTCATTCAATAAGTTTTGAACTTCTTTTTGAGCATTTACCGAATTATCTTCGTCGTAGACCTTTTCAATATTAATTTCTATTTGTTTCGCATATTGCGAAATATTATTTTTAAATGTTTGTGTTAACTCTTTTTCAAGGCTATTCGTGAAATATAAACCGATAATTTGCATACCGATTATAATCAGCAATACATAGACGATAACAAGTTTCGTGTGTAAGGATTGAAAATGTTTAAGCCATTTCATTTAACATGGCCTCTAATCATGTTGTTGGAGGAAATATCCAACACCACGGCGTGTCACTATATATTCTGGATGAGATGGATCATCCTCAATTTTTTCACGTAAGCGTCGAATTGTAACGTCTACAGTACGCACATCACCAAAATAGTCATAGCCCCAAACGGTTTGTAATAAATGTTCGCGTGTCATGACTTGCCCCATATGTTTAGATAAATAATGGAATAGTTCGAATTCACGGTGTGTTAATTCGATGTCACCGCCACGTTTTTTAATAGAGTAAGCATCTGGATAGATAACGATATCTTTAATAGTAATTTCATTAGATTCGTCGTTAATTTCTTGTGCTGGTTGTGAATAATGACGACGTAAATTTGCTTTCACACGTGCGATTAATTCACGTGTGCTAAATGGTTTCGTTACATAGTCATCGGCACCTAGCTCAAGACCTAATACTTTATCTATTTCTGAATCTTTTGCAGTTAACATAATGATTGGCATTTCATATTTTTTACGTACTTCACGGCAGACTTCCATGCCATCACGACCAGGTAACATGATATCTAACAACACGATATCTGGCTCTTCATCATATATTAAATCTACTGCATCATTTCCATCATAGGCACAAAATACTTCGTACCCTTCTTTTTTTAAATTAAATTCTAAAATGTCAGCAATTGGTTTTTCATCATCGACTACAACAACTTTTCTAGCCATATTTTATAAACCTCATTTCTATATTGTAGTACATTTACATTAAATTCTACGCACATCTCTATAATATAATTTACCATTTATGGCACTTCAATTCTATTTTTCTAAATAGAAAATTAAAATTGTATATTGTAAAATTATAACATTGTTGCTATAAAATGGGTACTCTTCGAGTCATGAATAGATATTTCCAGTCTAAACAATATTGCGTTTACGTTCGAATTAATTGCTTACACAATTTACTTACGAAATAAAAATCTACTTTCCTTCTATATTTAATACTTATAAATTCTTTTTATCCTGATGTAACTACCAAAATATTATACTTGCTAGATTAGCAATTTATACTGAAGTCTAATCTAATCAAGTAGTAATTAAAAAAATAGATACAAAAAAATGCCCATCCTGTTGGATGGGCATTATACGGTCTCGACGGGAATCGAACCCGCGATCTCCTGCGTGACAGGCAGGCGTGTTAACCGCTACACTACGAGACCTAAAAATGGTGACTCCTACGGGACTCGAACCCGTGTTACCGCCGTGAAAGGGCGGTGTCTTAACCGCTTGACCAAGGAGCCTCTCTTAAGCACAAAATAAATTATACCAACTCTTTCATAGGATGACAAGCTCTTTTTTAAATTAAATTAGTATAATTTTCTATCTTAATGGTATAATGTATAGCTTTTTTACCAATACCTATAAAAAACTATAAAAATATGATGAAAGCCCGACAAAATCGCACTCAAACTTTAAGTATCACTACTAAAATACCAATAACAATGCATCAAACTTTAATATTAAACCTATTTATTAAATTTGAAATATTTTATGTTTTCTATGTATTTTGATAAAATAATTAAATAATACATATGAGGAGGCACTCAATTGGCAAAAGTACTATTTATTAACCCAGGTTCTGCAGGACATGTAAATCCAACAGTAGCCGTTTGTAAAACATTAGTAGAGAAAGGCGAGGAAGTTGTATATTACGCAACTGATAAATTCACAGATAGGCTTCAGGATATTGGCGTAGAAATACGTACATTCAATTCAGACGATATGATGGCTCATTTTTCGACTTATGGACGTGATAATCTCTTTAATGTCATGAATGGCTTGTTAAATACTACAGATCTGTTCTTACCAAAAATATTAAAAGAAATCGAAGATGAACACTATGACTATATGATTTATGATTCTATGTTTGGATGCGGCTATATGTTGGCTCAAAAATTAGGTATTCCTGCTATTTCTTCTATTACAACATTTGCACACACTAAAGATTCATTTGAGCAATTCACAAATCAATTGAACGTAAATTTAAGCGATGAAGCAAAAGATGAAGCTGACAAAGCGTTTACTACTTTAAAGACACGTTTAGAACAAACTTATGATATTTCAATTCCATCAAGATTTGAAGTGATGAATAATCCAGGCGACTTAAATATTTCATACGTCATGCGAAACTTCCAAATTAACTCTGATACGTTTGACAGTAATCGCTATTTCTTTGCTGGACCGTCCGTCATCATGCCACAGCCTTCGGACTTCATGGCAGAAATTGATCAGTCTAAACCAATTATCTACATTTCTTTAGGTACTGTTTTTAATGAAAATATTCCATTTTTCAATAAGTGTTTTAAAGCATTGGCTGATGTTGACGCCACAGTTGTAGTTTCTATTGGAGAAACGAATCGTATAGAGGATTTTGATGAAGTGCCTTCCAACTTTATTATAAAGTCATTTGTTCCTCAAACTGAATTACTACAATACACTTCATTATTCTTGACACATGCAGGTATGAATAGTGCAAATGAAGCAATTATGATGGGCGTACCGATGCTAGCTTTTCCACAAAATGCAGACCAACCCGTTGTAGCACAACAAATAGAAGATTTAAATATCGGGCAACAATTAAATTCCGAAACTTTTACTGTAGAACAATTGAAACAAACCGTATTAACAATGCTTAATCATTTAGAAGAATACCAAAACAATATAGATATGATTAAAGACCCTTCACATAGTGAACAATACGGTTATGAATTAGCCACGAATAAAATTTTAGAGTTTCGTGACGCGCATTGCATAATGCAAAAATAAATATATACAAAAAACCTTGTAGCCAAATCATTTTTTACAAAATGAATGACTACAAGGTTTTCTTTTAACAGAAGTTCACTGGCACTTTTTACTTAGCATAATGAACTTAATAAGTTTGTTTGATTACGGTCTGGACCTACTGAGAAGATAGAAATCTTAACATCACTTAATTCAGAGATACGCTCTAAATATCTACGTGCGTTATCAGGCAATTCATCTAATGAACGACAACCTGTTACATCTTCTGTCCAACCAGGCAATGTTTCAAAGATTGGCTTACAACGTTGTAAGTCTTTCAAGTTTGCTGGATATTCAGTGATTTCTTTACCGTCTAACTCATAAGCAGTACAGATTTTAACTTCTTTTAGACCTGTTAACACATCAATAGAGTTGATTGATAAGTCTGTAATACCACTCGCACGGCGAGAGTGACGTAATACAACTGAATCGAACCAACCTACGCGGCGTGGACGACCTGTAGTTGTACCGTATTCACGGCCTACTTCACGGATATGGTGTCCGTCATCATCAAATAGTTCAGTTGGGAATGGACCATCGCCTACACGTGATGTATATGCTTTACATACACCAATCACTTTAGATACGAATGTTGGACCTACACCGCCACCAACAGTAACATTACCTGCAACTGGGTTACTTGAAGTAACAAATGGGTATGTACCATGATCGATGTCTAACATTACACCTTGCGCGCCTTCAAATAATACTTTTTCTTCTGCTACGAATGCATCGTCTAAAACTTTTGCAGTGTCAGTAACGAATGGAGCTAAACGTTGGCCGGCTGCATAATAAGCTTCAAAAATTTCATCAAATGTTGGACATGGTTTACCAAACATGCCTTCGAAGTATGCACCTTTGTACTCAATATTATCTTTTAATAATCTTTCGAATGTTTCTTTGTCTAATAAATCGGCAACACGAATACCAATACGTTGTGCTTTATCTACGTAAGCAGGGCCAATCCCTTTTTTCGTTGTACCAATTTTATTATCTCCACGACGTTCTTCTTCATATTCATCTTGTTTAATATGATAAGGTAAAATAACTTGTGCTCGGTTTGAAATACGTAAGTTATCTGTTGAAATACCTCTTTCATTTAAAGCGTCTAATTCTTTTAATAGTGCCACTGGATCTACAACGACACCGTTACCAATCACTGCTAATTTTTCTTTATAAAAAATACCAGATGGTACTAAGTGTAATTTATATGTTTCTCCGCCAAATTTAATAGTATGACCTGCATTATTACCGCCTGAAAAACGTGCAATAACATCTGCTTGTTCTGCTAAGAAATCTGTAATTTTACCTTTACCTTCGTCTCCCCATTGTGTCCCAACTACTACTATTGATGACATATGAGCACCTCCAAGTTTTCTCGATTAACCATTACGTATTTTACCAATACACAGGATAGATTGCAAACCAAAAATCGAACATTGATTTTCAATGATTCTCTCTACTCAACAAAAAATATCAACTAACTTGTATGCAGCTTTAGGCTAGTGATACCAAGGTCTTATCGGACTAATTTGTAAAATAAGGACACATACTTACTTATAAATCTATGAACCAAACACAAACAAAAACCGTACAATAAAACTTCAAATCGATTTATCATACGGAAAATATTTTTTATTATTTTTTAACCCATTTCAGCATGTGCATAGTCTATATCTGTAAATTTGTTGTATTGTTTCATAAAGTGCAGCTTCACTGTTCCTGTAGGGCCATTACGTTGCTTAGCGATAATAATTTCAATTTCCCCATTTTCATCATTTGTTTGAGGTTCGAAATTAGTATCATCATCATCGTCTTCTTCGTCTTCGCCACGATTATAATAATCATCGCGGTATAAGAAAGCGATGATATCGGCATCTTGCTCGATAGAACCTGACTCACGAATATCACTCATCATCGGACGTTTATCTTGACGCTGCTCAACGCCACGTGATAGCTGACTCAGTGCAATAACAGGACATTCTAGCTCTCTAGCAATAGCCTTTAATGTACGTGAAATCTCAGAAACTTCTTGTTGTCTGTTATCTGAAAAACGTGAGCCACTACCTGAAATTAATTGTAAGTAATCAATAACAACCATATCTAATCCGTGCTCTTGTTTTAAACGACGGCATTTAGAACGAATGTCTGTAATCCGAATACCTGGTGTGTCATCGATAAATATCTTAGTACGGGACAGTTTGCCGACTGCTATAGTAAATCTATTCCAGTCTTCTTCAGTCATCATACCAGTTCTCAGGCGGTTTGAGTCCACGTTTCCTGAACTACAAATCATACGTGTTGCAAGTTGATCTGCACCCATCTCTAGCGAGAATATACCTACTGAAAAATGATCTTCATGTGTTGCAACTTTTTGCGCAATATTAAGTGCGAAGGCAGTCTTACCTACTGAAGGACGTGCTGCTAAAATGATTAAATCATTACGGTTAAACCCTGCTGTCATCTGGTCTAAATCTCTGTAGCCCGTTGGAATACCTGGAGTTTGACCACTGTTTTGATCTAATAGTTCTGCATTCTCATATACTTCACCAAGTACATCTCGAATATCCTTAAATCCATCACTTTCACGTGAGGATGATAATTCTAATATACGACGTTCAGCGTCGTTAAGTATCGTATCTAGTTCCAGCTCATCATTATAACCATCATTCGCAATACTATCTGCAGTTTGTATTAATTTACGTTTAGTTGCATGCTTAAAAACAATCTCAGTATAGTATTGGATATTACGTGTTGTCGGCACATTACTTGATAATTCTGCAAGATATTGAGGACCACCCGCTTCATTCAATCGACCCTCTTGTGTCAACTGATCCATAATGGTTACCACATCAATATCTCTATTATCTTCATTGAGGTTCATCATTGCTCTAAAGATGTGTTGATGTGCACCTCTATAAAATGACTCAGGAAGCAATACTTCCTGAGTTGTGTTGATTAATTCTGGATCTATGATAATGGCACCTAAGACAGACTGTTCAGCCTCATTACTGTGTGGCATTTGATTTTGTTCATACATTCCATCCATTGTGATTACACCTCATATCTCAATCCACTATTATTGTTCAACTGTGTGTACACGGATTGTACCTTCAACTTCTTTATCTAGTTTAACTGGTACGTTAGTGTAACCTAATGCATGGATACCGTTTGGTAAATCCATTTTACGTTTATCAATTTTAATGTTGTGTTGTTCTTGTAATGCTTGCGTGATTTGTTTCGTACTTACTGAACCAAACAATTTACCGCCTTCGCCTGTTTTAGCAGACACTTCGACTTCAATTTCACTTAATTGTGCTTTTAATTGTTTAGCATCTTCAATTTCTTGTTGACGCTCTGCTTCAGCAGCTTTATTTTTTTGTTCTAATTGTTTTAAATTACCAGGCGTTGCTTCTATTGCATAATTTTTCTTTAATAAGAAGTTATTTGCATAACCTACTGGTACGTCTTTAACCTCACCTTTTTTACCTTTACCTTTTACATCTTGTGTGAATATTACTTTCATGCATTTTCACTCCTACTCATTTGTTCTGTTATAGCTTGTTGTAATTGTTCTATTGCTTCATCCACTGTTACATCTTTTAACTGTGTGGCTGCATTAGTTAAATGACCACCACCGCCAAGTGCTTCCATTGTTAATTGCACATTGACAGCACCAAGTGAGCGGGCAGACATACCTATTACATTTTCTTCTCTTCTTGCAATTACGTACGAAGCCTCTACACCATCTAAACTTAACAGTTCATCGGCAGCTTGTGCAACTGTAACAGGATGATAAATTTTATCATTCGAACCGTGTGCAATAGCCACACCATTTTCTTGTAATTTCACTGTTTGAATCAACTCGGTACGATTGATATACGTATCAAGATCATCTTTCAAGAAATGTTGTGTCAATATTGTATCTGCACCATGTGCACGTAAGTAACTTGCAGCATCGAAGGTTCTAGAACCTGTTCGTAGCGTAAAGTTACGCGTATCTACAATAATACCTGCAAACATTACTGTCGATTCTAAACGCGTTAATCGTTGTTCTGTCGGTTGATACTCAAGTAGTTCTGTCACAAGTTCTGCAGTTGAACTTGCATATGGTTCCATATAAACAAGCAATGGACTCGAAATAAAGCTTTCTCCACGTCTATGATGGTCAATAACCACTTTACGGTTAGCTTTATTTAAAATGTTCTCATCGATAACCATTTCAGGTTTATGCGTATCTACAATGACTAATGTTGTCTTAGATGTCATAATATCCCATGCTTCATCCGATGTGATAAAACGGTCTTTTAATTCTGGTTTTTCATTTACTGCATCCATAACACGTCGTAATGTTGGATCAATGTCAGAATCATTTAAGACGATATACGCATCTAGGTTATTCATCATTGCAAAACGTGACACACCAATTGCACCACCGATGGCATCTAAGTCAGGGCGTTTATGTCCCATGATGATAACTTTGTCGCCTTCCATCAGAATATCTTTAAGCGCATGTGATATAACACGTGCTCTAACACGTGTACGTTTTTCCATTGGGTCAGTCTTACCGCCATAGAAACGTACATTGCCGTTCATATGCTTGATAGCAACCTGGTCACCACCACGTCCTAGCGCTAAGTCTAGGCCTGATTGTGATAGTTCCCCTAAATCTATTAAATCTTCAGATCCTTCACCGACACCGATACTTAAAGTTAGTTGTGCACGGTAACCGACACTCTTTTCACGCAACTGACTTAAAATACTAAAGTTTGTTGCTTCTATGTTGTTTAATATATCTTGATTTAAATAAGCAACAAATTGATCTGAGCTGTAACGTTTGAAATAAATGTTATGCTCACTAGCCCATCTACTAATCACACGTGTAACCATCGAGTTAATCTCTGATTTTTGTGTGTCATTCATATTTTGCGTAATCTCGTCATAATTATCTAAGAACAATGTAGCAATAATCGGTTTAGAGTCTTCATATAGCTTATTTGTCTGTACTTCTTCAGTAATATCAAAGAAATACAATACATGTTCTTTTTCAGAATAACGTACGCGATAGTGGTACTCATTTTCAGAAATCTCAACTTCTTGTGTTTTTTCTAATTGCTTTAAGATATTAGGATATACTTCATTAACTGGATCGGAAATTACATTACGCGTTAAGCGTTCCGACATAAATTTGTTCATCCACTCTATGTTTTCATTTTCATCTAAGATAATCATACCGATTGGCAAATTTTTAATTGCGATATTATTGCCTGCCGAAATATGGCCACTTAGATTATCAACATAGCTATCTAGTTTCTGTAAAGCTCGTCTTACCATTATTGCTGTCCCTACAATAATAATCACTAATACAACTGTCGCTATGCCTGCAATGAGCTGGTTAAAAACAAACCAAACTACGACAAGTGCAATTGCTGTGAACGCCATAATAATAAATGGTAAAACTAACGCTTTTTTAGTGGATTGACGGTTCATTCTTCCACCTCAAATCATTTTTTAATGATACTTTTTAAGTTAATACACAAATCTATAACACCCAGGAGACTCACAATATGTGTTAGTGGCATTAAAGCTGTCCCTATAACCATGAATAACACAGAAAGTGCGGTTGGCATTGATTTTGCCTTTCCGAAAAAGTGAATAACACTTAAGCCCTGAATATACATACATAATGATAACACAATTTCAAAGTTTAAAACGATACTTTGGAAAGTCCCTGGTTGGCTCGAAAACATAACACAAATTAAGACGATAATATACATCCATAATAGTGAACGCTTCATTTGCCAAGCATATAACGGTTTAAATATTGGTGTAGCGATTTTGAACTTACGTAAAATTGGAAAAGTAATAATTAAATTGATTAAAATAAGTAGAAATACTGTAATAATGACATAACTTGGTAACTGAACTGACATCTGGCGGAAGCCTTCTTCCAGCATTTGCTTATATTCTGCAGTTCCCGCAATTCCAGAAACAACGTTATGCATGTAATCTTTCACTGGTTTTATCAAAACTGTAGAACTTGGTATTTTATCAAACGTTTGTAGTCCCATAAACGCAATTAACGAGAACATACTAATATATGTAGTTGTTATATAAAGTATGCGTTCTTTAGATGTACGTTCTTTTAATAATTGGCCAATAACAAAACTCACTAAGAGTATGATGACCATAGTGCTCAACACAAATATATTACCTAGTAACGTTGTTAATACCACTGTAATGACTGCTGTTAAACCAAATGATTCAATAGACTTATGCCATAAGATAATACCTGGAATTGTTGCAAAGATACCTAACACCAGGCCTAACGGAGGTAATATATGTAAAGCTAAAGCCACTACGATTAGCGTTAGTATACTAAGCACAGTTACTTTAGGATATATTTTTGAAAACAATTTCGCCACTCCCATACTATTTTTGACTATAACTATTATTTTAACCTCTTTAAAACTTTTATACAATTATTGGCAATCCAAATACAGAAGATAACGATATACTATACTTTCCATAATTATAAACGTATAAATAACTGAACTAATCAACACTTCACGGTATTACATTTTTAATGCTACTACTTTTAGTTTCATTTTATGCCACCACAACTTAAATAATTGTACAAAAAAAGGATGTACTATATATATGTCAGTCTACCCTCCCCTATCGAAAGTAGTCATATAGCTTCATCCTAAAAATTAATATAATAGAGTCGTTAAATCATTTTCTTTTGATTTTATATACTTTTAAAAAGTGATATAGATTAGGCGCCCAGTCATTAAAATTCAGTAAGAAACCATCATGACCTACGTTATCTGGTACAAAGAAATGTTTGTGATATTTAAAACGATTTCCCACGGCACGTACTAAGTCATCTGGATATAACAAATCATCTGTAAAGCCCATTGTCATTACTTTAGTGTCTAGGTTACTAAAAACTTCATCTACATCATTGCGTCCTCTATCTACGTCATGACTATCTAAGACGTCTAGGAGTGTTAAATAGCATAAAGAATCAAAATGATTCATAAATTTATTACCTTGATGTTTTTGATAGGTTACAACTTGATCTGGTGAGAAACGTTTATCATAACTTTTAGACGAACGGTATGTTAAAAAACCTAACTGCCTTGCGATACTCATACCCTCTTTATGGTCTAAATGAATAGCCTGTCTCGCTATCTCATTAAACGCACGACTATAGGATGATGTTTTATCTGTAGCTGCGAGAATCACTGCTTTTTCAACATCAAATTTACGATTATATAATAATTCTATTGCTTGCATGCCACCTAACGAACCACCGATTAATATGTTAATCCTTTCGAAACCTAATGTTTCAATTCCTAATTCTATAGCACGTACGATATCTCTTAACGTAAGTGTCTCAGGAAAGTTTGGATCTGTTAATGCAGAACTTGAACCATAAGGGCTTCCAATAACATTAAATGTCAAAAACTGGTAATCATTAATAGGCATATAACCACCGTCAATAATCCCTCTCCACCATCCAGGGTTTTCATTTGTACCATACGTTAAGTGATTACCTGTTAAAGCATGACAAACCACCACAAGTGGTTGCCCTTTTAAACCTACATGTTCATAACGTAGTTTTAAGTTTGAGATGAATTCACCTGACTCCGTTGTGAATGGTCCTAGTTCCAGTGTATCAACCGTATAATTCGTCATGTTTTACCTCCTACTTAGTAAAAAAACTCCTCACTCATAAATAAGTAAGAAGTTAAAAGTTCTTATCATTCGAGTGTATCGATGGTATTAGCACCGTACTTTATAAGCCGGTTGCTGAAGCGTCTACGGGCCAAGTCCCTCAGCTTCTCGAAATAAGATTTGATTTTAATTGTATTAAAGATAAGCTCATTAATTCAGATAAAATTAAAGTGTTAATGTAATCTGAAATATCTTAATTTTCTAATTGTTTATAGTTTAACGGATAATATAACTTACTTCAATAGGATTGTTTAAAATACCCAACGTAACACTGCCATAATGATAATGCCGCTAAGTATAGTGATTGTTAAGCTACGTGATATCACAGCAATAATAATAGTTGGGAGCATCGTTATTAAGAACGGCACGTTAATGCTATAACCCATCACACCTTCTTGTTGCTCTATTAATCCATCGATGATTAATGCAGTGAATAATGTAATTGGTATAAATGATAGCCATTTAATAACACGTTCAGATAATTTTATTTTAGTTATCAAGATAAAGGGAATAATTCGTGTAAGCCACGTTACCACACCACATAACACGATAATTGTTAACACATGTATCGTCGTTGTCATCGTTCCATCACCACTCCAATCAACGCTGCAATAGTCGAAGCTAATATGATAGCTAAATATGAAGGCATAAACAAGCTTAAACTAAGCATCATTACAATCACACATATAATCAATACAAAATATATGTTTATCTTCGAGCGTCTAATCGACTCAAATTGTGAGACAGCTAAGAATATAAACATAGCGGTAATTGCAAAATCTAATCCTAGTGCTTCTGGTTGATGTATGTATTTACCAAAGACTGCACCAATCATACATGCAAATGTCCAAAAGACATATGCCGTTATATTTAATCCATGCAACCAACGATCATTTATCTTCTCACCTTTTAAATGTGGTGTAATAGCTACACCGAATGTTTCGTCTGTTACTAATGTAGAAAGACCAATCCTATTTAATAAACTATAGTTTTTATAACTTGGCGCAAGCGTCATGCTTAATAAAAACATTCTTGAATTCACAATGAATGTCGTCAATATAATTGCCGATATGGGCGTGCCAGAAATAACAAGTGCACAAATAATAAACTGTGCAGCGCCGGCATACACTAACAAACAAAGTAAAATAATTTCCAACATACTAAATCCCGATGCCACTGCAACAATTCCAAAAGACAGGCCAACACCAGCATAACCTAACAAAGTAGGAATACATGCTTTTACACCTTGTTTAAAAGTAACATGCGCCTCATTGTCCATTTTTCCACCCTCTCACCTCAAACGCTAAAAACAGTAAATCTATTCTAATATAATATCATAAAAATAATCAATAGTTTCAGAGGTAGGTTTGTGTGACGTAAGTCTAACGTTCGTCTTAAAAAGTTGTGAATAAAGCTATGTAGATATTTCAGAATTTTGTGTTATTTATTAGACCTCCCTTAAAAATTCCAGTTACTTCAATCAAATCAACTATTTTAATAGCGCATATTTTATGTATTTCTTACACCAACTTTTACACCTCCCCTACCCTCTCCTCTACATATAAAAAAGTGCGTAGCTAACACTTTAACTACGCACTTTAAATATTTTATTTAATAGGACGGATGACTGTTTTACCACCCATATATGGCACTAATGCTTCTGGTATTGTTACAGAACCATCTTCATTTTGATAATTTTCAACTATTGCAGCAAACGTACGTCCAACTGCTAATCCACTACCATTAAGTGTATGTGCTAATTCTGGTTTAGCATTTTTATCCCGTTTAAAACGAATATTTGAACGACGTGCTTGGAAATCAGTAATATTTGAACAAGAACTTATTTCTTTATATTCATTATAGCTTGGCAACCAAACTTCTAAATCATAAGTTTTACTTGAGCCAAAACCAATATCACCTGTACATAAAATAACACGACGGTATGGTAAGCCTAATTCTTCTAAAATTGCTTCTGCATGTTCAGTCATTTCATCTAAAGCCTGCCAAGAATCTTCTGGTTTTTCAAAACGAACCATTTCAACTTTATCGAATTGATGCAAACGAATAAGACCTCTAGTATCACGACCAGCTGAGCCCGCTTCACTACGATAGCATGCTGATTGAGCAGTGAATTTAGCTGGTAATTCATCCGGTCCGATAATTTCATTACGGTAATAATTTGTCAACGGTACCTCTGCAGTAGGTATAGTATATAATCCTTCTTTTTCAACTTTAAACAAGTCTTCTTCAAACTTAGGTAATTGTCCAGTACCATACATTGAATCAGCGTTAACTAATTGTGGTACCATCATTTCTGTATAACCATGTTGTGTTGTATGTTTCGTAATCATATAGTTCATTAATGCTCTTTCTAATTGTGCGCCCTCCCCTGTTAAGAAGACGAATCTAGCTCCAGATACTTTAGCTGCACGTTCAAAATTAACCATTTTTAATTCTTCTACTAAATCCCAATGTGCTTTTTCTTCAAAATCAAATGTTCTTGGTGTACCCCAACGTTTAACTTCTACGTTATCTTCATCTGTAGCACCTTCAGGCACATCATCCTGAATAATATTTGGAATGCGTGATAATTTATCGTTAAGATCCACATCAACTTGATTAAGCGTATCATCTAAAACTTTAATTTCATCACCAAGCTTACGCATTGCTGCGATTGCATCATCTGCATCTTCTTTATTACGTTTCTTCTGAGCAATTTCACCACTAACTTTATTACGCTCAGCTTTCATTTCTTCAGCTTTACTAATTAACTGACGACGCTGTTCATCTAATTCTAGTACTTCATCTACTACTGTATCTTCCATGCCACGCTTAGCTACTTTTTCTTTAACGAAATCAGGGTCATTACGAAATAATTTAATATCTAACATAACTTCATCCATCCTTTCAATTTTTAAAATTTGGGATAAACACGCAAAAAAGACCACATCCCTATACAAGGGACGTGGTCTACGTGTTGCCACCCTATTTAACAGTCTAAATTAGACTGCACTCTCACAAAAATAACGGTTAAATCCGATTGTTCTCTTAATAGTAGGTAGATTCACATTAACCTTGGCTACCTGTTCACACTCAACACAGGCTCTCTGAAACCAAAAAATTAATACTACTTATCCTACGAACAATGACTTATTAAGTTAAATTAAATATAGCAAATAACTTCATTTTTTTCAAGAGTGATAGTATTTATGTCAATTATATTTCATCCATATAAGCAACATCACGCAAATATTGTGATACTGCTTCAATATCTTTATGGAATTGTCTATCTTCTGTGATAGATGGCACAATATGACGTAGTTCTTGATATTTTTCATACGTCTTAGGTGATAACTTATCAATATCTTTATATTCAACAGCTTGCAGAGCAATGATTGTTTCAATGGCCAATACACGACGCGCATTTTCAATCATTTGATAGCCATGTCTTGAAGCTATAGTTCCCATGGAAACATGATCTTCTTGGTTAGCGGAAGAAGGTATAGAATCAACACTTGCTGGGTGTGCGAGTGTTTTATTTTCTGAAACAAGACTTGCTGCTGCATACTGCATAATCATTGCACCACTTTGTAAGCCTGGTTGTGGACTTAAAAAGGCCGGTAACCCATTATTTAATTGAGGATTTACTAAGCGTTCTAGACGTCTCTCAGAAACGTTCGCTAATTCACTGACACCTAATTTTAAAAAGTCTAAAGCAAACGCTATAGGTTGACCATGGAAATTCCCTCCTGAAATAACAAGTGTTTCATCACCTTCATCAAATATAAGTGGATTGTCATTTGCAGCATTCATTTCGAACTCTAATTTTTCCTTCACATAATTGAATACTTGGAAGCTAGCACCATGAATTTGAGGGATACAGCGCAAAGTATAAGCATCCTGTACACGTATTTCACCTTGAGTCGTCGTCAATTCTGAACCTTCCAACCAGTCTAACATTCTGGCCGCAACATCAATTTGTTCTTGGAAATTACGAACTTTATGTACCTTGTCATTATAGGCATCTGTAATACCATTTAAAGCTTGGTGTGTAAGGGAGGCAATCCACTCCGCTTGATAACCTAGAGCTTCCGCTTCTATATAATTTATAACCCCTTGAGCAGTCATTGCTTGTGTGCCATTAATCAACGCAAGCCCTTCTTTAGCTTGTAACTCTAAAACTTTGTGATTTAACTGATTTAAGACATACCGACTGTCTACTTCTTCACCTTTATAAAAGACATTACCTTCTCCTATTAATGCCAAAGCCAAATGTGATAGTGGCGCCAAATCTCCCGAAGCACCTAATGATCCTTGTTGCGGAATAACAGGTATAATTCTTTCATTGATGTAATACAGTAGTTGTTCTACTAAATCTACAGTTGCACCAGAGTGCCCTTTTAATAACGTATTCAATCTTAATACCATCATCACTAATGCAACTTCTTCTGAAAATGGTTTCCCCATACCACATGCATGTGAACGAATTAAATTGACTTGTAATTGGTTGTATTCTCCTTGGTCTATACGTACATCACTGAACAAACCAAAGCCAGTTGTAATCCCATAAATTGTTTCTTTATTCTCTATAATATCTTCAACTGTTTGGCGACTCTTTTTCACACGTTCAAATGCATCTTCCGTAACTTCTACCTTATCTTCTCTATTTAAAAACTGTTTAATATCATTAATCGTTAATGTTTCCCCATTAAGTTGTAATGTCATTTTCCCATCTCCTCGCTTAATATTTTTCTCTAATTATTTTGAGTATACGCTTACATTTTTTGTTGGACAATAGCTTAACCAATATCCGTAACATGGTATTAAATTACTGTTTTAATGGGATAAAGTTGTAATAAAAATAAGTTTATTGAAATTTATAATTTCTTAACGCTTTTAACTATTGACTAATAGGACAACCAGGTATAATATTTCTTATTGTATTTATAATTCCTATTACGAAAACAAAGGAAAAGTAACTGAAATACAAATCGTTCTGCAATTGTTATAATCGCTATTAAAAGCAGAACCTCTTTAAGGTGTTAGTCGGTTCATTTTCTTTATTAAAATACAGAAATTTATACACATTCAGTAATTTAAGAAGGGGGTTTCAATATGGAAACTTTATCATCAGTGAGCATTCCTAAACGTAAAGATGAAACACATAAAGGTGATTATGGTAGAATTCTTTTAATTGGTGGTAATGCGAACTTAGGTGGTGCAATCATGCTTGCAGCAAGAGCATGTGTATACAGTGGTAGTGGTTTAATAACAGTAGCAACTCATCCCACAAACCATGCTGCTTTGCATTCACGTTGTCCTGAGGCAATGGTAATCGATATAAATGATACAAAAATGTTAACAAAAATGATTGAAAACACAGATTGTATCTTAATCGGTCCTGGATTAGGTTGTGATTTTAAAGGTAATAATGCAATTACTTTCCTACTTCAAAATATACAACCTCATCAAACTTTGATAGTAGATGGTGATGCTATTACGATTTTCAGTAAATTGAAACCTGAGATTCCAACTTGTAAAGTCATATTCACACCGCATCAAAAAGAGTGGGAACGTTTAAGTGGTATCCCGATAGATGAACAAACTTATGAACGTAACCGTGAAGCGGTAGATCGTATTGGTGCAACAATTATACTGAAGATGCACGGTACAGAACTTTACTTTAAAGATAAAGATTACAAACTACCTATTGGTACACCAGCGATGGCTACTGGAGGCATGGGTGATACTTTATCTGGTATGATAACTAGCTTCGTTGGACAATTTAATGATATCGAAGAAGCTGTTACAAGTGCGACATATACACACAGTTTTATTGGTGAACAATTAGCTGAAAAAATGTATGTCGTTCCGCCTTCTAGACTAATCAGTGAGATTCCAATCGCTATGAAATCATTAGAAAATGAAAAATAAAAAAAGACCTACCTCATATGAGGTAGGTCTTTTTATTAGCGTTATTCTTCTTCGTTGTCTTCATCAGTTCCATGATCCGCGTTGTCTATATCTTCATTAACACGATCCATGAAGTCTTGTCTTACTTCTTGTCGTTCATCATTGTTTGACGCATTTTCCTCGTCTTCAACTTCTGTGTGAATCGCATTTCCTGGCGCATCATCTTCTACAATGTTTTCACTATTTTGAGAACCTTGTAAATCAGTTTGTGATGCATTGTCATTATCTACATCAGAGCCTTTAGCTTCAGTTGATTCATCAACTTCTTTAATTTCATCTTCATCATTTACTTTAGCTACTGTTGATACAATTTGGTTTTCACCTAATTTAATCAATCTTACACCTTGGGCAGCACGACCATTTTGCGAGATATCTTCTACATCAATACGAATAATGACACCTGAGTTTGTTACAACCATCAGGTCTTCTTTTCCAGTTACTGAAGTAATACATACAATGTTACCGTTACGCTCAGTAATTGTAGCTGTTTTTATACCTTTACCGCCACGGTTTGATAATCTATAATCACCAACTGGGGTACGTTTACCGTATCCATTTTCAGTAACGACTAGAATCTCTTCGTCGCTCTCAGCATTAGTGACATCTAAACCGACAACTTTATCATCTTCTCTAAGTGTAATACCTTTAACTCCTGCTGCTGTACGACCGAGCGGACGCAATGTAGTTTCGTTAAAGCGTATTAGTGATGCATGAGATGTACCAATCAGAATGTCTTGTTCTCCATCAGTGAGACGAACGGCAATCAGTTCATCATCATTTTTGAAGCTAATCGCGATCTTACCGTTTTTATTGATATGAGAGAAGTTACTCAATGCAGAACGCTTCACTCTACCTTTGAGTGTTGCAAATACTAAGTAATCATCTTCACTTTCTAAGTCTTTAACGGCAATCATAGTACTGATTGATTCGTCATTATCTAGTTCAATCGCGTTGACTACTGGGATACCTTTAGACTGACGTGATAGTTCAGGCACTTCATAACCTTTAAGTTTGTATACGCGTCCTTTATTAGTAAAGAACAATACGTTGTCGTGCGTACTTAACGTTACGAGTTGACTAACAAAGTCTTCCTCAAGTGTATTCATACCTTGTACGCCACGCCCACCACGATGTTGTGCTTTATATGTAGAAACTGGTAAACGTTTAATATAGTTATTGTGACTTAATGTAATCACGATTTGTTCTTCAGGTATTAAATCTTCATCTTCGATATCATCTAATCCACCAAGTTGAATTTCAGATCTGCGTTCATCACCATAACGTTCACGTATATCGATTAATTCGTTGCGGACGATTTGTAATAATTTTTCTTCATCAGCAAGAATCTCTTTTAATTCCTCGATATATGCTATTAATTCATTATATTCAGATTCAATCTTGTCTCGCTCTAAACCTGTCAAACGTCTTAAACGCATATCTAAGATAGCTTGAGCTTGACGTTCAGATAATTTAAATTGTGCTTGTAAGCTAGCCATCGCTACTTTATCAGTTTCTGATTCACGGATCACTCGAATAATTTCATCGATATGGTCTAATGCAATTCTTAGTCCTTCTAAAATATGTGCGCGATCTAATGCTTTCTTCAAGTTGTATTCTGTACGTCTACGTACCACTACTTTTTGATGCTCTAAATATGCTTCTAAAGCTTCTTTCAGTGAAATTAATTTAGGTCTACCGTTAACTAAAGCAATCATATTTACACCAAATGATGTTTGTAATGGCGTTTGTTTATATAAATTATTTAGTACAACACTTGCGTTTGCATCTTTACGAATGTCAATAACAACACGTACACCTGTACGTAAACTTGTTTCGTCACGTAAATCGGTGATACCTTCAATCTTTTTATCACGTGCTAATTCAGCAATTTTTTCAATCATACGGGCTTTATTTACTTGATATGGGACTTCTGTAACGACGATGCGTTGACGTCCGCCACCACGTTCTTCAATTTCAGCACGAGAACGCATTTGAATAGATCCACGACCTGTTTCAAAGGCGCGACGAATACCACTCTTTCCAAGTATAATTCCCGCCGTTGGGAAGTCAGGACCTTGAACATCTTCCATCAATTCCGCAATAGTGATATCAGGGTTATAACTTAAACTCAATACGCCATTAATAACTTCTGTTAAATTATGTGGTGGAATATTTGTAGCCATACCTACTGCAATCCCTGAAGCACCATTAACTAGTAAGTTTGGGAACCTTGATGGTAAGACTGCCGGTTCTCTCTCATTACCATCGTAGTTATCTATAAAATCTATCGTATCTTTGTTTATATCTCTAAGCATTTCTAATGTGATCTTAGACATACGTGCTTCAGTATAACGCATCGCCGCTGCGCCATCGCCATCCATTGAACCAAAGTTACCTTGTCCATCAATTAAAGGATATCGATAGCTGAAGTCTTGTGCCATTCTTACCATTGCTTCATAAATAGATGAGTCACCATGTGGGTGATATTTACCCATTACGTCCCCAACAATACGGGCAGACTTCTTGTATGACTTATCTGGTGTCATACCTTGTTCATGCAAACCATACAATATACGTCGATGTACTGGTTTCAAACCATCTCTAACATCTGGTAAAGCACGTGATACAATAACGCTCATCGCATAATCTAAAAATGATTCGCGCATCTCACTCGTTATATTTCGTTCATTAATTCTTGATTCAGGTAATTCAGCCATCAAGATATCCTCCTTCAAAAATTCAGTTCATTGTATTAGAAATCTAGGTTGGCATAGACTGCGTTATCTTCAATAAACTGTCTACGATTCTCAACAACGTCTCCCATAAGCATTTCAAAAACTTGATCTGCCTCTATCGCGTCATCTAATGATACTTGTAACATAGCTCTATTTTCTGGATTCATTGTTGTTTCCCACAATTGATCTGCGTTCATTTCACCAAGACCTTTATAACGTGCAATTGACCATTTCGGCGTAGGATCTAACTCAGCTTTAAGTTTTTCCAACTCACGTTCATTAAACACGTAATACTTTTGTTTACCTTGTGTCAATTTGAATAAAGGCGGTTGAGCAATATATACATAGCCTGCTTCTATTAACGGTCTCATAAAGCGATAGAAGAAGGTTAATAACAACGTTCTGATGTGCGCACCATCGACGTCAGCATCAGTCATTAATACAATTTTGTGGTAACGCGCTTTACTCAAATCAAATTCTCCACCAATACCTGTACCGAATGCTGTAATCATAGAACGGATTTCATTATTATTTAATATTCTATCTAAGCGAGCTTTTTCAACGTTTAATATCTTACCACGTAATGGTAAAATTGCTTGTGTTTCTGAGTCTCTACCTGATTTTGTAGACCCACCGGCAGAGTCACCCTCTACGATAAAGATTTCACTTCTGGAAGGATCTTTACTAGAGCAGTCTGCAAGTTTACCAGGTAAACTGGAAATTTCTAAAGCAGATTTACGACGTGTTACTTCGCGTGCTTTTTTCGCAGCAAGACGTGCGTGAGAAGCCATAATACCTTTTTCAACAACAATGCGTCCTACTTGCGGATGCTCTAATAAGAAGCGCTCGAACAACTCAGAGAATAATTTATCAACAACTTGACGTACCTCAGAGTTACCTAGTTTTGTTTTTGTTTGCCCTTCAAATTGTGGGTCGCCATGTTTGATTGAGACAATCGCTGTTAAACCTTCACGTGTATCTTCACCTGAAAGTCTCTCTTTATCATCTTTGATAATTTTACTACTTATACCATAACTATTTAATACACGAGAAAGTGCTCGTTTAAAGCCTTCTTCATGTGTACCACCTTCATAAGTGTGTATGTTATTCGCATAAGTCAATAAGTTAGTTGCAAAGCCTTTGTTATATTGTAATGCAATTTCAACCTCAATATCATCTTTTGTTTGATGGACATATATAGGCTCTTCATGTAATGGTTCTTTGTTTTCATTTAACATCTCAACGTAAGACTTAATACCACCTTCGTAGTGATAAGTGTCTTCTCTGACTTCTTCACCACGTTCATCTCTTAAAGTAATTGAAATACCTTTATTTAAGAAAGCAAGTTCCCTTGTACGTTGTTGTAATGTCTCATAGTGATATTCAGTCGTCTCTGTAAAAATCTCAGGGTCCGCTTTAAAACGAATCACTGTACCAGTATTATCATCTTCTGTTTCATCAACTACTTTCAAGTCGAATTGAGGAACACCCTTTTTATAAGCTTGATGATAAACTTGACGATCTTTATATACATAAACTTCCAAGTCTTCAGATAAGGCGTTAACTACAGAAGAACCTACACCATGTAGACCACCAGAAACTTTGTATCCGCCGCCGCCGAATTTACCACCGGCATGAAGTACTGTTAAAATAACTTCAACTGCTGGACGTCCCATTTTTTCTTGTATACCTACTGGAATACCACGTCCATTATCTGTTACTTTAATCCAATTATCTTTTTCAATAACAACTTCGATTTGGTTAGCATACCCTGCAAGTGCTTCATCAATACTATTATCGACAATTTCCCATACAAGATGGTGTAAACCTTTTTCTGAAGTTGATCCTATATACATACCAGGTCTTTTACGTACCGCTTCTAGACCTTCTAATACTTGTATCTGTCCAGCACCATAATCTTCCGTGTTGTTCACATCTGACAATGCTTCCACCTTCACTTTCTGTTACTTTATAATTTCGCCTTGGTTAATGCGATAAAGTTTAGCGTTTTTCATAATTTCATGTTCTATACCATCTACGGATGTCGTCGTTACAAAAGTCTGCACTTTATGTTGAATAGTGCTCAATAAATGAGATTGACGCGAATCATCTAATTCACTTAATACATCATCTAGCAATAATATTGGATACTCACCGACTTCAATATTCATCAACTCAATTTCTGCGAGTTTTATTGATAGTGCCGTTGTTCGCTGTTGACCTTGCGAACCATATGTCTGAGCGTCCATACCATTTACATTAAAACCTAAATCATCTCTGTGAGGACCATATAAACATACGCCTCTATCTTTCTCACGTTCCATATTGTCATTAAGTAAAGTTAAGACTTCCTCTAAGCGTTCCGTCTCACTTTGTTCTCCATCTGCCAATTTAATGCTTGGCAAGTACTCTAGTGACAATGTTTCACGTTCATTGGTAATACCAGAATGGATAGGTTTAGCTAGTGATTCAAGTTCTTTAATAAAATGTTCACGTCTTTGTGTAATTTTGAACGCATACTCTGCAAATTGTTGATTTAAGACTTCTAGCATTGTACTGTCCGTCTTTTGACCATATTGCAGTTGCTTCAAATAGTTATTTTTTTGTTTTAAAATTCTCTGATATTGCGATAAATCATTTAAATATAACGCAGATATTTGACCAACTTCCATGTCTATAAATCTGCGTCTAACTTGTGGCGATCCTTTGACAATGTTTAAATCTTCAGGCGCAAACAATACGACATTTAAATGACCTATATATTGTGTCAGTCTACTTTGCTCTAAGTGATTGATTTTAACTTGTTTGCCTTTTTTGGTAATATACATCGTTAAAGGCATGTCGCCATATCTATAGCTAAGTTCACCTTCTATTTTAGCATAATCGCTATTGAAACGTATCAGTTCTTTGTCATTAGATGTTCGATGACTTTTTGCTAATGCTAAGGTATATATGGATTCAAGTAAGTTTGTCTTCCCTTGAGCATTTTCACCAATCAAAATATTTACGTCAGGATGACAATTTAAACTGATTGACTCGTAATTTCGATAATGCTCTAGTTGGAGTTTCTTTAATTTCATTCTTCACCTTGATGTAAAATCAAAAATGAACCGACTTCTGGTATAACAATGCTATCTCGATGATTTAATTTTTTACCACGACGTGTTTCACGCTCGTCATTAATCATGACGTCAAAATCTTGTAAGAACCATTTTGCTTGTCCGCCAGATTCGATAATACCTTCTGTCTTTAGAAATTGTCCTAAAGTAATGTCCCCATCAACGATTACTTCTTCAACCAAATCAATCACTCCATTTCTTTTAAGCTCACTTATATATTATACCTTTTTTTACGAAAAATTTCATGTAAAATACAGTGAGTAAGCGATTTCTTTCAACTTATTTTAACTATTTTTTTATATTTAGTTTCAAAGTTGTTTATAACAGCTCTTTACTAGTAATATTATATCAAAAATTAATGATTAATAATCCATTTCCTTAAAATTAATATCAATCTATGTACAAATCATTATTTAAAAATAAATTAAAAGTGTTGCTATAAAATTCATGATTTTTATGCGCTCAACTAAAATTTGCATTTTAAGCTATTTTTTAGCGTATTTTTTTGAATTACGATGTTTCGGTCCACTACTGTCTATTTTTCACTTATATTGGCCTTCTATATGCTTCTAATCATTAAAATTTATTTTATATTCTCTTAATCTACTCACTTTTCTAGCATTATCCCTTTCTTATATACACGTTTTAATGTGTCACATTACTTTTATTCTGCTAAATTTCCATAAAAAAAGGAACGGACAGAAACCAATATACAAATTGGTTTCATAGTCTCGCTCCTGCAAAGTTAACCAGTCAGTTAATAAAATAGTTTCAATATGGCTTAGTTAACTGTTTCATGCTATGCATATAAAATTATATGCTGCTTAATTTAGTTGCAATGGCTCACTTATCCACACCTAATACTAACTTAGTATGTTCTAATTGGTAAAATAAGTTGTGTAACTGAGTCATCATCTTTTGGTTTTAAAATAAATGGTTTCATAGTTCCGAAAAATTCTATTTCCACTTCATCGTTATCAATAGCTTTAAGTGCATCCATCATATATTTTGAGTTGAAAGAAATTTTTAAATTGCCCCCATCTACATTACTTGCTTTAACTTCTTCATTCACAGTACCAATTTCTGGAGATGTTGAAGATAATTCTACTAATTCATTACCTGTGCTTAATTTTATTACATTATTTCCGCCTTCACGTGCTAATAATGATGCACGATCAATTGCGTGATAGAATTCACCGTTATCAATGCCTAACTTAATTTCGTAATTTTCTGGGAATAAACGAGACGTATCAGGATAATGACCTTCTAATAAACGTGAAATAAAGTTTACGTTACCCACTTTGAAAAGTACTTGGTTAGATGCAAAGAAAATGTCGATATCATCTTCGTTGTCAGACATAATTTTATTTAATTCAGATAATGCCTTACCTGGAATAATGACATTTTTATTTTCAGAATCGTCTTCTAAAGCTACTTTTCTTACAGCCAAGCGGTGTGAATCTGTAGCTGTGCATATTAATTCATTATCTTGTATAAGCCAGTTAACACCAGTTAGTACTGGGCGTGTTTCTGAGGTGGACACTGCAAAATTCGTTTGTGCTATCACGTTTTTAAGTACCTTGACTGACAATTGAATTGCATCATCACGAGAAACTTGTGGTAATAACGGATATTGATCAGGATCTAAACCACTTAAATTAAATTCAGAATGACCAGATGTTATTAATGTTTGGAATTGTTCGTTGGTAGATAATTTAACTTCTTTACCTGGTAATTTTTTAATAATATCTACAAAGAAACGACCAGGAAGTACCACTGAGCCAGTTTCTGCAATTTCAATAATCGTTTCACCATCAACTTGTTTAGGGATAGTGATTTCTATTGATATTTCTGAATCAGATCCAGTAAGTATTACTTCGTTGTTTTTAACTTCAATTTTTATACCAGTTAAGATTGGTAATGTTGTTCTTGGTGAGATGGCTTTTAACGTGTCATTTAATTGATTAATAAAATAATCTCTTCTAATTGTGAATTCCATCATATTAAACTCCTTCCAGTCGTTTATATATTAAATTATATAGGTTTTAAAACAGTAGTAATAGTAGTAGGGCTTGTGGATTAGGGGATAACTCAAATTTAAGTGATAGTATCGTCCTTTATAGGGTGTGGATAACTTGTGCACACTGTGTATGACTTTTACACATTATCCACAATTCACAAAAATAGTTCCATCATGTTATTCCTCAAATAAGCTACCATAAAACTGTTATAGTACAGAATGTTTTACTGATTTCTTATTTCTTTTTCTAAATTTTCAACTTCTTGTTTAAATGTTGGATCATTTTGTATATCTTTTACAATTTTTTCGTGTGCATGAATAACAGTAGTATGGTCACGTCCACCAAATTCTTCGCCAATTTTAGGAAGTGAAAAATCTGTTAGTTCACGAGAAAGATACATCGCAATTTGTCTAGGGTAAGCAATTGATTTTGTACGTTTTTTGGCACTAAAGTCTTCAATTTTTACACTATAGTATTGGCCAACAATTTTTTGAATATCTTGTATAGTGATCTTTTTAGATTTAGGTGATTGAATAATATCTTTCAATGCTGCAGCTGTTAATTCAGTGGTAATAGGTTGACCTTGTAATTTCGAAAATGCTAATACACGAGTCAATGCACCTTCAAGTTCACGAATATTTGACTGAATCTGATTTGCAATATAAGTAAGTGCTTCAGTGGGAATATCTAAGTTTTCTTCACCAATTTTTTTCTGTAAAATTGCCATTCTTGTTTCATAATCTGGTGGTGTAATGTCAACGATTAGTCCCCATTCAAAACGTGAACGCAGCCGATCTTCAAGTTTAGCAATCTCTTTAGGTGGTCTATCGCTAGAAATAACAATTTGCTTATTTGCTTGATGTAATTCATTAAACGTATGGAAGAATTCTTCCTGTGTTTGCTCTTTATTTTGAATAAATTGAATATCATCAATGAGAAGTACATCAATATTACGATATTTTTCTCTAAAACGTTCAGTCTTATTATCTCGAATAGATTTAATAAATTCATTGGTAAATTTTTCACTTGAGGTATAAATAACTTTAGCATCAGGATTGTTTGCTAATACATAATGGCCAATTGCATGCATCAAATGGGTTTTACCTAAACCAACGCCCCCATAGATAAATAATGGATTGTATGCTTGTGCCGGCGCTTCAGCAACTGCAAGACTTGCTGCGTGAGGAAATCTGTTGCCAGGTCCAATAACAAATGTTTCAAATGTATTATGGGTATTGAATTGTTCTCCACCAATAGCAGCTTCATCTACTCCAGGTGTATATTCTTTTTTGAATTGCTCAGCCTCATTAGTTTCTTGGTTTTTAGTTGGATTTAAGTTTTCCAATTCATCTTCTGTATAAAAAACAGGCATAATTTCATGACCAATTGCTTCGTATAAGGCACTTTGAACAATTTCAACGTAATTCGATTTTAACCAATTAGCAACAAAAGGATCATCTATAACTACAATGGCTTCATTGTTTTGTAGTTGATAAAGTTTTGTATCTTTAAGAAAAGTTTGATAGCTGGGATAACTAACTTTTTCTTGAGCTAAGGTTAGAACTCTTTCCCAAATTTCTTTTTCTGACATAATAACTAACTCCAACTTTCGTAAATTTTAAAAGTTATACACAAAAGTAACAAGTGTAATTAAAAAGAATCACAGCCTGTTGATAATTATCCACAAGTTACACACAATCGGTGGATAACTAATCTAATTCTATGATTTATACACAGACTTTCACAATATAATTTAATAAATTAAACCCTGTATCTATCAATATCTACATGACTTATCCACACAATTATACTTTTTAACATTAACCTCTGTCAAATGGGTGTGAATATGTTGTTAAATCGTATAGAATCCTGTGAATAATATATAATTTATCCACAAATATGTAATGTTCTACTGTGTATAAGTGGATAATTTTAAGGAATAAACAGTATATCAAATTTTTAGCATTTTGTGGGCTTGGGAAATAATTTATAAAACATGTATGAAAAATGTATAATAGAAATTAGCCATAGATGGCTATGTTCAAAAGAGGGAGTATGATACAATTCAACAACAATATTGAAGTGATAGTTGTTAAGTTTCTTCATTATAAATAGTTAAAGAAATAGTATTATTGCTCTGAAGTTATTTTAGAAGAGCGCTTAAATTGATACTTGCTTTATAAAATATATTTTGTTATATTGTAGTAGTTGCTTGAATTATGACTAGAAATTAATAACAGTTAAATCAAGACTTAAAGGCAGAAACGTATATTAATTTATCTATTATAATAGTATAGAACCGAATAAAGATGGAGGTGTTTTTGCATGGTAAAACGTACTTATCAACCAAATAAACGTAAACATAGTAAAGTTCATGGTTTCAGAAAACGCATGAGCACAAAAAATGGTCGTAAAGTCTTGGCGCGTCGTCGTCGTAAAGGCCGTAAAGTATTATCAGCATAAGATCACTGACTCATCAGTGGTCTTTTTTTTGGTTTTAATTTAGCAAAATGATTAGTGAATACGCTGATTTTAATTGTTGTTTTAAGACAATGACGGATATAGATATAACATATATAGATGTGAATATATGTAATGAATAGATAAGTGAGTGATGTTTGGTGGAGAAAGCGTACCGAATTAAAAAGAATAGTGATTTTCAATTCATTTATAAAAAAGGGAAATCAGTAGCTAATAAACAGTTTGTGGTATATACAAAAGCTAATAAAGAGCTTGAACATTTTCGATTAGGTATTAGTGTTTCTAAAAAGTTAGGTAATGCAGTTGTTAGAAATCGAATTAAGAGAGCAATTAGAGAAAACTTTAAAGTTCATAAGGAAGATATTATACCAATAGAAATTATTGTAATTGCAAGGCAACCAGCAAAACACATGGACACATTACAAATACAAGGTAGCTTAGAACATGTTTTGAAAATAGCGAAAGTTTTTAATAAGCGTATTTGAGTAGGGTAGGGGAGGCTAAAATAAGACTGAAGTAAGCCTAACCTCAGACAAACCTAAGCCTTATTTTTGACGTATTTTTAAATTTTTCGAAACAATATGTTCGCTTTTTAATAGGAAAGTCTTTAAAATATTATAATGACAAAAAATGAGTTCAAAAGGAGGCGAGATGGATGATGGATTTAGATACGATAACGAGTATATCCACGCCAATGGGCGAAGGGGCCATAGGAATCGTACGTTTATCTGGTGTTGATTCAGTAGAAATTGCAGATAAGTTATTTAAGGGTAAAGAAAAGCTTGAAGATGTGGCATCGCATACCATTAATTATGGTCATATCATTGATCCTGAATCAAATGAAGTAGTAGAAGAAGTTATGGTCAGTGTATTAAGAGCACCTAAAACTTTTACAAGAGAAGATATTGTTGAAATAAACTGTCATGGCGGTATTTTGACAATAAATAGGATATTAGAATTAACAATGACCTATGGTGCGCGTATGGCAGAACCGGGTGAATATACGAAACGTGCGTTTTTAAATGGTCGTATTGATTTATCTCAAGCCGAAGCAGTTATGGATTTTATTCGTTCTAAGACCGATCGTGCGTCTAAAGTTGCAATGAATCAAATAGAAGGTCGTTTAAGTGATATGATCAAACGACAGCGACAATCCATTCTCGAAATCCTCGCACAAGTTGAAGTTAACATAGATTATCCAGAATATGATGATGTAGAAGATGCTACAACAGAAGTATTATTGGATAAATCTAATAACATTAAAACTGAAATTAATAAATTACTTGATACAGGTACGCAAGGTAAGATTATGAGAGAAGGATTAGCTACAGTAATAGTTGGTAAACCAAATGTAGGTAAATCATCTATGCTCAATAATCTTATTCAAGATAACAAGGCTATAGTGACCGAAGTACCTGGAACAACAAGAGATACATTAGAAGAATACGTTAATGTAAGAGGCGTACCATTAAGGCTTGTAGACACAGCTGGTATACGTGAGACTGAAGATATAGTAGAACGTATTGGTGTAGAGCGTTCTAGAAAAGCACTTGGCGAAGCGGATTTAATCTTATTTGTACTTAATTATAATGAGCGATTGACTGAAGAAGACCGCAAATTATACGAAGTTATTAAAAATGAAGATGCCATAGTCATCGTAAATAAGATGGACTTAGACAAACAATTGGATCTTGATGAAGTTAAAGAGATGATTGGCGATATGCCATTGATACAAACGTCTATGTTAAAACAAGAAGGCATCGATCAATTAGAAATCCAAATCAGAGATTTATTCTTTGGTGGTGATGTTCAAAATCAAGATATGACATATGTATCGAATTCAAGGCACATCTCGTTATTGAAACAGGCAAGAAATACAATTCAAGATGCTATAGACGCAGCAGAAACAGGCATACCAATGGATATGATACAGATAGACTTAACTAGAACTTGGGAAATTTTAGGTGAAATTATCGGAGAATCCGCAAGTGATGAATTGATTGATCAGTTATTTAGTCAATTCTGCTTAGGAAAATAATAAGGAGGAAAAATTATGGCTCAAGAATATGATGTAATAGTAATAGGAGCCGGGCATGCTGGTATTGAGGCAGGACTTGCTTCAGCGAGACGTGGTGCCAAAACGTTAATGTTAACAATTAACTTAGATAACATCGCGTTTATGCCATGTAACCCATCAGTTGGTGGCCCAGCAAAAGGTATTGTTGTACGTGAAATTGACGCATTAGGCGGTCAAATGGCCAAGACAATTGATAAAACACACATTCAAATGCGCATGTTAAATACTGGTAAAGGACCAGCAGTTAGAGCTTTACGTGCTCAAGCTGATAAAGTGTTATACCAACAAGAAATGAAGAAAGTAATTGAAGATGAAGACAACCTTGATATTATGCAAGGTATGGTGGACGATTTAATGATTGAAGACAATGTAATTAAAGGCGTGCGTACGAATATTGGAACAGAATACTGGGCAGAGGCAGTAATCATCACAACAGGTACGTTTTTACGTGGAGAGATTATACTAGGAAACATGAAGTATTCTAGTGGTCCAAACCACCAGTTACCATCTATTTCACTTGCTGATAACTTAAGAGGCCTTGGATTTGATGTAGTTAGATTCAAAACAGGAACACCGCCACGTGTTAATGCAAAAACAATTGATTACTCTAAAACAGAAATTCAACCAGGCGATGATGTGGGTAGAGCATTTAGTTTTGAAACAACAGAGTATATTTTAGATCAACTACCATGTTGGTTAACATATACAAATGGTGATACACACCAAGTCATTGATGATAATTTACATTTATCAGCTATGTACTCAGGTATGATTAAAGGTACTGGTCCAAGATATTGTCCTTCAATTGAAGATAAGTTTGTTCGTTTCAATGATAAACCGCGTCATCAGTTATTCTTGGAACCAGAAGGTAGAAATACAAACGAAGTTTATGTTCAAGGTTTATCAACAAGTTTACCAGAACATGTACAACGTCAAATGCTAGAAACTATTCCTGGCTTAGAAAAAGCAGACATGATGCGTGCGGGTTACGCAATTGAATACGATGCACTAGTACCTACACAATTATGGCCAACACTTGAAACTAAAAAAATAAAAAACTTATATACAGCTGGTCAAATTAATGGGACTTCTGGTTATGAAGAAGCGGCCGGCCAAGGTATTATGGCAGGTATTAATGCAGCAGCTAGAGTTCAAGGTAAAGAAGAAGTCATATTAAGTCGTTCTGATGCTTATATCGGTGTACTTATAGACGACCTTATTACTAAAGGTACAAATGAACCTTATCGTTTATTAACTTCTCGTGCAGAATATCGTTTACTATTAAGACATGACAATGCTGATTTACGTTTAACTGATTTAGGTTATGAATTGGGTATGGTTTCTGAAGAACGTTATGAACGCTTCAATGAAAAACGCGACATGATTAAAGCAGAACAAGAACGTCTACAAGGCATTCGTGTTAAACCAAATGAACGTGTACAAGCAATTATTGAAGGACAAGGCGGTTCACGTCTAAAAGATGGCATATTAGCTTTAGAATTACTACGCCGCCCAGAAATGACATATGATTTAATCCTTGAGATCTTGGATGAAACACATCAATTACCTTCAGATGTTGAAGAACAAGTTGAAATTCAAACAAAATATGAAGGTTATATCAATAAATCATTACAACAAGTTGAAAAAGTTAAACGTATGGAAGAGAAGAAAATTCCAGAGGATTTAGACTATAGCAAAGTAGATAGTTTAGCTACGGAAGCAAGAGAAAAATTAGCAGAAGTTAAGCCTTTAAATATTGCACAAGCTTCTCGTATTTCAGGTGTGAATCCAGCCGATATTTCAATCTTACTTGTATTTCTTGAACAAGGTAAAATTCAAAGGGTGAATAATTAAAATGAGTGTAACATGGTTAACTAAGCAACTCAGTACACATGGAATTGAACTTTCAGACAAACAACAACAACAGTTTCAAACGTATTATCAAATGCTTGTAGAGTGGAATGAAAAAATGAATCTAACAAGTATTACAGAGGAACATGAAGTATATTTGAAACATTTTTATGATTCAATTGCGGCTAGTTTTTATACGGATTTAACTAAAGAATTAACAATATGTGACATAGGTGCTGGTGCTGGTTTTCCTAGCATTCCTTTAAAAATTATTTTTCCAAATTTAAAAGTTACGATTGTAGATTCATTGAATAAGCGAATACATTTTTTAAACCAATTAGCAGAGGCTTTAGATTTAGAACGTGTTAATTTTGTACATGATCGGGCTGAAACATTTGGTAAGGGAGACTACAGGGAGTCTTATGATATTGTGACTGCACGTGCAGTTGCAAGACTCTCGGTATTAAGTGAATTGTGTATTCCATTAGTTAAAAAAGGTGGGCAATTTATTGCTTTAAAATCTTCTAAAGGTGAAGAAGAATTGGAAGAAGCACGTTTTGGTATAGGTGTCCTAGGTGGTAAAGTTTTGGATACCATTTCATACGAATTACCTGAAAACGCAGGTGAAAGACAGATGATTATCATTGATAAAAGAAGTCAAACACCTAAGAAATATCCAAGAAAACCAGGAACGCCGAATAAGTCACCGTTACTTGAAAAATAGAAAGAATTCAATTCAATACAATTAATTTAGAGGGAGCGCATAATAAATGAAGAAACCTTTTTCTAAATTATTTGGTTTAAAGAACAAAGATGACATCGTTGGTTATATTGAAGAGGATTATAATAATAGCGTTGAATCTATTCATACGGAACGTATTGTGCCAAACCGTTATCAACCAAGACAAGTATTTGAGCCAAATAAGATTAAAGAACTCGCAGAATCTATAGAAGAACATGGTTTGCTACAACCGATTGTAGTACGTCCAATCGAAGAAGATATGTTTGAAATCATCGCTGGTGAGCGTAGATTTAGAGCGTTACAAACACTCAATAAAACACATGCGGATGTAATCATCAGATATTTAGATGATGAAGAAACGGCTGTAGTAGCTTTAATTGAAAATATTCAACGTGAAAATCTATCTGTCATAGAAGAAGCGGAAGCGTATAAGAAGCTATTAGATATTGGTGATACCACGCAGAGTGAATTGGCTAAAAGTGTCGGTAAAAGCCAAAGTTTTATAGCAAATAAATTAAGACTATTAAAACTAGCGCCTAAAGTAATAGAACGTCTACGTGAAAGCAAGATTACAGAGCGTCATGCACGTGCGATGTTAAGTTTATCAGAAGAAGATCAAGTTGACTTGGTCGAAACAGTTATTAGCCAAAAACTAAATGTGAAACAAACAGAAGCACGAGTTAAACAAAAGCTTGGCCCTGAAAAAGTTAAAGCCCGTAGATTTGAATTTGAAAAAGACTTAACTGATGCACGTGAAGCAGTTGGTCAAAGTTTAGAGTCTATTGAAAAAAGTGGTATTAAATTCGAACATCAAGCTAAAGATCACGATGATTACTATGAAATAAAAATTAAATTATATAAATATTAGATTAATAAAGGTCGAGGCATCCATTTGTCTCGACCTTTAACTATTTATTGATTGCTTTTATATTAGTAGGTTTCATATGTTTGTCGTCTGATTTACAACAACAGTATTTTGCAATAATCGAAAACTAGCCATGTAGTTATCTTTGTTAAATTGGGTAATCAATTGGAAAAATTAGGTGAGCATGGATTGTGCTTCATATAATAATATTAAGACTTTCTATGAAACAAATTAGAATAAAAAAGTAACGGAATATTGTGAAAAATTACTATTTGTGATTAAATTAAGAAAACGCTTTCACGTTATCTTAAGGGGGAATGGTAACATGATTACATTTATAGTTTCTATTATTATACTTATTATTGGGTATTTCACTTATGGGAAATATATCGATAAAATGTTCGGAACAAAAGAAGAGCGTCCTACGCCAGCTTATCATCAAAGGGATAATGTAGATTATTTACCTATGAAAACATCATCTAATTCACTAATCCAATTATTGAATATTGCGGGAGTTGGTCCTATATTTGGTCCGATTATGGGGGCTTTATATGGTCCAGTAGCATTTATTTGGATTGTTTTTGGCTGTATATTTGCAGGTGCTGTACATGATTATTTAACTGGAATGATTTCGATAAGAAACAAAGGGGCACATTTACCTGAACTTGCAGGTAAATTTTTGGGACAAGTTATGAAACATTTCGTTAATATATTTTCAATTTTATTATTGTTGTTAACTGGTACAGTTTTTGTAACAAGTCCTGCCTTACTTTTACATAATTTAATGGATGGTCGTATTGCTCTAGGTATTATTATATTTGTTATTTTTGTATATTATATACTTTCTACAATTTTACCAATAGATAAAATAATTGGCCGTATATATCCAATATTTGGTGCTTTACTCTTAGTAAGTGCAGTAGGCATTGGCTTCCGTCTTATTCAAACAGGTGCTCCTATTCCTGAGTTAAGTTTGAAGAATATGCATCCGGATGGCGCATCTATTTTTCCATTATTATTCTTTACCATTACTTGTGGCGCATTATCTGGTTTTCATGCGACTCAAACACCTATTATTTCAAGAACAACTAATAAGGAAAAGAATGGTCGTTTCATTTTTTACGGTATGATGATTGCAGAAGGTATTATTGCAATGATATGGGCAGCAGCTGGAATGAGTCTGTTTAATGGCTATAATGGCTTAAATGATGTATTAGCGCGAGGTGAAGCGGCGCTAGTAGTTAGTCAAGCTTCGCATCTATTATTAGGTTCTGTCTTCGGTACAATTGCTGTATTAGGCGTTATCATATTACCGATAACAAGTGGTGATACATCTTTCCGTAGTGCAAGAATGATTATTGCAGATTATTTGAATTATGGACAGCGCAGTATTGTAAAAAGAATTATAGTTGCTGCACCATTATTTGTTATAAGTTTTGGGTTAACACAGGTTGACTTCACAGTTTTATGGCGTTATTTCTCTTGGGCTAACCAGACAACGGCTGTAGTGGCATTATGGGTAGGTGCCATGTATTTATTAATTGCGAAAAAGAATTTCTGGGTTGCAGCGATACCAGCTGTATTTATGACTTGGAATATATTTACTTATATTTTAAGCCAGAAAATTGGTTTAGGCTTAGACCTTAATTTAAGCTATATACTCGCATTTGTGTTGACCATATTATGGATTGCTTACTTTGGTTATCAATATAAGAAAATGACGGCCGGTGCTCAATTTGAATTAGATCATCCTATTCCATATCAGCAACAGCAGGTAACGTAATATTAGTTAAAAATTGTATTTAATATGATGAAGATAAATCGTCAATTTATTAAATAGACTAATAACAAAATATTATAATTATTTATAGAAAAAGCGAGCATATGAATTTTTAATTCTCGCTTTTTCTAATATCCAACTAATTATAGACGATTATCTATTTTATAAAAATCTGCAAAACACCTTGCTATATTTTACTTTTGAATATAATATAATGATGATATTTTATAAATCATATATCAAAAGTATATTAAGACAGGAGTGATTCAATGCTTAAATTTTTGAAACCAGCAAAGCATATAGAACCTTTGCCAAAGGATCAAGTTGATGACACTTATAAGAAACTACGTTTTCAAGTGTTCTTAGGTATCTTCATAGGCTATGCAGGTTATTATTTATTACGGAAAAACTTTTCATTAGCGATGCCATCATTAATCGAGGACGGCTTCAGTAAAGGTGAACTTGGTATTGCGCTTTCAGCCATTTCGATTGCTTATGGTTTTAGTAAGTTTGTAATGGGCACCATTAGTGATCGAAGTAATGCGCGAATATTTTTAACTTTAGGTTTAATACTAACAGCGATTGTAAATTTATTACTTGGTTTTGTGCCTTTCTTTACATCAAGTATTACAATTATGTTTGTATTACTATTTTTAAATGGATGGTTCCAAGGTATGGGATGGCCACCTTCAGGTCGTGTGCTTGTCCATTGGTATAGTGTTAGTGAACGTGGTAGTAAGACTTCAATATGGAATGTAGCTCATAATGTTGGTGGCGGGTTAATGGCTCCTATAGCGACATGGGGGATTTCCATGACAGCACTATATAATTTTGGTTATTTAAAAGGTTTTGAAGGCGTATTTATTTATCCAGCAATATTAGCCATCATTATTGCGATTATTTCATACTGTTTAATTAGAGATACACCTCAATCACAAGGTTTGCCACCAATTGAACATTATAATAATGATTATTCCACATCATCTAAGCAAACATTAGAAACAGAACTGACAACGAAAGAAATTTTATTCAAATATGTCCTGAATAATAAATGGGTTTGGGCAATTGCTTTTGCTAATATATTTGTCTATTTTGTACGTTATGGTGTGTTAGATTGGGCGCCTACATATTTAAGTGAAGAGAAACAGTTTAACCTAAGTGAATCAGGTTGGGCTTACTTTCTATATGAATGGGCAGGTATTCCAGGCACGTTATTATGTGGTTATTTATCTGATAAATTATTTAAAGGACGCCGTGGTCCAGCAGGGTTCTTCTTTATGTTAGGTGTAACAATATTTGTACTTATATATTGGTTAAACCCTCCAGGCAATGCTTGGTTAGATAATGTTTCACTTGTTGCCATTGGATTTCTTATCTACGGACCTGTAATGTTAATTGGCTTACAGGCATTAGATTATGTTCCTAAGAAAGCAGCTGGAACTGCAGCAGGGTTAACAGGATTGTTTGGTTATTTATTTGGAGCTGTAATGGCTAATATCGTATTAGGATTTGTCGTGCAACATTTTGGTTGGGATATTGGCTTTGTATTATTAACTGTTATTAGTATTTTAGCAATGCTTAGCTTCTTACTAACATGGAACAAACGTGGTCAAGAAGAACTACATTAATTGAGTTAGCCGTGTCAATCATTTAATTGTATAAAGGTGAATGAATTTTTAACTACTGAATCTATACAGTTACCAAAAATAAGTAATTAAATGATTACTTAATATCTAAATATATGATTATCGTTAGGGCGAGCATATGGAACTTTACTGGTTTCAATCTCGTCCTTTTTGCTTATTCCGTCTAGAGGAAGTCTTGAAAAGCTGTCATAATAGCATGTAAAAGTATTTAGACAAACAAAATTATGCAGATGTTAAAGAACTTTGATAGTCTAATAATATATTTTATCTTACTCTGTAATCGAAGGAGCAAAAGCCAATGAATCTAGGTTATCAAATTAAATATTTCCGCCGACGTGATCAACTTTCTCAAGAAGACTTAGCTAATAAACTATATGTTTCACGACAAACAATATCAAACTGGGAAAATGATAAGAGTTATCTGACATGCATAATTTATTAATGCTTAGTTCATTGTTCAATGTTTCTTTAGACGATTTAGTCAAAGGAGATGTAGAGATTATGGAGCAAAAATTAAGAAAAGCTCGCTTTAACTTGTGGACGCATTTAATGATATGGCCAATGCTAATGGCTGCGATTTTAATTGGCCCAGCAATGTATTATTGGGGAATAGTTGGAACTATAATTGAAGTTATATTATTAGGTATTGGTATAACGGCTTCTATTAAAGTGGATAGCATTAAGAAATCATACGATATACAAACCTATGACCGTATCGTTGCGTTTATGAAAGGTAACGACCCAAATGAGATCAAGAGTACTAAACTGAGAAATATAGCCACATTTTGGTACAGTTTTATATTAGTTGTAGGTACATTTTTAATAATCGTACTAATAAGTATTTATAATTTTAAATGATAAGTAATAAAATAATATTGGTTTTAAAAATGTAGAAGTTATAAATTAATAATTTCATTTCTTTAATATAATCACATAATTGAAAAGGTTTTCAAGACGTTGTAGCACGTGGCGTTGTTGCTTTATACCATTGATAACAAAGAATAATAATTAATACTAAATCAACAATGTCACCACCATAATACATCCATATACTTCCCACTTCTGCTTCTAGTCTAGATACGCCTAATGGTGGGAAAGCATAAATATATTTAGATAAAATTTTATGGGATGCTAGAGCTATAATCAATATTAAAGAACGATATAAGTGACTATATTGATGAGGTGTTATATCTAAATAAATAATAGAAATAGTAAACAGATAACCTGCTAAAAATACATGCAAGTGAACAAACGCATATAGAAAAATAGATTGATGTATTAAATGAAAAAGCGGTGTGGTATAAAGCAACCATAACCCACCAATATTGAGTGTAGTGGCTGTAATAGGATGAGTAAAAAATTTTAATAAACGGCTTTTTAATATAGATGTAAGGCTTCTGGCAGTTGATACGTTCAGTGATCGCAGTAACAGTGTCATAGGCTTAGCAAGTGCTAAGAGAAGCGGAGTGAGCATACCGAGTAATAGGTGCCCAATCATATGCCCAATAAAGCTCATATGCGCGTAAGATGCTAATGGTCCTACCAAAGCAGTACCTATACATAAAATACCTAAACTCCATAAGACATACCGATGCCATGGCCATTTGCTGAATTTTTTATTAGTTATTATTGCAGCAAAGAAATAGAGAAGAAACATTAAAACTAAAAAGCACATGGTAAGCACTTCAAAATAAATAATTCCGGATTGTAGGTGATTATGCATAATTTATCCTCTTTTTCTTCTTATATATTTTTGAGTTTGTATAAAGATAATAAAACCAACAATTAGAACAATGATTGCAACAGCATTCCAAGCTATATCATAAGGGAGCACATTAACCTTGTAACGAATCTGATGTATTCGAAATAGTTTATGTTGGATAAGACCGTCGTACAATTGGAAAAAGCCAAGACCTAACAACATACCGCTAATCCATCTTTTTATCCAAAATGAATTTCTTCTTTTAACATCAGCTAATAAAAATAGACTAGCAACTGTTGCAAACCAACTAAACGCATGAAATAAACCATCTGATACTAAACCTATAGCCATAGATGATTTGTCATAAAAATGATGCCAAGCTAAAAGTTGATGAAATACTACTTCATCAATAAAAGCTGCGACACCTAACCCAAATAGAACACCAGACCATAAATTACGTTGTGAGCGAGAAATTAACTGTTCCATATACTGACACGCCTTTCTAAATATTATTTATTTTCAATAATTATCAACTCCCCTGTTTTTATGTTAATAAACACTATGTATTATTTCCTTAACTCTAAATTATATTCGATTATTAAGGAAATTAAATATGATCATATTTTCGAAATTAAATTTACTTAAAAAGGTAGAAGGTGTAGGAATGCAGAAAATTTGTTGTTTAAATAATTTTAATTTATGTGTCTAGTATGTTACTGAAAACAATAAAACTCTTATTATTTACACATAATAAAAAGGAAGGTTTCTACTACAATATATAGTAAAACTTTCCTTTTAATTTTTAGATACTTGTTGGCCAAGCCTGTCCGATTACTATTTATACATTATTCATCTTGTAAGAAAGCATTATAAATTTTTTTGGTTTTATGGTCTATATCTTTTTCGCAGTAATACCAAGTTTTACAGTTATAATTATCGCCGTTTATACGTCCTTTGGCATCTTTAACATTAGAAGGAGGTAAGGCTAACACTTTATCTCCTGATTGCCAATTTTCGGGGATGATTGCATCATTTTCATCGGAAGTTTTTATTGCTTTTACCATCCGTATGATTTCTTTTACATTGCGTCCTATAGCTGCAGGGTAATACATAATTGAACGTACAACTAAATTATCATCAATAATCAATGTTGCACGAGTAGAGGATTGGTTGTCATCTTCTTTAGACAATAGCCCATAATTTTTTGAAATCTGTTTACTTGAGTCAGCAATAAGTGGAAACTCTATATTTGTATTAAAAGATGATTCTATACTTGTTAACCAAGCTATATGTGAAGCAATACTATCCACACTTAAACCTACAACAGATATTTGTAAATCTTTAAGTTCCTCATAATTTTCTTGTAATGTTATAAACTCAGAAGTGGTTACCGGGGAAAAGTCAGAAGGGTATGCAAATAATAGCATCCATTGCCCTTTATAGTCGTCTAAAGTTATGTCTCCTTGAGTAGACAGTCCTTTAAAATGGGGCGCTTGTTGACCAATACTAGGTAAGTTGTTTATATCGTAACTTATTTCATTTTCAAAACTCATAACACTAACCTCATTTCGATTCAAATTGTAAAAAACGTAGGTGATTTTGGGACCACTTGAAGAGGGATTAAAGTTTTATATTTTAGCTTGTATTTTAGTGATATTTAAACTAATCAAGGACCCCTCTTTATTTTCTGAAACATTAAATTCAGTTATGAAATAAGATTTATTTCTGGCAAATTTATATTTCACAATATACTTGTTTCCTCTCTTAAAATACTCATAGGAATAAAGTGGAGAAACTAAACGAGAGAGTTTTTCCAAATATCGTTCTTTTACATATCTATTAATACTTATATAATTTCTGTTTATATATAACTTTTTTCTTAATATGGAGAGTTCCTTAGGACCTAATAAGTTGCAAAACAATTGGGAATTTTTTTCGTTAATACTGAGAATAAAATTTTCTATGCAATCTTCTATTTTCATAGAATCACCTCTAAATATTTAATAGTTTAACTCTAAAAATTATTTGAATTACGCGATTGTAGGCAAGTATAAGTAATTTTGAAAAAGAGTCACAAAATGTTTGCGATGCTTAAGGATTAATAAATTAATAACTAATTATTATCTTGTTCCTTAGATATTTCGTTTACTGTTTGTCCAACCCATTGTGTAGCATTTTCTAAACCTAAGTCACCTAAAGTTACTATGCCTTGTATTTTATGATCGTCTACTACTAGTAAACGGTATATACGATGCTCTTTCATTAATGATACTGCTTCTTTAATAGTCATCTCAGAATTAGCAGTTACAATATTTTTCGTCATGATGTCTCCAGCTTTTGTTTGATTATTTGCTAGTCCTTTCACAACTATATCTCTATCTGTTATGACGCCAAATAATTAGTGTGTTGAAGAATTGGTAAGAAACCGACTGCTGTTTCGACCATTTTTTGCGCTATAGATGTTAAATTTTCCTCTACGTCAGAAGTAATGATTTCATGTGTTAAATAATCTTTTAATTGCACCATTAATAGTTTCACTCCAATCTTAAAAGTAGATAGGTAAATAAAAAGTATTTGTATGAAAATAGTCTGGAAATTCTCTTACAAATACTTAGTCGTTAGGCTAGGTAGTAGGTGTGCTTAAATTTAATGGGAAACGCTAATGTTAGAATAGGGGAGTTTTGTTTAGCAAACATATAAAATGATTAAATTGTTTAATTTATCATATGCTATATAGGTGTTTTATTACTCGTTTTATAAGAAGTATTAATCATTTTAAATTCCCTCCTTTGAGGTTTTTAAAAAAATAATATTTCACTACTTTATTAATATTCCCAACAATTATTTTATTAAACATTTAAAGTTAATGACGAAATAACATCCGGTATATTTATATTCAAAATTTAATAATATAGAAAATTATGAATGGTATAAAACAAGATGGTGCATTACTTTTTGGGTGTCACAAGTTTCAATAATATTAGAAAGAAGAGAAATGAATTTAACGATAAAATATAATTGTTTTAGCTAGCTTATTGGTTAATTAAAGTAATAGTAAGCATTTATGCTTAATTTTATAGGATTTTATTTTTCAGACTTTTTGTTAATGATATTTTCGTATCTAGATTGTTGTCTGTAACTAAAGGTACTCTCTTTTACTAACTTCTCATTTGTTAAACCTACTCCTACTGCGCCAGCTACTGTAGCAATAGAAGCAGCAAGCCAAGCAATTTCTATATATTGTATAAAATCTGCAGGTCCTGAAGTGCCTATTGTTTTTCCTACAAAATCAGCAGGCAAAATGGTTAAACAAGTTATTAAAAATAAAATAAATAAAGTTATATAGTAAATCGATACTGATATGAAAAGTGTAATTAGCGTCGTAAAATTATATAGTTTAGAAATGTATTTTTCTTCTTTTCCAGCAGGGATGTCCCACAATTGATGAGCTAAAATAATCCATATCAACATTGCAAATATAGATGCAAAAGAAAGAGATAATAAACGTAATTCTGAAAAAATATAACTTAATTGCCACAGTGTTGTGAAAATTAAGCCAAAAGCACCTGTGGTAAAAGATAAAGCAAGTGAACTCGTAAGCGTCTTCATCATGTTTAAAGGTTTGTTAATTGAGACCATGCCAGAAACTAATTGTAATTTGCCGATAAAAGAAGGGAATATTAAATAACGAATATGATAAGAATCAGTGTCCTCTATATAGACAGTTTTTCTTTGTATTCGTTTAGATGGAAAAGCGTTTTGACTATAATATTTGTTATTGTATTCGTTACCCTGTTGATTATTATCATTACTGAGATAGTAAACTTCTTTCATAGCGTATAATATAGCACGCTCTACTCTTTTACGTATAGATCCCCACCCAAAAGCAGAAACAGAGAGCAAAATTGTTTTACTTTTCTTGTTAATATCAGTAGCTATAACTTTTTTTTCATCAAGTATAGGTAAATCAGTTAAGTTGATTACATATGACCAGTTATTTTCTTTTGCATAATTTTCAGTGTTTGTATATAAATCAATAAAATTTTTTGCTGCACCTGTTATAGAATCTTTTATCACTTCTATTTCCCATTCTATTGATGAATCAAATTGTGAAGAGAGCAGACTAGGAAGCGTTTCATAATACTTATCTGCTAGCGTTTTTGCTAAATCAGGGGCTGTCAGTATACCGACTTTTTTCTTCATTGTAATTACTCCTTCAGATTTTATGTTTTGATTTTATGCGTTTTTTTTTGTTTTTCAGTTTTTAATGATGTTTCCTCTTTTTCTAATTGGCGTTGAATTCTTTGCTTACGCCCTCTTTGTCGGCTTGTATAAGTAATCTCTTTCATCGTATTTTCTCCTTCCATAACGGAGCCTAATGCACCTGCTAAAAGACCAGCAGAGGATATGAACCAACTTAAACGTAAATAATTGCTTACTGAATAACTTTCTGTTGCGTTTCCCCAATTTTTAAATAAATCGCCAGGTACAAAGAAAATTATGCTAGTTAGTAATAACAGAAAAAGAACAATATAACTTAAAAGGAATAAACAGAACATAGTTAACAATGTAGTAATGTTATAAAGATACCGGTATTTTTTTTCTGTTGCTGAAGAAGGGAATTCCCAAAAATTGTGAGCGTAAACTAACCAGCCAATCATTCCTATTAGCGAAAGTATCATAAGCAGTATAAATCTTTGCCATTCATAGACTAGGCTTAATTGCCAAGGCGTAGAAAATATAGAAATATAAGTACCCGTTGCTACCCCGAGAGCAATTATCTTTTTGAAAGAAATAATTGCTTTCCATGGCTCATTTGCATATGTCATACCTAAAATTATTTTCAAAACACCTAGAATGGTAGAACTATAAACATATCTGTGGCTAGTTGTAGTTTTCTCTTGAGGCGTTACTTCATTAACTTTTATAGAAGACAATTTTTTTAAAGGAGAAGTTTTATGTTCAGAATTCATATACATGTCTATTATGATATCTATAATTGTGGAGCGTAGTTTACGTTTTAATCTATAAATCCCTAACGCAGGTAAAGAAATAAGTGCGGTTTGTTTCTCAAAATTAACATCTGATATAACGCTTTTATTATTAGAAAAGCTTGGTAAATCAGTAACACATATAGAATAGTCTAATTCACTTTTTTCTTTACGTTTATATGCGTAATCAATACATCTATCTACATATTCAGCGCTACCTACCACTGTATTTGATTCTACTTTAAATTCGAAGCTAACTCCTGAAATTCTTTTCTCTAAGAGTTCTGGTAGTATATCTATAAATTTATTTGTCAATTTTTCTGGCATATTAGGAGCAACGGTTAATCCAACTTTTATATGTTTCAATCTATTCCCTCCTTTTTTAATAATTAAAATATAGGTAATATAAATAGTTTAGTTAATTGAATTTGTAAATATATTAGTTATATAACCTTTTGTAAAGTGAATAAACAGAAAGCTGTAAGGGGGTAAAGTACCTATTATTAAAATAGAATAATTCTATATTTAGATTAAAAAATTCATTTAATATAAGTGAAAGCTTAGCACTTTTTCAAAATAATTGTCAGTTTACTTATTTCTCTTAAAGGGTAAAATTTAAATATTCTGAAAATAATGAAGGAGTGTTTATATGAAAGCAGTAACTTTTCAAGGCAATAAAACCATGGAAGTTAAGCAAGTAGACGATCCTAAAATTGAAGAAACGACAGACGCGATTATTAAAATTACGGCATCAGGCATTTGTGGCTCTGATCTTCATTTATATCACCAAGGCGATTTAATGTTGGATTCAGACTTTGTTATTGGTCATGAACCTATGGGTATTGTCGAAGAAGTCGGTAAAGACGTAAAAAAACTTAAAAAAGGTGATCGTGTTGTGATCCCTTTTAATATAGGGTGTGGTGAATGTTACTATTGCACTCATGAAATGGAGTCGCAATGTGATAATTCAAATAAAGAACCAGCAAGTTGGAAATTGGATAACGGCGGATTATTTGGCTTTGGTCAAATGCACGGTAACCATTGGGGTGGCCAAGCAGAATATTTAAGGGTACCATACGCAGATTTTTCTTCTTTTGTTGTTCCTGACAGTAATATGAAAGACGAGCAAGTATTATTTTTATCTGATGTAGCACCTACTGCTTATTGGAGCGTTGAGCATTCTGGCGTCAAGTCAGGTGACACTGTGGTAGTTCTTGGTTGTGGTCCTATAGGACTTATGGCTCAAAAATTTGCCAAGCTTAAAGGCGCAAAACGTGTTATTGGCGTGGACAATGTAGAACATAGACTACAACATGCTAAACAATATAACCAAGTAGAAGTTTACAATTTCGATAATGAAAAAGAAATTGGCAAACTACTTCGTGAAACTACACATGGCGGCGCTGATATAGTTATTGATTGTGTAGGGATGGATGGTCAAGTCCAAGCTTCTGAACGTAAATTAAGTTCAAATTCTTCCCAACGCGGAACTATTAGTCCAATTCATACTGCTGCCGAAGCGGTAAGTAAATTCGGTACAATTCAATTAACAGGCGTTTATGCAACTCCAGTAGATGATTTTCCACTTGATCTTATCTTCAACCGTGATGTCCAAATTAAGACAGGACAAGCTCCGGTTATACACCTCATGCCAAAATTATATGACATGATTCAAGAAGGCACATTTAACCCCACTGAAATTATTACACATACAATGTCATTAGATGACGCACCTCAAGCTTATGAAATATTCGATGAAAAAAGAGATAACAATATTAAAGTAGTTTTAAAACCTGAATAAGTTTTGTTGAATCATTCTTGAACTATGTGAATATATTAAAAATAGTTTGAGTAGGCCAATAGAGACATTTCCATGATACAAAGACAAATAAAAAGAGGTAGATAGTTATGAAAATAGTTGGCTTATTCCCTTCAGATCCTAATGCGGAAAGTGAGAATCAACTTTTAAATGATAAATATGCATTAGGTATTAAATCATTTATAGATAATAAAAAACACGAATTTGTAGTTGTTAATAGTGATGAAGAAATAGAAGAGCATATTGAAGATATGGACGTTGTTATTAGTTCTCCATTTTTACCTGCGTATATAAATAAAGAAAGAATTAATAAGGCAGAAAATCTTAAATTGGCTATAACTGCTGGCGTAGGTTCAGATCACGTTGACTTGAAAGCAGCAAGTGACAATGAATTAACAGTAGTAGAAGTGACTGGATGTAATACTGTAAGTGTCGCTGAACATACGGTAATGGACCTTTTAATATTAATGCGTAATTTTATGGAGGGACATCGTCAATCTTATGATGGAGAATGGCATTTATCAAAAGTGGGTGAACACGCGCATGACATTCAACATAAGAAAATAGGTATTTTTGGTTACGGACAAATTGGAGAATTGGTTGCTCAACGATTGCAACCTTTTGACGTACAAGTGCAACATTTTAGACGTTCTAGTCAAGAAGATACAGCATATTCGAAGTACGTGAACTTTGACGAATTAGTATCTACAAGTGATGCGTTAGTAATTTTATCTCCATTAACTACAGAAACCGATGATTTATTTAATTATGATGTATTAAGTAGAATGAAAAAAGGTAGCTATTTAGTTAATACTGCACGAGGTAAGATTGTTAATAAAGAAGATTTAGTTGAATTAGTTAATGCTAAACATATTCAAGGATATGCTGGAGATGTTTGGTACCCGCAGCCTGCGCCTCAAGACCACCCATGGAGAACTATGCCACGTAATGCTATGACAATCCATTACTCAGGCATGACATTAGAAGCTCAAAAACGTATTGAAAATGGTGTGAAAAACATACTATCTAAATTTTTTAATAATCAATCTTTTGATAATAAAGACGTGATTGTTTCAGGTGGGGACATTACGAATAGTAGTTATAAGTCAAAATAAATAGGAGTTATATTGTATGAACTTAACTGAATTTCATAATCAGATTAGAGGATATACACAAGATAGACAACCAGGCATTGAGAGCCAAATGGATCCTAGGCCTATTAGCGAATTTGAGGAATATCAGGCTGGCGGTAAATTGGAGGGGAAAGTAGCGCTTATCACTGGTGGAGATTCAGGCATAGGGCGTTCTGTTGCCATTCTATTTGCTAGAGAGGGCGCAGATGTAGCAATTGGCTACTATGATGAAGAGAAGGATGCTGAAGAAGTTATAGGTATAATAAGAGCATTAGGAAAATCTGCTAAAGCTTATCGGCATGACTTAAAAAATGTTGAGGATTCTAAAAAGTTAGTTCAAGACGTTGTTAATGATTTTGATGGCCTGAATATTTTAGTAAATAATGGTGGTGTACAGTATCCAAAAGATGAATTTCAGGATATAACGCCTGAGCAGGTGAAGGAAACATTTGAAACTAATATCTTTGGTATGATATTTCTTTCTCAAGCAGCATTACCATATTTAACTTCGGGAGATACAATTATTAATACAACAAGCGTAACAGCATATAATGGATCAGCGGAGTTAATAGATTATTCCGCAACTAAGGGGGCGATTGTCGCTTTTACACGTTCTCTAGCTACAACTTTAATTGAAAAAGATATTCGTGTTAATGCTGTTGCACCTGGACCAATATATACACCATTAATACCTGCTTCTTTCAGTAAAAGCAAAGTGGAAGTGCATGGTGGTAATACGCCAATGCGTAGACGTGGACAGCCTGCTGAATTAGCGCCTGCTTATATATTTTTAGCTAGCTTAGCAGATAGCTCTTATGTAACTGGCCAAGTTATCCATGTGAACGGCGGAGGATATATGACTTCATAATTAGAAATATAAAAAGAGAGGAAAAATTCAAAACTGATTTTCCTCTCTTTATTAATATATAAGATGATTAATCTAAATGCACTCTATTATGATCTTCCATTGCATTGGTATAAGCAAAGTATTTTTTACATATAATAAAACTAATTGTTGATAATATAATAAAACTAATAAAGAGTAACAATTTTCTCATTTTTATCTCAACCTTCTTTAAAAATTTCTTAGTGCTAGTATAGCGATTTTACATTCTAATATGACAATGAAAAGTGGAATTAAGAGTCTAAACATCTCTTCTTATTGTTTTCCCATACATTTAAATGTTAATCAAATTTAAAAAGTAATATTTTAACAGTATCTCATAGCGATACTTAATGAATTATTTTCTGGGAAATAAACATAGGCAAAAATTTATGTAAGAATATTAGGATAGATGTAAAAAGAAAATTTATGATTAATAACACTATATAATAAATTTCCCTTGAGGTTTACGTTACGTAAGGGTGTAAAGTGAACTTTGAAAGGAGGTCAATGATGAACTATACAGTAAGTCAATTAGCTGAACTGTCAGGAGTAAGTAATAGAACTTTACGTTATTATGATCAAATAGGCTTACTTAAGCCTGCTAGAATTAATGAATCTGGATACCGTATATATGAACAAGAAGAAGTCGATATACTGCAACAAATCGTGTTTTACCGTGAGTTAGAGGTCAGTTTAGATGAAATTAAAGAGATTATCCAACAACCGACATTTAATAGAATGAAAGCTTTAGAAAACCATTATTATAACTTAAAACAACAACGTGAACGCCTCGATAAAATTATTGAAACAGTTGAAAAAACGATTGCTAATCATAAAGGAGAAATTATCATGAAAGATCAAGAAAAATTTGAAGGATTCAAAGAAAAAGTTATTAAAGAAAATGAAACGAAATATGGAAGAGAAATCAGAATGCAATATGGAGATGACCTCATAGATCAAAGCAATAAAAAATTTAAGAATATGACACAGACAGATTACGATGCTTGGAAGAATTTGGAAAAAGAAATTATCGATTTGCTATCTGAAGCGTACCAAACAGGTGATCCAGCTTCCGAATCTGCACAATTATTAGCAGCAAAACACAAAGCTTGGCTCATGTATACATGGCCTGAATACTCTAAAGCAGCTCATGCTGGGCTAGCAGAAATGTATGTTAACGATGCTACTTTTACTGACTACTATGATAAACATGTTGAAGGCGGTACACAATTTCTTAAAGATGCTATTTTAGTATTTGTTGGTAAAGTATAAGTATATAAAAACGTTAATTAGGATAAAATATTAAAATGCCGAAGTGTCTGGGAGATATGTCCCAATATCTTCGGCATTGTTTTAGTTTTTTCTACGTTCAGTTATACAGCCGTCTTTTGAACCACAAGAGTTACACTTTCCAGATTTGGACCTTTTAATAAATCTAGTGAGTGTATATACGGTATAGCTAAATATTGCGGAAAAGACAATAACATTAATTAAAATAGTCATAAAATTACTCCCTCAAATAAATAGATGTACAATTTGATAGAAAATGAACGATAATACATAGGCAGCAATTAGAGGATACGCGACTGCTAGAAAAGTCCATTTAAGTGAATAAGTTTCTTTTCGAATAGTTGCTACGGTTGATAAACACGGGATATATAATAATATAAATATCATAAATGCATATGCAGATAATGGTGTGAATTGCTCTTGGATAATATTGACTAATCCTGACTCATCGGAAGCATAAATAATTGCCATTGAACTAACAATGACTTCTTTTGCAAGGAATCCAGGAATTAAAGTTGCCCCAGCTTGCCAAGTACCGAACCCTAATGGTGCTATGAAAATGGCAAAGAAGCTACCGATTGCATGCAAAAAGCTTTCGTTAATATCTACATTGAACCCGCTAGGACCAGTGTAATTTAATAACCAAATAACAACAGAGCCACCAAAAATAAATGTACCTGCTTTTTTTACAAACCCTTTAGCTTTTTCCCATGTGCTTCGCCACAATGTCTTCATGGATGGCATGCGGTATGTTGGTAATTCTACTATGAACACAGAGTCATCGTTTTTCAATACAGTCTTAGTCAAAATGATACTCGTAGCCAATGCTACAACGATACCAAGGATATAAAGACTTAATACAATCAAAGCTTGATGTTGTGCGAAGAATACTCCAACAAATAAAGCATAAACCGGAAGCCGTGCAGAACAGGACATAAAAGGCGCAATTAAGATTGTTGTAAGGCGTTCTTTTTCACTTTCGATACTACGTGCAGCCATAATACTAGGCACATTACAGCCAAACCCTATAATCATAGGAATAAATGATTTACCACTTAAGCCAAAGGTTTCCATAATTCTGTCCATGAGTACAGCAATACGTGCCATATACCCAGAGTCTTCTAATAATGAAATAAAGAAGAAAAGTACCATGATTTGAGGTACAAATACTATGACTGCACCTACACCGGCGATAATACCATCAGTGATTAAATCCTGTAGAAACGGCACTAAACTAATGCTTTCCATTACGGATTTAACACTGTCGGTCAGTCTTTCCCCAATAAATTCATCAAGTTGATCTGATATTGGTGTGCCGACCCAAGTAAATGTGATTTGAAATATCAACCACATAGTACTGAGGAATATAGGAATACCAAGGAATTTGTGCGTTAATAATTTATCTAAACGTGATGAAAAATATTGTCGTTCTTCATCAGGATATTCGACGACATCAGTCAACAAATTATCTATATAATTGTTTCGTTTTTGTTGGATTACTGCTCGAATATCAATGGATTGAGAAGCGGCTAATTTTTGGCGTAAAGGTTCAATTAGATTAATTAAAGTTTTATCGAGAAGTTCATATATTTTTATGTTATCTAACAAAAATTGTATGGCGATAAAACGTAATAAGTTCCTGTCGAAATTACTGTGCTTTAGTAGCTGTTCTGATATGTTTTTGATTGTGTTTTCTATAGCTTCACCATAATTGATATGTAATGGGGAATTTCTAGATAAATGTGAGTCATTTAGTGCATCTAATAATTTTTTAGTACCTTTTCCATTTCTAGCTATAATAGGAAGTAAAGGTACTTTTAATTTTTTTATGAGTGCGTCTTGATTAATATGTATGCCCCGTTTCGCAGCAACATCAATCATATTTAACCCTACAATTATTGGTGCACCGAGTTCCATTAATTGTATAGTAAGTTGTAAATTTCGTTTCAATTGGCTAGCATCGATTATATTAATCATGCCAGAAAATTCTTTTTTTAATAAGTAGTCGGTAACCACAGTCTCATCTTTTGAAATAGGAGATAATTCATATATACCCGGTAAATCAATGAGCTCTCCAGCATTAGCTTTAAGACGTCCTACCTTCTTCTCTACAGTAACTCCACTCCAGTTACCCACATATTCGTATGTACCAGTTAAAGCGTTAAATAACGAGGTTTTACCTACATTAGGATTTCCTAAAATACAGAAACTATTAGCCATGAGATTCCTCTAGTAAAATATGACATGCATCACAACCACGAATACTTAAATTTTGACCATTTATTTCTAGAATACAAGGGCCTCTAAATAAGCATTTTTGTTTAATTTTTACATTCGATCCAGGGGCTAAACCTAAAGCGTTAAGACGCTGAATCAAGTATTTGTTTTCGATTTCCATACCTTTGATTTTATAATTTTTTTCTAAAATACCAGTCTTTAAATTCAACATATTCATCACTCTTTCATAATAATAATCATTATCAATTATATAATTATATTTTAAGCAATATAAGTCGTTAACATATTGTATTTATGAAAACTTTGTTAAACATTTTTGAATAAGACATATATTATTTGAAGTAGTAAAAAAGATATTATTTAGTAATCCGTAAATAAGTATTTAAATGGGTATAGTATAGTGAGCAAAGATGTTGTAATTAAACAAGTGTAATAATACACTGTAGAAAACAACAATTTTAATAGCTAACTAATTGATATTTGTGAAGATAACGTGATACATAATGATTAAAGTCAGCTAGATTATTTGAAATCAATCTAATTCTAGAAGCAATGTGATGTTTATAAGCAGTAACGTACTTTAAAATACGCGCATTAAATTAGGAGGGATTCAAATGATTATTCGTGAAAACAAATGCATTAAAGTGAAAAGACTGAATGAAACGCGGTCAAGTGGTATTTCTGTCATGATTGAAGAAGGTGGTTTAGGAGCAGACCAATATTATCAAATAGAAAAGCAAAACGCTAAAACATCCGAAGAGCACTTACATCAATTTGAACATGAAGTTAGCGAAAAAAGTGACATAGAACTAGTTGAACTATTAATCGTTAATGCCCAAGAAAGTACCAACAGAGAATATAGCGAAGCATTAAAAGTGATTAAATTAGAAATATTAAAACGTATGGAATAAATTTAACGTGAAAGTGGTTGGGAATCATATCCCAGCCACTTATTTTTATCTCATGAGTTAATAAACTTATCTTATTTCTTTAGTACGTTGTAAGTAAACTATTTAATAGGTGGGTTAAGCAAAAATATAAAGTATTAAAACTAATAATATTTATTATTAATTTTAAAATACAAATAAATATATTGCTTATTTTTAATACTGGGCATAAAATATAAATAATAGTGATAATCATTATCAATAGGAGGGGCCAAATGAAGCAATTATTAAGTTTTATTATTTTAGCAGTACTGCTGCTCTCAGCGTGTAGTAATGAGTCAAAATCTAATGAAGAAAGTACGAAAAGTTATACTTTAGGCAGTGGTAAAAAAGTTGATATTCCAAAACATCCAAAGCGTATTGCAGTTGTGGCTAATACATATGCAGGTGGTATAAAATATTTAGGCGGTAATATTATCGGTGTTACTAAAGATATAGAAAAGAGTAATGTTCTAAAAGATAAATTTAAAAATACTGCAAAATTAAATGAAAACGATGTGGAAAAAGTTGCAAAACTTAAGCCAGATTTAATTATTGTTGATACTACTGACAAAAATATTAAAAAGTATGAAAAAATTGCAGCAACATTACCAATCGAATACGGTAATAAGGATTATTTAGATACGCAAATTGAATTAGGTAAGATACTTGGTAAGGAGAAAGAAGCTAAAGACTGGGTGGAAAAATGGAAAACTCAAACTGCTAAAGATTCTAAAGAAATCAAAGGTCATATAGGAGAAAACGCAACAGTTTCAATTTTTGATGATTTTAGCAAAACCATCTATGCATTTGGCCCAGAGTGGGGGCGTGGTGGAGAAGTGTTATATCAAGCATTTGATTTAAATATGCCTAAACCGTTAGAAAAAGAAGTCAAAAAAGATGGTTGGAAAGAATTATCACAAGAACAACTACCGAAGTACGCTGGCGACTACATTATCACGATGAGTGAAGGTAAAGGTCAAGCAGAATTTGAAAAAACAAATATGTGGCAACAAATTCCTGCTGTTAAAAATAATCATATTGTTAAAGTAAAAGCCGAGACTTATTGGTACAATGATCCGTATTCATTAGCATTTCAAAGAAAGGAACTTAAAAATTATTTAATGAAATAATAAATAAAAAGAAATGGAACAGCAATCATATATTATAAAATGATTGCCGCTCCACTCTATTAACTATTTATCCATTAAATTCTACAGGATTTGGACCAATTCTTTTATCTTGGTTTAAAGCATCAATACGATTGATTTGTGCTTCAGTTAATGCAAAGTCAAAAACATTTATATTTTCTTCAATTCTATGTGGCGTTACAGACTTAGGAATTGTGACAACACCATGTTCAATGTTCCATCTGATTACAATTTGTGCAGGAGATTTTCCAGTTTCATCAGCTATAGCATTTATAGTTTCATCTGTAAGGATTTCAGCATTCATTAAAGGTGACCAAGATTCCATTTGGATAGATGCTGAAGCTAAATATTTTCTTAATGGTTCTTGAGTAAAGTATGGGTGGAATTCTACTTGGTTAATAACTGGTTTAATAGTCGTTTTCGCTTCTAGTAACTCTAATTGTTCAATTGTAAAGTTACTAACACCAATATTTTTAACTTTGCCCTCATTATATAGTGCTTCCATACCTTCCCAAGTTTCTAGCATGAGTGATTCGTTTGTACCCGGCCAGTGAATGAGGTATAGGTCTAAGTAATCTAAGCCAAGATTGTTTAATGATGTTTCATAGCCATCTTTCACGTTATCTTTACCATAGTGATTTAACCATAATTTAGATGTAATAAATAGGTCTTCTCTATTAATACCTGCGGCTTCTATACCTTCTTGTATACCTTGTCCAACCATTTCTTCATTAGCATAAACTAATGCTGCATCAATACTACGATATCCGTTAATGATTGCATGCTTTACTGCATTTTTTGCCGTATCATCATTTTCTACTCTAAAGACGCCTAAGCCAAGTTGTGGCATTGTATTGCCATTATTAAAAGTTATATTTTGCATCATTATGCTCCTTTTCATTAAATAAATTTTAGTAAATTATTAACTATGAACGCTATTTTAAACCTCTTATTAGGAAAATGTAAGTACGCACTTTAAAGTAACCTAGGTAAAATGACTTAAAAATAATAATTCTTTTTTAAAATGGCATGTACAATAGTTTCAAAAATCATTATACTTAAAAACATGTTTGTTTTAAAAAAAGCTAGGAGATATAAAAATGAATCTGATACATAGAATACTACGTAAAGAAGATGTATCGCGCTACCAAAATAAAGATGCGCACTTAGAACGTACACTTCGCGTTAAGGACTTTTTAGCATTAGGTGTTGGGACAATCGTTTCAACTGCTATTTTTACATTGCCAGGGGTTGTGGCTGCGGATCATACGGGACCTTCCGTCAGTCTATCCTTTTTAGTTGCAGCAATTGTAGCAGCTATGGTTGCATTTGTATATGCTGAAATGGCGACAGTAATGCCGTTTGCAGGCTCTGCATATACTTGGATTAGTATATTATTTGGAGAGTTTTTTGGTTGGATTGTTGGTTGGGCATTAATCGCTGAATATTTAATTGCAGTTTCCTTTGTAGCCTCTGGTTTTTCTGCAAATTTAAGAGGGCTGTTAGACCCCTTCCATATTTCGTTACCTAACTCACTTTCTAATTCATTAGGTACTGATGGTGGGGTAATAGACTTGATAGCTGCAATTGTAGTTGTTATCACTGCTTTATTATTGTCTAGAGGTACTTCAGAAACAGCACGAGTACAGAATATATTAGTCGTGTTAAAAGTACTAGCAATTTTCCTATTTATAATAGTAGGTTTGTCGGTAATAGATATTGGACATTATGTACCATTTATTCCTGAATATAAAGAAACAGCCGCAGGTGCTTTTGGGGGCTGGCAGGGCATTTATGCAGGTAGCTCTGTTATATTTGTTGCTTACATTGGTTTTGATTCTATCGCTGCCAATTCTGGTGAAGCTATTAATCCGCAAAAGACGATGCCTAGAGGAATTTTAGGATCATTACTAATTGCCGTGACGTTATTTGTCGTTGTTGCGTTAGTGTTAGTTGGTATGTTTGATTACAGTGAATATAAAAACAATGCTGAACCAGTTGGATGGGCATTACGTACAAGCGGTCATGGTACGATTGCAATTATTGTACAAGCTATTTCTGTCATTGGTATGTTTACTGCATTAATTGGAATGATGCTAGCTGGATCACGATTACTTTACTCATTTGGTAGAGATGGTATTCTTCCATCTTGGTTAGGTAAATTGAATAATAAAAACTTACCAAATCGCGCTTTAGTCGTATTATCTATCGTTGCAGTAATTGTTGGATCTGTATTCCCGTTTGGGTTCTTAGCTCAACTAATTACAGCAGGCACATTAGTAGCCTTTATGTTTGTAACAGTGGGTATTTTCGCTTTACGTAAAAGAGAAGGTAAAGATTTGCCATTACCAGCATTTAAATTACCGTTGTATCCTGTTATGCCAATACTTGTGTTTATTTGTGTATTTGCAGTATTTTGGGGATTAAGTGGACAAGCTAAATTCTATACATTGATTTGGTTTGTCATTGGTATAGTATACTACCTGTTCTATATCATTAAGACGAATGGTCAACAAAAATAGTTAGATGTAAATGTTAAAATATAATACTAAAATATATACTTCAAACTGCCTTCAAATCATTGATTTGAATGGCAGTTTTTGCATAATAAATCCCTCACTACTAGCTGATAGTGAGGGGTTAGCGCGTCTATGTTATTCACTTGATAAATGTTTTATAACATCCTAACACAGTAAAACATAAAAACATTTAATTAAGATAAAAATAAATTTTTATCATTTAAGCACAATACACAAATTAGAAAATATCAGATTGTTTAAGATCTTTTGGGAAGGTTTCTTCAAACTTTTCTCTTTGATTATATAAATTATACCATGCTTCTGCAATCAAATTTGGGTCTCCTACTGTTCCAGGTTCTATCACTGTTCCTATTGAAAGATGTCTTATAAATATGTTTTTATCTTCCAGTTGAGTGTAGAGGCTTTCAGCATAATTACGTAAGCCAGCTCCTATAATTCCAGCATTTCCAGCAAAAGGTAAAGGGAATATTGTAGATACACCTGTTGTAAATAGAATTGCCCCATCCTCTTTATTTATCATATCTGGTAAAACGTCGTTAACCAACTGAATTGATGGGAATAGATAAGTTTTTAACATTTCTGATACACTATCTGGCGTAGTTTCTAATATATTTGTAAATTTATCTTCTTTGGCGTAAGGGCTAAACTCTATGACATCAATCGAACCAAACTCAATTTTAATTGTTTGGATAGATTGTTTTAATGCTTCCAAGTCTGTGATATCTGCTATATAAGTTTTTGTCTCAATGTTTAAATTACTCAGTTCTTCTTGAATAACTTTTAATTTCGCAGCATTTCGAGAAATAGTTGCTACTCTAAATCCTTCAGCACCAAATTTTTTAGCTATAGATAGTCCTAAACCAGTACCTGCTCCTACAATGACTAATGTTTTCATTTTAAGTAGCTCCTTGTCTATGATATATTAAAACAACAAAGTGTTGCTTTAAGTAAAATATACAGCTAATAAAGTGGTATAACAATCAACAAACCATGCTTAAATGTTGCTATAGCAACAAGTACTTTAAATTGTTGAGGAGATGATTCAAATGGCAGAAAAAGTAAAAAATTTGAGAGTGACACATACGAAACAATCATTGATTAACGCCTTTTTTAGTTTAGTAGATAAAAAAGATTTTGAGAAAATAACAATAGCAGATATCACAAAAGGGGCCAAAGTAAATAGAGCAACATTTTATGCGCACTTTGAAGATAAATATGACTTAATCGACTATGTTATGGAAGGTTTTGCCACAGTTTCTATTGAGAACTATATTTCGGGAAATATGATTTTTAACGAAGAAAATATAAGTCAACTCATTTTAGCAGTTCATGATTTTTATCAAGAACCTAATATTGAATGCAGAAGTAGCTATGCTGGATTAGCATTACCTCAAATGAGAGAAAAAATGCTAAACGAGTTGAATAATGTTTTAACAATAAGTTTGAAAGGCGTTTATGAAGATAATGAAAAAGAAATATTTGTGCCTATTTTTGCACAAATGGTTCATGAAGCCGCATTGCAGTTAGCTGATAGCAATGACACGATAGAGAAAGAAGCATTAGCTAAGAAAGTTGCATTATTTATAGTTGGAAGAGTTTAATTTTTTAACTATAGAAAATATATTATAATAGTATTATATATAGTTGGTCTAATTACTCTAGTTTGTTTAGTGATTGCTTCTACTGTAATTTTTTATTTGTTGCATAATCAATTTTAGCCATTTGATTTCATTCTGCTTCATTCATAGAATAAGTTTTTCGATAATATATACACCTAACATCGTCAAAAGTCTCATAATTGTCAAATAATTTTTGATTATTGATAGTAAAGCCAGTTTATGGACATAAATATCTAAGAAAACCCTCTTAAATTATAGTTAAGAGGGTTTTTATTAAAAATTAATGTTTTTGGAATTATATGATTTGTTTCTTCAATAATACTATTAAGAATTGTAAGTCTTTATTTGGGATTGGTAATTTTAATTGAAGAATGAAATAAAGCCAATTTTTTATTGTAAAATCATGATAATTTGGCTCAGTGTTTAAAATCTTTTTATACTTTTGAAGCTTTTTGTAACTTAAAACAAAGGCTACCCTTTATACAATTATTGTTTCAATCTTGAGTCTAAAAAGTTTTTAATTAAAAATGCACTTGTTGTAAGCTCTTCTTCTAATGGGAAATGACCCGTGTTAAATAAATGAACTTCACAGTCCTCAATGTCTCTAAGAAAACCTAATGCACCTTCAGGCCCAAAAAACATATCATTTTTGCCCCAAGCTACTAATGTAGATGGTTGGTAAGTTCTAAAATAATTTTGCCACTTTGGATATAATTTCAAATTATTTCTGTAGTCATAATATAGGCTGATTTGTATTTCTTGATTTCCTTCTTTATCTAAATTTTTTTGATCCATATTCCACCCATCAGGACTTATAGTATCAGGGTTTCTTGTACCATCAATGTATTGATATTTGGTGAAATCAGCTGTTAATAATTTTCTTAATTTTTCTTTGTTTTCATTTGATGGATTTTCCCAATACTCTCTAACTGGGTCCCAAGCAGATAATAATCCTTCTTCGTATGCATTGCCATTTTGACTAATAATTGCTTGTATTTTATTTGGTTTCTTAGTAGCTAATCTAAATCCTATTGGTGCGCCGTAATCATGAACATATATACTAAATTTTTCTATAGATAGCATTTCTATAAATTCATTTATAATATTTGCAATGTTGTCAAATGTATAATCAAAGGCATTTATATTTGGGTGGTCACTATTTCCAAATCCTGGATAGTCTGGTGCAACTAGGTGATAATCATCTTCTAATTTTTCTATTAAACTTTTATACATATGTGATGAAGAAGGGAAGCCGTGTAATAATAAAATAGTCGGGTCTTTTGGATTACCAGCCTCTCTATAAAATATATTGATATCTTGCACAGTTACTTTTTGATAAAACGTAGTCATTTTAATTCCTCCTATCGTATAACCTTTTAAAAAGTTTTTACAGGTTATATGATACGCGTAGATAACTAACTTGTAAAATGATAATTTAAAGGTTAGTATGTAAGTGGGGTGATAGCATGGATAAAAAAATATTAACTATTGGTGGAAGACCCTGGATTAATCTAGTTAATACGACATTTATTAAAGATAATAAAAATATTGATTTATTGACTAGTAAACCAGATATATTAAATTGGTTAATAGAGAATAATATGGTTAATCAAAATATAAATGAAAATGTTATAAAAGATGAATTAGTTATTTTGCTAAAAGAATTGCGAATGCTATCTAAAGAAGTATTAAATAGTATCCAAAGTGAAGGGGAACTTTCGAAGAGTATTAAAAATAAAATAAAGAAATATATAAATGACACAAATATTACTGTTGATTTTTTAGATAATGATAAAAATATAGATTTAGCTTATATAGGTAAAACTATAAAAGATAATATAACCTATATTATTATTAATGATTTAGTTGATACTTTGAAACGTTATGATACTAAAAGAATTAGGCAGTGTTATCATGAAAATTGCATATGTTATTTTCTTGATATATCAAAAGCTGGAAAACGAAAATGGTGCGATATGGAAACGTGTGGAAATAGGAAAAAAGCAAGCAACCATTATCTAAAATATAAACATTAAATTAATCCATTTATAGTGATTGTTGTTGCTTTAACATCGATAATTCAAATTTTACTATTCATATTTACGTATGTTTTGTTATACTTCGCTGCAACTTTAATTCAATTAATCTTTCCATTTATATATAAGCATTATTGTTATTCACTTAATTGGAATGATTATATCGTAGTAGCCTCTATTTAAAAATCTATCTTATAAAGAAGACTCTGGGACATAAAGTTCTTGGACAAGTGAAAAAAGACAATTTCTACTGAAGTAATATAGAGATTGTCTTTTTCATTATTGTTTAGTTTAGTAGTGTTTATTAAATTATACGTAAGGGCATTAATTTTTTGAGTATTATAATGTTGGATTATATGTGGATGAGACGTATTTTGGCAAGACTCTTGAGGGAACAGGACAAGCTGAAGACTACAGGCTGAAGCTGTCCCCTAAGAAAGAGAGCCAACAATACGGAGTATTGAATAAAAAAGAAGCACTCAGATGAATTGAATTAAATCATCTGAGTGCTATTTTTCTGGGATTGATGTCCCAATCACGAGTAAATACGAGCTTGATTACAATTTTCATTTTTTAAAAGGACTAATTCATTTTCATATGGATTAGTCCTTTAAATATTTTGCTTGTGATTCTTATTTTCTTCTATAAACATTCCTTTTGTCATAGTACTACCCACAAAACTCACTTTTATTACACTTTGAATAGCTTCCCATTGTTTTTGATTTTTTTAACATCATATAAAAATATATTTTTTATTGATTGACAAATATATATAAAATGATTTATAACTGATTTTTATGTTATTATCATGATTGTCATTGATATTTCAATTTTTAAAATATAATTAAAAGGGGTGTTAGTTTGGATAATAAGCATTACATTATTACTGGGGGAACCAGTGGTTTAGGTTACTCTATCGTAAAAGCATTGCTTAATAAAGGTTGTAAAGTTACTATCTTATCGCGAGATTTGTATAAATTTAATCAAATTGAATTATTTAAAAATAACAAGAGTGTTCAGGTTATAGAATGTGACTTATTAAATATTGAAGATTTAACATTGTTGGAGAGTAAATTAAGCAATGATATAGACGGTTTTATTCATTGTGCAGGTTTGAGTTATATAGTAAATATGTCTTCCATCTCTATAGAGCAAATGAATGAAATTTATAAAATTAATACAATTAATTTTTCTATTTTATTGAATGTTTTACGAAAATTTTTTGTTGAAGAACCAACAATTGTAGGGATTTCCAGCTTTGCTTCATTAATAACAGATAAAGGTACTGGTCATTATGGCGCTTCTAAAGCGGCATTTTCTCAAATATTAAATACTTTAAGAATGGAAGAGCCAAAGTACCATGTTCTTGTAGTAAATCCAGGACCAATAGATACTCCTTTTTTAAAGAAAGCAGATCTGCATGGACTATATAAAAACATGAATAAAACATTTGTATTAAATTCTGATAAATTAGCAGAAACTATAGTAAAAGGTATTCAAAAGCAAAAAGAAGAAATAAACAAGCCTCAACTTGTTCATTACCTTTTAAAAATATATCAAATATCACCATTATATTTGAAGAAAAAATTACACAAATACTTAGCTTAAAAAGAAATAAGTAACACAGCCTGAGATATAGTAATCCAAAGTAAATAAAACCTGCCACTTTTTAGTTACTGAAAAGTATTTATGTTTCAGAATCTATTAGTATAAATACTTTTCTGTTTTATTGAACTATACTTATTTAAATATATAATTGTAGTAAAAATTACAAAGAATATCATCATAAAATAATGTGCAAATGTATGTAATTACATGTTATATACATTGATTAAAATTATGGAGGTAAAATTAGTGAGAGAGTTTATATTATCTGAAGCGCAACGTGAAATTATTCAGTTAGAAGAATATTATGAAAACACTAGTATTAATAATATAGCAGCAATGGTTACTATTAAAGATAATGTTAAAATAGAAGAAATTGATAAATCACTAAACAATTTAATAAAAAGACATGAGAGTTATAGGATTAAAGTTAGAAAATTGAACTCTGAATATAAACAATATATTGATGAATATAAAAGAAAAGACTTTGAGTATATTGATTTTTATAATAATAAAAAGGGTTATGATGAATGGATTACTACACAGATAAAATCAAATATATTTGCCCTCAATAGCGAATTATTTAAATTTGTAATTTTAACACAGCCTAGTGGAGATATTGGAATATTATTGTTGCAACATCATTTTATTTCAGATGGCTGGAGCATGACTATAGCTGGGAATACATTATGTGAATCATTAATTTACGGAAAAAAAGAAGCGAATTTTGAATATACGTATTTAGATCACGTGGAAGAAGAAATAAATTATAAAAATTCATCTAGATTTGAAAAAGATAAACAATTTTGGCTTAAAAAAGTAGAAAATTTAGAAAATAACGAGTTGTTTGAAAATAAAAGGACTAACAGTGCCCAAGGGCATAGGCTAAATTATAGACTTTCAGACATATACACACATAAAATTATGGAATTTTGTAAAAGTAATCAATTAAGTATTAGCAATTTATTTTCTGCTGCTATGCTAATTCTAAAGTATAAAAAAAATTCAGTAAATAAGAATTCAATTGGATTAATATTACACAATAGAAATACGCAATTTGAAAAGCAAGTGACAGGAGTCTATTCAAGAGTATTACCTATAATAGTGGAAATAGATAAAAAATTATCTATTAATGAATTTTTGAAGTTAATGAAAAAAGAAACATTCAAGTTGTTGAAACATAGAAAATATCCAAATAGTTATATAGTGGAACATAGCAAAAATGTAAAAGGTTTATTAGATTTTGTAGTATCATTTCAAAACACTCAACATAACCCAGATTTTATTAAAAAGGGATACTCAGAAGAATGGTTAGACCCGGGTACAACAAATGTCCCATTAGGTCTAAATATAAGTAATAGAGATGGTGAAGACACCCTTGAAATAGATTATGAGTACCAGCTGGATCTGGTCAGCGAAAATGAAGTTGTAAATTTACACTCAAATATTATAAAAATTTTAAATGTAATTCTAGAAAATCCAGAACAAAAAATTAGTGAAATTGAGACTCTTACAGATGAAGAAAAAACGCTTATTTTACAGGACTTTAATGATACACAAGTAAGTATGGATAACACGAAAACCTTTGTGGAAGTTTTTGAAAACCAAGTAAAAAAAACACCAAATAACAAGGCAGTTACTTACGAAGGTGAAAGCCTTACTTATCAAACATTAAACGCTAAAGCAAATCAAGTCGCGCATCAATTACGACGCAATGGCGTTAAACCAAATAGCTTAGTAGGTGTAATGACAAATCGTAATTTGGAAATGATAGTTGGGATATATGGTGTTTTAAAAGCAGGTGGCGCCTATGTCCCAATTGATCCAGAATATCCGAGTGAGCGTATCAATTATATTTTAAGTGATAGTAAGCCTAATACACTATTAACAGATAGAGCTTTAGGCGCTTCTATTGAATTTAATCAATCGGTTATAAATTTAATGGAAGACAAAAGCACATCAATACAACCGACAAAGAATTTATCGCATGTCACAAGTATATCTGACGTGATGTGTATTATTTATACTTCTGGCACTACAGGTAAACCTAAAGGTGTTAAGATAACTTCTAAAGGTGTTATGAATAATCTTAATAGAAGGATTAAGAGATTTGATATTAGTAGTAAAGATAACATATTATTTAAAATGCCATTTACATTTGACCCGTCAATTTGGGAATTATTTGGATGGGCTATGGTTGGTGCACAAGCCACATTATTACCTTCGGGTAAAGAAGGTAACTCAGAAGTAATCACATCATTAATTCACACATCTAAAGTATCGATAGTTGTCTTTGTACCTTCTATGTTTAATCCATTTATTCATTATATTCAGTTAACTAAACAAGCGAACTTACTTTCTAGCTTAAGGTATGTCTTAGTTGGAGGCGAAGCAGTGAAGCCAGAGTTAGTTAATCAATTTAATAAATGGATTGGTAAGGTGAATAATACACAATTAATCAACGTTTATGGTCCTACTGAAACTACTATTGATGTGACGAACTTTAGTTTTGAAAATAATGTTATCTATGAAACTATACCTATTGGTCAACCTATTGCGAATACGCAAGCGTATATTATGGATGAAGATAATAATCTCATGGGTATTGGTACTCAAGGAGAGCTTTGTATCGGAGGAGCAGGTGTGACTGATGGTTATTTAAACCGCCCTCAATTAACAAAAGAAAGATTTATTGATAACCCGTTTGGTAAAGGAAAATTATACCGTACAGGTGATTTAGCGAAATGGCAAGAAGATGGCAATATTATATGTTTAGGGCGTATCGATGATCAAGTAAAAATACGTGGTTATCGCATTGAACTTGGTGAAATAGAAAGTGCTTTACGTAAAAATGAAAAAATCAAAGATGTCGCTGTCATTGCCAAATCAATGGGAGAAGGAAATATAGCGCTTTGTGCTTACCTAGTCTCAGAAGAGCAACTAAACTATGAAAATATAAAAAGAGATTTAAGTGAAAGCTTGCCAAATTATATGATTCCAACATATATAACTCAAATTGAAAAAATACCAGTTACAGATAATGGTAAATTAAATAAAAGGCAGCTACCTGAAATTAAGATTGAAAGCAAAGTATATGTTGCACCTAAAGATGATACAGAAGTAATGCTTACTCAAATATTTGAAAAGATATTAGGTATTGAAAAGGTTGGAATGAATGATAATTTCTTTGAAATAGGTGGACATTCACTTAATGCTTTGGGAATTATAAATGAAATAGAATATAGAAGCGGCGTTCGTATACCAGTCACAGTTTTTTTTGAAAAACCAATAGTTACACAATTGGCTAAAATTATAAAGGAAAGTAATGAATACAAGAATATACGAAATATACCAAAAGCTGAAGATAAACTATTTTATTCTATATCTCCGATTCAACAGCATATATATACACTGAATACAATTGCTGGCAAACAAACAACATCATATAATATGCCTGGAGCATTTAAAATAAAAGGTGATTTAGATATTCAACGCATACAGTATGCCTTTCAAACTTTAGTTAATCGGCATGAGGTATTAAGAACACGTTTTGACAGAATTAATGGAGAAATTGTTCAGATAATCGAAGATGATACACAAATTAGTGTAGACTATGAAGAAAAATCAAAAATTGATTATGATAGTCTTTTACAAGACTTTGTAAAACCGTTTAATTTAAAGGTGGCGCCGTTGTTAAGAGTTAAAATAGTGAAATATGATGAACAGCGTTATATATTATTATTTGATATCCATCATATCATTTCAGATGGAGTCACTATCTATCATATCATTAATGAATTTTCAAAATTATATCGAGGTCATAACATAGAAAACACGAAGTTACAGTATAAAGATTATAGCGAGTGGATTAATAATTATGATTTAACCGACCAACGCAAATTTTGGTTATCACAGTTTGAAGATAAATTACCTATTTTAGATTTACCTTTAGACTATCCAAGACCCAAACAACAAACTTTTGAGGGCAAAACAATTACTGTAAACTTGTCTGATGAAATGAAAAAAGCAATGGATAAACTTGCACAAACAACTGGCAGTACTGACTATACAATATTATTAACATCGCTAATGATATTGATGAGTAAGTATACTAATCAAGAAGATATAGTAATCGGTAGTCCTTTTTCAGGACGTACCTTTAAGGATACGGAAGAGGTGGCGGGTCCGTTTTTTAATAGGCTTGCTTTACGTGGTTATCCAAAAAAAAATAAATCAATAAATCAATTATTAACAGAAATTACTGATTTATCGTTAAAAGCTTTAGATAACCAAGATTATCCTATTGAACAATTAAAAGAAGAAATTATAGAAAAATATAATTTAACTCGTAACACATTACATGATGTAACATTTTCATTTCAAAATATAAATAATCAATTATTGAACATAGATGGTTGGGAAATTGAACGTAAAGAAACTTTCGATACAAACGTTAAATTTGATTTACACATGATAATCGAAGGTGATGAAGTTTACAAAGTGTCTTTAAAATATGCAAGTGAGTTATTTTCTTCATCAACAATCAAACGTATGTTGGATAATTTTATAAATATATTAGATAATGTTATAAAGTATCCAGAACAAAAAATAAGTGAAATAGAGTAAAGGATTAACTAAATAGAACACGTTAGAATTGTGTTTTATATCAATTCTTAAGTAAGTTAAAATGATAAAAGTCCGAGACATAAATTTATGTCTCGGACTTTCTATTTTTATGTTTTTGAATAAAGAACCTCTTTATTGTTGTAAAACTAAATTCGATTTCATTGTCAAACATTTCCTGAAAGCGCTGTTTAATCTTAAATATTTCTGTGATTAATGAGGTAGTTGGACGAAGTTCATTTGATGATTTTGAAGGGTAAATTTTCACATATCACTGTTAACATTTCATTTTACAATAAAAAATGTTTATATTTCTAATATTGTATAAAAATAATTACAAAACCTAAAAATCAATAATTAAAATACGTGTTTTTGTTTAAAATATTAATATTATAACTTTAATTAATATGTTATCATCTAAATATGACTGGTAATAATAATTTATTTGAGAAGATATTAAAAAATACATAAGTTTGTTTTTTGATATTATTTCATTGTGCAGGCAGAAATATTATTTTATGACTTCTTGACTATCGATTAAGCATAAAGTGAAGTCATTTAAGTATTATTAAAATACTTTTTAAACAATAACTCGAATGGAAGGATGACATGTAATGAGCAATAACGTTTTAGATATTAGTTCTTTAGAATTAGACCATGTACTTGCAGGAGAAACCGAGATATATATTGTTCCAATCGTTGCACCAGTATTGAGAAAAGGAGATTCTAAAGGGAATGCTGTTGATTCTTTTAAACAAATCTTAGGGTCCTCAAAAATTGTACAATCATTTGATGTGACGATAGATCATAATGATGAAAATGAGCCATTCAAAATATTCAAAGATCGAGAATACTGTATTACAGACTTAACTTCTTTACATAATATTCAAGAGGTTAAACGTCCTGACTGTAATTTTGGTTTAAGACTTTATATGCCTCATAAAAATGAGTCCAAATTGAAAGTTATAAACAATGATATTTTAAAAGAAATCAATATTACTGGCTATGATATTTCTGATTTAAGTAAAGGATTAAACTTTGAAACATTACAACCACTGAAAGACGCGATTATAGAACAAATTAAAAATAAAAACGGAGCTAAGAAAAAATTGTTTAATGAGAAAAAGAATAAACAAGTTATATCTATAAATAAAAACGGAAATTCTTCAGACATACAGTTTTTAAAGAGTAATCTATATCACACACTGGATTCACTTATAGATAAAATATATTTAGATGACGAAAATTTAGAATTTAGAAGTATTGTCGATGACAAAGGTTATAATGAAAACATATTACCTACCTACCGAAAACTTGAACAATTAACAGAAGACGACTTTAATAAAGCAAAAAATGATAAATTAGCAGTTTTAGAAAAAAAGAGAGAAGATATTATAAACAGCATATTCAATCAGCTTGTTAATGATTTGTGGAGCAAAAGCATTGAAGCAGATAAAATGCGTAATTATAAATCTAATGATTCTCAATATCATAAAACATACACACAAATTGAAAGTAAATTACAAGAAGATTTAGGAGTTATTCCAAAAAAAGTTGAAGAGCAAACTAAAAAATTAGAAAAAGAATTTGAAACAAGTAAAAACGAGCGTAGCGAAAAGGCACGCAGAGACATGGAAGAAAGAATAGAAAGAGAAGAAAGACCGATTTTAACAAATCGTATTCGTGAATATGAGAAGACATTATCAGATAAAGCAAAAAATGCTTATAATAATCAAATTAAAGTACTAGATGCCAATGTAAAAAATGACTATGATTTGTATATTACTAAAATTGTCGATGACATCGTTCAACATCATCAAGAGACTATAGCTACTAAAAAGTCGGAACTTCAAAATATTATGGAAAAAGATGTGGAAACATTAGTCCAAAAAAGAAGTGAAGATGTCGACAAACTTAGAGGAGAAATTAGTAAGTTAGAACAAGATTTAATTCATAATGAAGCAACATTTAATGAACGTTTAGATTTAGCAGTGAATCAAAAAGTAACTGATTATGAATTAAAAGATTCACAAATGACAGATGAAATTAATTGGTTAAGAGTAGAATTAGAGAAATCAAAAAGAGAAAGCGCAGATAAAGATGAATCGATTCGTTCTAAAGAAATGGAACTTCAAAATAATAGAAGTCATCTAGATCGATTAAATCAACAACTAGAACAAAGTAATCAAACAAGTTTAAGTATCTCAGCGCGTGCTATGGAAATTAAACAACAGGCTCTAAGTTTTTCAAATAATGATTCAAATCAATCAAATTTCAGTAACGTGGCTGGACCGCAGAACATCGATGTCGGTACCTTATTAGATGATGATGCTGAAAAAGCAAAACGCTATGAACGAAGAAAAAAACCAACGTTCTTTACTTGGTTAGGTGGACTCTTTTTATGTGCCGTGCTAGGTTCAGGTACTTTATTTGGTAGTCATGTAGCCAACAGCCAAGAAAAGCAAGATAATAATACAGAGACGCAAACTCAAGTTCAAAATTCACAAAAAACAGAATTATCAAAAAAATGATGCTGTTTAGAAGCACCTATTGTTAACAAAATAGCAGTCTCAATGGATAAGTGAGCGCTAGCTTAATAACACGGATCAATATTAAACAATACGGGAGTGGAAACAATGAACCAACAAAAACTAGAAGAATTGAACCGGCTGGCAAAGGGCACAGTAAAAGAGAAAAAAATTGCACTTACATTTGGTTATCAACCAATCATCGAAGCATTAAAAAAGGATGACAATAAAGAAGTTTCAGATTTTGCACAAACGATGGATGCAAACAGAGATTTGAAATTATACAAAAATAACCTCTACTATAGACGTTCCAAAGAACAATTTCAAAAAGATTTGAAACAAGCAACGCAATATATGTATGCTACACTAATATTAATCGGTATCGCTATAGTATCTATACTTATTGCGGTGATTATCTTTTTTGTTAATCCAACTGCGAATGTGTCATTATTTATCACAATTACAGTGTTAGCGATATTAGGGTCACTTGTCACGGTGTTACTTTCCAAGCGAATTGGGGTTTCCTATAATAATAGTAAGCAATCATTGGCAAGGTCCAAATATTTACTCAATATTTCACAGTCTAATTCACAATCACTACAAGCACAAATCAATAATAATGAATAAGACCGATTTAAAATTTAGAAAGATATAAGTTTGTTTTCAACGCTACACTTAGAATTACTGACGAGTACTAGCTACAATGATTTGTCTAGCTATTTAAATTAATTTAATCAAAAGATGTTAGAAATTTACTAATAAGAAAAGATCCGAGACATCGATAAATGTCTCGGATCTTTTAATTATATAGGTAATAGATTCTGGAATGAAAAGGTAAAGTGACATTACCTATATTTATTAAATAATACTACTCTAAATGTTTCTATAGTTAGATACACCTTATTAAAAAATTACCCATTTTTATCATAATTTTCGTTTAATATAACCACCATCAAATTTAAAAAGTGATTTCCTGTTATACAGCAAGCTTTAAACCCAATATTTCACTAACTTCTATTTCTACTATTGCCAGCTTATAAAATTTAATTGCCTGTATTCTGTATTCTATTTGCAATTAAATCTCCGAGGTATTGCGATGCTTTACCATTCTCAATTGAACAGAAACGATTATAAAATTGATTGATTTTTGGCTGATACTGTTGCTCAATTTGTTGAACGTTTTCCAATCCTTCAATTAAATCTTCTGTATTTGTATAAATAGGGCCTGGTAAGTCATTCAGATAATCAAAGTAAAAACCTCTCAAGTCAGTACTGTATTTCTCCATATCATAGGCATAGAAAATCTGAGGACGCTTTAATATACCAAAATCAAACATGACCGAAGAATAATCTGTGATTAAGCAATCGGAAATCAGATATAATTCCGAAATATCGTCATACTTTGAAACATCAATCGCAAAATTTGTATATTGGCTAAGGTCTAGCTCATTAGAAATTAAATAATGCATTCGGAATAAAACTACATATGTGTCCTCTAAGCGATTTCGAAGTTGATTGATATCTAGTTTTAAATTAGAAATATATTTATTTTCTGTACTGTATTCATCATCTCTCCAAGTTGGTGCGTATAAAATCACTTTTTTATCGGAAGGGATTCCTAATTTATCTTTAATTTTACGATGTAGTTCTTGATCATGTTGATGGTTGATGAGTAAATCGTTTCTAGGATAACCAATTTCCAAAATTTGATTACGTGCCATCCAAAAAGCTGATTGAAATATAGTAGTAGAATAAGCATTCGGTGATACTAAATAATCCCAACGCCGTGTAGACTCATAAAAATATTGCTTATATGCGGCAGTTGTTGTATTAGGCATGCGAACTACTGTCATATCATTTGCTAGAAATTTTAAAGGTGTGCCATGCCAGACTTGAATATAGAGTTGATTACTTTTCTTTTTAATAAATAATGGTAATCGTGCATTAGAAACCCAAACGTGCGCTTTTTTATAAATATCGTAGTATTCAGCACTTTGTTTTTGTATAGGCTTAACACCCTCTGGTACAGCTATGTTTTCAGTATCTCTAAACACCCAATAATAATGAAAGTTTGGGTAGTGTGCTTTCATATACTCATAAATATATTTAGGGCTATCATTATAACTACTACCACCGAACGACTCGAACACTACAGTTTGATGTGACACATCAGAATTTTTATTAAACAAGACATACTTAGCATAATGTTTATTCGGTTTATTCAGCAAAATTGCTTTATAAAAGCGTAAACGATACCTTTTGTAATTAAGTTTGATGGCAAGTTGCGTAAAACCAAATTGAATAAATCCTAATTCTAAATTAAATAAAGGTGATTCTGATTTTAATGCTGGTTTGATCATCGGTATGATATCAGCTAACATTTTGCTAGCGAATTGATATTGAACTGCATTATTTTGATTATTTGGTTCAAACCAAAAATGCAGTTTGTCTACCATGTGCTGTATTATAAATTTTTTTAATGATTTTTTATTATTGAGCCTATTAACACGTTGAATAGCATCTTTAAAGGCGTCTATATAGTCTGGAAATATAGATTCAAACGGTTGGGCTCTCAACTTTTCAGTTTTAAAAGGATCGTAAATCTCCCCACAAAAGTAAAAGGGTATGCCTTCAATTTGAACAAATGTTTCTGCATAATTGTTATATTCTAAAATGAATGACCAATCAGCGTAAATATTTAGCTTTTCATTAAGCTTTATATGATGACTTTGTACAATGCTCGTTTTGAATATAATATTACTGATTGAATCTTGTTTTAGTAAGGAGTCTGGATGTTTATCAATCTGCTTGTAATGAACAGTTAGATCTTCATCAAGATAAGAATTAGGTATATTTAATGAAAATTCTTGTATTTTCGAAATAACTGCATCTTGCTGTTTGAGATACTTTAAGTATACTTCAATGGTATAAGGCGTGATGATATCATCAGCATCTAAAAACATAAAATAGGGTGTTTCAACATGAGCAATTCCTTTATTTCTTGCATAGGCATGACCATGATTTTTATCTAACTTAATATATTTAGGCTGCTTTGAATAATTTTCTAGTGTTTCAAATAAGTACTTTTCAGATAGATCTTGTGCACCATCATTAACTAATATTAATTCAAAGTGTTGGTTTGTCTGATTAATAAGGCTTTCTAGGCATTGTTTGAGGTGTGCTTCGTTGTTATAAAAAGGTAAGATGATTGTAAGCTGATTATACATATGTAAACCTCCGTCATGCTGTTTTATAAAATATATTAGAGGGAGTAGAACAGAAACACTGCTTATAGAATATGTTTTCTGTGCTACTCCATTATATGTTTTTAAAAGAAGCGTTGAACTATACTTTTAGCAGCAGTGCCAGTTTCAAAAGTACAGAAACGATTATAAAATGCATCATATTTATCTTTATAAGTTTCTTGAACTTGATTGATTTTTTCTATTGATTGAATTAAGTCTTCGTTTGTTTTTAAAAGTGGTCCAGGTGCTTGATTTTCAAAATCAAAATAGAATCCTCTAAGACTGTTTTTATAGTGTTCAAGATCATAAGTGAAGAACAATAATGGTTTTTTCGTATTAGCGTAATCAAACATAACTGACGAATAGTCAGTAATACAGATATCAGCAATGAGGTATAAATCACTAATTTCATTATAATCACTGCCATTAATCACAAAATTATGTAGACTACTGTCTAACTGTAGCGCATTACTGATAATAATATGTGGACGTAAAATTAAGATATAATCGTCACTTAAGCGTTTTTGCATTTCATATAAATCTATTTGCAGATTAATGATATGCTTTTTGGCTTTTGTAAGTTCATCGTCACGGAATGTCGGAGCATATAAAATTATTTTACGGTCATCATGAATACCTAATTTTTGCTTAATATGAATGCTTTCATTTTCTAGTATAGCTTCGTCTTGATAAAATACGTCATTTCTTGGGTACCCAACCTCTAGTATCTCTTTATGAAAATCAAAAGCAGATTTAAAGCATTCTGTCGCATAAGGACTTGGTGATACAAGATAGTCCCAATATTTTATTGCATGATTAATGCGATTTTTATATCCATCATCGCGACCTGCAAAAGTTTCTATATCATTCAACATTTTTTTGAGTGGAGTTCCATGCCAAGTTTGAATATAAAGCGTATCTTTCGGCTTATTAATATAGTAAGGGAAATTTTGATTGTTAATCCAATACTTAGCGCGTGATAAATAGTGATAATATTCTGGTGATAAACGTTTTATTGATTTAACGTTCGCATCATTAAATGGGTACTGTGTGTTGCTAACCCATACAATTTGATATTGGTCGCTGTGTTGTTTTAAAGCCTCATAAATCACCTTCGGACTGTCGCTAACTGATTTACCAACATTACTTTCGAATACTACTAAATCTTTCTTAACAGGAACCATTTTAGATACTGCACTATTATACTTATCCATAACTTTAAAATAACGCTTATCTCTTCTAAAACGTTTAAATAAATGTTGAGATAAAATATCGTATTTCAACTTACTTTTAAATTGATTTTTTGTTTTAAATTGAGTAACTTCTGTGTAGATGCGTGCACTATTATGACGGTCATTGAAGTTATTGAAACGTTGCGCTTTTATGTTAACGCTTTCATCTATTGTATAGTCATTTGCTATTATTCTAGTAAGTTGTGCCTCTAAATCGTTTTGATTATTTACGATTAATCCAGGTAGTTCTTCCTCAACATTAATGTGGGACGGTTCTTTTCCTAAAAAGTGATCTTTATCAAATTGATAATAAATTACAGGTTTACCTAAAAAACTAAAATCAAAGGCAACACTTGAATAATCTGTAATCATCAATTTACTTTCTTGAATAAGTTGTTGAACGTTTACATCGCCTTGCTTAATGCTTGTAACATGCTGTGGTACATCAAATAAATCAATAAATGGTTGCATGTTAGGGTGTAAGCAAAAAATGACTTTTGTGCCTTGTTCCGCAATTTTTTTGACTTTATCACTATTAATTAAAGTATTCATACGCTCTAGGTATTCAGAGGATTCTAATTGTTCATAGTTAGTTAACCAATCTCTCCATGTAGGCATAATTAAAATTTGATTTTTTGTCTGAATATCTTTATTGAACAGTTCGTCAAATCTAGCTAATCCTGTAACTTTAACTTGTGCTTCATCAAAATTTAGATCTCTAACTACAATTTCTTTTTCGCGCTCTGAACTTGTTATAAAGACATCTACATTGAAGTCTTTTAATTGATTACCATTAATCTGAGTTAAATTTTTAGTGCCTAAGACACCATGTTGTAAAAACACTCTAGTGGCAGTGATTTTTCTTGTATAGGCTGCGCTATTAGTTGGGAACAATAATTCTGGATGATGTGTTGAACAAATATAATCTGCTTGCAACATTATCGAAAAATGTTCAGGAGATTGATAGTAAATGACATTACCAAACGGTAATACATTTTTTGCTTCATTTGAGTGTTCATCAATAATGTAATAAACAGGTAATTCTGGATGATACGTTCTCATATATTTAAAGAAATGATATCCATTATCTTGAGCTTTATAAGATTTTTCTCCGATAATCCAAACTTTATTTTTTGATTTTACTGATAGGTTCTTTAATGAAGGTGTTTTCAGACTTTGAAGATAAGTCAGGTAACTTTCAATGCTATAGCGATTTATGCGAAAAGATAAGTTCCGACCTTTCATTGTGAAATAGGGTGTGATAGAAACAATTTCCTCTTTATAATCTGTAATAATTTCCCCTTTAAGGAACCGTTCTGTAAAAATTCTAGGATTACCAAGTTTGGTTAGAAGTGGTTCAGCTGATTCTTGTACATCAACTTTCAAATAAATATCTATAACATCTTCTGTTTCAAAAGGATATTTCATAAAGTCGATCAATTCATTATAAATGTCTACTGAAAATTTAAAATTAGTAGTATGTGTCCGCTTATTCTCACTTTTCAAAGTGATTGGCAAAGGTATTTCAGTTTCGCGTTCCGTAAAGCGCGTGCGTATTACAATATTTGATTTTTGTACAATGGCATTTAATGTTGAAAATTCTCCTGTAATATAAGCTTCGCTATTGTTAAATTTAAGCGCATCAATATGTCGTCTTGAAAAGAATACTTTTTGTGGTACATAACTTTCCATAGAAAGATGTAAAAAACCATTTTTGGTGATATACGGATGAATAACATCTGAGCCATCCGAAATCTCTGATAAATTAAAAACAGAAGATTGCTCATCTGTTACCTTAATATTTTTTTGAGTCGTAATAATTGCATCGGATTCTTCCATAATTAAAAAAATTTTACTTCTATTATACGATTTAAACGCTTTCAAAATTTCGTTTAAATCAATTTCAAAATTACAAAATTCATCTACTGGATTATACGAAATAGAATGAAATTCATTTTTAACATATAATTTTCCAATACTATTATTTTGTTGATTGAAAGAAATATAGAGCATAGAACCTTCTTGATTAATATGTCGCAAGTTACTGGCCTCCAATAAATTTAATAAGTTGTAACAATTATAACGTATAAATTGTTATAATAATATTTAAATTAACATAATGTATTAATATAACTATGAAAAGGTGATTATAATCAAAGATAAAAAGATTATTTTTTCTATTGTTATTACTACTTTTAATAATAAAAATACAATAGAAAAAACTTTGGACTCAGTAATGGAACAAAGTTTAGACGCAGATTTATATGAAATAGTTATTGTTGATGATTGTTCAAACGACGGTACATGGGAAATATTGCAACGATATAAAAATTTTAATATTAAAAAGTATAGATTAGCCCAAAACAGTGGCGGACCATCTATACCTAGAAATACTGGTATTAAACATAGTATCGGTGAGTATTTATACTTTTTGGATGGTGATGATTGGTTAGAACAGAATATTTTGGAAACGATTTCAATAAATAAAAAATGGCATAAGAGCGACTTAATTATTTCAAAAGTCATTAAGCATACAGAGAAAAATCAATCTGTTCATGCGAGATTTATGACAGCTAAGACATACATTAATGAGCAAAGTTATAAAATTCCCTATTTATATTATTATTTAGGACCTGGTGGAAAGTTTATTAAGCGTAAGTTAATTGAAAAACATGACATACAATTTCCAATAAATTTACATTTTGGAGAAGATAAATTATTTTTTGTGAGAGTATATGAAAAAGCGCAAAAAGTTACAACTACAACGTGTATTGGAGTGCATATTAATCGCTACTCAGATAATATTTCGATTGTTAGAAGAACTCATTTTATTAAAAAGAGAGAAAGTGATTTAACTATATTTGAATATATATTGAATATGAAAGACAAAAAACGTAGAGATAAGTTGTTATTGCGAAATTTAGAATATGATTTATTAACAAGTTGTAGTTCTCATATCTTTTTAGATTCACCAAAAGCAACTAAGATAAATATTTTTGAAATGATTAAAACAGCATTTGAAAATGTATATGTCAAAAAACATATTGTGCCACAAATTGATGCTAAGTTTAATTCTGCTGTAGCAGCGATTTATGACAATGATTTTAATAAATTTGAAGCGTATTTTGAATGGTTGAAAAGGGGCCATAAATTTTTAGAAAAAATAGCTGCTAACCATTATGAATCAAAATCTATTGATGGCTATGATTTTAGAATAACACCCCCATTTGCAAACCTAAAAAATTTACAAGTAATGGAAAAAGCTATGTACCTTCAAATAGAAGTTAATAATTTGAAAGATAATAGAATAAAAGAAATTCAATTAGAAAGTCGTACGGATTATAAACAAAATATAACTTACGAAGACATGTCATTGAAAGATAGTTTTTTTACAATCATGTTAAATCAACATCTATTGGAGACACTGGCTACAGGTGTTTATAACATTATAATTGTTTATGATAATTATAAAGCATTAAATATTAAATACGGGTTTACTAAGAAAATAAAAATATCTTCAACAACAGCTACTATTTATCCAACTATCAATGGTAATTTAGCGCTTAAAATTCGACGAAATGAATGATGTGAAGTAGCTATGTGTAGTGGTGTTTCTGTTGAAAAGAGTTATGTGATTTTTAATATTTGTATCATGTGATTTGATTGAAGCGTAGACAGAGGGGAGACAGAAAAAAGTTTGTCAAGCTTCTGTCACGCGCTTATATGTTTTCTATCATCAAATAAGTCGTAAGAAGTAATGAGTTATATTTTATTAAGGGGATTAAAATGAATCAAAATAAAAATTTAATTGATATTGAACGCAAATTTCGTCCTGAAATTGAAGGACTAAGAATAGTAGCAGCACTACTTGTCGCTATTTATCATATATGGTTTGGAAGAGTGTCGGGAGGCGTGGATGTCTTCTTTGTAATATCAGGTTTTTTAATTACAACATCTATTATCTCAACTATAAATAAAACTGGAGAATATAAGTTTTGGCCATACATATCTAAATTATTGAAGCGTCTCTTACCATCGGCATTGTTTATAGTTTTGGTGACATTGGTGTTAAGTTTCTTCTTCTTACCGCTTACGATTTTAACGAAAACGATTAAAGAGGCACTAGCTTCTATATTTTATTATCAAAATTGGCAACTTGCTTTTAGTAGTACAGATTACTTAGATGCTAACCAAATGAAGAGTCCACTTGAACATTTTTGGGCCATGTCTATCCAAGGTCAATTTTATCTTATTTGGTTTGTATTATTTACATTTGTTTTATATTTAGTACGTAGATACGCACTATCGAATGGCAAAAAACTTGTTAACTTTTTACTAACAACCATATTGATAGTGTCATTTATTTATTCTATATACCTTACCCAAGTAAATCAGCCTTTTGCATATTTTATTACATTTACAAGGGTATGGGAATTTGCTTTAGGTGGTTTATTATGTGTTAATTTAGGACGAATCAAAATCAATCGTTTAGTAGCTACGATTATTGGATGGGTTGGTTTAGTAGGATTGATATTAACAGGTGCTTTATTCGATGTGTCTAAACTATTCCCAGGCTATATTGCCTTATGGCCAATGACATGTGCATTGCTTATCGTTCTTTCAGGTAATGTGAATACAAAATATGGTGTAAAAAGATTTTTAGCATTACCTATTATGACCAAACTAGGTGGCATATCCTTTGGTATTTATTTATGGCACTGGGTATTACTTTCTTTCTATAAGTTTAAAATTGCAGAAGAGCCAGGACTAATATCTGGTATTATGATTATTTTATTATCCATTGGTTTATCTTTCTTTATGACGAGATTTATTGAAGCACCTATTAGAAAGGGTGAAAATAATAAAAAAGCTTTTTCAAAGTTAGGTAAAGTATTATTAGTCAATTTAATTTTAATTGTGTCATTATTTGTGATGGGTGTAGTGAAAAACAGTGGCTCTGATAAGGAAATAAGTCATAAAGACTATCCGGGTGTAGATGCAGTGGCCAAAAGTGGAGAAATTGAAGAGCAAACACCTATGCCAAATTTTGCAAAAGTGTTTGATGATTTACCTGAATCTCATCTCGATAATAGTAATCAAAACCTTAAAGAAACAGATGTAAAAGTAGGTGAATATGGTAAAACAGAGAATTATAAAGCTACAATTGCTCTAGTTGGAAGTTCTCACTCTGAGCATTGGCTTGGTGGATTTATTAAAGCTGCAGATAAAAATGGTTATAGAATATTGAATATTACGCGTTCTGGAACACGTTTTTCTACTGGTTATGAAGATGATAGCCCTAAAGGAAAATGGGTTGAAAATGTTAACAACTATTTACAGCACCATAAAGATATAGACTTAGTTGTTTCACATGCAACTTCTGCTGCTAGTGATAGTAAATGGATTCAAAATCAAATGATCAATCAACTGAATATTGTAAAAGATGAGTATGGTATGGATGTTCTTGCTATAAGAGATATTCCAACTTATGATTTTAGTGTTCCTGAAGAATTTGAAAAATTTGGTGAAGAGAAGACAATCAAAAAAATGAATGACTTTGAAAGTCAAAAAGACACATCATATTGGAAAGATTTTGCTAAAAATGATGAGAGACTATACAAATTTGACCCTACTGAATTTTTTAAAGTAGACAATCAATATACACCAGTAATTGGAAATATTAACGTTTATAGAGATATGGATCATATGACAAATACTTATTCGGAGTCTTTCGGTAATGTACTGGCCGAAAAATTAAAATATATTATTGAAAACAAAGAAGAAAATAAAGAAGTAAACTTAAATAATATATAAAATATTTGATTATGGTAAATACTGTCAATATAACGTTTATGGCCGAGACATCAAAATGATGTCTCGGCCATTTTAATCTATGTCAATGCTTACATTATCCAACGATTTATCATAATATAGTTTCAGAATCAAAACGCTAGGATAAGGGAAACGGCGTTTTGGTGTTTGATTTTAATTACTATTGATGATTTACGGGGTAGGAAGTGATGTTGTGTTATCGGTATAATGATATTAAGTATGTTTTATACTAACAACTATGATTTACTAAATTATTAGCTTTTATAAAATAATTTGCTTTATATGATTCTGTTAATAGTTGGCCATCATTGGAAACGTAAGCATAGTTTTCATCTAAAGTTGTAACATCTGTTGGAAATAACCAATATAGTGTACCTACTGTAAAGGATTGGTTATTTTTGACGCATACATATCTACATTCGGATATGCTCATAAAGTACACCTCATTTTTAAAAGCTTGTTCTAATTATTTAATAATCGTATTGTGGAATACGAAGCTAGGTTCAGCCCCTAAAATAATGAGAAATACTTGTGAATAAGCTATATCTTGAAAATTTTGTATCATGCCACAGAAATCATTAAATGCTTCATTATTTTTTACTTTTTCAACTTCTTGTTCATATAAACTTAAAACAGAATCCCTAATTAAAGTGGGTCTATTTTCCTCAATAACATATGCGTCTTCTGAAAACATAAGTAGCCCTAAATATTTATAATGTATACTCAGTTGTCTAGTTAAACTGGCAATATATTCTAATTTTAAGTAGAGTTCGGGTGAATGAACTTGTAATTGAGACAGATTCGTTTTAATTTGTTGTAGTTTTTCCATTTCGCTTATCATTTATTTACAACCTCCAATGACCATGGCTTAACTGTATTAAGTGACTGAATAAGGTGTTTACTTTGTTGACGTCTGTTCTTTCGCATGTTTGCTCTATCTTCTCCATGCATATACAATAATTTTTCTTCATGTGTCTGAGGTGTGATATTTGCTACTTTGATCGGTTTTTTGTGTTCGTTTAGAGCAACAAATGTTAAAAAGGCAACTGCAGCTATTTTTCGTTCAGCAGTTATCATATCTTCTGCAATTACTTTACAAAATATTTCCATTGATTTTTCACCTGTGTAAGCTACATAAGATTCAATGCAAACAGAGTCTAATTGGGTAATTGGATGTAAAAATTCTATAGAATCAGTGGATGCAGTCACACATTCTTTAACCCGAGCATGTCTTCGTGCTGATAAAGTAGCGTTATTATCAATTTTTTTCATTAATACGCCACCAAATAAGGTATTATAATTGTTTAAATCATTAATTAATACTTGATCAGTACTAATGATTTTACTGTCGTTCGGATACTTATAATTTTCCATAACTTAGCTCCCATTTCTATTATTTATTACACATTAAATTATAGGAGGAGCAGTTATAACTATAAAATATCTATAATTTATAAAGGTATAAAATTTACAAATGCCTTGTTCTTTAATCATTCAATAAAAAGTTTTCTTGTAAAAATTTAATCCAATTTTTAGTAAGTGAATCGACTATTGTATCTCTTCTCCAAATAAGCGCTAACTCCCATTTCATCGATGCTTCATTGATGTTTATTGCTGTTAAATCAGAGTCTAATAATTCTAAAATGCCTTCTGGTAGCACACAAACACCCATATTATTTAAAAGCATTTCTCCAATAAAACTCCATTGTGTTGTTTCAAAAATAACATTTGGATTAAATCCATGGTTTCTACAAATATTAATAATTTTATCGTTTAGGTAAAAGTCAGAATTAAATAAAATAAACGCTTCATTTACTAAGTCTTCTATATCTATTTTATGTTTATCGGCTAGTTTATGGTTTTTATGTACGACGAGTTTTAAAGACTCCTCTAAAAATGAAAAAGTACTAAAAATTTTAGTGTCAGTTGGTAAAACGGTAATCCCCATATCTAAATCTCCATAATAAACATCATTTTCAATTTTTTTACTTCCATTTTCAAAAAGTTGAAAAGTTACATTGGGATAAGATTCATGGAACTGAGAAATTAAACTAATCAACTTTCGTATATTAATGATAGTGGGTATGCCTATTCTTAAATGGCCGGACTTCATTTCTAATAAATTGCTTAAATCGTTAGGAATGTTATCATACATTTTTAGCATCTCCTTACATTGGAAGAAAAATGCTTCGCCTGCGTCTGTTAAATAAATTTGATTTTTAAATCTGTGAAATAAAGTAACATCTAATTCATCTTCTAATAATTTGATTGTATTGCTAATGGTAGGTTGCGTAATAAACAGTTTTGACGCTGCCTTAGTCATGCTTTTTAAGTTAACCACTTCCACGAAGTACTTCATATGTCTGAGCTCCATAATATTTGCTCCCCTTAAATAAAAGCGTTATTTGTATGATTTTTTTCATAATAAATTTATATATTTATTATATATCAACTATTAATATGGTAAAAGTTATCTATTTTTTACTTAATAATAGAATGTTTGTTTTATAGAATGTAAATATTGTTTTTTCTGATAACAAATAGATACAATTAGCATAAATATGAATCGTAGGGGTGCATTAAAGTGAACATTAAGCTTATTGTTGCAGATATGGATGGTACTTTTTTAAATAGTGACAGTCAATTTAATAGTGAATCTTTTCAATTATTAAAAGAAAATTGTGAAGAACATCAAATTCGTTTTGTATTTTGTACTGGAAAACAATGTGAGCGTGTGGAAAGTATTATTGGAGAGTTGTCCAAAGATACATTTATTGTTGGAGATAGTGCAACGAGGATTAAATATAATGGAGCGTTTATTTATAATGCCAAAATTGAAAATAAAAAAGGGAAAGAAATTATACAGACAATTCAAGATATTGACCAAACACAAACCATATTAGGTTGTACTGAACAGGGCGCTTATGTATTAAATCATATACCAGAAATTGAAAAGAAAATTGTGCATGGCTCATTTCAAAACGTAACGTACATCAATGATTTCGCTGAAGTTGAAGATGATTTCTTAAAAATTTCAGTTCATGATGCTACGGGAAATTGTAAGAATACTGCTAGTCAAATAAAACATTACGAGTCAGAGGTTTATATTATAGCTTCAGATGATGAGTGGATTGATATTGCTGATTTAGGCGTCAATAAGGGGACAACAATTCGTAGAATACAACAATTACTCCAAATAAGTCCTGCAGAAACAATAGCTTTTGGGGACGGGTTAAATGACATTGATTTGTTTAAAGCAGCTAAATATAAAGTTGCGATGGACAATGCATATCCAGAATTGAAAGAAGAAGCTAATTTAATAGCAAAAAATAACGATGAAGATGGTGTGGTACAAACATTGAATTTATTATTAGGTTTTAAATAAGTTGAAATATGAAAAGTTACTAAAAAATAACTGAAAACGTTATAAAGCTTACGATCATACGTTATTTCTGTGATATTATCAGTTAGGAGCAGGATGATGAAAGATTTTTAAGAAACTTTCGTTATTCTAGCTTTATTATTGATATTAGGAGGCGTTTTACATCATGAGCACAAGCGAACATTCACGCTCTGGCAATAAATTGATTTTAGCAATTGTCTTAAGTATATTAACGTATTGGCTGTTTGCCCAATCGTTTATAAATATATCAACACCAGTTCAACAGACTTATCATACTACTCCAGGAATTTTGAATTTGTCTGTTAGTATCACTTCTTTTGCAACGGGTATTTTTATGGTAGGTGCAGGTGATATATCAGATAAAATTGGCCGCTTAAAAATGACTTATATTGGCATTGTTTTAAGTATTATAGGGTCACTATTAATTATTATTTCTGATATTACAGCACTACTACTTATTGGTAGAATTTTGCAAGGGGTCTCTGCAGCTATATTATTACCTTCAACAGTTGGTGTGTTCAACGATCAATTTAATGGTAAAGCATTACGTAGAGCTTTCAGTTATTTAATGATTGGTAGTGTAGGTGGCATAGGTTTAGCCTCTATGGTTGGAGGATTGATTGCTACATATATTAATTGGCAATCTAACTTTATACTATCTATCCTCATTGCAACTATTGCATTTATATTATTACTTGGTACAAAAGAAGAAGCTAAAGAAGTTATAGACAAACGGCCTTTTGATTATGTAGGTATGTTAATATTTGCGGTACTTATAGGAAGTATTACTTTATTTGCAACACAAGGCTTTGAACAAGGTTGGACAAGTCCTTTTTCAATGATTTGTCTAAGTATCTTTGTTATTTCGACTATTATATTTTACTTCTTTGAGCGCTGTAAACACTTACCATTTATAGATTTTGAGTTATTCCGCAATCGTGGTTTAATGGGATCATCTGTGATCAATTTTGTTTTAAACTCTGCTGTAGGTATCACAACGGTATTTAATATGTATGCCCAGACTGAACTAGGTTTGAGTTCATTCCAGTCGGGATTAGTTACGGTGCCTTATGTGATTATGGCAATTTTAATGATACGTTTAGGCGAGAAGATTGCGATGAAGCATGGCGGGAAACCAATGTTACTATTAGGGCCAGCTTTTCCTGCAATTGGTATTATATTTATCAGTTTAACTATTTTACCATCTGAATGGTATATTGCAGCAGTTACGTTTGGTTTTGTCATTTGCGCCATTGGTAATGGTTTATGTGCGACACCTGGTCTAACTGTTGCGATATTAACTATTCCTGATGAAAAGGTCGGGCTTGCATCAGGTCTTTATAAGATGAGTGCTACTTTAGGTGGTGCTTTTGGTATAGCAATGTATACGACTATTTTTGCGGCATTACAAGTTTCAAATAGTGCTAGCGTAGCAGCTGCTTGGTCAATGATTACAGGTGTAGCTCTAATGATTATTGGCATCATTGTAGCGCAAATTATTATTCCTAAAAATATAAAAGCATAATTTATTACGAGCAAATAAATATATAATAGCTATCTAGTCAGTACTATGAGGACAGAGTTAAGAAACTAATTTGAAAATTTTAGTTTCCATCCTGTCCTCTTTTTATTAAAATGTTTCAATTATATTAACTATAAGAAGATAAAGTGCATACTAGGTTTTGAAAATCATAAAAGAGCTACTTATATTGATGGACGATGGTGTGAACATAAATACATCTTAATTACTTGCAGATGAATTGTATGTATTTTCAATTATAATTACATATTATTTGTATTTTAATTTTATAATACGTGTTATCATAAATTAGTTGTAATTTTATTAAATTCACAAAATGCTTATAACAAATTTAGAGGTGCAGTATATGAAATACTATGGAGAAATCCCTGTCATAAGAGCTATAGCAACGATGTTAGTGCTTTGTATACATTTGACAGCACAATTATATAATTCTAATGGGGTTATCGTAGACCCAGTTTTATCTTATTTTAATCAAATAGCGAGGTTAGGTACGCCTATTTTTGCAGTAATTAGTGCGTTTTTACTTACAAGCTCGACACTAAAGCGTGAGTTTGAACTACCTTATTTTATTAAATCTAGATTCACAAAAATTTTAATACCTTATATACTTTGGACTACTTTATATATCATATTGAGAATGCTTTTAGGGAATACATATTATCCAGCAGGAACACCAATAATTAAGTATTATCTTTTAGGGACTGCGGAAATTCATTTGTACTTTATTTTAGTAGTGATTCAATTTTATGTATTATTTCCTTTTGTGCATAAATTGAAAAAAGGAGCACCCCTTATTATTGCATATATAATAGGTACGCTTATTAATGTGTTTTGGTTAAGCTATGGTAGTGGCAAAGTTACTTTGCATAGTGAAATGTTGAGTACGTTCGTTAACAGTAAAGTATTTATCTTAAATTGGATATCTTTCTTTTTCCTCGGTATCGGTTATGCGAAGTATTATAAGGAAATTAATGATATTGTTTTAAAATATAAAATATATTTCAAAATCATTGGACTACTTCTATTTGTCGATTTAATGATTAAAATTGATGTCACAAATTTATATGGTTCGACAAATGTTGCTAATGTCGTATATATACCAATTTTTTTGGCTTTATTAATCATATTTTATAATCATGTTAAAAATCATACATTGCTAACTCAAACGTTAACGGTTATAGGTAATTATTCTATGGGCATTTATTTAATTCATGTTTTTATAATTATGGTATATAGACAAACGCCGTATGTTGCTATTGTAAATAATCCATCTACGTTTGTTGTTTCATATATCATTGTATTATGTGTTTCAGTATTATCAATTTATTTAATAAGTAAATTACCTTTTTCTAGTTTCATTGTTCCCATTCCGTCTAAAAAAGCAATCGTCAATAAAAATCTAGAAAATAAATAAAAGACTTAGAGAAATATATGTGAACTGCACACAGTCAATTAAATAATTAAAACCACCGAATGGTCGCATTCATAGATATGCTATGGATGCGGCCATTTTTAATATGGGTTTGATTAGTAAATTAATGATAACACATTAAAAATAATAGAGATTTAAAACATAGAGACGTCTAAACTGATTTTTTAACAATGCCTATAGTTCCTTCTGTCACAATCTTATAAAAGTGATGAATAAAATCCTCTTTTTTAATTCTTTTCTCATCTTGAACCCAATGTTTCAATAGTGCAATTCCTGCTCCAGAAACATAACTCATAAAATAGTCGAAAGACATATCTCCTATTTTATTGTCTTTACTTTTATATGCGCTTAGATGATTTTGAATCAGCATATGTAACTTCTCTTGCAACATTGAAACTTTTCCAATACTAAACATTGTTTTGTAGAACCCTATATTTACATCAATATGTTCGATCAAATAAGTCATCATACTTTTAACCATATAAGATGGGCAAGTTGCGTCGGATTGGTTACGTATCTCTCATCGTGAATTAGATCAAGATAAATCCACAACGCTACAACCATGGCATACACATGAAAGCGAAGATAAACTTAATAAAGAAGAAATCGTACCTGTAGAAGTTGAAATTTTACCTTCTGGTACATTATTCAAACAAGGTGAAAGTATTCAAGTCGTTGTCAAAGCAAGCGAAGTTGTTAAAGGTAATAGTACACCTGGACTCAAAACACGTTATGAACACGACGAAACTGTAAATAAAGGTACACATAATATTTACACAGGTGGGGACTATGATTCACACATACTCGTGCCAGTGATAAATAATAACTAATATTTATAACTATATTTGATACTGATAAATGAAGTTAAAATACTGGTAAAACTTAACAATGTTGTTAAGTACTATTTATCGCTTCAAATGTGGGTTAATTCACAGGGTTGCTAATAATATACCGTACATCGGTTATATTATTATGAAAGTTAAATGCATTTTTAGACAGTGGGAAAAGAGTATTAAGTATCTAAAAACAGGTTCTACATCAATTTTCCTTGATTTTAGTTCGCTTTTGACGTGCTTGCTTTCTTAACCGAATACATTTTTCATGTTCAATATGATGATTTAAATCTTTGATTTCTTTATCCCAATGAATACAAATTAAATCTATTTCTTCTTGTGTTAATTCATAATCATTAACTTCTTTAATCTTAGGTATGATTTTGCCTTTTATTAATTCATGATATAGAGCTTTAGAATCTTCATTCATTTTTGATTCATAGTTTTGAATACTCTTTTTTTACACAAATGTATATCTATTGATATTAGCTTTCAGTTTTGTACTATCAATAAAATAGTCCTATCATCTATAAGATTTTGTTTCAGACATTGACTGGGAAATTGAATAAATAAAGCTTCTAATAGGTCATATTCTTTAGGATTTACTCTAAAACGATTAATTGTTTTATAAGAAGCTGTTTGATTTTCTAATGGGTTGGATTTTTAAATATGTACCACAACGCCATAACCATTCTAATGGACCAAATAAAAAATAATGCATCCATATGAATGAAAAAACAACCTGAAATGCAACAATTGCCACATATAATAAAAGCATGCCATAAGTATGGACAGTATAATTTGAAAGAATCGGTGTTAAAATAACAACGCCTATGATTGTTTGGCCTAAGTAATTCGTGAATGCCATTTTCCCATACGGAATCAATATAGAAAGGCATTTTTGTACTGGTGTAATTTGATATAGTAATAAAATTGTTAGTATATAAAATATACCAATAATAGGACCACTGTTCTGATTAAAGCTATGCAGTAATTCGTTACTTTGAATGAATAATGCAAGTACCCATATAAGGAGGGTAAGTGTTAAAAATAGTACCCAATATTTTTTTAATTTAGGCAATAAACTTTTATTTGTAAAAATACCGATATAGTAAAGGGCTTGTCCTAATAACATATGTCCTAATGTTGAGAGCATGACCATTAATAAAACAAATGAATTAAGCAAATTAGGAATATGAATCCCTTTTATTTCTAAAAATTTCGTTAATACAGGTAGAAAATTCCCCAAAATAATCAAAAAGACACCACAAATTAGTTTTATTGTATTTCGGATCTTTTGGAAAAGTAGTAAAAGTAAGCCCATGACTGCATATAGTTTAAGAATATCACCATCCCATAATAAGGAACTTGTTGCGCCCACCATAAATAAAAGAACCATTCGACGTATATGTACCCAAATGGTTAACCCTTTTTTTTGTAAATTATTTATAAAAATAGAAGTACTGACACCAAACAAAAAAGCAAATATAAAATGAAATTTATTTAAACTGAACATTTCTATATAATTAATAACTTTACTATCAAATGTGTTAATCTCTATACTTTTTGTATCAGAGGGTTCAAAAAAGTGAATATTAATTAATAGAATACCTATAATAGCTATACCACGTATAACGTCAATGAGGTTAATTCTTGTTAGCGAAGCTGTACCTTTTTGTACGTTCATTTTATCCCTCTTTTCCAATAATATAAAGCTTATTATACAAGGGGGGATAAAAAATGAAAATCGAATTTGACTTACGATTTTGTCACTTTAATGATTAGTTCATTTTATTTTTGTATATTTAGATTCTGCCCTAATCGAACAATAAAAAGTGCTTGTAAAATGCTATTGTCACTTTAGTTTGTATATGGGACAGGTTTTACTTAATAAATGAGAAAAAACAACGTAATTTAATATGTTACGTTGCTTTCTTTATACTTGGTATACCAATAAATATCATTGATAAATTCCATTCCATTCATCATAAATAGCTCTTCTTTGTTCTAAATGTTGTACTTTAAGGCGATGAACCTTATCTATTATAATTAAATTAATATATTTAAAGATATTACTATAATGTTTGCTATACTCATGTCCATACTTATTTTCGACACATAATTTTTGGAGTTATTTTTATAACTGTTAATATCTTTTTAATGCCTTACTTAGGTGCTGCGCTTACCACCAAAGCTGGTATGTTAGGTCAAATGCTAATGTCTTTAATTATTTTTTATCTATAATATTGAGTCATTTGTAATGACATTAATTATATATGCTCAGATATGCCTAATTGTTATTTCTCTTTTTTAAAAACATGAAGGGATAATTCACTTTAGAGAAATTATAAAGAGCTGCCTAGTCACACTTACACCAAAAATCCTTTCGATATGCCATTGGTCAGGGATTTGGGTTGATATAGGCACTATACTTTTTTAGTTCACTTATAATGTTGTAGTAGGGGAGGACACAAATTCTATTAAAAAGTTATTTTTTGTCTATACCTTTTGCAACTCTTATACCACTGAAGATACAACCGCCTAAAAATGTTCCTTCTAAAGCTCTGTATCCATGTAATCCGCCCCCTCCAAATCCGGAGGCTTCACCAGCAGCATATAGTCCTAAAATTTGTTTATTGTTTTTACCTAAAGCATTTCCATTTAAGTCAGTCTGAATACCCCCTAATGTTTTTCTACTTATTATATGCAGTTTAATTGCAATTAACTTTCCATTTTTGCCTCCTAAAATTTTATGGGGCTTTGCTGTACGCAACAATTTATCTCCTAAAAATTTTCGAGTCCCATTAATAAAAGTGACTTGGGGATCTTTATTAAATTTGTTATCTATTTGTAAATCACGAGCTTCAATTTGCTCTTTTATTGTTTCATAATCAATAAGTTTATTTTTTGTTATATCATTCATTTTGATGACTAAATCTTTTAAATTTTCAGCTATTACAAAATCTGCTCCTTTATCTAAAAATTTAGCTACTGGAGTTGTAGATCGTCCTAGCAACCTCTCTTTAATTAATAATTTAATATCTTTATTTGTTAGATCTGGATTTTGTTCGGATCCTGAAAGGATAAATTCTTTTTTTATAATATCTTCTGTTAATATAAACCATGAATAATCATATCCTGTACTCATAATACTTTCTAACGTGTGAAGAGTATCAAATCCCGGATAGTCCGGAGATTTCAGCCTATTGCCTCTAGCATCAAACCATAGTGATGAGGGACCCGGGGTAATTCTAATGCCATGCTTATTCCATATAGGGCTATGGTTTTGAATTCCCTCTGTATAATGCCACATACGATCTTTGTTAACTACATTTACGCCAGAATTCTCAGATATTTCTATAGCTTTACCATCTGTAGAGTCAGGAACGCCTTGAATCATATTTTCGGGAGGGGCTCCTAAACGTTTTGGCCAGTTTTTTTTAATCAGATCGAAATTAGCGCCTATTCCTCCTGTTGTAATTACTAGATAATCTACATCTAAAGAAAAGTGAGCCATTATATTACGAGATGATGGGCTCCCCCGTTCCACATCACTTGGTTCAAGGATGTTTCCCTTAATTTGTTTGACTTCATTATTCTGAATAATTATTTCATCAACTTGATGTCTTGGTAACAACTCAAACTGATTTTCTTTCTCTTTATTAAATACATATTTAATAAAAGGTTCTATTAACCCTGGGCCAGTCCCCCACGTTACATGAAAACGGGGTACTGAATTTCCATGGTTGGAAGCCGACGTTCCACCTCTTTCTGCCCAACCTAAAATAGGAGTTAGTTTAATGCCCATTTCTTTTAAATAATCCTCTTTTTCAAATGTTGCAAACTTTACATAAGCTTTTGCCCATTGATACGCCCAGTAATCTTCATCTTTCAAACGATCAAATTTAGCTGAACTTAACCAGTCATTTAGTGCTAATTCATATGAATCTTTGACGCCTAACCTTTTTTGTATTTTAGAATTAACAAGAAATAAACCGCCAAATGACCAAAATGCTTGTCCTCCAATTGCTTGACGAGGTTCTTGGTCGAGCATCGTAACTTTGTGTCCTTTTTTTAATAATTCTGTTGCTGTAACTAAACCACTTAAACCAGTACCTATAATAAAAATATGTTTTTTCATACAGAACTCCTTTCTTTATTTTTTTCTGTATGCTTTCTTCATAAATTATAAGATATAAGCCAAATTATTATCAAAGGTATTAATTTTCATACTTTTTATATTATTTAAAGGTACAAATACTCTGTTAAAAATCACTCCTAATAATAGTTGCTGTTAAAGTAATTTTTCAAGAAATCTTAGCGCTTGTCACATAATCGTTACTAACATGGAAAACAATATTAGCATTGCTAACTCTGTATCCATAAAGTCCTTCACTAATAGATTTCTCATTACCATTTATAATGGTGGCTGGTGTTTATAATTTTATTCATACTGTATCACACCAAAAGAAATATTAATTAAATATTGCTGTGATCAAGGTTAATAAAGCGCTTAACAGATTAATTAATGCTGTTAAGCGCTTTTTATTATATGCCTTTATTTGAATTTTAAAGGTCATATTTTGGAGAATTAAGAGTTACTTTTATAGCTATTAAAACCAAATATGAGGCAAATAAATATATTATCATTCTACAAACCAAAAGATGAATAAAATAGTGACTAATTTTTAGACACTGCCATTTACATGCAAATTAGATTTTTATGTTTTGATATAAACGCATTTATACATCGTTCTTGATTTTTAATTCGTCGATATTAGATACTTTGTGGTCAGTAATTTGAATATAATCTTCTGCAAAGTATTTAGGGATTTGTTCTATATCTAAATTAATTAAAATATCATTGTATAAGTTTTCGATTTGTTCTTTTAATATGATTTTGTCCACGTTGTCACCCCTCTAATGCATTTGTTAAATCTTTAATAAAAATATCAATAGTTGCTAGTTCTTCATCATTATATTTCTCTAAAATGGATAAATATTTATTTATAATTTGATTATGCATATGTTCGTGTAGATTTGCGTATGCAATACCTTTGTTTAACAGCTTATAATATATCTTTTTATTATCTTGCCTTTTATCTTCTGCAATATATTCTAGCTGGATCAACTTTTTTGTAGCCTTTGTAATAGCAGGTGCAGAAATTTTAAGTTGCTCTTTTAACATTCTATTATTAACATTTTGCTCTTTTAAAATAATAGCTAGTATATGAAACTGTGTGATTGATAAATTGTCTTGGTTATCATCTAACGAAAAATGACGTTGTTGATTTTCTTTAATCTGAATCAACTTAGTGATTGATTTAATGACATTTTCTTTATTCATAGTACACCTCTTTATTGTTAACTGGTTAACAATAATATAACGCATATTCATCGAAGGGCAAACTAAAAAGGCAATCTATTTAGATTAAATATGTAAAAAAGGCGAGCAAGCAGACACTTATTTGAAATATCTTGAAGTAAAAAACACTTTCGCTTAATAAATTCGGCGAAAGTGTTTGGTTTGATTTTTTATAACAAATGTCCTGTCTGTGTGCAATTATATTAACAAATTAAAGTCCTAAAGCAGCAATTAAATCAACGATTGGTCCTAATAATCCAGATAACATAATCAAGCACCCCCTTGTTTAGTTTGATATCATCACAACGCCTATGAAATCAGAATATGAAGTATTGTCCATGGATCTTGAATCAAAGAAATTAAAGTCCTAAAGCAGCAATTAAATCAACGATTGGTCCTAATAATCCAGATAACATAATCAAACGCCCCCTTGCTTTGAATTTATATTACATTTACATATTATTATAAAAGTTTTAGTATTCAAAATTTGTGTAAAATAACATAACCTAAAGCGTTAATTTTCTTAACAAAACAAAATTTTTTGAGTTATATAACTTGAATATTAGGACACTATTAAACAGTCAGCACGTGTATTCCCAGGTTTTATTGCATCTGGATGATTAATAGATAATATTAGGTAAATTAGATGAAGCATATTAACGGAAAAATGCTTTTTAGTTGCTAGATACACTTATAATTAAATCTGAGAAAGGTGTTTGTTTGTAAAATTTGAAATTTTTGCATAATTTTCAAAAATAATGGTATATTACATGTAAGGGCTTACATTTTTAAAAAAGGAGAGGCTTTAAAAGGGGGAAATTATGTATAATAGTTTGGATTAAATAAAGATAGGAGACACCTATATGAAAATTATTCCATTTTCAGATTTAACAAGTATCATTAAAAAAGGTGATGTTATAGCTCTGGCAGCCTTATCAACGGCTAATTTACCAGCTGAGATATTGAAAACGTTAGTCGAACATAATGATGAAGATCAATCTTTTAAGGATTTTACTTTTATGCTAGCGAATGACATTAGTGATTATCGTGGAGATAGTTATGATTTAGATTCTTTTACTACAAGGGGTATGATTAAGCGATTAATTACAAGCATCATTACGGGTTCACCAGAAACCATCAATGCAATGCGTAATAATGACATTGAAGCATATTATTTACCACAAGGCGTGATGACGACACACTATAGAAATAAAACACATGCGTCACCAGGCATAATATCTAAAATTGGTCTAAATACTAATGTGGATCCTCGTTACTCAGGAGGTAAAGTCAATACATGCACAACAGAGGATTTAGTGTCATTGATAGAAATTAATCATCAAAAATATTTACAGTATCATTTTCCTGATATTGATATAGCACTATTAAGAGGTACATATGCCGACACAGATGGAAATATTTATATGACTCATGAGGCCCATTTAGGCGAAGGTTATAGTTTGGCAGCTGCAACACATAGGAATAAAGGAAAAGTGATTGTTCAAGTTAAAGATGTTGTAGAAAAAGGCAGCTTTAACCCAAGCGATGTATTTATTCCGGGAAAGCTAGTGGATTATGTAGTGATTAATACGAATCCAAAGCTTCATAGACAGGTCATACAAACACAATATGATCCTGCGCTGTCTGGTCATTATCAAATCGTTAAGATGCGAGAACCATATATAGCTTTAGGTACCCGTAAAGTTATCTTGAGGCGTGCAGCTCAATTTTTACTCGAGGGAGACGTAATCAGTATTGGTTTTGGCATCAATAATGAATTATCCAATGTGTTAATTGAAGAACAAGTGAATCATCTGGTACAACCAAATATCGATACAGGTGTTTTCGGTGGTTTAATCAGTAGTGGATCACGATTTGGTATGAACTATAATTTGAGCGCCCGTATGAGACACGACATGACATGGGACTTCATTTATAACGGTGGTTTAGATGTAGCGTATCTCAGTTTTGCCGAAGTTGATCAATATGGAAATGTAAATGTTTCAAAGTTTGGAGATAAAATGAATGGCTGTGGTGGCTTTATAGACATCAGCCAAACAGTGCATACCATTGTTTTTTCAGGTTCGATGGTTGTCGGGGGTCAACTATCATATGGAAATAACAAAGTAACTTTGAAGCAAGAGGGCCATACTTCAAAGTTTGTAAAGCATATTGGTAATACGGATTTTAACGCCCATAACGCATTGGAACTAAAGCAAGAAGTTTATTTTGTAACAGAACGCGCAGTTTTTAGATTAACGTCTAAGGGGTTGGAACTTCTTGAGATTGCACCTGGCTTGGATTTAGAAAAAGACATTTTAGCACATATGGCATTTAGACCTATCATTGCAAATGATATCAAAGTGACCAATAGCGATATTTATCAAGATGAATGGGGAGGATTGTCTCAAGCAATTAAGTCGGAACATCGTATTTAAATAAGGGGGAGAAAAATATGAACTACGACTGGATTAAAACAAGAGCAACGTTTGATGATAATAAAGCCGCAGTGATTGATCCATTCAAAGGCACTGAATGGTCCTATAAAGATTTAAATATTCGTGCAGAGAACTTAGCCAATTATTTACAAGATCAAGGTATTAAACGTGGTGATGTCGTTGGTATATTCACACCTAATGATGTCGCGATATTGGATTTAATGTTTGCTTCATTTAAATTAGGCGCAGTTTACTTGCCAATTAATTGGCGTCTAAAAACACAGGAGATTGATAGTGTTATTACTGATTCAAATGTGAAACTCATTTTCTATGCTGAAAAGCACGTTTCAAGTTTAGAAGGCGTTGCTGACGAATTACTGCACATGGATATAGATTCAAAAGTATATGATGATATTGTGGATCCAACGCAACATCGTCCTTTCAATACTGTAAGTGTTGAAGGAAGCGACTTAGCTTCGTTAATGTATACAAGTGGTACGACGGGGTTGCCTAAAGGTGTTATGTTTTCATATGACTCTTTTGTAAATAATCCAATTAATGTAGCGCTAACTTATAAAATTAATTCGACGTACACAACTATTATTTCAACACCTATGTTCCATGTATTAGGATTTAATGATTTGACGCTACCTTTATTAATGGCTGGTGGCACACTTATACTCCAACGTTACTTTAATGGAGAATCTTTAAATGATTTGATGGCTCAGTACAAACCAAATTATTTAATTCAGATTCCAACGATGTATTATGCCATGTTAGTAGCTGAAAATTTTGACCTAAAAAACTTTGAAAGTATTGATTTCTTAATTCAAGGTGGCTCAGCGCCATTACCAATGGTACAAAAGAAATTTAATAGTATGGGATATTCTATTATTAACGGCTATGGTTTAACTGAAGCACCACTCGTCATGGTTAATACACCAGAAAATGGAGCGCAGAAGCCTGGTAGTATTGGACAACCGGTAATGTTCATGGATATATGCATATTTGATAATAATTTTGAAGAAGTGGAAGTTGGAGAAATTGGTGAACTTGGGGTTCGTGGGAATAACATAACACCTGGTTATTGGAATAAACCAGAAGAAACTGCAAAAACATTTCATGGTGAATATTTCTTAACTGGTGATTTAGCTAAAGTAGATGAAGACGGTGATGTTTATATCGTTGATCGCCGCAAAGAAATGATTATTACTGGTGGCGAGAATGTATTACCTTCCGAAGTTGAAGCGGTATTATCAGAACACCCACTTGTAGCTCAAGGTGTTGTTGTCGGATATGATAGCCCTAAATATGGTGAATCAGTTTCTGCTGCAGTTGTACTTACTGAGGATGACCCAGACTTTGAACGTAAGTTAGATGAACATATGCGAGAGAACATTGCAGGTTATAAAATACCGAGACTTTATCTAAAACTGACACATATGCCATTGAACTCTACGTCAAAAGCAGACAAGTTGGAACTTCAGAAATACATGAATGATAAAGCTCAGAAGTTAGCTCAAGATAAAGATGAATTAAAATAATTATTAAGTAAAAATTTTCGATGAAAATGTAAGCGCAAACATTACAATGGAGGTTTTAATTATGCCAACAAAAGAAGAAACAATCAAAGCACTGTACCCAGAGGATATATTAAGCATCGCAAAAGATTTAACGGAAGGTGAAGTTAAGCTGCTAAAACAGTTAAATGACATGTTAGAAGAAAAATACCGAGATTCAGTCAATGAGCATTGGTTAAATGCTACTGAACCAGAAGATTATTTCGAAGAGTTGGGTAAATTAAATTATTTCAGAAATCCATTACTTTTTGAAGGGCGTGAAGGTGCGCAAACACCAAGCCAAATGTTCCAATTCTTCATGTCTTATACAATAGCAAGATTTGATGTCTCTTTAGCGACATTGTTAGGTGTGCATCAAGGATTAGGTCATAATTCATTTTGGTTTGGTGGTAGTAAAGAACAACAAGCTTACTACTTACCAAAATTACAATCTCATGAATTGCGTACATGTTTCGCACTTACAGAACCAGAGCATGGATCTGATGTTGCAGGTGGGTTAGAAACGACGGCTAAAAGAGAAGGTGATGAATGGATTATCAACGGTGAGAAAAAGTGGATTGGCGGTGCAAATGTAGCCGATGTTATGCCCGTATATGCGGTTGATGTCGATACAGGTAAGCCAAAAGGTTTCATCATTGAACCAAGTCAAGAAGGTGTGGAAATAGAACTATTAGAACATAAAATTGCACTGAGAATTGTTCCTAACGCAAAGATTCGTTTGAAAAATGTAGTCGTTAAAGAGGAAAAACGCTTGCAAAATATCAATTCTTTTAAAGATATTGCGAAAGTCTTGTACTCTACACGTGCTGGTGTGGCTTATATGGCTACAGGTGCTATGGCTGGTGCTTTGAGAGCAACGACGGACTATGTAACAAAACGTAAACAGTTTGGTAAAGAAATTAGCAAGTTCCAGTTAATTCAAGAAAAATTAGCCATGATGCAAGGTAATTTAGCGCAAGCAATGGCTACATGTGCACAGCTTGCTCGTATGCAAGGCAATGGAGAGTATGATGAAGTAGCGACTTCAACTGCGAAAATGATGAACTCATTAAGATTAAGAGAATCTGTAGCTATGGGACGTGGTGTACATGGAGGTAATGGTATTTTAGCAGGAGAATATGATATTGCTAGATTCTTTGCAGATGCTGAAGCTATTTACACTTATGAAGGTACACATGAAGTTAATGCCTTGGTAATTGGAAGAGCAATCACGGGTGACTCAGCATTTATTTAACACACATATCTGTAGTTCAAGAAAAAATTTGGAGGGTTTAGTATGACGATAAGAAAAGCAACAGTATTAGGCGCAGGTACAATGGGCAGTCAAATCGCAGCCCTGCTTGTTAATGCAGGACTAAAAGTAAAACTGTTAGACATTGTGATTGATGAAAATGATCCTAATAAAATTTCAAGAAAAGCATATGAGATTATAACAAATCCTAAACGTCCACAATTATTTGATTTAGCATTTGCATCTAATTTATCTTACGGTAATTTCAATGAAGATTTAGTAGGACAAGATGATGCGGATATTTATATAGAAGCCGTTAAAGAAGAAGTAGAGATTAAACATCAAGTTTGGAATCAAGTGAAAGACGTTTCCAAAAAAGAAGCGATATTTGCGACTAACACGTCAGGAATTCCAATTGAATCAATCGCAAATGTATTTGATACACAAGATAAAGAAAGATTTTTTGGAATGCATTTCTTCAATCCACCACGTATTATGAAATTAGTGGAGGTCATTCCAAATAGTAACACTTCTGATAAAGTTATTGCACGCGTGCAAGCATTTGCTGAAGACGTACTTGGTAAAGGTGTCATTGTTGCAAATGACGTGCCAGGATTTGTTGCTAACCGCGTAGGTACTCAAACGATGAATGACATTATGTATAGAGCTGAACAACAAGGATTTTCTATTACAGAAGTAGATGCATTAACGGGTCGAAGTATTGGGCGTCCTAAGATGGGGACGTATGGTTTATCTGATTTAGTAGGGTTAGATATTGCTTTAGCGGTTATCAAAGGATTGCAAAGCATTCCTGAAGAACAACCTTTCTTCCACGATATTAAACTATCTGAAAAATTAGTGGAAAATGGTGCATTAGGTAATAAAACTAAACAAGGATTTTATAAAAAAGTAGATAAAAAACGTTATGTGTTTGACCCAGAACAGAATGAATATGTAGCGCCCGAGCAACCACAATTAGAAATTTTAGGTAAATTCAGTAAAGACTTAGCTAATAACTTAGACGTTATCTTTAATGCACAAGATGACGCAGGTGTGTTCTTGTGGGAAACATTAAGAAATAATTTCTATTATTCAGCAGTTAATGTGCCAAAAGCTGCAGAATCCTTTAAAGATATTGATCGCGCATTAGTATGGGGGTTCAATTGGAAACTAGGCGCATTTCAACTATGGGATTTAATGGGATTCGAACGTGTGAAATCACGTATGAAAGAAGAGTTAGGGCAGCTACCAGATTGGATAGAGCAACGTACGGCACCATTCTATAGTGAAGGTGAATCTATCGAACGAATTACACCAGTAGCAGAATATATTGATGAAGAAATTTGGAATAAAGAGGATTCAAATTTATCAGTAGCCAATAAGGATCAACTTTTATTAAAACTACAAAGTAAAAATAATGTAATTTCAAATGGTTTCCTTGATGATTTATTAGATGCAATTAATAAATTAGAAAGCGAAGACTATACGAGCATGGTCATTTATGGTGGTGGAAACAACTTTAGTGTTGGTGCGAACTTATTCCAAATGAAAAAAGCACATGAAGAAGGTCGCGTAGTAGAAGAAGTTGGCGCAGCAGTTGAACAACTACACCACGTCTTCTCTAGATTGAAATATTCATTGAAACCAGTTGTGACAGCAGTTCACGGTAGAGCCTTAGGCGGTGGTTGTGAATTAGTTTTACATTCACCAATCGTAGTTGCTGCAAGTGAATCTTATATAGGTCTTGTTGAAACAGGGGTTGGCTTGTTACCTGCTGGAGGTGGCCTTGCTGAATTAACAGATAGAGTGCTACGTACGAATCATAAAAATGATGATAAACAAAAATCAATTACGGATATATTGATGCAAATCGGTTTTGCAAAAGTTTCAACTAATGCTTATGAAGCTATCAGATTTGGTTATTTAAGAAACACAGATACAGTAATTTTAAATACTGAGAGACGTGTAGAGGTAGCCTTAAACAGAGCGCGTTATGAAGCAGAAACAAATTATGTACCAACGCCAAAAACACAATATATAGCGTTAGGAAAAGACTTCAAAGCGTTAGCTGAAGGCCAGTTAGATGCACAACGTATGGGTCATTTTATCAGTGACTATGATTATGAAATTACGTTGAAAGTGGCAGAAGTATTGTCAGGTGGAGATATTCCACGTAACACTTACGTTAATCAAAGATATTTGCAAAAACTTGAAAAAGAGAGATTTTTAGAACTTTTACAAAACCAAAAAACGTATGACAGAATTTCACACATGTTAGAAAAAGGTAAACCACTACGTAACTAATATCATTAATCAGGATAAGAAAGGGTGAACTTAAATGCGAGATGCATATATTGTTGCTTATGGACGTTCAGCAGCTGGTAAAGCAAAAAATGGTGCAATGGCTCATGAAAGACCAGATGAGGTTGCCGCTAAAGTATTAAAAGGTGTATTAGAAAGAGTTGGAGGTTCATTTGAGCCAAGCATGGTAGAAGATGTAATTGTCGGCAATTCATTCCCAGAAGGCTTGCAAGGTCAGAATATTGCAAGAACGATTGCATTACTTGCAGGTATGCCTAATGAAGTTCCAGGGCAAACGGTGAATCGCTATTGTTCTTCAGGACTTCAAACGATTGCACATGCGGCAAATCAAATTATTGCTGACCAAGCAGATGTTCTTGTCGCTGGTGGTATTGAGCTGATGAGTGCAGTGCCAATGGGTGGTAATGAACCGACGAATAATCCAATACTTCAAGATGAAGATTCTGGTGTTTCTTATCCTATGGGATTGACTGCAGAAATGGTTGCTGAAACATATCATGTTTCAAGAGAGGACCAAGATGCATATGCTGTGCAAAGTCATCAAAGAGCAGCAGCAGCGCAGCAATCAGGCAAATTTGAAGATGAAATTATTCCTATAGAGGTTAATAAGGTGACTTATGATCAAAATGGTCCGGTTATTAGCAAAGAAGTGTTTAAAGATGACGAATTGATTAGACCCGACACAAATAAAGAAGCACTTGCTAAGCTACGCACGGTGTTTAAGGCTGACGGCACAGTGACTGCAGGGCAATCTGCACCATTAACAGATGGTTCTGGATTTGTAGTTGTCATGTCTGGAGAAAAAGTTAAGGAATTAGGTGTTAAACCCATTGCACGCTTTGTAGGGTTCAAAGCTGTTGGTGTAGATCCTAAATTAATGGGTATTGGACCAGCTTACGCAATTCCTGAAGTGTTAAAACAAGCTGACTTAGATGTTAGCGATATAGATTTAGTAGAATTAAATGAAGCTTTTGCATCTCAAACCTTAGCGTCTATGAGAGAAGTGGGATTAGATACTGAGAAGACGAATGTTAATGGTGGAGCAATTGCATTAGGACATCCACTAGGAGCGACAGGTGCCATGCTGGTAGGGAGATTGTTATCAGAAATGAAGAAAAGACCAGATACAAAATATGGTATGGTAACGATGTGTATAGGCGTCGGCATGGGCGCTGCAGGCATCTTCGAATATATAAGGTGAATATAAACAATATAATAATGGCCGGGACATCAATTATCGTGTCTCGGCCATTTCTATTTGCATTAATTTACTGTTAAAACAATGGTATAAAGTCATCCTTGAGAGCGTCGTCTTTGTTTTGCAGATTGTATTTCTTTGTTTACTGCTTGATTATCACGTGCCTTACCTAGTCCAAAGTCTGGCATGTTGATATAAATATTTTCATATTGTTTTGATTCTGAATTATAAGTCTCATGGTAGAAACCGACAGCGTCATTCTGCTTTAATGCTTTTGAAATTCTACGCCATGCTTTTAAGTGTTTTGGCATTTTTGAATAAAATAAAAGGTGTTCATTTGACTCCTAATATTGTACTACTATCATCCCACGATATTTAAAAAACATTTCATAAGATAGACAGCCAAGAGACTTGTTTTTTAATAACTCATTAAGCATAGGTGGCATAGCTAAAAGAATGGGTACCATTTATGGATTTTATACCATTTGTTCACACGAAGACCAATTAAGAATAGTGTAATAGGTTCACTTGGTAACACAGTATACCTACCTTTGTTTATTTGTGATCGCACTTCATATAAACGTTGAGTACTGGTGTATTGATGGTCTGACGTTATAATCGTTAAAACTTTATTCTCAATACGAAAACTAATAATATCTTGATGTTTGATATAGTAAATATCATCTTGATATTTTCCGGGGAATAATTTGTTTTGAGATAGTTGTTTCATACAAGCGATAATATCTGGTAGTTGTTCAGTATGTTTGTGACTTTGAATGATGACCTTGCCTTTGGGTAAATCATTATCGTCAATTATTTCTAAATCCATAAATGCACACCTCCTATTGCCATAAATAAACCCAATTTTAACTATGAACACTACATAAATGATATAAGTGGCATGTATTTACGGTTAAGTGGTATTTACCTGCATGTTGTTTTGTTTGCGCATAAAAATAACCTTAGCGTTTGGCTAGTAACCAAACGCTAAGGTTATGCGTTTAACAATTTCTAATTGAAAGTAATAAATTGATGTGCGTGTTGAGACGTGAGTGAATCTGGCCATGTTATATCAAATGCTGTCCAATTGATACCACCATCATCTGAATAATAGACCCCATTATTATTGGCAATATAAAATGTGCCATCTCGTTCGGTGATAGATGAAATCAATGTACCATTTGGGGAAGGTAGCCCTGTAGTTACTTCAGTCCACTCACTGTCTTGTGCTTTATTAATAGTGTAAATGGTTGAAAAGGTGTTGTCTCCATAGTTATGTGCGTTATATGGAGTGTTTGAAGTAGCGATGACAATATTATCTGGATTTTGAGAATTTATCGCTAAACCATAGCCATATCTGTGCTCGATTCCTTCAATCAATGTTGTCCAAGTCTTACCATAATCATCACTTTCAATAAATGTATCACGTCCACCATTTAAGAAAGCATCACCTAATACTCCGTACAATCTATTCGGATAGTCTGGATGGCTCTTTAAGACATGAATATCAATAGGTGTATCTTGGGTTTGTGGTGCTGTCCAATGTTGACCTAAATCTGTAGATTGGATAAAACCACCAGCTTCAATTGTAAGGTTAATGACATTTGGTGATTTGGTATTTGTATCAAACCATTTCACATGATGTGTATGTGGTCTAGGTGGAAAGAACCAGTGTTCTTTACCAGCAATATGACTAAAATCAGTCAGTAATTCGAATGAATCACCCTGATCATTTGAGATGAATAAAGCACTAGGTTCAGTACCTACGAGCACCGAACTATGATGATTGCCTGTATCTATAACTGTAACTGCAGTGATAGCAGTCATGTGAATATCATCATGTTTGAAGGGACTATTGTATGTGAAACGTGTCCCAATAGGGGACCAATTCTGCCCTTTGTCCACACTTTTCCATAAACCACGATCAAAAGTGCCACAATAAAGAGTGTTTTTATCGTTTGGGTCTTGAGCGATTGAAATGACATTCATACCTTCCAATTTTCTTTCAAGTTGAATACCATCATAATTCTTATTTATCAGTATTAATGCATTGTCATAAGTGATTGCGAATTGTGTCATATAATAACCACCTTTTGAAATTTGAGTCTCATTTCATCGTGAATTCAGATTACGTTTATCGGTGTATGCATAGCACTTTTATAGTTAATGATAATTAAAACATGATTGAAATTAAGTTACTGGTTTAACCGATTAATATACGTCACGTTGGTAACGTTGATTTTTTATCATTTCTGTCAAATAGTCCTCAGCATCTGCTTGATTGTAATTACCTTCTCTTTTAAGAACGTTAATGAGTGATTGGTGGACGCCACTTGCCATCTCGTCTTTATTACCACAAAGATAAATAATAGCACCTTGAGTAATCCATTGATAAAATTCAGCACTATTTTCCTCAATGCGATGTTGAACATAAATTTTATTTTCTGTCTCTCTTGAAAAAGCTAAATCTAATTTACTTAATACCCCTTCATTAAGCCAGCCCTCTAAATCACTTTGATAGAGGAAGTCGTGGTGATAATTTTGATTACCGAAGATGAGCCATTGTGCTCCTTTTAGACCTAAGTGAGCTCTCTCTTGAAGGTAAGCGCGATATGGTGCTATTCCAGTTCCGGCTCCGATCATAATCACTGGTGTATCAGCTTCATAAGGAAATTTGAAATTTGGATTCTTTTTAAGGTATACAGATAATTTCTCTCCTATAGGCGTCCGTTCTGCTAGTTGTACAGAACAAACACCAAAACGCTCACGACGATGTGCTTCGTACTTAACAACACGAACTGTAATATCGACACTGGAAGGGTTAACCTGATTACTACTCGCTATAGAATACTCCCTTGGTGGTAATTTTCTTAATAGTTGTGGCAGCATTTGAGGTTCTAAGGATACGGGTGTGAAGTCTTGAATTAAATCAATCACATCTCTGCCATATATATAATTCTGAATCCATTCTGGTTTTTGGACATTTGCATTTAACATTGGGTTGCCAAATAATTCTGCCGCGTTGTGTAAGAGCCCGGGAGTTAATTTAGAAATTTCAAAATCATATAACAATACATCTTTAAGTGAGCGTGGCGCGCCATTGTCGCTAAGTTGCACATTAGTATCGGATTCCCAACCTAATGCTGAGATTAAACTTGAAACCAATGTTAAGTCATTGTGTGGTATAACGACCAAGCTATCTCCAGGTTCGTATGTCTCAGAGTAGCCTTCAAGTGATAATTCCAAGTGATGTACTTCACGAGAAGCTTCCGGTTGTGTGAGTACTTTATTTGTTAAAACTTCTGCTTGAAAAGGATTTGATCGAGAAAATGGCACTTCAGGTTCATCTATAGTAACAGTTTCATCATCTTCATCAATCGTAGCCATATTCGATGATGTTTGAGAAAGCAATTCAAGCATATTTGAAATCCATTGCTCGGCAGTTTCTTCAAAGTCAAAATCACAATCTACACGGTCAGCGATTCTATTTGCACCAAGTTCACCTAGAATATGATCGAAGTCTTTGCCGGCCTGACAAAAATCTGGAAAGTCTTGGTCACCAAGTGCTAATACTGCAAAGTTGACAGTGTCTAGCTGTGGCGCCTCATCACTATGAAGGTAGTCATATAAATCTAAAGCATTAATTGGGGGTTCACCCACACCTTGTGTTGAACAAATGATAAAGAGATGTTCAACTTCGGTTAATGTTTCTTTAGGAAAATCATCCATATCCCATAAATGTGCATTAAAATTATGTTCTTTCAACTTACCTTCAAATGTTTCGGCAATTTCTTCAGCGTTACCTGTTTCTGTACCATATAATATATTAACATCTATAGGTTTCGCTGAATTTACTACAGATGTTGTATCATTTACTTCATCCTCTGTATTGTCTGTTGTGTTTGGTTCTTGTGTTGCTGAAGTGTCGTCTTCAGGCTCTGACGTATTTGGATTGATAAGATAACCACTTAACCAATGTTGCTGTTCTGTCGAAAGCATTGGTAGTAGTTGATTTATGAGCACCAATTGCTCCTTGTTAAAAGGGGTGTTGGTTTGATTAAGTTGCAAAAAAGTCACCTCTATTTATGGTATTTATATAGAAAATAGGTGAAAAGCACCCAAAATAAACTATATTGAATTTTCTTGAATTATAACATTGATTGAATGATTTTAAATGATATAGATTATCATTTGTGTAAAATCAAACTAATGACCTATATGTTTTGTACTATGAAATAAATAAAGAAGAGCCAGAAACCTTATTGTGCCAAAAAGATTTTTGACCCACAAACAGGTAAATATAACTAGGAATACAAATAATTGATTTAAAATATTTACAAAGCTGAAATGATACATAATGATTATGAAAACCAATAAGGATAATCTCTTGAGTTAATGAATCATTAATTGCGTGTTGATATATTAATAAAGGCCCGAGACATATATGCCCCGGACCTTGTATATGAGTGGTACTAATCTTATGTTTTAAGTTTAAGGTTTTATCGCAAATGCTCGAACAGGGAACCCTGGTGCATCTTTTGGTTTGGGACTCATAGCATAAATGATTGCCCCTCGACTAGGTAACTGATCTAAATTGGTTAGTAGCTCAACTTGGTAGATGTCTTGACCTAATACGTAACGCTCGCCTACAATGTCACCATTTTTTGCAATATCTACCGAGGCATCTGTATCGAAAGTTTCATGACCAACAGCTTTAACTTTACGTTCTTCAAGTAAATACTTCAAAGCGTCTAGCCCCCAACCTGGTAAATGTTGGTTGCCATCGGAGTCTTTATTTTCAAAAGCTTCGATATTTGGCCAACGTTTTGACCAATCACTGCGAAAGGCCACAAATGTCTCAGGTTCAATTGTACCGTGCTCAGCTTCCCATTGTTCAATGTGACTACGCGTTAAAATAAAATCTGCATCTTCCGCTACATCTTGTGAAAAATCTAAAACTACAAGTGGTAGGGCCAATTCTTTTAAAGTTAATTCATGCAAATAACGTGTATTTTCTACAAAGTGAATAGGAGCGTCGATATGTGTTCCATACTGACTTACAATATTCCAGTTTTGAACATAAAAGCCATCATCTGAAACATTGAAAAGTGTTGAGACTTTGGCACGTTCAAATTCACTGAAACAAGGAATAGTTTCATCAAAGGTGTGGGTCAAGTCGACCCACGTTGATGATTTTAATTGTTCTAATTGCTTCCATAAAGGATAACTCATTGGTATCACCTATAAGATTGATAATTAAACAGTTGCAGTATTTTTTGATTTACGTAATTTATCAACGGAATTTACTAACACGCTAAGTGCTTCTTTAACTTCATCTTCTTTACGTGTTTTCAAACCACAGTCAGGGTTTACCCAGAAGAGCGAACGATCAATTTCTTGTAAAGCACGGTTAATTGCTTCTGTAATTTCTGATTCAGTTGGAATACGTGGACTATGAATATCATATACCCCTAAACCGATACCTAAATCGTATGTGATGTCTTCAAAGTCTTGAATTAAATCACCATGGCTACGTGATGTTTCAATAGAAATAACATCTGCGTCTAAGTCGTAAATTGCATGAATGATTTGACCAAACTGAGAATAACACATATGTGTATGAATTTGTGTTTCATCAGCGACTGAAGATGTTGACAGTTTGAATGAACGAACTGCTTTATCTAAATAGTCTGCATGATACTCTGAACGAAGTGGCAAGCCTTCTCTTAAAGCAGGTTCATCAACTTGAATGATTTGAATACCTTCATTCTCAAGCGCTAATACTTCTTCATTAATTGCTAATGCGATTTGATCTTGAACCTCTTCACGTGGCAAATCAACACGTTCAAATGACCAGTTTAAAATAGTGACAGGGCCAGTTAACATACCTTTAACTGGTTTGTCTGTTAAACTTTGCGCATATAGTGTTTCTTTGACCGTAAGTGGTTCTGTCCATTTTACATCTCCATAAATAACTGGTGGCTTAACCGCACGTGAACCGTATGATTGTACCCAACCGTATTTCGTTACTAAGAAACCTTGTAGTTTTTCACCAAAGAATTCTACCATATCATTACGTTCAAATTCACCATGTACAAGTACATCTAGACCAATGTCTTCTTGAATTTTAATCCAACGAGCAATCTCATTTTTTAAGAAATCTTTGTATGCTGCATCTGTGATACGACTGTTTTTCCAATCTGCGCGATACTTACGAACCTCTTGGGATTGTGGGAAAGAACCAATAGTCGTTGTTGGTAAATCTGGTAAATTAAGTCGGGCGTCTTGTGCTTTTTTACGCTCTTTAAAAGCTGATTGTCTTGAAGTACGTACACTATCGAAATCGTATTCAAGATTTTTAAATGATTGGTTTTGGAAACGTTCATAACGTGCCTTCAACTCATTATATTTTGAATCATCGCTATCATTGAATAAGCGTCTGAGTGCATCTAATTCATCTAATTTTTCGGTAGCGAAGCTCAAACCTTCAGCGATTGAAGTATCTAGTGTTTCATCATCCAGTGACACAGGAACGTGTAATAGTGAAGATGAAGGTTGGATGACAAGGTCATTTGAATATGTTTGTAGCGTTTCAATTAGTTCTTTTTTAGCTTCGATATCAGCAGCCCAAACGTTACGGCCATCGATAATGCCTGCGTAAAGTGTTTTAGAGTTGTCTAAATCTCCTGCTTTAATTTGTTCTAGATTAAATCCATTGTCATGTACGAAATCTAAACCTAATCCTTTAACAGGGAGACCGCTTAAGAATTTTAAGTTAACACGTTCGAAATAAGTTTGTATTACTAAATGTTCACCTAAACCAGCATCAGCGAAATAATCATATGCGGCTTGTGTGATAGTTTCATATTCCGAGCTATCGTCGGTAACTAATGCCGGTTCATCTATTTGGATATATTCAGCACCAGCGTCAATTAACGATTGTAGAACTTCTTTATATAATGGTAAAAGCGTATTTACTTTTTCTTCAAATGACTGCGTGCCACCTTTAGATAATTTAACAAATGTAATTGGGCCTACAATAACTGGGTGCGCAGTTACATTAAGTGATTGTGCATAGTTAAAACGTTCAAGTAACACGTTTTTATTTAATTTAGGTTCAGCATGATCCCATTCTGGAACGATATAGTGATAGTTTGTGTTGAACCATTTGATTAATGCACTCGCAACATGTTCTTTATTACCTCTGGCAATATCGAATAATAAATCATCATCTACGTCTTTACCTTGAAAGCGTTCAGGGATGATATTAAAGAGTAACGATGTATCAAGAATATGGTCATATAATGAGAAATCTCCAACGGGAATACTAGATAAATTGTAATTTTTTTGGAGTAATAAGTTCTCTTTGTGTAAATCTGTTAATTGTTGATGAAGCGTTTCTAAATCATATTTATTTGACCAGTATCCTTCGATTGCTTTCTTCCATTCTCTTTTTCTACCTAACCTTGGAAAACCTAAATTTGATGTTTTAATTGTCATAATATTGCCTCCTGTTTAGTTGAAGTAATTGTTTTTGAATAGTTTGCAAGTTCTAATGTGTAATCGACTTTTTGGAATGGTGTAATTAAATACAAGCCATTGAAATACTCGTGTACCGTGTCAATCAAATCCTTTGAAAGTTTTAGACTTAAAGCCTTTGTTTTGGCTTTATCATCTTTGACTGCTTCAAATTGTTCTAATATGTCTTCGGATAATTTAATGCCAGGTACTTCGTTGTGTAAGAATAATGCGTTGTTATAACTTGTAACAGGCATTATACCTATAAAGAAAGGGACGTCTAAGTGCTTCGTCGCTTCATAAACTTCTTTGATTTTTTCTTTGCTATAGACCGGCTGTGTTATAAAGTAGTGCATCCCACTCTCTAACTTTTTCTCTAAGCGTCTAACTGCACCGTCTAACTTTCTTACATTTGGATCAAAAGCACCTGCGATGTTGAAGTTTGTCTTTGTCTTCAGCGCATCACCATCAGTGTTAATACCTTGATTAAAACGTAAGGCAATTTCGGTTAGCCCTTTAGAATTCACATCATAGACATTGGTTGCCCCTGGTAAATGGCCAATCTTTGAAGGGTCACCAGTAATTGTTAAAATTTCGTTGATATCTAGTAATGATAATCCTAATAGATGTGACTGCAATCCGATGAGATTGCGGTCACGACAAGTGATATGCACCAATGGTTCGATATCATAATGCTGTTTAATAATGCTTGCAGCAGCAACATTGCTAATGCGTACCGTTGCTAACGAATTATCCGCTAAAGTGACGGCGTCAATCTTTGCATCATCAAGTTTTTTGATATTTCTGAAAAAGGTTTCTGTGTCAAGGTGCTTCGGCGTATCCAGCTCCACGATGATAGTAGGGCGATTTTCAACTTTTGACGTAAGGTTTTGTTTTTTGGGTTCTTTTTCTGTGTTATTGATATATTTTGTAATCGGTATAACATCTTTTTTAGTAACAGGGTTTAAACCAGCTACGGATGATTTAATATATTGAATATGTTCAGGTGTTGTGCCACAACAACCACCAATAAGTCTGACACCTTCATTAATCAATTGTTCAGCCACCTTACCGAAATAAGATGCATTATCACTATATTTAAATTGGCTATTTTCAATATCTAGCAAGCTTGCATTTGGGTAACAAGATAAATATGCACCTTCTGGTAATTCGATGTGTGAAAAGGATTGCTGCATATGATGTGGCCCATGGTGACAGTTTAATCCGACAATATCTGCACCACTTGCTGTTACTTGTTGTAGTGCGTGATTGATTTCAGTACCATCCCTTAAATAATTTGTATTTAAAGCAGTCAATTGAGCGATAATTGGAATATCGTATTTACGTTTTGTAGCCTCAATAATATTGGTAAGTTCTTGCAAATCATAATAGGTTTCAAAGAGAATGCCATCTACACCAGCATTAACTAAGGTTTCTACTTGGATTTCAGTGTGATATTGAATAGAGGATAACTCTAAGTCTTCTTGTTTAATACCTCTAAAACCACCTACAGTCCCTAAAATAAAAGTATCGTCATTTGCTGCTTTTTTGGCAATTTGTACTGCTGCTTGGTGAATGTCTTTCACTCTATGTTCTAAACCAAAAACTTTTAATTTTTCAAAATTTGCGCCATACGTATTGGTTTGAATAATATCTGCGCCAGCTTCAATATAGGTGCGGTGAATGCGTTCAACTTTATCGGGATGATTTAAGTTATATGCTTCAGGGCAAGTGTCAAGACCTTCAGAGTAAAGGATTGTACCGATAGCACCATCAGCTACTAATATGTTGGATTTTAGTTTGTCGAGTAGTTGACTCATTGAAAGCCTCCTTAAATGCGTAATTTAAATCTGAAATCAATTCGTCGGCTGATTCTAATCCGACACTCAATCTAAATAAACCAAACGTGATATTACGTTCTTCACGTACAGCTTTAGGTACAGCTGCATGTGACATCGTAGCTGGGTGAGAGAGGATTGTTTCAACGCCTCCTAAACTCACTGAAACTAAAGGTAATGATAAGGCATCGACAAATGCTTGTGCTTTTGTCTCATCTTTCAATCTAAACCCTAATACAGCGCCACCATGACGGGATTGAGACAAGTGTAGCTCGCTATTTCCTGGGTAATAGACTTCTGAGATTTCCTCACATTGTGCTAAGAAGTCATAGATTTGTTTGGTATTTTCAACAGATTGTTGAAAGCGTACAGGTAAAGTTTTTAAATGTTTAGCCAGTGTCCAACTATCTTGTGCAGATAACGCATTACCAGTGCCATTTTGCAATAGGTAAAGTGCGTCAGCGAGTGCTTGATTGTTTGTAACAGCTACGCCAGCAATAATATCACTATGGCCTCCTAAGAATTTAGTGGCACTATGAACAACAACATCTGCGCCAAGCGCTAATGGTGATTGCCCAAGTGGTGTCATAAAGGTGTTGTCTACAGCGAGTAAGAGATTGTTATCTCTGGCGATATCTGCTGCGCCTCGAATATCTGTAATTTTAAATAACGGATTCGATGGTGTTTCAATATATATTAATTGCGTATTGTCTTGAATCGCATTTTCAATTTCTTTTAAGTGAGTTGTATCTACAGTTGAAAATTCAATGTTAAAGCGTGTTAATATTTGCTCAGTCAATCTAAAAGTACCACCATATACATCGTCTGGTAGAATGACATGATCACCAGCGTTTAATGTGAGTAACACTGCTGAAATTGCTGCAATACCAGATGCGTATGCAAAGGCGTGACTGCCACCTTCCAGCTTAGCTAGTTTTTCTTCTAAAAGGGCACGGTTTGGATTGCCACTTCTAGCATAGTCATATTGCGCATCGCCACCTAGAACTTGTTGATGAAATGTTGAAGAATCGTATAAAGGAGGATTTGCTGAATTATAATCAATCCCTCTATGTGCATCGAATATTACTTCTGTTTCTTTTGATAAACTCATAAAATCACTCCTTGTTTAGATTTTTCTAATGCTTGAATAATATCTTGTTCAATATCTTCATAGTTCTCAATGCCAATGGATAATCTTAATAGATATTCGTCTATACCGCGCTTATCTTTTTCTTCATCTGGCATATCCACATGTGTTTGTGTATATGGGAAAGTAATAAATGTTTCAGTACCACCTAAGCTTTCAGCGAAAATACAAACCTCTAAGTGTTCTAAAAATTTATCAGCTTTATAATCTTTGTTCAGTCTCAAACTCAACATACCAGTACGTCCACTGTAGAGTACTTGATCAATAGCTTCTAACTGATTACATCGTTCGGCAAGTAATTTAGCATTATATTCAGAACGATCCATTCTTAAATGTAGCGTTTTTAATCCACGTTGTAATAGATAACTATCGAAAGGTGATAGCGTTGCGCCTATCATGTTGTGTAATTGTCCTAGTTGTTCAGCAAGTTGTTCATCTTTTACAGTTACGACGCCTGCGAGTACATCGTTATGGCCTCCGATATATTTTGTTGCCGAATGTAAAACGATATCTGCACCTTCTTCAAGTGGTGTTGAAAGATATGGTGTTAAAAACGTGTTATCTATGATAGATAGTAGATTGAATTTTTTACTTAAAATGTAATATGGATCAATATCAACTTCTATCATTTGCGGATTAGAAATCGGTTCGATAAAAAGTGCTTTTGTATTTTCTGTAATACTTTGCTCTACTTCTTCATAATTTAGGAAATCAACATATTTGAAATGTATACCGTATTGCTGCTCATAAAAATCAAAAAGTCTAAAAGTACCACCATATAAGTCGAAAGAAACTAAAATTTCATCGCCAGATTTGAATAAGTTACAAATTAGTTGTATGGCAGACATACCACTGGATGTTGCAAATGAAGCAGTACCTCTTTCAAGTTTTGCAAATGCTTCTTCAAATGCTGAACGTGTAGGATTTTTAGTTCTTGTATAGTCATATCCTGTTGACGCCCCGAGCTTAGGGTGTTGATAGGCTGTAGATAAGTATATTGGATTAGCGATTGCACCTGTATGATCTTGAGAAAGTGCAATCTGTGCGAATTCAGTATTTTTCATAATTGTTAACCTCCTTGTTAAAATAAAAAAAAGCTTCCGTCCTTTAAACCCGAATAATTCGGATATAAAGGACGAAAGCTTAGCTCGCGGTACCACCTTTGTTTGCTACTTTATCACTAAAGTAACCTTATCCAGTACGCCAAATTGTTGAATGATTAGCGTTGTCTGAATCATGACATCGTATTTTCAATAAAAAATAAAAACCCATCTTATGTTGGAATAAAATGAGTATTAACGAAATATACGACGTGTGGAAAAATCCAGTACGCCATTTAACAAAATGTTAATACTGTATCGCTATAACGGGCGATCCCGTTGATACCTCATATTGGCACCAACACTCAAAGGCCATTTTCAAACTTTCTTTCCGTGTCTTCTTTCAGCGTATCAAAGACTCTCTGTGTCAGTAGTGTAAGTTTTACTTTCCTTGTTACTGTGTGTGAAATATGTCATTTACGAATTTGATATACCCAAGATTACACATTAAAATTACATTTGTCAACAACTTTTCTGAAAATTTAGATTAAAACAAATATTGCTATCTGTATTTTACGGTATTGGAGTGATGATATAATAAGTGTATGAACACATGAATCATTTTTTGATAGTGATAAGGGAAGTAGGTGTTTGAAAATCGAAAATGAACAAGACCAAAGGTTAACTTTAGAAGCAAATGCACAAGTTCAAAATATAAAAATTCAAGATATTAAAGCTAATCCATATCAACCGCGTAAAACATTTGATGAGGAACGTTTAAAAGATCTTGCTGAATCTATTAAATTACACGGTATCCTTCAACCAATCGTGTTAAGAAAAACAATTGCTGGTTATCATATCGTTGTAGGTGAAAGACGTTTCAGAGCTGCAAGTATTGCGGGTTTAGGAGAAGTTCCTGCAATCGTAAAATCACTAACAGACGAAGATATGATGGAACTAGCTATTATAGAAAATTTACAACGTGAAGATTTAAATGCAATTGAAGAAGCAGAAAGTTATCGTAAATTAATGGATGATTTAAATCTAACACAACAAGCAGTTGCACAGCGTCTAAGTAAATCAAGACCTTATATCGCAAATATGTTGCGCTTGTTACACTTGCCTAAATCAGTTTCTAATATGGTGAAAAATGGTTCGCTATCTGGTGCACATGGACGCACTTTATTGATTGTTAAAGATACTCAAAAAATGCAACGAATTGCTAAGAAAGCTCACCAGGAGTCTTGGAGTGTAAGAGAGTTAGAGCAATATGTAACTACACATTTCAGTGACAAAAAAGAGCAAGAAACTGAAAGCTCAAAGGCCACTAAACCAAAATTTATTCGCCAACAAGAGCGACAACTAAAAGAGCAGTACGGGTCAAATGTAGCGATATCTACAAACAAGACTAAAGGTCAAATTACTTTTGAATTTAAATCTGAAGCAGAATTTAAACGTTTAATACATCAATTGAATGACAAATACAACAATGACTAATGATCACACTAAATATGTAGAGTATAAATATTGAATTTGCGCTTAGAATCTGAGGTAGAAATTATTTTAGAAGAATATGATTTCTGCCAGTTTCTTTTTTCAGTAATACAATTTTAAACATGACATTTATAGATAATATGACGATTATGAGTTGTCAGTTAGTTTTCATTCATTTCATCAACTATACCCCCTTAAAATTATAAGCTCAATTGGATTTAGGATTATTAAAATTTCATATTGTGTTAATAAAACATTAGTTAAATATTATAATCATTTTCGTTTTGACAAATTAATTAAAAATAAAAAAAGTTACAGATTTATGAATATAGCATGTGATGATTCTGTGAATTTAATTTTATAATATTGAATAGTCATTTAACGTTAGATAATAATGTGAATGTAAAACTAAATAGGAGGGGTCAAATGTTAAGCGAGACAGAAATTCAAACAATCAAGGAAACCGTGCCATTACTTAAAGAAAAAGGGCAAGATATTACTGCAGTTTTTTATAAAAGATTATTTGAGGAACACCCAGAATTGAAAAATGTATTTAATCAAACGAATCAAAAAAGAGGACTACAATCTTCAGCTTTAGCAATGGCTGTAGTTGCTGCAGCAGACAACATTGAAGACTTAACGCCAATTGTTCCAGCAATTATGCCAGTTGTGTATAAACATTGTGCATTACAAGTTAAACCTGAACATTATCCAATTGTCGGTGAAAATTTAATTTGGGCTATTGAAGAAGTAACTGGATTGAAAGATGAAGATCCAATTATTCAAGCATGGGTGAAAGCATATGATGAAATTGCTGATGCATTTATTGGTTTAGAAAAAGAAGTATATAACCAAATGGCATGGGAAGGTTTTAAACCGTTTGAAGTTACACAAATTACGAGGGAAACAGAATTAATTAAATCATTTACTGTTAAATCTTACGAAATAGATTTGAGCCAATTTATACCTGGACAGTACATCACTGTAAATATTTCTAGCGATAAATTACCGTATCAAGCTAAAAGACATTATTCTATTGTCGATGGTGGCACTGATTTCTTAACTTTTGGTGTCAGAAGAGATGTGACTGAAACACATGAAGGTGAAGTATCAACGATTTTACACGATGAAGTGGCTGTTGGCGACACATTAACGCTATCTGCACCCGTCGGTGGTTTTAGATTAGAAAATAAATCAAATAAACAACTGTTTTTAGGTTCTGGTGTAGGAGTCACACCACTTGTTTCTATGTATGATAAAGTAGTAGAGGTTGGGACACCTGCAATATTTTTACAATCAACATCAAATGCAGAAAATGTCGCTTTTGAAGAAAAATTGAATCAAATAACTGAGCAGTCAGAAAATGCTTATTTTATTAAGCATTTTCGTGATAGTGATGGCTTTATTGAGACAGAACAATTGAGTCGGTACGTAGACGAAAACACTGAGGTATACGTGTGTGGAGGTAATTCATTCCTGAAAGCGATGATCGCTGAATTACAATCACTGAATATTCCAATGGATCATGTCCATTATGAAACGTTCATACCGAGATTGAGCTTTTCGGTCTAATAAACATGTATATAGAATAAAAAAATTACTAAATACCAACAAGCATTTATATGTTTGTTGGTATTTTTTGCTTTTAAATTAGAATTATTATAAAAATTTAAAAATTTTTCAAAAAATTTAGAAATGCTATAAAAACGCATGTTTGAGCGGATATAGTAATCATTAGATTATTATAATTGTTTTTTTAAAATGATTATTAAAACCCGTTTTAAATAAGCGTTTGTAGCGCTTTCATTGAATGGAATTAGCAGAAGTTTAACAATTTTAATTATTAAAAAGTAAACTTGACATAAAAAAATTCAGTGAGTAAAGTGTTTAACATAATTATTTTCGAATAATTCTAAAAAATAAATATAACGTGAACTTTTAATCAAAGCACATTAAAAGAAAAGGGGATGACCCATTCATGTCAGAAGCAAAAATTACGTATGAGAACTTTAAGCCAAACGCTTTTGATACATTAGATATCACAGACGAAACAAAAGGTGCTCGTGAAGTAATCTCATGGGCATACGAAACATATGGCGACTCTATTATATATTCATGTAGCTTTGGGGCTGAAGGTATGATTTTAATTGATTTAATTTACAGCGTAAAAAAAGATGCTGAAATTGTATTCTTAGATACAAACCTTCATTTCCAAGAAACATATGATTTAATAGACCGTGTGAAAGCACGTTATCCAGAATTGAATATAAAACTTAAACAGCCAGATCTTACTTTAGAAGAACAGGCCGATCAATTTAACCCAGCACTCTGGAAGAACGATCCAAATCAATGTTGTTACATTCGTAAAATTAAACCACTAGAAGAAGTGTTGTCTGGTGCGACAGCTTGGGTTTCAGGATTAAGAAGAGAGCAATCACCAAGTCGTCAGTCTACTAATTTTATTAATAAGGATGAGCGATTTAAGTCTGTTAAAGTGTGTCCACTGATCCATTGGACATGGGATGATGTATGGGCATATATTAAAAAATATGATTTACATTATAACGAATTACATGATTTTAATTATCCGAGTATTGGTTGTATCCCGTGTACAGCAGCGGTTTCAGGATCAGGAGATTCAAGAGCAGGTAGATGGAGTAATTCTACTAAAACAGAATGTGGTCTTCATACCACGAATAAACCATAACTTAAATTAGAAAAATTTTTACCCTAATACCTTAGTATTCGTATCGGGTATATAATGAATTGAGTCGTTGAATATTGAATCATTTTAAAATATTTCCAGATTAATTAATATTTGTATATTAATTAAAAATAATGGGGAGAATTTAAAAATGCATAAGTTTTAAAAATAAAATTGAGGTGAACGCATTGTGAATTTATCAGTATCAAATAGCCCTTTTGACGCCGAACAGGCAGCGCAATTAAATCAAATTTTTCAAACATTAACAGCAGAACAACAAATTTGGCTAAGTGGCTATCTCACGGCACAACAAGCAACACAAGAATCAGCCTCTGAAGTGCCACAACAAGTAGCAGCATATGTATTGAATTCTGAATCAGAAGCGGAAATAAATAACCGTCACATCACTGTCGTCTATGGTTCTGAAACAGGTAATGCACAGAGTTTAGCAGAAATATTTGCTGACCGACTTGTTGAACAAAATCATACCGTGAAATTAACAGCGATGGACGAATTTAAACCAAAAGAATTGAAAAAAGTAGAGGATCTATTTGTCATTACTGCAACGCATGGTGAAGGTGATCCTCCAGATAATGCACTTACATTCCATGAATTTATACATAGTCGTAAGGCACCGAAATTAGAAAATTTAAGGTACTCAGTATTAGCTTTAGGTGATGAATCGTATGAATATTTTTGCCAAACTGGTAAGGATTTTGATGCGAGGTTACAAGAGTTAGGCGCTGAACAATTAGCTGAAAGACAAGATTGTGATTTAGATTTTGATGAATTAGCCGAAAAATGGATGAACACGAATATTGAATTAATCAACCAATCTTCTGGTAACGAACCAACAGTAACATCCACTGAAACTGTGCAATCAGCAAAAGAAAAACGTTATACCAAAGCGAATCCATATCAAGCAGAAGTGCTAGAAAATATTAACCTCAATGGTAGAGGATCTAACAAAGAAGTTAGACACATTGAGTTGTTGTTAGACAATTATGGAGAATCATTTGAACCTGGAGACTGCGTCGTAGTCTTACCTCAAAACGATCCAGAAATAGTGTCATCATTAATCGAGACATTAGACTGGGATAAAGAGACAGAAGTAAATATTAATGACGATGGTGATACATTAACTTTAGAAAAAGCATTAACAGAACACTTTGAAGTTACAAAATTAACGAAGCCATTATTACAAAAAGCAGCTGAGTTATTTGGTAATACCGAATTACTTGCACATATAGAAGATGCTGAGTGGATACAACAATACATTGATGGCCGTGATGTTATCGACTTATTAAATGCATTCCCAGCAGAAAATTTAAGTCCTGACAACTTATATAAATTTTTAAGAAAATTACCACCAAGAGAATATTCTATAGCAAGTAGTTACGAAGCAACACCTGATGAGGTTCATATAACTGTGGGCGCAGTTAGATATGAAGCACATGAACGTGCTCGTAATGGTGTGTGTTCTGTACAATTAGCTGAACGCGTACAACCGGGAGATACTATTCCAATATATTTAAAGAAAAACCCAAATTTCAAATTCCCATTTGATGAAACAACACCTGTAATCATGATTGGTCCTGGTACAGGCGTAGCGCCGTTTAGATCATATTTACAAGAGCGTGAAGAATTGGGATTATCTGGAAATACATGGCTATTCTTTGGTGAACAATATTTCACAACCGACTTTTTATATCAAACGGAATGGCAAGCATGGTTAAAAGACGAAACATTATCCAAATTAGATGTGGCATTTTCACGTGATACTGATGAAAAAGTATATGTTCAACACCGCATCGCAGAGAAGAGCGAAGCGTTTTATCAGTGGTTGATAGATGGCGCTGCCCTATATGTTTGTGGTGACGAAAAAAATATGGCAAAAGATGTACATGAAACCATACGTTATGTTTTAGAACAAGAAGGTGGCATGTCTGAAACAGATGCAGAAGCGTATCTTACTCAAATGAAAAAAGACAAACGTTATCAAAGAGATGTTTATTAAGAGAGGGATGATGATATGGCTGAAACAAAAGTAAATTTTTCAGACAAACTCGATGAAATGGAACGTATTAAAACAGACAGTGATTATCTTCGTGGCTCGATTGTCGAAGGTTTAGCAGATAGAGTGACAGGTGCAATCGCTGAAGAAGACACGAAACTATTAAAATTCCATGGTAGTTATATGCAAGACGATAGAGATATTCGTGATGAACGTAGAAAACAAAAGTTAGAACCTGCTTATAGTTTTATGATTAGAGTGCGTGCGCCAGGAGGTGCTTCGACAGCAGATCAATGGATTGCGATGGATGATATCGCAAACACATATGCGAATAACACAATAAAATTAACAACAAGACAAGCATTTCAATTTCATGGCATCTTAAAACGTAACTTAAAACAAACGATGAAAGATATCAATCAATCGTTACTTGATACACTCGCAGCATGTGGAGACGTTAATCGTAACGTGATGTGCAACCCTAATCCCTACCAATCTGATGTGCATAGTGAAGTTAATCAAATCGCAAGCGATATTAGTCGACACCTTTCACCTAAGACACAGGCATATCATGAGATTTGGTTAGATGGTGAAAAAGTATTGGATACAAGTGATGAAGAGCCAGAGCCAATCTACGGTAAAACATATCTTCCACGTAAATTTAAGATTGGTATCGCGGTACCACCATCAAATGATATAGATGTGTACTCTCAAGATATTGGCTTGATTGCCATTTTAGAAAACGATGAACTTGTTGGATTCAATATCACTGTAGGCGGTGGTATGGGCATGAAACATGGTGATACTGCCACATATCCACAAGTTGGACGTCTTATCGGATATTTCCCGAAAGAAGAAGTCGTAGATGTCTGTGAAAAAATATTAACCGTTCAAAGAGATTATGGTAATCGGGAAGTACGTACGAATGCCCGCTTTAAATATACGGTAGATAGACTTGGTGTTGATTGGATCAAGAATGAGATCAATAACCGTTTAGGCTGGAAATTAGAAGAGTCACGTCCATATCACTTTGATGACAATGGTGATCGCTATGGTTGGACAGAAGGCAGTGGCCAATGGCACTATACATTATTTGTTCAAAATGGGCGCGTCAAAGACACTGAAGAATATAAATTAAAAACTGCATTAAGAAACATAGCAGAAATTCATACAGGTGATTTTAGGTTAACGCCTAACCAGAACTTAGTCATTGCTAATGTGTCTGCAGATAAAAAACCCGAAATCGAAAAAATTATCGCTGAGTATGGCATTACAGATGGTGAAAATTATACAGGTTTGAGACGAAATTCTATGGCTTGTGTGGCATTCCCAACATGTGGTCTAGCCATGGCAGAATCAGAAAGATATCTACCTTCACTCATTAGTAAAATTGAAAACTTACTTGATGAAGCGGGATTAAACGAAGAAGAAATTACGATTAGAATGACTGGATGTCCGAATGGTTGTGCGAGACCAGCATTAGCAGAAATTGCTTTTATTGGTAAAGGTCCAGGCAAATATAATATGTATTTGGGTGGCGGATTTACAGGCGATAGATTAAATAAAATCTACAAAGAAAATATTGGTGAAGCCGAAATATTAGAAAGTTTAAAACCAATACTAATCCAATATGCAAAAGAAAGAACTGAAGGGGAGCATTTCGGAGATTTCGTTGTACGTGCAGGAATTGTTGAAGAAGTAAGAGATGGACAGACGTTCCATAGTTAAAATTTGAGAAAGTGGTGACAGGATGGGCAAAGTATTTTTAGTAGGCGCAGGGCCTGGAGATCCTGATCTGATTACAGTCAAAGGATTAAAAGCAATTGAACAAGCAGATGTAATCTTGTATGACCGATTAGTGAATAAAGAATTGTTAAATCATGCATCACCCACAGCAAAATTTATGTACTGTGGTAAAGATCCTAATCGCCATTCGTTGCCACAAGAAGACACGAATAAATTACTCGTGAATTTAGCCAAAAAAGGACAAGTAGTAACAAGGTTAAAAGGTGGCGATCCTTTTATCTTTGGTAGAGGTGGAGAAGAAGCGGAAATATTAGCTGAGCACCATGTTCCATTTGAAATTGTCCCTGGCATAACTTCTGGCGTAGCGGCACCAGCATACGCAGGTATTCCAGTAACACATCGTGACTATAGTTCATCCGTAGCATTTGTTACAGGTGTTATTAATAAAAATATAGATAAAGATAGTTATTGGAAGCACCTTGCCCTAGGGCCAGAAACACTATGTATTTATATGGGTGTTAAAAAATTACCTGAAATTAGTGAGTTGTTAATCAAACATGGCCGCGCTGCTGATACCCCTGTTGCTCTAGTACGTTTAGGAACGTCAGAATTTCAAAAAACTGTGGTAGGGACGTTATCAAATATTGTCGAAGTTGCAAAAGACATTGAAAACCCTGCAATGATTGTTGTCGGTGAAGTAGTCAAATTAAGAGAGCGCATTAGCTGGTTTGAAGAGATGCCAGTTGAATCAGCAGTAGCGAAACTAACATATCAATAACATGGCACCAGTGTTATTGAGCGCGCTAGAAACGGAGGGGTAAGTATGCGAGGCGTCTTATATGTAAGTCACGGTAGTAGAGTACCCGATGCTGTCAATGAAGCTAAAGCATTTATTGATTTAGTAAAAGAACAAGTTGATGTGGCCCTGCAAGAGACCTGTTTTTTAGAATTAACAAGCCCAGACTTATCACAGGGCTTCCAACGCTTAGTTGATAAAGGGGCAACTGAAATTTCAGTGATACCTGTATTGCTATTAAGTGCTGGTCACTATTTCAAGGACATTCCAACAGAAATTGAACGTAATCAACAAAAACATCCCAACGTCCATGTTACTTATGGTGAACCTTTAGGCGTGCAACCAAGATTGACTGAAATTTTAAAACAGAGGATTGAAACATCAGGTGTTACGCCAAAAGACGATGCCAAAGTGCTCATCATTGGTAGAGGTAGTTATAACCCACAAACTCAAATAGATGTAGAGACAATTAAGTCCCAATTGCGAGAGCAAACTGGATTTAGTGATATCGAAACATGTTATTTAGCTGCTTGTAAGCCTTCCTTTGAAGAAGCTTTGCATGATGCTGTCCATTCAGAATGTTCACAAATATACATTGTGCCTTATATATGGTTTACAGGCATATTAGATCAACAGATTTCTAAGAAAGTTGTTGAATATGGAGATGCCAAAGAGATTATACTCTGTAAACGATTAGGTAATCATAAACATTTGCAAGATGCATTAAAAGAACGTGTTGAAGAAACTTTTGAATATGTGACTCAGTAATTCAATCTAAGAAGGAAGTGATGTTATGCCGTTTATACCACTTATGATAGATATTTCTAAAAAGCACATTGTTGTTGTTGGTGGTGGCAAAGTGGCTGAACGTAGAGTTAGTACTTTAGTACATTATGCGACAGACATTCACATCATTAGCCCAACGATTTCCGAGAATTTACGCCATATGATTGATCAAGACGGCGTACATTGGCATGCAAAATCATTCGAAGCAAAAGATATAAAACAGGCGGATTTAATCATTGCTGCAACCAATAGTAGTGAGGTTAACCAACAAATTCTAGCTTCAAAATCTCAACATGCATTTATCAATATGACATCAGTTGCTGAGGACGGTGATATTGTATTTCCAAGTATATTGCGTCGAGGGAAGTTGACACTGAGTATTTCTACCAATGGTGCTAGCCCTAAGCTAACAGCACAAATTTTATCAGAATTCAAAGAACGTTTTGATAGTAGTTATGAAGACTATGTTGATTTTTTATATGAATGTAGACAACAGATTAAGCAAACACAATTATCTATGAGGCAAAAAGAAGACTTTTTGAAAATGGTTTTAACTCAGCCATATAGAGAGAAAAATAAGCAACTTGAAATGATAAAAAGGCTTGAATCAATGAAGTAGAGTCGGAAGGAGTACGACGCATGAACAAACTATTTATATTTGCACTTGCAGGTTTTCTTGCACAATTAATTGATGGCTCACTTGGAATGGGCTTTGGCGCCTCTTCCTCATCTATACTATTAACGTTTGGTGTAGCACCAGCTATCGTTTCTGCGACCATACATTTTTCAGAAATTGCGACAACAGCTGCTTCTGGTACATCACATTGGAAGTTTGATAATGTACACAAGCCAACGATGATTAAATTGGCACTTCCAGGTGCTGTCACGGCTTTTATAGGTGCAGCATTTTTGAGCCATATTCACAGTGAATTTATCAAACCATTTATCGCGATATTTTTATTAACGATGGGCTTTTATATTTTATATCAATTTTTATATAAACGAAATAAACACGAAATTAAAGAACCTTCAAGCATTGGTAAATATTCAATGATCCCACAAGGTGCAATTGCAGGTTTTCTAGATTCTGTTGGTGGTGGCGGCTGGGGGCCAGTTAATACGCCATTGCTATTAGCTCAGAAAAAATTAGAGCCAAGATATGCAATAGGTACAGTTTCAGCGAGTGAATTTTTTGTAACTGTTTCAGCTTCTATTAGTTTCATTATCTTTTTAGGATGGAGCCAAATTAACTGGGGCTTAGTAATTGCATTAAGTATTGGTGGTTTCATAGCAGCACCATTTGCTGCTTATTTAGTTAAGATTTTACCTATGAATATTTTAGCTGTTTGTGTCAGTGGGTTAATAATCTTCACAAATACTAGTTCGTTATTAAGTGTATTTGAAGCGAATACAACAGTTTCAATCTCTGTGAAAATAGCACTAATTGTTATTTGGATTGGTTTATTATTCTTCACTTTATATCAAAACAAGAAATTACCATTTATATTCACTAAAAATAATGCCAACGTCAATGCGCATGAAGTAGATTAAAAAGGAGTTTTTCAATTGCCATTAACTAAAGAAATTAAAGAAAATACAATTCAACCACATGGTGGAACTTTGATTAATAGAGAAGCAGATACAAGTTTAAAACAGGAGTTACTAACAGTAGTAGATTCGTTACCAGCTATTACATTAAACCCATGGAGTTTATCAGATTTAGAACTTATTGGTATCGGTGGCTTTAGTCCGTTAACAGGATTTATGAATGAAGCAGACTATACTGAGGTAGTAGAGAACTTACATTTGAGTAATGGTTTAGTATGGAGCATCCCAATCACTTTACCAGTGACTGAGGATAAAGCTAATGAACTTGAAATAGGTTCGCGCATTGCTTTATATGGCGAAGACAATCATTTATACGGCGTTCTTGAACTAGAAGAGAAGTATACTTATGACAAAGAGAAAGAAGCGCAATTTGTATATGGAACAACAGATGTAGAACATCCAGGTGTAGCAAAAGTTTATGAAAAAGGTAGTGTATATTTAGCTGGACCGATTCATTTATTAGATAGACCCAAACATGACGATTTTGTAGATTATCATTTAGATCCAGCAGAAACGAGACAACTATTCTACGATTTAAATTGGAAGACAATTGTTGGTTTCCAAACACGTAACCCAGTACACCGTGCACATGAATATATTCAGAAAGCCGCATTAGAGTCGGTTGATGGACTTCTATTAAATCCATTAGTAGGAGAAACGAAATCTGATGATATTCCAGCTGAAGTACGAATGGAAAGTTACGAAGTTATTCTTGAAAATTATTACCCAGAAAATAGAACACGCTTAGTTATATATCCAGCAGCAATGCGTTATGCTGGTCCAAGAGAAGCAATATTGCATGCGACAGTGCGTAAAAATTATGGCTGTACTCACTTTATTGTTGGTCGTGATCATGCAGGTGTGGGTGATTATTATGGTACATATGAAGCCCAAGAATTAATTGCACAATATGAAGCAGAGTTGGGAATACAAATTTTGAAGTTTGAGCATGCTTTCTACTGTAAATCTTGTGAAAACATGGCAACAGCGAAAACGTGTCCGCATGATGCTTCTTCACACTTACATCTAAGTGGTACAAAAGTTCGAGAAAAATTGAAAAATGGTGAATCATTACCTAAAGAGTTCTCAAGACCTGAAGTAGCGGCAGTACTTATTAAAGGGTTACAAGAAAAATAACTTTAAAGGAGCTTAATTATGACTACTTCAAAAAATATTACTTGGCATGCATCAGAAGTAACTAAGGAAGAAAGACAACAGCGTAAAAACCATAAAAGTGCAGTTATTTGGTTTACTGGATTATCAGGTTCAGGAAAATCTACAATTTCTGTAGCATTGGAAAAAGCTTTATATGATCAACAAGTTCACACGTATCGTTTAGATGGAGATAACGTGAGACATGGACTTAATAAAAACCTTGGATTTAGCCCAGACGATCGTACGGAAAATATTCGTCGTATTGGTGAAGTGAGTAAACTGATGGTCGACGCTGGATTAGTAACAGTGACGGCATTTATTTCACCTTATCAAGCAGATAGAGACGTTGTTCGTGAACTATTAGCAGAAGATGAATTTATAGAAGTTTATACTTCATGTAGCTTGGATGAATGTGAAGCCAGAGACCCTAAAGGATTATATCAAAAAGCACGCAACGGTGAGATTCAAGGATTTACAGGTATAAACGCACCGTATGAAGAACCACAAAATCCAGAAATTGTAATAGACACAGAGCAATATAGTGTGGAAGATGCAGTTACTCAAATTATCGATTATTTAAAAACACATCAATATATTTAATTTGTAAGTACATAAGTTTAAGTCTTACAAGTTAAGCCAAACATGACCGTGTGTGCGCAGTAGTTTAGTAACGCAATAATAGTTTTATAATAAGACTTATGTATAACATTAAAAGGGGAAGATGGGATGGCTATATTAAATATCATTGCTTACACTTTAATTACAGTCTTTATTTTAGATATTGTTATAGGTATCTTGCTTGTTAATAAAGGACAAAGTAGAAAACATTTTATGACCGAATTGAAAATTATCGTAATCTTACTTTGTGTATGCTTTTTAGGTTTAGGCATTTCATTAGTTACTATAGGTTATTTAGGAAGCAAGTAGTAACGCGCATGTTTTATATGTTATACACACAAGGGCTTAATGTAATTTATTTTTGATTAATCACAATACTGTCGACTTAGTCTGAAGACTTGTTGACAGTTTTTTTATTGAATGACTCTGTTTAATAGTGTGATGATATTTATTTAGTATCGCGTTGTATTGTGTGATTTTATTCAAAATACATTTTCCTTTATTATATGCGTTTATAGTATTGTATTTAACGTCGTGATATAGTATATAGATAAATTTTTAAAAAAATCTTTTTGTTTCCGTATTAAAAATTAATGGTGACATTTGAGAGGTAAGGCAGGTCAGTCAGATATGAATAAAATGCTACAAGATATCCCTAAAGTTGAATTACATTGCCATTTAGATGGTTCTACTAGTGTTGAATTAATTAGACAATTAGCGATGGAGCAAGGCATAAATTTAAATGAAGCGCGTCTATTTGTGAGTAGTAATTGTGAGAGTTTAGATGAATACTTGCAATGTTTTGATGAAATATTAAAAGTTTTACAGACACACGATGCTTTAAGAAGAGCGGTTGTCGATGTTGCACAACAGGCACAGCGCGATAATGTGAAATATATTGAAATTCGATTCGCGCCGCGATTTCATATGGATCTAGGATTAACGTTAACTGAAGTGATAGAAGCGGTTGAAGCTGGCGTACAAGAGGCTATTCATACATTAGACATTCAAGTTAACTTATTAGTTTGTGCAATGCGACAACATGAGTCAGAAGTTAATAAAGCACTTTTCGATTTTATTCAAAAATATGATAGTAAAGTCATCAACGGTATTGATTTCGCCGGCCCTGAGGCAGATTTCCCTCCTAATGATATAGCATCACCTATTCAATATGCCTTAGATCAAGGTTTCAATCTCACATTGCATGCAGGCGAGTGTGGTTGTATGCAAAATGTGGTAGAGTCTATCAAATTAGGGGCAAAGCGCATTGGTCATGGCGTTGCTATCAATCAAGATGAAGCAGCCTTACAGTTTGTAAAAGCACAGGATGTACTATTAGAAATGTGTCCTAAAAGTAATATTCAGACAAAAGCAATTGCAGATTTAAAAGAATTAAATATTCCTTATTTGTTAGACCAAGAGATTCCATTTCTTATAAATACTGATAATCGAACGGTTACTCAAACTTCCTTGAATGAAGAGTATGAATTGTTAGTAGATAACCAAATGATTACGTTAGAGCAAATTGAATACATTAATCAACGTGCGATTAACTATACTTTCTTATCAGATATAGAAAAAATGTCATTAAAAGCAAGGTTCCAGTCTTAAATAGATGGACAAACACTTGAATAATGGCCAAGGTACTTGATACTACTGATGATAGGAGCAAAGACATCGGTATTGGTCGTCTACTAGCTAGATAATTAAAAAACCGTGACACCAATCGGTGTCACGGAACCCCTTGTTATAAATATGAAAATCTATAGTTTGCTACCTGTAGCTATAAATAAGCTTGCATCTTGCTTCATAAATATTTTTTGACCACTGTAAAAAGTATTAATCTGTGGGTTTGTCAGGCCTAATTCGTTAAAAGCATGGATGATATCCATTTGTTCAAAGCCATTATATACTTTTGGATGATAAATATTTTCATTTTTATCAAAATCAACAAGTATCATCATGCCTCCATCATTTAGGTGATTATAAAGTTTCTGTAATAATAATTGATAGTTACCACTGTGTAGTAAGACTAAAGATAATACGATAACATCATAATTTTTGTGGTTGAGTATTGTATCGTCTAAAAGTACATCACCCACCAAGGTTTTAATGGAAGTTTGATTTAAATCTGATACCTTGTGTTCAAAAATATCTACCATATGTGGAGAAGCATCTATGAGCGTAACTGCTTCAAAATAATCTGCGATATTTAATGTTACAAGGCCAGTGCCACCACCATAGTCTAGCAAAGTTTGGTAGTTTGTATCTTTAATTTGTTGCGTTATTGCTTGGGTAATAACATGAGCGAGGTGTATTCTTTCAGGGTCATCGTATTTTTGTGCAATTTGGTCAAAATGATCTTTGTTCAAATAAAAGCTCCTTCATTTATAAGTAGGTTTGAAATATGCTTCTACTTATAAGGTTATTATAGATACTTTAAGTCTTTGATTGATTTTAGCATAGCGCTTTATATTTTTCAATTTCTTTTATTTGATGATGTGGAGGGGCGTAAAAGCAATATCGATAGGATGTGTATATGTGTAAATATTTCAATTATAGATAAATATATAATAACTGAATAAAAGTTAAATGCTTAAATATTAAGAATTCAAATTAGATAAGCCTAAAGTATGATTGAGCTAATATTAAATTTGTGTTTTACTATATTCTGACAGTCATAATGAGGTGCAGACATGAAACGATTTTTAACTTACATACGTAAACATATCAAGGAATTAGATTATATTTTAATTATAAGTTTTTTGCTACTAAGCATTTTAGGCGTAATAATGGTATACAGTGCCAGTATGGTGTCAGCTTCTAAAGGCTCTCTTACAGGTGGTGTACCTATTGAAAGTAATCATTTTATGAAAAGGCAATTTCTATTTGTAGTAATTGGATTTTTAGTCATTATTTTCATCGGCGCTTTTATCAATATTAATGTATTAAAAAAGAGCAATATACAAAAGCTTATAATTATAGGTACTTTATGTTTATTACTCATTACAGTACTGATTGGGAAAGAAATCAACGGTTCGAGAAACTGGATTAACTTAGGACTGTTCAGCTTACAATCTTCGGAATTTTTAAAGTTAGCCTCAATTTTTTATCTATCATACATAATTAACCGGCGTATTTCGAGTTCTCGAGATTATTATTTAAAACATATGATTCCTCCATTAGGTGTGCTAGGTGTTGGTTTATTACTTGTGTTGATGCAAGGGGACCTAGGTGGCACATTGCTAACAGTCGCTATAATTGCTTCTATACTTATTTATTCAGACATAAAAAATAAAATTAAACTTCAGATTATGATGATTACGATGGTTCCCATTGTTTTTTATATTATTTATACATTGATATTTGATTCTAAAAACTTATATAGATTAAAAAGAATCAAGGTTATGTTAGATCCATTTAAATATGAAAATGGAGACGGTTACCAATTAACCGGGGCGCTGACCTCTATAGGAAATGGTGGTTTAACAGGCAAGGGCTTAGGTAATGGTATCGCAAAATTAGGATACTTACCAGAACCTCATACAGATTTTATATTTACTGTGATAGCAGAAGAATTGGGTTTAATTGGTGTATTATGCACATTAATGGTTTATGGCGTTATTTTGTTTAAAGGATTCATTTATGCGAATAAAACAACAAACCAATTTTATAAGTTAATTTGTGTAGGTGTTGTAAGTTATTTATTTATGCAAGTATTTATCAATCTTGCAGGTGTATCAGGCCTTATTCCATTAACAGGGGTGACATTACCGTTATTAAGCTATGGCGGTTCATCGATGTTAAGTATAAGTATTGCATTTGGTGCGTTGCTTGCAGTAGCTCGAAATATTAATAAAGAAAGGAAGGCTATTAAATGAAAAATTACGTAAATATGATTTTAGTTAGCATATGTTTTATGCTCTTAGTTTTATGTATACATACAGGCTTAACGAATGGCTTAGATGCTTTTGTTTATCATTGGTTACATGAATTAATAACTGCCTACATACTTGTTCATTATTTGTCTTTTATTTCTGCGATATTTTCTCCTCTGAATTGTTTGATCATGGTGTTGTTCATACTACTTGTATTATTTTTCTTTAATAAAGTTAAATTTTGGTGGTATGGTTTTTGGTGTTTTAGTGTATTTGCGATAGGCACATTTCTAAAGTATGTGATTCAACGCCCGAGACCGAGCCTAGATATAGATGGTTATAGTTTTCCAAGTATGCATGTTTTAAGTGTTTGTTTATTAGTAAGTCTCATCTTATTATTAAAAAACAGCAAAATACTATCGGTAATCTGTGTACTATTAGTCATTTCTATTATGATTTCTAGAATCTATTTACAAGCACACTATTTTACAGATACATTGGGTAGCTTGCTTGTTTTATATATTATGCTTCAATCAATATATATCGGTAGAGAGCCGAAAGCTGTAAAAGCGAATAATTAAGAAATAGTATTGTAAGTTTTAAAATTTAAAACGTAAGCGAACCATAGAAATTAATTAAATTTAAAATATATCAGCACATAATGGGGCAAATATAAAAATCATCTTAACACTGTGATTTTTATATTGCCCCATTTTTATTATTCTTCATTAACTTTATTTATAATTTCAGTAGCGTTTAAATTTAAAATGTTACTGGTAATCACTTTATCAATATTTCTATTAAATAAAGAACGTAGTTTTTCTATTTCTTCTTTTTCTCCTGCTAAATAAATTTGTTTCCATTCATTTCTTTTAGCATTTATTTCCACAGTAGAAGCTAAATTTTTGAGCCAACGTTCTTGGTTCGCTTTGACTCTTTCTTTAAACTCGTCTCTTTTTGAGCCGCCTTGCGTAAAGTCATCACCTTGTGGCCCTTGGTGTTCACGCCAATCATCTGTGTCTAAATCTAAAATAAAGTCTTTTTCTTTAACGATAGTACCTATTTCTGTTTCAATTAAACGTGCCTTATCTTGTTGTAAAACTAAAATACCCGTATAAGGATAGTTTCCTTGTAATGATTTCAATTGATCTAATTTAGGTTGATCCCCCCAATTAAACTCAGTATCTAAGGATATATGAGTTAATTTTTTAAATAATAATGATTCATCTGCAGTTAAAAATAGAATGAGACCTCTTTTTAACTCAGGCTCTACACTTTGAATTTCTGTTTCAACTTTTTTAATGACTTCTTTAGCTTGATTTTTTTCCTCATGGTCATCACTGTGTTTCGTTCTATAAGCTAAATCTTTTAGTGCATTTTTTAATTCGATTTTCCATTTTGTGCCTTGATCAGGATGTGTATTTAAATAAATTGAAAATACTTTTTGGTTCTCTGTTGTACCATCATATTTTTCTAAGTTATTAATTTCTTCTTTTAAAAGCATTACACTTCACCCCTTAAAATCATAATATATTATTTAATTTCCTAAATTATAATTTTTAAACTTATTGATATATCGTATATATAATAATAAGAGTTTTAAAAATAACAGTTGCGAATATAATAATTCGGAAATATTTGTAACGCTTACATATTAAGAATATAATAGACATAATTTTAAAGGGGTTGGTACAAATTGAAAGCAAATAAGAGTTTAATATTTATTTTAGGTGCACTTGGTGGTTTATTATACGGTTATGATAATGGTGTTATTTCAGGAGCGTTGCTCTTTATAAATGACGATATTCCATTAAACAGTTTTACAGAAGGTCTTGTAGTTTCATCCATGCTTATAGGTGCAATCATCGGTTCTGGTGGGAGTGGACCTTTATCGGATAGAATCGGAAGAAGACGTTTAGTATTAATCATTGCAATTATTTATATTGTCGGATCATTGATATTAGCGGTTGCGCAAAACATGCCAACGCTTGTGTTAGGACGTCTTATTATTGGTCTGGCTGTAGGCGGTTCAATGGCAACGGTGCCTGTCTATTTATCAGAAATGGCTCCAACAGCTTATCGTGGTTCGCTCGGCTCGTTGAATCAATTAATGATTACAATTGGAATTCTAGCAGCCTATCTCATTAATTATGCCTTTGCCGATATAGAAGGGTGGCGTTGGATGCTAGGTTTAGCAATAGTACCATCTGTCATCTTATTAATTGGTATAGCATTTATGCCTGAGAGTCCAAGGTGGTTATTGGAACACAGGAATGAAAAAGCTGCAAGAGATGTTATGAGCATTACATTTAATGATGATGATGAGATTAATACAGAAATTAAAGAGATGAAAGAACTATCAGCAATTTCAGAATCAACTTGGACTATTTTAAAATCTCCTTGGTTAAGACCGACATTAATCATTGGGTGTATTTTTGCATTATTTCAACAAATCATAGGTATTAATGCGATTATATTTTATGCACCCACTATTTTTAGTAAGGCAGGATTAGGTGAAGCAACATCTATTTTAGGGACGGTAGGAATTGGGACGATAAATGTACTTGTAACGATTATAGCGGTGTTTATAGCTGATAAAGTTGATCGTAAGAAATTGTTGATAACCGGAAATATCGGGATGGTAGCTTCATTACTTATTATGGCAATCTTAATATGGACCATTGGTATCGCATCATCAGCAGGTATTATTATCGTGTGTTTATCGCTATTTATTGTATTCTTTGGTTTAACTTGGGGGCCTATCCTTTGGGTTATGTTGCCAGAAATGTTCCCGATGCGTGCGCGTGGTGCAGCTACTGGATTAGCAACGCTTGTATTGAATTTCGGTACATTACTTGTTGCGCAACTATTTCCAGTGTTAAATAATGCACTAAGTACAGAATGGGTATTCTTGATTTTTGCAGTTATTGGTATATTTGCAATGTACTTTGTAATAAAATATTTGCCAGAAACGCGAGGACGGAGTTTAGAAGAAATTGAATATGATTTAAGAGACCGGACATCTGGAAACGACACAATAAAATACAATGGTTAGAATAAACATATGAACAATTATTCGTAGTTATAAGACATACTTTTATGAAATAATCACTTTCAAACAGATTTAATTTGATGAATAGAAAATTGATGAAATTGGGTGATATGATGGCTATTCTAAAAATTGAGAATTTAACAAAAAAATTTGGTGATTTCTATGCATTAAATGGTGTGAATATGGAATTAAAGGCAGGGGAGATTTACGGTTTTATCGGTCCAAATGGTGCAGGGAAATCTACTACGATTAAGTCTATATTAGGCTTGTTGAAACCAACACAAGGCTTAATTGAAGTGTTTGGGAAAGATGCGATGACTGAAGCTGTTGAGGTTCACAAAGATATTGCATTTGTACCAGGAGATGTTAATCTATGGCCAAACTTGACTGGTGGTGAAATTATAGATTTCTTTTTACATTTACATCCTAATGCTAACCATGAAAAGAAAAAGGATTTGATTAAACGTTTCGAGTTAGACATTACCAAAAAATGTAGCGCTTATTCAACGGGCAATCGTCAAAAAGTAGCCTTGATTACTGCTTTTAGTATAGATGCAAGTTTGTATATATTAGATGAGCCTACTTCAGGTCTAGATCCACTTATGGAAGACATATTCCAAGAATGTGTAAGAGCTGTTAAAAGGGACAACAAAAGTGTATTGCTTTCTAGTCATATTTTAAGTGAGGTAGAAAAATTGTGTGATCGTGTGGGTATTATTCGCAATGGTAAGGTTGTGGAGACGGGGACATTAGAAGAAATGAGGCATTTAACACGCATGCAGTTTATCGTCGAGTCACAACAAAAATTAGAAAATTTATCACAAGTGCATGGTGTTCATAACATTCAGCAAGCGGATTCAACATATCGCTTTGAAGTAGATGCAAATTGTGTATCAGATGTAATTAAATACTTAGGGAAATACGATGTTAAGAAATTGGAATCTATGCCACCAACTTTAGAAGCATTATTCAAACGTCATTATGATAAACATAGTGAAGAGGAGGAATAATTATGGGGGCATCATTATTCCAAACGCCGAAACTTTTTTATTTTTATTTAAAGCGTAATAAATTCAAAATTTTTTTATGGCTTACACTTTTAACTATTTTAACATTACTTATCCCACCAGCTTTTGAAAACATGTATCCTAATGAAGCGAAGATGGGGCCAATAATAGAAATGTCGAAGAACCCTGCAATGGAAGTTATGCTAGGGCCAGGAGATTTCAACGATGTTAATATTGGTGTATTGTTTGCGCATGAAATGACTTTGTTTACGGGTATTATGGTAGCTATTATGAACATTCTCATTGTAGCTAGAGATACACGTGGGGATGAAGCGGATGGTAAGACAGAAATTTTAAAAGCATTACCAATAGGGAAACATGCCCCATTAATTAGTCATTTATTGATGAATATATTTAGCAATGGTCTGTTAGCTATTTTATTTGTGGTAGGACTTACATGTTTAAATACCAATTCTATAGATTTTTCAGGTGCCTTAGTTTATGGCTTTAGTATGGGCGTCTTCGGTTTAATGTTTAGTGGGCTAACGATGGTTATCGCACAACTTGTATCATCGGGTGGAGAAACGGCGGGTATGAGTATTGCCATTTTGTTATTGATGTATTTAGTTAGGGCTTTTGGTGATATAGCCAATGAACAAATATCAATGTACTCACCTATGGGGTGGTTATCTAGAGTCTATGCTTTTTCAGAAAATAACTGGTGGCCAATTATTACCATGCTCGTTGTGACTATTTTAATGTATGTTATCGCATTAGCATTAAATCATATTAGAGATATAAATGCTAAGATGCTACCACAATTACCAAGTAGAAAGCGTGCAACGTGGTACATGAAATCGCCACTAGGCTTACAAATAAAATTACAAAAAGCGGGTTTTTGCTATTTTGCTATCGGATTATTCGTACTCGGGCTTTCTTATGGGTCCATCTTTGGCGATTTAGATCGTTTTTTCAAAGACAATCCATTATTACAATCAATGCTTTCCGATAAAGGTAATAATTATGTTGAACAATTTTTGCCACAATTGATGTTAGTTATAAGCTTAATCAGTACAATACCATCATTGATGTCACTGTTTAAAATTAAAAAGAGTATTGATATGGGGTATGCGATGCTTGTATTAGCAAACACAGTATCACGAATTAATTTTTTATCTAGTTTCTTAATTTTAAGTATTATTAACGCTATAGTTATGGTTTCTTTAGCTGCTCTAGGTTTATATGTAGGGCAAGTTTATGCATTAGAAAATGCAATTGATTTTGGAACGATTATGCAATCAGCAATGGTCTTTATCCCAGCAATATTGATTTTTGTAGGACTTGGTACTTTGGTTATTGGTTGGGGTATTAAGTTTACAAATGTAGTATATCTTTATTTAGCTTACACCTTTGTAGTAAATTACTTAGGCGTTTTATTAAATGTAAAAGCATGGATGAAAGATATTACACCATTTAATCATATTCCGAATATACCGGTAGATGATTTTAATTTATTACCGCTGGTGATATTAACTATTATTGCAACAATGATGTGTATCATAGGCATTATCGGTTTTAAACAACGAGATTTATAATGTTCAGTTGTAAACAATCAGTAAAAAATTAAAAGGCGAGTATATGACATCAACATTAATTAATTGGTGTTATATACTCGCCTTTATTTGTCTTCTAGTTTATTTGAAGCAAGTTGAATTGAGAAGTTTCAAAGATTACGGTGTTAGGTTTTGTATTGTGTGAACCAACATAACATGTCTTGCTGTTGATTTCGGATTATATTTTTTATTATTTTTAGCTACATGTTGTAACGATTTGTTCATGGATCCTAGATATTAAAATAATAATGAAATTAAGGCTAGGATTGGTAAGCCGCCTTGTTTTAATAAAATAGATTTTTGACTTGTTACGGCACCATATATCGCAACGATAATCATGTACACTAATATACAAGCAACTAACTCTTTAGTATTGTTTGAAAAGAATAAAGCATATAGTAAGAATACGCCTAAAAGGCCATTGTAAATGCCTTGATTTTTCATAAGCGTTTTTAAATTATCTTGTTGTAGCGCTTGTTTAGTCATTTTAAATAAATTGCTCGTTTTGTCAGAAGTTGTTGCAAAAGTCTGCAAGGCCATGATATAGAAAAACTCTGCGGCAACTAATAAAACTAAAATCACTGATATGATACTCATATAAATATCTCCTTTAGTAAATAATTAATTTTTATATGAACACACATGAATGAAACGTGTAGTCTTTAATAGATCATGTATAGTCATGAAGTAACATCATTATTATTTAGCCTTTTGGATATGTTGCAGCTAAGTATATGATTAGTAAGCTATTAATGCCTCAATAGCATTAACGTCTCATTAATGCTGTCAGTTCTCCTTCAAACACTTTATCTTCGTATTGATTAAATGTCGATAATAATACTGTGAGTAAACCTTGGTCGCGCTTCGTGGCTTGTTTTTTCAATACTTTTATTTTTGTGTAAAGTTCATCTTCAGGATATACGGGCTTGATAAATTTAATATGATTCATATGTGTACCTGCGATTACATCTTCACCATACTTACCTGCTTCAATCCATAATTTGAATGAAATGGACAATGTGTGTATACCTGAGGCAATGATGCCATTGAATCTACCTTGTGCAGCTTTTTCTTTATCCAAATGCATATATTGTGGGTCGAATTCTTGGGCAAAGTTGACAATATCTTTCTCACTTATCTTATTAGGAGGTGTAGTAAATACATCATCTATTTCAAATTCCTCAAGTTTCATAATTTTTAAATACTCCTCTACTGTAGTAATCCATCATTAATTGGTCCAAAATGTTTAATTGCTATCCTTAGAAATTTGTTTGAAGCGCTTGAAGCCCGAGTTTAATCGTTTGATTAGGCATTTGGAATATTAATAAAGTCTTGTTGGTTCAATGTGACAGATTCACCTTGTTCATACATTTTTTCTACGTGAAATTCTCCCCAATAACATAAAGAAGATAAAATATTACCAAGTGTTTGACCATATTCAGAAAGTTCATATTCAACTTTCGGTGGAACTTGGTCATAAACGATACGATTGATAATGCCATCTTTCTCTAATTCACGTAATTGCTGGGTTAACATTTTTTGAGTAATAGTTGGTATCGCTCGTTTTAATGCAGAAGTTCGCATTAAGCCATTATTTTGTAAGTGACATAGTATGACAGGCTTCCATTTACCACCGATGACGTCAATTGTAGCTTCAACACCTATATTATATGTTTTACTCATATGATTTCCTCCTTATAGGTACTAAAAGGTACCTATATTACTTTAAAGTGCGTACTTCCTCTTCTTGCATGTGTGATATATAGTAACACAATCAACAAAATTAAGGAGAGAAAATAACTTATGAAGAGAAATAAATTTGCTATTTTGGCTTTAGCGATGTCAGCTTTTGCAATTGGTATGACGGAGTTTATTAGTGTTGGTTTATTACCGTTAATTAAAGATGCATTTAATACAACTATTTCTTTGGCTGGTTTAACTGTTTCATTATACGCAGTAGGTGTAACGATTGGTGCGCCATTACTTACTCCATTAACTAATAGAATGAAACGCAAGCATTTGCTTATAGGTATTATGTTAATATTTATTATCGCAAATGCACTCGCTGCTTTTGCTACAACTTTGAGTATGTTGTTGGCTATGCGTATACTGTCTGCATTAATGCATGGCGTATTTATGTCTATAGCGACTGCTATTGCCAGTGATTTAGTAACACCTGACAAACGTTCAAGCGCTATTGCAATGATGTTTACGGGATTGACTGTTGCAACTATTACCGGTGTGCCTCTAGGAACATGGATTGGCCAACAATTTGGTTGGGAAGTTTCGTTTATTACAATTGCGCTAATTGGTTTAATCAGTTTAATCGTTAACGTATTTACTGTTCCTAAAGATCTTAATGAATATGAACAAGCTTCAATGTTAGAACAATTAACTGTATTTAAAAATAAATCTTTGATGATGATTTATTTAATTACAGCATTAGGTTATGGTGGAACATTTGTCGTTTACACTTATTTGACGACCATGCTTACAGATGTATTAAATTATAGTGAAGATGCCGTTGTAGTTTTATTAGTTATCTATGGCGTAATGGTTGCAATCGGGAATACACTAGGCGGTAAATTAACAAATAATCAGCCCACTAAAGTGCTGATAGGTATATTTTTAGTACAAGCACTAGTCTTATTACTTGTAGGTATAACCGTTACGCATCACGTATTAGGCACATTAATCGTATTACTTATGGGTTTATTTGCTTTTATGAATGTACCAGGACTACAACTGATTGTAGTACTTTTTGCTGAACGTAGAAACAAAGCGACAACGAATTTCGCATCAAGTTTAAACATTGCTTCATTTAATATTGGAATCACATTAGGATCTGTTATTGGTGGGTTTGTACTAAATCATTTCGGTATTACAATGACACCATATTTTGGCTTTGGAATGGTAATCATTGCTAGTGCTATGATGTATATCATTCATAAAAAAGAAACGACAGCAGAACTTAAAGTTTCTTAAGGAATTAAAATAAGTTAATAAAATGTGAAAATGAAAATATGTTTGTTTTAGTATTTAATTTCACTAAATTCGATTGGAAATAACTAGGAATTTTATAAAATGTTATTTTATGTTTGAATTAATAAGCTTTGGAATTTAAACTTATTAATGAGTGATATGTTTTAAAATTCAATCGAAAGAAGTGAATGTTCATGAATGTGAAAGAAAAATTATTTGAGAAGTTAGAACAGAAGGAAGCTGACATGGTTCAGCATCGTCGTTATTTGCATCAACACCCTGAGTTGTCTTTCCAAGAAAATGCTACAGCAGAGTATATCAAAGCTTTTTATAAGGATAAAGATGTAGTAGTCACGCAACCGGTTGCTGAGAGTAATGCAGTTATTGTAGAAATCAAAGGCCAATACCCTGGTAATACGATAGGTTTGCGTGCAGATTTTGATGCGTTACCTATACATGAAGAAGCGGATGTCCCTTTTAAATCAACGAACGAAGGTATAATGCATGCTTGTGGTCATGATGCGCATACAGCTTATTTACTAGGTTTAGCGGACGCACTAATTGATATCAAAGATGAACTGCCAGGCACCATTAAAATTATCCATCAACATGCGGAAGAAATGCCTCCAGGTGGCGCACAGCAAATTATGGCATCAGGTGCGTTAAGTGATTTAGATGAGATATATGGTATCCATGTTGTGCCAGTCGCTGGTCCAGATGTAATTGGTTATAATACAGGCAATGCTTTTGCTGGAAGCTCAACGTTCACATTAACAATTAAAGGATTAGGTGGACATGCTGCAAGCCCACATAAGACACACGATGCCTTAGTAGCGGGAACAAACTTTGTAAATACGCTTCAAACAATTGTGTCTAGACGTATTGATCCTTCAGAGATGGGTGTTGTTACTGTTGGTTCTTTTGATGCACCAGGTGGCGCTAATGTTATTCAAGATAAAGTGACGATTAAAGGTACTGCACGTTATCTTAATGATGATTTAGAACAATTTATGTATGAAGAAATTGAGAAAGTCGCAAAAAGTGTCGCAGTAGGATTCGATATTACGTATGACTTAGATTATCAATTTGGTTATCCAGTCTTATACAACCATCCTGATCAAACACAAGCGGTTACAGACATTTTATCAACTAGTCAGGGAGACTATTTTAAACATTTAGTTGAAATTCCTGCAGTTTCAGGTTCAGAAGACTTTGCTTATTATTTAAAAGAAATACCAGGGACATTTTTCATTGTAGGTTGTAAGCCAGAACATATAGAAGATCCTTATATGAATCATCATCCTAAGTTTGAAGTTAATGAACATGCACTCTTGGTATCTGCAAAATCATTAGGTGAGATTGCGATTAATAGATTATCTGCTAAGGCTTAATAAAGTTAATAGGCTCAACGCATGCGAATTAGTTATGTTGATTATGTATTTTGTTGTAATCTATTATTTTGCAAAATAAAACACTTTCAAAAAGTTCAATGTGCAGTGAACTTTTCGAAAGTGTTATTTTTTATCCATGTTTTAAATGATTAAATCTTATAACGTTCTACGAGCTGGTTTACTATCGTCGGAAAGTTTAGCTGATAAGATCAACGCAACTACTGAAATACCAGTTGCAACCATAAATGTCACGTTTACACCATGGATGATACCTTCAACGCCATCACTTGGATTAGCTGATATAGACATTAATGTGATAAATAATGCTGTACCAATAGCACCTGCCATTTGTCTGAAAGTATTGTTCATTGCAGTACCATGTGCAATGAGATGATTTGGTAACTGGTTAATAGCTAACGTCGTCATAGGCATCATAACCATTGCGATAGAAATCATACGTAAGGCATTAGATATTGCCAGGTAAGTAAAACTAGTATGCGCTGTTAGCACAGTAAACGGTATGGAAGATACTACTAATATAAGTAACCCGATACGAGCTAACCAAGTTCCACCGAATTTATCGAATAAATAGCCTGTAAGTGGGTTCATAAGACCCATAACTACTGCTCCTGGCAGTAATACAAGACCAGATTCTAACGCAGAGAACTGTAACATATTCTGCATATATAGTGGCAAGATAATATTTGTAGCAATTAACACGCCGAATACAAACATACTTAATACTGTACCTAATGTATATATATTGTAGCTAAACACTCTAAATTCAAGCATAGGTTCTTTTAGTTTCAATTGACGACGTATGAATACAATTAATGAAACAATACCTACGATTAGTGGTGCTATGAATTGTACGCTGCTCCATCCTGCTTCACCTACAGAGCTGAAACTATATAATAGTCCACCAAACCCTAATGTAGATAAAATTACTGACGGTGTATCTAATTTTGGATGTGAAGTCTCGGTTACATTTTTCAATAAGAAAATTGAAGCAATAATAATAATAATTGCTATAGGGAATACCACATAGAAAACACTTCTCCATGATAGATGTTCTACTAATACACCTGATAAAGTCGGACCAATAGCGGGTGCGAATGCAATAACGAGACCAAAGAGGCCCATTGCGGTACCACGTTTTTCTTTAGGAAAAGTTAAGAATAGAATTGTTTGCATCAATGGCATCATAATACCAGCACCTGCTGCTTGCAGGACGCGTCCGATAAGTAGCATTGAAAAGTCTATGCCTACTGCACAAAGTAATGTACCAGCGGCAAAGATGCTCATGGCAGTTAAGAATAATTGCCTCGATGTATATCTTTCAATTAAAAATGCTGTTACTGGAATCATTATCCCATTTATAAGCATAAATATAGACTGTAACCATTGTACAGTGCTTTCAGTTACTTGGAGATCTTTCATAATTGGCGGTAAGGCCGTACCAAGTAACGTTTGGTTCAAAATCGTAATAAATGCCCCAGATAGTAGCACAATAAATAAGGGGATTCTTTTTTCAACATGGAAAGTATCATTTGAACTCAATCGTATCACTTCTTTCATTAAAAATTACACAGTTTTATATTATATCACTAAGAACAAGTTAAAGCTAAATATTGAACTGTGAAAAATAAATTTCATCAATAAAACTTATGAAAATAGAAAATTATAGTAGGATATTTGGAAGTGAATATAAATATAATGTGCTGAAATAAGCATCATTTTCGAGGTTACGCCATATATTTGTGTTCTAACCTCGTTTTCGATAACATTTTACAACTGTATGCTAGAAATACTACATGAGATATATCCTAAATGTCAAAGTTATTTCAGAATTAGCCATATTTTAAAAATCAAGTACATCGCAAATTTGATTAGGCTTTAAGTATAATTATTAGCATATTACAATAGGAATGTATTCATATTATTAAAGTCATAATTGTATCTTTTTAGATAAATAAGGATTAGAATTGTGATGTTGTTGAGTAATAGGGTTACTTTGTATTAACGAAAGTATGATCTATGGTTGGCGTTTGCATACGTAAATACGATAATTATAGATTTAGAATTAAAGGAGAGTTAAGAATGAATAAAAAAGATTTAGTCGCTCCAGATACGTATAATATCGTTAGCGAAATAGAAAAATATGCAGCTGATGAAAATAAAAAAGCTATTATTTTTGAAAATGCTGAGGGCGAAACCTATTCAATCACATATGATCAATTGGTGAAAAATGCTAACCAAGTCGGTAATATGTTTTTAAAACATGGCTTACAAAAAGGTGACAAAGTACTTGTAATGATGCCACGTTCTATTGAAACGTATGAAATTTACATCGCTGCTTTGAAATTGGGCATTATCGTTATTCCAAGTTCTGAAATGTTACGTACAAAAGATTTACAATATAGAATTTCACATGGAGAGGTCAAAGCTATCGTAGTAACTGCTGAGAGCATTGATGAATTTAAAGCAGTCAAAGAATATAACACATTAACAAAATTTATTGTTGGTGGAGTGTATGATGATTGGTATACGGTCGATTCAGAATCAGCCAAAGAAGCAGATCAATTACAAATTGTCGACACATCTAAAGATGATGTTGCCTTATTATCATACACGTCTGGTACAACAGGTAATCCAAAAGCTGTGGTACATTCACATGGATGGGGTTATGCGCATATGCAAATGGCGCCTAAACATTGGTTGAGTATCAAAGAAGACGATATTGCATGGGCTACTGCAGCGCCTGGTTGGCAAAAATGGGTATGGAGTCCATTTTTATCAATTATGGGGTCAGGAGCAACGGCATTTGTTTATAACGGCAAATTTAACGCTGAAAAATACTTAGAATTACTCCAAAATTATAAAATTAATGTCCTTTGTTGTACGCCTACTGAATATCGTTTAATGGCAAAACTACCTAACCTAACAGACTATAATTTAGAATACTTGCATAGCGCAGTTTCTGCAGGTGAACCTTTAAATAGAGAAGTTGTAGAAAAATTCCAAACTAATTTTAATCTTACAGTTAGAGATGGTTATGGACAAACGGAGAGTACTTTATTAATTGGTTTCTTAAAAGATACAGAAAGCCGTCCAGGATCTATGGGTAAAGCAATTCCTGGTAGTCATGTTACTGTCATTAATGATGACGGTGAACTAGCCGAAATAGGTGAAGTGGGCAATATAGCAGTGCCGTTAGACTTACCGGCGTTATTCAAAGGTTATTATAAAGACCCTGAACGAACTGCTGAACCTAGAGTAGGTGATTATTATATCACAGGTGACTTAGCCAAATTAGATGAGGATGGTTATTTCTGGTTTGAAGGACGTAAAGATGACATTATCATTAGTTCTGGGTATACAATTGGACCTTTTGAAGTAGAAGACTCCCTTACAAAACATGAATTTGTAAAAGAATGTGCTGTAGTTGCTAGCCCACATGAAATCAGAGGGAATATCGTTAAAGCCTTTGTTATCTTGCAAGAGGGTATATCAGCAACGGATGATACAGTCAAAACACTTCAAGATTATGTAAAACAAGACGTCGCACCATACAAATACCCACGTGCTATAGAGTTTGTAGAAGACTTACCTAAAACAAACTCAGGTAAGATTAGACGTATTGAATTAAGAGAAGCAGAAAAGAATAAGTAGTTCAGTTATTAAACAAAATCGTTTGTCACTTTTATTAAACGTTTTGTAGTTATTATTACAAGTTTCTTTTTCTGGCGTCATCATGTATAAAATATAAATTTATAAAGGAGATTTTTATTTGAGTATAAATAAAGATTTCAAAATTTATGAGATTATATTTATCATTATTGCAATTATTTTTATTGTCATTAATGGATTAGGTCTTTTTGAAGTTATTTATTTTACAAATAATGCACAGATTATCTTTCAAACGATATTCTTAGTATCTATCGGTATAGCTTATATAAGAAAGTCTAAAGTGGCAGGAGTATTATTTATAATTGCCAGCATCTTATTTATTACAAGTATTTTATGATGATTTTAAAATTTAAATAATTAAAAAGGAACTTGAGACGTTTATTTACGCCTTGGGTTCCTTTTTATATAGGTACTATAGAGTTAGTAAGTCCGCATAGGTCGCAAGTGTTAATTATGCATGCGTTACAGCTCAAATAACACTTGAAAATTTCTAATTTTAAAAGTTACTGATTCAATAATTATTGGAAAGAAGCGCCAATTAATGCAAAGCCTACTAAGATAAGTAAATAGACAATTGACCAAATAAGTGCTGATTTTTTAGAAAAACGATTTGTAGCTAAGAGCATTACGCCAAATACATAAGCGCCAATAAGTGTTTGTAAGTTGAATGCAGCAAGAAAGCTGTTGCCTTTATCAAAGATATTGAGACTTGTTATGACATAGTCCGTTGGTGACAAGCCTGCAATCCATTGGATAAAAATTACGATAAGTCCAATTACACTAGTGATAACTGTATAGCTTAATGTAGCTGAAAAAATAGATTTAGCACTAGCATCAGATTTCATAATTTTTGAAATTAATAAGAAAATAACAAATAGAATACCGATGACGATGATACCACCAACAATGCCTCCAATGAGGCCAGAAATTTGTCCTATAGTTTTTGTTTGTTCAAGCTCTTGTCCGCTTAAACCAGAATCTTTAAGTAATGTGTCATAGTCAATTAGACTATTGCTAATTATGGTAGATATTACCAAAACGACAACAGCGATAAGTAGTTTTAATGCCCATTTAGGATTAGCTCGTAAATTTGAAAAATGTTGAGCTAAGGGTAATTTAGATGTTTCCATATGTATATTGCCTCCTAAGTGTATCTTTTTAAAAAGCATAACACGTGCTACAATATATTAAAACAACTTAATTAAAATTAATCAAATACAAATAAAAACTTTAATGATAATATAAAATTATTTTATTGTTAACATTTTATCGTTAAGTTTTAATTGCTAATTTATGATATTTCGTATGTTTATTATTGTGGGTAGTCTTTCAACTTATTAAGTTAAAAAATACGAAGGGGTGCAAATTGATGTTACATTACTATAAGTTATTTTTGGTTAACGCCTTAAATGTTACAGGTAGATCACGAAGAAAAGAATATTGGTATCCTATGTTAATGAATATGCTACTTTACACTGTAATTAGTTTGTTTTTATATATCGCACCAATTCCAACCATAATAGAGGAAATAATTGCTTGGGTCATATATATATTAGTCATAATTGCTATGTTCACTGTCACAGTTAGAAGGTTTCATGATGTAGGTATGACGATGTTAATTCCTATTTTGATTTTTTTAGTTACTTTTTTAGAAGATATAAATAGATTGATGGACACAGATATTACGACAATGGATAATCCTGTGGTGGATATTGTATTAATTATAGTTGGGGTTATTTATCTGGTTATTGCAATTGTTGCATTAGTTGTTTGTTGTTCAAAAGGGCAAAAAGAAGATAACCAATACGGTCCGAACCCTAAAAGAACGGTCTATAAAAAATAAGCATTCACTCTTTTTCTATAAATAAAGGTTTATAGCTATTAATGATGACATAGTTAAATCAATTTGGAATCTTTGAATAAGGTTGTGAAGGTAATGTGTAATCAAAGAAAAAGAAAGTTAAGTTAAGAGAGTAAAGAAAGCACATTTACTATAATACTAGATATATTGGTTAATATAATGGGTGGGATAGTAAAAGTGATTAAAAATATTTTGACTTAGTATGGTGTGAAAATAATTGTAATAGTATATATAATATAAGAACCCCAAAAGTTGAATTATAAGTTCAGCTTTTGGGGTTTATTACATTTAAATGGAAGTGTATTTAATTAGTGCTTCATTATTAATATTAATCAGTTGGTTATCGTACAGTTATTACTATTGTTTATTGAAAGAAGCCAGAAATTGATTTAACTTCTAAGAATTCTTCGATACCATAGTCTCCCCATTCTCTACCGATACCAGATTGTTTATAACCACCAAATGGCATATCAGCGCTTCTTGGGTATTCATTGATTTCAATAACGCCTGCTTCAAATGCAGTAGCTACTTTTTGTAAAGTGTCCATGTCTGAACCATACACATATGCAGCTAAACCATATTTTGTATCATTTGCAATTTTGATTGCTTCATCAACATTACTGTAAGTGATAATGGACATTACTGGTCCAAATATTTCTTCTTGAGCGATAGTCATATGATTCTCTACATTTGAGAAAATAGTTGGTTTAATGAAGTAGCCTGTTTCTAGTCCTTCAGGTTTACCTTCTCCACCTAATTCTATTGTTGCACCTTCTTGTGCACCAATTTTAATAAATTCTTGGATTTGGTTAAATTGTTTACTGTTAATGACTGGTCCCATCTCTACTGTTGCATCCTGTGGGTCGCCAACTTTGATTGCGCTCATTTTTTCTTTTACTTTTTCAATAAATTGATCTTTGATTGATTCTGGAACAAGCGTTCTTGAGCCGGCAATACAAACTTGTCCTGAATTGCCAACTACTTTATGGACTGCTGCATCTGCAGCTTTGTCTAAATCAGCATCTTCTAAGATGACATAAGGTGATTTACCACCTAATTCAAGTGATACTTTTTTAAAATCTTTACTTGCTTTTTCCATGATTTTACTACCAGTATTACCAGAGCCAGTGAAAGATACCATTCTAATTTTTTCATTTTCAGAGATTGGGTTACCTACACCAAGGCCATCGCCATTTACTAAGTTGAAGACGCCTTTTGGCACACCTACTTTATCAAAAATTTCTGCTAAGATAATTGCAGCAAATGGTGTTTCTTCTGATGGTTTTAAGACTACGCTGCTACCTGCTGCAAATGCACCTGCTAATTTCAAAGCAGTTTGATTTGTAGGGAAGTTCCAAGGTGTAATTAATCCTGCTACACCGATTGCTTCTTTTATAACGATATTATTGCCTCTACGCTCTCTAAAATTAAAGTTATCTAAAGCATCTCTTGCTGCTTTAAAATGTGATAATCCCATTTCGTAGTGGACATTTTCAGATGCTGTAACTGGTGTACCAAGCTCTAAAGTCATCGCTTTGATTAAATCTTCTTTACGATTTTCGTATTCTTTAACGATATCGTTAAGTAAGTTTTGACGGTATTCTACTGAAGTATTACGGAATTCTAAATAAACGTTATCTGCAGCGTTAACCGCATCTTCAACGTCTTGAGCATTACCTTTAGCAATTTTACCAAAAGCTTCTTCTGTTGCTGGATTGATAACATCCATTGTTTCGTTGCTGTGACTCTCTACCCATTCACCGTTGATATATTGTTTTGTTTGATTGAACATAATTACACTCCTCTTAGTCTTTTATATTCGTAGTCCAGTTTTTGTGAAGTGAATTTCAAACTGACATTAGGTGATAATACTACCGTTTTAATCGGGATTCAATCATTTTGCTTAAATACTTAGAAAATAATTTAACGTTATTATTATTTGAAATTTCAATAAATTTTACTTTTCTAAAACACTTATGGGACCATTTGAATTTATAAAAATCATGCTATGTGTTAAATCAATAGGTGACATTTCAAAATCAGAAAGTACCCACTCATAGATGATGCCGGTATAAGCTGAAGCTATATAAGTACATAAAAATTGATCATCAATTTCTAAATTGTGGTTATTAATAATAGTATTGCTTAAAAAGTTAATATAGTTTTCTTTAAAATAGTTATACATGTCTAAATTGAATCTAGTGTCTTTCAGTATTAAAGTTTTGAATAAATAGCGATGATGAATAATATAATGAAAAACTTGGTTTGCTAAGTACAATTGAGCATCTAAAATGTTTTGATGCTTATTAAAGAAGACATAAGGGTTACCAAATAATTCGTTGAGTGTTTGTGTTTTAATATTGTTGTATAACATATCAATATTTTTATAGTATTTATAGAATGTGGCACGTGTGATATGAGCCTCGTTGCATATATCAGATATTGTAATGTCAGTTAAAGTGCGTTGTTCTAATAATGACAACGCTGAAGCTGTAATGCTTTTTTTGGTTTTATTTCGCTTATTTGTATAAATAAAAAAACACTCCTTAAAAATAAACAATTATAAACAAAGTGTATATTTTTGAACTTTCGCTTACTTTAATGAGTATAACGAAATAACTATAATGAAATAAAGCTATTGAGAAAGAAGGAAAAGAAATGCTAAATGAAGATTTAAAAACAGTGTTGCTACACAATTATCGGAATCGTATAAATAAAGACGATGATTTTGATATTAATTCTGAGTTAGAGACATTGTTGAATGACATTGGCTATTCAACTGCGGATGCTGGTGGGGAAGTTACATTCTATGGTAAGGATCCAATACAACCTAGTACACTAAGAATTGCTTCATTAGCTGGTTTAGGCTTAGCCGCCAAATCCGTTGCGCTTGCTTCCTTATGGCAAAACAGGGGAGGTAATGGGCAGGATATTTATGTAGATATAAGAAAGGCATTGAAACGTTTATCTCCTTTTTATGAAAGAAAATGGGAAACATTAAATGGCTTTCCTGCTAAACAGCAATATTTTCCAAATAATCCAACACGGTTTAGTTTTTATCAAACAAAAGATAATCGATGGGTGATGCCATTAAATCCTTATCCAAGTTCACATAGACATACGCTTGAACTCATCAAAGCATTACCAAACAAACAGTCTGTCGCTCATGCGATTAAACAGTGGGACGCCAAAGATTTGGAAGAAGCTGCTGCAGAAAAAGGTGTCGTCATGCCTATGGTAAGAACATTGCCTGAATTTATGCAAGAAGAACAGTTTGAATATATCGCTAAAGAACCACTTGTTACGATAGAGAAAATTGGTGAGTCAGAACCCGAGAGTTTCAGTGAAAACCCTCAACAACCATTGGATGGCATCCGTGCGTTAGGCATGGGACATGTAATTGCTGGTGCTGGTTTAGGAAGAGGTTTAGCTTTACATGGTGCAGATGTGTTAAATGTTTGGAGACCTTCTGAGCTAGAAGAGGAAACGTTATTATTAACTTCACATATCGGCATGAGATCAACCTATTTAGATATCGATCATTCAACTGAACATCAACAAAAATTTGATGACCTATTAAAATCAGCAGATATCTTTTTCATGAATAAAAGATATGGTTTCATGCAAGAGAGACATTTAACACCTTATGAACTTGCCGAAAAAAGACCCGGAATTATTCATTGTTCAGTTAATTGTTATGGTGATCAAGGACCATGGTCAGATAGAAATGGTTTCGATCAAACTGCCGGAAGCGCTACAGGTGTTATGGCATTAGAGGGTACAGAAGACCAACCTAAGTTACCACCAATCGTGGTTGTGAATGATTATGTTATATCATGGTTGTTAGAAACTGGAGCAATTAAAGCGTTAGAAAGAAGAGCGAAAGAAGGCGGCAGTTATAGAGTTCAGGTTAATTTGAGTCGCGTTTCTCTCTATTTAATGTCATTAGGTATTTTTGAAAAATCATATGTAAATGATGTTTTTAATACGACAGATACGCATGCAATTGTCGCTCCTGACCAATTTGAGGCTGAGACACCACTCGGACATTATATCGGTGTGACTGACCAAGTTATAATGTCAGAAACACCTGGTCATTACCATACTACGTTAATTCCTAGAGGGTCTAGTAAACCAGAATGGTTATCGTAAGATTTAAAGTATAGATAATTTCTATACGGTTGTAGTTTAGTTTGACAACTAGGATTATGTTTAACAATGATATAACAACAAGAATAAAACAGATGAAGTGTTCATAGATTGAACGTTTCATCTGCTTTTTATACGTTTATTTATTCAGGTAGTCGCTTATGTTTTAAGTCCATCCATATTAATAAGATAATGGTGAATGCTAGCGACAAAATACTTATAATAATAATGAGCGAAAAGGCATCGTCATATGCTGCTTTGCCAGCCTCGATAAGTTTATTACTGATAGATAAAGGAAGTTGTTCTGCTTGAATCAATGTCTCATCTAAACTGCCTTTTGCCTTAGATAAATCAATAGAATTACTATTAAAATTAAAGAATAAACTGTAGAAAACAGAGAATAATCCACCTAAAATAGCGATGCCTAATGATCCACCAAATTCAAATGACACTTCTTCAATAGAAGCGGCCATACCAGAATGCTTATCATCCGCATTTGACATAATAGCGTTAGATGCTAGCGTCATTGCGCCACCTAAACCAAGTCCAATGATGATTAAAGTAACAATTTGTATGGCTAAATGTGCATCTAAAACCCAATAAAATGCTGATATGCCAATAAAGGCAAGTAGTAATGTTACCCATTGTAGTTTTAATGTGCCAAATTTAGTTAATATGACCCCAATTAAAATTGCGCCTACCAGTGAGGCTAAGGCCATCATCATTATTGTTAACCCAGCATTTAATGGTGTTAAGCCTAAAACAAGTTGTAGCCTTTGAGAAAGAATATATTCAAATCCCATCAATATAAAGGAAGTTGTAATAGCAACAATAGTACCACCTGTAAAGTATGTGTTTTTAAAGATTGCTAAATTGATTAATGGGAATTTTAATCTATTTTGTCTTCTAATGAACATCAATATAGCAATGAGTCCAATAGTGAAAGCACCGAATAATACTGCTGAATTATGATCTGGTTTAGCTAATTCTTTGATTGCAAATACTACTGTAATCAGTCCTACCATGATTTGGAATGAGCTTATAAAATCCCAAGTACCATCTTTGTTTGTAGGGTATTGAGGTATTAAAATATAAGAAATAATTAAGACGATAATCACAACAGGTATATTGATAATAAATACAGATGGCCATGAAAATTTCTCTAATAATAGACCACCTATTACAGGCCCTAAACCCGCACCAGCTGCGGTAATTGCCGACCAAATACCAAGTGCTAATGCACGTTCTTGGTAATCTTTGAATGTTAATTTTATGATTGATAGTGTTGACGGCATCATTGTAGCAGCGCCTATAGCTAATAACACTCTAGCCAATATTAATACAGTTGGCGTCGTAGCACTTGCTGCTAGTAATGAAGCGCCACCAAAAATAGCCAAACCAAGTAAAAACATTTTTTTATAGCCTACATAATCTCCCAATGTACCAAGACCGGGTAGTAATCCTGCAACTACTAAAGCATAGGCATTAACAATCCATAATTTTTGTGTAGCTGTTGCTTCTAAATCATGTGTTAGCAACGGCAGAGCAGTATATAAAACTGTCATGTCAATCACGATTAAAAATAATGCACTAGAAACCAAACATAAGATTATCCATTTTTTTATATTCATAACGGTCACCTACTTTCCATATATAAAAATATAAACTATACGGTAACCAGATAGTCAAGCATAGTTTTGTAAGTTTTTATACAAAGCAGAAAGTGTTAAATTTGTTCGACTGCTATAGAAATTTTTGTGACATATTTATCGGGCCCATTAGTACTGATTTCATCAACAACATATTCTTCAAAGCTATCACCAATCATTTTAAATCCAGTGTTTATTAGATAATCTTTAATTTTTTTATGTGTTTTGTATAACGTTTCATCAGGGCCTTCATGATAGGCAATAATGTATTGTCCTTTGTCTCTAGTAAAATGTGACTGCTTAATATTTTGTTCTACTTGAATATAAAAATTATTAAACACAGTGTATTTATCGTTTTGAATATTATTTTTAGCAATGATGACACCAATAGGATAACCAGAGTCTAGGTGATTATGCTTTATAAAATTAATAAACGACATGAGTTTATGCGATGAAGATTTAAGTGTTACGTCGCCGATAGTATCACTTAACAAATAGTATTGTGTTGGTAACGTTACAATAGCTATAGAAGAAAAGTCGGCTTTGTAAGACTCGTATAAATAACGCTTTTTATTTTGTATGGTTAGCTTTTGTTGTTTTAATTGTTGGATTTTCAAATCTATTTCTTGTTCTTTGTCAGCTAACAAATTAATTGTTTTCGGTAGTGATCGAATATCTAAAAACTGCTTTATTTCAGTAAGCGATAAACCAAGCCCCTTCAATATATCAATCACACTAAATATTTCTAATTGTTTTAAAGTGTAAAATCGATAGCCTTTGTCATTCCTATATTGAGGCTTTAAAATACCAATTTCATCATAATGGAAAAGTGTCTGCTTTTTTACACTACATAATTCAGAGAATTCTCCCGTCGTAAATAAAGTTTCAGCTAAACTCATGGTTACCTCCTGCGTAATAATATGTAAATTACTATAATTATCATTCAGCAATAAATAACATTCAAATATTTAGTGTAAAAAGATTGTTCTTTTACCTTAGTAAATAGAGAAGGTTATGAAGTATATTGAATTAATTCGGGCTTAATGTAAACTAAAATATTTAAAAGGTTTACATTTAGTGTGGATTAGTTTTATGATGAATTAAGTAGAAATTTAAAAATAATATTTAATTCATATTTTAAAAGGGGATGTATATATGAAATTAGCTCAAAGTATTTTACAAGGAAAGCAGTTAACTAAAGAAATGTTACTGGATGTATATGAAGACGCGAGTGTGGATACATTAGATTTGTTAAATGAAGCTTATATTTTAAGAAAGCACTATTATGGAAAAAAAGTGAAATTGAACATGATTTTAAATGCAAAAAGTGGTATATGCCCAGAAAATTGTGGTTATTGTGGGCAATCTAGAGATATGAAGCAAAAACAAAGGTACGCATTAGTTCCAGAAGAACAAATTCTTAAAGGGGCTGAAGTGGCACATGAACATGACATAGGTACGTACTGCATTGTAATGAGTGGTAGAGGACCTAGTAACAAAGAAATAGATCATATAAGTAAATCAGTAGAAGAAATTAAGGCAAAACATCCTCAACTTAAGATATGTGCGTGTTTAGGGTTAACAAATGATGAACAAGCTAAAAAACTAAAACAAGCTGGCGTGGATAGATATAATCATAATATTAATACGAGTGAAAATTATCATGAGGAAGTAGTAACTACGCATACATATAAAAATAGAACAGATACGATAGAAATCATGAAGAAAAACCATATATCGCCATGTTCCGGAGTGATTTGTGGTATGGGGGAATCTAATCAAGACATTATAGATATGGCGTTTGCATTAAAAGCAATAGATGCAGACAGTATTCCTATAAATTTTCTACATCCTATTAAAGGAACAAAGTTTGGAGACATGGATGAGTTAACACCAATGAAATGTTTACGGATTATAGCGTTATTTAGAATTATAAATCCATCTAAAGAAATTAGAATTGCAGGAGGTAGAGAGGTTAATTTACGCTCGCTACAACCACTAGCTTTAAAAGCTGCAAATTCAATATTCGTGGGAGATTATCTTATTACAGGTGGTCAGCCGAATAAATTAGATTATAAGATGATAGAAGATTTAGGCTTTGAAATTGATTTTGGTAATCATTGATTACCAATAAAGTAGCTCATGGTATAAAAATCTTTAATGTAGTGTGATTTAACTCCTACAATAATGAAGGGAACAGGAGAAACTCGTAATAAGTTTATCTCTTGTTCCCTCAAAATTAAACATTGTCACAAAAAGACATATAGATTGTTAAGCATCGCTTCTATCTTCTATGCATGGTGTTAATTTTAGGCTTACTGTTTTGCGATAAGTATCATAGTATATGTAATTTCTGACTTAGTCTTGAGTATTATATTTTTAAGATAGTACTATCTTATAAAAAGCTATTTAAGACCATCCACTAAGTTGTGCAATCATTAATGTAATAATAGAAATAATTGCCCATATTATAAAGAGTGGGAAGAAGAAGCGGATCCATTTAGTATAAGAAACGCCACCTATGGCTAATGCTGCCATAAAATAACCACTCGTAGGATAAAATATGTGTGTGAAGCCATCACCAAGTTGGAAAGCTAAGACAGCAGTTTGTCTAGTGATGCCAAGCATATCAGATAAAGGAGCCATAATTGGCATTGTAACCAATGCTTGACCACTACCAGAAGAGATTATGAAGTTGATCAACATCTGTACTGCATACATGCCGATGACTGCAATGGTTGGTGTAGTACCATCAATAGCTGAACCAAGTCCATGAACGATGGTATCCATAATCTTGCCGTCTTCAAGAACTACAGCAATGGAACGTGCAAGGCCAACGATGATTGCACCCATGAGTACATCCTTAAAGCCATCATTGAATGCTTCGCAAATCGTTTGCATTGATAGACCAGAAACGTATCCGACGATGACGCCCATGAATATAAATAAACCAGCCATTTCTATCATGAACCAACCTTGGGTAGTGACGCCGTATACTAAGATAATTAAGAAGGCAAAGATAACAGCGATGCCCCACTTTTGTCTTGTTGTAGCTTTAGATGGTGCATGTTCTGTAATGTGTTGATACAGCTCTCTTTTTTCTGAGTCATCCTCATATACGGAGCTTAAAGTAGGTTGTTTTTGAATCTTTCTAGCATAACGCATAATGAAAATAATTGTGATTGCTAACACTACGATAAATAAGACGATTCTTAAACCGATACCTGAGAATACAGGGATACCAGAAAGCTTTTGTGCTAATCCCGTGTTGATAGGGTTAAGTACACCTACTGTAAACCCCACAACTGTTCCACAAAGAGCAATCGCTGTGGCAGTTATAGAATCATATCCTAAAGCGATGATGAGTGGAATGATGACAGGAATATAAACTAGCGATAATTCTGCGGTACCAATTAAAGTAGCTACAATAGCAAATACTGTAGTTAACACAGGAATAATAAATATACTTTTATAAATAAACCGACGCGCTAAGTTATCAACAGCAATTTCAATGATACCCGTTCTTCTAAGTACCATGAACATGCCACCAATAATTAATGTAAAGAATACAATTTCCCCAGCTTCAATGAGTCCTCTAGGAATAATCGATATAAAGTCTACAATGCTTACTGGTGCAGAAGTAATGTAGTGAAATGAATCAGCATCCACCATTTCTCTGCCTTCAGGCCCCTTAATTCTCTTAAATTCACCTGATGGAACAATATAAGTAGCAAGCGTAGCGATTACACCAAAAATAAATAAAATGACATAGATGTGCGGCATTTTAAATTTTTTCTTAGATTTTGGCGCATGATTGCGTTCTTTATTGAAGTAACTCAAATAACCTCCCCCTTATATAAATGCTAAATAAATTAAATTTACCATAAAATAACTAAAAATAATTTGTTAGATTCTGAAAATTTAGAAATATTTTTTGTTTATTTTTACATTTTAATATACATATTAAATATTAATTTACAATTATAAATAAAGCATTAAGAGATGATATGTTTGAAATGGGTGTTTATACTTGATCGTAACATAAGCGAAAGATGTAGTAGATTCAGTGAAAAGTAAACATAATTCAAGTGTCAATATTGTTATATATATAAATTTAAAATGATATTGATTTATTAATTATGAAATGCTTTATTTTTTTAATTGTGTGACTGTGATATTCTTACTGTGAGAATATATACAAGGAGTGTTTGTTAATTGAAGAAAAAATGGATGTGGCTTATAGGGGTTGTCGCAGTTATAGGATTGTTAGCCGTTGCTTTAGTATTAAAACAAGTGAATAGCGATGAGAAGGATAAAGATGGTTACGATACATACAAAGTAGAGAAAGAAAGTCCGCTTAATTTAGAGGGGAAAGCATCGCCTCAATTAGTAAAAACATATAACAACAATAGTCAATTAGCGACATTTGTAAGTACACAAGTTGACGATGGTCAATCAGTTAAACAAGGTGACTCACTCATTAACTATAACGTTAACAACAATAAACGCCAGCAATTAGTAAATAAAGTGGACGAAGCACAGGGCGCTGTTAATGAAGATTATAAAAATATTAATCAAGCACCCAACAATAGTGATTTACAGAAGAAAATGACACAAGATCAAAGTGCATTAAACGAAGCACAACAACAGTTGAATCAACATGATAAACAAATCAATGACAGTGTCTATGCAGCATTTGATGGTAAAGTAGATATCAAAAATAAGGAAAATGTATCGGATGGGCAAACGATATTACAATTAGTTTCAAATGAGCCACAAATTAAAACAACAGTGTCCGAATTTGATTTAGAAAAAATCAAAGAAGGCGACAAGGTAGACGTTAAAATCACAAGTAACGGTAAAACAGGAAAAGGGACAATTAAAAAAATTGCAGAATTACCTAAAAGTTACGAAGATCAATTGAGTGAATCTGGTGCAGCAGGTGGTGCGAGTGCTGGAGGAAGTGGTGATGAAGAAAGTGCTGCAACGCAGTCATCGAATCCAGTTGAATCCGCACCAAATGGTGGTAATGATTCAGAGTCCTCTAAATATACAGTGATTATTAGTGATTTAGATATTCCAGTACGTGCAGGGTATTCTATGGATGTCAAAGTACCACTAGATTCTATTAAATTACCTAAATCCGTATTAACGAAAGATAATAATGTTTTTGTCGTTAATAAAGATAATAAAGTTGAAAAACGTAATATTAAAATCGATAAAGTAAACGGAGAAATATTCGTTAAAGAAGGACTGAAAAAAGGTGACAAAGTCCTCAAAAACCCTAAAAACACATTAAATGATGGAGACAAAGTTGAGGTGTCATCATGATAGAACTTGTAGATATCAATCGCCACTTCAAAAATGGGGATGAAGAGAACCATATTTTGAAAGACATTAATATCAACATTAACGAAGGTGAATTCATTGCGATTATGGGTCCTTCAGGTTCTGGTAAGAGTACATTAATCAATATACTAGGGTTTATTGACCGTGGATATGAAGGAGATTACTTTTTTAATGGAGAAAATTATAAAAAAACTTCAGATAATCAACTTTCAGATATTAGAAATAAGACTGTAGGCTTCGTATTCCAAAACTTTAAACTGATTCAAAATAATACCATTTTAGAGAATGTAAGTATCCCTTTGGTGTATGCTGGTTTAGGATCTCAAGAGCGTAAACAAAGAGTAGTCGACACGTTGCATGACGTTGGATTATACGATAAAGAGCATCTTGTCCCTAATAAATTATCAGGTGGGCAACAACAACGTGTAGCGATTGCACGTGCCATTATTAATCAACCTAAATTTATTATTGCCGATGAACCAACGGGAGCGTTAGATTCAAAGACTTCGAAGGATATTATGGAATTATTTATGAAGCTAAATAAAGAGTATAATACGACGATGATCATGGTTACACACGATCGTAAAGTTGCCGATAAAGCAGACCGTATTATTCACATTTTAGATGGACGCGTTCAGCGGGAAGAGGTGGTAGAATGAAGAATTTATCGAATATTATCGCCATCTCATTCAAATCTATTTTAAAAAACAAACGACGTAATATCTTTACTATGATTGGTATTATTATTGGTATTGCAGCAGTTATAACGATTATGTCATTAGGTAATGGATTTAAAAAGACTGCGGCAGATGAATTCTCAGATTCAGGCGCTGGTAAAAATTCCGCACTTATTAGTTTTATGACAAGTAGTGGAGAAAGTGCGAAAAATAATCCTTTCAGTCAGCAAGATATAGGCATTGTTAAACAAATTGATGGCGTGTCAGATGCCAAAGTTAAAGAAACTGAAGATCAAGGTTATTCAGCAAAAATGACAAATCCGCAGAAAAAAGGCGACATCAGTATTTTGAAAAAGGACGAAGTAACAAGTCTTGAAGAAGGAAAAGGCTTTAATTCAGAAGATAATGAATTACGCAAAAAGGTCGTAACGGTTGATGATAAAATTGCCAAAGATGTCTTTAATAAAGATGCGATAGGTAAGACGTTGTATATTGATGGCCAAGGTTTTGAAGTTGTAGGTATCGTTAATGATATGATGAACCCTAAAGCTGTTAACATGCCGTCTCAAACATTTAATCAATATATGGGCAATTTACAGCAAGATTTTCCATCATTACAATTAACGATTGCCGATAATGCGAATAAAAAAGAGGTAGCTAACAAAGTTGCAGATAAATTGAATAAAAATGGTTCGGGTATGTCTGACGGTAGCTATAGTTATAATGACACTGAAGAGATGATGAAAGGAATTAACAAAGTCTTTGATGGTATTACTTACTTTGTGGCAGCAGTAGCAGGGATTTCGTTATTTATTGCAGGTATTGGTGTTATGAATGTAATGTACATCTCAGTTACTGAACGTACGGAAGAAATAGCGATTCGACGCGCATTTGGTGCGAAAAGTCGAGATATAGAGCTACAATTCTTAGTGGAAAGTGTTGTCCTATGTGTCCTCGGTGGAATTATTGGATTGATTTTAGGTATTTTAATCGCTAGTCTTGTCGATGCGGTTACACCAGATTACATTAAGAGTGTTGTTAGTATCAGTTCTGTCGTTATTGCGGTAGGCGTATCAATGTTGATTGGTATCGTCTTCGGTTGGATTCCAGCCCGAGCAGCAGCTAAAAAAGAGTTGATAGATATTATTAAATAAATTCTAATATTAGGACAAATTAACATCATTCACCTTATCTGAAGTGTATATGTCTATGTATTTACAGATGGTATAATAATGAAGTCGCCTTAACTTCCGGCGGTATTTTCGACGGAAGGAGGTGCTTAGTATGCTTATGATCTTCGTTCACATCATTGCATTAGTCATTAGTGGCTGTGCAGTTGCGTACTTTACTTACTGGCTTAGTAGTAAACGTAATAAATAGAAGGCGACGTTAAGCCGCATCAAAAAATCCCCTCACTACCGCAAATAGTGAGGGGATTGGTGCATATATGCATATAATCTTCGTTAGATACATTATAACATCATAGTGCGTAGGAATGCAAAACGATGTGCTAGATATGATTAATGTGTATTTTTTAGCAAAATTATTATCTCTTTTGAGGTTATACCAATTTTCGTTAATATGAAAGCTTTGTACAATTGCAAAACATACTTAGAAACATTTATTGATATTGCAAAATCAGAACACATAACAATGATTATTAATGCGAATTAAGTAATGCTTTCTGTAGGAATTCAACGATAATTGGTATAATGTTTGGGTGACTTCACACTATAAGCCTCCTTAGAAGAAGTTATTAGATACAATTAACTAGATAACAGAGATAGTAAAAAACAATGACATGAATGATTGTTATATCTATCATTCATGTCATTATCAAAATATTTACTTATGACTTACTTCCGAAAAACTTGGCTACCTCTAAAGACTAAAGAGGAGAAATTAAATACGAGTTAATTTCTAGTAAAATATCAATTTAAATAATGAAGTTACCCTTATTTTTAGCAAGATGTGTATCTTTGATTCTTGAATGACCTTTCCCATATAGATTTTCTCTGAGTGTTTGTCCGTCATACTCTGTTCTATATAATCCTCTTCTTTGCAACACAGGTATAACTTCATCAATCAACTCTTCAAATGTACCTATACCATAACTTTGCGTAATATTAAAACCCGCAGCACCGCCTTCAACGGCCCATTGTTGAAATTGATCAGCAACTTGTTCTTTTGTACCTATAAACTTAACGGCGCCATTACCAATAGCATGATTTTTAATTGCTTCTCTAAATGTCCATTTATGGTTAGGGTCTTGTGCATAATGATCAAGATCAACTTGAATGGCATCTGTTTTTATATCTTCTATATACGCATCAGGATCTATTGAAGATAAATCAATACCTGTGTGACCGCTGAGTAATGTAGCTACACCTTCATAACTTACATACTCTTTTAATTTTTCATGCTTTTCATGTGCTTCGGCTTCAGTAGCTCCAATGATAGGTAGCACCATAGGAAATACTAGGATATCTTCTTTATTTCTACCATATTCAGTGGCTTTTGCTTCAATTTCAGAAATATAATCTTTTAAAGCATCTAATGATCTGTGTTTTGTAAATACAGCTTCAGCATGTTTAGCCGCAAATGCTTTTCCGCGTTTAGATGCACCTGCTTGGAAAAGTACTGGGGTTCTTTGTATAGAAGGTTCAACCAAATGTGGTCCTGAAATATCAAAGTATTCTCCTAAATGATTTATACTATGGACCTTACTTGGTTCCGAATAAGTATCTGAGTTAGTATCTTTTACTACAGCATCCTCATCCCAACTATATTCCCACAATTTGTATGAAACATTTAAAAATTCATCTGCACGTTTATAACGTTCTTCTTTAGATAATCGCTTCTTCAACCCTAAATTTTGAGCTTCTGTTTCTAAGTATGATGTAACCACATTCCAACCAATGCGACCATTAGTTAAATGATCCAGTGTTGATAGCTGCCTAGCCAAGCTATAGGGTTGGGAATAGGTAGTGGATATTGTAGGCGTAAAACCAATATGATTTGTGGCTGCTGCCATCGCTGAAATCACGGCAGTTGGATCATGTGATGGCAACTGGACTGCATATTTTGCAGCAGTATCATATGAATTATTATAAACATTATATGTTCCTAAAACATCTGCGATAAATATAGAATCAAATTTACCCTTTTCTAGTGTTTGAGCAAGGTTAATCCAATAATTCAAATCAACATGATTTTCTCCTATATCTTTTTCATGTTTCCATAATCCAGAAGAATAGGGGGATGGTGAATTTTGTACGAAACCGTTAAAATGTATTTGTTTTTTTGACATATTAATGACTCCTTTAGATATAAAAGTAATAAATATACAAGTTTGAATTTTCAGAAAAATAAATCGTCATGACTCTCTTCTTTCGATTCTTGTCGAATGACCTTGAAAAAAGAAACTATCATCAAAATTATAATAAATGAGAAAGGTAAAGCTGTAATAATCATTAAATTCTGAATCGATTGCATCCCACCGGTATAAAACATAATAATTGCGAATAATGATAATATGATTCCCCAACTAATTTTAACGATACCTGAGGGAGTGATAGATCCTTTTGTTGTTAACATACCTAAAACGTAAGTGGCAGAATCTGCAGATGTAATAAAAAAGATTGCTACTACAATAATTGTTAAAATACTTAAAATAAACCCTAGTGGAAAGTGTTCTAGAACCCCAAATGTTGCTGTTTCTATATCAAAACTAGATATCTTAGCAATGCTATGTTCTTGTAAATATATTGCTGAAGCACCAAATACAGCAAAAAATACAAAACATATAAATGAAGGAACAAGAAGCACGCCTAAAATAAACTCTTTAATTGTACGTCCCCTAGAAATACGTGCGATAAATATTCCTACAAACGGTGACCATGAAATCCACCATGCCCAGTAAAATATTGTCCAATTTTTCATCCATGAAAATTGTTTGTCACTTGGGTTCGTTGTTAAATTCAAACTCATATTAATAAAATTTGAAAAATAGTTCCCCAATGAATCAGTAAACATATTCAATATGTAAAGTGTTGGACCCACGATAAATACCGCAATGAGTATGACAACTGCAAGTAACATATTTATATTACTTAAATGCTTAATTCCTTGGTTTATACCAGACCAAGCTGAAGTTGTGAAAATTATCGTTGCGATAATGATGATAATTGTTTGAATAAATAAGTTGGAAGGGATATCGAATAAGAAATTTAACCCTTTGTTAATTTGTGCTGTACCAAATCCGAGTGTCGCAGAAACACCTGTTACTGTTGCAATAACAGCTAATACATCACTTAGATTACCTATCACTTTTTGTGAAATACCATCACCGAGTATAGGTTTTAACATTGCACTTACCAAACCAGAATATCCCTTATGGAAACTAAAATAAGCGAAAATTAAAGCTACAATGCCGTATACAGCCCAAGCATGTACACCCCAATGAAAAAATGAATATTGCAGGGATGTTTTAATTGCTTCTTTTGATCCTTCTGGATGCTCTGGTGCTAATATAAAAGCATCACTGATTGGTTCAGAAGTTGTCCAAAAAACTAATCCCATACCCATGCCTGCACAAAATAACATAGAAAACCATGAAATCAACGAAAATTCTGGCTTCTCGCCTTCTTTGCCTAAGGTAATTGAACTGTACTTTGAAAATAATAAATATACGCACAAAATTAAAAAAGATACTACTAACAGTAAATAATACCAACTAAAATTAACAGCGATGAAATCGGTTAATGCTGTTGTTACTATTTCGAATTGTTTATTGAATAAAGCACCAAAAACAATAAAGATAATGCAAAGACTAAGAGATACTATAAATACAAAATTATATTTTAATTTCAAGATGACTCCCTTCATTTTTAAAAATTGAATTGTAATAAAATAAAATCAACTATTCCGATTGGTATAGTATGGATTAAAGATTATAATATTCATAATGAAATGTCAATATCATTATGAATATGTATTTACATAAAGGATGAAAATAAGTATGACATGAATCCTAAAACATCTTAAATGAAGATATCTGTATTGAAAAGTTCATATCTATATTTAAATTGTGCTCTTTATAAACCTTTGATCATTACTTTTTAATGTATAGGCTATTTTTTAGACTAGAGTTAACTCTAAGCGCTATGATATTAGGTGAAGAAGTTGGAAAGTCTTCAAATAGGATAAGTACTGGAGGAATTATTTTATGGTTAATGCTAAAGCTAGAGCGGTTTACGGGCCGGATTCGAATTTTCATGCTACAGAAATTAAAAGACGTGATCTTGATACACATGATGTATTAATTGAAATTAAATACGCAGGTATATGCCATTCTGATATTCATACTGCACATGGTGAGTGGGGGCCAGTTCACTATCCACTAGTGCCAGGTCATGAAATTGCAGGTATTGTTAAAGAAGTTGGGTCAGAAGTGAGTAAGTATGAAGTAGGTGATCGTGTCGGTGTTGGTTGCATGGTTGATTCTTGTGGCGAATGCGAAAATTGTCAAAACGGCGAAGAACAATATTGTCTAAAAGGAATGGTTGGCACATACGCAGGTACGGATAGATATGGTGAACCGACACAAGGCGGTTATTCAACACATATTGTAGTACATGAAGATTTTGTATTACGTATTCCTGATAATATCGGTTTAGATGCTGCAGCTCCATTACTTTGTGCGGGTATTACTACTTATTCACCTTTAAATCATTGGAAAGCAAGTGAAGGTAAAAAAGTAGCAATCATCGGTATGGGCGATTTAGGACACATGGCTGTTCAAATTGCAAATGCTATGGGCGCAGAAGTTACTGTATTATCACAAACGTTAAATAAAAAAGAAGATGGTTTAAAATTAGGTGCAACACATTACTATGCAACAAGTGATGAATCTACATTTGAGCAACTGCCTAAAACTTTTGACTTAATTATCAATACAGTAAGTGCAAACTTGCAATTAGATGATTATCTTAACTTGCTTACATTAGACGGTACCATTGTTAACGTTGGGGCACCAGCGGAACCAATCTCATTAAGAGTTGCGAACTTAATTGGTCACCGTAGATCATTTGCTGGGTCAGCTATAGGAGGTATACGTGAAACACAAGAGATGTTAGACTTCTGCTCTGAACATAATATCAAGCCTCAAATTGAAATGATTTCAGCTGATCAAATAGATGAAGCTTATGAAAGAGTTTTAGCATCTGATGTTAAATATCGCTTTGTCATCGATACAAGCACAATGTAATTAACTTGCAATTAATGAATAACCAACGTGCTTTAAAATAATTTAAAAAATATATTATAGTAGCCACTTGTTTTAGGCAGTGTTTTGAAATAAGTGGCTATTTCTATACATATAAGTTATAAATTGCATGAAAATTATAATTGTATAATATGCCTAGACGCTTATATAATTATAAATATTAAGTAATTTTTATATAAAAAATTTGTATAAGTTAAAATTTACTATTATACTAGCTTATAAGCGTTTAAGTAAACGCTAACATAATGTTACAATAGTTAGGAGTGATTTTCATGCCAGATACAGATACTGCATCAGACTTATTGGAAAAATTCTTAGACTTACTTATACTAGCTTTTAAATAATAAACAAATTATATTATTAGCAACAGCCCCCTTCCTATTTCAAATAGTAAGGGGGCATTTTTGAATATTAGTGGCTAAAGCACTAAATATAGTACTATAGACTAGTCATTTTTGTTTATCAATTTCGCAGTGGGTAATTAGATTATCCTTTTTTACTTTTTCTCAGATTTAATACATTTACCACATCTTTTATATATGTGCCTTTTAATTTATAACTCCATTTATAAATGATAAAACTAGCTAGTATACAAATTATTGGGAGTATAACCATAATGAAACGTAATCCATTTTTTGTGAATTCATTTTGTTGAACACCCGGTTGATAACCTAAAAGCGTTAAACTCCATCCAGTAATTAAACCGGAAATGGCCATAGCTGTTTTCATTAAGAACGTCTGAGTAGAAGTGATAACGCTTTCGTTTCTTTGTCCAAATTTCATTTCACTATAATCAATGACGTCTGCTATTGAAACGGTTATTATTCCCATAATGAATCCAGTACCAATTTTGATAAAGGTAGTACCTAATACAACAGGTAATATGGCTTGTGGTGAAATGTAACTTGCAGCTAGCAAAATCAATAGTCCGAATATTACACTGCAGGTTGCAATAGGAAATATACGTTCCCTTGTAATCCATTTTGCAATTCTTGGGAACATAATTAAAGCAAGAATTTCTACAAATCCCATACCGTTATAGAGTGCAAATAAAAACTTGGATTCAGCTACATAGCTAAAATAATAAATGAGAACATTTCCAATGATTTGTGTACATAAGAAAAAGGTGATTAAGATACCAATATAATTCAAGAGTTCTTTGTTAGTAAATAATATTCTCCATATGTCTTTGAAACGTAATGTAATACCTGTGTCTATATTTGTAGGGGCCTCTTTTACATTGTGAACAGTAATTCCCATTGTTGTGATAAAGAAGATAATTATAATGATTGTGAGTATTAAAAAGCCAATGGACTGATCACCATTTCCAAATAAATTGTCCAAGAATAGTACAATGCTTAAACCGATAGCACCGAGAATTAAATTAGCTAGGCTCGCAAAAATTCTTGGAATCACTGATACCTCTTCACGCTCGGTTGGGTTATTAGTTAAATTTGGCAACCATGACCAATAAGGAACATCCATCATAGTGTAAGTCATGCCCCAAAGAATATACATAATTGTGACAAATACATATAGACTGGTCCCAGACAAATCAAAATTTGTGAATAATATAAGAGTTACAAAAGAATTGATAATAGTACCAATTACTAACCATGGTCTGAATTTTCCCCACTTTGTTTTTGTTTTATCTACAATCATACCCATAATAGGATCGTTGATAGCATCCCAAATTCGAGCTACAAAATATAATGTACCTACAAAACCAGCTGTAATGCCTAAGATGTCTGTTAAATAATACATAAGGTATATGCCAATTAGATTAACAACTAAATCTTTACCAAAAGCACCAATGCCAAACGAATACTTTTCTTTACGTGTTATTTGTCGCTCCAAATAAATCACCTCATAGAAAACTTAAGTCGTTATATGAACAAAATACTCAAGTTTTTAGATATATAACTTTTAATTTTAGTAGTAAAATATTTTAAAAAACCAGACACTGCTCATCTAATTGAATAATCACAGGTCTGGTGTGAGTTTATTTATATGGTGGAAGCCAATCACCGTGGGCTTCAATTAAATCATCACAAAGTGAGATAATATCGTTGATAGATAGTTCAGCAGCTGTATGTGGATCTAACATAGCAGCTTGATAAATTTTTGATTTATCGTTAGTTAATGCAGCCTCTATTGTTAATAATTGAGTGTTTATATTTGTTCTGTTCAAGGCTGCTAGCTGTTCTGGTAAATCCCCTATATAAGTAGGCGCTACACCACTTGCATCAACTAAACATGGAACTTCAACAACTGCATTTTCAGGGAGGTTGCTTATTAAGCCACCTGTGTTTAATACATTGCCGCCAATTTTAAATGGTATATTTGTTTCCATTGCTTCAATAATATAAGAACCATATTCGTTGGAACGTTGATGAGTCAGGTTTTGATCATTGACTATATCATCACGCATTTGTGACCATTCTTCTATTTGTTTTATGCAACGACGAGGGTATTCATCTAATGGAATATTATAATCATCGATTAATTCTGGGTATAGATTTTTAATGAAGTAAGGATGGTATTCTGCGTTATGTTCAGATGACTCTGTAACATAAAAATCAAATTTATCTAAAATTTCAAAACGAACCATATCGTCATGTTTTGATTTTTGTTTTGCTTTGGCACGCTTTTTGATTTCCGGATATAAGTCTTTGCCATTTTGTTTGATTTCAAGCAACCAAGCCATATGATTAATTCCAGCAATCTTAGATTGTATGTTCTCTTGTGGCAAATCTAATGAATCTAATAAGTCATTCGTACATACTTGTACACTATGGCAAAGGCCAACCGTTTTAATACCTTCTTTTAGCATTATATTAGTTAAAACTGCCATTGGATTTGTATAATTTAAAAACCAAGCATTTGGACATACTTCTTTTATATCTTCGGCAAAGGCTTGCATTACTGGTATTGTTCTTAAATTACGGAAAATACCACCAACACCTAATGTATCAGCAATAGTTTGTCTTAAGCCATATTTTTTGGGTATTTCAAAATCAGTAATCGTAGCAGGATCATATCCGCCTACTTGTATTGCATTGATGATATATTTTGCTCCTGATAATGCCTCTTTACGATTATGGTATGCGCTCACAGTAACGTTTGAATTTAAATTTTTCTTTAAATTATTTAACATCATTTCTGAATCGTGCAATCGTTGTTCATCTATGTCATATAAAGCAAATTCAAAACCTTGTAATGCTTCTACTGTCATACAATCGCCTAGTACATTTTTGGCGAAAACAGTACTTCCTGCGCCTAGAAATGTAATTTTGTCCATTAATCATGCCCCCTAGTTTTATTTGAAAACTTAATGATCATTAATACCGTTTATTTTTGAAAATTTAAAGCGAAAATTTTCTAGTATCACTATAGCTTATGTATAGATTAGACATTATTTTTAGGACAAACAAGCGTAAATAATATTGAAAAGAGTAATATATTGCTGTTTATAAATCTATAAACAACTTATCAACTGGCATGATTGTAGTGTTTTTTCGATAGTTATTGGGAGTTACACCAATGATTTTCTTGAAAACTTTACTAAAATAATTGCTAGAAGCGTAACCTACTTCATACGCGATAGATTCAATATTTTGAGAACTTTTAGTTAATAAAATTAATGAATTTTTAATTCTAGTTTTTGTTAAAAAATTAATAGGCGTATCATTCACAGCTTTATGAAATTGGCGACTAAAATGATATTTTGATAAGCCCGAAACTGCTACTATATCGTCCAATGTAATATCTTGTTGATAATGATTTTCTATAAATTTAATTGCTTTTATAGTAGGGGGAGGATAATTATTAGATTTCTGCAAACCATATTCGAGATACTCTAAGCATTTCATCATAAATGTATAGGCACTGGATGAAGATTCGTATCCATGTTTAATGCCCACAGCGTCTATTTTTCGCAATGTTTCTATAATATATTTTATAGGTTCAGAATTTATAGGGAGTTTGAGGATATTTCCATGTGTAGATACAATTCTATTAAATAATCTACTAGCTTCTTCGCCATAAATTGTAAAATAAACAAATTCCCATTCACTCGAATGGTTAGGAAGATAGTAACAATGATTACTTGGTACACGAACAAAAAAAGCATCGCCTTTAGAAAGTTGATAATTTTTTTCGCCTATAGAAATTGCACCGTAGCCACGAGTCGTATATTGAAAAATGTATACATCTTGTTCTCCTCTGTGCAAACCATGCCATCGATAATTTGAACTTTGTACGAGTTCAAAACCTATTGCACTTAAACCAGCAACATTATTCTGGTAATCTCCTTTGAATCTAAAACCATAAGCACTGTAATCAATTTTTCTCGTCAACTTCTACCCCTCCATACTTTCTAATTATTTTAGCATTGTTTAAGTAAAAACATTAAATATATATTTATAAAATTCCTGTTGAATTAATGCTTCTTTTGTTATTTATAATTGCTGTTTCTTGACAATGACGAACAATAAGTATATGTTTGTAATGTTAAATAAAAATAAATATAGTCGTTGATGTGCGTTTGAACTAGGTGATTTAGGCTTTAGCAAGATGTTAATAGAAATATTGGCAGATTGAAAAAGTAAACGAATTTAAGTAGAAAACGAAAATCATACGACATATGTAGACTAACTTAATTTAATTTATAAATTTAAAAGCAACATGCATATATAGGTAGCAAAACAAAACACTGCATAAAGTATTAGCGTGCGTTGTAATGAAGCCGACAATTGTAATAAATCGACGGAGATTTATTATATATTGTCGGCTTTTTTAATCAGTCTTACAATTATATTTTAGAAAAGCTAACTTTATGATCACAGTCTTCATACCTAATAAAGGAGGATTCGATATGCTTACATCGCCTAATTTATCATTACTATTCATACTATTATTTGTCGCGATATTCATCTCAATAATAAGCAGCATTATATTTTTGAATAAGCGCATATCACTCGCGTACGTTCGTATACATATTTGTTTAGTAGCATTGCCGCCATTGATAGCGTTTGTTGGCTTAGTTTTAGCACCAAAGAACACCAATCTTGGCTTATGGTATTCAGATGTTTTATCTTGGTTGATGGCGTTTTTCGTATTGATTATCGGGTTAATCATCCAACGTTATTGTGTACGCTATTTGGCTGGAGATAGAAGCTTTAGAAAATACTTTATGCTATTTACTTTAACGACAAGCTTTGCAGCTACAGCATGGTTAACAGGTGATGTCCGTATTATGGTAGTCAGCTGGGGCTTCACGTTAATAGGCCTAACATTACTCATTAGTTTGACGAGCGCTTGGAGAGTGACAAGAGCAGCAGCAATGGTTACGGGAAAATTATTTTTCTTAAGTTGGTTGGCATTATTGTTAGCTGTTATATGGTTAGGATTTGTAACAGGAGAATGGCATTATACAGGTATATTCACCGAAGCTAATCTTAATCAAATTAATGCATGGACACGTTTTGGTATTAATATTTTAATAATATTAGCAGTTATGATTCCAGCGGCACAATGGCCATTCCAAAGATGGTTAATAGAGTCTGTTGCTGCACCAACACCTGTTTCTGCAATTATGCACGCTGGCATTGTGAACGCTGGAGGTATTATGCTTACGCGTTTTTCTCCACTGTTTAATGGTGACATCGCAACAATTGTTTTATTATGCTTTGCGAGTATCTCTGTACTTATAGGTGCAGGTATTAGTTTAGTACATGTAGACTATAAACGGTTATTAGTGGGTTCAACAATAGGGCAAATGGGCTTTATGTTAATTCAATGTGCGTTAGGCGCATACATACCTGCAATTATTCATCTAATATTACATGGTTTATTTAAAGCGACACTCTTTTTACGCTCTGGTTCAGCTGTACGACATTTTAATGTACCGAGTCGTGCAAATGAAAGAATGTCTTACCTATGGATATTAGCAGGACGTGGTTTAGCAATTATGATGGGTCTTGGCTTTTGGTTATCTGCTCCAGAACAAGGATATCGTTTAGTTAGCGGTCTTATTTTAGCATGGTCATTATCCGTATCTTGGACGCAACTAGTTGCCTTTGGTGAAGGGAAATTTGGTCGTGTCATGGGCTTATTAGTACTTAGTATAGTTGGCATCGTCTATTATATCGTTCACCATTTCTTTAGTGATGCTTTGCATACCATCGCATTTCATAGTGCACAGCCACCTATATTCGCAACCGTAATTGTTGCGTTTATTTTATTATTTGGTAGTTTGATGAGTACGTGGGTAGCGCGTCATCGTTCATCGGCAGCATTTTCAATTATTTATATGTGGATTGTACATTTAGGTGATGCAAAAATTGAAACAGTAGAACGTCATCCTAATTACTTGAAAAAATATTTATCCAAAGGAGGGCACTAAAATGGGAGAATCAAACAAACATTCTGTTGAGCAATCGAGTTATATTAATGATATTCGCATGACAGTTGAAAATGCGAGCAAAGTCATTGTTCCTTTATCACCCATTTCAGTATTTGCTGCTAGAAGTCCCTGGTCTGGATTAGAAGATAAAACATTTGATGAAGTAGCAAGTTGGTTAAAACAAGTGCGTAAAGTTGATATTTATCCAGCGAGAACAACTATTATAGAAGCAAGACAACAAGGTGAAATAAGCGATAAGCATATAGAACGTCGTTTTCAACAATGGATAAAAGAGACAGAGTTATCTATTCCGAAAGCGCACGCTATTCAATATGGTCATCAAGCATTAAAACTACAACCATTAGAGTCATACTCAGAGAAACAAGAAGACATAGATGAACTCGTGGAAGATTTGACGGAAAGTCTAAAGGAAAGCAATATTGAATCCAGACAATTTTCATCAGTGCCACTAATTAGTACATACGTCTTTGATGATAAAAATGAAAAATTAATCGATACTTTAGATTATCATGTAATCAAATGGTGCAAGTTATTTATTGATGACGCACAATCCGGATGGACGATGCCAAATAGAGATAAAGGACTTTTTAATGCTTGGCAGAGATTAGTACCATATGATCTAGCGTTAACTAAACAACAACGTACACGTCTACAATCATTGCCAAACGATGCTGAATCATTACTTAAAACATCATTAAATAAGCTAGGTATTAAGGATCTAGAAGTTCAAACATATTTAGAGAATCATTTATTATCATTGCCAGGTTGGGCGGGTATGATGATGTGGCAAGATGACCATCATAAGAAAGTTCATGATTTATTATTTACTTATCTTGCTATACGTGTTGCGATGGAATGGGCAATCGTAGAGCCTCATTTACCTGTAACGCCTCCAGATGCTAAAGATGAAAATGTTTTGGAAACAAGCATTGTGTCATGGTTGCAGTGGGGTGGATTTACGATAGAAACTTGGCGTGCGTTAAGTATAGAAGAAAAAGAACAATATGTGCAGTTTGCGAAAGCGTTTAATGAACAATTGTGTCGGAAATTGTGGTTGGAAGCATGGGAAGAAACCTATAATGAACAATTAAAAGATATGATTGTACCAGAGCAATCTCATCAAATAACAGCAAAAAAAGTAGAAGTTCAAATGGCATTCTGTATTGATGTAAGGTCGGAGCCTTTTAGAAGACAGGTTGAAGCAGCTGGTCCGTTTGAAACTCTTGGTATTGCAGGCTTTTTTGGTTTGCCAATAGAGAAATCTGAGTTAGGTAGTAAATACAGTCATCCGTCATTACCAGTTATGAATCGACCACAGCATAAAATCCAAGAATACACACATGAACGTGAGCCTAACGCATTTCAACAACGTAAGCATGCACTAGAATCTGTTACGTATACATTTAAAAAAATGAAACAGAACGTTTTGCCTAGTTTACTTTTACCGGAATTGAGTGGCCCTTGGTTATCGCTACAAATGTTAACGAGAAGTTTTGTGCCGAGACGTACGGGAGCGATGATTCGTAAGTTTTATAGCAATTGGTTACAAAAACCTCAAGATACTGCTTTAACATTGGATCGTGATCAACATCATAACCACCAACATATACATTTTGAAGATGGGTTACCAATTGGTTTCACCAAAACAGAAAAAGTAAATTACACATTACAAGCACTAAAATTAATGGATTTAACTAAAAACTTTGCGCCGTTAGTTGTGATGTGTGGTCATGGTAGCCAAAGTGCTAATAATCCTTATGCGGCTTCATTAGATTGTGGCGCTTGTGGTGGGGCAGCCAGCGGTTTTAATGCTAAAGTTTTGGCTCATTTGTGTAATATGACAGAGGTTAGAGAAAGTTTGTTACAGGAAGGTATAGAAATCCCAGAAAAAACTATTTTCGCAGCTGCAGAACATCAAACTTCTGTAGATGAATTGAAGTGGATATATTTACCAGAATTATCTCAAGAAGCACAAATAGCTTATGATAAAATCGAAGCGGCAATGCCTCAAATAAGCTATGCCGCAAATGAAAAAAGATTGGCGCAATTACCGAATAATAATATAGTTAAACCAAACCCAGTCAATGAAGTTCATCGTATAACAAATGATTGGAGCGAGATAAGACCAGAATGGGGATTAGCGAAAAATGCAGCATTTATTATAGGTCAACGTGAATTAACTAAAAATAGTGATTTAGCAGGTAGAGCATTCTTGCATAATTATGATTGGCAAAATGATAAAGATGGTAGCATATTAGCAAATATTATTGCCGGTCCAGCACTTGTTGCGCAATGGATTAATCTGCAATACTATGCGTCGACAGTAGCACCTCATTTTTATGGTAGTGGTAGTAAAGCAACACAAACAGTAACGGCGGGTATCGGTGTTATGCAAGGAAATGCCAGTGATTTATTAACGGGATTGCCATGGCAATCTGTTATGGCGTCTGATAACAAGATGTACCATTCCCCGATAAGATTATTGATTGTTATCCAAGCACCACAGTCATTTATCAAAAACTTATTGGATAATGATTCTGATTTTAATCAAAAAATAGTTAATGGCTGGGTTAGATTAGCCAGTGTTGATGAACAAGGTTTATGGCATGATTGGACAACTAACCTTTAAAATGGTTGTGGGATATCCAATGTCTCCACTTTATGTCATTGAATAAAGCAATTGGATATATTGTTGAGATAGCTTATATTTCCTAAGGAATACAGCGTAGCTATAGAGAAAATTGCTGAAAAATGGTACTGTTATCTTTGTTAAAATAAATTTCTAATTTTGGTTCTACAGGAGATGTATATTTAATGAAAAAAACCAAAGGTACCTATGAATCTGAAATCAGTAAAGCAATTACACAATGGGAAAAAGATTTCCTTGGTCGTGGTTCTCTTTCAGTTAAAACAGACATATTGCGTGATATGATTATAGTCAGTTTACAAGGTGTACTGACACAAGCAGAGTATAAAGTTTGTGGCACGAATGAAGGATTGTTAACGATTAAAAGAACACGTTCTAAACTTGTAGAATCAGGTATAGAAGAACTTAATGAAATTGTGTTAACAATTTCAGGGGAAAAAGTTAAAAGCTTTCATACAGATTTAAGCTCTATAACTGGAGAACGTATAATGATTTTTAAATTATATAATGATTTAGAAAAAAAGTTTGCTGAGTAGCAATACTGATTTTTTTCGAACTAATACACTTAATTTATTGATAAATTAAGTGTATTACTATATGTAACGTTGAAAATTTATTAGAAGTAAATTAAGCGCATATTTAAGGGGTCGAGACTTAATATAATATTGTATGTGGCAATAGCACCAAAAAATGCACATACTGTTGTAAGGGACAGTATGTGCACATTACTAGTTATGAATCAGGAATCCGGAAGAGTAAAGTTTGCGTTAAAAACTATCATATAAATAATTGGGTGTTAAAGTATCATAATCTTTAATTAAGGTTCTTAGTTAAAGATTCATTGTTCTAGAAGCTCTAATAGTGTAGAACATAAACTAAGTATCACGGGATTAATATTTTAACTTTAACCACTAGCTTGAAAATAATATGTAACTTAACTATTTAATACCCAACAACGACGAAAAAAGTATTATTTAAATAAAGTAACATGAATTCGTTTAAAAGCTTGTGTAAAAGTGGTTAGTCATATTAATATACAAAGTTTACTAAAAGTGAGTTCACCTCCCACACGTAAATATTATAATAATTGAATAAATTTTTGGCGAAAATTCCCTAACTGCACAAAAACAATGCGTAAATGTTAATATATAAAAATTATTTAAAAATTAATTATATGTAATTTTATACTCTCGTCTATTAAGCGATTCACATAAAAATATGATTAATTAAAATCGATTATTTTTATACATCACGTAATTTGAATTTCTGCTATTCTATAAAAATAAAAAATAAAAATACACTTGAATTATTAAGAAAGTTTATAGTAATATTGCTAATTGGGTGTTAAAGGATCATAATTTTTAATTATGGTTCTTTTTCTTTTGCCATTTTTTAACAACAAACGTTAAAAATAACGTGATAATTATGCTTAAATACTTTGCTAATGTTTATATTTTTAATAAACTAGATGAGGTTAACTTTTACTGCAATTAAGTAGTAGCATAAATCGTGGATAAGGTTTTAATTTAGAGCGAAAGTTGGATTTGTTTTACCTTTAAAAAGGTTATAATAAAATGAAGTAAAGTTGCGTTAAGGAGGAAATATAGTTGGATCAAGTGAAAAATATTCTCTATTCTATAATAGAGCCATTATTGCAGCCAGAAACATATCAATCATTACTCTCTAATTTAATAATGATAATAGTTTACGTAGTGGCAGCATGGATTATCTTACATTTTGTGAATAAAGGTATCGCGCAGTTCTTTAAAATTCAAAATAAAAGCAAGAATGGTAATAAAAAACGTTCAAAAACTTTAATATCATTAGTGCAAAACGTAGTCTCATATGTGGTATGGTTTATAGTGTTGACTACGATTTTAAGTAAGTTTGGTATCAGCGTAGGAGGCATTATAGCAAGTGCCGGTGTCGTTGGACTAGCCGTTGGTTTTGGTGCACAAACAGTAGTTAAAGATATTATTACTGGGTTCTTTATTATTTTTGAAAACCAATTTGATGTAGGAGACTATGTTAAAATTAGTAATAGTGGAGCTCCAGTAGCAGAAGGTACTGTTAAATCAATAGGGTTAAGATCCATGCGTATTAATACTATTTCTGGTGAGCTGACTACATTACCTAATGGTAGTGTTGGTGAAATTACGAATTACTCCGTGATAAATGGCGAAGCAATAGTAGAAATTCCAGTTTCTATAACAGAAGATATTGATAAAGTGGAAGATGAATTAAATGATTCTTTTGAGGCAATTCGCTCGAAATACTATTTATTTATATCTACGCCAGAGGTTGTTGGTATAAATTCCATCACAAATAATGAAATCGTATTGCGTATTTCTGCAGAGACGATACCTGGAGAAGGCTTTACAGGTGCACGTATTTTAAGAAAAGAAATATTGAAATTATTCAAACTTAAAGAAATTAAAATGCCGCAGCCAATGATGGTACAATACGAAGCAAATCAACAAAATAATGCATAAGACGGTCGGAGGTGTTACAGAATGACATCCAATTACGGTTTGAATGATATTGTAGAAATGAAAAAACAGCATGCATGTGGTACGAATCGTTTTAAAATCATTCGTGTAGGTGCAGACATCCGAATAAAATGTGAAAACTGTCAGCGCAGTATTATGATTCCTAGACAAACATTTAATAAAAAACTAAAAAAAATTGTGGTATCACAACAAGATACTACCGATAAGGAGAATGAATAATGGCTTTAACAGCAGGTATTGTCGGCTTACCAAACGTAGGAAAGTCCACACTTTTTAATGCAATTACAAAAGCAGGTGCACTTGCAGCAAACTACCCATTCGCAACAATTGACCCTAACGTAGGCATAGTGGAAGTGCCAGATAGTAGATTAGACGTGTTAACAGAAATGGTAGAACCGAAAAAAACAATTCCAACTACATTCGAATTTACCGATATTGCAGGTATTGTTAAAGGTGCTTCTAAAGGGGAAGGTTTAGGTAATAAATTCTTATCTCATATCCGTGAAGTAGATGCGATTTGCCAAGTTGTTCGTGCTTTTGATGATGACAATGTTACACATGTTTCTGGTCGTGTAGATCCGATTGATGACATTGAAGTTATTAATATGGAGCTCGTATTAGCAGATTTAGAATCTGTAGACAAGCGTTTACCAAAATTAGAAAAAATGGCACGTCAAAAAGATAAAGATGCAGTTAATGAAACGCGTATTTTATCAAGAATTAAAGAAGCTTTAGAAGAAGGCAACCCTGTAAGAAGCTTGGAATTTACAGAAGAAGATCAAAAATATGTGAATCAGGCTCAGTTATTAACATCTAAAGAAATGTTATATATCGCTAACGTGGGCGAAGACGAAATTGGCGATGAAGATAATGAAAAAGTAAAAACTATCCGTGAATATGCAGCGAAAGAGGATTCTGAAGTTATCGTAATCAGTGCTAAGATTGAAGAGGAAATAGCTGTACTTGAAGATGAAGATAGAGAAATGTTCTTAGAAGATTTAGGTATTGAAGAACCAGGTCTTGATCGTTTAATTCGTACAACTTATGATTTGCTTGGTCTTGCTACTTACTTTACAGCAGGTGTACAAGAAGTACGTGCATGGACATTCATTAAAGGTATGACTGCGCCACAATGTGCGGGTATTATTCATACGGATTTTGAACGTGGTTTTATTCGTGCAGAGGTTACTAGTTATGACGACTACGTTGAATTTAACGGTGAAAATGGTGCCAAAGATGCTGGTAAACAGCGTTTAGAAGGTAAAGAATACATTATGAAAGATGGCGACGTTGTACACTTTAGATTTAACGTGTAAAACAATTAGCCTCCAAATGATATATTGGCATACTGGGATATAAATATCTCAATATTATAAAACAGGCTGGGACAACTTAAATTGTTCCAGCCTGTTTTATAATATTGGTAATAGTTTAAGATCTACTCCCTTTACTATGTTTATAAAGGTTAAGAGATGAACCAATCGGTACTAACATTTGGTCCTGTATAATTCGCATCTACTTCTTGATTTAACTCAGGGGAAGCGTAGCTATCAGTATACTGCCATAAAACATGGTCGCGAGTAGGCTGACCTGGGTTGTAGTTAGCCATCCAGTAGCCATCATAATTTTCTACAGATTGTTCAGCATGTTCTAACATGAAATTTTCGTATGAATAAAATAGTACTTTTTTATTTCCAGCTAAACCTTTCATTTCGTCATACCAAGCATCCGTGCTCTCTTCGGTAGTGCCAGAAGTAACTGAATTTTGTTCGAAATCATTTATATAAAAACTTGCTTTTGGGGCTCGGTTATATAAAGTTTGTGCCTCATAACGTGCGTCATCAGGATTTTCATACATACTATATGAATATACACCGAAGTCTAAGTCGTGTTTGTCTAATAAATCAGAATTGTGTTCTAAGGACTCGTCTATTTTTTCTGAACCGTATTGGGCTCTAATGATAATGAAGTCGTAGTTTGCTTTTAAGTCTTTTACTTCTTGATCAGTCAAATCGCCTTGCCATTCAGAAATATCTAAAATACGTTCACCATTTTGTGTAGTTCCAGCTTCTGATTGAATATCATTAGACCGGGTTGCTGTCTCTTGATTTGTACCTTTTTCTGGATGTTTATTCAAATATTGCTGGTATCCATATCCCATTGTCCCTTTTTGGCTTGAGGTATTATCAGCTGCATAAGCAGAGTTAATCGTTGCTGTTGATGCAAATAATACACACATTGTAACGAATCCTTTCTTAATTGCAGAAACCATAACATACTCCTTTGTTTATGTATTTGAAATTATCACTAAAATAAAGTGGTTAAAAATATAAAAAACGAACATAGTGGTTATGCTAGTAGAATTAAAGTGGATTTTCAACCTTACCTTAAATGACATTTATTTTTTATTAAAATAATGAATTGTAATTTATAAATTTAAATGTATGAAATGGTGTCAATTTATACATTATTAAAGTAAGCGAATGTCTATATATGAGAAATAGCTATTGTAAAATCAATATTTTCTAATGTTTCATATGAAACATTCATATGAAATTAAGCAATTGCTAAAGATGGATAACCATTGTAAAAAGTAAAGGCTTGTGCTATAATTCTTGATTGTGAGTAATGAAAATTATTCCTTGCTTGTCACATAATGATGATGAGCCGCATAGACCACAAGGAGGTGCAATTATAAAATGAGAACATATGAAGTTATGTACATCGTTCGTCCAAACATTGAAGAAGATGCTAAAAAAGCTGTCGTTGAACGTTTCAACGGAATTTTAGCTTCTCAAGGATCAGAAGTTTTAGAAGTTAAGGATTGGGGCAAACGCCGTTTAGCTTACGAAATCAATGATTTCAGTGAAGGTTACTACAATATCGTACGTATCCAAACTTCTGATAACGAAGCTACTGACGAATTCCAACGTTTAGCTAAAATTTCAGACGATGTAATCCGTTATATCGTAATTCGTGAAGACGAAGATAAGACAAGAAAATAATAGATGGGGGTCGTTTAAATGATAAATAGAGTTGTTTTAGTCGGTCGTTTAACGAAAGATCCAGAATATAGAACAACACCCTCAGGCGTGAGTGTTGCGACTTTTACTCTAGCAGTAAACCGTACGTTTACAAATGCGCAAGGGGAACGCGAAGCAGATTTCATTAATTGTGTCGTTTTTAGAAAACAAGCAGATAATGTAAATAACTACTTATTCAAAGGTAGTTTAGCTGGCGTTGACGGTCGCATTCAATCACGTAGCTATGAAAACCAAGAAGGACGTCGTATTTTTGTAACTGAAGTAGTTTGTGATAGTGTTCAATTCCTTGAACCTAAAAATCAAAACCAACGTCATGGCCAAGAAGGGAATAATAATTTCCAAAACTTTGGTGGACAACAATCAGGACAAAATACATCGTCATATCAAAATAACAATAATAATAACAACAATACATCAAATAATAATCAATCAGATAATCCATTTGCAAATGCAAACGGACCTATTGATATTAGTGATGACGATTTACCGTTCTAATCTACAAACATTGTGTGAAAGTTGTGTAGACTGTTTAGAAGTATATTAAAATGTGTGAAATTATATTATATGTGTGTGTAAATGTGTGAAGTATAATATGATAACGAATACGCCTTCAAGTGTTGAAGGTGTATTTTTTGTTTTTATAAATATATTTATTGAACTGAGGATAAGTTGTAAGCACATGATAGAAATCGAGTTTAATAAAAAGTTACGCTTAAAATTAACTGAAAAATCAGAATTTTACAATAGAATTAAGCACAATTAAAGAGTGTATTATTACTTTATGATTAAATAAAGTTTAATGTAAGATTATAATTAATTAAAGTAATTATTTGTTTCTAAATTAAAATAAATAACTTTATATTTATAAATGTTTAAACAAATGATAAATGGGAATTTATTTAACTGTATTGTAAATAAAAAATATAATATCATTGAAGAATGCTTTAAATAATATTATTATAAGTTATGTACTATATATTTATAGGGGGGCAGCTTTAATTGGCAAATAAAAAATTGTTATCATACGCACAAAAGGAAATTTTACAAATAGAACAATTTTATGAGAACACTAGCATTAATAATATTGCTGGTATTGTTCATATGAACAATGGTTTAGGATATGACGAAGTAAATGAAGCCTTCAATAAAATCATAGAGCAACATGATACATTAAGAATAAGAGTTACTAGAGAAGAAGGAGAATACAAACAGTATCTAGTGGACTATGAACATCAAGATTTTGAGTTTGTAGATTTTTATCAAGATGAAGTTGGCTATGATAAGTGGGTTCGAGAAAGTGCTACTATGAATATCTTTAATTTAGATGAACCACTTTATAGAGTGATTATAGCGAAAGCGCCTCAGGGACATTATGTAATATTCTTGTTACAACACCATTTAATCAGTGATGCATGGGGTGTAACAATCGTTGTAGATAACTTATCTAAAAAATTAGTGGGTAAAGAAGATAAAGAGACAGAAAGTGCTGCCTATTTTGAAGCAATTTCTACAGAAATGGATTATGAAACAACTAAACGTTTCACAAAAGATAAAGATTTTTGGTTGCAAAAATTAGAAAATTTCGAAGACAACATTCTCTTTGAGAAGACAACATTGGACAGTGCAGTCGGTAAGAGAATAAGTATTAACTTGCTAGATCAAGATGCTGAAAATGTTAAACGTTTCTGTGAAGAAAATGATGTGAGTATTAGTAACCTTTTTTCAGCAATTATGCATGTAATTAAACATAAAAAAACATTGTCTAAAATTAATTCTGTTGGATTACTAATACATAATAGGAATAATCGAAAAGAAAAAACTTCCACAGGAGTATTTTCAAGAGTATTACCCATAATCGTTGAAATGGACAAAGAAGCAACTGTTAAATCTTACTTAAACAAGATTAAGCTGGAAAGTCTTAATGTATTGAAACATAGAAAATACCCATACGAGTATATTGTTGAAAATAGTGGGAATAAAAAAGGTTTAGTAGATTGCTTTGTGTCTTTCCAAAATGCACAATACGATGCTGAATTTATGAATGATGGTTTCCTAGATGAATGGTTAGACAATGGGACAAACAATGCGCCATTAAGTGTTAACATCAGTAATAGAAGTAGTAAAAATGGCTTAGATATAGATTATGATTATCAAATTGATGTATTGGATGAAGCAGGTGTTTATCAATTACATGAGACGATTTTACATGTCTTGAACAGCATGATTGAAGCACCGGAACGCAAAATTAAAGACATTGAAATTGTTTCTGGTGAAGAAAGAGAAACGATTTTAAATGACTTTAACAATACAGATTTAGCATTGAATAACAGTCAATCATTTATCGAACGATTTGAAGAACAAGTATCTAAATTTCCGAACAAAACAGCAATCAAATATGAAGGGGAAAGTCTAACTTATAAAGCGTTCAATGCCAAGGTCAATCAAATGGCATATCGTTTGCGTTCTGAAGGTGTCGAAGCAGAATCACTTGTTGCTGTAATGGCTAACAGAAGCTTAGAAATGTTAGTGGCTATCTATGGAATTATCAAAGCAGGTGGTGCTTATGTTCCAATAGACCCTAATTATCCAGCAGATCGTATTAACTACATTTTAGAAGATAGCCAAGCAACAGTACTCTTGACAGATAATGCGCTACAAGAAACAATCTCATATGATCACAAAGTAATTGATATCTCTGATAATGAGACATTAGCATCACTTCCTACTGACAATTTAGAACATATTACAGATGTGAACAATTTAATGTATGTTATCTATACATCAGGTACAACAGGTAAGCCTAAAGGAGTTCTTGTTTCAGGAGAAAGTTTAATGAACCGTTTGAATTGGCTTATAGATAAGTATGGAATTGGTAATGAAGATATAGTCTTCTTCAAAACACCATTTACGTTTGACGTATCTGTATGGGAAGTATTTGGCTTCGGAATGATTGGTGCCCAAGCAGTACTATTACCTTCAGGTGAAGAAGGTAATCCTGAAAAAATCACCTCAGTTATACAAAATGACACGCCTACAATGGTCCACTTTGTGCCATCTATGTTTAACGTGTTTATTAACTTTATTAAAGCGACAAACCAAACACAAATGATTTCGAGTCTAAGATATGTCTTAGCGAGTGGAGAAGCGTTAAAACCGAGTATCGTAAATCAATTTAACGAGCTTATTGGTAGTAAAAATAACACACAATTAATTAATTTATATGGCCCAACAGAAGCAACAATTGATGTTACGAGTTTTGACTTTGACCATAATGTTAAATACGATGTAGTGCCAATTGGTAAGCCGATTGCGAATACACAAGCTTATATTTTAAATGAAGATAATAATGTAATGGGCATTGGCGTACCCGGTGAATTGTGTATCGGGGGCATCAACGTTACAAGAGGTTACTTGAACCGTCCTGAATTAACACAAGAAAAATTTGTTGATAATCCATTTGGAGAGGGCAAAATATACCGTACAGGTGATTTGGCTCAATGGAATAGTGACGGCAATATTTCTTATCTAGGCCGTATAGATGAGCAAGTTAAAATTCGTGGTTACCGCATTGAATTAGGTGAAATTGAGAGCATCTTGCGTAAGAACGATGCCATTTTAAATGTTGCAGTTGTTGCTAAGCCGATTATAGATGATGAGTTATCGATTTGTACTTATATTGTTTCAGAGCAAACGATAGATTTCGAAGCATTAAAAGCTGAATTGAGCCAACAATTACCTGAATATATGGTGCCAACTTATATGATGCAAGTTGATGAGTTACCAGTATCTTCAAGTGGTAAGTTAAATAAAAAAGCCTTACCAGAAATAAAAGTAGGAAACTTAGAATATGTTGCGCCTAGAAATGATATGGAAACAATGGTTGTTGATATATTTAGCGCTACATTAAATGTAGAACGCGTAAGTATCTTTGATAACTTCTTTGAAATTGGTGGACATTCACTTAAAGCAATTAGTGTAATAAATGAAATTGAAAGTAAAACTAATAAGCGTTTACCTCTGAAAAAAATATTTGATAATCCAACAGCTGCTTTGCTTTCAAAAGTGATTGATAATGAAGTGAGCGATGCGATTGAACGCCGTATTCCTTTAGCAGAAACTAAACCGTATTATCTAACTTCTTCACCACAAAAACGTTTATATGTTTTAAATGAAATGGTAGAGGGACAAACCGCTTACAATATGGCGAGTATGTTAGAGATCCGAGGCGAGGTTGATGTAGAACGTGTGAGAAATACATTCCAAGCATTAGTGAATCGTCATGAAGCATTGAGAACACACTTTGATACTATCGACGGTGAACCAGTTCAAATCATTGATAATGAAGGTAGCATTCAGATTGATTATGAAGAAACGCAAACGGAAGATTATGATACGTTGTTGAGTGATTTTGTTAAACCGTTTGATTTAACAACTGCACCTTTATTAAGAGTTAAAGTTGTTAAATGTGCAGAAAAACAATACATTTTATTATTTGATATGCATCATATTATTTCTGATGGTTTCTCTATTAATCTCATTATCAAAGAGTTCACAGCACTGTATAAAGGCCGTACGTTAGATGAATTAACAGTACAATACAAAGATTATAGTGAGTGGATGCGTTCACGTGATTTAGATGAACAACGTCAATTCTGGGTATCTCAATTTGAAGAGGAAGCACCAGTACTAGACTTACCATACGATTATGTTAGACCAAATCAACAGAGCTTTACAGGTAGAACAGTAAGTATGGACATGCCAGAAAAGACAAGAAATGCTATTAATCAACTGTCTCAAGCTACGGGTAGTACAGATTATATGATTCTATTGTCAGCATTTATGGTGCTATTGCATAAATATAGTAGACAAGAAGATATTGTTGTAGGTAGTCCAATTTCTGGTCGTACGCACAAAGATACAGAAAATATGTTAGGTATGTTTGTTAATACGTTGGCAATGCGTTCTAATCCAGAACGTAACAAGTCATTTGAACAATTGTTAGCAGAAGTTAAAGATACATCATTACAAGCTTTTGATAACCAAGAATATCCATTAGAGGCACTTGTAGACGAAATTGTAGAAAAGCGTGATTTAACACGTAATCCATTATTTGATGTGCTCTTCACATTACAAAACAATGAAAATGAAAGCTTCCAAATCGATGATTGGTCAACAGAGCAAAAAGAGGCTTCGTTTACTAATGCAAAATTTGATTTGAGTATGACGGTTTATGACAATAATGGTTATAAAATTGCCTTAGAATACGCACAAGAATTATTTGAACAAGATACGATTGAGCGTATGTTAACACATTTTATGGAATTACTTTCAAACATTGCAGATCAACCAACATCTAAGATTAGTGAAATTGAAATGGTGACACAAAATGAAAGAGATGTTATCTTTAATGACTTTAATAATACGACGGTACCATTTAATAACACGCAAACATTTGTTGAACGCTTTGAAAATCAAGTTGCGAAGACACCAGACAAAACGGCAATTTCATATGAAGGTGAAAGCTTAAGTTACCACGCGTTAAATGAACGTGCGAACCAATTAGCGTATCAATTACGTAATGAGGGCGTGAAAGCAAATTCTCTTGTCGCATTAATGACAAATCGTCGCTTAGAAATGATTATCGGCATATACGGTATTCTTAAAGCGGGTGGCGCATATGTACCTGTGGATCCAAATTATCCTAAAGACCGTATTAATTATATTTTAGAGGATAGTCAAGCAACTGTATTATTGACGGATAGAACACCAGATAGTGACATTGCTTATGATAATACAGTAATTGATATTACTAAGAACCAAGTGCTGAAAACATTGCCGACAACTAATTTAGAACACATCACTGATGTCTCTAATTTGATGTATGTTATTTATACATCAGGAACAACTGGCCGTCCGAAAGGTGTTTTAGTTGCTGGTGAAAGTGTAATGAATAGACTGAACTGGGTTTATGATAAATATCATATCGATAGTGATGATATTATTTGTTTCAAGACGCCATTTACTTTCGATGTATCAGTTTGGGAAATTTTCGGTTTTGCAATGGTTGGTGCACAAGCTGTGCTATTACCATCAGGCGAAGAAGGTAATCCTGAACAAATTACTTCTCTAATACAAACATCTGAAGCAACAATGGTCCACTTTGTGCCATCTATGTTTAATGTATTTATCAATTACATTAAAGGTACAAAGCAAGCACACTTAGTTTCTAGCTTAAGATATGTATTAGCAAGTGGTGAGGCACTTAAACCCGAATTAGTAAACGAGTTTAATGAATATATAGGTGGAAAAAATAATACGCAATTGATTAACTTGTATGGTCCTACTGAAGCAACGATTGATGTGACAAGTTTTGAAACATATAGTGATGTTCACTATACGAATATTCCAATCGGTAAACCAATTGCCAATACACAAGCTTATATTTTAGATGAAGATAACCATGTTATGGGTATTGGTGTTTCTGGAGAACTTGTAATAGGCGGGGTCAATGTTACAGAAGGTTATTTAAACCGTCCTGAATTAACACAAGAAAAATTTGTCGACAACCCATTTGGTGAAGGTAAACTGTATCGTACAGGAGATTTAGCTCGATGGAATGCTGACGGTAATATTTCATACTCTGGCCGTATCGATGAACAAGTTAAAATTCGTGGTTACCGCATTGAATTAGGCGAAATTGAAAGTGTCTTACGTCAGAATAAGGCTATTTTAGATGTAGCAGTTATCACGAAACCTATGGTTGATGGTGAATTAGCAATTTGTGTTTATATAGTGTCGGATCAAGTTATTGACTTTGATACAGTAAAAACGGAATTAAATCATAAATTACCAGACTATATGGTTCCTTCTTATATGACTCAAATAGATGAACTGCCAGTATCTTCAAGTGGTAAGTTAAACAAACGTGCGCTACCAGAAATTAAAGTTGAAGGAAAGGTTTATGTGGCGCCTGAAACAGAAACAGAATCTATGTTAGCTTCTATTTTTGAGTCTGTTTTAAATATTGAGAAGGTAAGTACAAATGATAACTTCTTTGAAATTGGTGGTCATTCGCTAAAAGCAATCGGTATTATTAATAAGATTGAGAGTGAAGTAGGTAAACGATTACCATTGAAGTTAGTGTTTGAAAGTCCGACTATTGCACAACTTGCAAAAGTAGTTGACGCATATACTGATAATGGAAATAGTCAAAGTATCCCTCAAGCTGAAAGTAAACCGTATTACTTAGCATCTTCACCACAAAAACGTCTATATGTTTTAAATGAAATGGTAGATGGTCAAACAGCGTATAATATGCCGAGCATGTTAGAAATTCAAGGCAATGTTGATGTATCACGTGTAGAAGATGTATTCCAAAAATTAGTAGATCGTCACGAAGCGTTGAGAACACATTTTGAAACGATAAAAGGCGAGCCGGTTCAAGTAATTAATGACTCAGCAACTATTGTTGTAGATTACCAAGAAATTAATGAAGAAGACGAATTTGCTTTACTAAATGAATTTGTCCAACCGTTTGATTTAGGTCAAGCTCCGTTATTAAGAGTTAAAATAGCTAAAATAGATGAACAACGCTATGTACTACTTTATGACATGCATCATATTATTTCTGATGGTTTCTCAATCAACATCATCATGAAAGAATTCTCTGCTTTATATCATGAACAAGCGTTAGAGCCATTAAGCGTACAATACAAAGATTATAGTGAGTGGATGCAAGCACGTGACTTAAACGACCAACGTGAATTTTGGTTATCTCAATTTGAAGATGAAGCGCCGGTCTTAGATTTACCTTATGATTACGCTAGACCTAATCAACAAAGCTTTACTGGAAAAACAGTGAGTGTGGAAATGCCTGAGGACGTTCAAAAAGCTATCCATCAATTGTCTCAAACAACAGGTAGTACGGATTATATGATTCTATTGTCATCATTCATGGTGCTATTGCATAAATATAGTAGACAAGAGGATGTTGTCGTAGGTAGTCCTATTTCAGGACGCACACATAGAGATACTGAGGATATGCTAGGTATGTTTGTTAATACTTTAGCAATGCGTTCGTATCCAGAAAGAAATAAAACATTTAGCCAATTATTAGATGAGGTTAGGGAGTTAGCTTTAAAAGCTTACGATAATCAAGAATATCCTTTAGAAGCATTGTTAGATGAAGTTGTAGAAAAACGTGATTTAACACGTAATCCTTTATTTGATGTGTTGTTCACGTTACAAAATAATGAAAAGCAAAGCTTACAAATAGATGATTGGTTGATACAGAAAAAAGAAACTTCAAATACAAATGCAAAATTTGACTTGAGTATGACAATTCATGAAAACGAAGACTATAAAGTTTCATTAGAATATGCACAAGAGTTATTTAGTGAAGATACAGTAGAGCGCATGTTAGCACACTTTGTAGAAATAATTTCTAGTGTGGTGCGTCGTCCTGAACAGAATATCAGTGATATTGAAATAATTACTGATGCTGAAAGAGAAATAATTCTAAATCAATTTAATGATACAGAATTAGAATTAAATAATACTGTGACGTTTGTAGAACGCTTTGAAAAACAAGTAGAACAAACTCCAAATAAAACTGCCATCACATTTGAAGGTGAACACTTAACTTATCAAGCGTTAAATAAACGTGCGAACCAAGTAGCATATCAATTACGCAATGAAGGTGTGAAACCAAATGATTTAGTCGGTATTATGTCGCAACGTCGTTTAGAAATGATAATTGGTATATATGGTATATTGAAAGCTGGTGGCGCTTATGTGCCGTTAGATCCAAATCATCCGCATGAACGTACGAACTTCATCTTGAAAGATAGTAATCCGCGTGTCTTACTAACAGATGAAAAAATAGACTATGGTATTAAATTCGATAATGAAATCATTAAACTAACAAATAATGCATCTCTTAATAATTTACCAACTGAGAATCTGCCTCTTGTAATAGATGAAACAAACTTAATGTATATCATCTATACATCAGGTACGACAGGTAAACCTAAGGGTGTTATGGTATCTTACAGTAGTGTTATGAATCGCTTGAACTGGATGGTTGATTATTTCGGTTTAGGTACAGAAGATAAGATATTATTTAAAACACCATTTACTTTTGACGTATCTATTTGGGAAGTCTTTGGTTGGGCAGTCATGGGCGGAGAAATTATCATGTTACGCTCAGGAGAAGAAAGTAACCCAGAGAAGATCGCTTCCGTAATCGATCAACACGATATCACAATGACGCATTTTGTTCCATCAATGTTAAGTGTCTTTATCGATTTCATCAAAACAAGTCATAAGGCGTCTGAAATTGCCTCATTAAATCATGTATTTACAAGTGGTGAAGCATTAAAAGTAGATCACGTTAACCAATTTAATGATTTAGTTGGTTCAAGAAATCATACATTACTTTACAATTTATATGGACCTACGGAAGCGACGGTTGAGGTAACATACTATCCTGTCTTTGCAGGTCAGTCATACACAGAAGTACCTATTGGTAAACCTATAGCTAATTCTCAAGCATATATTATGAATGAAGATAATAATTTATTAGGTATTGGCGTACCAGGTGAACTTTGTATAGGAGGTACGGCTGTAACAAATGGTTACTTAAACAGACCAGAGTTAACTGCTGAAAAATATGTAGATAATCCATTCGGTGAAGGGAAAATGTATCGTACTGGAGATTTAGTAAAATGGTCGAAAGATGGTCTTCTTGATTACATCGGACGTATTGATGAGCAAGTTAAAATCCGTGGCTATCGTATTGAACTTGGCGAAATCGAAAGTTCAATTGCTCAAATTGATAACATTTCAGAAGTTGCAGTAGTTACACAATCAGACGAAAATAATGCAGATTTAATGATTGCCGCATATGTAGTTTCAGACGATGTAGTAGATTTTGATTCCATTAAAACTACGCTTGGAAAACAATTACCTGACTATATGATTCCTACATTGATGATGCAAATTGACAGTTTACCAGTGACAGCGAACGGTAAATTAGATAAAAAAGGATTGCCAAAAATTAAGCTTGAAAACAAAGTCTACGTGGAACCAAGAAATGCAACAGAAGCGACGATTGCAGAAGTGTATGGTGAAGTGTTAAATCTTGATAACGTTAGTGCTTTGGATAATTTCTTTGAAATAGGCGGACATTCATTAAGAGCGATTAGCGTAATTAATGAAATTGAAAGCAAGATGTCTGTACGTATACCATTGAAAGCTATTTTCGAAAATCCAACAGTATCACAATTGGCTAAAGCAATTGGTAATCATGCTGGCGAATTAAGTAGCCAAACTATACCATTGGCAGAAACAAAAGCGCACTATTTAGCATCTTCACCACAAAAACGTCTTTATGTTTTAAATGAAATGATGGATGGTCAAACGGCTTATAATATGCCAAGTATGTTAGAAGTTCGTGGAGAAGTAGATGTTGAACGTGTACAAAGTGCATTCCAAAGCTTAGTGAATCGTCATGAAGGATTGAGAACGCATTTTGATACGGTAGATAGCGAACCAGTTCAAATCATAGATGAACAGGCAAACATTACAGTTGATTATGAAGAAGTATCAACTGAAGACTATGAACAACTCTTAAATCGCTTTATTAGACCTTTCAATTTAGCGCATGCTCCATTACTTAGAGTGAAAGTAGTTAAATGTGCCGAGCAGCGTTACGTATTGCTGTTTGATATGCATCATATTATCTCTGATGGTTTTTCAATTAACCTAATCATTAAAGAATTTACTGCTTTATATCATGGGCAAGCGTTAGAAACTTTAACTGCGCAATATAAAGATTATAGTGAATGGATGCACACACGTGATTTAAGTGATCAGCGTGCCTTCTGGTTATCACAATTTGAAGAAGACGCACCGGTTCTAGATTTACCTTATGATCACGCGCGCGCTATTCAACAAAGTTACACTGGAAAATCTGTAAGCGTGGCAGTACCGGAAGAATTACGCCAAGAGATACAAGCGTTATCGCAGACGACAGGTAGTACGGACTTTATGATTCTATTGGCTTCATTTAATGTACTATTGCATAAGTATAGTCGCCAAGAAGATATTGTTGTCGGTAGTCCTATCTCAGGAAGAACACACAAAGATACAGAAAATATGCTAGGTATGTTTGTAAATACGTTAGCTATGCGTGCATACCCAGAGAGAAGTAAAACGTTTAACCAATTACTCTCTGAAGTGAAAGATACTGCATTGAAAGCTTACGATAATCAAGAATATCCGTTAGAAGCGCTTGTAGATGAAATAGTTGAAACACGTGACTTAACACGTAATCCATTATTTGATGTGCTATTCACATTGCAAAACAATGAAACAGAAAGTCTCCAAATAGAAGATTGGTCTATTGAACAGAAAGAACCGTCAACGACTAACGCAAAATTTGATTTAAGTATGACGATTTTTGAAGACGATGGTTATAAAATTTCATTGGAGTTTGCAGAAGAATTGTTTAATCAGGATACAGTAGCACGTATGCTAGATCATTACTTAGAAATATTGAAGCATAGTGTTCAACAACCTGAACAAAAAATCAGTGATATTCAAATGATTACCAAACAAGAAGAGGCTACAATATTTAATGAATTCAATGATACAGCGGTTCCGTTCAACAACAACAAAACGTTTGTGGAAATCTTTGAAGCACAAGTAGCTAAGACACCTAATGAAATAGCTATTACCTACGAGGGCGAAAGTCTAACTTACGCAATGTTAAATGCTAAGGCGAACCAACTTGCGAACTATTTGCGTATTGAAGGTGTTCAACCTAATACGCTCGTCGGCTTGATGACCAATCGTCGATTAGAAATGATGATTGGTATCTACGGTATTCTCAAAGCAGGTGGTGCTTATGTTCCTATTGATCCAAACTATCCAAGTGATCGTATCAACTACATTTTAGGAGATAGTCAACCAAACGTGCTGTTAACTGACCAAACGTTAGATGCAACAATCGACTTTAATAAAGCTGTATTGAACTTAACAGATGATTCAATAGTAGAAACACAATCAACAGACAATTTAACTAAGGTTACAGATGTCACAGACTTGATGTACGTTATTTATACATCTGGTACAACAGGTAAGCCAAAAGGCGTTATGGTACCGTACAAAGGTGTAATGAACCGTCTACATTGGATGATTGATAAATATTACATCAACAATGAAGATACGATTTTATTTAAAACACCATTTACGTTTGATGTTTCTGTTTGGGAGATATTCGGACCAACTATGGTTGGTGGTCAAGCAATACTCTTACCTTCAGGCGAAGAAAGTAACCCTGAAAAAATAACTTCACTTATTGAGCATCACAACATCACAATGGTTCACTTTGTGCCATCTATGTTAGGTGTGTTTATCGACTTTATTAAATCAACCAATAGAGTAGAAGCTATTGCTACAGTTAACTATGTACTTGCTAGTGGTGAAGCGTTAAAAGCAGAACAAGTAAATCAATTTAATACTTTAATTGGTGAACCAAACAATGCATTATTGATTGATTTATATGGTCCAACAGAGGCTTCAATCGAAGTGATTTATTACCCATGTACACCGGGTGAAACGTATGACAAGATTCCAATTGGTCGCCCAATCGCAAACATTCAGGCTTATATTATGAATGAAGATGAAAGTTTGATGGGCATCGGCGTTCCAGGAGAATTATGTATCGGTGGCGTAGGTGTTACGAAAGGTTACTTAAATCGACCTGATTTGACGGACGAGAAATTTATTGATAATCCATTTGGTGAAGGTAAATTATATCGTACGGGCGATTTGGCAAAATGGAGTACGACAGGTAACGTTGAATATCTTGGCCGTATTGATGAGCAAGTTAAGATTCGTGGCTATCGTATTGAGTTAGGTGAAATTGAAAGTTTATTACGTCAGATTAATCTAATTTCTGACGTAGCAGTTGTTGCTAAACCAATGGCTGGCGAAGAATTAGCGATTTGTGCTTATTTAGTTTCAGATGAAAGCATTGACTTCGATGAGATTAAATCACAACTTAATCAAAACTTACCAGATTATATGGTACCAACCTATATGACTCAAATCGATATTTTACCAGTAACATCAAATGGTAAATTAGATAAAAAACAATTGCCTGAAATCCAGGTTGAAAGTGAAAATTATGTTGCTCCTACAAATGATATAGAAGAAATGCTCACAAATATTTTTGGTGAAGTATTAAATATTGAACAAGTAAGTATATATGATAATTTCTTTGAAGTAGGAGGTCACTCACTAAAAGCCATCAATGTGATTAATAAAATCGAAGGTGAAACGGGTATACGTTTACCATTAAAAGTAATATTTGAAAGCCCTACGGTTGCACAACTTGGAAAAGTGTTAAATGACCAAGAAAGTAGCTTAGATGGACAAAATATTCCTACAGCTGAAGCGAAGTCATACTATCTTGCATCCTCTCCACAAAAACGTTTATATGTGTTGAATGAAATGGTGCAAGGTCAAACGGCTTACAACATGCCAAGCATGCTAGAAATTAATGGTTTTGTTGATGTAGCCCGTGTTGAAGATGTATTCCAAAGCTTAGTGGAACGTCACGAAGCATTGAGAACTCATTTTGAAACGATAGATGGTGAGCCTGTACAAATTATTGATGAACAGGCAAATATAACTGTAGATTATGAAGAAACAGATATAGATGATTATGAAACATTATTAAATGACTTTGTAAGACCATTTAATTTAAAACAATCACCACTATTAAGAGTGAAAATCGTTAAATTGGCTGACAAGCGTCATATTTTACTCTTTGATATTCACCATATTATTTCAGATGGTTTCTCTATTAATCTAATTATTAAAGAATTTATCGCACTATATCATGAAAGAACTTTAGATAAGCTAAAAGTTCAATACAAAGATTATAGTGAATGGATGCATAATCGTGATTTAAGTGAGCAACGTGCATTCTGGTTATCTCAATTCGAAGATGAAGCTCCAGTATTAGATTTACCTTATGATCATTCAAGACCTAAACAACAAAGCTTTACAGGTAAAACGATATCAGCTGAAATGCCTAAAGAGACGAGAGATGCATTACATGAATTGGCTCAAAGAACTAATAGTACAGATTATATGATTCTATTGTCTTCGTTTATGATCTTATTGCATAAATATAGTAGACAAGAAGATGTGGTTATAGGTAGTCCAATCTCAGGACGCACGCACCAAGATACAGATAATTTATTAGGTATGTTTGTTAATACATTGCCAATGCGTGCTTATCCTGAAAATAACAAAGCATTCGATCAATTTTTAGATGAAGTGAGAGATACTGCACTGAAAGCATATGATAATCAAGAGTATCCATTAGAAGAATTAGTGGATGAGGTTGTAGAAAGACGTGATTTAACACGTAATCCACTCTTTGACGTGCTCTTCACGTTACAAAATAATGAAACACAAGATCTTCAAATTGAAGATTGGGACATTAAAGAAAAACAAGCAACAAACACAAAAGCTAAGTTTGATTTAAATATGATGATTGAAGATAACGAAGCATACAAAGTATCATTAGAATATGCTGCAGAATTATTTGAACCACAAACAGTTGAACGTATGTTGAATCACTATCTGAAAATATTAAGTGAAGTGGTACAACATCCAGCCCAAAATATCAGTGAGATTGATATGACAACAGAAGAAGAGAGAACACAAATTCTCGGTGCATTTAACGATACGTATGCAGATTTACCTAATAAGCAAACATTTGTTGAGCGCTTTGAAAAGCAAGTTGCGAATACACCAGATCAAACAGCTATCACATTTGAAGGTGAAAGTTTAACTTACAAAGAACTTAATGTACGTGTGAACCAGCTAGCCCATAGATTACGTGCAGAAGGGGTAGAAGCTAATTCACTTGTAGGTTTAATGACAAATCGTAGTATAGAAATGATGGTAAGTATATACGGAATATTAAAAGCTGGTGGTGCTTATGTACCAATGGATCCTAGTCAACCTAGTGACCGTATTAACTATATTTTGAATGATAGTCAACCGACATTGTTGATTACAGATCGTCCATTAGATACAAGTATTGAGTTTGATAGAAAGGTAATTGACGTAACTAAGAAAGATGTGCTTGCTAATCTATCAACGGACAATTTAAACCACATTACGGATGTATCGGATTTAATGTATGTCATATATACGTCAGGTACAACAGGTAATCCTAAAGGGGTGGTTGTCCCTTATGAAGGTGTGCTGAACCGTCTGAATTGGATGATTGATGAGTATGACTTTAATCAAGAAGATATCATCATGTTTAAAACACCATATACATTTGATGTATCAGTTTGGGAAATTTTCGGATTCGCTATGGTAGGTGCGCAAGCCGTGTTACTACCATCTGGAGAAGAAGGAAACCCAAGTAAGATCACATCGCTAATTCAACAACATGCAATCACTATGATTCATTTTGTACCTTCGATGTTAGGTGTGTTTGTTGACTATATTAAATCGACAAATGAAGTGGATGAAATAGTATCTATTAATACAGTTCTTGCAACAGGTGAAGCGTTAAAATCTGAACAAGCCAACCGCTTTAACTCAATCATTGGTCAACCAAATGATACATTGCTTATTGATTTATATGGTCCGACAGAAGCATCAATTGAGGTAACTTATAATCCATTACCACCAACTCAGGAGTACGATATTATAACAATTGGTCGACCAATTGCTAATGTTCAAATGTATGTTCTAAATAATAATAACCAACATACAGGTATCGGCGTTCCAGGCGAGCTTTGTATCGCAGGTGTTGCTGTAACAAATGGTTATCTCAATCGTCCAGAATTAACGCAACAACAGTTTATTGATAATCCATTTGGTACAGGAAAAGTATACCGTACAGGTGACTTAGCAAAATGGACAACAGATGGAGAAATAGAATATTTAGGTCGTATAGATGAACAGGTTAAGATTCGTGGTTATCGTATTGAACTTGGTGAAATTTCTAGCCACTTACTACGTATTGAAAATATTTCTGATGCAGGTGTTATTGCTAAACCAATGGCTGGCGAAGAACTAGCAATTTGTGCATATCTTGTTGCTGATCAACCAATTTCATTTGCTGATATTAAGACTGAACTTGCACGCAAAGTACCAGACTATATGGTGCCAGCTTATATGACACAAATAGACCAATTGCCGGTTACATCTAATGGTAAGTTAAACAAACGAGCATTACCTGAAATTGAAGTTGAGAGACAGGAGTTTGTTGAACCTAGAAATGAAATCGAAGCAGATGTTGTTCAAGCAATGAAAGAAGTATTAAATACTGATAGCATAAGCGTTTATGACAATTTCTTTGAAATTGGTGGAGATTCTATCATAGCGATTAAACTGACATCGCTATTATCAAAATCATATAACATTTCAATTAAAGACATTTTCGAATTACAAACGATTGACCGTATCAGTGAGTCTATAGCTGCAAAAGATCAAACAAATATTCTAACTAAGTTAGAAACACTTAAAAATATAGATACTACACAAGGACATCAATTCAGTAGTGAATTTATTCAAGAAATTAATGAATATAAAGAAGAAAGTGTAGAAAACTATGAAGTTATTAGTTCTGGAGCGGTTAAACAAGGTAAAAATGTATTGCTCACAGGAGCTACTGGATTCTTTGGTATATACATGTTGAACAATTTATTAGAAGATACAGACTTTAATATTTATGTCATGGTAAGAAGTAATAAAGAAGTTTCAGGAGAAACTAAACTATATCGTAACTGGGTTTATTACTTTGAATCTCAAATTGATCCTGAGTATGCAGAAAGAATCCATATCATTGAAGGTAATATCGAGTTAGAAAAACTAGGCATGGCGTCAGAGACTTACGAGTCTTTATCTCAAAAAATTGATATGATTGTGAATGCTGCGGCGAATGTTAGTCACTTTGCGACAACAGATGCTTCATACGGTGCAAACGTTGGTGGTATTGAACAACTAATTCAATTTGCTAAATACAATCAATCTAAAGAGATTCACCACATGTCTACAATTTCTATCGCTTCAGGTAAGGTAGAGGACAAAGCACAGTTAACATTTTCAGAACATGACTTAGATTTAGGTCAGGTAATGAATAATGTTTACTTAGATACTAAGATAGAAGCTGAAAAAGTATTGATTGCTAGTAGAGAGCAAGGTGTAGAAACAAATATTTATAGATTAGGTAATTTACAATGTGATTCTCGTACAGGCGTATTCCAGAAAAATGAAGAAAACAATGCTTTCTATAGCATTATAAAATCATTTAGAAATCTAGAAATATTCCCAGATTTAGAAAATGATGACTTAGAATTCACTCCTGTTGATCAGGCAGCTAAAGCATGTAGTCAATTGATTAAAAATGATCAACTAAATAACGAGATTCATCATATATATAATAATCATCACCTTTCACTTAAACAATTGATGCATGTGTATAATCAAAATAATTACCATATTGAAGATGTACAATGGAATGAATTTGTCGATTACTTAATGCATTGTATTAAAGAAGATGTAATGACCGACCAAATTAATGATTTCCTATTGCATACAGGCGTACTAGACAACAATATTTTCAACAAATCTCATTTTGAAGTATTAGATTTTAAAACTAATTTCATACTCGAAAAGTTAAACTTCAAGTGGCAACCTACTGAAGATGCAACATTATCTAAAATGATTAGCCATCCAAAAAATAATTTCTAATGACAACTATGAAGTAGCAAAATAACAACTTGCTACTTCATTTGTTTTGATTGATTAAGTGATGTGGAAGTGTGACCGTGAAAATAACGATATATGTATTAAATACGCAAGGTTTTGATTACCATAATCTTAAGAGGCATCCTCAATACTCTAAATGGTTTAAGTATTATTGTGTACGAGCGCATACAGGCATGCAATTTGAGCATATTCAATTTGGTGAAAATGCTCATGGTAAACCAGTATTAAAATTACCTAAAGATACACACATCAATGTGTCTCATACAGATGGTTGTTCAATATGTGTTGTTAGTGACACGAATGTGGGCGTAGATGTGGAAAAAATCGAAAGTATAGATTTAGATATTGCCAAAAAATACTTTGCATTAATAGAGTATCGATACATTACTGATGCACAAAGTACAATTTCTCGATTTAATCGTTTTTTTGAAGTGTGGACGATGAAAGAGTGCTATTTAAAATTACTTGGTATGGGCATGTATAAAGCATTAGATTCTTTTTCTATTACACCAGTTCAAGGTCGTTATCAACTTATTGAAACTGAAGATGAAATAATGCAACGGTGTTCATTCTTTCATGATATTGTGTATGGAAAATATGCATTGTCAGTGATTTTAGATGTACCTAACCATGATTTAGAAGCAGAGTTATTAGATATAACAAAGAATTTTAATACAGAATTTATACTTTAAGGGGCGAGTATATGGCTAAAACAACATTATTTTGTATACCATTTGCAGGTGGAAATAAAGCATTATATTATCCAATGAAGAATAATTTACCAAGTTATATTCAATTTAAGCCATTAGAATTACCTGGACGTGGTGAAAGGTTAATTGAAGAGGCGTTAGATAGCATTGATGATATGGTAGATGACTTGGTTAAGCAAATTATTAATGAAAAACCTGAAGAATTTATTCTATTAGGCTACAGTTTAGGGACAATATTAGCATATGAACTGTATTATAAATTGGATCAATTAGGTTATCGACCAAAGCATATGTTCCTTTGTGCAAGTGAACCGATTGGCTATTTGGATAAATATAATGATATAGAAGCCATGAATGATGAAGAATTCAAACAGTTTATAAGAGATAAGGGGGGCACATCTGAAGAAGTATTAAATCATGAAGAGTTATGGCAACTTGTGAAACCAGCATTGAAAAACGACTTTCTAGCAATCGATTATTATTGCGATAAGCCCAAGGAAAGACAAGTAGATATCAATTTATCAGTATTTGTAGGGAAACAAGATTCCATTTGTGCTCATACTTTGTATAAATGGTCAGATCTGACAAAAGGAAAAGTAGATTATCGATTCTTTGAAGGTGATCATTTCTTTATAAATAATCATTATAAAGATATAAGCGAAGAAGTAAAATTAGTACTTAATGGTTAGATATTTAATTTATTTCAAGCTCAGCGTGTTTATTTATTCTGAACGTATTGACAAATAGTCTATAATTTTATAAGATTAATATTACACATGCACACACGCAAAGATTTAATACAATGTTTCACACGCATTATAAATCTTTTACTAATAAAAAATAAAAACACATGAATCATAATAAATGATTAATAAACATTAAAACTAGACGGTATTTAAAAAAATAACTTAAAGGGAGGCAGTTACCATGGCAGGTGGACCAAGAAGAGGCGGACGTCGTCGTAAAAAAGTTTGTTATTTCACAGCAAATGGTATTACACACATCGACTATAAAGACACAGAATTATTAAAACGTTTTATCTCAGAACGCGGTAAAATTTTACCACGTCGTGTAACAGGTACTTCAGCTAAATATCAACGTATGTTGACATTAGCTATTAAACGTTCTCGTCATATGGCATTATTACCATATGTTAAAGAAGAACAATAATAGATATTGTATCTGAAAACCCCGTAGGCATATACCTACGGGGTTATTTTTGTTTTATTAGTATTAATAGCCATGAAGATTAGTATTTTAATCTATAGGCAATTGTTTTTGGTCTAAAATTAAAATAACCATTTAAATTTCTGTATAGTTTTGGTGTTTAAGTTGAATTTTTCTGGGTGATTTAGTATTTGTCTTTTATATGAATCAGCATTTTGCTTATTACGTAAAAGTATATCCATTCCAGATGGTGTTGCCAAAGTAGCAGAAAAATTAATAATTAGCACTTCATCGTCAATATAAATAATGTCCCACTTGCTCGAAAATAGTTTTAAAATGCCTTTTCCTCTCCAATTGAATTGGTTGTTATCTAGTGTATCGTAACCGACAATGGATTTTGATTTATTTTGCGTTTGGTATGTTACTTCATCATGAATTCTTAAGGGATAAGATTGTATTATTGAATAAGTGATAGATGGATTTGTTTTTTTGCCTGAAGTCCACATTTTAAATGTAGAAGCTATGATGTGCCATGTTCCTGGTAAGTATTGTGTATATTGCATACTAATCATTCCTTTTAGTAAGTACTGTTTAAATTATAAAAATATGTTATTATCGAACTATTTAAAATAGGGCTGTTCTTGGATTAAGTAATATAGAAATTTGCTCTTTTCCATGCATGCTTTAATAAAATAAAAGTCGTACTTTTAAATCAGATAAGTACATAGGTAGATCGTATTTTGATTAATGATGTGTTGAAGCTCATTGTATTATTCTTATTTACCTTTTTACTTACAGGCTAAAACTATATAATTATAAAGTCAGAGGCTTTTTGTAGAAAAAATCTTACGACTATTACAAAGGTATTTAAAATTTTCATGATATTAAATAATACATAAAAGTTGAATATTAAAATGAATTAAATAAAATAGGCGTGGCAATACTAATTTTTATATGTTACGCTATATATATGAAGTACCTCCAGTACTTCATCCGTGATAAACCGCCTCGAAAGGCGGTTTATTTTTGGTTGGAATCAAGGGTGTTACATGGTTTAACATCTTTTATGCTCTCTTGCTTACTAAAGAAAAACATTAACAGCAGTAATTGAAATTTCTTTAATAAATATTATGTTTCTGATTACTAAGAAAGCTTTTACTTTTTTGAGATAATTTATATTTTACTTATACAAGTAATTAACTTATAATAATTTTGCACGTCTTAGGGCGTGAGTGATTAAATGGGTCAATCTCTTATGCGTCCTATGACGTGTAGGAGAACGCAACTCCTTTAATCCTGTGGTCCTCTTAATTGAGGGCCTTTTTTAAATTAAGCTTTATTAAAAGGGGACAACATATTATAATGAATACAATTTAATATGTTAGGATGCAAAATTTATGACAATGTAAAAATTTACTGATATACAAAAAGAACGTATCATAAGCATTATTGAGTCAAAGGCTATAAACAAAGGTATTTGTAATTGCGATAACCCTAACATGAGCGTATTGGATGGCCAATATTATTTACCATTACTATCTACTATTTACGGTAATGAGCCCATTACGTTGATAAATGTTTTGTGTGAATATTGTGGCAGATTAAGAACATATTCAAAAGATTTCTTTGAAAATAACTGACTGTTTTACAGTATATAATTGTTATAGATAAATATAGATAATATATGATCGACAAACCATTTGCTGATTTTAGCGTGTGGTTTGTTTTTTTATTTTAAAACTCAATGTATCTAGAAAGGAGTGAAATACTACTTTGCGTTTTTTGAGATATTAAAAAGGGTAGCATATTATAAAGACTACGCAAGTAACCATTCCTCTATTTATCAATTTACTGAGTAACTATTTTTAATTAATTGTTCATGAAGCATTTTTAAACAAATAAGTACAATTATAATTTAATAAAAGTGTGTGAGGTGATGAAGATGGCCGTACTAGCATTGGTTTTAGATTTAGTGTGTTTATTATTAGTGTTAATTGCAGGTTTTGTGGCATTAAAAGAATTTAGAAAATCATATAAAGAACGTAACCAAAGAAAGATTGATACCTTACTTGTGTTTGTACTTATAGTTGCATTAATTGCGATATTATCAAGTGTAATTATCGATTTATAACTTTTGAGCATGATACAAAGTTATAATCCTCAACACGTACCAATGGAGGGGTTATGGACGATAAACTTATTAATCAACAAATGTAAGCGTAGTAAAAATAATGAGAGTAAGATAATGAAGTCAAAAGTATTTGTGAGTTCATTATCTTACTCGTTTTTATTATATTTAAAACACTTAATATATAGATTATCCAAAAAATAGCACGAAATAATAAAGTTTTTTGTAAACATTTGAATAATATTATAAACTGTAAGAATAAGATGAATTAATTAATATAGACGTTGCGATAAAATAGTGTTCTATAATAAAAGGAGTGTTTTAAATGAAGTATAGGTTAAGTTTATCATTAATAGTAGCGACGAGCTTAGTACTAAGTACTACCGTAGCATATGCACAGGAAGGTAATGGAAAGCAAACGACAGCAAAAGATAAGAAAGAGAATACAAGCAAGCCAATCGATTTTGATAAAGCACAAAAGATGAGTCCCCAAGCTTTAAAAGACCAACTCACACCTGAAGATTTACGATTACATAATAAGGTTGCAGAACATAATGCTAATTCAGTAGAAATGCGTACTTTTGCAAATAGGTCTTATCAAGACGTAAATACATATATTGCAAATAATAATATTAAACCGGCGAAAATCGTTCAAGATTCACGTATGAATAACTTACCAAAATATAATTATAAGTCAGGAAAATTTATAGGCGTTGTTATACATGAAACGGCCAATCCTAATAGTACGATTGAAGGCGAAGTAAATTATATGTATAACAATTATCAGAGTGCTTTTGTACATGCTTATGCAAGTAGTGATAAAATTATCCAAACAGCACCAAGTAATTATTTAGCTTGGGGTGCAGGCGCGAATGCAAACCCGTATTTCTATCAAATAGAGTTGACGAGATCAAATACATTTGACGGTTTTGCTAAATCTGTAAATAACCAGGCTTATTTAGCTGCTAAAATGTTGAAGCAAAATGGACTGGCTCCATCATTGGCAGATAATAATCAAGGCACAGGTACAATTATTAGTCACAATGCTATTAGTCAATATTGGGGTGGCACGGATCATACAGACCCAGTAGGTTATTTCAATCAGTGGGGATATAACATGGACCAATTTTATAGTTTAGTTCAAAAACATTATAAAGCACTAAGTGGTGGCGGTAATGATGACGCAATAACTGGTTCAACTTACAAAGTGGCGAAAGGTGATACATTGTATAGTATTTCAAGACGAAGCGGCGTAGCTATTGATGACATTAAGAAATGGAATAATTTAAGCAATAACACATTATCAGTAGGACAAACATTAAATTTAAAAGCGCCAAGTAATAGTGATACGATAACCGGAGATACACATAAAGTAGTCGCTGGTGATACGCTGTATAATATTTCTAAAAGAAGTAATGTAAGTGTTGAAAATATCAAGAAATGGAATAACTTGAAAAATGATAGTATTAGCAAGGGACAAACACTGTATTTAGTGAAGACCTATACTGTGAAGAAAGGCGATACTTTGTATAGTATAGCTAAAAATCAAAAGACAACAGTAGACAAAATTAAATCAGACAATAAGTTGGATTCCAATAGTATTAAAGTAGGACAAATATTAAAAATTAAATAAGTGATGAAGCACATTAGTAAATGAAACGACACTCCACCATTTGTTGATATCAGCAATTGTGAAGTGTCGTTTTTGCTTATTTTTCGTTTATTATACCATCGTTATCTCTATCTTTGGATGAATCATAACCTGGCATATCTTTTGTTATTTCACCTGGCTTAGGTACATCGACATCTGGCGTTTTTGGTAAATCATTCTTTTCAGGTGCATCAATGTCTGGTGCATTAGTATCAGGTGTATCGAGTTCTGTGCTTGAGTTGTTTTGTTGATTTGTACTGTTATTAAAATTGTTAGATGATTGGCTTTGATTATTATAAGTATCGCCATTATCATTAGCATTACTTGACTCTTCATAATTATTATCATTTGATTCTTGAGAACCATTTTCTTGAGTATTAATCTCTTCATTTTTGCTATTATTAGTGTCGGAATTTTTATTTTCTTTCTCTTTAGCATCAGAACTCTTTTGAGTTTCTTTTTTGGTACTATCGCTATTATTTTCTGTATAGAAGAAAGCACTACATCCCCCAACCAACAATACAATGAGTAAAATTACAACTAAACAACCTAAACAACTGATACATCCATTCTTTTTATTATCGTTCATCTCATTCTCCCTTAATTTTAATTCAAATTTTATTGAACAATGTAATATAAAACATTAAATATATTGTACTACATTTTAGTTGCAAGTGTAACTTTATATTTTTATGTGTAAGAATACTGTATCTTTGAGTAAATTAGGTAGCAGTGAGTGACGACATATAATTGGATTAAAGTATAATATTCAGGTGAAATGCATTGGTATCAAATAATCATATATTATATTAAAATTCTAAATTAACATCCTTCATGAAATTATAAAACGCCCTCACTACGGTATTATTTAGATATTGTTCTTGTGAAATCAGCGACAATTGGTAGTCTACTGGGGATTTTACCAGGGACAGGTGGAGCGATAGCTTCATTTGTAAGTTATGGAGTAGCTATGAAAACAGATAAAAATCCAGAAGAATTCGGAAAAGGGAAAGCAGAAGGTGTAGTTGCACCTGAAACATCAAATAATGCAGCCGCTGGAGTTTCGATGATTCCTACAATAATTCTTGGGATACCAGGCAGTCCGACAACTGCAGTAATATTAGCCGCTTTAGTGCTTCAAGGCGTACAGCCAGGGCCACAACTCATGGCAGATCAGCCTATACTCTTATATTCGATATTTTTAGCTATGTTATTCGCAAGTATCATGACATTGGTTGCTGGTAGAGCGGGTGTCCAAGTATTCACATTATTATTAAAAGTACCCTATAGTATTATAGCGACATTTATTATTATACTTTCACTAATTGGTGCATATGCTACAAACAATGACTTATTGAATGTTTGGATTATGCTATTATTTGGTGTTGTAGGATATTTAATGAAAATATATCATTTCTCAATTGCTTCATTAATTTTAGGTATTGTACTCGGTCCGTTGATGGAAACATCATTAAGAAGACAGTTGTTAATTAACAATGGAGAGTTTTTATCATTATTCCATTCTCCGATTACAATTATTTTATTGGTTATTAGTGTTCTAATCATTGTAGTACCAATTATTATGGATAAGAAAAAAGCAAAATCATCGAATACTAATTAAGTCCTTTAATAGATAATAATAGTTTGAAACTATTAGTCCAATCTCTCAAAAAAAAACAAAAATGATGATTTCCATCTAAATAGGTTGGAAATCATCATTTTTATGTTTTCATAGGTAATTATGATTCAGTGTATTAGGTTTGAAAAACTAAGTTTCATTAGCTATTTTACTTTGTTGCATTAACTATAAATGTACATTGCCTTTAGCGTAATAAAACAAAGTTTTCTTTTTAGTAATGAACAATTGAACAAAAGTGAGAATACCAATTTTTCCAATTAGCATTGTTGCAATAATGATGATTTTCGTAGCGGTATGGTAATCTATTGTAAAATTCATGCTTAATCCTACAGTGCCAAAAGCTGAAATTACTTCAAATAATACAGTTGTGTATGGCGTATGTGGGTTAAGCATGCTCGCTATCATAGAGACGCTTAAGACAAATATAGTAGCACAGAGTGTAATTGTAACGGCTATATTTAAAGTTCGTTTTGAAATAGAGCGTTTAAATATGGAAGGGTGCGTTTCGTTTCTCAGTGTACTGGTAATGAATAATAGAGTTAAAACCAAACTTGTTACTTTAATACCACCAGCAGCACTTATAGGTGCTCCACCAATAAACATTAACAGCATCATTATCATTGAAGTAGGTGCCGTTATTTGTCCAATATCTACAGTGTTAAATCCTGCAGTTCGTGTTGTGACAGATTGGAAGAATGAAGCTCCAATTTTTTCAGGAAGTGATAAATGATTTAATGTAGCGTGATACTCTAAGATGAAAAATAGTATAGAACCTAAAATGATTAATATGAGTGATGTGCTTAGCACAATCTTAGAATGTAATTTTAAGTTCACTAATTTTTGAGACATGATTAAATCAAAAAACACTAAAGGCCCAATCCCTCCCATAATAATGAGCAATGGAATAGTAATCGTAATAATTGGATCATTGATCGTACTCATTAGATTATCTTTGAAAAGGGCAAAACCTGCATTGTTAAATGCAGATATTGATGTAAACATACTTAAAAATAAGCCTTGGCCAAAACCGTATTTAGGTACAAATGAGAGCGCAATAAAAACTGCTCCTAAGATCTCGGTTGTAACACTGTATAGCACAAATTGAAGAATCAGGCGTATAATTCCCCCTGGTTTATCGATATTCCACATCGCCATTGCTAGATAACGATTCTTTATACTAATTTTTTTGTTGATTAATATAAAGGTTAATAATGTGACTGTCACAATACCAAGGCCACCGATTTGAATTAAGAGCATAATAATAAGGTCGCCCAACCAATTGAATTGTGTTGAGATATCAACAGTCACTAGTCCGGTCACTGTAAACGCACTGGAAGCTATGAAAAATGCATCTATAAAATCAATGGGCTTATTGCCGGTAACAGGTAAGTATAAAAGTAACGCGCCCATTAATGTTGTAGTGATAAAAAGTAAAAGGTAAAAATATAAAGGCTTATTTAATATTTTCATTAGGTCATTTCCTTTACTGATTTTAATAAACAGTATTTTATACCTATTGTTTTAAAAAGCAAGCAAATATAAAAGAAAATATTTAGTAAAAATAAGCGTCTAGAAATACCTTTATTAATCAAAGGATTTCTGGACGCTAGTGGAATGAATTCTAATTTTTTTGTTGTTTGATACCTTTAGTAACGGCTTCTGCAAAATCGTAAATAGATTGTTTGTAGTCATTAGTGTTTTCGCGCGTTTTTCGATTGAAATCTCCATTATCAAAGAAAGATTTACGATATTTTGTTGAAATTTCTAATTGAACACCAGACCCTGTATCATTTTTATTGATGATGTTGTTGCTAGAATCGCCATTTACATAATTGGGGCTTTGTTCTACATTAAACCCTTCCTTTTCTAATTCTTTTCGAATGGATTGAGACATATCTTTATCTTTTCCGCCAATATAGACTACTTTTTTTTCTTCTCTAATTCCATGGATAGAAATAGACTCATTAGACTTATAAATCATATCTTTAAGTTTAGGGTCGTCAAAACGAGTTGAAGTAATATGCAGCTTGGCATTATTAGAATTTAATAATCCTTCAAAACTATATAAATTGAAATTTCCTTTTTTAGAAATGATTTTTGCTAATTCAGAGGTTCCTGGTTCGATTCCACCACCATGAATAGCAGTAATCAATATATCTTTATTATTTGTTGTCTTTGTATTAATCTGCCAATCGCGTCCCTCTGTTGTATCGGCTTTAAGTTCTGAAAAATTTTTATAGTAATCCTGATTTTGTGGTTGATCATTTTTCCAAACATATAAAATATATAAGGAAGTTAGAATTACACCTACTATAAGTAACATGATCAAATAATATAAATAAGAATGGATTATATTTTTCATAGAAATCTCCCTTAATTTTATAGTTGTAATGATGAAATTATAACAGAAATTATGATAACACCGACTAATATGTTTTTTTACAATTGTATTACTATTTGAGTATTTAATATTTACATTCTTAATAAATATAATTTTATAATTCATAATATATAATTTCATGTATTATGTAATGACATGTGCTTTGTGACATTAGTGTAAAATGTATATAATAGAAATGGGAAATATTGTATTTAACTTGAAGAGAGGATGTGTGTGACTTGGATATCGTTACGAAAATGCAAGTAAACGTACCGAAAGAAAATGTGTTTGAAGCATTTGTAAATCCAAATCAAATTGGAGGTTTTTGGTTTTCTTCAAGTTCAGAAAGATGGGAACAAGGTAAAACCATTACCCTATGTTATGAAGAATATAACGCAGAATTAGATGTTCAGATAAAATGCATCGAGGAAAATAAAAGTATTGAATTTATTTGGGGAGATCATCCTGTAACGATTCAATTTGAAGGTATTGGTGAAAGTACGAGAGTAACTACAATAGAAAAAGATTTTGATACACAAGATGTAGAGCAATTATTAGGGCAAAAAGAGGGTTGGGTTTATATGCTTAGTTGCTTAAAAGCATATTTGGAACACAACGTGAGAATTCGAGCTGCAATATTATAATAATTGTAAAGACTTAAAAAGTTAATATAGATCAACGAAGCCTCATATGTATTAAAGACTTAAAGCAGGATAGAAATCTAATTATTTTTAGATTTTTATCCTGCTTTATTTAATAATATAAACTTATTTGGGAATATAGTAACTGTAAGCAAATAACTTTGCCGATCATTTAAGAAAAGTTATAATGTAATTATTAAAGTTACAATTAAAAGGTGATGATTATGAATTTAGAGTTTAATATTGCGGTGCACCTTTTAACCTTTTTAGTGAAACATCCGGACGAACGTTACTCAAGTGGTGAATTAGCAGAACGTATTTGTGTCAATCCTGTGCAATTACGTCGTGTGACTAGAAGGTTAAATGAGCAACAATATTTGGTCGCTACCCGTGGTAAGTTCGGTGGCTACCAATCAAATCAATCAACGCACGATGTAAACCTTGCCGATTTATTTGTATTATTCAACGAAGAAAAATCAGAAGGTAGAATATTTACTGGCAATCAAGGTAGCGATTGTGAAATTTCCAGGGAAATAGGTCGCACAATGTCTCAATTTCACCAAAGAGAGCAAGACTTATTAGAGGCATATTATAAAAATATTACGATAAAAGATGTATTAAAAGACATATTAAAGGAGGATTCTCATGAAACAGTTTGATTTAATCATTGTAGGATTTGGTAAAGGTGGAAAAACGCTAGCAAAATTTGCTTCTGCACAAGGTCGAAAGGTAGCAGTTATTGAAAAATCGAAAAAAATGTACGGAGGTACATGTATCAATATAGGTTGTATTCCATCAAAAACGCTTGTACATGAAGGGTTAGAACATGGTTCCTTTGATCAAGCATTTTCAAGAAAAACAGACGTTGTCAATGCATTAAATAGTAAGAATTATCATAACTTAGCTGATGATGACAATATAGAGGTGTTAGATTATACTGCTAAATTTAAATCTAATCATGAATTAAATTTATTAAATGATCAAGGTGAAGTTGTAGAAACTATCGGTTCAGAACAAATCGTCATTAATACTGGGGCTAAATCTGTTATTCCACCAATTGAAGGTATAGATACTTCGCAACATTTATATGATTCTGAAGGTATTATGAATTTAAAATCTCAACCTAATCATCTCGTAATTGTTGGTGGAGGTTATATTGCATTAGAATTTGCCTCAATGTTTGCGAATTTTGGAACACAAGTAACTGTATTAGAGCGTGGTAACGACATTATGACTAAAGAAGATAAAGATATTGTTGCTAAGGTGAAAGAAGACTTAGCAGACAAAAATGTGAATCTCGTCTTAAATGTAGATACTAAGAAATTTGAGGATACAGATAAAGGTACAGTTGTGCACACATCAAATGGTGAGTATGTAGCTGATGCTATACTGATAGCAACAGGACGTAAACCTAATACTGATTTAGATCTTCAAAATACTGATGTGAAAATTGGTGACCATGGTGAAATTATAGTGAATGAATATCTACAAACAGATGCATCCGATGTTTATGCATTAGGTGATGTCAAAGGAGGCATGCAATTCACATATATTTCATTAGATGACTTTAGAATTGTAAAAGAGCAATTGTTTGGAGAAGGCCAACGTTCTACGGAAAATCGTGGCGTCGTACCTTACACAGTATTTATAGATCCACCATTGGCACGCGTTGGATTAACAGGAGAAGAAGCGAAAGAACAAGGATATAATGTGATAGAAAATGCTATACCTGTTAATACAATCCCTAGACATAAAATAAACAATGATACCAGAGGACTGTTTAAAGCAGTTGTTAATAAAGATAACGAAGAAATTTTAGGTGCATCTTTATACGGTTTACAATCAGAAGAAATTATAAACTTAATCAAATTGGCAATAGATCAAAAATTATCTTATAAAGTATTAAAAGAAAACATATACACACATCCTACAATGGTAGAATCGTTTAATGATTTATTTAATATGTAGTAGCTAAAAGGAATATCTGTTTTACGACATAGATATAAGAGAGCCTGGGACATAAATAGATGTCTCAGGCTCATTTTCAATTTGGCAGTAGGTGACTGAATTGAAAATACGCTTATATCAAGCTTTTTTCAATCCTAGTCACCCTTGCCGGGGTGGGACTACGAAATCTATATTAGAAAATTTGATTTCTGTCCCACTCCCTCTTTATATTTTGAGCATGTATATTAAGTATTTTAGCGGGACTACTTTAAATTGTCATGAAACTATCACTCTAATGATTTGTCCTACGAAATAGAAAGCACCAACGATAATACATACAACCCCGATACTAATATAACTTTGTTTTTTAGAAACACCTTCTTTTTTAGAAGTACGTTTATTCAAAATGAGTAACACAATACCAACAATAATAAGAACAATTGAAGCTATCCACATGATGTGTCCCTCCTTGATTTATATTTATTACAATCTCTTTATTATGTATTTACCCACCAATTACTAAGTAGTAACCTGATCGATTAAAGCATTTTTTTGTAAGCATATGCTTGAAAAGTAGTAAACTGAATATTCGAAAGGAATTATTAACTATAAATGAGCTACGTTAAGATGATGAAAAGAAAAAAAGGAACTAACAGTGCTCAAATTAGATTATAATATAAATTAGATAAATATACGGTGAATTTGATTGGACGGTGTAGAAATGAATATTGATTATGAATATGCGTTAGACATAAAAGATGTAGACGAACTTATTCAAATTTATCATGATAATGGTTGGATAGGTCATGATCAGGAAAAAGTGATTACAATTTTTAACACGGCAACACATGTTATTATTGCAAAATGCCAAGGGAAAGTTATTGGATTTGCAAGGGCGATGTCGGATGGTGTTTTTAACGCAGCAATTTATGATGTAATGGTAGATGTGTCATATCAAAAACAAGGTATCGGTCAAGACATTATACGTAGCATATTGTTTTATTTAGGAGAGTTGTCTTGTGTGCATCTAATTGCGACTACAGGATATGAAGGCTTTTACAGACAGTTAGGTTTCAAGCATCTAAAAACTGGTATGGCTGTATATACTAATGAAAAATTAAAAGATGAGTATACTGTTTAGTAATTAACAGCTATACTCATCTTTTTGGTGTGTAATCTAGATTATAAAATATTGTGACTCACGTCCTCATAAGAATAGTTTTTGAGTAAAGAACAGCCTAATGGATGCTGACCATTGTCTACGTAATCGTTAATTTCTTCGAGAACATCTAAGATTTCATATTCAGGTGTTGTAACATCAAATGTGTATTTGAACACTTGTTTTTTATCCGATAACACTGTGGCAATAAGTTCGTCATTGTGCATCTTGTAATTAAGAAGTTGCATAAAAATCCCTCGCTTTTATAAATTTTTAAACCTAGTAACAAAGTGAAATAATTGAGAATGAATGTCAGTAATTTTCTTCTAGATTATAATTGTTATTATCTAATACTTAGTATACATTAAAATTAATCAAATGTAGAGGGTTTAGACTCAAAAAAACACAAATTTTAAGTATAAAATATATGTAAGCGTGTACTTTAACTATTTATAAATTATAATAATTTTAAATTAGGGAAGTTGGAAAGTAATTGTTGAAAAATATGAAGTAATTTGATACGATTTACTGAATTAAATAAATGCTTTCTAGGGTTCCGCAATGATATGACTTGGTCTGGTCCGAGAGAAAGCCACATTTTTATATGTGACACGGAAGGATAAAAGCCTGGGAGATAGTAGTTAACACTATCTCTCGGGCTTTTTTATTTTTTAAGGAGGACTCGTTATGAATTGGTTAAAAATAATTATTGCTTCGCTATTTGAAGTTGGATGGGTCATCGGTTTAACTCATGCAACATCAGTAATTGAATGGGTATTTACAATGATTGCTATATTTTTAAGTTTCTATTTATTAATTAAAGCATCAAAGTGGTTACCTGTGGGAAGTGCTTATGCAGTATTTGTAGGATTGGGGACTACTGGTGTAACAATATTTGATTTTGTCTTTTTCGGCGCCCCTTTCAGCATGATTAAAGTTATTTTGATATTTATGTTATTAGTTGGAGTAATCAGTCTGAAATTAGTGACTTCAAGTAAAGGAGGAGAAACATAATGGCTTGGATATTATTGGTAGTTGCTGGTCTTTTTGAAATGGTTGGTATTACTTTTTTAAACGCATATGTAAATAGTGGGAAATTTCGTGCGTTAATAGGTTTAGTTGGTTTCTTTAGTATGAGTTTTTTGGCATTATCAATAGCAATGCTTGTATTACCTATGAGTACAGCATATGCAGTATGGACAGGCATAGGTGCTGTCGGTGGCGCATTAGTAGGTATGATATTTTATAAAGAATCTAAAGATATTAAGAGAGTAATATGTATTTTAGTGATTTTAGGCAGCACAGTAGGTTTGAAATTAGTAAGTTAAAATGATTTGAAATGAAGATGAGGACGTTATGAGGTGTATGCAAATTCGTGAAAATGAGAGGGGGGATTTTGTACATATGTCCTTAAATTAAAAAAATAGACGACACATGAGTGTCGCCTTAAGAGTAATATGTTCATGAATATAAAAGACTAGTAGTCGGTTTCCAACTACACCTTTAATATATCATAGTTAAGCCTATATCTTCAATAAAAAGACAGTTAAAATATGAGATTATTCATGTTGCAGACACACATTGTAATTGATACCATAAAGCAGGAAGGTGGGTGTTTGGATATGGAAGGACTTGCGGCTTTTATTACAATTACTTTGATGATTATTATTGTACCTGGTCCAGACTTTTTCGTAGTAATGAAAAATTCTATTACTTCTGGAAAAGGCAATGGTGCTATGGCAGCTTTAGGTATTACATCTGGTCATGTACTGTATTCATTATTAGCAGTATTTGGTATCATATTTATTTTGGCAAATATGTACTATGTTTTCATGACTATTAAAATATTAGGTGCATTCTATCTGATCTATTTAGGTATCAGAAGTATTATTAGCGCACGCCAGGGTATGAATTTTTCTACGTCTCAGATGAGAGCTCAAAAAATTAGTTATTTGAGTTCTTATAGACAAGGTTTATTAAGTACGATTTTAAACCCTAAAGCATTACTTTATTACATAAGTATTTTGCCTCAATTTTTAACTACTGGAGAAGGGGTGACGTCTCAGATTGCCATATTATCAGCAATTGTTACGACTGTTATTCTGTTGTGGTTTATATTTTGTGTTTATATTTTCCAGTATATTAAATTATTATTTGCTAATAGAACTGTAAAGGCAATTTTTGATTATACAGTTGGTGCAATATTGATTGGCTTATCACTTAATTTATTATTCAGTAAAAGTAGTTAAGTATTAAATCAAAATAAGCTTATTTTGATTTAATGCAAATAGCATCATGTTATGTTGGCAAATATAAACACACACATACAAAATAGGAACGGAAATGTGAAATCAAGTTGCAAAATTTGTTTTCAATTCCGTTCCTTTTTTAATGATTTGAAAGTCGATATAATACAGAACATAAGGTATTAGAAAAATGCAATTAACTTTAAAAGAGATTAACTGATTAAATGCAATTTTTTATAAAATATTCACAAATTATCTACATAATAATTTTGTTATTTATTTATAATGTTAAGGGAGAAGGGGGAAGAATTTTGAAAAATATATTTAATCCGTTACAAAGATTACATTTTTATGCTGCATTATTTATAACACCATTATTAATTACATTAACCATTTCGGGCATTGGTTATCTCTTTTTTCAGGAAGTAGAAAATAATATATATAAAACAGAGTTTTTCGGAGATAGTTCCATCAAAACCCATCAAACATTGAATGAAGCTGTAGATGAAGTAGAAGATAAGTTTGATGGATTTTATATCAGTAAAGTAAGTATGATGGATGAGCCATATAATAATCGTATTACATTGGATGACATGGCAGGTAATCAGCGTTATGTATTTTTAGATCAAAATAATCAAATAGTAGCAGATCAAAATGCTAAACATACATACGCAAATGTTGTAAGAAATATACATAGTTCATTATTCACCGAAAATACATTTATAAATTATCTTGTAGAATTAACTGCATGTTGGACAATTTTTATGATTCTTTCTGGGACATATATGCTTATTAAGAAAAAACTAATATCAAATAAAAATAAAAAACTAAGATTCCAAAAATGGCATGGTATTTTAGGTGTAGTTATAGCAATACCAGTATTTGTATTAGTGCTGACTGGTTTACCTTGGTCAGGCTATATGGGGGCTAAGATTGCAAATGTGATGGACAATTCTGGAGAATTGGGACAATCAGAATTAGCTATTAATCCTCCAAAATCGGATGTGAATGAAATTCCTTGGGCAACGCGTGAAAATAAACAACCTGCTTCAGAAAGCCATGCTGCTCACCACGGTGGTGGCGAAATGCCGAGGACAGATATTAAAAATCAAATTTCGATTGATAAAGTAGCTACTGAAGCCAAAAAGAACGGCATAGATAAACCATATTCTATTGTTTATCCATCTAATGAATCAGCAGCCTTTACAGTTTCTAAGGGTAGTAATACAGGTGTCACTGGGTTAGATGTTTCGCCATATGACGAGCAAACGTTATATTTAGATCAATATAATGGGAAAGATTTAGGGAAAGTGAAGTATGAAGAATATGGCATTATCGGAAAATGGTTTACGTGGGGCATACCATTACACGAAGGTCATCTCTTTGGTGTAGCTAATAAAGTTATTAATTTACTTGTATGTATTGCTTTACTAACAGCAGTTGGATTAGGATTAACATCATGGATTAAAAAAATGAAAGATAGTAACGTAAAGGTACCACCAAGAGTTAAAAAACCAATGTCAATTCCATTGGCTATCGTACTTATTGTACTTGGTATCTTGATGCCGTTATTTGGTTTCTCATTGATTGTCGTGTTTATTATTGAAGCTTTATTATATTATAAAGATCGAAGAAATAAACAGAAGAAATAAAGGCATAGTTAAGGGGTGTGACACAGAATCAAATTAGTTAATTTGATCTTGTGTTACACCCCGTTTTAATTAGGACTGTTATGTTTGAAACATGCGTCATTATAAAATTAGTGATTCATATCCATTTCATGAATTTTCATCATTAATCCGTGAGGGATATCATCATGTTTTACTACTTCTTTTTTGTAGAATGATTTACCATCATCTTTAGATACTAACTTTACAAAATCACCTTTTTTAGGTTTGAAATCATCGTCATGTTCAAGTTTGACATTTTTCGTTACGATGCCATCTTTTTCGCTAACAACTTTTTCTGCAGTTGTACTTTCAGACATATAGCCATAATAAGTATCTTTTTGACCAGAAAATATCATGAATATCGTGAAAGCTAAACCAATAATAACTAAAATACTAATTAAAGATATTGTTAATTTTTTACTCATATTCTCAGTCTCCTTTAACATTAAGCATAAAAGATATTACTGTCTAAGTATACAATATTTTAAATTGTTTTGAACTTTGTCATATTTTAATTACAACTTGATAAGAAAATGTACAATTCAAAATGGGTTTTAGACCAATAGCAATTAAATATAGGATTAAGGATTATAAAGTGTTGAATCTGAAATGAGTACTTTAATGCCACGGTAAATATTTTTAATCGTATACCAAATAGTAATTGCAAATAGTAGTATACTTAATGCGAGCGCTACTAAACTAACAGTTGTATTCTGTGAATCAATCACAATACCACCCATAGCGGCACTAATGATTAAAAAGATAGGTCCGATGTAAGTTATAATATGATAAATCAGCGATTTTGCTGCATGTATAGAAGTTGGTTTGTCAGCAAAAATCCAGATTATTATGGGTACAATAATAGGTGCGAAAAATATACTGAAATAGCTAATAGATGCAAGTATGCGCTCGCTTTGTGTATTGTTTTGTGTAACTTGTTCGTTCATTTATATCACCTCAGATAGGATAGTAACAATAATTTAGATATAAATATAGTGGAGATATTTAATATTACATTTTTGTTAGGTACAATTGTGGAACAATGTTTATAAAAGAGAAGAGGAAGACATATGAAAATATATTTAGTACGCCACGGTGAATCACAATCAAATTATGATAAAAAAGAAGGTAAAAATTACTTTTGTGGGCAATTAGATGTACCGTTAACGGAGAAGGGAACACGCTCTGCACAGTTACTGCAAAGTTATTTTAATAAAAAGGACATAGATCATGTGTATCTATCAGATTTACTGCGTACTAGGCAGACGTATAATGCGATATTCGATAACGCTATTCCTGCAACTGTGACCTCTTCGTTAAGAGAACGTTCGCTTGGTGAGTTTGAAGGGGAAATGGTGGACAAAATTGAACAAAAACCTGAATATGAACGTTATTTTAATGATGAGGATTATTTATCGTTTCGTCATAGCTTTAGCCAAAAAGCACCAGGTGGGGAGAGTTATGCAGACGTATTGCAACGTGTAACGCAATTTTTTGAACATGAAGTAGATAATAGTTTAGAAACTATTGTAATTGTTGCACATCAGGTCGTGCTTCGTTGCTGCTTTGTCTATCTAAGATATGATACGCAAGCAACGGTGATTGAGCGTAAAATTGAAAATTGTGTACCCTACGAGTTAGAAAAATAAACACAAACAAAAAACCTGAACTACGACTTTGTCGGTTCAGGTTAATATCTTTTAGCTGCTGTTAAGCTATCATGAAATCCTTGGAATATTGTATTGATATTGTCTAAAAAACTGCCGACAATAACGGCAAGTATAACGTAAGTTACACTAAGGGCGATTGTTTTAAATGAAACAACACCATATTTTTCTTTCTTCTCAAAGAGATTAAAAGCTATGAAGATAGCAGCCATTGCACCTATTAAAATAGTTAAAACCATAAAGGTGTGCCTCCTTAGAATTATTACTGAGTGGCTGTGCTTCTATTCATTTGTTTATTAACTTAAATTAATCTTAACAAATGTTACTTTGAGAAAAAAAGGGATTTTATGTTAAAAAACCTTACAATTAAGTAAGGTTTTTTACAGAAATAAGTCAGGTCAATTGAGTGTTATACGTAAAAATGACGTTCAAGCCTTTGTTATCAAGAACAATTGTCTTGTAATCATATTGTAATTTAATAGAATAATCCTATAATTACATGTTTTTGATTTCAATCGATTAAGAAACGTTCAGGTTATTTATCTACAGCGTCAGATTCAATGCCTTTGTCTTTTAGGAATTTTTTGATTTTATCTTGCTGTTTCCCATTAACATCTCCAGCGTATTTAGTAGATACATCCACAACATTAAGTTCATTCTGTGGTTGGTAGTCTAATTGTTCTATATCTTCATCCGCATTTTTAATTGTGGTATTTAAAGCGGTGAAATATTTGATAATACGGTCGACATTTTCTTGATAACCTTGTGGGAGTTTATTATCTTCTACGAATTTCTTAAATCTTACATCATTTTTAACCGCATTATGTGATAAATCAGATAAACGTTCAGCCTGTTCATCAGTAATTTTTTTATCTGTACCAATTTGTTTATCTATTTTATATTGAAGCAGATACTTATTATCAATAATGTCAGAGTTCACATCTAAGTATTTTTTGATAGCTTTATTTGTTTCAGCTTCACTTAAAGTTTCACCTTTTTTATCTGAGTTAAAGATATCTTTTTCAGTGATTTTCTTCACATTTTTAGGCGCATGTCTCTCGCTATGACTATTGTCATCTTTAGGTTTATCGTTTGAACATGCTGCGAGTATAACAGTTAGCACTAGCACTAACGATAGTAATATACTTTTTTTCATAAATTTTAATGGCTCCTTTAATAATAATCGTACGGGTATAACAATATAGTGAATGTTTAAACGCGCTTTATAAAAATTATAACTTAAGCGTATCATTTAGAGCTATTGATTTGAATAAGTGATTAAATAATAAACGCACAATCTTTTGAACAAAATAAGAAAACAATAAATTTATTATAATTAAAGTTAAAATATTCATTGGATTTTAACTTTAAAATGTTATTGAAGGTGTTATATAGTGCCTTGTTGTTTGTAATAAAATTTGGTTGTATTAATCTGAACAGAGGTAAGGATGAATGGGTGGAAAAGTATAAGTAATAGATTTGTTTGAGATAAAACTTATATTTAAATATGGGGAGGGCGAATGGGGGGCCTTGAAAAACTGGATACATGCATAAATAGGCTGGGATAAGTTTTAATCGTCCCAGCCTAAATGATTATATTTCGTTGATGGGATTTATACATGAGCTTTAGCTAAGCTAAACGCTTTTATCCCTTATAAACTTAGTTATCTTTGCCTGTGAATAACGAAATCTTTTTTAATGAATTTAATTTCGTCATCGCACTCCCTTTGGGGGTTGTTCTTAATTATATGTAAGTGGGTGGCACGACAATCATATTTTTTATAATGATTTCGTTGGCCACTCACTATGAAATCATTTTGACAGAATAATTAATGTCTAATGATATAATCAAAGGCATTTAATGCAGCATTTGCACCAGCGCCCATTGAGATAATGATTTGTTTATTACGATCGTCAGTAACATCACCAGCTGCAAAAATACCAGGGATGCTTGTAGCGTTCTTACGATCAATCATAATCTCATTCGCTTCATTTAGTTCAACATAATTATTAAGCCATTCAGTATTTGGTAATAGTCCGATTTGGACGAAAATACCTTCAAGTTCTAATGTGTGTTCTTCACCGAGAGATTTATCTTGGTATTTAATACCAGTTACAGCATTTTCACCAAGTACTTCAGTTGTTTGTGCATTTTTAATAACAGTTACGTTAGGTAAGCTGTTTAAACGTTCTTGTAAAACATTGTCTGCTTTAAGGCTAGCATTACGTTCCAATAGTGTGACGTGTTCAACGATACCTGCTAAATCAATTGCTGCTTCGACACCTGAATTACCGCCACCGACTACGGCTACGTTTTTATTTTCAAATAAAGGCCCGTCACAATGTGGACAGAACGCAACACCTTTGTTAATTAATGCCTCTTCGCCAGGTACTTCAAGCTTGCGCCAACGTGCACCTGTTGAAATGATAACTGTTTTACTTGTTAATTTTGCGCCATTTTCAAGAGAAACAACGATACCACTATCAGTTTTTTCAATTTCATTAGCACGAATGCCTGTCATTACATCAATGTCATATTGTTTTATATGATCTTCTAATGCTGAGGCAAATTTTGGACCATCTGTTTCTTTAACAGTGACAAAATTTTCAATTGTTGCAGTATCATTCACTTGTCCGCCGATACGATCGGCAACAATACCAGTGCGTAATCCTTTACGAGCTGTATAAACAGCGGCACTACCACTTGCAGGACCGCCACCAACGATTAACACGTCATATGGATCTTTATCATTGAACTCTGCTGGGTCTGCTTGGCTACCTAAATTTGCAAGGATATCTTGAATTGTCATACGCCCATTACCAAATTCTTCGCCATCTAAGAAAACTGCTGGTACTGCCATGATATCTTCAGATTCTTCTCTAAAGATAGCGCCGTCAATCATTGAATGTGTGATATTAGGATTTAATAAACTCATTAAGTTTAATGCTTGAACAACGTCAGGACATTTTTGACAAGTTAAACTAATATACGTTTCGAAGTGTAGTGGTTGATCTAGTGCTTTGATTTGATCTATCACGGCTTGTTCTTCTTTAGGCGCGCGTCCACTTACTTGTAATAATGCAAGTACAAGTGAATTGAATTCGTGACCCATAGGTAAACCGGCAAAAGTAATGCCGGTTTCTTCTCCAGGTCTATTTACTGAGAAACTTGGTGTGCGTTTTAAGTCAGCTTCTTCTATAGTAATGCGAGAAGAAGCTAAAGAGACTTCATCTAATAACTCTTTAAGTTCGTTAGACTTGTCATCAGTACCAAGACTTGCTTTTAATACAACATCGCCTTCCATTAATTGAAGTAATTGTTGTAATTGTGATTTAAGCTGATCATTTAGCATTTAAATCAATGCCTCCTTAGATTTTACCTACTAAGTCAAGACCAGGTTGTAATGTTTCTGAACCTTCTTCCCATTTTGCTGGGCAAACTTCGCCTGGGTGTTGACGTACATATTGTGCTGCTTTGATTTTGTGTACTAATGTGCTTGCGTCACGACCGATACCGTCAGCGTTTACTTCAGCTGCTTGTACGATGCCGTCAGGGTCAACGATGAAAGTACCACGTTGAGCAAGACCTAAATCTTCGTCTAATACATCAAAGTTACGAGTGATTGTTTGAGATGGGTCACCAATCATTGTATATTGAATTTTGTTAATTGCTTCTGAGTGATCGTGCCAAGCTTTGTGTACAAAGTGTGTATCTGTTGATACTGAATATACATTGACACCTAATTCTTGTAATTTGTCATATTGACCTTGTAAATCTTCTAATTCAGTTGGGCAAACGAATGAGAAGTCTGCTGGGTAGAAACAAACTACACTCCAAGAACCTTTTAAAATTTCTTCTGATACTTCTAAAAACTCATCCTTTTGTGGATCATATGCGTTAGCTGTGAATGGTAAAACTTCTTTATTTATTAAAGACATAAAAACATCCTCCTATTTTTGAACTGAATTTTAATTAGAATTATGGTGTTAAATTATTATTTCTTAATTATAATAATTCTAATCTTCGTTTACTATTATTGCATTTCCCATTATTTTCGTCAACAAAGAAAGCTCGTTAAGATGAATAGTAGACAGGTGCCTTGTAATCGAACGTGTGACTGAGTTTGTTGGTGCAAATTTACACCTATGAAGTTGGCGTATTTATTTTTGGGAAAACTGCCTATAGATTAAAAATAGCCTTTTTATTCTCAACTAAACAATGAAAATGAGAAGAAAGGCTACTTTAAATGATTATATGTTTATTTAGTGTTGATTTGATAGGGGTAAATAGAATTATTACAAATTTATGAACATTTTATCTTTTGCGGAATTTGTAATCATAAACGAATTTTAAAGCAATAATACTGATAACTAACCAAATTATTAAATAAAGTAAGTTTAAATATGTGTGATTTGTTTCTATTCCCAAAACAAGTCCAAAAGGTAAATATTTTAACAATTGTTCAAAGAAACCTAGGTTCAATGTATCACTCATTGTTTCGAAAATAGAAGACATACCGAAAAGTATGAACGGTATCATCATAAACGAAGTAGCGGTGCCCGGGCTATTAGACAATAGGCCAAATATTAGTCCTAATGCAAGATAGAAAGTTAACATAAGCACAAGACCAATATAAGTTTGAAAGGCAAATTCGATAGAGTTACCGAGAATGATTAAGCTTAAAATGGATGCAATTATAGTTAGCATTGTCATGATAATCACTTTTGATATTAGTATTTCTACTTTTGATGCAGGAGATTCTATTAGCCCCTTTAATGTTCCTTTTTCATTTTCTTCGGCAAACATATTGATGATGGTTGCAGTGGCTACCAATATAAATGACATATTAATTATAATTAGTTGCATAGTAGTTACTGCAGAAGGTACGTCATTTATTTCGGACATTATAAATCTGTAGAAGAAGCTAAGTAATAATATAATCAGTGGCATAAAAATGATAGAAGGATTACGTGTAGTTTCTTTGAAATCTTTTTCTAATAGTGCAGACAGACGCGTGATGCTCATATTAAACAAGCTCCTTTCCTGTGATTTTTAAAAATACGTCACCTAATGTAGGTAAATCAGATGAGATGTATTTTAAGTCATTTGTTTCAAGCGTATCTGAAATGTATTGTGCAGCTTCGTACGTCATTGGTAACGTTTTAGATTGGTTATTGTTGTGTATAACTTTAATTGTATGGTTTGAATGTTTAAACCTAAAGTTTTCAGGAGTATCCATTTCTTTAAGTACCCCAGATTCTATAAAAGCAACACGATGACATAAGTCGTTAGCTTCTTGCATGTTATGCGTGGTTAAAAATATTGTAGTACCACGTTCGTTTAGCTCTTTAAGCCCTTTGTGTATTCGCTGAATGGTTAAAGGATCTAATGAAGCGGTAGGTTCATCCAAAAATAGCAATTCAGGTTCATGTATTAAAGCTTTTGCTAATAATACACGTTGCTTCATACCAGCTGACAAATTTTTAAATAATGTTTTCTTGTCTTTGATTAACCCGATAAAATCTAAAACTTCATCTACTTTTTTTAATGGAATTTGGTTTAGTTTTGCGAATAGTTTCAAATTACCATGAATACTTTGGCGTTCATATGCAACACTATGATCTGATAGTATGCCTATTTTATCAATAAATCCCTTGGAGCCAATTGCTTCGTTTTGATATCCTAGCACGTTTAGACTACCTTTAGACTGCCGGTAGGAACCGGTTAACATCTTGATTGTAGTTGTTTTACCAGAACCACTTGGCCCAAGAAAACCAAATATTTCACCTTTTTTAACTTTGAAATTCATGTTTTGAATGGCCGATTTATTTTTGAATGTTTTTGATATATTTTTCATTTCAATAACATTATCCATGAAAAAACCTCCTTTTGAAATTAATGACAGTTTACCGCTAATAAGTCTATGGCACAGTCAAAAGGAGATGAATTGTATCTATAAAGCAGTGAAATGTTATCAATGAATGTTGAAAAACTGTTCAATATCGCTTGCTTTTTGTCTTGATAATGGGATAAGTGTATCTTTCGAAGTGTTTAATCGAATAGAGTAACTATTTTTAGACCACGAAATGATTTCGCTAACTTTTTGCAAATTAATAATATATGAACGATGGCAACGATAAAAGCCATATGGAATTATAAGTTTTTCTATGTTTTGTAAAGTCGTATCATGAATATATTGTTCGTTACCAACATGAATCATAACTTTGCCATCTTGTCCTTCTAAATAATCAATATCTATAGGGTCTAGAAACATTACTTTTTCATTTGTTTTTACCGTTAGACGTCTGATTTGTTGGCGGCTTAAATGATTTTGTGTTTCTGTATGTGGTGGAGCATTATCTTCATATTCATCAGTTGATAGTTCAACAGGTTTAAAGGCATTTTTGTTAAGACGGTAACAATACTTACTAACTAGTAGGGCTTCTTCTGTATGATTAGTTAATGTAATAATTGTATTGGAATGACTTAACTCATTCAGCAAGTTGATAATAGTATGCTTTGTTTCAATTGTGATATTTTGTAAAGGTTCTTTAATGATGATTCTAGATTCGGGCATAAGCATCAGTTTAACAATGTGTAACAGTTTAAGTTCTGAAATTGTAAGTTTTTTGATTTTTTTATGGTTCGATACGTTGAGGTTGAATTTATACAATATAGTTTCTTGATTTATATCGGCATCATACCACTTACACCAAAATTTAATGACTTCTATAACAGTCATACGTTCTGGAAGAGGTTCCATGAGCGTGTATGTCTTAAAATTATTGTGTTCATGATTTGAGTTGATAATAGTATCTTGAAATTCGTTTTCTGTAATTATGGTAGTTAAATTAGCTTTAAGTTCTACTGTTTTATTTGGTGATATAAACAACTTCACATGATTAACCATTACCTACACCTCGTTTAATGTATTTGTAACATAGTATAACAATCTTATATCGTTATGTATTCTTTTTTAATTAAATAAGAGAGGGTAACAAATGGCCTTTTGTTGCTTCTCTCTTATTTTAGTTATTTTGTTTTAAATGATTAATAAACGGAGGCGTAAATAGTTATTAAATAAATGTTTGAATCATCCACCAGAGCACGCCAGCAACAGGGAAGAATAACCACCAATAGCGTGCTAAGAATTCCCACCCATTCATAGGATGATTGTTAGACTGTGTTGAAACAGGTTGCTGATATGTTTCTATAATGGTCTTTTTTAAGTCTTTATCTCCTTTGATAAGTTCATCTAAAGATACATCAAATAAATCGCTCATTTTTATTAGCATATCAATACTAGGATAAACTTTGTTTAATTCCCATTTAGATATGCTCTGGCGCGATATATTTAATATTTCTGCTAATTCGTCTTGAGACCAATTTTTGAGTTCACGTTGCTCCTTAATTCTTGAACCAATTTCCATGTGAATCACTCCTTTTAATAAAAAGTAAAACGATTGGTTAATAATGTCACGCACTAAATGGTTTACTATGGTTGCAACTGGAGGTTGCATTAGTACATTAGCAAAGGTTTTGTAGCTAATATTGATAAAAATATTAAAAATGTAATACAAATCTTAAAAATAATTGATAATTTAATGTATATTTACCCAATATGTTAATTTATTAATGAAAAAGGACGAGGAAGAAATCAATTAGTAAAAATCTGATTTCTTTCTCGTCCTATATTATAGAGTGCTTATCAAATGATGCATGCGGAAATACCTTGCCCCGTTACTATATCAATTGATATGGCAACAGTGGATGTTCTAATCATTTTCTACTCCAATATCTTTTACGGTCGAATGCTTGTACGATAGTTTGTGGTTCATCAGAAACGAATATACCAGGTGCTTCAAAATTTAATTTAGCGTTTGTTAATCCTTGTGCTGCGGACTCATTTACAACTATAGGCTTGTTGTGTTTATACGTAAGTTCTGCAAATTCTTCAGCAGCTGGGAGTATTTCACTATCATCTGATAGTACTATCAGACTATCAAATAATGTCGGATGGGCAGTATCAAATGTTTCTGTGATACCAAACGACTCTGATATATCTTTAGGGTGTTGTCCGACAAACGCATAGTTTAACTTGTTTTCCGTAAATGTTTTGGCATAAGATTTCAATGTTTCAGCACTGATATCTCCATTTACTACTACAGCGACAGAATGACCAGCTAATGGAATGTCGAATTTTTCCATTGTTAATTGACTATCTTGTGCATCTGATTTAACTTCTTCGTTTATATTAGGCACTTCAACACCAACATTTTCAGCAACACGCTCTGCTAATGTGCGATCAACTTTATTCAGTTGATTCACTGCGTTTTGTTTTACCATAACAGAATTACACATGCCTATTTCGAAAGAGAAGCCATCTACAGTGTGGTCAAATTCAGGTTGCGTCAAACTATTTAAATATAGCTTAGCCTGACTATAATAATCTTTAAAACTTTCACTACGTTTTTGGATTTTGTGACCTTCTACCTTTTCTTGATAGTGTTCATAGCCACCTTCTTTTTTAGGTGTTGTATGTGGGTCGTTGTTATTGAGTGCATTTTTATGATAAGCCACTTGTCCTTTATTGATATTCATTTGATGCATAGCATCTCTTTGATTATTGTGGACTTCATTAACTGGACGGTTAATTGGTATTTGATTAAAATTTGGGCCACCTAACCTAGAAATTTGAGTATCAGTGTATGAGAATAGACGACCTTGTAATAATGGATCGTTTGAGAAGTCAATACCGGGTACAATATGGCCGGGGTGGAAGGCGGCTTGTTCCGTTTCGTCAAAAACATTGGTTACATTTTGATTTAATGTCATTTTGCCCACTATTTTAACGGGCACTTGATCTTCTGGCCAAATTTTAGTTGGGTCTAAAATATCAAAATCAAAGTCGAATTCTTGTTCGGGACGAATAATTTGTAAGCCCAATTCCCATTCTGGATAATCGCCTTTTTCAATAGATTCATATAAGTCTTTACGATGAAAGTCTACATCTTTACCGTGTAACATTTGAGCTTCATCCCAAACTAAAGATTCTAAGCCTTGTAGTGGTTTCCAATGAAATTTTACAAAATATGAATCTCCTTCGCTATTAACGAGGCGAAATGTATGGATACCAAAGCCTTCAATTTGTCTGAAATTCTTAGGGATACCACGGTCACTCATTGCCCAAACAGTTGTGTGTGTGGATTCTGGATTTTGGGCGAAGAAATCGTAAAAAGTATCATGTGCTGAGCCACCTTGTGGTATTTCGTTGTGAGGTTCTGGTTTTACTGCGTGGATAAGGTCAGGGAATTTGATAGCGTCTTGAATAAAGAACACAGGAATATCATTACCAACGAGGTCAAAAATACCTTCGTCTGTATAGAATTTAGTAGCAAAACCTCTTACATCTCTAACCGTATCTGGTGAGCCTTTAGAGCCTTGTACAGTTGAAAATCTAACAAAGACAGGTGTAGTTTTATCAGGGTTAGTTAAAAAGTCTGCTGAGGTATATTTAGATAAATCTTCATATACTTTGAATTCGCCATGTGCGCCAAAACCTCTAGCATGCACGATACGTTCTGGTATGCGTTCGTGGTCGAAGTGCATAATTTTTTCTCTAAAATGAAAGTCTTCTAATAAACTGGGGCCGCGTTCACCAACTGTTAAAGTATTTTCGTCTTCGCTTACTTTAACACCGTTATTTGTAGTCATCGCTTTATCGTCATTGCGCTTTTCTACTTCATTTAATTGTTTTTGTTTTTTATTAACCAAATGAAACCCTCCTTAAATAAAACTTTCATTGTTTGTTTTCCACTAAAAACAAAAGAGAAACATGTATCTATAATTATCTATATACAATATAGGTTTAAAATTATACCTCGGTGTGAATGTTTATATTACCGTTTAAAAAAGATATTTATTGGTGATGTTTTAAAAATTTATAGTAATCAGCAAAGTATTTATAGAAACTTAAAGATAATTACACTTAAACCTTTTAACTATCGTGAAAATCGGGTAAACAGAATGTAAGCAATGGAAATGTGTGTTTGTTATGCTATGGGTATATATTTACAGAAATGAGGAGTGGAAAGATGTCTGAACACGTATATAACCTACTGAAGAAACATCATTCAGTTAGAAAATTTAAGAAAGAACCTATTTCAGAATCGCATATCAAACAACTTATAGAAGCGGGACAAAGTGCTTCAACCTCTAGTTACTTACAAGCATACTCAATTATTGGTATCAACGATCCAGAAGTAAAAGAAGATTTAAAAGAAGTATCAGGGCAACCTTATGTGGTTGAAAATGGGTATTTATTTGTATTTGTAATGGATTATTATAGACATTCCATCGTTAACCAAGAATCAAAACACGACATGGAAACGTCATTTGAATCAGCAGAAGGCTTACTTGTCGGTACCATTGACGCCACATTAGTAGCTCAAAACATTGCTGCTACAGCTGAAGATATGGGATACGGTATTGTTTATTTAGGATCTTTAAGAAATGATGTTGAACGTGTACGAGAAGTATTAAACTTGCCTGAACACACATTCCCATTATTTGGTATGGCACTAGGTATTCCAGAAGATGATGAGGATGGTAGTCCTAAACCTCGTTTACCAATTGAACATGTTTTCCATCAAAACCAATACGATAATGATGTAGAATCTCAAAGAGCACAATTAAAAGCTTATGACCAAACAGTTAGTGATTACTATAGTGCTCGCACAAACGGAGAACGTTCAGAAACATGGTCTAATCAAATTGCAAACTTTATGAGTTCGAAACAAAGGTTAGATATGTTAGAACAGTTAAATAAATCAGGATTTATAAGAAAATAATGCACCTTGAAATAGCCTGTGTATTCTAGGCGTATTTAATGTGCCATTCATTCTCTGGAAGGGGGTAGTGAAGTTGAACATGTTCGATAAGCTTTTTAAAAAACAGTCGAAGGATCCGGAAGTTCAAGATGATAAGGATAAGCGTGTTTATTCATCGAAAAGTCAGCTCACCCCTCAAGAGGCTCAAGAATACTGGGCAAAGGTGGCACAAAAACTCGTTGTCGGTGCCATTAATTCTGTAGATTACACTGCTGAACGTATCTTCATCTTGGTTTCTTTTGATGAAAAAGAACCTACAATTGATATGTTTTTCCAAATGGACGGCCAGTTGAGAATGTGGAATGACTTAGATAATGAAGATCATAAAAAGGTTATTTCTCAAAGTTTAGTATCACAAGCGCCCATTATAGCGAAACAAGTAAACTGTTTGTATGATAGTGTTAATATGACGCGGCTTGCCTATGCGCAAGTTCAATACGAATTCGAAAGTAAAGCGTGGTATTTACATGATGTATCATTAGATAGCGCTGAGGCTAAGTTAGATAAATACCCCGCATTCTTAAAATGGTTTGATGATGTATCTAAATCCATTGATACGATTCCTTTAGATGGTAAACACCGAATAACATGGGGGCCTTTTAAACCAGTATATTAATTAAAAATAGCTTTTCAATTCATCATCGTTATATGAGGGATTGAAAAGCTTTTTTATTTGTAAAGAGAATTGTGTTGATCCTGATTCAACCTAACCTTACAATCCAGCAAGTTCAAAATTGCAAAAACTTATTTAATTCACTTTTGTGAATTTATTCACAAAAAGTTCAGAAAAATCGATTTATAGATATTGTAAGTGCTTACACTAAGCAATATTATTGAATTGTGAAATATTTAAAAATGCAATTAAAAATTTTAGGAAGAGGTTTTGAGCAATGGATATTATTTTAGGTGTAGGTACTTTGTTAATTGTCTTACTAGCAATGACTTTGTTTTTGAATTTTGCACCTTACGGTAAAAAGGGGCTACAGGCACTTTCGGGAGCCGCCTGTGCAACGTTTTTGCCACAAGCATTTTTGAGTTATGCGATTGGTGGTGTGTTTGATATTAAATTTTTGCAAGAAATAGGAGATTTGGCAGGAGGTTTAAGCGGTGTTGCTGTAGGCTTTCTGACATGTTTGAAATTGGGAGTTTCTCCAGTTTTTGCAGTAATTGTTGGACTGGTGTTACATGATTTCAAACTTTTACCTGCGTTTTTGGCAGCTTACATGATTGCTTTTGTAATTAAATTTATCGAGAAGAAAGTACCAGAAGGTTTGGATTTAATTACGGTTATTTTGTTTGCGCCAGCAACGGCTTTCTTATTAGCTAGTATGATGAGCCCTGGTGTTATTGCACTGTTACAACAAATAGGTAGCGCAGTTACGGCTGTGGGTGATAATAACCCATACGTCCTTGCAACAATATTAGGTTTAATTATACCTGTAACTGGCATGACGCCATTAAGTTCAATGGTGTTGACGAGTTTATTAGGACTTACTGGTTTACCAATGGCAATAGGAGCATTGACATGTACAGGAAGTTCATTTGTTAACTTTATTATGTTTAAACAATTAAAAATTGGTAACAGCTCTAAAGCTTTTGCGGTAGCTATTGAACCATTGACACAAATAGATATTATAGCTAAATATCCACTACAATTATATGGAACTAATGCAATTATTGGTGTTGTTAACGCATGTATAGTGACTTTTAATGGATTAGTCATAAATGTGACAGGTATGGCGACACCGATTGCAGGAGCCATTGTACTATTCGGCTTTAACGATCCAATTCGTGCGACGATCACTATTGTTACTGTTTCAATAACAAGTATTCTTTTAAGCCTAGTTATAGGTAAAACGATAAATAAATTCAATATGACAAGTCTAAATTTCAATTTACCGCGAATGAAAAAACATGCTAATTAAGGAGATGTAATGATGGCTAGAAAGCAAGATTATCAAAGTGCATTTGATGTTATTGGACCGATCATGATGGGTCCGTCGAGTTCTCATACAGCAGGCGCAGTTAAAATTGGTAATGCTGCCCGCACCTTGTTGCAACGTGAGCCACAAAAAATTACGATTCACTATTACGAGTCGTTTGCTTCCACGCATAAGGGACATGGAACAGATTTGGCTATAGTGGGAGGTGCTTTAGGTTTTGGGACCTTTGATGAACGCATTAAACAATCCACGGAAATTGCAAAAGAGCGTGATATAGAAGTGGAAATTATTGAAGAATCTGGAGCAAGCCTTGGAGAACACCCTAATTGTGCGCTTGTAAAATTAGATTGTTGTGGTAGACATGTAGAAATTAATGGTATTTCGATTGGTGGGGGTACTATTAAAATAAAAAGTATACACGTTGATGGTGCGTGTATATTAATGAATCATGGCTTACCTATTTTAGTAGTAGAGGGCGTTGCGAATATATCTATGATAAACCATATCATTAATGATTTGATAGAACGTCAGATAGATATTAATGAAGAAATAAAGACAATTAATGAAGGGAAATGTTTACTTGCGTTGCATTTGAATAAAGAGTTATCAATTGAAACGATAGATGAATTACGGGAAAGATACGATGCTTTAAGCTTTTCATATATACATTAGAGGAGTGACAATATGCTAAATTCGATGCAAGAAATCATTGATTATGCAGTGGAAAATAAAACAACTTTTGCAGAAATTATGATTAGTGAAGAAATGTCATTAAAAGGCATTTCAAGAGATGAAGTTAGAGCACTTATGAAACAAAATATAGATATTATGAGAGAAGCGGTAGAAAAAGGTACAACTGGTGAAGGCGTGAAAAGCGTTACAGGTTATACGGGACAGGACGCGGTTAAATTAGCAACTTATAATGAGCAAGAACATGCATTGTCTGGTTACGAAATGGTCGAAGCATTAAAAGGGGCCATTGCTACTAATGAGGTTAATGCGGCAATGGGTATTATCTGTGCGACTCCTACGGCTGGCTCCTCGGGAACTATACCTGGAATTCTGTTTAAGTTAGAAAAATCACACCATTTAACTACAGATCAAATGATTGATTTCCTATTTGCTGCGGCGTTATGTGGAAAGGTAATTGCAAATAATGCTAGCGTGGCAGGTGCTATAGGAGGTTGTCAGGCTGAAGTTGGTTCAGCATCTGCGATTGCAGCAGCGGCAGCAGTGGAGATATTTGGAGGTTCACCACAAGCAAGTGGTCATGCAATGGCACTAGCTATCAGCAATTTATTAGGGCTTGTATGTGATCCTGTTGCTGGTTTGGTAGAAATTCCTTGTGTTATGAGAAACGCCATAGGATCAGGAAACGGATTGATTTCAGCTGATCTTGCATTAGCAGGAGTTGAAAGCAAAATTCCTGTTGATGAAGTCATTGAAGCTATGGATAAAGTAGGACGTAATTTACCTGCTTCATTACGTGAAACGGGTATAGGCGGTTTAGCAGGTACGCCTACTGGAGAAGCTATTAAGAGAAAAATCTTTGGACAATCAACGGTTAATTCATAGTCTTTAGTTTAAAAATAAGTAAACTTATTAATAAATAAAAATTAAATTGAAAAAATACATGTTTCCCACTAAACTATATTAAAAGAGGTGGGAGACATGTTATTTAAATTGGGGCTTATATTTTTGGCGTTTATTATATGTAGCATAATGACACATTACTTTACAGCAGAGGGTACGTGGGTCAACCTACTGTTAAAGTCATTATCTTTAAGTTTAATTCTTGTTTTTCTATTTAATTATATAAAATTGATGATAGAGCTTAAGCGAAATAAATAATCTTAGTTGAGCATAATAAAAAAGGTAGGTATACATTGCGTGTATACCTACCTTTTTCAATGTTTCTTAAATAGATCGAATATGTGAAGTGAGCAGTAGCAAATCATTTGGTATTAATTTGCAATTTCAGCATATTCTTTTTGGTTATAAGTATCTTGATCTAAGTTGTTTGTTAGTTTTGCTGTACCTGTACCAGCAAGCATAGAATCATTAACATTCAATGCTGTACGACCCATATCGATTAATGGTTCGACAGAGATTAAGACACCTGCTAGTGCAACTGGTAAATTCAATGTAGATAATACAATGATAGAAGCGAATGTAGCACCGCCGCCAACACCAGCTACACCAAATGAACTGATGATTACTACGCCAATTACAGCTAATATAAATTGTAAGTTAACTTCTACGCCAGCAGCTGGTGCTACCATGACTGCAAGCATAGCAGGATAGATACCGGCACAACCATTTTGCCCAATTGACAAACCAAAGGATGCAGAAAAGTTTGCAATTCCATCTGGCACGCCTAGGCGATTTTTTTGTGTTTGAACATTAAGGGGTAATGAACCAGCGCTAGAACGAGAGGTGAAGGCGAATAATAGTACTTCGCCAGTTTTTTTGACGAATGTCACTGGGTTCAAACCTATACCTGAGATAATGATTAAATGAATAATATACATTACGATAAGGGCTGCATAAGACGCAATTACGAACTTACCTAAAGTCCAAATTGCCGCAAAATCACTTGTAGCAATTGTAGAAGTCATAATCGCTAAAATACCATAAGGTGTTAAGCGTAATACGAACGTGACGATTGCCATAACTAAGCTGTATAATGCATCGATACCACGTTTAAGTAAGTTGCCACTCTCTGGTTGTTTACGCATAACACGTAAGAATGCAAAACCTATAAACGCTGCAAATATAACTACGGCGATTGTAGAAGTTGTACGTTGACCAGTAAAATCTAAGAATGGATTACTAGGTAATAATTGTAAAATTTGTTGCGGTAATGTATTGGCTGTCATATCTTTAGCTTGACTCGCAAGTTCGCTACCTCTTGAACTTTCGGCGCCACCTAAATCAATAGAAGAAGCGTCTAAACCGAATACAAGTGCTGAGATAATACCAATTATTGCAGATATTGCAACGGTACCTATAAGAAATACAAAGATATAAACACCAATCTTAGCAAACTTATCTCCTACTTTAATTTTCGTGAATGCTGAAACGATTGAAATGAATATTAAAGGCATTACAATCATTTGTAATAATGAAATGTAGCCATCACCAACGATACTAAACCAATCCATAGTTTGTTTAGTAACTTTAGAGTCCACACCATAGATTAAGTGTACTGCGATACCAAAAAAGATACCGATACCTAAAGCAGAGAAAACACGTTTTGGAAATGAAACGTGTTTTCTAGCCATTATATATAATCCGATGAGGAAGGCCACAAAAATAATGATGTTAAGAATAGTCAATAACATAAAAAAAGACCTACACTTTCTTAATTAATTTTTAATCCGATACGTATACTAAGGATATTAGCAAACTCAATAATATTCAAGTTAATTACTCAAGAAATTTGCGGAATTAAAATGTCTTTATTTTCTGATAATGAAACTTGGGTTTATATAAAAGCTGCTACGATATTAATAAGGAGAGGGTGCTTTAGGATTTTATAGGTGAATTATGGAAGATTTAGATATAAAACAAGCGAAAATATATAATCTATTCCTAAAACACGATTATATATTTTCGCTCTTATAATGAATGATGTTGTCTTCGGTGGTGACTGAATTTTAATTATAGTACTTTTTTAGGTTAATAATGATAGTTTTATAAATTAAACAAACGAGCAAAGAAACCTTTACGTTCTTCTTTTGGCGCTTCTTCAGATGAAGTTGATGTGTAAGAAGTTGTATTGGTAGTTGTTGCATCTTGAGTGCTTGTTTCGGTTATTTCATCTTTAATTGTTGTATCATCAGTTGCTGACGTTGATAATTCATTTTCTTCATCAGTAGCGGTAGTAGCATCTGTAACTTGATCAGCTGACTTCGCTTCAGTTGAGTTTGGTTGTCCTACTTTACCAGTACTAGCATCAGAAGTAGATTGTTCGCTCACTGGTGTGATTTCGGATTCGTCAGTATGCGCCTTTGCTATAGTATCATCAGGTTTGCTATCTGAAGCAACATTGTCTGATGATTCATTTTTGACTTTATCGTTAACCTCTTTGTTAGCTTCTGTCTGAGATTCTGTAGATGATTTTGTATCTACTGATTCAGTTGAAGTTTCGGTTAAAGTATCGTCTTTCTGAGCATTTGTAGATTGTGAAGCGGCAATATGCGCAGTTTCAACATTTGATTTAGCTAATTCAGATTGCTCTTTTTGTGAATCTTGAATAGCGTTTTGAGTTGATTTAATTTCATTAGTAGAAGATTGGATGGCTTGCAATGATTCAGTATTAGCATCCAATTTAGACGTGATTTGATTTTGCATTTCATGTAATTCTTGCTGTTGCTGATGGACTTGGTTAATCATTTGTCCAAGCATATGACGTTCGTCGCGCATTTTTTGAATTTCAGAACGTAAATCATCTACAAGTTTAGAAACATTTTGGTCTGTAGGTAAATGACTACTATCGTCTTTAACTAATACTTGTAAAAAGTCCTTTTCTTTCTCTAATTCTTCAAAAGCTAAATCATAACTATTTGTCTGTTTTACCTTTTCAGCAATATCTTGGAATAACTCAATATCCTCTTCTTGGAAATCTGTAGCTTCACGGCCACGATATTCTGTTTTACTAAGTTGGTAACCGCGTTCTTCTAAATGTTGAACGATTTTACGGACTTGTTTTTCACTTAGCTCAACACGTTGTGCAAATTCTTTGGTTAACATAGAAATAAGTCCTTTCATTAATAAATTTATGTATACGGACGTTTGTCTTCGGTTAGTGAAACGTCAGTCTTACCTCTATGCTAGTTTAAACTGTTTTAATAGTGATTTCAAGTGGCGGTTCCTATGATTTACGTAAATCCATTTCCTCTAGTAATGGATAAATAATACTTCTAGAGATTCTGTTGGCAAAGACATATTTGAGGATATAGTTTGATTTAATACTAGGACCATAAATATCTTTGGTTAGTTCAATATTAGATTTTATAAATAAATCCATAGGTTTACCTTCGCTATATCCTTCAAGATTTGGTGCTAAATAACTAATGTCATATTGTTTTTCGAATCCGTGTTGATATAGAAATTGGCGTCTATTATCCAAGATAGGTATGTCTTCCTCAGAAATTTCTTCAGGTTCTTTATCTACTTCTAACATAATAAAGTTAACGTCGTGTTCATGTAGTTGGTTTGATAGGATATTGATTTCTTTTTGGATACGCGCAAGCGTTTCAGTAATGAGTTCATCGTGATTCGGTTGGTCATTGGCGATTAAGTAGATTAAAAATGCTGAGTTTGTTGTTGCCTCATAATGCGCAGTTGCCAAACTCACGACAGTATCTGATTCGATGCCAACTAAAAAAATATAATCATCTTTAGTGTGCTCGTTTTTAAGTGATTGTTTGAATATTTGTTCGTATTCAGATAATCCGATATCAAATTTAGCATCATACAAATTCATGGCTGATTTGAAGAAGGGATCATCAATTGACGTGATAATTTTAAATTTCATATGTACACCCCCGAAATTATTGCGTTCATTATAACATAGTAGCAAAACTTGTAATGTAATTTATAGGTGGAAGTATTGTTTGGTAATAAAAAAGGAGCGACACAGAAATCAAAATTTACAATTGATTTTCTTGGTTCGCTCCCAAAATATAAATTAGTCATTTGTGATGTTTATTACAAGTGCATTTTAGATAACTGCCAATGTTGGCATATGTCATTTTGTAATTAGTGAATTATGTTAATTGCCCAAACTGTAAATTTATGAACTTTAAGTTTAGGATTTTGGTCCATTAGATTCTTCAGCATAATGATGTTGAACTACTGTTTCATTTTCATAAGCTGCATTTGCATTTTCTACTTCTTCATGTGAAGATTCATCCTTCGTAGCAACGACAAGATAGTGACCGTCTAAGATTTCTTTCTTATAGCGTTCCATTTCAGTGTCGGACAATTTATAATAGGCTAAGACAACCTCTTCACCGTCTTCACCAGTTAACATTTTCGCCATTTTATCACTGAAAGAACCGCTTGTAGCTGTTAAGTTTACTTCGGAATCATGCAACTCGTCGATATGAAGCTTTGATTTACTGATAACAGAAATTTCTGACTCATGATAACCCTCTGCAATCTTGTTTTTGACTGCATCAATTAACTCTTCGCTTTTTTGAATAATAGTGAATTCTGACATTTTGTGCTCCTCCATCCGTTGTTCTATTAATTATTATGTGTTTACCCAGTAACTTAAATAACGAAACGAATACAATTTAATTATATAACGAAGTTTTACACCTGGCAAACAACATTTTAGCGCAATTGGTAGCGTTTACTTAATTTTAGAAAGTACGCTGAAGCACCTTTTAAAAAACGCTTACAATCAATAAGTATATTGAAAAATGTACCAAAATTTGCTATCATCAGTTAATAATTTATCTAACTCATATAATCTAAAGGATACGGCTTTAGAAGTTTCTACCATGTTGCCATTAACGACATGACTATGGGTAAACCTATACAATGCTTTAGCAATTAAAAATGATTTAAAAAGTTGTACATATTGGACTATACTTTTTAAACCGTTTCCTCATAATCGATGTTATAAACATATTTTTTACATATTTAATAGGGAAATGAATGTAAAATCTTACCTCTTTAGACATCGTTTGAAATTAGGATAATAGCTATCTATAGTATTGCACGTTCACTCATAGATCCTGAAACTAAGTTAGTTTAGGGTTTTTTTTGTACACAAAATGAGGAGGTTTTTTACGAGTGGATTTGTTGAAGCAGAAAGTCGAAGCAGATGGTGTCGTCATTGACGAAAAGATTTTAAAGGTAGATGGTTTTTTAAATCATCAAATCGATGCCAAACTGATGCATGATGTAGGGCGAACTTTTTACGAGCAGTTTAAGGATGAGGGCATCACAAAAATTTTAACAATTGAAGCGTCTGGTATTGCACCGGCGATTATGGCAGCTATGCACTTTGATGTGCCTTGCCTATTCGCTAAAAAAGCAAAACCGAGCACACTAAAAAAAGATGTTTATCAAGCAGATATACATTCTTTTACTAAAAATACGACAAGTACAGTGATTGTGTCTAAAGAGTTTTTAGATGAAAATGATAAAGTACTTATCGTAGATGACTTTTTAGCCAATGGAGATGCATCGTTAGGCTTAAATGAAATTGTACAACAAGCCAAAGGTACAACAGTTGGTATAGGTATTGTAGTAGAAAAAAGTTTCCAACCTGGTAGAGAACGTTTGGAACAAGCAGGTTTAACCGTTTCATCATTATGCAAAGTGGCTTCGCTAAGTGGAAATAAAGTTACTTTCGTTGGCGAAGAAGCATGAAAACCTTCATTTTAAGTTTACAGCATTTATTAGCAATGTATGCGGGGGCAATACTCGTACCTATTATTGTAGGAACAAGTTTAGACTTCACATCTGAACAAATTGCTTTCCTAGTTACAGTGGACATATTTATGTGTGGTGTAGCGACGTTCTTGCAAGTATGGAAAGGAACAGGCATTGGTTTGCCGATTGTATTAGGCTGTACATTTACTGCTGTGGCACCAATGATTTTAATTGGTCAAACTAAAGGTATTGGTGACTTATATGGTTCGCTCTTCTTGTCGGGGATTCTAGTTGTAATCATTGCACCATTCTTTTCTTATTTGGTGAAGTTCTTCCCTCCAGTTGTTACTGGAAGTGTGGTAACCATTATCGGGATTAACTTAATGCCAGTTGCAATGAATTATTTGGCAGGAGGAGAAGGGGCTAAAGACTACGGTGACCCTAAAAATATCATCTTAGGTGTCATCACTTTGGTTGTCATTTTACTCGTACAGCGTTTTACTGTAGGTTTTTTGAAATCTATCGCTATACTTATCGGACTCATTGTGGGGACAGTGCTAGCTGGATTCTTTGGAATCGTAGATGTAAATCAAATTGGTACTGCGCATTGGTTTGCGTTACCGCAACCGTTTAGATTTTCAACTTTCAGCTTTGACTTCGGGGCGACACTTGTATTCTTTATAGTGGCATTAGTAAGTTTAATAGAATCAACGGGTGTATATCATGCATTAAGTGAAATAACAGGTAAACGTTTGGAACGCAAAGATTTCCGTAAAGGTTATACAGCAGAAGGTATTGCTATCATCTTGGGCTCTATCTTTAACGCATTCCCTTATACTGCATATTCACAAAATGTAGGTTTAGTATCATTGTCAGGTGCGAAAAAGAATAAAGTAATATACGGTATGGTTATATTATTAGTTATTTGTGGGTGTATTCCTAAATTAGGTGCATTAGCAAACATGATCCCTTTACCAGTATTAGGTGGAGCGATGATAGCTATGTTTGGCATGGTGATGGCATATGGTGTTAGTATATTAGGTAATATTAATTTTAAGAATCAAAATAATTTGTTAGTTATTGCTGTATCTGTAGGACTAGGGACGGGTATAAGTGCAGTACCTCAAGCGTTTGACGCCTTAGGTGAACAATTTGCATGGTTAACTCAAAACGGTATTGTACTAGGTGCAATTTCAGCAATTGTTTTGAATTTCTTTTTTAATGGCATAAAACATCAACAAGACACGGAAATTATGAAATAATAGAACTATAAAACAATTAATTAGGAGGCTGTACAAGTATGTGGGAAAATAAATTTGAAAAAGAATCTTTAACTTTTGACGATGTGTTATTGTTACCAGCAGAATCAGATGTATTACCGAAAGAAGTGGACTTAAGTGTTCAATTATCAGAAGGTATTAAACTGAATATTCCAATCGTATCTGCAGGTATGGACACAGTTACAGAATCAAAAATGGCAATTTCAATGGCTAGACAAGGTGGACTTGGTGTCATTCATAAAAATATGAACATTGAAGATCAAGCCGACGAAGTTCAAAAAGTAAAACGTTCAGAAAATGGTGTCATCTCAAATCCATTTTATTTAACTCCAGAAGAAAGTGTTTTTGAAGCAGAAGCATTGATGGGTAAATATCGCATTTCAGGTGTGCCAATTGTTGATAATAAAGAGACTAGACAATTTGTTGGTATCATTACAAACCGTGATTTACGTTTTATTGAAGACTTTTCAATTAAAATTTCAGACGTAATGACAAAAGATAATCTTGTTACAGCTCCTGTAGGTACGACATTAGATGAAGCAGAGAAGTTATTACAACAACATAAAATTGAAAAACTTCCATTAGTTAAAGAAGGTCGTTTAGAAGGATTAATTACAATTAAAGATATTGAAAAAGTTCTTGAATTCCCTAATTCTGCTAAAGATGCACATGGTAGATTATTAGTAGGTGCAGCAATCGGTATTGCGAAAGATACTGATATCCGTGCACAAAAACTTGTTGAAGCTGGTGTAGACGCATTAGTTATCGATACAGCACACGGCCACTCTAAAGGTGTATTAGAACAAGTTACACATATTAAAAAAACATTCCCACAAGTGGCTTTAATAGCAGGTAATGTTGCTACAGCTGAAGGTACAAAAGCTTTATATGAAGCGGGCGCTGACGTAGTTAAAGTTGGTATTGGTCCTGGTTCAATTTGTACAACTCGTGTTGTTGCAGGTGTTGGTGTCCCACAAATTACAGCCGTTTACGATTGTGCTACAGAAGCGCGTAAACATGGTAAAGCAATTATTGCAGATGGTGGTATTAAATTCTCAGGAGATATCATTAAAGCATTAGCTGCTGGTGGACATGCAGTTATGTTAGGTAGCTTACTTGCAGGTACTGAAGAAAGCCCTGGCGCAACTGAAGTGTTCCAAGGTAGACAATACAAAGTATATAGAGGCATGGGCTCATTAGGCGCAATGGAAAGTGGTTCAAATGACCGTTACTTCCAAGAAGACAAAGCACCTAAAAAATTCGTTCCAGAAGGTATTGAAGGTCGTATCGCTTACAAAGGCGCACTACAAGACACTATTTATCAACTTATGGGCGGCGTAAGATCTGGTATGGGTTATACTGGTTCTAAAAACTTAGAAGCATTAAGAGAAGAAGCTCAATTTACACGCATGGGACCTGCTGGTTTAGCAGAAAGCCATCCACATGATGTTCAAATTACAAAAGAATCACCAAATTATTCATTCTAAGTTAAAAGGAGATTTAAAGTTATGGAAATGGCGAAAGAGCAAGAGCTCATACTTGTTTTAGACTTTGGTAGCCAATACAATCAGTTAATTACACGACGTATTCGTGAAATGGGCGTATATAGTGAGTTACACGACCATGAGATTAGTATGGAAGAAATAAAACAATTAAACCCTAAAGGTATTATCCTTTCGGGTGGACCAAACTCAGTTTATGAGGAAGATTCGTTCACAATTGATCCAGAAATATACAATTTAGGAGTGCCGATTTTAGGTATTTGTTATGGTATGCAATTGACGACTAAATTATTAGGCGGAAAAGTCGAACGTGCCAATGAACGTGAATATGGTAAAGCAATCATCAACGCTAAAACTGATGAATTATTCTTCGGTTTACCGGAAGAACAAAATGTTTGGATGAGTCATTCAGATAAAGTTATTGAGATTCCAGAGGGCTTTGAAGTTATTGCTGATAGCCCAAGTACAAATTATGCAGCGATTGAAGATAAATCTCGCCGTATTTATGGTGTACAATTCCATCCAGAAGTACGTCATACTGAATATGGTAACGACTTATTACGTAACTTTGTACGTCGCGTATGTGAATGTACTGGTGAATGGTCAATGGAAAACTTCATTGAAATCGAAGTTGAAAAAATCCGTAATCAAGTTGGCGACCGTAGAGTGTTATGTGCTATGAGCGGTGGAGTTGATTCATCTGTAGTAGCAGTATTGTTACACAAAGCTATTGGTGATCAACTTACATGTATCTTTGTAGATCATGGCTTGTTACGTAAAGGTGAAGGCGACATGGTTATGGAGCAGTTCGGTGAAGGATTCAACATGAATATTATTCGTGTAGATGCACAAGAACGTTTCATGAGTAAATTACAAGGCGTATCTGACCCAGAACAAAAGCGTAAAATCATCGGTAATGAGTTTATCTATGTTTTTGATGATGAAGCATCTAAATTAAAAGGTGTAGATTTCTTAGCGCAAGGTACACTTTATACAGATGTGATCGAGTCAGGTACAAAAACTGCTCAAACAATTAAATCACACCACAATGTAGGTGGTTTACCTGAAGATATGGAATTCCAATTAATCGAACCTATTAACACACTATTCAAAGATGAAGTGCGTGAACTAGGTATTGAATTAGGTATTCCAGAGCACTTAGTTTGGAGACAACCGTTCCCAGGTCCAGGTTTAGGGATACGTGTCCTTGGAGAAATCACTGAAGACAAACTTGAAATTGTACGTGAATCTGATGCGATTTTAAGACAGGTTATCCGTGAGGAAGGTCTTGAACGTGAAATTTGGCAATACTTCACAGTGTTACCAGGTATCCAATCAGTAGGTGTTATGGGAGATTACCGTACGTATGACCATACAGTTGGTATTCGTGCCGTAACCTCAATCGATGGCATGACAAGTGACTTCGCACGTATCGACTGGGAAGTCTTACAAAAGATTTCAAGTCGTATCGTAAATGAAGTTGATCACGTTAACCGCGTTGTTTATGATATTACATCTAAACCACCAAGTACAATTGAGTGGGAATAATAGTATAGAATGACGAAACCCCTTAGGCATAGGCTTAAGGGGT